>JAABUS010000003.1_pt1 | contig 578523 bp, 536 predicted proteins | sample 5560161 | NCBI WGS metagenome assembly JAABUS01 (sample SAMN10711885, study PRJNA513376) | rock metagenome | isolation source: Antarctica rocks | place: Antarctica: Victoria Land, Trio Nunatak nord | collected 2016-01-04
GTCGAGTCTTCTTCGACTTAGGTCGAGTCCAGCGTGCAACATGTCGAGCGGGCCTCCTTGGTGCTCGTTGGTTGGTGATCACGACAAGCGTGTCACCGGGAGGCCCTTCTTCATGGCAGTCCAAAGCAGGCCTCCGTCAGCCTGAGTCGAGCTCTCGCGTGAACTGACGGTTGTACTCGCGTCGGAAGCCGAGGAGTCGCTCGTAGACCTGATGAATCGAACTTCGACTTCTGGGCAAGCGAGCTATCGCGTCAAGGGTCAGATCGCGACTCTCGACGTGGCTCAGAGCCCTTGTGCTGTACCGGCCATTCTCGATGGCGAGCGTCAACTCGTAGGGCCCAAACCAGTCCCCTCCATCGAGTTGCACTTCGACGCTCCATAGCCCGCGGTCTCGTACGAGACGTACGGCGGTTGCAGGGAGGTCCGTGGGGCCAGCCAGCTCGATCAGCTGATTACCAAACGACTGAGCGTCGTACCCGCGCTCTACCACGTCGAACCCTTGGGTTTCCAGAGCCGCAACTAGCTGCCCGAGGGCTACCGGGAGAGGCGGGGGCGTGTCCATGGATTCGACCCTTGCAGAGCATCGCTTTCCATGCAAAGTGGCTATTTCAGGATGAGCTCGGTACCGCCTCGCCGGACGACGAGGGCCCGCGGGGGCGGGGTGCCGCCGACACTCAGGTAGGCGGCCATGCCGAGCCCTCGGCAGGCCCCAAGCGGTCGCCGTGGCCGCCGGACGGAGGCGGCGCCCCGCCCCCGCGGGCCCGCGCCCTCGCTGACCCCCGAGACCTCCTCAGGCAGGCTTGTCCGGCACCCGCGGCTCCCCGAGCCCGTAGGTGTCGTAGTCGCCCCACCTGCTGAACGTCTTGTGGGTCGGCCCGTGAAAGTCGGATGACGCGGTCGGCACCAGACCGAACTCCTCGCAGAGCTCGAGGCAGTGCCGCGTCTGCTCCTCGGTATGGGGCGGGTAGAAGGTCTCGATGCCATCCAGTCCGACATCGCGGACGAGGCTCTCGACGAGGTCGCGGACCTGCTCTGGGTCCTTGACGTCCCAGTAGGGATGGGCGACGACGGCGACCCCACCGGCGGCGTGGATCAGCTCGACGGCCTGGGTGGCGCTTGGCCACTCCCGCGAGACGAACGCCTTCGCCCCCGGGACGAGGTACTCCTCGAAGAACGGGCCGAGGTCGGGGCCCGCCCCGGCCGCCCTCGCGATGTGCGGCCGGCCGATCGCGTCGGCGGCTCCGGCCTTCGCGACGGCTTCCTCGAAGCTCACGTCCACCCCGTGCTCGTTGAGCTTGCCGATGATCGTCTTCGCGCGGTCGACCCGCTCCTGCTGGGCGCGGTCGCACGTCGGCTGGATCCGCTCCAGGTCGATCCAGTAGCCGCAGATGTGGAGGTCCTCCGAGTACTCGTGGACGCACGACATCTCGGTTGCGGGCACGTTCTCGATCCCGAGCTCGGCGGCAACTCGATTGGCCTCGGACACTCCGGCAACCCCGTCGTGATCGGTCAGCGACATCACCGTGATGCCGGCGTCCGCAGCGGACCGCACCACGTCCGCCGGCTCGAGCTGGCCGTCGGAGACGGTCGAGTGCGACTGCAGGTCGATCACGGGTGCGGCATTGTTACGCACGCAGGTCAAGAAACCCGGGCTTGCCCGACCGGATGCGCATCTCAGCGAAAGCCGACTATGCCGTGCGAGCAGCGCTCGAGCTCGCCGCCTCCCCGGACGGCAAGCCGGTCAAGGGGACCAAGCTCGCTGACGCCCAGCACATCCCCCTGCAGTTCCTCGAGCACATCCTGCTCGATCTCAAGCGGGCCGGCTTGGTGAAGACCAAGCGCGGAGCGCGCGGCGGCTACTGGCTGGCCGAGCCGCCCGCCGGGGTGACGGTCGCCGACGTGATCCGGGCGGTCGAGGGCCCCTTGGCGAACATCCAGGACCTCTCGCCCGAGGAGACGCACTACGAGGGCTCCGCCGAGCGTCTGCGCGACGTCTGGATCGCCGTCCGCCAGAACCTGCGCGAGGTGCTCGAGCACGTCAACCTCGAAGAGCTTGCCGCGGGGCGGCTGCCCGCCGCCGTGGCCTCGCTGCTCGAGGAGCCCGAGGCCTGGGTGGCGCGGGATACCGGGACGCACGACATCGTGGGCTGAAGACCGGGGCGCGTTTCGGCTATCATGCCGCGCCGAATCCTGAGTAACATGGTCGACAATGACGTTCACCGCCTCGCCGGGCGGCGTGATCACCGACTCGAGCCCCTCCGCCTTCCCCCGCAATGGATCCCGCGATCGTCCTCTTCGGCTTCGGCATCGGCGTGCTCGTCGGCATGACCGGGATGGGTGGCGCCTCGCTGATGACCCCACTGCTGATCCTGATCTTCGGGGTCCAGCCGGTCACGGCGATCGGCACCGACATCTTCTACGCGGCAGTGACGAAGACGGTCGGCGGCTTCCAGCACCTGCGCGCCAAGACCGTCCATCGCGGGCTCGCCTTCTGGATGGCGGTCGGCAGCGTCCCGGCGGCGATCGCGGGCGTGTTCGTGATCGAGGCCTTGCAGCGAACCTACGGCGAGGAGCGCCTCGAGGGGATCGTCTTCGGGATTCTCGGCGCGACCCTGCTCGTCGTCGGCGTCTCCACGCTGCTGCGGACGCTGTTCCTCCCCGACGTGATCAAGGAGCGCTACGCGATGCACCTGCATCGCCGCCACATTCTCGCCGCGGTGGCGACGGGCGTGACGACCGGATTCGTGATCGGGCTGACCTCCGCCGGCTCGGGCACCCTGATCGCGATCATCCTGATCGCCGTCTTCCGCCTCACCCCCCAGCGCGTCGTCGGGACCGACATCTTCCACGCCGCCGTCCTGCTCTGGGCCGCGGGCGTCGCTCACTGGATCGGCGGCAACATCGACTTCGGCCTTGCCGGCAACATCCTGGTCGGCTCGGTCCCGGGGGTGCTCGTCGGCGGCAGGCTGGCGCTGAAGAGCGGCAAGAACCTGCTGCGCGGCGCCCTGTCGGCGGTCCTGATCGCCTCGGGGACCGTCCTGATGACCAAGGGCGACGGGCAGGTGGTCGTGATCACTGCGGCGCTCGTCTCGCTCTTCTTCGGCGTCGTCTTCACCTACATCCTGCGCCGTGAGGTCAAGCTTCCCCATGGCGAGGGAGTCCGCGCCTACAAGATGATCAGTCTCCCCTGGGCGCGGCCCGACCACCTGAACGGCTCGCCGAGCGACGCCGGCTCGAGCAATGGGACACCCGACGGCGCCGGCCCGGACCAGGCCTCGGGCGAGCCTTCGGCCGGCGAGGCCGCCGGCTCGTCGAGCGAGTCCAACCGCCACAGCTGAGGACGAGCTCGGTCAGGGAGGCGCTCGGCTCACGCCGGACGCGCGAGGTGGGTGGGCTGCTTCAGGGCTGACGAGGGAGGGTGCGGCGAGGGTGCCCTCGAGCGCCGGGGTCTTTCAGGCCAGCATCCTGGCGCGAAAGACCCGGGAGCCGTCGACGCTGATTCAGTCCGGCTCGACCTCGTGGAGCCGGCCGGTGTCGACGTCGTAGACGAACCCGCGGACCCGGTCCCGGTGCGGCAGGAAGGGGGAGTTGCAAACCCGAGCGATCGACTGGCGGACGTTCGCCTCGACGTCGACGAAGGACTCGATCGCGAAGGCGGGCGCCATTCCGGTCGCTTCCTGAAGCTCGGCGCGGAAGCCGTCGTCGGTGACCTTCTGCATTCCGCAGTCGGTGTGGTGGATGAGCAGGATCTCCCGCGTATCGAGCCGGCGCTGGGAGATCGCGAGCGAGCGGATCACGTCATCGGTGATGACTCCCCCGGCGTTGCGCAACACGTGGGCTTGCCCGTCGGCGAGCCCGAGGGCCGCGAAGACGTCCAAGCGGGAGTCCATGCAGGCGACGATCGCGAGGCGGAGCGACGGCCGCAGGTCGAGGTGACCGTGGTCGAACCGCTCCGCGAATGCCTCGTTGTTGGCCAGCAGGCGGTCGGCGACGTCCATCGGCGCGGACTCTAGAGGCGAGCGTCGCCGGGGGTGGGCCCCCATCATCTAGGGTCCTGCGATGGACTTCTCCGCGGGCCCCCGGGTCGAAGAGCTGCTGGAGCGGGTCCGCTCGTTCATGGACGAGCACGTCTACCCGGTTGAGGCGGAGGCGATGGCCGCGCTCGACGACGAGGTCCGCCCCGGGGTCGCCTACCCCGAGATCATCGTCGGCATCCGCGAGCGGGCCCGCGCCGAGGGGCTCTGGAACCTGTTCATGCCGGGCGACGAGCACGGCGCCGGCCTGACGAACTGGGAGTACGGCTTGCTCTGCGAGGAGATGGGCCGCAGCCCGGTCGTCGCCCCGATGGCGTTCAACTGCGCGGCGCCGGACACCGGGAACATGGAGATCCTCGCCGAGCACGGCACGGCCGAGCAGAAGCAGCAGTTCCTCGAGCCGCTGCTCCACGAGCACCACCGCTCCTGCTTCTCGATGACCGAGCCCGAGGTCGCCGGCTCCGATCCCCGGACGCTGCAGGCTCGCGCCGAGCTCGACGGCGGCGAGTGGGTGATCAACGGGCACAAGTGGTTCACGTCGGGCGCCGTCGGGGCCGACTTCGCGATCGCCATGGTCGTCACCGACCCCGAGGCCCATCCCTATGCGCGGGCGAGCATGATCATCGTCCCCGTCGACAACCCCGGCTTCGAGCTGGTCCGGCCGATCTCGGTGATGGGCCACGACCGGGGACCGGGCCACTGCGAGATCCGCTACAGCGACTGCCGGGTCCCCGAGGACAACCTGCTCGGACCGCGGCAGGGCGGCTTCGTGATCGCCCAGGATCGGCTCGGCCCGGGCCGCATCCACCACTGCATGCGCGCGATCGGGACCTGCGAGCGGGCGATCGAGCTGATGTGCCGGCGGGCGAACGAGCGGGAGGCGTTCGGGTCGAAGCTGGCTGACAAGCAGTTCGTCCAGGACTTCGTCGCGAAGAGCCGGATGGAGACCGACCAGGCGCGCCTGCTGACGCTGAAGGCCGCCTGGAAGATGGACACCGAGGGCAAGCGCGAGGCGCGGCGGGAGATCTCGATGATCAAGGTCGTCGCCGCCAACGTCGTCATGGACGTCCTCGACCGGGCGATCCAGGTCCACGGCTCGCTCGGGATGTCCGACGACACCCCGCTCGCCGCGATGTGGCGCTACAGCCGCATGCTCAAGGTCGCCGACGGTCCCGACGAGGTCCACAAGATGGTTATCGCCCGCCGCGAGCTGAACCGCTTCGCGCCCCGGGACGATGCCGGTGCGAACGGCTCCGAAGCAACGGCCGCCGCCGCGTCGCAGGCTCCAGCCACGCGCTGAGCTGACACCAGGATCGCGCTCCGGCACGCACCGGACGCCTGCCGGCTCGGCCCCGTCGGGCCTAGCTCAGCCGGCTCACGGCGTCGTCCGCGGCCTCGGCCAGGCGACCGACGTTTCTGCCGAATTCCTCGAAGCCGGCCTCCGGCTGGCCGTACTGGCCCTTGGCGTAGCGGGAGTAGACCCCCTCGAGGATGATCGCCAGCTTCCAATAGCCGAGGGCAACGTAGAAGTCGATCTCGGCCAGGTCACGACCCGAACGCTCCGCGTACCGCCCGCGGACGTCCTCGCGCGAGGGAAAGCCGGCCGCCATCGTCGCCGGCTCGAAGAGCGGCAGAAGCGAATCGCCCTCCTCGCCCCAGTAGACGAGCAGCAGGCCCACGTCGGCGAGCGGGTCGCCGAGGGTGCAGAGCTCCCAGTCAACAACGGCCGCTACGTCGCCGGACTCGGTCAGGATCATGTTGTCGAGCCGGTAGTCGCCGTGGACGACTGCGGCCCGGCCCTGCTCGGGGATCCGGTCGGAGAGACGGCCGTGAACCTCCTCGACAAGCGGGACCTCGCGCGTCTTGGAGCCCTCCCACTGCCCCTGCCAGCGCCGCAGCTGCCGCTTGACGTAGTCCTCCTTCTTGCCCAGCGCCCCGAGCCCGACCTCGTCGGGGTCGACGGCGTGAATCTCGACGAGGGTGTCGACGACACGCTCCCCGATCGCGCGGCGATCGCCCTCGTCCGGGAAGGCATCGGCGTCCGCGCGCTGGCGCAGGATCGGTCCCTCGACGAAGTCCATGACGTAGAAGGGAGCCCCGTTGACGCTCTCGTCGGTGCAGTAGCCGGCGATCGGGGCGACCGGCACGGGGGTTGCCGCCATCGCCGAGACTACGCGGTGCTCGCGGCCCATGTCGTGGGCGGAGCCGAGAGCCTTGCCGAGGGGCGGACGGCGGAGGGCCCAGCGGTTCCCGGCCGCGTCGGTCACCGAGTAGGTCAGGTTCGAGCGGCCGCCGGCGATCCGCTCATACGCGAAGGGCCCGCGCGCCGCGGCGACGTTCGCCTCGAGCCAGGCGCCCACGCGCTCGATGTCGATCCCGTCCGGCGCATCGTCGGCTGCCTCCATCGGGCGAAGCCTAATCGCGCCCGGCGAGTGATATGAGTCGGGCGTGAGCGAGCGAGAGCACCGGGGCCTCCTGGTCGACTTCGGTGGCGTGCTGACGACGAACATCTGGCGCAGCTTCGACGCGTTCTGCGCCGCCGAGGGTCTCGAGCGCGGAACCGTTCTCGAGCTGTTCCGCGGCGACGGGGAGGCGCTTGCGCTGCTGCGCCGGCTCGAGCGCGGCGAGGTCTCCGAGGAGGTCTTCGAGCGGGGCTTCGGCGAGATGCTCGGGCTCAAGCCGGAGGGCCTGATCGTGCGGCTCTTCGCAGGACTGGAGCCGGAGCCGGCGATGATCGGAGCGGTCGAGGCCGTCCGAGCGGCCGGGATCCCGACCGGCTTGATCTCGAACTCCTGGGGGACCGGGATCTACGAGCGCGCCCCGATCGAGATCTTCGACGCGACGGTGATCTCGGGCGACGTAGGGCTGCACAAGCCCGAGCCGGAGATCTACCGCCTGGGCGCGAAGCGGATCGGAGTCGAGCCGGAGCGCTGCGTCTTCGTCGACGATCTGCGCGAGAACATCGCCGGCGCTGAGGCGGTCGGGATGCTGGGGATCCTGCACCGCAAGCCCGAGACGACGATCGCGGAGCTGGAGCGCGCCTTCGGTCTCAAGCTGAGGGCCGGCTGAGCAAGCCCGTCTCCGCGCTCTGACGAGCGCGGGAGCCGTCAGATCAAGGAAGAGCCCGGCGATGCGGCCTCCGGCCGTGAGCCGGGCGATGACGCAGAGCTGGCGCCTCCCGCGCCGTCATAGGCGAGTCCGGAGGTCGCTGATCAAGGACGCAGGAGGCGATGCTGCCTCCGGCAGTGAGCCGACGAGGACGCCGAGCAGCGGCCTCCGGACCGCCTAGAAGAGCTTTTCCTCGATGACGGTGCGTAGCTGCGGCTCGCGCCAGCGCCCGGTCACCTGCTCGATCCGGATCCCGACCTCGCCGCCGGCGATCTCGAGCGTGCCGATCTGGTTGCGGAAGCGGGGCCGGGTGGTGCTGCGCCACTTCAGCCGCGTCGGGCGGATGTTCGCCGCGGATGCCAGCAGACGGCCCACCTTGGTCATCACCCACGTGTGGCCGAAGGCCAGGACCAGGCGCTCGCTCGCCTGCAGCTCCTTGCGAAGCCCGGAGCAGACCGCGTGCCAGACCTTCGTCCGCGAGGGCTCGGCGTCGGCCGGCAAGGTCACCTCGCTGACGAAGCAGTGGTGGACGTCGCCGCCGAACATCACCATCGAGTCGGGGGCCTCCCCGCAGGCTCCCGTCGAGATGTCGATCACGAGCTGCTCGAGCTCGCGGTAGGAGCGTTGAAAGCAGGCCCAGTGGTCGAGGTTCGCGGTGATCCGCACCTTCTCGCCGAGCGGCGCCAGGCGCTTGCCCCAGACCCCGTCGCTGACCGCCTCCGACCAGGCCTCGATGTCGTGCATGCCGTGGGGGAGCAGGAAGGGGAGCGAGCTCCCCATCAGCAGGTGGCGATGCTCGCCGTCAACCCGGTCCTTCACCCACTCCCACTCGTCCTTGCTCATGATCCGGCGCCTGCCCGGCTCGAGCACCCGGCCCGCGCGGGAGTCGAGGATGATCAGCCGCGCCGGGCCCAAATCGCTGCAGAAGCTGAACCTCGAGTGACTCGCCTGATCCTCCGCCCCCTTGGCGAGCTCGCAGACGATCTCGGAGGCATCATCGCGACTCTTCTGCACCCGCGAGTAGGTCTCGTCGTCGGCGAGCTCGCGCGGGGAGAGGTTGCCGAGGTGCTGGTAGATCCAGTAGGCCATCAGCCCGCCGATCACCCGGCCCTCGTACCAGTCGGTCTGGCGCATCTCGTCGAGCCAATCCTGCGACGTCTTCCACTTGTCGTTGATCTCGTGGTCGTCGAAGATCATCGAGCTCGGCAGGGTCGAGAGCATCCAGCGCACGACCGGATAGGTCCAGACGTCGTGGTAGCCGACCGTGTACTCCTCGAAGTCCTCGAGCACGTCGACCGGGCCGTCGGCGTGGACCTCGCGGTGGGCGACCCTCTCGCGAACGTTCTTCGGCGGTTGATCGGCGTAGAGCTGGTCGCCCAGCATCATCAGCGCGTCGGGCCAGAGCGCTCGCGGCTGGCGCAGCATCCGCAGGGCGAAGGTGTGCAGGGCGTCCATCCCGCGCCCGTGGGGGTTCCACCAGCGCTGCGATGTATGCGGAGGGTGATGTGGCGCCGAGGTGCGGCAGGAGCCGAAGAGCAACCGCAGGTCCCCGTCGGAGGGGATCGTGCGGATGCTCGGATGCGGAAACTCGTACCCCTCGGGTGGCCAGACGCATTCCCCGTCGACCTTGACCTCGTAGGGATTCGTGCTGCCCGGCTCGAGTCCCTCGACCACGACGATCGCGAAGTGGTGGTCCTCGACGGTGAAGGTCCGCGCGGTGTGCTCGAGCACCTCGACCTCGCACGGCTCGTCGACCTCGACCCAGACCGTCGCCTCGTCCTCGCCGATGAAGCGCAGCATGGGTCCGATCAGGATCTCGGGCATCGCGACATTCTTGACGAGATCGCCCGCGCCTGCGTCAAGGCCCCCTGGCGGCGGGACGGATCTTCGAGCGCCGCGCATCGGCATCAGCCGACGCAGGAGCGACCCCGCCGCAGCAGGCCACCGACCGAAAGCTCGGCGGCGACCTCGATCGTCGGGGTGATCGCCGCCCTGTCGTTCGTGTCGGCCACGGTCAGCAACGTGTTGCCGTCGCCGGCATCCTCGATGCAGGCGCGGCCGGAGGCGATCCGGAAGTAGGGCGAGTAGCGGAGCCGGAGCAGGTACTCGCCCGGCCCGGGCGTGCGAACCGTGAATCCGTCCGGCCCGAGCGCGGTGATCTCGGCCCCGCGGCCCGCAAGCTGGCCCCCGCCGTCCCGGCGGCGAACCTGCCAGAGACGCCAGTGCGCGTTCGACCACACCTCGCGGAGGTCATCGAGCCCCCCGCCCTCGAGGAGTGCCGCCTCGTCGGTGGCGAGGTAGTCGAGCTCGGCGTCGGGGAGGGCGACGTAGGAGACGCCGTGCTCCTCCAGCCACCGGCCGTAGGAGGCCGCCGACAATCCCCCCTCCGTGAACTCGTCTATGTCCTCGGACTCGAGCTGGCGCAGCCAACCGCGGGCGAGCGGCACCGATTCGGCGACGTAGACCGATTCCCAGCGGTTGCGCGTCGGCGGGATCTGGACCCGGATCGGCCTGGTCCCAGCGCGACGTTCGAGCTCAGCGAGGAGCGGCGCGTAGTACGCCCGCTCGACCGAGGGGTCGCCGTCCGCCGCCGCGACGTCGCGCACCGTCGCCGTCCATTGCCACCAGAGCAGGGGCAGGGCCACCACGGCCAGGGCGAGGGGCCGCCGTCGCAGCAGGACCACCGCCAGCACGGGGCCCGCGAAGGTCGCGCCGAGGCGGGCGGCGTTGCCGCCGAGCGGGGTGTGGATGAGCAGGGCCGCGAGGGCGACGAGGGCGTAGAGCGCGACCGCCCAGCGAAGCGCACCCTCCTCCCGCGGCAGGAGGACCAGGGCGGCGAGGCAGGCCAGCGGGATCGGGATCCAGGCGCTGAGGGCGAAGGGCTGATAACCCGGGGTCGGGAAGGCGAGGACGAGCGCCCCGGTGGCAAGGGCGGCGCCGAGTAGCGCCCCCAGGGCCGCCCGCCGGAGGGAGCCGTCGGCCGGCTCCCGCCCGTCGGCTCGGCCGGCGCGCGCCGCAGCCAGGGCCCCGGCTGCGCCGAGCGCGGTGAACAACCCGGCAACCGGGCTTGCGAGCCCGGCGAGGGCGCCCGCGAGGGCCGCGGGGAGCGGCCGGCGGTGCTGCAGCGCGAGGAGCGCCGCGAGGCCGGCGACGAGCCCGAGGGCGAAGGTGATCCGGCCGCCGACGAGGGCAACCGCCGAGCCGGCCCCAAACCACGCCGCCCCCAGCCACGCAGCCTCCCCGCGTGCGCGGTGGGCGATGGCGGCGAAGAGCGCCGCCGCCGCGACCGCGCAGAGGGCGCCGAGCAGCTCCGGCCCGAGCCAAGCTCCCAGCGGCGGGTAGAGCACGCTGTAGCCGGGCACGGTGTGGCCGGAGTACCAGGCATCGTTCCAGACGACCCAGCCGGCGCGGTCCCAGAGGTCGGCGCGGAAGACCTGCGCCGAGAGGTCGAGGGTGCGCGGCCGCCAGATCAGGTAGACGCCGCCCAGGAGGGCGGAGATCGCCGTCGCCAGCCAGACGGGTCGGCTGCGGAGGGAGGCCGCTCGCGCGGCCACCACTATCCCTTCGCGTACTCGAGGCGGATCTGCTTGCCCTTGAGCTTCGTCCCGTCGAGGCGCTCGAGGGCCTGCGCGGCGTGCTCGCCCTCGAGGTCGACGAAGGTGAAGCGCTCGAGGATCCGGACGTCGTGAATCGCGGCCTCGGGGACGACGGCCCCCTCGACCAGTGCGAAGAGGATGTCCTCCTGCTCGATCCCGCTACGTGTGCCCCTGTTGATGAAGAGCTTCACGTGCTCGCCGTCGGCCGGCTCGCGATCGGGCTCCGGCGCCTCATCCGGCTCCGCTGCGGCGCCCTCGTCGTGCTCGTCCTCGAGGTGGACCGTCTCGGCGGGCGGCCTGTGCCGGCGCTTGGGCCGCGGAGCGTGCTCGATCCGCTCCTCGGGCGGCTCCCACTCGTCGATCGAGGTCTTCACGTCGCGCTCGATCCGCTCGATCTCGCCTCGCTCCTTCGGCGTCACGAAGGTGATCGCCCGCCCGGTCCGCCCGACGCGGCCCGTCCGGCCGATCCGGTGCACGTAGATCTCGCTGTTGTTCGGCAGGTCGAAGTTGATCACGTGGGTGACGTGCTCGATGTCGAGTCCGCGCGCCGCCACGTCGGTGGCCACCAGCAGCGGGGACTTGTGCTCCTTGAAGGAGATCATCACCCCGTCGCGCTGGCCCTGGCTCATGTCGCCGTGCAGGGCCTTCGACTGGATCCTGCGGTCACGCAGCGTCCGGTCGAGGCGCGCGGTGCCGATCTTCGTCCGGCAGAAGACGATCGCCTGCTCCGGCTCCTCGGCCTTGAGGACCTCGACCAGGCGGTCGGTCTTGTCCTTGGCGTCCACCTCGACGAAGGCCTGCTCGATCGCGTCCAGGGTCGGCTTCTTCGGAGTGATCGAGATCGTCACCGGGTCATACATGTAGGTCTCGGCCAGGCGGGCGATCGGCGGGGGGATCGTCGCGCTGAAGAGCATCGTCTGGCGCCCGTTGGGGCACATCCGCAGGATCCGCTCGACGTCCTCGATGAAGCCGAGGTCGAGCATCTCGTCGGCCTCGTCCAGGACGACGTAGCGGGTGCCGGTCAGGACGAGCGCCCCGCGGCCGATCAGGTCCTTCATCCGGCCGACCGTGGCAACGATCACATGGGCCTTCGAGCGCACGCGCGAGGCCTGCTCGCGCACCGAGGTCCCGCCGAAGACGGCGACGATGTTGACGTCGGTGTGCTCAGCGTAGGCGCGCAGGGCCTGGGTGACCTGGATGCAGAGCTCGCGGGTCGGCGTCAGCACGATCGCCTGCGTCTCGTCGCTGGTGGGGTCGAGGTACTGGAGCAGCGGCAGGCCGAAGGCCGCGGTCTTGCCCGTTCCCGTCTGGGCCTGGCCGATCACGTCGTGGCCGGCGAGGAGCTCGGGAATCGCCTGCGCCTGGATCGGCGAGGGCTGCTCGTAGCCGAGCTCGTCGAGGGTCGTCAGGATGTCCGCGCTGAGGCCGAGGTCGCGGAAGGTGGCGGTGGCTTCGGTTTGTCCCATTCGGCGCGGGAGGTTACGGCCTCCGGCCCGCGGGACCCCGTCCGGCTTCCTAGGCGGCCGGGTCGAGAAGCAGCTTCCCCTGCGTGCTGCGGCCCTGCAGGTCCTGGTGCGCGCGGGCCACCTCCGAGAGCGGATAGACCCCGCCGATCACGACCTCGAGCTTCCCCGCCGCGACCTCCTCGAAGAGCTCGGTGATCCCCCGCTCGAGCAGGTCGGGCCGCTGCAGCAGGTGCACGAGCCAGAAGCCGACGACCGCGCGGCTCGTGCGCATCAGCTTCTGAGACATCACCTGGTTCGGCTCGCGGGAGGCGATCCCGAAGGTGACCAGACGGCCGAAAGGGGCGAGCGCCGATAGGCAGGCGTCGAAGGCCGCGCCCCCGGCCATCTCGAGCACCACGTCGACCTGCTTGCCGCCGTTCGCCTCGAGGATCTCCTCGGCGAGGTTCTCCGAGCGCGAGTCGATCGCGACGTCCGCCCCCAGCCGCTCGACCAGCTCCCGCTTCTCGGCGGTCGAGGCGAGGCCGATCACGCGGCCGGCGCCGATCCTCTTCGCGAGCTGGACGGCAAGGGTCCCGGTCCCGCCCCCGGCCGCCTGCACGACGACGCTCTCACCGCTCTCGAGGCGGCCGCTCACCCGCAGCAAGGTCCAGGCGGTGAGCCCCTGGAGCAGGACTCCCGCGGCCTGCTCGTCGGAGACCTCGTCCGGGACAGGGACGAGCGACCCGCGGGGCACCGCCACCCGCTCGGCGTAGCCACCGCTGGGGAGCATCGCCGCAACCCGGCGGCCGTCAGGGGTCCTGCCGCTCACCTCCCCGCCGGGGATGAGCGGGAGCTCGGCCTTCGCGAGGTAGTCGTTCTGGCGCTGATGGGTATCGGCGAAGTTCATCCCGGCGCGCGCAACCTCCACGACCACCTCACCGTCGCGGGCCTCAGGATCGGGCAGGTCGACGATCTCGAGCACGTCGGGGCCGCCGAACTCCTGGATCTGAACAGCGCGCATGGGCGCGGAACCCTATGCGAGGATCCCCGCCCCGTGGCCCTGACCGTCGTCGGATCGATCGCTTTTGACGCCGTCCGCACGCCCTTCGGCGAGCGGGATCGCATGCTGGGTGGCTCCGCCGTCCACTTCGCCCTCGCGGCCAGCTTCTTCACCGAGGTTCGGGTCGTGGGGCCAGTCGGCGACGACTTCGGCGACGACGAGATCGCGGTGCTGGAGGACCGCGGCATCGCTACAGCCGACATCGAGCGGATCCCCGGCGGCGAGACGTTCTTCTGGCGCGGGCACTACGAGCACGACCTCAACGTCGCCCACACCGATGACACCCGTCTCAACGTCTTCGCCGACTTCGAGCCGAAGCTCTCGGACGGCTCGCGCTCCTCGGAGGTCCTGTTCCTGGGCAACATCCAGCCCGACCTGCAGCGGCGGGTGCGGGCCGAGGCCACGGGCGCCAGATTCGCCGCTCTCGATTCGATGAACCTCTGGATCGACACCGCCCGCGACTCGCTGCTGGCGGCGATCGGCGAGGTCGACTGCCTGCTGCTGAACGACGCCGAGCTGCGCATGCTGAGCGGGGAGCCAAACCTGATCCACGCGGCCCGCTCGGTGATGGAGCTGGGCCCGAGGATCGTCGTCGCCAAGCGCGGCGAGTACGGCGCCGCGCTGTTCACCGCCGAGGACACCTTCGCGATCCCCGCCCTGCCGCTCGAGGAGGTCCGCGACCCGACCGGCGCGGGGGACAGCTTCGCCGGCGGCTTCCTCGGCTACCTCGACGGGGAGGGCGCCCACGATCCGACTCGCGAGCAGCTCCGCCGCGCCATGGCGATCGGCTCGGTGATGGCCTCCTTCAACGTCGAGGACTTCGGCACCGAGCGCGTCCAGCGGCTACAGCGGCCCGAGATTGACGCCCGCCTCGGCGCCTTCAAGGCGCTCACGCACTTCGAGGCGGAGTAGCTGGAGCTTCGTCGCTACCCCGCCGGGGTCGCTGAGGCCAGCATCCTGCTCTCAGCGACCCGAGCGATGGATCGACCGTCGTCTCGGCGGCGCCGGGGCGCGCTCGATCAGGATGGCGCGCACCTCCTCGGCCACCTCCCTCTCCCTGCCCATCGCCCGAGAGCTGTAGCGCCGGACCAGAAACCCTGCTCGGCCGAGCACCGCGTCCCGGTCGTTGTCGGAGTCCCGCTGACTGACGCCGAGATGATCACCGCCGTCCGCCTCGATCACGAACCGCTCGCTTCCCCAGAGGAAGTCCACCTCGTAACCGAGGAGCGGGACGTTGACTGCGGGTAGAGGAAGCCCGTGCTCGCTGCAGACGTGGAGAACGAGCTCCTCGAGCCAGGAGCGAACCTCGTCGAGCGGCAGCGGTCGGCTGCTGAGCAGCTCGCGGATCTGTCGCGCCCCGCGATGATTCGGGCAAGTGAGAAGGAGTTGATGGAGCCGGGCGTGGTCAAGCCGGCCGGCGGCGTCGGCCTTCTCGAACGCCCTCCTCACGATCCTCGGTGCCTCGGTCGCGGCCAGATCCCAGACGGTGCGCGTCTGCGTGGTGGTCGGGATGGAGCGGCGGACCGAGCAGTCGGAAGGCGGGAGGCTGAGAGGCCGATGCACCAGGATGCCGGGAAGCCTGATCCTGCGCCGGTCGGGCACTGACACGTGCACCGCGGAGACAACCTCGCGAGGAACGATCCATGCCAGCCCTCCGGCCGGGGCGTGGCTGAGCACGGCGTCTCGCCCGCAGGCGCGCACCGCGGCGAGCCAACGCCCCTCCTGACTGAGCATCGTTGGCGGGACGATGCAGAAGACGCCTGGATGCAGGCGGTGGAGCCGTCCGGATCGCGCCCAAAGCGTGATCGTCGATTGCGGAATCCCCTCCCCCGCGAGGTCGCCGAGATCAACCACCCCGTGCTGAGCCGCCGCTATCTGAGCGACGCGAGCCGCCGCCGGGGTCTCTGAAGCCAGCATCCTGGCCTGAGTGACCCCGGCGCTCGCGGCTCCGCCCCCGGGACTCGCGCAAGCCGTCCCAAGCCGTGCTGCGATAATCGCGCCCGACACCGGAGCGGCGAGCGAGGAGACGGAATGGCGACTGAGGAGCAGACCCAGCAGAGCGACGGAGCCGCAGACGGCAGCGACACGCTGAGCATCACCGACAACCGGACCGGTCGCAACTACGAGGTCGAGATCACCGACGACACGATCAAGGCGATGGACCTGCGCCAGATCAAGGTCAACGAGGACGACTTCGGGATGATGGCCTACGACCCGGCCTACACGAACACCGCCTCCTGCCGCTCCGCGATCACCGACATCGACGGCGAGGCCGGCATCCTCCAGCATCGCGGCTACCCGATCGAGCAGCTCTGCGAGAAGTCGAGCTACCTAGAGGTCGCCTACCTGCTCGTCTTCGGCGAGCTGCCGACGAAGTCCCAGCTCGACCGCTGGGTCTTCGACATCACCCACCACACCTTCGTCCACGAGGACATGAAGTCGTTCTTCCAGGGCTTCCGCCACGACGCCCATCCGATGGGGATCCTGCTCGCCGGCGTCGGCGCGATGTCGACCTTCTACCCCTCCGCGAAGGAGATCGAGGACGAGGAGGAACGCTACATGGCGGCGATCCGGATGATCGCCAAGATTCCGACGCTGGCCGCCTTCGCTTACCGCCACAGCCTCGGGCTGCCCTACGTCTACCCCGAAAACGACCTCTCCTACGCGGGGAACTTCCTCGGGATGATGAAGAAGATGACCGAGGTCAAGTACGAGCCCGACCCGCGGCTCGAGAAGGCCCTCGACGTGCTCTTCATCCTCCACGCCGACCACGAGCAGAACTGCTCGACGGCCGCCGTGCGCGCCGTGGGCTCCTCCCAGGTCGATCCCTACTCCGCGGTCGCCGCCGGCGTGGCGGCGCTCTACGGGCCGCTGCACGGCGGCGCCAACGAGGCGGTCCTGCGGATGCTGCGCCGGATCGAGACGGTCGAGAACATCCCCGATTTCCTCGAGGGCGTGAAGAACCGCGACGAGAAGCTGATGGGGTTCGGTCACCGGGTGTACAAGAACTACGACCCCCGGGCCCGGATCATCAAGAAGCACGTAGACGACGTGCTCGAGGTGACCGGGGAGAACCCGCTGCTCGACATCGCCACCGAGCTCGAGAAGCGCGCCCTCGACGACGAGTACTTCACCGAGCGCAAGCTCTACCCCAACGTCGACTTCTACTCCGGGTTGATCTACGAGGCACTCGGCATCCCGAGCGACATGTTCACGGTGATCTTCGCGATCCCGCGGACCTCGGGCTGGGTTGCGCAGTGGATGGAGATGAACGGCGACTCCGAGCAGAAGATCGCACGACCCCGGCAGATCTACACCGGCGAGCGCGACCGCGACTACGTCGGGATCGACGATCGCGAGGGGCCGGAGAAGATCACCGGCCCCCCGGCGCGGCGGCCGATCAAGGCCCGCCGGGGCGCCTAGGCCTACGCGTTACGGCGTCCGCGCGATCGCGTTCGCGAAGGCGGCGCAGTCATCCAGCTCGAGCGCGTTCGCGACCTCTCCCGCGGACTCGTCGAGCCGGCCGTTGAGCCGCTGGAAATCGCCGCCGGCGCGAGCGACCCTCGAGATCTGCTGGAGCAGCTCAGCGTCTCCCCCTAGCCGGGCGAGGTAGGACTCGACCTCGTGGTCGTCGATGCCCTCGGCCTGGCCGAGGGTCATCAGCCCGTCGCGCACCTTCGTGACGATCGCCGCGCGCTTCGCCGCATCGGCGGCGACCGCGGAGCGGCTGGCGGGCAGCGGCAGCGCCGTCGCCCTCTCCACGCCGTCGGCGCAGAAGCTTCCCGCCCGGGTCCTCCACTCGTCGGCCGTGAGCGCTCCGTCGTCGGCGTCGCCACCACCGCAGCCGGAGGCCGCCACGGCGATCGCCACCAGCGCGATCGCACCGACCCTCGAACGGCTGCTCGCTCGTCTCACGGACCGGCACGCTACAGGTACGCTCGGGCCCGTTTTGGCCTCCTTCAAGCTGACGATCAGGCACGGCCCGAAGGTCGCCCGGGAGGACCACCCGACGCTCGAGGCCGCGATCGCCGCGCTGCGGGCGAGCACCGAGCGGATTCGCTCCGAGGGCGGCCTCCCGGAGGTCTCGGTGCTCCGCACCTACGAGCCCGGGGACCGGGTCAACGCCCGGCTCGAGATCTCCACGGGCGGGATCCTGCGCGGTCGCGACGCGGGCCTCGACGTGATGGGTGACGGCGGCCTCGTCCCCTTCCGCGGCGGGGTCGTGAGGCGCCCGCTCGAGCCCGGGCCCGAGGAGACGCCCTACGACGCGATCGAGGCGGCGCTTCGCGGGGGGGGTGCGGAGGGATGAGCGACCGCGGGCACGGCACGGCGGCCCACGGCGGCAAGCCGGTTGGCCGGCGGGTGCGGCTCCCGCGCGGAGCGCAACGGCCGATCAAGGTCTACATCAACGGCTCCCTCCAGGAGGAGGGCACCGACTACGCGCTCCACGAGGGCGAGCTCGTATTCCGCGAGCCGATCCTGAAGGAGGACCTGCGCTCGCTGGGGGCATTTCGCAAGCTCGCGCTCGGCCTCGGCGTCGTCGGCTCCTACCAGAAGGACGAGACCGTCGACGTCGAGTACCGGCTCGGCGGCCGGGTCGAGCTGGCCTCGGATCTGCCGGTGCTGCCGGACTGAGCCGTCCTAGCCGAGGCCGGCCAGCTCGGCGACGCGCTCACGGTGCTGGCCCGCGGTGCCGAACAGCTGCCCGTCCGCGCGGGCTCGCTTGAGCAGGAAGTGGAGGTCGTGCTCCCAGGTGAAGCCGATGCCGCCGTGGACCTGGATCGACGCCTTGCAGACCGCCCAGGCCGCTTCGGAGGCGCGCGCCTTGGCCATCGCCGCCGCGAGCGGCAGGGAATCGGGGTCGGCATCCGCGGCCCAGGCGGCGAAGTAGGTCAGCGAGCGCGCCTCCTCCACGTCGTAGAGCATCTCGGCGCACTGATGGGAGACGGCCTGGTAGGCGCCGATCGGACGCTCGAACTGCTCCCGCTCCTTGGCGTAGTCGACCGCCATCTCCATCGCCCGCTGGCCGATCCCGACGAGCTCGGCCGCCAGCGCCACCGAGATCCGGTTGCGGGCGGGGGCGGCGTCCCCGGGAAGCGCGTGGGCCCCGGGGCCCGGCAGCCGCGAGTAGCGGCGGGTCTGGTCGATCAGATCCAGGGGCTCGGGGGCGACCTCGCCCGGCTGGCTGAGCGTCGCCGAGTGCTCGTCGTCGATCTCGACCATCACGGCCGCTCCCTGCGCGTCCATGCTCACCCCCATGCCGCCGATCGCTCCGCGTCCCTCGCCCGAGGCGATGCCCGGCAGATAGGTCCCCTTCTGCTCGTCGGAGCCGGCGTGCTCGAGCGCCAGGCCCGCCCCGGCGTTCGAGAGGAACGGCAGCGGCGCGCAGGCGTAGCCGAGCTCCTCGCAGAGGATCACCAGCTCGACCATCCCGAGGCCCTGGCCGCCGTGCTCCTCCGCGACCGCGATGCCGGGCCAGCCGAGCTGGGAGACCTCCGCCCAGAGCGCGTCGTCGTAGGTTCCCTCCTCGGCAAGTCGCCGGACCACCTCCGGCTTGAACCTGGCGGCCAGGAACTGCCGCGCGGTTTCCTTGATCTCGCGCTGCTCGTCGTCGAAGTCGAATCGCATGCCTAGATGACCGATTCCCGATCGACGTGGGTCCAGGGATTCGTCTGACCAAGCGGATCAAGGACGCAGGAGGCGAAGCGGCCTGGAAGGCCGTGAGCCGACAAGGACGATGAGCCGCGCAGCGTCAGGCGGATCATCTGGGCGCGCGTGGGTTGGGGATCGGTCATCTCACCTGAGCCTCGGTAGGCCGAGCACGCGCTCGGCGATGATGTTCTTCATCACCTCGGTGGTGCCCCCCTCGATCGAGTTGGCGCGGCTGCGGAGCATCCGATAGGTCCAGGGCTCCCCCCGGACGAGGCCCTCGGGGCCGAGCACATCCGTGGCGAGCTCGCTCAGGGACTGGTTCAGCTTCGCCCACTCCCACTTGCCCAGCGAACCCTCGGGCCCGGGGATGCCGGTCTTCATCTGCGCGGTCAACGCGCGCATCCCTCCGAGCCGCAGCGCCTCGGTGCCGATCAACAGGTCCGCGACCTTCTGGCGGATCACCGGGTCGCCCCCCAGCCCGCGCTCCTTGATCAGCTCGATCAGCTGGCCCAGGTCGCGGGAGACGGCAACCGCGGCCCCGCCGCCGAGGCCCGCGCGCTCGTTCATCAGCGTCGTGATCGCCACCATCCAGCCGTTGCCCTCGCCTCCGAGCACGTTCTCATCGGGCACGTAGGCGTCCTCGAAGAAGACCTCGTTGAACTCGGCCTCGCCGGTGATCTGGACGAGCGGGCGAATCTCGACGCCCTCCTGATCCATGTCGCAGATGAAGTAGGTGAGGCCCTTGTGCTTGGCGGCCTCCGTGTCGCTGCGGGCGACGAGCATGCACCACTTCGACTCATGGGCGAACGTCGTCCAGACCTTCTGCCCGGTGACCCGCCAGCCGCCGTTCTCCTTCACGGCGCGGGTCTTCAGCGAGGCGAGGTCCGAGCCGGACTCGGGCTCGGAGAAGCCCTGGCACCAGATCTCGTCGCCGGAGAGGATCGGCTCGAGCCACCTCTCCTTCTGCTCGTCGGTCCCGTGCGCCATCACCACGGGTCCGCCCATCACCAGGCCGAGGATGTTCGCCGGCGCGGGGGCATCCGCACGTGCCATCTCGCCGGAGAAGATCGCCTGCTCGATCAAGGTTGCGCCACGACCCCCGAACTCCTTCGGCCATGAGATCCCAGCCCAGCCGCCCTCGTGCATCTGGCGCTGCCAGGCGCGACGGAACTTGAACGCCGCCTCGTCGCCGTGGGGCTCGCGGCCGGGGTGATTGGCCTCGAGCCAGGAGCGGACCTCGTCGCGGAACGCTTCCTCGGATTCGTTCAGGGTCAGGTCCACCGCGCCAACCTACAGCGGCTCGGGATCGATCAGGACGCCCGGGTTGAGGATCCCGCCCGGATCGACCGCGCGCTTCGCCGCGATCAGCGCCTCGGCAAAGGGCTCGGGGCGCTGCTGGTCGTACCAGGGCCGGTGGTCGCGGCCGACGGCGTGATGGTGGGTGATCGTGCCCCCGGCCGAGATGACCGCCTCCGAGACCGCCGCCTTGATCTCGTCCCACTGCTCGACCTCCGATCCGCGCCGCGCGGGGGCGAGGATCGTGTAGTAGGGAGCCGGGCCGTTCGGGTAGACGTGCGTGAACCGGCAGCTCACCCGCGGCGCCCCCTCGCCGCTCGCGGGGACGTCGCAGACCTCCGCCACCGCGCGCCGCGCCGCCTCCGAGACCCGCGAGTGGAACTCGCCGAAGCGCTCCCAGGTGATCGCGGTCTCGAAGGTCTCCGAGAGCACGCCGAGGCAGACGAGGCTGTCGCGTAGATAGGGAGCGTTGAGGAAGGCGCTCCTCCAGGTCTCCGCGGCGGGATCTCCCCCAGCCGCCGGGTCGGGCGCCGGCTCGGGCCTTCCCCCGCAGTCGGCCACGGCTTCCAGGGCGAGGGAGAGGGGGTGGTCGACCGGCGCGAACGACGACTCGAAGCCGAGGATCAGGATGGCTGCGGAGCCGTCGCCGGCTCCCGTCGTCTCCGCCTCCAGCGGGTCGAGAAGGCGGCAGTTGGAGGGGTGAAGGCCCGATTGCGAGATCACGCGCACCGCCTCCGCTCCCGTCCGGAAGTCATCGAAGAGCACGGCGCGGGACGCCTTCCAGCGGGGTCGCGGGCGCACCTTCACCCAGGCCTCGGTGATCACCCCGAGGACGCCCTCCGAGCCGAGCAGCATCCGATCGGGGCTCGGCCCGGCACCCGATCCGGGCAGCCGCCGGCTCTCCCAGGTCCCGGCGGGCGTGATCGCGGTGATCGACTCCACGAGGTCGTCGATGTGGGTCTGCAGGGTGGCGAAGTGGCCGCCGGCGCGGGTGGCGATCCAGCCGCCGAGGGTCGACAGCTCGAACGACTGGGGGAAGTGGCGCAGCGTCAGATCGTGCGGGCGCAGCGCGTCCTCGAGATCGGGGCCCAGGGTTCCGGCTCGGATCCGCGCCGACCCCGAGACCGCGTCGACCTCGACCACCCCCGAGAGCGCCCCGAGGTCGACCGAGACGACGCCCCGGTAGCCGTGGCCGACCCGCGGCTCGACCCCGCCGACGACGCTCGTCCCACCGCCGAAGGGGATCGCCGCCAGCCGCCGCTCGGCGCAGACCTCGAGCACACGCCGAACGTCGTCGTCGTCGCGGGGTCGGACGACGAAGTCCGGCGTCCGCTCGAAGCGGCCGCGGAAGCCCCGGACCACGTCGCGGTAGGCGCGACCCATCGAGTGGGTGATCCGCTCGCGCGGCTCGGCGCTCGCGATGTCCTCGAGCGCTCCGGGTGGACGGATCCTCGGCGGGGCGAGCTCGATCCGCTCGAACGGGACCGGCTCCTCGATCCGCTCGCCGCCGAAGCCGAGGCGGCGACGAAGCTCGGGCGCGAGGGCTTCGAGCGTCGCCCGGCTCGGCGCCCGCTCGGCTGCGCCCCATCCCCAATGGCTGCGAGCTCCGCCCATCAGGAGTCCCGCCTCGCGACCATCGCCGGCGAGCCTACCCCGATCCCCCCGCCCCGGTTGAAGCCGCAGTTTGCGGGCTCGGTGACGGGCGGATGTCGCGGTCCCGTGGTGCCGTCTGCCACGAGGCGTAGCTTTCCCCTCACCTCAGCGACGGGAGAGGCAATGACAGACGAGCTCAGCAGAGACCGCTGGCGGGATTTGGTCAGCCTGCGGGAGGATCTGGATCAGGGCGACGCCGTGCTGCCGGTGAGGATCAGCGCTGTGGACGGCAGCCGGATCGAGGCCTCGCCGCAGGCGGTCCGCTTCGCCCAGGCGCTCGCGTTCAACGCTGGCTGGTCCGGCATCTCGGACGCCCGCCGCCGCCACGACGATCTAGCCGCCTAGCGCGGAGCGAAACCCGGCTCGGCGGGGCCTGCCGGTCGCGCCGCGCTCACGTGCGCTCACCCCGAGGAGTTGACGTCAGGCCCCTGAGCGGGGCTTTCGTGCGCTGATGCGCAAAAATGAGCCCGATATCCGCCGCTTCCCTCCCACAGAACATGAAACCCGTCGCGGGTGACAATCCTTCGCACGCCCCGCTTCCCCCCCGCCCCTGGGACGAGCTTCCCGGTGGGGTGGCGGGCATGTTGCGACCCGGCCTGGAGGCCCTGGTCGAGGAGGTGATCGAGGCGGTGCGCGCGGAGGTGCCCGCCTACCGCAGACCGCTCGAGGGGGAGTTCGGCGCGGGGCTCAGGGTGGGCGTGGCCGATGCGCTCGAGCAATTCCTCGACCTGATCGAGGAGGGCGGCGAGCTGCCGGCGAGGTCGAAGCAGATCTACGTCGACTTCGGGCGCTGGGAGGCGGGCGAGGGCCGTCGCCTCGAGGCTCTGCTCGCCGCGTACAGGCTCGGCGCTCGGATCTCGTGGCGCCGGATCGCGGAGACGATCCGGGGCGCCGGCCTCGGCGAGGAGACGATCATCAGGCTCGCCGAATCCGTCTTCGCTCACATCGACGAGCTCTCCGCGGCTTCGGCGGAGGGGTTCGCCGCCGAGCTTGCCGATCGCGCCGGCGAGCGGGACCGGCAGCGGCGCCGGCTCTTGCGCCTGCTAGTCGAGGAGCCGGTCGCCGATCCCGCTGCGATTCGCGAGGCCGCGGCGGCCGTCGGCTGGGAGCTCCCGGCCGAGCTCGTGGCCCTCGTCTACCGCCCAGCCTCGCCGGACCGCGTCGCCGCGCACCTGCCCGCCGGCAGCCTCGTCGCGTCGATCGACGAGGTGGCGATCGCCCTGATCCCCGATCCCCGCGCGCCCGGCCGGCGGGAGGAGATCGCGCGCGCCCTGCGCGGACGGCCCGGGGCACTCGGGACCGCGGTCGGCTGGGAGCACGCTCATCGCAGCGCCCAGCGCGCCCTCGCGATCCAGCGCATCCGCGAGCAGGGCTCGCTCACCGCCGACGGCCTGATCGCCGCCGACGACAACCTCGCCGCCCTGCTCACCCTCTCCGACCCGACGCTCCTCGATGACCTCGCCGAGCGCCGGCTGGCGCCCCTCGCCGAGCTCACCGAGGGCGCCCGGGAGCGGCTCGAGCTGACCCTGCTCGCCTGGCTCGATCACCAGGGCGTGGTCAGGGACGCCGCCGAGATCTTGCACGTCCACCCCCAGACGGTCCGCTATCGGGTGGCCCAGCTCCGCGAGCTCTTCGGCGCGGATCTCGAGCGTCCCGAGTCCCGCTACGAGCTGCTCCTGGTCCTGCGCGCCCGCCGCGCCCGCAACTCGGCCTAGCTCGTCAGACCGCCGCCGGCTCCCCCGCTCGCTCGGCGAGCATCCGCTGAACCTCGTCGGCGTCGAGCTCGGCCGGCGCGGTCTCGTTGATGAAGCGGGCCAGCAGCCGGCAGAAGGGGATCGGCCGGGCGAGATGCGGAAAGTGCCCAGCGCCCTCGAAGAGCTCGAAGCGACTCCCCGGCATCTCGCCTGCGGCGCGCTTTCCGTGGGAGCAGGGGATGATCCGGTCGCGCTCGCCCCAGACGATCAGCGACGGCACCGATTCGGCGAGGTACAGGCGGTCGCGAGCGCTCACCCGCTGGCCGCGGTAGTCGATCACCGAACGGGCGGTGCAGATGAAGGCCTCGCGGGCCTCGGGGTCGGCGAGTGTGGCGTAGCCGCGGGCGATCTCGGTGATGTCGGCGCTCGGCTGCAGGCCGAGCCCGTCGAGCCAGCCGCCGATGCGCCGGCCGGTGTCGGTCACCCATGCCTTCGTGATCAGGGGGAGCACGAGCTCTGAGCCGGGGAGGGTGGCGGCGCGCAGGATGACGCTGACCTCGTCGCCCAGGCCGCCGCTCGAGACCAGCGCGAGGCGCTCGGTGTGGACCGGGAACTGGTAGGCGAACTGCATCGCGACTCCGCCCCCGAGCGAGTGGCCGACGATCGTGGCGCTCTCGTGTCCGAGCGCGAGCAGGAGGTCGCGCGCGCCGGACGCGTAGGCGCCCAGCGAGTAATCGCCGCGCGGCTTCGCCGAGCATCCGTGGCCAAGCATGTCGGGCGCGATCACGGTGAACTCGTCCGCGAGCGCCGGGATCAGGGGCGCCCAGGTCTCGTAGCTTCCGGCGATCCCGTGGAGGAGCAGGACGGCGGGTCCCTCTCCTGCGCGCAGGAAGCTGACCTGATTGCCGTGCAGGGTGATCCGCTCGGCCTCGACCTCGCCGTTCGCGGCGGCCTCGGGCACGGTCTTGCCGGGATTCATCACGGGCAAGGTAGGCATGACGAGGAGGCCAGTCCATGCGCGCCCGCCACATCCCGGCGCCCGATCTTGCGCTCCGGCGACAAGTTGCGCCGACGGATTTGCGCTCCGGGGCCGGAAATGGCGGCCACGCCCGCTCTAGGGTTGCTCGCCTTGGAACGGGTCTTGATCACCGGAGCATCCGGCTTCATCGGCAGCCGGCTCGCCGAGCGGCTCGGCGACGGGGGAACGCCCGTGCGCGGGGTCGACCTCGCGACGGACCTCAAGCGGGAGATCGTGGCGGGCGACGTCTCCCTGCCCGGGCCCTGGCAGGCGGCGGCCGAAGGGTGCGACGTCGTGCTGCACACGGCCGCGGTCGTCTCGAACGCCGCGACCCGGGAGGTCTCCTGGCGCATCAATGTCCTGGGCACGCGCAACGCGCTCGACGCCGCCATCGCTGCCGGCGCGAAGCGGTTCGTCCACTTCTCCTCCGTTCGCGTCTTCGGCGACCTCGACTTCCCCGACGGGGTCGACGAGCGCTATCCCGTGCGCGCCGACGGCAATGCCTACGTGGACACGAAGGTGGCCGCCGAGCAGGTCGTGCTGCAGGCCCACGCCGCAGGGGAGATCGAGTGCGTGGTGATCCGACCGGGCGACGTCTACGGACCGGGATCGAGGCCTTGGACGATCCTGCCACTCGAGCTGATCAGGGCGAACCGCTTCGTCCTGCCCGCGCGGGGACGAGGGGTCTTCAGCCCCGTCTACGTCGACAACCTGCTCGACGGCGTGACGGCCGCCGCGAACGCGCCCGAGGCCGCGGGGCAGGTGCTGACGATCTCCGACGGGATCGGCGTTACCTGCCAGGAGTTCTTCGGCCACTACTACCGGATGCTCGGCAAGGGGGAGCCGCGGACGCTGCCCACCCTCGCGGCCGTCGGCCTGGCTGCGCTGCCCGAGGCGGCGGCGCGAATCGGCGGGACGCAGACGGAGTACAACCGCACCAGCATGCGCTACTTCGCCCGCCCCGGCACCTACTCGATCGAGAAGGCCAGGCGGCTGCTCGGCTACGCGCCGAAGGTGGACCTCGACGAGGGCATGCGCCGAACCGAGGCTTGGCTGAGAGAACAAGGTCTGCTGGGTTGAGGACCCTCTTCGGGTCGCTCAGGGTTCCATTTGCTCACGGGAGCACAAATATGCGCAATCCGTCTTGGGTTCGAAGCGGGAAAAGGAAAGCAGGGCATGCCTATAGTCGATGCTCGCCGGAACTCGCCGGCGCGGAAGGGATCGGACCGGTGAACGCAGCGTGGTAGAGCAAGGAGCAGCCCCCCGGGTCTCGAAGGCCCGCCGCCGCGCGCTCAAGGCCGCGAGGGCGCTAACGACGCCGCTTCTGCCCGACGACTACCTCGAGCTGATGAACCCGATGTGGACCACGCGGGAGCTGCGCGGGCAGATCGAGGAGGTCCGGCCCGAAACTGACGACACCTCGACGGTGGTCATCCGGCCGTCCGCTCCCTGGCTGGGTCATTGGCCCGGGCAGTACCTGCGGATCGGGGTCGAGATCAATGGCCGCCGGCATTGGCGCGCCTACTCGCTGACCTCCGATCCCGACCATCCCGACGGCCTGATCAGCGTGACGATCAAGCACGTCCCCGAGGGCCAGCTCTCGCCCTACTTCACCCGCCAGGCGGAGGTCGGCTCCATGGTCTACCTGGGCGGGGTCGAGGGAGAGTTCCGGCTTCCCCACCCCCGTCCGGAGAAGCTTCTCTTCATCTCCGCCGGCAGCGGGATCACCCCGGTCTGGAGCATGGTCCGCAACCTCGCCCAAGACGACGCGCTGATCGACGCCCGCCACATCCACTGCTGCCGTGAGGCCGACGACTTCATCTTCGGGGAGCACCTGCGCGAGCTGCACGAGCAGCAGGACGGCTACGACCTGCACGAGCACCACAGCGCCGAGGGCGAGCGCCTCTCCCCCGCCGATCTCGACGACCTCGTCCCCGATTGGCGCGAGCGCGAGACGTTCCTCTCCGGTCCGGCCGAGATGCTCGAGGACATGAAGGACCGCTGGGAGTCCGACGGCGATCCCGACAAGCTGCACCTCGAGCGGTTCCAGCCGGTGATCGGCGGGGAGGGGACGAAGGACGTCGGCGGGGGCGGGACGATCCGCTTTCGCATCACCGAGGTCGAGGCGGAGTGCGACGGCAAGACCCCGATCCTCGCCTGCGGCGAGGAAGCCGGAGCGAAGCTCCCGTTCGGCTGCCGCATGGGGATCTGCCACACCTGCGTCGGCAAGCTCGCCCACGGCCGCCTCCGCGACCTGCGTACCGGCGAGGTGCACGGCGAGGAGGGCCAGATGGTCCGGACCTGCGTGAACGCCGCCGAGGGCCACGTGGAAATCGAGCTTTGAGCACTTGCACACCCACCCAGAGAGGAAGACGATGAGCGCCACGGCAACCGAGGTCCAGAACCCCCTGCACCGCCTGAGCGACGAGCAGATCGAGGCGATCGGCGAGGAGCTCCAGCAGCTCCACGACGAGGTCTTCGACGACCTCGGCGAGCGCGACGCCACCTACATCCGCAGCATCATCCAGTTCCACCGGCGCCTTGCCGCCCTCTCGCGGATCGTCCTGATGGCGTCGCGCTACAAGCCGGCGTGGGTGCTCGGGACGGCCGGCCTCTCCGCGGCGAAGATCATCGAGAACATGGAGATCGGGCACAACGTGATGCACGGTCAGTGGGACTGGATGAACGATCCCTACATCCACTCCTCGAGCTGGGACTGGGATACGGCTTCTCCCGCCTCGGCGTGGAAGCACTCCCACAACTACGTCCACCACACGTTCACGAACGTGGTCGGCAAGGACCACGACGTCGGCTACGAGATCATGCGCGTGGACCCGAGCCAGAAGTGGCACCCGGTGTACCTCGCCCAGCCCTTTTACAACATCCTGCTGATGGCGTTCTTCGAGTGGGGAGTGGCCGTCCACGACCTCGACTTCGACGCGATCCGGTCCGGCAGGAAGCCGAAGTCGCAGGTCCGCGACGAGCTCAAGTCGATCGGTCGCAAGGCGCGTCGCCAGATCGTCAAGGACTACATCCCCTTCCCGGCGCTGAGCGGTCCGCGGGGCTTCAAGGCGACGTTGGCGGCGAACTTTGCGTCGAACATCGCCCGCAACGTCTGGTCGAACGCGATCATCTTCTGCGGGCACTTCCCCGACCAGGTCTACGTCTTCACGGAGGAGGAGGGCGCCGACGACCGCAAGGGCGCCTGGTACGTGCGTCAGCTGATCGGCGCCGCCAACATCGAAGGGAACAGCTTCTTCCACTTCATGAGCGGCAACCTGAGCTACCAGGTCGAGCACCACCTCTACCCCGACATGCCCTCCTCGCGCTACCAGGAGATCGCGCCCCGGGTCAAGGAGATCTGCGAGCGCTACGGCCTCCCCTACAACACCGGTCCCTTCAGCAAGCAGTGGGGAATGGTCCAGCGGACGATCGTCCGGCTCGCGTTCCCCGGCGGCAAGACCAGGGAGAAGGCGCCGCCCTACAAGGCCGCCGACGACCCGGCCCGCAGCTCGGACGGCAACGGCCACGTCGAGCCCGAGCGCGCCGAGCGGGTGCTGGCCGCCTTCCCGTAGAAAGGACGCCGGTCGGCGGCGTCGCAACCAGCGGGGTCGTTGAAGCCATCATGATGGCTTCAGACACCCCGCTGACGGGGCGAGCGCGCCAGCGGGAAGCGGCCCCGGACTAGCGCCCGCGGACGACGATGCGGCCCTTGCCGCGGATCCGCGCCACCACTCGGATGACCCGAGCGCGGGGCTTGTAGTTCCAGGCCCGCTCGGGCAGCTCGCGCCCGCCGGCTCGAACCGAGCGCGGCACGAATGGGTGCCGCAGGGTCCCCAGCGTCGCCCGCACCTCGTAGCGACGCGCGCGCTTGCCGCGGATCCGCAGCGTCCAGCGTCCGCGCCCCTCCCTCGAGGTGAGCCGCTCGCCCTCGTTGAAGGCGGCCTTCGAGCGGCCCCGCGGGAAGGCGAGCAGGCTCATCCGCTTGCGACGCTCGTCGAGGCGGACAAGATCGCGGCCCTTGCCGTAGGACGCCAGGGTGTCGACGTCGGCGGGAAGCATCGGGATCACGGCGCCCGCCCGGACCATCAGCGGCAGCCGCTCGAGGGGCGCCGGCACCGTGATCCGGCGTCCACCGCGAATCAGCTTCGCCCGCCTCGGGCGGAAGCTGCCGCGGCGCTCGCCGTAGGAGGTCGACTCGCCGAAGTCGATCCAGCGGCCACGGGGAAGATAGAGCTGGCGCTGGCGCTGATCCGGCTCGAGCACGGGCGCGGCAAGGAGGTCGGGGCCGAACATGAACTGGTCCTCGAGCCCGGCGGCGACCTCGTCCCCGGGGTATGAGAGCGCCATCTGTCGCATCACCGGCATGCCCGTGCGCCGGTACGTCCGGTCCGCGGCGCGCAGGTAGGGGTAGAGCTGCGTGTGGAGCTTCGCGTAGCGGCGCCAGGCGGGCAGGACGTCGGGATCGGTGATCTGGGGGCGATCCTTTGGCGGCAGGGCCACCCCGTTCGCCTCGGTGCGCATGATCGGCGAGACGGCGCCGAACTGGATCCAGCGGATCAGGAGCTCGGTCGTCAGCTTCCTGCCGCCGAGTGAGAAGAACCCGCCGATGTCGGAGCCCCAGCGTGAGATCCCCGAGGTGCCGAGGCTGAGCGCCTGCTGAACCGCCGAGGAGAGCCCGTCGAAGCCCCAGTCGGTGGTGGGATCTCCGCCCCAGACGAGCTGCGCGTAGGGATGCACGCCGGTCCAGCCCGAGCGGATGTAGCCAGCCACCGGACGCTTCTGGGTCTGGGCGTACCGGTAGCTCGCCCGGTGGTAGAGCACCGGGTAGAGGTTGTGCATCCGCTGGCCGGTCATCCCGTTGTCGGAGCGGGAGTCGAGCGGCGTGTACTCGCCGAAGTCCTCCATCCAGCCGTCGTAGCCGTCGCCGACGGCCTCGTCGAGGAGCCTGCCGTAGAACGAGTCGGCCGCCGGGTTCGAGAAGTCGAACTGGCCGACCAGGAAGAGGTCGTCGGTGCTCGCCGAGTAGCGGTAGAGGTAGGGCGCGCCGGCCGCGGTCTCGGTCAGCACGCTCTGGCTCGCAGCCTGCCCGAAGGCTGGCTGATAGGTCGAGCAGATCATCGGGTTGAAGTACGTCGTGATCGCGTAGCCCTGAGCGTGGAATCCGCCCGTGAGCTCGGGCTGCTCGCCCTCCTGACCCCGCTGGTCGCCACAGGGGAGGTAATGCAGGTAGGTGTTGGCCGCTGAGGCCGGGACGTCCTGCCGTCGCAGCTTCTTCGCCTGATCGAGGCGGTCCTCGTCGCCGTGCGGTTGGTACCAGGGCCCGAAGAACCAGGGAGCTGCCGGCTTCGGCTGGCGGCCGGTAAACCGGGTCAGCCGGCGGACGGCCTCGGCGGGGGTCGGCCCGGCGAAGAAGCGCAGCTCGAGCCGGCTCGCCTCCACCTCCAGGCTCCAGGCGTTCGAGCGCTCGCTGGCGAGCTTGAAGAGGCTCGGCTCGGTGTTGCCGACGAGGACCCCGTAGCCAGCGGTCGAGAGCAGCCAGGGCATCGGGAAGTAGGTCGCGTCGTCGCGGGGGCGGAAGCCGGCGGGCGGCACGAAGCTGGCGATGAACGGGCGCTCGGCGCTCTGGTAGGGGCCGTCGGAGACGTAGTTCTCGACCTCGTTTCCCCGCTGATCGACAGCGTTGGAGCGCTCGCCGAAGCCGAGATACCGCTCCCCGGGGGGCGCCCCGAAGCCGATGCCGATGCGCGAGACGGCCCCGCTCGCCGGACCGCTCACGGCGGCGTCGAGGCGAAGCACCCCCTCCCGATCCGGCGCCAGGCGGATCTCGATGCGTCGCCCGAGCGGGTCGTTCGTCGCCAGCGTCGCCGTCAGGGCCTCGCCGGCGCGGCGCCGCTCCACGATGCGGGTGGCGTGGTACCAGGAGCCGGTCGCCTCGTAGCCGAGGGTGCCGGTGGAGGTCGACCCGCGGGAGGGATCCTCGGAGAGGATCACGCCGCGCCCGGAGTCGCTCAGGCTCAGGTGCCACGGATCGGCACCGATCTGCGCCGAGAGCCGGCCACTTCGGACCTGCTCGTCCGCCCCGGCCGGCCCCGCCAGGAGCGCGGCAGCCGTCACGCCGAGCACCACAATTCGAATCGAAGCCCGCCTCATCCCCACCAGCCTCAGGGTAGAGCCTGCCCCCCGGGGGCGCGCCACCTAGCGCGGGCCGCGAACCCGCAGCACCCGCCCGGCGAGGCGCCCGTCCACGCGCAGCACGGTGCGGCGCCGGTCGTAGCTCCAGCGGCGCGGAGCGAGCTCGCGACCGTCGATCCGCACGGAGCGCGGGACGAACGGGCGGCGAAGCGTGCCGAGCGTGGCCCGCACGCTGAAGCGGCGAACCGGGGTGCCGACGCCGACGCGCAGCTGCCAGCTCCCCCGGCCCTCGCGCGACGTCAACCGGCCGCGGTCGTAGAAGCGCCCGCTCGAGCGCCCGCGGGGAAAGGCCAGCAGGGTCAGCCGGTGGCGACGCTCGGAGAGCTTGACCAGGCCGCGACGCTCCCCGTAGGCGGCCAGCGTGTCGACGTCGGCGGGCAGGAGGGGCAGCAGCGCACCCGCGCGGATCAGCAGCGGCAGGCGATTGAGCCTCGCATCGAGCCGCAGGGTCCTGCCGCCACGGCGGAGCTGCGGATGCCGCTGGACGTAGGCGCCGTTGCCGTGGCGGTAGCGGACGCTCCGCCAGAAGTCGAGCCAGCGGCCCTCCGGCGCGTAGACCCGCCGCCGGCGCTGACCCGGCGCGACGACCGGAGCTGCCAGGAGGTCCGGGCCGAACATGAACTGGCCGTCGGCGGCGACGGCTCGAGGGTCGCCGGGGTCGGTGAGGATGCCGTGCCGCATGATCGGCATCCCGGTGCGGCGGTAGGCGGCGTCGGCGGCACGCAGGTAGGGGTAGAGCTGGGTGTGGAGCTTCGTGTACTTGCGCCAGGTCGGGAGGATCTCGGGGTCGAAGACCTGCGGCCGCTCGTAGGAGGGGATCGCGATCCCCGAGCGCTTCGTCCGCATCACCGGCGAGACGGCGCCGACCTCGATCCAGCGCTTCAACAGCTCCGGCGTCAGCTCCTCCCGCTCGGCCCCGTCCGGTCGCGGGTTGCTGCCCCCGAATGAGAAGTACCCGCCGATGTCCGAACCCCAGCGGGCCACGCCCGACATCCCGATCCCGAGGCCCTGGGTGATCGTCGAGGAGAGCCCATCGAAGCCCCAGCGCGTCGTCGGATCGCCGCCCCAGACGATGTCCGCGCAGGCCGCGCTGCCGGTCCAGCCCGAGCGCTGATGGCGGCTGAGCGGGCGCTCCCCGAGCCGTGCGGCGATCCTCGCCACCGCGCAGTGGTAGGTCGTCGGGTAGCGGTTGTGCATCCGCTCCGGCGGGGTGCCGTCGGCCGAGACCGCGACCGGCGGGGAGTACTCGCCGAAGTCCTCCATCCAGCCGTCGTAGCCGGCGTCGTAGGCCTCGCGAACCAGGCCCTCGTAGAAGCGACTCGTCCGAGGGGCGGTGAAGTCGAACATCGCGAGCGGCTTCTGGGTGAAGCCGAGTGGTCCGTCGCCGCCGACGAACGCCGGGTAGGTGAACGGCTGCCCGCTCGGATCGCGCTGCAGCACGCCGGCCGCTCGGGCGCGCTCGAAGACGGGGCTGTAGTCCGCGCAGAGGTGGGGATTGAAGTAGCCGAGGTGGGCGAGTCCGGCACGGTGGAACTGCCGGGTGCGCTGGGCGATGTAGTCCTCCCGCCCGACGTGCGCGCCGCAGGGGAGGAAGTGCATCTGGGTCTCGGCGGCGGAGACCGGAGCGTCCGCCGAGCGCAGCGTCTCGATGATCTGCTCCTCCTCCTCGAGCGGGATCGTGTTCGGCTGGCCCGTCTGAAACCAGGGGCCGAAGCTCCACGGCGCCGCCGGCGGAGGTTGGCGGCCGACGGCGCCGCTGAAGCGGCGCAGCGCATCGGCCGGCTCGGGGCCGGCGAAGACCCGCATCGCCAGCGTCCCGCCCTCGACCTCGAGGCTCCAGCTCTCCCGGCTCGTGCGAGCGAGGTCGAACGAGGAGGTCTCGTCGCGGTCGATCAGCACCCCGTAGCCCCGGCTCGAGAGCATCCAGGGGATCGGGAAGTAGGTCGCATCGTCGCGGTCGCGGATCCCCCACGGTGGTGTGCTCGCGCGCACGAAGTCGCGGTCCTCGGCGGGGAACGGCCCGTCGGAGACGTAGTTCTCGACCGAGTTGCCGCGCTGGTCGACCGCGTTGGAGCGCTCGCCGAAGCCGTAGAAGGCTTCATCCCTCGGAGCATCGAAGGCGATCCCCACCGCCTCGGCACCCGGAGCCCCGAGGACGGTTGCGCGCAACGAGATCACCCCGTCGCCGGCCGGCGCGATTCGCACCGCGATCCGCCGCCCGAGCGGGTCGTTCGTCCCGAGCGTTGCGTTCAGGCCCGCGCCGTCGCGGGAGCTCGCTTGGATCCGGGTTGCGTGGAACCAGCCGGAGGCCGTCTCGAAGCCGAGGCGGCCGGGCGCGCTCCCGTCGAGGCCGGCGTCCTCGGCCAAAATCTCGCCCAGGGCCGAGTCCACGAGGCTCAGGTGCCAGGGATTCGTCTCCACCTCCGCCGCGAGGCGTCCGCTCCCGATCCGCTCGGCTGTCGCGAACGCCGGCGCAGCGGCCACCGCGAGAGCCGGCATGAGGCACGCCAGCCACCTCAGGCCTGGCAGCGCCCTCACCTCAAGTCGCGCAATCGCGGCGGAGCCGGACGCGATCAGGCAGGCTGAGGCGAAGACGGCAACCGCGGCGCCGGAGCCTAACCCTGCCCTTGCCCTCTCCCCGCAACCACCGGCCGCGACGCTCGAAGCTCACGAGCTGATCGGGCGGCTCGTTGAAGCGAAATCGGAACTGCCACATCCGGCCGCGCCGGGCGGCGGTCGCGTAGCGCCAGCGGTGCGGTGAGCTCTCCACACGGTGGAAGGGACCCCATGCCAGAGTCTCACTCAACCCAAGCCGGGAGGCGAAGTTCGAATGCAGCCCCGAGCGGCGGTTCACCGTCAGATCTGTCACCCCGGCCTCGCCCGCGGCGGAAATGAAGTCGTCGTTGAGCGTCCGGATATATGACTCGGCGAGGCCGGCCACCGGCAGCCCCTCGGTCGAGGCTGAGGTCGCATCCGCGGCTGAGAATGGCGAGCCGTTCCCAACGGTGAGGAATACTCGCGAGCGGGCAAGGTTGGCGGCGAGGGCCGTCGGGTTGTGAGCGGCCCACCAGAACTCCTGCGCCTCGGGATCGCCCCAGACGTCCTCGTGCGTCTCCGGCTTCGCCGCGGGTCCGTCGATCGAGGAGCTGAACCCGGAAGCGAGGCCGTCGAAGAACGCCGGGGTCTCGGGACGCTGGATGTCGAGCACGCCCGACATGAGCGCCACCGAACCGAAGTAGTCGGGGCGCCGAGCCGCGTACAGCGCCGCACCAAGGCCGCCCATGGAAAACCCGGCCATCGCATGCCAGCGACGGCCTCTGCGGACCCGCAACCTGCGGGTGGCGGCGCGAATCAGCCGATCGACGTGAAACCGCTCCCAGGCCGGATCGGTGCGCCTGCCGCCGTTCCACCAGTCGGTGTACCAGCCCCGTCCGCCCTCCGGCATCACGACGATCGCTTCTAGTCCCTTCCCGATCTCACGCAGGTCGCCGCCCCGCGGCTCCATCCAGTAGTCGTAGCCCCAGCCAATCCCATGGAGAAGGAAGAGGACCGGAAAGCGTCGCTTCCCGTTGTAGCCGTCGGGCAGCATGACGTTCACGCGCAGGGAGTCGCGGGGTAGCTTGGGAAATCCGGGCTTCGGGGAGACGCCAATCCGCGCCTGCGCCGGATCGATCCCGGAACTGTGCAGCTTCCACGTTTTGAGCTCGCTACCCGAGGCGGCCGCAGGCGAGATCAGCACGAGCGCTACGACAAGCGCGATCAGTCCCGACGTTCTTCCCATCTCGCTTGGACAGTAGCCGGCACGCGCCGTTTCCGCACCGGCCGCCTCGGCCGAGCCGGCCCTACCAGTGCACGCCGCGCATCAGGTACGCGAAGGCGAGCTGCTGGTTGGAGGCCTGCTCGTCGGTGCCGGTGCCGCGCGTCGCCGACTTGTCCTTGCCCTTCTCGCCCTTGGCCGCGGTCGAGTCGGGAAACATGTGGTAGGCGCTGTTGAGGATGTAGTCGATCGACTTCGGGTTGATCGCGTAGAGGACCTGACCCAGCGTGCCGACCGGGGTCGCGATCCGCTTCGGCTTGAAGATGATCGCGTCGCAGAGCATGTCGGCGGCCTCGTCGGGGGTGATCGTCGGAAAGCGGTCGTACATCTTCGTCGGGGCGATCATCGGCGTCCGGACCAGTGGCATGTGGATCGTCGTGATGTTGACTCCGTCGTCGATGATCTCCGAGGCGACGCAGCGCGAGAACGCGTCCAGCGCCGACTTCGAGGCGACGTAGGCGGAGAAGCGCGGCATGTTCGTCTGCACGCCGATCGAGGAGACATTGATGATCTGACCGGAGCGCCGCTCCCGCATCGTCGGCAGCAGGCGCAGGATCGTCCGCACCGGCCCGAAGTAGTTGAGCTGCATCGTCCGCTCGAAGTCGTGGAAGCGGTCGTAGGCCAGAGCGATGGAGCGCCGGATCGAGCGCCCGGCGTTGTTGATGAGGACGTCGACGTGGCCGTGCTCCTCGAGCACCTCCGCCGTCATCCGGTCGATGTCGTCCATGTCGGAGAGGTCGCAGCGGTGGATGTGAGCGACGCCTCCGCCGGCCTCGATCTGATCGCGCGTCTCCTCGAGCTTCTCCGGCGTCCGCGCCACCAGCAGGACGATCCCGCCGGCGTCGGCGATCTTCAGCGCCGCCGACTTGCCGATCCCCGACGAGGCGCCGGTGACCATCACGACGCGGCCCCGCACGGACTTCTCGAGCGAGACGTTGCCCTGGAGCCTGCGGCCCAGGCGCATCACCTCGTCGGGGATCTGGTGCTCGAGGATCTGCGCGAGCCCGCCGGCGAACCCGGCCCGGCCGCGGGCGGCGCCGACCAGCGTGCGGTCGCGGTAGAGGTCGGGATCGAGATGCCGCGCCCAGTAGTCCCAGAGCTTGCCCGCGTAGGCCTCGAGCGGCGGCACGGCGATGCCGGTGCCGGCCAAGGCGGCCTGGGTCCGTCGTGAGTCGAAGTGGGTCGGGTAGTTGAGGTACATGAGGACGGAGCGCGGGATGCCGAAGTCCTCGAGCACGCGGTCGGTGACCGGGTTCGCGAAGGGGATCGTCGAAAGGCCCATGTTGAGGAACGGCTGGATCGCCTCCGTGGCGCTCGCGGGCGCCCGGACCGACGACTGCGGCGCGTGCGCGGCACGGGCAAAGACGTCGATCACCTCGCCGGCGCTCAGCGGATTCGGGTCGGTGAGGCTGAACGCGCGGCCGTCGAGGCCGTCGAGGTGGGCGATGTGGTCCATCGCGGCGACGACGAAGTCGACCGGGACGATGTTGATCTCGCGGCCCTCGAGGCCGGGCATCGGCATCCACGCCGGGACGATCGACCGGATCCGGCGGATCAGCTTGAAGAAGTAGTAGGGGCCGTCGACCTTGTCCATCTCGCCGGTTTCGGAGTGGCCGACGACGATCCCCGGCCGGTAGACGCGCCACGGTCGGGTGCATTCCTCGCGGACCACCCGCTCGGACTCGTGCTTGGTCTGGAAGTAGGGGTGGTTGTCGACGTCGGTGGCCTCGTCGAACATGTCCTCGCGCCAGGTGCCCTTGTAGAGCCCGGCGGCGGCGATCGAGCTGACCATGTGCACCCGCTCCGCCCCCACCGCCTCGGCGAGCTCGACCATGTGCCGGGTTCCCTCCACGTTGGCGATCCGCTGGGACTCCGCGTCGGCCTTCATGTCATAGATCGCGGCGAGGTGGAAGAGGTGGTCGACGTCGCCGCGGAGCCTCTCGACGTCGTCGTCGGAGACCCCGAGCCGCGGCTGGGAGAGGTCGCCGACGATCCCGACAACCCGCTCGTCGTCGGCTCCCCAGCGGTTGCGCAGCTCCTCCAGCCGGCCCTTCGAGCCCTCGCGGACCAGCACGTAGATGGTGCCCTCCCGCTCGAGCAGCAGCTCGACCAGGTTGCGACCGATGAAGCCGGTGGCGCCGGTGACGAAATAGCTCATTGGACCTCTCCCCCCGAGCCGTCGAGTCGAAGCCTGACCCTACACTCTGGCCACCGGTGCTCGACACGTTGCGCGACGGGCGCACGGGGCATGTGAGGTGCATAGACTCAGTGCAACCGCAGTGATCTCCGCATCCACACTTCTCTAGGCGACGACGTGGCCGCGACGGAGACCGTTCAGATCGAGATGCCCGCGATGGGCGAGTCGGTGTCGGAGGGCACCGTCCTCGAGTGGCACAAGGGCGAGGGGGACTTCGTCGAGGAGGGCGAGACGATCGTCGAGGTCTCCACCGACAAGGTCGACGCCGAGGTCCCCGCCCCCTCCTCCGGAACGATCACCAAGATCCTCAAGGACGCTGACGAGGTGGTCAAGGTCGGCGAGGCGCTGGCCACGCTGGAGCCGGGGGACGAGCAAGCAGCGAGCAGCGAGCAGCGAGCAGCTTCCGGGTCGAACGGCGCAAGCGAGGCCCCATCCGACGAGGACTCCTCGGGCGAAGGCGGGACCGGTGAGGGGGACGCCGACATCGGCGAAGGTCCTCCCGAAGCGATCGCGGAGGAGCACGGCGACGGTGCGGATGCTGAATCTGGCGACGAGGGGCCGGGCGAGACGATCGAGATCACGATGCCGGAGATGGGCGAGTCCGTCTCGGAGGGGACCGTCCTCGAATGGCACAAGCAGCCGGGCGACGAGGTCTCCGAGGGCGAGACGATCATCGAGGTCTCCACCGACAAGGTCGACGCGGAGGTGCCGTCGCCGGCCTCGGGGGTCCTGGCCGAGGCCCTGGTCCGGCCCGACGACGTGGTGAAGGTCGGGCAGGCGCTGGGGCGGCTGGAGGTGGGCGCCGGAGCGAGCAGCAAGGAGCAAGCGGCAAGCAGCTCCGACAGCGCCACCGACGGTTCCTCGGGTAACGGAGGGGAGGCCGCGGTCGACGAGGATGCCAAGGCCACTCCCGTCGCGAAGCGGATCGCCGCGGCGGAGGGCGTGAATCTCGCTGGCCTCGAAGGCTCGGGGCCCGGCGGCAAGGTGACAAAGGCCGACGTGCTTGCGGCGGCGAGCGGAGACGGCGGCAACGGCGCTGCCCCGGCGGCGGCCGCAGCCGAGGCCAAGCCGCTACGCGGACCCGCCGGCATGCTCGCCAAGGCGATGGAGGAAAGCCGCTCGATTCCGACCGCGACGTCGTTTCGGACGCTCGCCGTCGACACCCTCGACGCGAAGCGCAAGGCCCTCAACGGCGCGCTTGCCGAGCGCGGGCTGAAGGTCTCGTTCACCCATCTGATCGCCTGGGCGATCGTGGAGGCGGCAACCGAGTGGCGCTCGATGGCGCGCTCCTTCGAGGAGCGGGACGGCAAGCCGAGCGTCGTCGATCACGGCCACGTCAACCTCGGGATCGCCGTCGACATCGAGAAGAAGGACGGCTCGCGGAGCCTGATGGTCCCGTGCATCACCGCGGCCGACGAGGACGACTTCAAGGCCTTCCACGCCGATTACGAGGAGCTGATCCGCAAGACGCGCGAGAACTCCCTCACCGCCGACGACTTCCGCGGCACCAACATCACCCTGACCAATCCCGGCGGCCTCGGGACCATCGCCTCCGTGCCACGATTGATGACCGGACAGGGAACGATCGTGGCGACCGGCTCGATCGCCTACCCGCCGGAGTGGGCTCATGCGCCGCCCGACAAGGTGCACGCGCTCGGGGTCTCGAAGGTGATGACGATGACCTCGACCTACGACCATCGGATCATCCAGGGAGCCGAATCGGGATCGTTTCTGCGCCGCATCGACGGGCTCCTGCAGGGCGACGACGACTTCTACGAGAGGCTCGCCGAGAGCCTCGAGGTGGAGGCCACCGTGGTCTCGACGGCCCACCCCGCCTCGGCCTCCGCGCCACCGCTCGCGGCCGGCTCGGCGGCCGCCGTGGCCGCTCCGTCGGTCACCGGCGCTCCCGACGAGGAGCTGCTGCAGGCGGTGCAGGCGGCGACCTCGCTGCTCAAGGCCTACCGCACCCACGGGCACCTCGCAGCTCACCTCAACCCGCTCGGCGGTGACGGCAAGGGCGATCCGGCGCTCGAGCCGGAGAACCTCAACCTGACCCCGGAGCTGATGGGCAAGATCCCGGCTTCGATCCTGCGCATCGGGGTTGCTGGCGAGACGCTGCTCGAGGCGCTGCCGCGGATGCGCGACGCCTACTGCGACACGATCGCCTACCAGATCGAGCACCTCTCCTCCCACCAGCAGCGGATGTGGTTGCGGGACATGATCGAAACCGGCGCCCACCGCGTTCAGCTCAAGCGGGACGAGAAGCGCAGCCTGCTGCACCGCCTGATCCAGGTCTTCGGATTCGAGCGCTTCATCCAGAAGGCCTACCTGGGCCAGAAGATGTTCTCGGTCGAGGGGCTCGACGCCACCGTCCCGATGATCGACGAGCTCGCCACTCTCGCGAAGAAGAACGGCGCCGAGCAGGTCGTGATCGGGATGGCGCACCGGGGCCGCCTCGCGGTCCTCGCCCATAACCTGGGCCGCTCGATCGAGTCGATCATGGCCGAGTTCGAGGGCGCGAAGGCGCTCGATGCGGTCAAGCGGACGGACGCGCTCCGGCACGGCGGCACGGGCGACGTCAAGTACCACCACGGCGCTGAGGGCCTCTTCGAGTCGGGCGAGGGCGACGTCCGCATGCGCCTCTCCCCCAACCCGAGCCACCTCGAGTACGTGGACCCGGTCGTGGAGGGCGGCGCGCGGGCCGCGCAGACCGGGCACGCCGGGCCGCGCCTTCATCACGACCCCAAGCTCGCGGTGCCGCTTCTCCTGCATGGCGACGCTGCCTTCCCGGGGCAGGGCGTCGTCGCCGAGACGCTCAACATCCAGTCGTTGAATGGCTACGCGACCGGCGGCACGATCCACATCATCCAGGACAACCAGGTGGGGTTCACGACCGACCCCCAGGAGGGGCGCTCGACCCCCTACGCGTCCGACATGGCGAAGGGCTTCAACGTCCCGATCATCCACGTCAACGCCGACGACGTCGAGAGCTGCATCGCGGCGGTCCGCCTGGCGATGGCTTACCGGGCGAGGTTCGCGCGCGACGTCGTCATCGACCTGATCGGCTACCGGCGCTACGGCCACAACGAGACCGACGAGCCCGCCTACACCCAGCCCGAGCAGGCGGCGGAGATCAAGAAGCACCCGCCGCTCAACGAGCTCTACGCGAAGAAGCTGATCGAGGAGGGGGTGGTCGATGAGGCCGAGGTCCAGAGCGACGCGGAGAAGCGCCGCGAGGAGCTAGCCGAGATCCTCAAGGAGCTGCGCGCCAAGATCGAGCGCGGGGAGTTCGAGGACCCGACCGTGACAGGCACCGGCGAGCTCGACCGGACGAAGAGCCCCGAGGTCGAGACGAAGGTCTCCGAGAAGCGGCTGCGGACGTTGAACGAGGAGCTGATCAAGTTCCCCGAGGGCTTCAGCCTCCACCGCAAGCTGCGCAAGCCGCTCGAGCGGCGCATCGAGATCCTCGACGATGGCCCGATCGAGTACGCGCACGCCGAGGCGCTTGCATACGCATCCCTGCTGACCGAGGGAACCCACATCCGCGTGACGGGCCAGGACACCGAGCGCGGGACGTTCTCAAACCGCCACCTCGTCCTCCACGACGAGAAGACCGGGCTCAAGTACGCGCCGATCCAGAACCTCTCCGGCGCCCTGGCGCCGTTCGAGATCCACAACTCGCCCCTCTCGGAGAACGCGTGTGTCGGCTTCGAGTACGGCTACTCGGCGGCCTCGCCAGACAGCCTGATCGTCTGGGAGGCGCAGTTCGGTGACTTCGACAACTCCGCCCAGGTCTTCATCGACTCCTTCATCGCCGGCGGCGAGTCGAAGTGGGGACAGACCACGCGGCTCACGCTGCTGCTCCCCCATGGTTACGAGGGCTCGGGGCCGGAGCACTCGAGTGCCCGGATTGAGCGCTTCCTGCAGCTCGGCGCCGAGGGCAACATGCGGCTCGCGAACCCATCCACCGCGGCGCAGTACTTCCACCTGCTGCGCCGGCAGGCGAGGATCGCGAAGGCGCGGCCGATGGTGGTGTTCACGCCGAAGGGGCTGCTGCGGCTCGGCGAGGCGGCATCGAAGCTGAGCGACCTGACCGAGGGCAGCTTCCAGTACGTGCTCGACGACCCAGGCGCGGCCGAGCGGCGTGAGGACATCAAGCGCCTGATCCTCTGCTCCGGTCGGATCTACTACGACCTCGAGGGCAGCGACCGCCGCGAGTCCGTCGCCTCCGCGGCGATTGCTCGAGTCGAGCTCCTCTATCCGTTCCCGAAGTCCCAGATCGCGGATCTCGTCGCCGGCTACCCGAACCTCGAGGAGGTCGTCTGGTGTCAGGAGGAGCCCCAGAACATGGGCGCCTGGCACCCGGTGCAGCGCCGGATTCCCGAAGTTCTCGGCGAGGGCATCGAGCTGCGCTACGTCGGTCGCCCCGAGCGCGCGAGCCCCAGCGAGGGCTACCCGGCGGCGCACCGCTCCGAGCAGGAGCGGATCGTGCTGACGGCCCTGACCGGCTGAGCCCAGCCGGGCCCTACTTCAGCAGGCTGCCGAAGGCGCCGGCCCGGGCAAAGAGCTTGTAGAGCCGGAATCCGGCCGCGTATTCGGGCTCGCAGGCGCGCTCGAACAGCGCGTAGGCCTCCTCGTCAGGGAGGTCCGGCGTCGGCCCAGTCGTGCCGGCTTGGTTCAGCTGGTTGTAGATGTCGTCGATCGTCGCCTGCCGCTCTGCCTCGGTGCCCTCGTTCCAGTCGCTGCACTGGGCGAGCGAGGCCACCGAGCCGGCGCGCACCTGGCCCACGCCGGCGACCGGCTCATCGGACTCGGAGCCGTCCGAGCCGCAGCCGCCCAGGACGATTGCCGTCGCAGCGACGGCAGCTGTCGCAAGGACGGCGACCAGCTTCTTCATCGGTCAGCGTCGCTGCGAGACGGTACTCAGCGAGTGGAAGCGCTTGCGCAGCTTGGGCGCCATATCGCTCTGGCGGAGCTCGCGATCCGTTCTCTCGGCCTGCCGCTGCTGGCGCGCCGCCGCCGGGGTGTCGGGCTCAGCCGGTGGCACGAACCAGTCGCAGCCGGGCTGATCGTCGCTCGAATCACCGGGCTCGTACATCGTCCCGCAGATGACCAGCATCGTCTCCTTGGCGACGTCGCCCGTCCCGACTCCGAGCTCGTACGTCGGGTCGCTCTCATCGCACGCCTCCGGCAGGAAGCCGGGCAGGTTCTTGCCCGCAACGGGGCCGATCGGCGGGTCCGCCGTGAGGCTGCCACGGGTGCCGTCGGGCCCGACGTTGTCCGGCCAGCAGTTGCCCTCGGTATCGGGGAACTCGTCCCACCAGAAGTCGACGCCGTTGCTCACGCCGGGGTCATCGAAGCTGCTTGGGTTGCCGAACTTGCCAACCGCGATGGACGGCTTGAAGCCCTTGGGAGCCCGCCCCATCACGTTGTCGCGGAACACGTCCTCACAGGAGGTTTGGACCGCTGGGTTCCCGTTCGGGCAAACGCCCGCCGGGCTCGGATCCTCGGGGCTTCCGCGGGTCACTCCCTCGGGCACTGCCACCAGCATCGTGCCGCGACGCCAGTTGTCGAAGATGTGGTTGTGGTGGACGGTGCTCTTGTTCACGCCCGGCCAGAAGAGCCCGACGCCGATCGGCAGCCCGACCGTGTTGACGAACGGCGGATCTCCGTTGTAGGAGTCGAGATTGTTCGAGTAGATGTTGTTGTGGTCGACCTCGATGCTGTCCGGGGGGTAGCCCGGGTGCCCGGAGGCCGAGATCGAGTCGCTGACCACTCCGGCGGTGTTGGCGTAGATCTCGTTGTGCGTGATCCGGACCGCGTTGCCCTGGGAGCCGGAGTAGGCGAGGGCGCTCGAGCGCATATCGCACTTCTTGACCACGGTGTTGATGCGCGGCGCGTCGGGGTAGAAGGACTTGTCCTCGACGCCCTCTCCGGTCTCCGGCGCAGCACCTGGATACAACGCCGCATCGCCGGCCCCATATGAGTCGCAGTTCTTGTACAGGCCGTGGTCGGAGGTGAAGGTCAGGTTGCCGTACTCGGCGGACCAGTACATCTTGGTCTTGTCGAGCAGGTATCCGTCGGTCTCCTCGATGTAGATGCCGTGCTCGGTGGAGCTCTTCGCCAAGAAGTTGCGGGCGACGAAGCCGTCGGCTCGATCCACACGCAGGACGACGTCCTTGGCGTACGAGCACTCCGGCTGGAAGTCGCAGCCGTCCGCCTTGCCGGGCTTGGCGCCGGGACCCTTGAAGTTGTAGTGCCTGCCCGCGTCCATGATCACATCGGTGGGCTTGACGCCGGAGCCCTCGAGCTGGAGGTTGCAGCGGACGCACTTGCCAAGGTCGGGGATCCCCTCGCGCTCCGCGAGCGGCGGCTCAGGCGGCGGATCCTTCGGCACCTTCCGGCCCTGGACGTAGATCAGGTTCTGGTCGTTGGGGCAGGTGGACTGGTAGCGGTAGCTCGGCGCCATCCCCCCGCTGCCGTTGTCCTGAACCATGTCCGCGCAGCGCGGGTCGTTCGTCGGCGCCTTCCGCGAGGGCTTCTCCCGGTAATGGCCCGGCAGTACGACGACGCGGTCATTGTTACCGGCGTCGTTAACGGCTTCCTGGATCCGGCGATAGCCGCACTCGCTCGCCAGGGCCCGGTTCGTCCGCATCAGTCGCCGCGCCTCCTTGCGGGTCAGCGACTCCTTCGGCTGGCTCGGGCGGATCCGGTATCCGTGGTCGCGCGCCAGCCTGATCGAGCGATGCAGGCGGTTCAGCGAGAGGCGGCCGTTCTTGCCCTGGCAGACGACGAGCACCTCGCCCGGGCCCTTGCCGGTGACGGCTGAGCCCAGCGGGCGCGCCTTCGGGACCTCCCCACCAGCCGGGGGGCTGACGGACTTGTCGGGGCGGGGGTCGGGCCAGTACGAGGGCCGCTCGAGATGGGCCAGGGCGAGCGCCGGCAGGGCGAGGGCGAAGATCGCGGTGATCGATGCGAGCAGCAGCGTTCGCCTCGCGGGACGAACCCGAAACACACTCCTAAGCATCAACTCTCCTCCCCGGCGACCTTGAGATCGCGCGGTTTCACCCGGCCGACTAACCGGTTGAGCCTAGCAAGGGGGTCGCCGGGGAGGCGCACTTGGGCCGCGGTTGATGGCGAATCTCGGGCCGCCGCGAATCACGTGCAGTCGATGTGCAACCGGTCAACCAGCCAGGCCTCGCTCTCCTTGATCAGGGAGACGCTGCCGCGGCAGGTGTCGGTGTAGGTGGGGTGCGTCGCCACGGTCGCCAGCTCCACCTCCGCGGTCCCGCTCGATTCGGAAGCGGTGCGCAGCTCCGTGAACTCGATCGACTCGAGGGTCTCGAATGCGGCGGGGATTCCACCCGGCCCGCCGAGCTGGGTCTCCAGGTTGGAGGTGGCGAGGGCTGCCGCTCCTTCGAAGTCGTGCTCAGCGCCCAACTCGTAGAAGGTCCGAACCGCGGCTTCGGGGCTCCCGGCGGCGGCGCCACCCCTCCCCCCGGGGCCCGGTTCCCTCCCAGTCTCGCTCTCAGCGTTCCTCTCTCCGGACAAGGCTCCCGAGCCCCCGTCGTCGTTCCCCGAGGTGATCACCAGGACCGCGACCAATCCGGCGAGCAGCGCGGCGAGCGCCAGCACGAGCGCTCGGGTGTTGCGGCCGTGGGTCGATCGACGGGACGGGGGCTCTCGATTCGTCGGCGGCGGTCGAAAGGGGGGAGCCGCCGCGGGAGCTTCCCTCGGGGAAACAGCCTCTGCGGAGGGAAGCTGCGTCGGTGCTTGGGGTGAGGCGGGCGTCGCGGCGGCCCCGGTCCGCAATGCCTCGGAGAGCTCGTCGACGAGGTCGCCGCAGGTGGCGAACCGGGCACGCGGGTCGCGGGCCAGGCCGCGCTTCAACGCCACTGCCACGGCCGGCGGCGCCGAGGGACGCACATCGCGGATGTCCGGCGGGGGCTGCACGGTCGCCTGGTAGGTGATCGCCGCGGGTATCCCGGTGCGGGCGCGCTCCCCGCTCAACACCTCGAAGGCGGTGAGCGCAAACGCATAGACGTCGGCCGCGGGCCCGACGGGCTCCCCCGCGAGCTGCTCGGGTGACATGTACGGCGCCGAGCCGAGCATCATGTTCGTCTGCGTCGTGGACGTGTCCTCGAGGACGCGAGCGATGCCGAGGTCGGTCAACCTGGCCCTGCCGTCGGGCGCCATCAGGATGTTCGACGGCTTGACGTCCCGGTGGACGATGCCCCGCCCGTGCAGGTGGTCAAGCGCCGCCGCGACGTCCCGCAGGACGCTTACCGCCCTTCGATCCTCGAGCGGACCGGGCCCGAGCACCTCCGCCAGGTCCGGTCCGGCGATGTACTCCATGACGATGACCAAGCTCTCGGCATCCGGGAAGGCGTCGAACACCGTGACCAGGTTGGGGTGGCTGAGCGCCGCAGCGAGCTTCGCCTCACGGAGAAATCGCCGCGCCGCATGGTTCGGGCTGTCGGCGTGTAGGCGCTTCACCGCGACCTTGCGGCCGAGCACGGAGTCCTCGGCCACATAGACGACGGCCATCCCCCCCGAGCCGACCTTCCCGATCAGCCGGTAGCGGTCCGCCAGCACCTCGTCATCCGGCGGGACGCGCTCGTCGCTCCCCTGGGTTTCCTCGTCGCCAGATTCCACATCCCTCCCGGTTCCCCCACCGGTGGCGGTCGAATCCCCTGTCGCCGCGACACCGCGAAGGACGCCGACCCCCGAGAAGGCCGGCGCCCTCGCGGCACCCGCGGGGAGAGAAGCGCGGGCTATCCGGTCGTCGACCTCGCAGCCAGCACCGCCGGGGTGGCACCGCACACCGAGCAAGCATCCTGCGCCCGGCCGGAGCGGCGATCGGTTCCACAGTCCGGACACGAGACCCGAGGCGCGTGCCCTACAAATGCGCGCCTCGCCGCCTGCGGGGGGACCAAGGCCCGATCTCCGATCCTCGCCTGTGCCTGGGTGCTCTGCATGGGGAGCACTCTGCCGGGCGCCGGCGGGCCCTCCCATGTCCAGCTGTCCAGAATTTGGCGGTCCCGGTTGTTCCGTCTGTAGGGGCCTGCTTTGATCGCCTCGTGGTCGAGAATGCGGAGGCCGCCTTCAACGCGATCGTCGGCGAGCTCGACTACCCGATGCTGATCGTGACCGCGGCGGCCGGCGACCGCATGGGCGGCTGCCTCGTCGGCTTCGCGACCCAATCGAGCATCTCGCCACCGAGCTTCCTCGTCTGCATCTCGGACAAGAACCGCACCTGCGAGGTCGCCCGGGATGCCGAGCAGCTTGGCGTGCATTTCCTCGCCGCCGAGGACGAGGATCTGGCGCAGCTCTTCGGCGGCCAGACCGGACACGAGACCGACAAGTTCGGTCAGGTGCAGTGGCGGCCGGGGCCGGGCGGCACGCCGCTGCTCGATCGCTGCCGCAACCGCTTCGTCGGTCGGATCGTGGATCGGCGACGGGCCGGCGACCACTTCTCGTTCCTGCTCGAGCCAGTTGAGGCGGCTCGCGGCGAGGAGGTGCGGCCCTTCCCCTTTCACCGGGCGAAGCGCATCGAGCCCGGGCACGAGGCTTGAACTCCCCGGCGGAGGCCTCGCCCACTCTCTAGCCTCCTGGGCATGAGCGATGCTGCGACCCTCGGCGAGCGTGAGTTCCGCCCGCGGGCCCCGGGCGCTCTGTTCGTCTGGGTCAAGCGCGCGTCGTTCGTCGAGCTCGCGATCTTCGCCGGCCTGCTCGTCGTCTGGGCGATCCCGGGGCTCGAATACGCCACCTTCCTCTTCGGCCTCACCCATGGGATCGGCTACATCGCGCTCTGCCTGCTGCTCTGGGTCGCGATCCTGCGACGCGAGGCGCCGTTCTGGCTCTTCGCCGCGACCCTTACTCCGGTTGGGCCGGTCGGCAGCGTGATCGGGATCGAGTGGATCGAGCGACGCCGCCGCTGAGGCGCCGGGATACCGGCGGGCCCGGCCGGGTCAGGAAAGTAAGTAGCTGGGGTGGGGCCGCGGGAGGCAGGGGGTCCGCGCGGCCCGCACCCCAGCCTGCGCGTCGGTAGCCAGGGAGGGATGCCGACGCGATCGCTCCCGGAGGCGGGACTGACCGGGAGCGAGCTTTATGAAACCTGACACCGGCATTCTTGTACATCTGCGGTGCCGATGCAATGCAGACGTCGGCGCGAGCTAGCGAAGCTCGCGGAGAACCCGGTGCAGGATGCCGCCGTGGCGGAAGTACTGGCGCTCGTTGGCGGTGTCGAGGCGGACCCTGGCCTCGAAGGTGAGCGTCTCCGATCCCTCGCGGACCGCGCTCACCCCGACCGCCGTGGCCTCGTCCGTGTCGATCTCGGCAAGTGAGATCTCCTCCTCCCCCGTCAGGCCCAGCGATTCGATGCTCTCCCCGTCGGGGAGCTGCAGCGGCAGGACGCCCATCCCGATCAGGTTCGAGCGGTGGATGCGCTCAAAGCTCTCGGCGATGACGGCCCTCACCCCGAGCAGCAGCGTGCCCTTGGCGGCCCAGTCGCGCGAGGACCCCGAGCCGTACTCCTTGCCGGCGAGCACGACCAGGGGAACTCCCTCGGCGGCGTACTTCATCGCGGCGTCGTAGATCGGCATCTCCTCGCCGCTCGGCATGTGGCGGGTCCATCCGCCCTCGCGGTCGACGAGCTGGTTCCGCAGCCTGACGTTGGCGAAGGTGCCTCGCATCATCACCTCGTGATTGCCGCGACGCGATCCGTAGGAGTTGAAGTCGCGGACGTCGACCCCCTGCTCGATCAGCCACCGCCCCGCCGGGCTGTCGCGCTTGATCGCTCCGGCCGGTGAGATGTGGTCAGTCGTGATCGAGTCGCCGAGCTTGGCCAGCACGCGCGCGTTCTCGACCGGCTCGGTGGCCCCGTCGGGCTCGGCGTCCATGCCCTCGAAGAACGGCGGCCGGCGGACGTAGGTCGACTCCGGCCAGGTGTAGCGATCCTCCTCGGGGACCCGGATCGCCTGCCAGCGCTCGTCGCCCTCGAATACGTTCGCGTAATTCTTCTCGAACATGTCCTTGCGGACGGCGTCGGCGACGGTGTCGCGGATCTCCGCCGCCGACGGCCAGAGGTCGCGCAGGTACACGGACTCGCCGTCGGCGTCCTCCCCCAGGGGCTCGGAGTCGAAGTCGAAGTCCATCCGGCCGGCGAGGGCGTAGGCGACGCAGAGCGGCGGTGAGGCGAGGTAGTTCGCCTTCACGTCCTGGTTGATCCGCCCCTCGAAGTTGCGGTTGCCGGAGAGCACGGCGCAGACGACGAGGTCGTTCTCGTTGACGGCCGCCGAGATCTCATCTGATAGCGGCCCGGAGTTGCCGATGCACGTCGTGCAGCCGTAGCCGACGAGGTCGAAGCGGAGCTTGTTCAGGTACTCGTCGAGGCCGGAGCGCTCCAGGTAGTCGGTGACCACGGTCGAGCCGGGCGCGAGCGAGGTCTTCACCCAGGGCTTCACGTCGAGCCCCCGCTCAACCGCCTTCTTCGCCAGCAGTCCGGCGCCGATCATCACCGAGGGGTTCGAAGTGTTCGTGCAGCTCGTGATGGCGGCGATCACGACTCGGCCGTGGTCGAGCTCGAACTCGTTGCCCTCGGCATCGGTGAGCGTCACCGCATCGACCGAGGGACCTCGAGTCGCTACCGCCGCCCGCTCGTCGCCGGGGGTGGCCGGGTCCGGAACGGGGGCCTGCTGATGCGCCGCCGCTTCCTCCTCGGGGGTGTCGCTGCGCTGATCGCCAGGGGGATCGGAGGCCGGGAACGACTCCTTGACCTCCTCGTCATGGCCGTCGCGCGGCTTCGCCGACTCATTGGTGTAGCCCTCGAGCGTCGCGAAGAAGGCGTCCTTCGCGTCCGTCAGGGCGATCCGGTCCTGCGGCCGCTTCGGCCCCGCGATCGAGGGCTCAACGTCGCCGAGGTCGAGCTCGAGGGTCTCCGAGAACGTGGGCTCCTCGCTCTCGGCGGTGTGGAAGAAGCCCTGCTCGCGTGCGTAGGCGTCGACGAGCTCGATCGTCTCGGTCGGGCGGTTGGTGAACTCGAGGTAGCGCAGGGTCTCCGCGTCGGGCGGAAAGATCGCGCAGGTCGAGCCGAACTCCGGCGACATGTTGCCGAGCGTCGCCCGATCGGCGAGGCCGAGGGTGGGCAGGCCGGGCCCAAAGAACTCGACGAACTTGCCGACGACCCCGCGCTCGCGCAGCATCTCGGTGACGCGCAGGACGAGGTCGGTTGCGGTGACCGCATCGCCGGGCTCGCCGTCGAGGCGGAAGCCGACCACCTGCGGCAGAAGCATCGAGATCGGCTGGCCGAGCATTGCCGCCTCCGCCTCGATCCCGCCGACGCCCCAGCCGAGCACGCTGAGGCCGTTGATCATCGTCGTGTGGGAGTCGGTGCCGACCAGGGTGTCGGGGTAGGCGCGCCGGACGCCATCGGCCTCGTCCGCCCAGACCACCTGACCGAGGAACTCGAGGTTGACCTGATGGCAGATGCCCGTCGCCGGGGGGACGACGCGGAAGTTGGCGAACGCCCTCTGTCCCCAGCGCAGGAACTCGTAGCGCTCCTGGTTGCGCTCGAACTCGCGCTCGGCGTTGATCTCGAAGGCGCGCGCGTTGCCGAAGGCGTCGACCTGAACCGAGTGGTCGATGACGAGGTCGACGGGGACGAGCGGGTTGATCCTCGAGGGATCGGATCCGAGCTCGTCCATCGCGTCGCGCATGGCGGCGAGGTCGACCACCGCGGGGACACCCGTGAAGTCCTGCATCAGGACCCGGGCCGGTTGGAAGGGGATCTCCTTGGAGGGCTCGGCCTTTGCATCCCAGGTGGCGATCGCCTCGACGTCTGCGGCCGTGACGCTCTCGCCGTCCTCGAGCCGCAGGACGTTCTCGAGCAGCACCTTGACCGAGTACGGCAGGCGGGCGACGTCGAACTTCGACTGCAGGGCATCGAGTCGATGGATCTCGTACTCGCTCCCCGAGACCTCCAGGCTTGAGCGTGCCCCGAAGCTGTCTGCCATCTCGATTCCTTTCTGGGTGGGGCGCCGCCGACGCGACGCCCTCAGGACGCTACCGCTGCCCGCCCCCATCGTCGTCGAGATCGTTCTCGCTCACCTCGACATGGTCGGCCTCGCCGTAGGTCGCGAGCCCCTCCGATTCGGCCTCCTCGGCCGGCATGCGGTCGCCGAGCGGATGCCCCGAGGCGTCCCCGTGGGAGGCGGATTCGATCAGCTGCGCCTCCGCCAGCTCGAAGCCCTCGGCCTCGCCCTCGCCCCCCTCGGCCAGCGGCCGCTGGGCCTCCGGGAGCCCCTCGGTCGGCGTATGGCCGCCGATCGCACCCGCCTCCGCCCCGGCCGCCTCCTCCTGCTCGTCGACCACGGCGTCGACCGGAGCCGGCTGGAGGGCCGGGAAAGCCGTGAGCTCCTCGCCCGATGCGGCCACTTCCTCAAGCATCTCCGGGTCGACGGCCGGCTCGTCGCTCTGCGCCTCCCCGAGGCTGGCCTCGCCGAAGTGCTCCTCCGCCTCGCGCCCCTCGTGGGGCCCTTCCTCGCTCATCCGTTCCTCCTGGTCTCGAAGTTTCCTGGGCCCATGGAGCGCAGCTACCCCTGTCGCGCAGGACCAATCCGTCCGCGGACGTCGCTCAGCGCTTGTCGGTCTGCCCGCGCGCCAGGCTCTCGGCGATCTTCGTGCCCGCGCCTCGCTGGGCGCGGCCGGCGATCCCCGGGAATACGTGGGCAAAGCCCACCAGCGCGCGCTGCTGGATCGGCGCGACGGCGACCTCCCCCCTGTTCTCCTCGATCGCCCGGATCACCCCGGCTCCGACCTGCTGCGGGGTCGCCGTGCCGGCGCCCGGCGGCGGCTTGGCACCGGAGTCGGCGAACATCCCGGCGTCGCGGATGAAGCCGGGGAGCACGACCGAGACGCCGACGTCGCCCGGATCGCCGGCGAGGTCCTCGCGGAGCGCCAGGGCGAACCCGCGCAGCCCGAACTTCGTCGCGTTGTAAATCGACGCGCGTGGAGATGCCGCCTTGCCCGCAAGCGAGGAGACAAAGACGAGGTGCCCGGAGCCACGGGCGCTCATCGCGGGCAGCAGGGCGCGGGTCAGGATCATCGGCGCCTCGAGGTTGACCCGAATGGCGCGCCCGATCTCCTCGACGCTGAAGTCCTCGATCCGCCCCGAGCCGGGCAGCCCCGCGTTGGCGACGAGGATGTCGACCTCGCCCGCCTCGCCCGCCAGGCGCTCCGCCGCTCCGACCTCGGCGAGGTCGCACACGGCGACCTCGTGACCGTCACCCGGCAACTCCCCGGCGAGCTTCTCCAGCTCCTCCTCCTTGCGCGAGCTGAGCACTAGTCGGGTGCCCCGCTGCGCCATCGCGGCGGCGATCTCGCGACCGAGTCCGCCGGTCGCCCCCGTGAGCAGCGCTCGCTTTCCCTCGAGATCCATCGGGAGGCAACCTACATGCGCGCCGCGGCGGGTGCGGGGTTGGCAACCTCAGCGAGCGGCTAGGCTCTCTTCGGGATGAGGGTGTCGAAGGCTTGGGCAGCGGGATCGGTGGCGCTGGTGGTTGCAGCGCTGGCCCTCGCCGCGCCCGCGGGCGCGGACGTGCTGCGCGCCGAGGCCGTCCTCCCCCCCGGCCAGAGCGGCTACGTCTCGACCCCGGGGCTCGCCACCGGGACCGGATCCCCCCACCTGACCGACCAGACGGACCTGTTCAAGAGCTTCGAGCTGCGGCCGTTCGGCTTCGACCAGCCCGCGGAGACGACCGAGAGCCCCGCGCCCGGGGTCGAGATCGAGCGCGACTCATACGGGATTCCCTCCGTCACCGGCTCCAGCGACCGCAACGCCTGGTTCGGCGTCGGCTACGCCGCGGCCGAGGACCGCCTCTTCGAGCTCGAGCTCTTCCGCCGCGCGGGGGCCGGCCGCCTTGCCGAGATCCTCGGATCGACCTATCTCGACGACGACCTGATCTCCCGCCGCGACTACTACACGAACGCGGAGATTGACGCGATGGTCGCGCGGATCCCGGCGCGCCTGCAGGACCGGCTCGTCGCCTACCGGGACGGGATCAACGCCTACGTCGACTACCTGGGGACCCATCCGGGCGAGGTCCCGGGCGAGTTCGTCGCGCTCGGCGTTCCGCTCCCCCAATGGACGGTCCGCGACTCGGCGCGCGTCGGCATCCTGCTTGCTCGCACGGTCCCCTCGGGCGACGGCAACGAGCTCGAGAACGCGCAGGCGCTGCAGCGGATCGGCGCCAAGGGCTTCAATCGCCTGGCTCCGGTGAAGTCCCGGCGCCCGATCACGACGATCAAGCGGGGCGAGGGCAGGTTCGACTCCCAGCCGGGCCGGACCCGCGAGGACCGGCGCAAGGGGTTCCGCAGGACGCGGCGCTACCTGGAGACGATCGACGTGCAGGGGGCGAAGGGGCCGGGCACGCTGACGACCTCCGGTGACCCGTCCGCCCTCCGCGCGGAGGCCGGGGAGGCTCCCGGCGCCGACCTCGCGCGGATCCTTCCCCACGGCGGCTCGTTCATGTGGGCGATCTCCGACCGCGAGCGCCAGCGCGGCTACCTCTTCAACGGGCCGCAGCTCGGGTTCGCGATCCCGGAGCTGTTCTTCGAGTTCGAGCTGCACTCGCCGGTGCAGGACATCCGTGGCGTCAGCGCCGCCGGGGTGCCCGTCGTCGGGATCGGCCACAACGACGAGGTGGCCTGGGGCTTCACCTCCGGCCTCTCCGACGAGGACGACCTGTTCGCGGTCCGCCTCACGGGGCCCGAGAGCTATCGCTACGAGGGCGAGACGCGGAAGATGGATTGCCGCAACGAGGTCTTCAACTACAAGACCCCGCCGACCTCCCTGCCCGACCTGATCGACGACCCCGGGCTGCCGGCGGGCTCGGTGACGGAGCGGATCTGCCGGACCTCGCAGGGCCCGGTCCAGTTCCGCGGCGACGGCGTCGCCTACGCGCGCCGCTATGCGATCTGGAACCGCGAGCTCGAGACGCTCAACGGGCTGACGAAGCTCAACGACGCCCAGGACATCGGTGACGTCGACGAGGCGATGCGGAAGGTCACCTGGAACGAGAACGTGATCGCAACCGACTCGCGGGGGCGGATCGGCTTCTGGCATCCCGGGCTGCATCCGCTGAAGCCGAAGCGCTGGGACGAGCGGCTGCCGTTCCCCGGCGACGGCCGCGGCGAGTGGCGCGGGCTGCTGCCGCGCTCGCAAACCCCCCACGTGGTCGATCCGGAGCGCAACTGGCTGATCAGCTGGAACAACCTGCCCTCCGTGGGGTGGACGAACGGGGACGGGCCGGCACGCGAGCGGCTCAACGGCAACTTCCATCGGGCGCGGCTGCTCCAGGCGCTGGTTCGCAAGGTCGCCAAGGATCCGACCTACGGGCGCAGCCGCCGGATCGAGCTGACGAGCGGCACGACCGCGCAGCAATTCCCGTTCCTCAACCGCCACAGGGTGAGGGGGGCCATCGAGCTGAAGAAGGGCCCGGGCCGGGCGACCCTGAAGGAGCTCCTGAGCTGGGACGGCAACTACGACCGAACCGACGAGAACGGGACGATCGCTCCGGGCGTATCGATCTGGGAGACGTTCAAGACGAAGCTGGAGAAGATCCTGCTCAAGCCCTACGGCCCGGGCGCGAAGGAGCTGGCGGGCGGGACCTCAACCTCGCACGAGTACGACATGACGCCCGGCGAGGCGACCGCGCTGCGCGGGCTCGGCCGGCGAGGCTACGCGCGGGCGGCGAAGCGGACGGCCGAGGCCCTGACGAAGCGCTTCGACAGCGACTCGCCGAACGACTGGCGCGCGCCCCGGTTGATGTACGAGGTGGTCGCGCAGGGTGCGGGCTCACCCCCCGATCTTCCATTCTTCGACCGCGGCACCTTCAGCGAGTCGCTATCGATGGGCAAGCGCAAGTAGGACGAGCCTGCCGGCGCCTGGCGCCGGGCTTACATGAGTGGCGAGGGAAGCGGTCGGGCCGATTGCGACCGTTGACCAGACCGTTTACAGCGGAGTGCCGCTTGCATGGAGCGGCTCTCTCACGCGCGAGGGGGCGTCAGCAAACCGCACTCGCTCGCTACTGACTCTTCGTCTCTATGAAAGAGGGTCCGGCTGTCAAGTAGCGGGGTGACTGGGTCAGGAACCTCCTCGGCATCGTCGAAGCGGAGCAACGATCCCATCTCGCACGATCCACCCGAAGAGGTGGCCATAGAGACATGAGCGTTGCTCCATCACGAAGCTGAGAGGAGGGGCTATCGAACAGCCACCGCTTGACTTGACAGACGGCCCTTCTTCATAGAGACGAGAAGCGATACCTGTCCCTAGTCGAGACCAGTTCCCCGGACGTTGACGATCGCCGCCTCTTCGCTAGGACCATCTCCAAGCTTCTCGTTGACCAGTCGAGTTACCTCTGCATGAGTCGTTGACGCTCTCGCGACGAGTGGCACGTATCCGCGGAACATCGACGGCGAGATCGGCTCGATCAACCCAGTTCGGACGTCGGGTTCATCGCCGGGACCATGCATCCACTGCTTTTCGGCCTGCTCTACCGTCAAGGCGTTGATCGCGGCCGCCATCTCCGTCGATCCTTGCTTAGCGTGGCGCCCATCGTCAGCGTCCTGCCAAGTCATGAGCAGGGCGCTTTCCGGAGACAGGGGGACACGAACTTCCAAGACGTTGAGGGCGCCGTGGTCCGTTGGGACGCGCCCCGCCTGTCGGGCTGTGATCGACATTGGCCACTCGACGACAGGGTGGTCGGAGAGGACCAGGGACCCGTTCTCGAAGATGAGTAGATCCCAGCGCATCGACCCATAGACGTAGATCAGCCTGTTGGCAATCGCCATCATGCGAGTTAGGCGCCCTGTGTCGGAGAGAAGGTCCTCTTCGACGCGATCGTCAGTTCCCGGAGGCTTGGGAACCCAGATGCCGCTCTCGAGTTGGTGATCGCGCTCCGTCCGGGCTTTAGCCATCGTCGTTCGAGCGAACTGCTGGTGCCACTCCATCCACCTGGGGCCCCTAACCGCCTGGTACGCGAAGAACTCCGCAAGCGCGCTCTTCGCCTCGGAGTTGAGCGGCCAACTCTCCTCGATCGAGTCGAGGAGCGGCGCCACCGAACCCTCGAGCTGCGAGAGCGACCACTCAACGTCATCGATTGGAGTTCCGTCTGGACGGTGTCGGCGATAGAAGCGCCGGCGAACGGCGGCGTCGTCTATCGACACGATGCGAGCAAGTCCGGATTCGACCAGGTGAATGGCGATCTGATCGCCCTGGGCGAAGCGCCGCAAGTACGCCCGCGGCACGATGTGGGCTTTGTTGACTTTCGGGTATTCGATTGGTCCAACGCTACGGAGGCAGCGAGACGAACCGGTAGCGCTGTAGCCGCTTCTCGTCCTAAGCGGCACTCTCGCTTGCACGGGGAAAGCGAGCTTCGCTTCGCACACTGAAGGAGCTGCGACGCTGGGCACGAACCAGCGCGTCCAAGCGGCGCACGGACTTCAAATCCTCCGGGCGAGATCCACGGCACTCTTCACGCCCTGTGTCCACGGCTCCCCGTGACCCGGCAGGACTATCCCGGCGTTCGTGGCGGCCAGCGCGTCCAGTGAGGAGATCGCCTCTTGAATATCCTCACTGTGGGGTCCTCGGACGACCTGCGGACCGCGCCGTCCGCGGGGGCCTTTCGCGACGTCCAGGGTGACGAGCGCGTCACCGCTAAAGAGGACCCCGCGGTCCTCCAGAAGAAGGGCGCAGCTACCCGCCGTGTGGCCTGGGCAATGGATCACGCGGGGCGCCCCCGGCACGTCCAGCCGCTCGCCGTGAGCGAGGTCCTCGATTGCCGCGATCGCCGGCGTGCGGGTGATGCCTTTCGCGACGTAGCGCAGCATGTATCGCGCGTACCACGGTCGCCAGAGGTAGCGAACCATGCGGCGATTGCTCCTGTCCTTCTCGCCGCGCAGGTAAGGGGCGTCGGCCGGATGTGCCAGGACGCGGGCACCTGATGAGCGCAGCCGCTCCGCGTTTCCGACGTGGTCCATGTGGTGGTGCGTGACCAGTACCGCGTCGACATCGGAGAGCGACCGCCCGACTTGGCCCAGCGCTGAGGTGAACGATGCCCAGTCGCCAGGGAGCCCCGCGTCGACGAGTGTCAACTTGCCCCCGTCCTCGAGCAGGTACCAATTCGTGTAGACGTCCTCGAGGCGGTGGACGCCTGCCGCGACTTCACTCATCCGGACCGCCATAGCGCCCCTTATATCGCGCACGGTCCTATCGGTTGGCAGGCGAGGCCTTCGACGAAGGTTAGCGGCGGAACGAGATGGCGCCGAACAGACCTAGCAAAGCGGCGCTTTCGAAAGCCGCGGGGGCGGGGGTCCCGATGACACTCAGGTAGCCCACCGCGGCTGTGGGACTTCCTAGCTCAGCCGACCCGAGGTCTGGCCGCGGTAGGCGGACGTCAGCGGGGGCCCCGCCCCCGTGGCCTCCACGCTTCGACCTCGAAGGGCTGACCTGCCGCCCGAGATCCTTCCTCACTTCAAAACGCGGATCAGCTTCTTGTTGACGAACTCCTCGATGCCGTAGCGGCCGAGCTCCCTGCCGAAGCCGGATCGCTTGACTCCGCCGAACGGCAGCTCGGCCCCGTCGGCGCCGACCCCGTTGACGAAGACCATCCCCGTGTCGAGACCGTCCGCCACCCGAAGCGCCTGCTCCGGATCGTCGGAGAAGACGTAGGAGCCCAGTCCGAACGGCGAGTCGTTGGCGAGCTCGATCGCCTCCTCCTCGGAGCCGACCCGGTACACGCTCGCGACCGGCCCGAAGAACTCCTCGCGGTAGGCGTCGTTGTCCCGGGTGATCCCGGTCAGCACCGTGCTCGGGAACCAGTTGTCCTTCCGCTCCCCGCCGGCGACGACTTCGGCGCCCTGGGCGACCGCGCGGTCGAGCTGATCCTGCAGACGCTCGGCGGCCGTCGCCGACGAGAGCGGCCCGATCTCGGTGCCCTCGGACGTCGGGTCGCCGGGCTCAGCGGCAGACATCTCGGCCGTGAACTTTTCGAGGAAGTCCTCGTAGAGCTCGTCGGCGACGATGAATCGCTTGGCGGCATTGCAGGACTGACCGGTGTTGTCCAGCCGGGCCCCGACCGCAGCCTCCACGGCCTCGTCCAGGTCCTCGGTCCCGAGGAGGATGAACGGGTCGGAGCCGCCGAGCTCGAGCACGACCTTCTTCAGGTTGCGGCCGGCGATCTCGGCGACCGCGGCACCGGCCCGCTCGGAGCCGGTCAGCGAGACGCCGCGAACCCGCGGGTCGGCAATGGCCTCGGCGATCTGATCGTTCGAGGCGAGGATGGTCTGGTAGGCACCGTCGGGGAAGCCAACGTCGCGGTACATCGACTGGATCGCCTCCGCCGACTCAGGGCACTGCGGCGCCGGCTTGAGCAGGATCGTGTTGCCGACGATCAGGTTCGGACCCGCGAAGCGGGCCACCTGGTAGTAGGGAAAGTTCCAGGGCATGATCCCCAGCAGGGGGCCCTGCGACGTCTTGCGGATGAAGGCCGTCCCCTCGCCCGCCAGGAGCTTGATCGGCTCGTCCGCCAGGAACCCCTCCGCGTTGTCGGCGTAGTAGTCGTAGATGTCGACGCAGAAGTCCACCTCGGCGAGGGCCTGGTCCATCGGCTTGCCCATCTCTCGCACGGCGATCTCGGCCAGCGTCTCCCGCCGCTCGGTGTGAAGCTCGGCGACCCTCTTGACCATGGCGGCGCGCTCGGCGACGGATGTGGTCTGCGACCAGCCCCGATGGGCCTCCTCCGCCTTCGCGATCGCCGCGGAGAGGTCCCCGTCGGAGATCTCCGGGTACTCCTTGACCTTCTCGCCGGTTGCCGGGTTGACGACTGCGTAGTTGCTCATCTTGCTCCGTCCTCCTGCTTGCTTGCAGCTGATTCCTGCTTGGGGGTCTCGGTCCGGTCGAGCTGGCCGTTCGAGTCCGGCGAGGGAAGCTCGAGCGCCTCCCCGACCGGAACGTAGTCGGCCCCGACGCCCTCGGCGACGGCCTTGTGGGTGACCTTCCCCACGGCGACGTTGACCCCCGGGCGCAGGCCCGGGTCCCTCGCGATCGCATCGGCGACTCCGTGGTCGGCAAGCGAGAGCACATAGGGAAGGGTGGCGTTCGTGAGCGCGTACGTCGAGGTGATCGGAACGGCACCCGGCATGTTCGCGACGCAGTAGTGGGTGATGCCGTCGACCTCGTAGACGGGATCGGAGTGCGTGGTCGGCCGCGAGGTCTCGAAGCAGCCGCCCTGGTCGATCGCGACGTCGACGAGCACGGCGTTCCCCTTCATCAGCGCGAGCTGCTCGCGCTTGATCACGCGCGGGGCCCGAGCGCCGTGGAGGAGCACCGCGCCGATCACCAGATCGGCGCGCGGAAGCATCTCCTCGATCGACAGCGTCGAGCTGAAGACGGTCGAGCAGCTGCCGGCGAACTGGATGTCGGCGGCTCTGAGGACGTCGATCGACAGGTCGTAGATGAACACGTCGGCGGCCATCCCGATCGCGATGAAGGCCGCGTTGAGCCCGACGACCCCCCCGCCGATGACCATCACGTTCGCCGCCGCGACACCGGGAACGCCGCCCAGCAGGATCCCCCGGCCACCCATCGGCTTCTCGAGGAAGAAGGCCCCCGCCTGGGCGGCGAGGCGGCCAGCGATCTCGCTCATCGGGGCGAGCAGCGGTAGGCGGCCGAGCTCGTCCTCGACGGTTTCGTAGGCGATGCAGGTGGCGCCCGACTCGCAGAGGGCGCGGGTCAGCTCCGGAGCGGGCGCGAGGTGCAGATAGGTGAAGAGCGCCGTCTCGGCGCGCAGCATCCCGACCTCCGGCATCTGCGGCTCCTTGACCTTGAGCACCATGTCAGCCTCGCCGAAGACATCCTCGGCGGAGGGGACGATCCGCGCGCCCTGGGCTTCGTAGTCGGAGTCGGCGATCGCCGAGCCCTCCCCCGCCCCCACCTGGATCAGGACCTCGTGGCCGTGCTCGGCGAGCTCGCGGACGCCGACCGCGGTAAGCGCGACCCGATACTCCTCCTCCTTGATCTCGGTGGGAACGCCGACCTTCACGACCTCGCCTCCTCCGTCTCCTCGACTTCGAACCTCACGCCCCGGTCCTCGAGCTCGGCGAACATCGGCTCCGGCTCGAGGCAGAGCTCCGGTGGATGAACGCCCCGGCGCGTGACCTCGCCCCGCGCCAGCAGCCGCGTCGCCGCGGCGATCGGCGTGGCCGTCGAGACGATCCCGCCCCCCAGGCCCCACTCTCGGCGGGGAGGGGTCACGGAGCGGACGCGCACCGCGCGATCCCCCCTGGCGGCGTCGATCACGTGGATCGAGACGGTCTCCCCGGAGGGGGGCGCTGCTGCAGCGGCGACCCGTCCCATCTCCTCGTCGTCGGCAGCCACGAGCTCGCGCAGCCTGGCTTCCACCGGGGGCGGGAGCGAGAGGCGGAAGCTCGCCTCCCGGCAGCCGAAGCTCGAGGGGAACGTGAGCATCTCGGAGTGGATCGTGTGGACCGTCGGGCCGACGCCGATCGGGTCCCCGAAGTTGACCTCGCCACCGTCGCTGAGCGGCTCGAGCTCGACGGGAGCTCCTTCCGCGACCGCCACGGGCGCCATCGTCACCTCGTCCATCAGCGTCCGCAGCGCGTAGGGAAAGCTCTCTCCCGCCGGCGGCTCGAGATCGCGTCCGGCGGCCGAGACGTGCAGGGAGTCGACCTCGCCGCCGAGGACGGCGACCGCACGAGCGGCCATCAGGTTGGTCTTGCCGGGAGAGGAGCCGATGCCGAGCACCGCCAGCAGCTCAGCCTCCTCGAATCGGGGCCCGAGCCCGAGCTGGCGCTCGGTCATCCAGTAGAGGCCCCCGAGGTCGAGGTAGTGGCAGCCGCTCGCGAGGCAGGCCTCCATCGCATGGAGGTTGAGCCGGTAGGAGGCGGAGTTGATCAGCGCGTCACAGCCCTCGAGCGCGGCGGCAAGCGCCCCCTCGGCCTCCCCGTCGAGCTCGGCGGCGGAAGCCTTCCCGCCGCCATGCGCCTCGGCAACGGCCTCCGCCCTCTCCCCGTCGAGGTCGAGCAACAGCATGGCGTCGACCTCATCGGACTCCGCCAGGTCACGAACGATGGCCGGAGCAATCGTGCCGCCCGCTCCAAGCACACCGACCGTCAAGAGCCCCACCTCGGAAGCTGCTCGCTGCTCGCTGCTCGCTCCTTGCTCCTTGCTCCCAGCTCCTCGCTCACCGCACCAGCTCCCGCGCCCGCAACGCCAACCAGAGCTCGATCCGGTCCTGCGCCTGATTCAGGTCCCGACCGGTCAGCTCCTCGATCCTGCGGATCCGGTACCGCAGGGTGTGGCGGTGGCAGTAGAGGTCGCGCGCGGCCCGCTCCCACTGCCCGTTGCGCTCGATGAACGCCTCGAGTGAGCGCAGGAGCTCCGGCCCGTACTCGCCCTCGCCGTCCTCGAGCGGCGCGAGCAGGTTCTCGGCGTAGGTCCGCAGGGCGTCGTCATCCTGCAGGGAGAGCAGCAGCGTGAAGGCGCCGAGGTCGCGATGGGAGGCCACATCCGGTGCCTTGCCGTTGGCAAGGGGAGTTGCCTCGAGCGCGCAGCGGGCCTCGTGAAAGGCGCGGCGCAGCGCCGAAACCGGCGTCGAGCGGCTCGTCGCGGCCCGAATCCTGCGCTCCCCTGAGCCGCCGAGCGCGGCGAGGCCCTCGCGGGCAAGCTCGACCGGGTCGCGCTCGGCGGGATCGACGACGGCGCAGAGCAGGGAGCGGCCGGCCGCGCTGTTGAAGGCGACGAGGGCCGCGACGCCGGCGGCCCCGAGGGCCGAGCCGAGCGTCTCCGGATCGTCGGGGGCGCCGTCGAGCTCGTAGAGCAGGACCGCGACGCGACCTCCGATCCCGAAGGGGTGCAGCCGGCCCCGAAGCTCCTCGGGGCCGAGGCGGCCTCCGAGCGCCTCGGCCAGCACGTCCCCGGCCAGCCGCCGCTCCGTCTCGCGCACAGCGCGCTCGCGCATCAGCTCCAGCGCGACGACCATCGCCGCCTGGCGGGCGAGCAGCCGCTCGAGGTCCCCGACCTTGCCCGAGCGGCGCGCGACGACGAGCCAGTGACCGCGGGGCCCCGCTCCGCCGATCGGGACCGGAACGGCGACCGCCCGGCCCGCGAGCGATCCCTCCTCGGCGACGAACATCGCGTGCCGGCCGGCCTCGGCGCGTTCGCTGACCTCGGCCCGGATCGCCGCCGTCGCCGGCTGGGAGAGCCCCCTCTCCTGAGGGTGCCGAGCGATCTCGCGGCCGCGGTCGTCGAGGAGCAGGACCGCGCCGCTCACGGACTCTGCGATCGCGGGCATGATCTCGGCCAGGCCCTGCTCGGCGAGGACCAGCCCCTCGAGCCGCGCGTGCACCTCGATGCCCTTCTCGAGCACCGAGTAGCCGTCGTTGACCAGCTTCGTGAACGCCCGTTCGGTGAGCGCGATAAACGGCAGCTCGTAGGGGACCTCGAACAGCGGCAGCTCTCGCGCCCGCGCCTCCTCGACCAGTGCCTCCGGCAGCTCGGCGTGGTCAAAGCCCGTGCCGAAGCCGAGGCCGGCGGCATCCTTGCCCGCGAGCAGGCGGACGAACTCGCGCTGCCGGGCCGCGCTCGTCAGGTTGATCCCGGTCGTCAGCAGCAGCTCCCCGCCGGAGAGGAACGGCGTCGGGTCCTCGAGCTCGGAGATGTGGACCCACCGGATCTGGCGCTCCGCGGCTCCGGGGTCGACGACGGGCTCGAGGTCGAGCTCGTCGATCAGGGTGCTGACGGTGAGCAAGGGAGAAACCGCGACCGCGCTAGCGGCTCGAGACCTTCTCCCAGGCCTCCTCGAGCACCGAGTGGAGGATCGACCCGATCTCCTCGAACTGCTCCGTGTCGCAGATCAGCGGGGGGGCCAGCTGGATCACCGGATCCCCGCGATCGTCGGCTCGACAGATCAGCCCGCGTCGGTAGAGCTCACCGGACAGGAACTCGCGCAGCAGCCACTCCGACTCGTCGTCGTCGAAGGACTCCTTCGTCTCCGGGTCCTTGACCAGCTCGATCGCATGGAAGAAGCCGGCGCCTCGAACGTCGCCGACGATCGGGATCTCGCGCAGCGCATCGAGCACGCCGCGGAACTCGTCCTCCTTGGCGCGCACATGGCCGCAGATGTCCTCCTCGGCGAAGACGTCGAGGTTTCGCAGCGCCACGGCCGCGGCGACGGGGTGGCCGCCGAAGGTCGAGCCGTGGGCGAACGACGCCGTTCCCGAGCCGAACGGCTCATAGACCTCGTCGGAGACGATCATCGCCCCCATCGGGATGTAGGCGCCGGTGAGCGCCTTCGCGGTGGTGATGATGTCGGGCTGATAGCCGTAGCGCTCGCAGCCGAAGTAGTGCCCGAGCCGTCCCCACGAACAGATCACCTCGTCGCTGATCAGCAGGATCCCGTGCTCGTCGCAGATCTCGCGAACGCGCTGGAAGTAGCCGTCCTGGGGCGGGATGCAACCGCCCGCGTTCTGCAGGGGCTCGAGGATCACCGCGGCGACCGTCTCCGGGCCCTCGAACTCGATCCGGCTCCCGAGCTCCTCCGCCGCCCAGAGCGGGTCGCGGTCCTCGGGCCAGTGGAACTCGTTCGTGTTCGGCGCGTGAACGCCCCCGGGCATCGACGGCTCGAACGGAACCTTGAGGTCCGTCAGGCCGGTGGCCGAGAGCGCCCCCATCGTCGTGCCGTGGTAGGCGACCTCGCGGGCGACGATCTTGTGCCGCTGGCCGCGGCCGTGCGCGCGGTGCCAGTTGCGGGCGACCTTGATCGCCGCCTCGACCGCCTCCGAGCCGCTGTTGGTGAAGAAGACCCGATTCAGGTCCCCCGGTGCGAGCTCGGCGACCCGCTGGGAGAGCTCGATCGCGCGCGGGTGCGCGTAGCTCCAGTTCGTGTAGAAGTCGAGCTCGCGGACCTGGGCCGCGGCGGCCTCCCCGTAGTCGGCCCGGCCGTGACCGACGTTGCAGCAGAAGAGCGCGCTGAGCCCGTCGAGGTAGCGATTGCCGTGGTCGTCGAAGACGTAGGCGCCCTCGCCGCGGGCGATGATCGGGATCTCGTGCTCGTCGTCGTAGCCCCCCATGCGGGAGAAGTGCATCCACAGGTGGCGCCGGGCGGTCTCCTGCAGGCTCGAGCCCGCCGCATCGCTCCTCGGGTGGATGTCCTGAGGCGTGGTGATCGCCATGCGTCTCCCTCTCTTCCCAGTTTCGACTCGACGCTTTGCACAACGGTAGAGGCTCGCCTTGGCGCGCACAACCGAGATTTCGTTCAAGGCGAGGCGGTACCGTTGGACATTGAGGACAACCGGGGACGGTGAAATTGGGGTTTCCGCGGATTGCAAACCCTGCCGAATCGGACATAGTTGCCAACGGCCTGCGCCGCCAGGGCGAACCGGCCGCGACGGAGGAGGACCCACGGAGGCATCCAGCACAGCGGCGTCGACCGCGCCCGAGACGGGCTCGCGATCCAGCGTCAGCCTGCGCTCGATCACGAAGCGCTTCGGGGACTTCACCGCGGTCGATTCGATCGACCTCGAGATCGCGCCGGGCGAGTTCTTCACCCTGCTCGGCCCCAGCGGCTGCGGCAAGACCACGACCCTGCGCATGATCGCGGGCTTCGAGGAGCCCGACGGTGGCGAGATCCTGATCGACGGGGCCGACGTCGCCCCACTGCCTCCTCACAAGCGGCCGACGAACACCGTCTTTCAGAGCTACGCGCTCTTTCCCCACCTGAGCGTCCGCGAGAACGTCGCCTACGGCCTCAAGCGCAAGGCAATGGATCGGGCGGAGATCGAGGGGCGCGTGCAGGCCGAGCTCGAGCGGGTCGGGCTCTGGGGAGAGGCGAATCGGCGGCCCAACCAGCTCTCGGGCGGCCAGCAGCAGCGCGTCGCGCTGGCTCGCGCCGTGGTCAACCTGCCGAAGGTGCTGCTGCTCGACGAGCCCCTGGGCGCGCTCGACCTGAAGCTCCGCAAGGGCCTGCAGATCGAGCTCAAGCGGATTCAGCGCGAGGTCGGGATCACCTTCGTCTACGTCACCCACGACCAGGAGGAGGCGCTGACGATGTCCGATCGCATCGCGGTGATGAACCGCGGAGTGGTCGAGCAGGTGGCCGAGCCGGAGGAGGTCTACGAACGCCCCGCCACGACCTTCGTCGCCGGCTTCATCGGCGTCTCCAACCTGATGCCGGGCGTCGTGACCTCGGTCAGCGGCGATGCGGCTCGCGTCGCCCTCGATGCCGGGGTGGACGTGGAGGCGCCGAGGAGCGGGCTCGAGCAGGGAGAGCGCTGCCACGCCGTGGTCCGGCCCGAGAAGCTCGAGATCGGCGCCGCCAACCGTGCGAACGGTGACCGCCCCGGGGTCGAGGGAGTCGTCGAGAGCTCGCTCTACCTAGGAACGGCGACGCAGATCGTCGTCCGCCTCGCCGGCGACGTGGCGATGACGGTGCTCGTCCCGAATGCCGACGAGGCCGAACGTCAGCGGCTGCCCGGCGGTGGGGGGCGGGTACGGCTCGCGTGGAGCAGCGAGCACGTCCACCTGGTCCGAGAATCACCGCAAGCGGCGCGCCCCGACACCGCGGCCGTTCAAACTGTATGAGTCGAACCGCGAAGGAAAGCCAAGGAGGCAACGGGATGAGAGATGCTGAGCTACGAGGATCATGGACACGCCCGATCGCGCTGGTTGGGCTGGTTCTTGCCGCGATCCTGATCGCAGCCTGCGGCAGTGACACCGTCGGTGGCGCCCGTGAGGGCGAGACCGAGGTGGCTCAGTCCGGTCCCTTGAGCGGCACGCTCGCCGTCTCCAACTGGCCCGGATACATCGATCCCGGCAAGAACGGCGAGGGCACGCTCGAGGAGTTCGAGAAGGAAACCGGCGTCGCGGTCGACTACAAGATCGACGTCAACGACAACGACCAGTTCTTCGGCAAGGTCCAGCCGCTCCTGGCCGAGGGCGATTCCGGCGGGCGAGACATCATGGTCGTCACCGACTGGATGGCCGAGAAGATGCACAACCTCGGCTACCTGCAGGACATCAACCCCGACGATCTGCCGACCGCCTTCGAGAACCTTCGCGCCGACCTCCAGGCTCCCGACTTCGATCCGGATCGAAGCTATTCGATGCCGTGGCAGACCGGCATGACGGGAGTCTGGGTCGACACGGCCAAGGCCCCGGAGATCACCTCCGTCAACGACCTGTTCGATCCGAAGTACGCGGGCAAGGTCACGATGCTGACCGAGATGCGGGACACGGTCCCCCTCGTCATGAAGGCCGATGGGATCGATCCGGCGACCGCCTCCAAGGAGGACTGGCTCGCGGCGATCGACAAGATCGGCGAAGCCGCCGACTCGGGGCAGATCCGCAGGTTCACCGGAAACGACTACACCGAGGACCTGACCCGCGGCAACGTCGTCGCCACCATCGGCTGGTCCGGTGATGCGTCCCTGATCTCCAACGACGACGCCGAGTGGCGCATGCCCGACGAGGGTTGCATGCTCTGGTCGGACAACATGGTGATTCCGGTCGGCGCTCCGAACACCGCCGCCGCCCTGGAGTTCATGGACTTCGTCTACCGGCCCGAGGTGCAGGCGGACATCGCCGAGTGGGTCAACTACGTGACCCCGGTGGAGGGCGTCAGGGAGATTCTCGCAAAGCGGGATCCGAAACTGGCCCAGAGTCAGCTGATATTCCCCGATGCGCAGTTCACCTCGTCGTGCACGACTCAGGTGTCTCCTCCGGGGGACGACGAGGACGTCGCCGAGGTGACCGAGGCGTTCGAGGACGTCAAGAACCGGTGAGGCCGGCGGCCTCGCCCCAGCGAGGCGCGCGGGCAACGTGAGAGCGCCGTCCCGCCGGCGCCTGGTGCCCTACGCGCTGCTGACGCCGGGCGGCATCTGGCTGGTCCTGTTCTTCCTGGTCCCCATGTACTTCATGGCGGACCTGGCCCTGCGCTCGGGGACGCTGGAGAGCGGCTTCGTCTCCTCGTGGGAGTGGTCGAACTTCCCGGCCGCCCTCGATGGCAGTGGGCAGCAGATCGTCCGCTCGCTGATCTACTCGGCCGCGGCTACGTTGATCGCGCTGGTGATCGCCTACCCGCTGGCGTACGCGATCGCGATCCGCGGCGGCAGGTACAAGAACCTGCTGCTCTTCCTGGTCGTCGCGCCGTTCTTCACGACCTACCTCATCCGCACCATCGCGTGGAAGACGATCCTCAGCGATTCGAGTCCGATCGTCAACGTGCTCCAGTTCGTCCACCTCGTGCCCGAGGGGGGCCGCGTGCTCGACACGGCCGGGGCCGTCGTCGCCGGGCTCACCTACAACTTCCTCCCCTTCATGGTGCTCCCGATCTACGCCAGCCTCGAGCGCCTCGACGTCGGGCTCATCGAGGCGGCGAAGGACCTCTACTCCTCGAGTCGGCAGGCCTTCTGGAAGGTGACGCTGCCGATCACGATGCCGGGGATCGTCGCGGGCGTGCTGCTCACGTTCATCCCAGCCTTCGGCGACTACGTGAACTCGCAGCTGCTCGGTGGGACCGGCCACGCGATGGTCGGCAACGTCATCCAGTCCCTGTACCTGACCCAGCGCGACTATCCCGAGGCTGCGGCCCTCAGCTTCCTGATGATGGCGGCGATCCTCGGAATCGTCCTCGTCTACATCCGCGCCGCGGGGACCTCCGCGTTCATCGGCGACGAGGCCGAGGCCCGCTGATCGTGGCTTCGCGAACGCGCTCGAGCGACTCAGCGCACCGGCGCGGGCCCATCGATTGGCTTCGGCGCAACGGGGTGATGATCTTCGCCGCCTTCGCCATCGCGTACACGCTGATCCCGATCGTCGTGGTGGCCGTCTTCTCGTTCGGCGCGAGCGAATCCGGCTTCCTCACGTTCGGGATCGACGGCTTCACCACCGAGTTCTGGCGTTCCGCGTTCACGATCGACGAGCTCAACGACGCGCTGCTCACGTCGATCAAGCTGGCCGCGCTGTCCACGATCGCCTCGACGATCTTGGGAACGCTGATGGCGATCGCCCTGGTGCGCCACCAGTTCCTCGGTCGCCGTCTGACGAACCTGCTCATCGTGCTGCCGATGGCAACTCCCGAGGTGGTCATCGGGGCATCGCTGCTCTCGATGTTCATCATCTACTCCGTGACGCTGGGCTTCACCACCCTGTTCATCGCCCACGTCATGTTCTCGATCAGCTTCGTGGTCGTCGTCGTCCGCTCGCGGCTGATCGGGTTCGATCGTTCACTGGAGGACGCCGCGGCGGATCTCGGCGCCGGGCCCCTCACCAAGTTCCGCACGGTGACGCTGCCCCTCCTCGCCCCGGGGATTCTCTCCGCCGCCCTGCTCGCCTTCGCGCTCTCGCTCGACGACTTCGTGATCTCGAACTTCAACTCGGGGACGACCTCGACGTTTCCCCTCTACATCTACGGGGTGGCCCTACGGGGCATCCCGGTTCAGGTCAACGTGCTCGCCACGCTGCTGTTCCTGCTGACGCTGGTCGCACTGGGGCTCGTCCTCTGGCAGCAGCGCCGCGCGGAGAAGCTGGCTTCCGTTGGCGACGCTGACGAGAAGGCATTCGCCCTGGCCCCCGCTCGGCCCACGCCGGGCGCATCGGCCTCGTGAGCACCCTCGAGCTGCTGATCGGTGGCGAGAGGATCGGCGGCGAGGGGTCGCCGATCGCAGTCGAGAACCCCTTCACGACGGAGACGATCGAGGGCGTTGCATCGGCGTCCGCCGAGCAGCTCGATGCGGCGATCGCGGCGGCTCGCGATGCCTTCGCCAGCTGGTCGACCACCCCGGCCGGGGATCGCTGCGAGCTGCTGCACGAGGTGGCGCGGCGGCTGCGCTCCCAGGGCGACTCGCTCGCCCGGACGATGACCGCCGAGGGCGGCAAGCCGCTGATCGAGAATCGCGACGAGATCGAGTGGTGCGCGGCGGCGTTCGACTATTACGCTGAGATCGGCCGCGACGGCGCCGGGCGGGTGATCCCGCCGATCGAGGCCTCCCAGCTGGCCCTCGTGCTCAAGGAGCCGCTCGGCGTGATCGGCTGCATCGTCCCCTGGAACTACCCGCTGCTGCTTCTGAGCTGGAAGGTGGCGCCGGCGCTTGCGGCCGGCAACGCGGTCGTCTGCAAGCCGTCGGAGATCACGCCGCTCTCGACGCTCGAACTGGGCGCCTGCTTCGACCACCTTCCCCCCGGGGTGGTCAACCTCGTGGCCGGCGCGGGCGACGTGGGAGCCGCGATCTGCGCCGACGAGCGCGTCGACTGCATCGCCTTCACGGGCTCGGTCGCGACCGGGAAGCGGGTCGCCTCAGCCTGCGCCGAGCGCCTCGCCCGAGTGAACCTCGAGATGGGCGGCAAGGACCCGTTCATCGTCTGCGCCGACGTGGCCTCGGCCGACGACCTCGAGGTCGCGGCCCGTGGCGGAGCCTGGGCGGCATTCCTCAACGCCGGCCAGGTCTGCACCTCGGCGGAGCGCTTCTACGTCGCCCGCGAAGTCTATGACGACTACGTCGCCGCCTTCGTGGACCACGCGAGGAGCCTCGTGCTCGGCGACCCGACCGACGTCACGACCGACATCGGCCCGATGGTCTCGGCCCCGCAGCGGCAGAAGGTCGCCGATCAGGTCGAGGCCGCGGTCGGCGCCGGCGCCGAGGTGCTCATCGGCGGCCACTCGGGCGGCCAGCAGCGCGGGCACTTCTTCGCCCCGACGGTCGTCACGGGGATGCCCGCCGAAACCGACCTGTTGTGCGAGGAGACCTTCGGGCCGGTTGCGCCTATCGTGCCGGTCAAGGATCTCGACGAGGCGATCGAGTTGGCGAACGGGACGCGCTTCGGGCTCGGCGCCAACGTCTACACGCGCAATCTCAAGAGCGCCGTCCGTTGCATGCGCGAGCTGCGCTCCGGCACGGTCTGGATCAACGACCCGCTGACCGACAACGACGCCGGCCCCTTCGGCGGCTACGAGCAGTCGGGGATCGGCCGCGAGCTCGGCCGCGAGGGCCTCGAGGCGTTCCAGGAGACCAAGCACGTCCACATGGAGACGGAGATCGAGCGGAAGGAGTGGTGGTACCCGTATTCGGAGTACGGGGCCGCCGAGGGAGGGGATGGGCGTGGAGCCTGAGGTTCTCGAGCAAGCAGCTGGCAGCGAGCAGCGAGCAGCTTCCGAGCGAGGAGCGAGGAGCAAGGAGCGAGTAGCTTCCGACGTGGAAGTGCTGCGGAACTACGTGGGTGGTGTGTGGGCCGAGGCCGCCGCGGAAGATTTTCTCGACGATGTCGATCCCGCCACGGGGGGTCTACTGGCGAGGGTGCCGCTGCACTTGAGAGCTCGGCGTTTCGCGGACGTCCTCGAGCGCTGGCCAGTCGGTTTCACGAATGGGCTCGAATAGCGAGCAAAATCATGGAAGCGATGGCCAAGACGGTCCGCGCGGCTGAGGCGTCTGGGAGGATCGGTCGCGTGTTCATCACCTATGACTCCGAGACCGGCTCCGCCTACATCAGCCTGCTTCCCTCGGAGAGCGGATTCGTCCCGCGCAGCCCGGTGACCCTTGAGGAGTGCGAGGGGCTGGGAGAGGCGGCGGACGAGATCGTCCTCGACCTCGACGAGGAGGGCCGCCTCGTCGGCATCGAGGTGCTCTCACCGGAGGTCCTCCTGCGCTCGGAGACCCTCGCCCGCCTCCGGGACGGCTGAGCGAACCCGACGCCGCTCAGACGGTCGGGCTGGCGGGCTCGGCCGCTCGCGCCCTTGCCAGCTCGATCATCTCGCACTGCACGTCGTGATTCGGACCGCCCTCGGGACGGCGGCGCGTCCACTCCCCGTCGGAGCCCAGCTCCCAGCAGCCGGCATCGTCGGCGAGGCTGCGGTCGAGGATGTCGATCATCTCCGTGCGGACCGCCTCGTCCTCGATCGGGATCACGAGCTCGACCCGGCTGTAGAGGTTGCGCGGCATCAGGTCGGCCGAGCCGGTGTAGACGCAGGTCCCGCTGGGGCGTTCGAAGGCGTAGATCCGCGAGTGCTCGAGGAAGCGGCCGAGCACCGAGACGACCGAGATGTTCTCCGAGACCTTCTCCACGCCGGGCCGCAGCGCGCAGATGCCACGCACGTTGAGCTCGATCCGAACCCCGGCCTGCGATGCCCGGTAGAGCGCTCTGATCAGGGCGGGATCGAGCAGCGAGTTCATCTTCATCCGGATCTGCGCGGGGTCGTTCTCGCTGTGGGCTTCGATCGTGCGCTCGATCTCGTCAAGCAGCCCCTCATAGAGGTTGTGAGGGGCGATCAGCGCCTTGCGGTAGCGCTGCGGGCGCGCGTAGCCGGTCAGGTAGTTGAACATCTCGGCGATGTCGGAGCAGATGTCCGGATCGGTCGTGAACAGGCCGAGGTCGGTGTAGAGGCGGGCGGTCTTCGGGTTGTAGTTGCCGGTCCCGATGTGCGCGTAGTGGCGCACCCCGTCCCCCTCGCGCCGGGCGACGAGCGCGCACTTGGCGTGGGTCTTCATCGCCGGGATCCCGTAGACCACGTGAACTCCCGCCTGCTCCAGCTTCTTCGCCCAGGTGATGTTGGCCTGCTCGTCGAAGCGAGCCTTCAGCTCCACCATGCAGACCGCCTGCTTGCCACCCTCCGACGCCTTGATCATGGCCGGGACGAGCGGTGAGTCGGCGCTCGTCCGGTAGACGGTCTGCTTGATCGCCAGCACGTCGGGATCGTTGACCGCCTGCTGGACGAACGCCTCGACCGAGGTGTGGAAGGAGTCGTAGGGGTGGTGGACGAGGATGTCGCCCTCCCGCATCGCCGCCATGACGTCGGCCTGACCTCCGTCGGGCGCCTGCAGCGCCGTCTGGGTGACCCCGGCGAACGAGGGGAAGCGGAGCTCCCCATGGCCGGAGACGCCGGCGACGTCGAAGAGGTCGTCCATCCCGATCAGCCCCTCGATCTCGTAGACCTGGTCTTCCTCGATCTGGAGCAGGCCAATCAGCCGCTCCCGCAGCCGCGGCTCGAGCTCTCCGGCGATCTCGAGGCGGACGACCGCGCCGAAGCGGCGGCGGCGGATCTCGTCCTCGACGGCCTGCCGCTGGTCGTCGGCCTCGTCGGAGACGTCGTAGTCGGTGTCGCGGGTGACGCGGAAGAGCGCGTGCCCGACGATCTCCATGCCGGGGAAGAGGGCATCGGCATTGTGGGCGATCACATCCTCGAGCGGCACGAGCGTGTTGCCGCCGCCGATCGGCAGGAACCGGCGCAGAAGCTCCTTCGGGACCTTGACGCGGGCGAGGATCTCCGCGTCCTGCTCTGGGTCGCGGAGGATCACGATCAGGCTCAGCGAGAGGTTCGAGATGTAGGGGAGAGGGCGGCCGACCCCGAAGACGAGCGGGGTCAGCGCCGGAAACACCTGGCGGCGGAACAGATCGTCGAGCTCGGCGACCTCGTCGCCGTCGGCATCGGCGTAGGAGAGGACCCTGATTCCGTGCTCGGCTAGCGCCGGCAGCAGCTCGTCGGCGAAGCAGCGCTCGAGCCGCTCCCGCTGAGAGATCGCGAGCCGCCGGATTGCGGCGATCTGCTGGGCCGGCGTCATCCCGTCGGCACCTCCGGGCAGCGAGGCGACGACCTGGTCGTGGAGCCCGGCCACGCGCACCATGTAGAGCTCGTCGAGGTTGTCCTCGTAGATCGCGCAGTACTTGACCCGCTCGAGCAGCGGGACCGACGGATCCTCCGCGAGCTGCAGGACGCGGTCGTTGAAGCCCATCCACGAAACCTCGCGGTTGAAGAAGAGCGAGGAGTCGTTCAGCTCGGCGTCGCCGCCAGGCTCGACCGCCCGGGCCCCATTGCTCGCGGGGATCGCGGCCTCCGCCGGCGGAGCATGTGCATGCTCGGTGCTCGCCTCCATCACGCGCACCAACTGTAGAGAGGGTGGGCGGGCAGCCCGGTTACCAAGGCGTGAACCGGGCGGCGTTGCTCAGGCTGGAGATCACCGTCGGGAACACCGGCGAGCCCGCTCCAAGCCCTCGGAGGCGGTGGCGACGACGCTCAGGGGCGGGCGCGCTCGGCGGCGGCCAGCTCGGTGGCCGCGGCCTGCGCGCGCTCCTCGGCCTCGCGCCGCTCCCGTTCGGCGTCCGCGAGCGCGCCCCGCGCCCGCTCGGCGCGCTCGGCCGCGCGACGCAGCTCCGAGGTGCGCTCGAGCTCCCGCTCGGCGGCGCGCTCGAGCGCGCGCCAGACCCCACGCTGCTCGCTGGACTCCCAGAGCGCCCTGAACCGCTCGAACAGAAGGGACCGGCGGGCATACAGGTAGACCTCGAGCACCTCGAGGCCCCGGTATGTGGTCCGGTTGGGGGCGCGGGCAGCGAGCTCGGGGTCGAGGTCGTCGGCGTCACCGGCCCGGCGGCGCACCTGCTCGGCGTCCTCGGCGCGCAGGGCCGCGCGGTGCTCGTGCAGGCGCGGCAGCATCACGTCGGCATCGTGGATCTCGCCGAGCAGGTCCTGGACCTCCTTCGCCCGCCGCCTCGCGGTCGCGGCGGGCCGGCCGAAGCAGAACCCGGTCGCCTCGAGCGCGTAGCGCAGGCGCTTGGCCGCGATCCTCATGTCGTGCTGGACCTCGGAGGCGCTTGGATCGAGAGCCTCGGGGGCAAACGAGCGCAGCTCCCCGAGGCGAACCGCGACGATGCGCGCCGCGTTCTCCGACAGGGTCGTCCTCGGGTCGAGCTTCTTGACCTTGCGAGCCCTCATGCCTCGGGCGCAGGCGGTGAGGCCTCGGCGCCCAGCTCCGGGTCGACGTCGGCAACCGACTGCCGAGCTGCGACTGCCAGCTCATCGAGGCGCTCGCGGAGCTCCTCGAGCCGGCCACCGTCGACGTACGGCCCCAGATCCATGTTCGCCTGTTGCTGCTCGTCGCGGAAGCGGTCGATCAGAGAGCCGATCCCCGGCCGGTCCGGGGCGGGCATCGCCGCGGCAAATCCGCCCAGCGCTTCGATCGCGACGTCCCGGTCGCGGCGCTCGCCGAGCGCGTCGGCGAGGGCCTTGACCTCCCTCAGGGCGCCCTTGCTGGCGGAGGGCGGAAAGCAGGGGCGGAAGACCTCGATCGCCGCGCGCAGCCGCCGGGTCGCCACCCGCATGTCGTGCACGCGCTCGATCTCGGCGGTATCGAGCACGCCCTCGGAGTGGTCGAGGAGCTCCTGGGAGCGGACCTCCAGGACCCGCGCGGCGACCTCGCCGTAGGGAAGGTCGGTGCTGAGGTCGGGGATCTCGCGCGCCTTCGCCATCGGCGCCGAGGATATGGGGAAGCAGGGGCGGCCGGCGGCCGGTTCAGGGGGCCCCTGCGAACGCGTCGTCCTCGCTGAGCAGCTCGAGGATTACGCCCTCCCTCAGCCCACCCTTGCCGATCTGCAGCGGCTGGCCGAGGAGCTGGGAGAGCTGCTCGAGTAGCAGGACGCCGGAGGTCAGGACCTCGACTCGACGTGGGTCCAGCTCAAAGCGCTTGGCGACCTCGGCAGCGGGTTCGCGAGTCAACACCCTGATCCCCCGCTCGAGCGTCTCGTACTCGAGCACGGAGCCGACCAGCCGGCGCAGCGAGGTCGCGCTGCCGCCGACCGCCACCGCATGATCGGGTTGATCGAGCTCGATTCCGTCGAAGAAGTCGGAGATCCGGTCGCGCAGGCGGCGCACCTCGACCGGTCCCGGGGGATCATTCTTGATCAGCTCCTCGGCCAGCGAGCCCGACCCGATCGGAAAGGAGTGGACCTCGCTGACCCCGCCGGACGTCGTCCCCAGGATCACCTCCGAGGATCCGCCGCCGACGTCGACGACGCCGATCTCGCCTTCGGCGGGATGGCCGAGGGTCTTCGTCGCGCCGATGAAGGCGAGCCGCCCCTCGTCGTGGGCGCTGAGCACCTCGACCGGCAGCCCCGCCCCGCGGGTGATCTCGGCGGCGACCTCGTCGCGGTTGGCGGCCTCGCGAATCGCAGCCGTGGCGACGATCCGGATCGGCTCCGCGCCGAGCTCCTGTGCAAGGCGCACCTGAGTCGCGACGACGTCGCAGACCTCGGCGACCTTGCCCTCGGAGATCGACCCGTCCTTCTTGCTCTTCTTGCCGATCCGGGTATAGGCGCGCTGCTCCATGACAGTGCGCAGCTGGCCCCGTTCCGACTCGGCAACCAAAAGCCTCGTCGTGTTCGAGCCGATGTCGATCGCCGCGCAGAGCATTCGCCGGCGCCTGATCTTGTCAGAGGCTCCGGAGCCCGCCCGCTGGGAGGCGGACGCCGGGAGCCGGGAGCGCAGCGCTACCGCGGCCATCGCCCGCTGCGAGAAGCGAGGTGCTCGAAGCACAATCCCGGCGCGAGGTGTAGCACCCCTCCATCATCGACGAGCCCGCGGCGGCAGCCGTCAAGGAGGAGTGAACCCGCTCGGTCATCCCACCTCGTTGACACGGGTTTCACCTCACCTTCACCGGCCCTTCACCACCGTCGCCGGCCTCCGGGCGAAGCTGGGCTTCGATGGCTCCCGATCCCTTGACCGATCCTGAGCGCGAGGACGTCGTCGGAGGCGACCGCCTCGGCTCCCGTCTCGGGCTCAGCATCCCGAACGAGTGGTGGCCGGCACAGCCGATGCTAAAGGAGATCGAAGCCTCGGGGTTCGCGTGGGTCCAGGTCCACTCGCCCCCGGCCTCCGTCCTCGCGGACCCCCGCAGCTGCATCCGCCACGGCCAAGGGCTTGCCAGGTCGATCGGCGCAACCCGGCTCCGCACCGTGCTGCACGCACCCGGAGACCTCCTCGCCGGGGAACCGGGCGCCGATCGCGCGCTTGCCGGGGCCCTTGCCCACGCGGCCGAATGCGGGGCCGAGATCGTCGTCGTCCACGCGCGGACGCTCCAGGACGGGCCAGCAGCCGAGGACCGGATGCTGGCCGAAGCCCGATCGCTCGCCACGCTGGCGGGGGTGGCCGAGCGCCTTTCGGTGACCCTCGCGCTCGAGAATCTTGCGCCCGTCTTCCCGGGTCCGGAGACCATCTCCGCCAATCCCCTGGCCCTCCGCTCCCTCGTCCGGCGGATCGGCTCCCCCGCACTCCGCCTCTGCCTCGATGTCGGCCACGCCAACGTGATCGCAGGGCTCCGCCGGACCTCGCTGCCGCGGATGATCGAGCCCGTCCTCGACGCCGCCGCGCTCTTCCACGTTCACGACAACCTCGGGGCGCGCTGGCATGCCGCTGATCGGCGCCCCGAGCTCGATCCCCTCCGCCTCGACCTCCACCTCGCCCCGGGCCGCGGCTCGATCGAGTGGTCGGAGATCGCCGCCTCCCTGCTGTCCCATGATGCTCCGCTCCTGCTCGAGATCCACCCGCCGAGAGGCGCCCCGCAGGAGCTGGCAGAGGCCACCCGCACCGCCCTCCTCACCCCTTCCGGCTCCCCTCGCACGGTCGAGGCGCAACCGGAGCCTCGACCGACGCTCAGGTAGGCACCCTCCCTCGGCCCCCCGGGGACGTGGTCATTCCTAGCTCGTGACGTGAAACCGATCTTGTGCGCGTATAGCGAGCAGAAAGTCGGGTTCACCAACCCGGCGGGCGCACGGCCGCGGTCCGACCGACACTCAGGTAGCCGCGCTCCCTTTCTCCGCCAACCGCGGAACGGAGGCGCGGAGGGCGGGGGTCCGGCGGGCACTCAGGTAGCCGCGCTCCGGTAACTCGCGCTCCCCCGCATCCGCGTGCGGCGGACGCCCGCAGGATCCCCGCCGTCCGCGCCGCGGAGTCCGCGCCTAAGTGTGCTTGACCACGATCGACTCGATCGAGTTCCCCGCCTGCCGGCAGCGATCGATCGCCTCCTCGAGGGCGCCGTAGATGTCCTTCCAGCGGAGCACGAACATCGGATCGATCGCGCCGTCGAAGAGGGAGCCAAGAGCGCCACGGTAGATCTCGTCGCCCTCCTGCTCGAGCCGACGGATCTCGGCCAGGTGCTCGTCCACCCCCTCGAGGCGCTCGAGGCCGTTGAGGGCCGCGGAGAGCTCGCGGCCGCAATCGCGCAGGACGCCGGCGAGTTGCTGAGCCTGCTCCATCGGCGCCTCCACGCGGTTCAGCGCCAGCTGCTCGGAGGCCTCCTCGACATCGTCGACGACGTCATCGATCGCTCCCGCGAGGGCATAGATGTCCTCGCGATCGAAGGGCGTCATCTTGCTCAACCGCAGGCTGGTGACGACCTTGTGGGTGAGGCGATCGCCCTCGTGCTGGCACCGCGTGATCTCCTCACGGATCCCGCGATCCTCGTGCCAGCTCGCCAGGAGGCGATCGATCAGCTCCGCCGACTCAGCGAGGTTTCGGCCCCCGGAACGCAGGAGCTCGAAGATCTGCGCCTGCGGCGGCTTGGCGCCGAACGCGTTCCAGCGACGGCGGGCCTGGCGGGAGCGGGCGAGGACGCTCCGGCTCGCCGGCTCGATCCCCTCTCGCGACACCGCCGCTCGCTGCCCTAGCGCGCCGCCGGCTGGGGGTGCGAGGCGTCCTCGAACTCCTCGAACAGCCCCGTCACGACGAATGCGGTCTGCTCGCCGATGTCCACCGCGTTGTCCCCCATCCGCTCGAGCGCCCGGGCCACGAGGAGCATCGTCATCGCCCACTCCCGCTGGTCCTGGGTGTCGCCGATCTCGATCGCCCGCCGGAAGCACTCGCGATTGAGGTTGTCGACGACGTCGTCGCCGCGCACGAGGTCCCGGGCGAGGTCCACGTCACGCGTCGCAAAGGCCTGCTTCGCCTGGCTCAGCAGACCCTTCACCTGCTTGGCCATCGTCACGATGTCGCGCAGCATGGCCTCGTCGAGCGGCGGCTCGTGACCGGCGAGCGGGATCAGCTTTGCGATGTTCACGCACTGGTCGCCCATCCGCTCGATCGACTTGATCAGGTGCAGGAGCGCCGCGATCAATCGCAGGTCGGTGGCGACGGGTGCCTGCCGTGCGAGCAGCGTCAGGATCGCTTGGTGCACCTCGAGGTATCGACCGTCGATCCGGTCGTCGTCGGCAATCACCATCTCGGCGAGCTCGACGTCGCGGTGCTCGACCGCCTCGAGCGTCCGGCCCAGGGTCTCGACCACGAGATCGATTCCTCCGAGGGTGTGTGCCTCGAGCTCGGCCAGCTCCGCTTGGTAGTGGATCCTGGTGCGGTCCGCCATCAGCCGACCTTGCCGGAGACGTAGTCCTCGGTTCGCCGATCGGAGGGGTTGGTGAAGATCTTCTCCGTGTCGTCGTACTCGACGATCCGTCCCCAGCGGTTCTGCTCGGTCGCGTCGAGCTCGACCATGAGGAAGGCCGTGCGGTCGGAGACGCGCGCCGCCTGCTGCATGTTGTGGGTGACGATGACGATCGAGAACTCGCGCTTGAGCTCAATCATCAGGTCCTCGATCTTGCCCGTGGAGATCGGATCGAGGGCCGAGCACGGCTCGTCCATCAGGATCACGTCGGGCTCGACCGCGATGCAGCGCGCGATGCAGAGCCGCTGCTGCTGCCCGCCCGACATCCCGAACGCGTTCGTGTGGAGGCGGTCCTTCACCTCGTCCCAGAGGGCCGCGCCGCGCAGGGCCTTCTCGACGATCTCGTCCATGTCCCCCTGCATCCCGATGATCTTGGGGCCGAAGGCGATGTTCTCGTAGATCGACTTCGGAAACGGGTTCGGCTTCTGAAAGACCATCCCGATCAGCTTGCGGACCTGCACGGGATCGACCTTGGGGCCGTAGAGATCCTCGCCGTGGTAGAGCAGCTGGCCGGTCACCTCGGCGCTGGGAACGAGGTCGTTCATCCGGTTGAGGCAGCGGATCAGCGTGCTCTTGCCGCAGCCCGAGGGGCCGATCAGCGCGGTCACCTCGTGCTCGTGGACGTCCATCGAGACCTCCTTGACGGCGGGGTTGCCGCCGTAGGAGACGGAGATGCTCTGCAGCTCGAAGACCGTTTCCACGCTGCTCGCGGATCCGGGCTTTTGGAACTGGTCGGGCTGCACGACGATGGCGGGGCTCCCGGCGGCGGCACCGTTGCCGCCCGGGGAGGCCTCGTCACTCTGCTCGATCCGTCTGTCCTCTGTCAATTCGGTCACTCCAGTTCTCCTACCAGCGTTGCTCGAAACGATTTCTCAGATAGATCGCGAACGAGTTCATCGCGATCAGCAGCAGGATCAGCACGATGATCCCGGCCGCGGCAAGCACCTGGAACTCCGCCTTCGATTCCGTGACCCAGCTGAAGATCACGAGCGGCATCGCCGTGATCGTGCTCAGGGGACCGCTCGGGTCGGAGGTCACGAATGTTGCGGCACCCAGCGGCAGCAGCGGTGCCGTCTCCCCGATCGCACGAGAGAGGGCGAGGATCACACCGGTCGCGATGCCCGGGATCGCCGCCGGAAGGACCTGACGGCGGATCGTCTGCCACTGGGTGGCGCCCAATGCCATCGAGCCCTCCCGGATCGAGGGCGGCACCGAGCGGACGGCCTCGCGGGCCACCAGGATGACGATTGGGAGGACGAGCAGCGCAAGCGTGATCGAGGCGGTGAGGATCACGAAGCCGAGATCGATGGGGCCGCGGGCGATGAACGCGAGACCGAGCAGACCGTAGATGATTGACGGCACGGCAGCGAGGTTTTGGATGTTGACCTCGACCGCCCGGGCGAGCTTGCTCTCGGTGTTCGCGTACTCCTCGAGAAACAGCGCCGCTCCGACCCCAATCGGGACGATGAAGAGGACTACGAAAGCCATGATCCAAAGCGTTCCGATGATCCCCGACTTGAGCCCGGCGCTGAGCGGCAGCGAGGAGTTCCCATTCGTCAGGAGGTCGAGGTTGAGCCTCGGCGCCCCCTCGATCAGGGAGTCGGCGATCAGCCACATCAAGCCAGCCAGGGCGATCGCGATCGCGAAGAAGAGGACCGAGGCGAACATCGTGTTGCGGACCACGTCTTTGCGCGGCTGATCGCTGAGCATGCCGGCCGTCACGCTTCGGGCGCCGGCCATCGCGATCCCGGCGCGGGAGATCCGTGGTTCGAAGGTCATCTACTCGTAGACCTCCCTGTACCTGCGGACGAGGCGGATCGAGAGCAGGTTCATGACCAACGTCATCGCGAAGAGCAGGAGGGCCACCGCGAAGATCGTCTTGTAGGTGATGGTCCCGGTTCCGATGTCGCCGGACGCGGTGGTGGCGATATAGGCGGTCATCGCCTGGATCGGCTCCGCGGGATTGATCGTCAGCTGCGGCGTGTTGCCGACTGCCAGCAGCACCACGAGGGTCTCGCCGATCGCGCGCGAGCTGGCGAGGATGATCGAGGCGACCACCCCCGACAGGGCAGCCGGGAAGACGACCCGCGTCGCGACCTTCGCCTTGGTGGCGCCGAGCGCGTAGGCACCCTCCCGCAGCCCCCCCGGCACGGCGCTCATCGCATCCTCGGAGACCGAGGCGATGATCGGCACGATCAGCAGTCCGATCGCGAGGCCGCCCGCGAGCACGTTGAAGATTCCCGGCGTGTCACCGAGAAACCCGGGCCACACCGTCTGGATCGCCGGCGTGATCACCGTCAGCGCGAAGAACCCGAACGCAACAGTGGGCACCCCCGCGAGCACCTCGAGGATCGGCTTCACCGTCTTACGGACCCGACGGCTCGCGTACTCGCTCAGATAGATCGCCGCGCCCAATCCGATCGGGATCGCGAACAGCAGAGACCAGAAGGTGACGCTGAGCGTGCCGACGACGATCGGCAGGACCCCGAAGGTCGCCGGGGTGAAGTCGGGTCCGAACTCGGTCCCGAAGAGGAAGTCGATCGGAGAGACCTCCTCGAAGAACTGGATCGAGGGCACAAGGAGCGAGATGACGATCAGGGTCGTCGTGACGACCGAGATCGCAGCGCAAGCGGTCAGGGCGAGCTTGATCGCCTTCTCACCGTAGCGCGAGCTCGTGGCCTCCAGCCGGGGCTTGCTCGGTGCCCCGTGGCTGGAGGCCACGCTGTTGCTCGCTTGCATCGCTGCTCGCCTGTGGTGGATCGGGCTAGGAGCCCTGGACCGCCGACTCCGACGCGCTCAGCTGCTCCTCGGTGAGCGGGATGAACCCGATCTGCGGAGCAACCTCGTTAACCGTACCGACGTAGTAGTCGATGAAGGGCTGGAGGGCCTCGTTGCTCTCGAGCTCCGCCGTGTTGACGTACATGTAGAGCTCACGTCCGAGCGGCGCGTAGCTCCCGTCCTGGACGGTCTCCTCCGAGGGAGCGACGCAACCATCGCCACCGTCGACCTCGGCCGCCTTCAGCGTGTCGGCGTTCTCCTGAAAGAAGGAGAACCCGAAGTAGCCGATGCCGCCCGGGGTCCCCTGGACGCCGGTCACCGTCTGGTTGTCGTCCTCTCCGACGTTGTTGTAGTCCTTCGTCTGGACGCCCTCCTCGCCGTTCACCGCATCGGTGAAGTAGTCGAACGTGCCGGAGTCCGTGCCCGGACCGAAGCGCTCGATCTCCTCCGTGAAGCTCGTATCGGCTCCCTCGACGTCAGACCAACTCGTTGCCGGGGAGTCGGGGCCCCAGATCTGCGCGAGCTGATCGACGGTCAAGCAGGTGTTGGGGTTGTCGGGATTGAGCACGACGGTGAGCGCGTCGTTGGCCACGACGACCTCCTCGTACTCCACCCCGCCCTTCTTGCAGAGCGCCTCCTCCTCGGCTTCGATCTGCCGTGACGCGTCGTTGATCACCGTCTCGCCGGCGCAGAACTTCTCGAAGCCGCCGCCGGTGCCGGATTCGCCGACCGAGATGTCCACCTGGTCGTTCTCGGCGTTGAACTGCTCGGCGACGGCGCTGGTCAACGGGCCGACGGTGCTGGAGCCGTCGATCTTCAGCTCACCGGTGAGGCCGGTCGGCACCGAGGCGTCGCCGGAGCCGGTGTCGCCCTCGTCGTCGCCGCAGGCGGCGACCCCGAAGGCGAGCAATCCGGTCGTTGCTGTCATTGCAAAGAACTTGCGTGAGTTCACTAGGTGTGACTCCTTGTCTTGATTGGACGGACTCATGGACCGGAGCGGGCTAGCGAGCAGAGGCGCGCATGCGGATCCGCGTCCGGCCTGATCAGCGTCCCAACCGGACCGGGGCAGCTTGTTACGCCCCTGTACCCGACTTGTGAAAAGGGTGTGAAGGATGACTGGAGCGGTCGTTGTGCGGATGCTCAAAGTCGGCCCGGGAACGCTGGAGCAGCCCCGCAAGCAGGCACCAGTGAGGCAGGCCGCCGCATCGGCAGCCGTGGCTCCTCGATCGCCCGGTCGAGGCCGGTCCCCGAGCTCCTTCTCGCGCAGCGTAGCCGCCGAGCGGACGGCCGCGGCTCCGGCAACCCGCCGGCCGCCTCGCGGCGGCGCATGGCGAACTAGGCGGGGACCGCTGCGCAGCATTCGTCAGAATGACGCAGGTCTTACTCGCCCGGCGAGCGGGCGACCTGCTGATCCAATTCGAAGCGGTGGCCTCGCTCTCCGAATGGCGGAGACCCGGGCTCAAGAGTTCTCTTGCTAGGGCCCCGAACCGCTCTCGGCCTCACCGCGGTAACCGACCTCGAAGTGGGTGAGTGCCGTGCAGTGCGGGAGTGTCTCCGCCGCTTCGAGCGCAGCTACCGGACGAAACGCTTCGCGAGCGAGCGATTCGCGGTCCCACACCCTCTTGGCCGGTCAGCGCCGCGCCTATCCCTCGCCACGGGAATCAAAGCGGACAAGGCGATCGTGGTCGGAAACCCTGCTTGCCCCCGCGACACGTCGCGGGCGCGTACGACTGACAGCGCCGGCGTCTGGAGGCGGGCGGTCCATCAGCCGTGGCCGCACAAAGCACCTGTTCGTCCGTCAGCTAGCTGTAGTTCCCAGCCAGGTTGTTCAGCTCAGCGAGCCGAGCTGCCGGCGGCTCCTACCGAGGGAGCCATGTTTGCGTCTGAAGTTGTAGTGATCGAGCCAGCCCGGCAGCGCTGCGGTCCGCTCGGCTGATGATCCGAAGATCGCCCCATAAGCCCAGCGCTCGGTCAGGGTCTTGATGAAGCGCTCCGCCTTGCCGTTGGCGGGGGCGGGGGCGGGGGCGGGTGCGGGTGAAAAAGGTGGCGGATCTCAAGCTCGTGGCAAGCCTCGACATGGGCCCTCGAGCGATAGCAGGAGCCGTTATCGGAGAGCACCCGCTCGAACCTCGACTCCCATCGAGGCAAACCAGCCGACCGCCCGGCGCACAAACCCTGCAGCGGCTGGGCCCCGTTCGTCGGCCAAGACCTCGTCGTAGGCGAGCCTCGTGGCGTCGTCGACGCAGACGTGGACGAACTCCCAGCCGGCCCTTCCACGAGCTCGCTGGCGCCGATCGCCGGTCACCTGGTGGCCGGGAAGGCTGATCCGGCCGAGCTTTTTGACGTCGACGTGGACGAGCTCGCCGGCTCGCGAGCGCTCTTAGCGGTTCGGGGGCTCGACCGGCTCGAGGCGGCTGAGCTTGCCAAGGCCGATTCGCTTCAAGACTGCAGAGACGGTAGAGAGCGCCATCGAAAAGCGCTTCGGCGATCTCGGCGGCGGTGAGGCGAACCCTGCGCAGCGCCTCGATCGCGCGCTCACGATCAGCCGGGGTGCGGTGGGGGGATCCGCTTCGGCGTCGAGGGGCGATCGAGCAGGCCGGCCTCGCCTTCGGGGCCCCAGCGGGCGAGCCACTTCGCTGCCTGCTCTTGGGCAGCTCTTGGCGGTACGGATGAAAGTCAAGTCGAGTTGCTCGTGAGTAGCTCCTCTTGCAAGACTGGACCTGGGCGCCGGTAGACGACCAGCTAAAGAGCGAGACTCGGGGCCAGGGTCCGCCGCGCTGCTTGTCCCCGATGGGTGACTTCAAGATGCGCGCCCCTCTGTCGCGCCGGCGCCCACCTTTCCGCCAGCTCGCCAATCGGCGACCGTTCGCCGGTAAGCAGCCTCTGCCCGCTGGGCGAGCTCGCGCTCGGCGGTCCGCTCAGCCGGGGTTGAGCTGACGCGCTGGCCGCCGTGGCGCTTGGCCAGCGCAGGCGCCCCCGCGAGCCGCTCTGCTGCTCGCAGCTTCGAGCGAACGAGGGACGGACGACCGAAGGCGTAGTCCTCCTCGCGGTTGAGCAGGTGCCAGCTCAAGACGGCGATCTTGCGAGCGACCGCGACCGCGGCGACAGAACCGCCATGGCGGGAGCGAACCCGCTCGCCAAAGGCGCGCAGCGGCCCTGGGGACCGGATCGCCGTCCAGGCGGCCTCGACCAGCACGGAGCGAGCCTGAACGTTGCCGCGCTTGGAGATCCGCCCGCCGCGGGCGGGCTGGTCGCCCGACTGGCGCGAGGTTGGATCCAGGCCGAGATAAGCAACGAGCTTGCGCGGGTCGTCGAAGCGGGCGATCTCACCGATCGCGCTCATCAGCGTCACCGCCGCTGTCATCCCGATCCCGGGGATCGTCATCAGCCGCTTGACATGCGCTGAACCGATCGCCCATTCGGCGAGCTTGCGATCGATCAGGGCGACCTCGCGGTCGCAGAAATCGACCTCTCGAAGGCAGCCCTCCAGGGTCTCCTGCTCCTCCCCGGGCAGCTCCAGGCCCTCGAGCCAGCGACGGCCCGCGGCTCCGAACAGGTCGGTGACCTGCGGCTTGCCCAGCAGGCAGCGGGCGAGCACCGCATGGATTTCGTTCTTGGCCTTGGTGCGCTGGCGAACGAGCGCGGCGCGGCGCGCGATCCGGCGGCGAAGCGCCGCCGTGTCGGGATCAGGGACCCAGACCGAGCTCAGCATCCCCGACTCGGCGAGCCGGGCCAGGGCCCGGGCGTCGAAGCGGTCGGACTTGACCCGTGCATGGGAGATCGCCCGGACCTCGGCGGCATTGGTGACGATCACCTCGCCGACCTGGGGCTCGAGGATCTTGGCGATCGCAAACGCGGGCCCGCTCGTCTCCATCGCCACCCGGTCGCCGCCACCGAGACTCTGCGCGAACAGCTCGAGCGCCGCCACGGAGGTCTCGATCCGGCCCGCCGAGCTCACCTCCCCTCGCTCGCAGATCGCCACCTCGCAGAAGCTCTGGTGGACGTCGATTCCGATTGTTCTCATCTTCTCGCTCCTTGGCTCGTTCCTCGGCGATGGAGCAGGCTCGGGCAAACGACAACTACGGATTCGCGCTCGCAGCGCAACCGGGCCGGTCGCAGGGGCGGCCACCTAGCGTGTCGGGCTCGCAGCCCATAACGCGTGCGCGGCCTGCCCGTTTCATCTGCTCCGGGAAGGCCCCCGTCCCGGTCAGCCGAAGCTACGTTCCGGGGCGGACAGCGCTCCCGGCGACAGTTTCATGCCGGTAGCGTGGACCTTCATCCGGGTTCTCCATTGGGGTGGTGGCGTTAGACACCTCCAGCCTCTTTGGGGGACCCGGATGGCCTTTCAGCTGTTCAACGTGTGTGGGTGGCTCACCTAGTCGACTGGCTGCGCACCCGATCGACCGGATGCTGAGCGCTGCACGCAACTGCCCGGACCGAACGAGACGAACCCTAGATGTAGGGCCGGAATCAGCAGTTGACCCATTTAGATTCGTCATGTCGGTGCGAGTTATACGGGGGTTCACCCGATGCCGAGATAGACACCACGGTCGCAAGTGTCTCTGGGTCGTCGCACCTGAATCCGTTTGATTGGCTCCACGCTGGCATCCTAGCGGCGCCCTCGTAAGCTGCACCCCCGTGGACAGTCCAGCCTTCCGGATGCCTCTGAGCGAGGTAGACCGTGATGCGATCGTTTCCGCAACCTCCGTGGATGTAGACCCGACCCCACGCGTTGAAGGTGCCCGACTGGAAGTCAACGCCGGGCTGGTTCATGGTGACCTCGCAGTTGCCTCGAACAACCTGCCCCGGATGGGGACTATGAGCGAATGCGTTGCTGATCATCCCGAAAAACACGCCCGCTATGACCGTTAGAGGAAGGATTAGACGAGCACCTCCGGTTGGGCGCATGTTCGCGAGCCGCGAGTTCAAGTTCCTATGGACCACGAGTGGTCCTCCTCCATAACGTTCGACCCAGTGGACTTCGTTGGCTTCGCTAGCTTGACAGCAAGCATAACCCTCTTGGCAAATCGGTCAGGTCCAGGATGGGCGCGGCTGACGTCTTGTGCAAGGTTCACCGGGTTACCCGTAGCGCCTCGCTCGGTTCGGCGATCTCGACCCCACGAGCCCGCCCATCGGGGCGGTCTCCCTCCGCCCCGGAGCCGTCGCCGGGGACGCTCTCCGCCGCGAGGTTCTCGGCGTCGAAGCGGTAGCCGATCCCGAAGTGGGTGTGGATGTAGGACCACCCCGGGGAGCGGCGCTGGATCTTCGAGCGCAGCTTGCGGACGAAGACGTCGACCGAGCGGTCGCCGTGCGCCATCTCATAGCCCCAGACGCGCCGGTAGATCTCGCCGCGCTCGAGCACCGAGCCCGCCGAGTCGGAGAGGATCTGCAGCAGCTCGAACTCGCGCCGGGTGAGGTCGACGCTGCGGCCGGCGACGTAGGCCTGGAACTGATCGGCGCGCACCTCGAGCTCCCCGATCACGAGCGGACCCTTGTCGAGCCCGCCGGAGGAGCGGCGGCGGCGGCGGACGACGGCCTCGATCCGCGCCATCACCTCCTCGGGGTGGCACGGCTTGGCGATCCAGTCGTCAGCCCCGAGCCGCAGGCCGCGCACCCGCTGGGCGACGGTCGAGTTGTTCGTGCAGACGATCACTCCGAGGCCCGGCATCAGCCCGGCCACCCGATCGAGGAAGGACCAGGAATCCTCCGGCGCCAGGACGGTCAGGTCGACGAGCAGTGCGTTCACCTTCATCGCCACCAGCTCTTCGGCCGGCACGGCTCCGCTGAGCACGCGGTGTTGCCAGCCGGCGGCGTCGAGCCGCTTCCCCAGGACCTTGAGGAAGCCACTGTCGCGGTCGATCACCGCGACTCGGAGTGTTCCGGGGGAAGCGCTCATCTGCTTGGGCCGCGCCAGTGGACGCAGCGGCCTGGTGGGAATCGTACTCCCGCGGAGGCATCCGGAAACGCGCCTTCCCCCGCGGTTACAGGATTTTCACAAGCCCGTCTCCGGATCTTCACCGGCGGCGGAAGGCGCGCCTGGAGTATCCGCCACACGAGATCCTCTCTCGTGCGTCGCGGCCTCCTCCTGCCCTTGGCCGCGATTTGGCGGGTCGGCGAGGCGTCGGACGGCGTCCTCGCCGGCTCGTTTTCTTTTGGCGAGGCTGGGAGCCCACCGGGCGAGGACGCAGGAGGACGCGGCCTCTAGGCCGTGAGCCGACGAGGACATAGCCCGGTGGCCTCCCAGGTTGCCAAAATCAGCTGATCGCGCCGCTTGCCGCCAGCGCGATCACCAGGATCCCGAGCGGGATCCGATACGCCACGAAGACGTTCAGCGAGTGCTTGGCCAGATACCGGAGCAGCCACGCGATAGCCGCGTAGCCGGAGACGAAGGCAACGATCGTCGCGATCACCGTCGGAGCGAGCGCCGCGCCCCCCTCCTCACCGACGTTGCGGAGCTCGAACAGGCCGCTGAGCACCACGGCAGGTACGGAGAGCAGAAACGAGTAGCGCGCCGCGGCAGCGCGATCGAAGCCGCGCAGCAGCCCGGCTGAGATCGTCGCTCCCGAGCGCGACACGCCGGGAATCAGCGCGAGGGCCTGGGCCAAGCCGATGATGATCCCGTCGCGGGCATCCATCTCGTCCACCTCCCGCTCGCGACTGCCGACGCTCTCGGCGAGCAGCATCACGAACGAGAAGCCGATGAGCATCGCGCCGATCAGGTAGAGGTCGCGCGCGCCGGATTCGATCTGGCTGCTGAAGGCGAACCCGAAGATCGAGATCGGGATCGTTCCGAGGATGATGAACCAGCCGAGGTTCGCGTCGGTGCTGCGGCGGCGAAACGGGACGCGCAGCTCGCGCGACCAGGCCCTGGCGATCCTCCACAGGTCGGCGCGAAAATAGACGAGGACCGCCGCCATCGTCCCGAGCTGGATGATCGCGGTGAAAGCCGCGCCCGGATCCTCCCAGCCCGCGAAGGCAGGCACGATCCGAAGGTGCCCGCTCGACGAGATCGGAAGGAACTCGGTCAGCCCCTGAACGAGGCCGAGGATGATGGCCTCGATGCTGCTCACCGGCGGCGCATCCTAGAGCGCGCCCCGGACCTCCGATAAGGTCAGCAACATGAACGGCAAGCGTCCTGCCTTCGCCCGTCCCGCCGCGCTGATCGCGCTGATCGCCCTCGCCATGCTGGCCCTCGCCCCCGCGACCGCGCTGGCGGCCGACGGCGTCGGGCTCGGCGGCCGGACCACCGACAAGAGCGTCACCTTCTTCTGCTTCGGAGTGATCGCCCTCTTCATCCTGCTGCCGATCGTGCTCTCGCTGCTCCAGGGCCGCCTCGACGGGCGCAAGGAGCGGATGCGGGAGCAACTCGAGCGGGTCCGCCGGCCCTGAAGGCCTCCTACGAGCTGCGCGGCACGACCGCGCTCCTGACGATCGAGCGGCCGGAGCGCCGCAACGCTGTCGATGCCGAGACCGCCGAGCAGCTGCTCGCAGGCTTCCGCCGCTTCGAGGCCGACGAGAGCGCGCGAGCGCTCGTCCTCACCGGCGCCGGGGATCTGGCCTTCTGCGCGGGCGCCGACCTCAAGGCGCTCGCCGAGGCGGGGCCCGCCCCGCCAGCCGAGCTGGTCGAGGCGGTCGCCGGGCGGCGCGAGGGCCCGATGGGGTTCACCCGACTGACCGCGAGCAAGCCGACGATCGCCGCGATCGGCGGCTGGTGCCTGGCTGGAGGGCTGGAGCTGGCGCTCTGGTGCGACCTGCGGATCGCCACCCCGAGCGCCCGCCTGGGCTACCCCGAGCGCCGCTGGGGGGTGCCTCTGATCGACGGCGGCACTCTGCGCCTGCCGCGGATCGTCGGCCTCGGCCGCGCCTTGGACCTGATCCTGACCGGGCGGATCATCGAGGCGCCCGAAGCGCTCGAGTGGGGACTGCTGACGGAGGTCGTCGAGGAGGGACGCCACCTCGAGCGGGGGCTCGAGATCGCCGATGCACTCGCCCGCTTCCCGCAGGAGACGATGCTCTCCGACCGCCGCTCGGCGATCGAGGGCTCGACCCTGCCCCTCGAGGAGAGCCTGCGCTTCGAGGCGGAGATCGGACGCGCCTCGATCGAGGTCGGCATGCGCGGCGCCGGACGCTTCGCCGGGGGCGCAGGCCGCGGCGGCGAGGGCTCCGGCGTTTGAGGTTGTCCAGGGCGATCCTGGTCAAGCAGATCAAGGACGCAGGAGGCGATGCGGCCCCTGGGCCGTGAGCCGACGAGGACGCTGAGCTGCGCCGTGCCAGGAGCGTCCTGGCTAGATTCGAAACTCCCGCAGGAGGCGTTTCTCCGTCTCGCCCTCGACGGCGGCGATCACCTCGATGTGGCCCTCGAGCGGGGTGCCGCGGATCTTCGTCGCCAACAGGTCGTCGACCTGGAAGATCCCGGCGGAGTTGTTCATCTTGATCTCGACGCGGATCGGGCGGTCGACCCCGCGGTCGATGGTCACGTCGTCGATTGCGGCCGCGGAGATCGAGTGGATCCCGACCTCCCCGCGCTCGACCGGGATCCGGGAGCGGCCCTGCGCCATGTCGAGGGCATCGGCGACCCGCACGACGCCGGCCTCGAGGGTGTAGGGCTGACCGCGCCGGCGGTGGCCGATGATGCAGTGGAGGGCCTCGGAGACGACCACGGTCAGCTCCGGCTCCTCGTAGGCGCCCTCGAGCAGCTGGCGCAGCTTCGGCTCGGCGAGGAAGAGGCTGTAGGCCTCGTGGTCGACCCGGTGGATCGACATCCCCGCGTCGTGGAGCATCGCGCCGGCGACCACGACCACCTCGGCGTCGCGGACGCTCATGCCATGGTCGCTGACCATGCAGCCCGCGACCCCCGATCGGTCGGCGATGCGCAGCATCCGCAGCGCGATGTTGGCGACGATCTGGATGTGGACCCACGAGTGATCCGACATCCCGAGCCGCTCGGAGCCGACCTGCTGCATGTGCCACCAACCGAGGACCTGCCCGTCGGAGCCGGCCCGCTCGATCAGCCGCTCGAGGCGCCGGTTGCCGCGAGTCGGCACCCGCAACCTGGTCTCCGCGAGCCGCTCCCCCAGCGGGCGGCGGATGGCGGCCCCCTCGCTCGGTTCCTCGCTGCTCATCGAGGGGAGTCTGGCAGCGGGATCGGAGCTTGCGGTTCCGACCGCGAACGCACCTAGGCTCGGCCTCGCCGTGGGCATTCCCGCAAGGAAGCTCTCGCTGAGCACCGGCGCGCCGCCCGCCCGGAGGGCCGCCATCTGCCCGCTGACGGGGGTGACGATCCCCGAGTGCTCGTGCCAGCGCTGCATCGAGGAGCAGATCCGCCACCACTCTCCGGCGCTGCTCGACCGTCGCTTCGGCGGCGGACGCGCCCGCCGCGCCGCCTGACGGCGGCCTGGCCCTCAGGCCCTGTTGCGGTGGGCCCTCAGCCGAGCCGTGGCGAGGCGAGCTCGAGCAGCTGCGGCCACCAGGTCACCTCGATCGTGGCCGCGATCGCCAGCATCGGCAGAGCGAGGCCGACGGTCAGGAACGTCCCCGCGAGCAGGTCGTGCCATTCGTCGCGGCGCGAGGCGATAAGCCAAGCCGCCAGCGGCAGGAAGACCGCAGTCAGCTCGATCATCGCATGGGGAAGGACGGTCAGCACCAGCAGCGCCGAGCTCATCCCGAGCTGGTTCGAGACCGTTGCGGCGTGTAGGCCGAGGGCAAGGGACTGCGTCAGCAGCGAGAAGACGGTCACCGCGATCACCCAGCCGATCGCGACGGGGCCGGCCCGCTCGTGGATCACGCGCGATAGGCCGGTCTTGGTCTCGGCGACCTGGCGCATCGAGCTGCCCGCGATGAAGCCCGCGACGCACGCCGTCGCGTGCAGCGCCAGGACCAGCAAATTCCGCCAGAGGATCGGGGCGAGATCGGCGGGCCCGATCGGACCGTCGAGGCCGGGGACGTAGTAGGGCGTCGGATCAGGGGTGACGAGCAGGGAGACGAGCCAGATGGCTGCAAGCAGGCCGAAGGCGATCGCCATCGCGCCCGCGAACCACGGCCCGAGCACGGCCGGTGGGTCGGCTCGCCAGCGCTCGAAGGCGCCGCGAGTATCCCGCAGGCCTTGGACGAGCGCGAAGCTCTCCGAGCGAGCGGCGGTTGAGGGCTCGGAGCTCACGCGATCCTCCATCGGCGCGGGGCGCCCGGGGGTTGAGTGACGCCCGCTTCAGCCCCTAGCCACAGACGGGCCAGGGGCTCGAGCCGGACTGCGAGAGCAGCAGCGCCGCCCGGTAGTCCTGCTCCGCCTCGGGCGCGGCGGCGGGGTCGCCTGAGCCACCAACCGAAGCCCAGGTGCCGAGGTCGAACTGGTACTTGCCGCGGTAGGTCCCGGAGGGATCGACGGCGGTCGGGTCCCCACCGGACTCGCAGGCCGCGATCGACTCGAGCGTGGCCTGCGAGACCCCGACCGATTCGGGGCCGGCGATCTCCGGCTCAGCCTGCTCCTTCGCCCGCTCGGCCTCGGCGCGCGCCCTCGCCCGGACGACCTGCGCCTTCAGCGACGCCAGCTTCGCCTCGAGCTCGGGATCGCGGGCAACGCCCTCCGCGAGATTTTGCTCCGGCGCCACGTCGAGGCGCCTCGCCTCCGCGTAGACCTCGTCGTAGCGATGACGCGTCAGGCCGATGTCGAGCGAGCGCTCGAGCTGGCTGTCGCCGAGCAGAGCGACCTGCGCGCGGTCGGGTTCGGCGTCGGCCATGGCGGGAGCGCTCCCCGCCAGTGCGAGGGTCGCGCCGAGGGCGATCGCCCCCACCCGGCCCGAGCCGGAGGATCTCCGTTCGCGTTTCGTGCGGTGTCTGGATTGGGCTTCCATCTCGTCGTCCACCTCCGTGGGAGCCGCAGAGCGCCCCTGCGGACCGGCGCGGCTGGCGCGGCGGCCTGCATGGGACGCGGCGATCCTGCAATCGCCGCGGCGGAGTGCTGGTCCCGGGGTGGTAGCTCGCACGGCTTCCGGCCGCGGCTCCCGGGATGTCTGTGTGCGAACACACGATCGCGTCTCCAGCCCCGATCATGTGTGCGTACGCTCACACTCGCAACATTTCGCTCATATCCCCGCAAGGCCGCGTCGGATATACAGAGCCCCATGGCGGGGATCGGCACATTTCTCTCGGCCGGTCGCTCCCTCGGGGCCGCGGTCGAGCGGGTCCGGCTCGCCGAATCGCTCGGCTACGACTCCACCTACGTCACCCACATCGCCGGCCGCGACTCGCTCACAGTGCTGGCGGCCTACGCGGCTCGAACCGAGCGAATCCGCCTCGGCACCGGCGTCCTACCGATCTACTCGCGCACCCCGGTGGCCACGGCGCAGACCGCGGCGACGATCGACGAGCTCTCCGGGGGCCGGATGGTCCTCGGCCTCGGGGTCTCCCACCGGGTCACCGTCGAGGGCTGGTACGGCCAGCGAATCGAGACACCCGTGAGCGAGATGCGCGAGTACGCCGGCGCGGTGCGCTCAATGCTGCGGGGGGAGGATCCCTCCGGCGGCGAGCGCTGGCCGACGAGCTTCCGCTTCGCCGGCTACGACGTCCGCCCCGAGCTGCCGATCTACCTCGCCGCGCTCTCGCCGAACATGCTCCGGCTTGCGGGGGAGATCGGCGACGGAGTCCTGCTCTGGCTCTGCGATCCGCCCTACGTGAGAGACGTCGTCATCCCGGAGGTGACGAAGGGTCGGGAGCGAGCCGGCAAGCCGCTCGAGGGCTTCGACATCGTCCCGGCGGTCCCCTCGGCCGTCACCTCCGATCGCGCCGGGACGCTCGGGCGCATGCGAGGCGATCTCGTCACCTACCTCTCGCTTCCCTTCTACCGCTCGATGCTCAAGCGCTCGGGCTTCGCGGAGGAGATCGCGGGCTTCGACTCGGGCATCGCCGGCGGCGACGTCGAGCGGGCCAAGGCGGCGATGAGCGAGGCCATGCTCGATTCACTCGGGGGATTCGGCTCCGCCGACGACGTGGGCTCGGCGGTCCGGAGGTACCTGGAGGCGGGCGCCACCTCCCCCGGCGTCAGCCCGGTTCCCGGCGCCGACCTCGAGGCGACGCTCGAGGCCGGGGCTGAGCTGATCTGAGGAGCCTCAGAGGTCGAGCGTTGGCTGCCCGGGGTAGGAGACCCGGCCCTCCTCGATCGCCGCGTGCGGGCTCAGCGACCGGCGGACCAGCCCCCCATCGGCGAGCAGATCGAAGACGCTCCAACCGCGAACCAGAAGCGCATCGGCGATCAGCTGGCGGTGGCAGCGTCGAGGGTCCGACTCGGCGCACATGATCGCGGTCCGCCGCTCGCGCGCCAGCGCCTCGAGCCGCTCGAGGCCGGCGGCGAACTCGCGACTGCCCATGTGGTCGGCGTAGGCCCGAAACGACGCATTCCGCCACGCCGAGTTGTCGGAGGGATCGACGCCGGGACGGGTCGAGCGCCGGCCGCCGAGCGCCTCGCCGAGGGGCTCATAGTGGATGGCCGAAGCGGCGAGCGAGGCCGACAGCGCCTCAGCGCCGAACTGCGGATGGCGACGCGAGCCGGGAAAGCGGCGTACGTCGGCGATGCCTCGCACCCCACCCCCGCGAAGCAGGCGCAGGAAGCGGTCGATCGGATGCGTCGAGTGACCGACGGTGAGGATCGTCTGCGACGGTTGCACCATGACTCGAATCGTCGCGGTCGCGGACCTCCACGGCAACCTGCCGCTCGATCTGCCCGGTGGAGACGTCCTCGTGATCGCGGGGGACGTCTGCCCGCTCGTCGACCACGATCGCCCCGCGCAGCAGCGCTGGCTTGAAGGCTCGTTCTACCCGTGGCTCGGGGAGCTGCCTCACCCCGAGGTGATCTGGATCGCGGGCAACCACGACTTCGTCTGCGACCAAACGGGATTCGTGGCGGGTGGCCGCGGCCATTACCTGCGCGACGGCGGCGTGGAGCTCAGGGGGATCAGCTTCCACGGAACGCCCTGGGTTCCCAACCTGCCGCAGTGGGCGTTCCATGCTGACGACGAGGAGCTCCATGAGAGGGCAGCTCGGATCCCGCAGGTCGACGTCCTGATCTCCCACGGACCGCCGCGGGGCTTTGGCGACCGCCTCAGCAGCGGCGTGCTGGTCGGCTCGGAGGCGCTCCTCGAGCGCATCCGTCAGGTCCCGCCGCGTCTCTGCGTCTTCGGCCACATCCATGAGGCCCACGGCTGCTGGCAGCGCGGCCGGACCGCCCTGGCCAACGTCGCGTACGTGACCGAGCTCTACGAGATCCGCCCGAACGCGAGCCAGGTCTTCGAGCTCCAGGCATGACCTTGTGGTCGGTTGCTTTCCTGGGGCGCGTCGCAGGTCGCCTCCGCGCACCTTGTAAGGAAGGCTGCTCATATGCTTCAATTAGCATATGAGCGTTCTAGCTACTGCTCCCTTTCGGATCGACCCCTCGCCGGCGGCAGTCGACTTGGTCGCCAAGTACTTTCGGACCCTCGGAGATCCGACCCGGATTCGCCTACTGGAAATCCTGGACGAAGGCGAGGCTCCGGTCAGCGAGCTGGTGGAGCGGCTCGGCTTGCCTCAGCCGCAGGTCTCCAAGCATCTCGGCTGTCTGCGCTGGTGCGGATTTGTTGTCACCCGGAGGGAGCACCGAGCCGTCTACTACCGAATCGCGGATTTACGAGTCTCGAAGGTCCTGGAGCTCGGACAGGAACTCCTCGCCGACAATGCCGAGCACGTCTTTGCCTGCGCGACCGTTGACGAAGGACGCTGCTGATGCGACGAGCGTTGGCCGCCGCAGGAGTCGGGGCACTGGCCGTGGCATGTTGCGCCTTGGTGCCAATCATCGTCGTTACGTTGGGGAGCGCGGCGCTCGCTCCGCTGGTCGGTGCAGGCGCTGCCGCGGTCGCGCTGGTCTTGTTGGTGGCGATCGTGATCGTGCGCCGGCGGCAGTCGTGCCGAGTTCAGCCGGGAGGCGGGCGATGAAGATCGAGCTCCTCTACTTCGACGGCTGCCCGAGCTATGAGTCGTTGCTTCCCCAGCTCCGCGAACTGCTCACTTCCGCAGGTATCGATGATGAAATCGAGCTTCAGCGGGTCGAGACAATCGAAGCCGCCGAACGCGAGCGCTTCCTCGGCTCGCCGACATTACGCATCGATGGTCGAGACGTAGATCCCTTCGCTGGAGATCGACGCGATTACGGCCTGAAATGTCGCTTGTATCGCACCCCCGAGAAGACATCTGGTGTGCCGCCGCGGGAGTGGATCTCAGCGGCGATCAGCTCATCGTCAAAGACCAGCGCATGAGCGAAACGTACGACGCGGTCGTGATCGGGGCCGGGCCGGCTGGAGAGGTTGCCGTCTCTCGCCTCGTCAAGCAGGGACTTCGGACCGCGCTCGTGGAGCGGGACCTGGTCGGGGGCGAATGTGCTTACTGGGCCTGCATTCCGTCCAAGACCCTGCTTCGCCCGCCGGAGGCCAGGGCCGAGGCTCGTCGAGCTCCGGGCCTGCTTGAACCCGAGTTGCGCTGGAACGAGGTCGTCGAGTACCGCAACTACATGATCAGGGATCTCGACGATAGCTCCGCCATCGCGGGCTACGAAACGAGCGGTGTGGCGGTGTTGAAGGGGGAGGCTCGAATAACGGCGCCAGGGGTGATCGAAGTCGAAGGGCGCACGGTGAAGAGTGAGCGGATCGTGATCGCTACGGGAAGCGAAGCCACTGTCCCGCCAATCGAGGGCATCGAGTCCGTCGACTACTGGACGAATAGGGAGGCGACTACGCTCTCTGAAATTCCGCGGGACGTGATCGTTCTCGGCGGTGGACCGGTCGGGATCGAGTTGGGTCAGATGCTGTGCCGCTACGGGACCGCGGTGACGATCGTCCAGGCTCCCGAACGCTTAATCGATCGTGAAGACCCGGCCGTCGGCGAGCTGATCGGGCGAGCTCTCCTCGAAGACGGGGTCGACCTTCGGCTCGGGCGACGTGCGCTCACCGCGACGATGCAGGATGGTCGACCCGCGCTCGAGCTCGACAGTGGGGACTCGATCGCCGCGGAGCGGTTGATCGTGGCTACCGGCCGCCGGCCACGTGCGCGCGGTCTCGGCCTTGAATCAATCGGAATCAAGCTGGGTGATCGGGGTGGGATCCCGATCGACGAGCGATGCCGTGCGGCCGACGGCGTCTGGGCGATCGGCGACGTAACCGGGGTCTCGATGTTCACGCACGTCGGTAAGTATCAGGCGCGGGTGGCATGCGCGGACGTGGCCGGCACCGAGGTTCGCGCTGACTATCGGGCGATTCCGCGCGTCGTCTTCTCGGATCCCGAGATCGCTGCCGTCGGCTTGACGAGCGAACAGGCCAGTGAGCAGGGGATCGACCTGGCCGAGGGCCGAGCGGACCTGATGGGCGTCGCCCGAACGGAGACCTATGGCAAGAGCCTCGGCGGCGAGCTCGGCGTTCTCGCGGATCGAGGGCGGGGGATCCTCGTCGGCGCGTGGGCCGTCGGCCCACTCGCCAGCGAGTGGATTCATCAGGCCGTACTAGCCGTGAAGACGGAAACGCGGATCGAGGTTCTGCTCGACACCGTCGCACAGTTCCCGACCTTCAGCGAGGTGTATCTAAACGCTCTTGAGGATCTCGACGTCTGATCAGGCTCTGCCTGAGCCGCGTGAGGTGGGGCCCGGCCAAATCAGATCTCTCGGTTGATGAGCCCTTGCAGGCGCAGAACCCCCTCAACGGCCATCGGGATAGAACGCCATCCCACCAAGGACCCTCATTCGGGCCCTCCCTGCGGCGTCGTCAGCGGCGCGTTCTCGGCGCGGGCGATCTCCAGCGCCTCCTCGACGCCGCGCCTGGACCCGAGGTCCACGATCCGCTGGACGAGCATCCGACGCGGCAGGGCCCAACCGACCCAACGTGGCGCGACCACTCGCCGGGAGCGCCGCGCGATCCCGCGCTCGAGCGCATCGACCGCGACTTCGATCTTGGCGATGCCGGTGGCATGGCTGGGGAGCTTCGCGGCGGCCTCGGTCCCGTAGCCGCGACGGAGCATGTCGGTGTCGATCTCCCCGAAGTAGGCGACGCCAACCCGCGCTCCGCTCGGGCGCAGCTCGATCCGCGCGGTGTTGCCCAGTGCCTCGACCGCCGCCTTGGACGCGTTGTAGGCGCTGAGCAAAGGCGCGTGCGCGGCGACCGAGAGCGAGGCGATCGCGAGCGCATAGCCGTGCGGGTGGCTGATCTGCGGACCGGCGGCGCGGAGCGTGTAGTAGACGCCCAGGAGGTTGACGGCGATCGTCCGCTCGAACGCCTCCGGGTCGCCACCGATCAGGGGAAGCTGGCCGGCGACACCGGCGTTGGCGACGACGACGTCGAGGCCGCCGAGGCCCTCCGCCAGCGCGGCGACGGCCGCGTCGACCTGCGCGCGGTCGCTGACGTCGCAGGATCGCCACGGCGCCTCGCCGCACCTGGCGGCGGTCGCGGCGAGCAGCTCGCGCTCCAGCCCCGCGAGAGCCACCCGGGCACCGCGCTGGTGCAGGCGCCGAGCGAGGGCCGCGCCGATCCCGCGAGCCGCGCCGGTGATCAGCACGCGCCGCCCGGCGAGGGACGGATCGCCTCGAGCGATCATTCGTACTGCAGCGCCTCCATCACCTCGATCCTCGAGGCGCGGCGGGCGGGCCAGATGCCGGCCAAGATGCCGGCGATGCCGGCGACGAGCAACACGACGGCGATCGCGATCACGGGAATCCCGAGAACCAGTCCCTCTTCCTTCAGCGCCTCGACCGTGGCGATCGCGATCAGGACCCCGAGGACGGCGCCGATGATCGCCCCGATCAGCGCCGTGATCAACGACTCGTAGCGCACCATCCTGCGGATCTGCGACCGTGACGCGCCGATCGCGCGCAGCATGCCGATCTCGCGGGTCCGCTCGTAGATCGTCAGCACCAGGGTGTTGACAACGCCGAAAAGGCTGATGATCACCGAGAGCGCGAGCAGCACATAGATGACGCCGAGGAGCTGGTTCACAGCTTCCTTCTGCTGATCCTTGAGCTCGGTCTGGGACTGCGCCTGCGCCTGCGGGAAGCGCTCCTCGACCAGGTCATCGACCGCGTCGGCGGTCGCGTCGGAGTCGGCCCCCGGAGCGAACCCGACCAGGTCGACGAAGTCCTGATCCGAGTCGAAGCGGGACCGCAGCGTCTCGATCGAAAGCGCCAGCGACGGCACCAGGAGCTCGATCTGGTCGCGCACGCTTCCGACGATCGTCACCGCCACCTGCTCGCCCGTCTGGGTCGTCAGGGTCAGCTCGTCGCCGACGGACACGCCGTTGTCCTCGGCCCACTGCGATTCCGCGATCGCCTCCTGCTCCCCGAGACCTTGGAGGGTGGCGTCGGAGCCGTCCACCCAGTCGAGCTCGGCCACCTTCGGAAGATTCGAGTCAAGCCCGGTGATGATCTGCTCGTCAGGTCCGCTCGGCAGATCGATCAGGGCGCCGGAGCCGGCGACGGCCGAGACCGTCTCGACTCCGTCCACCTCGGCGACCGCCGTGCCGAGCTGCGGAGAGAATGGCGAGAATCCGTCGGTGCTCGTGATCGTCAGGTCGCCGACGTAGGTCCTGTCGAGCGCATCCCCGACCGACTTGGTGGCCGAGGAGGCGAAGATCGCGGCGAAGACGACGAGGGCGACTCCGATCATCAGCGCCGCCGAGGTCGTCGCGGTCCGGCCGGGGTTGCGGAGGGTGTTCTCGCGGGCGAGGCGTCCGGTGACCCCCCGGAGCCGCTCGATCGGCTTGCCGACAAGCGAGGCGAGCGGCCTGACGATCGTCCCCGCGAGCATCGCGATGCCGACGAAGAGCAGGACGAGGCCGAGGCCGAGCAGCGGCAGGGCCGAGCCGAACGAGGAGGTGCCGAAGAGCCCGCCGGCGATCGTCAGCACGGCCATCACCAGGAGGCTACGCGCGATCCAGGTCCGCCGCGTCGTCGACTCGGCATCGATCGTCGGCGTGTCGCGGAGCGCCTCCAGCGGGGTCACCCTGGTTGCACGCAGAGCCGGCACGATCGAGGAGGCGAGGGTCGCGACGATGCCCACGATCAGGGGCGTGACAATCGCGGCGGGCGGCACCACCACGCCGGACTGCGGTAGCTCGAAGCCGATCTCCTTGAACGCGGCTGTGACGAGCTGGACGAACCCGAAGCCGAGCCCGATGCCGGCGACCGAGGCGAGGACTCCGAGGACCAGCGCCTCGAGGACGACGCTCGCAAGCACCTGGCGGGAGGAGGCCCCGAGCGTCCGCAGCATTCCGAACTCGCGCGTGCGCTGCGCGACGGTGATCGAGAACGTGTTGAAGATCAGGAAGGCGCCGACGAACACCGAGATCCCGGCGAAGACCAGCAGGGCGGTGGTCAGAAAGGAGAAGCCGTCCTTGATCTCGGTGGATTCCTGCGCGGCCCGGTCGGCACCGGTCTGCGCCTCGTAGGCGGCCGGCAGCGCAGCGTTGAGCCGATCTCGTAGCTCCTCGGCGCTGACCCCGTCGGCCGCCTCGACGTCGACCGCGTCGAAGCCACCCTGCTTGCCGGTGATCCGCTGGGCCTCCGCTGCGGAGAAGACCGCGAGGCTGGCTCCTCCGAGCGGCACGCCGGTGCCGAACCTGCCGATGCCGGAGAGCGTGTAGTCCTTGGCTCCCTGCCGCCCGCTGATCCGGATCGTGTCGCCGACCTCGTAGTCCTCCTCCTCGGCGGTGATCGAGTCGATCGCGACCTCGTCGTCGGTTGCCGGCTCGCCGCCGTCGGTGAACGTGAAGGGGTCGAAGGGCTCCGGAAGCACGCTGTTGGCGATGTGCGGCGGCCCGCCGGAGGGCGGGCCGATCCGCTCGCCGCTGCTGTCGAGGATCGCGATCGATCGGTCGTCGCTGATGTCGCCGACGGCCTGCTCGACGCCCTCGACCCGCGCCACCTCGGCCACGAGGCTCGCGGGCAGATCGACGCCCGACTCCGGCAGGTCGAAGCCGCCCTCGAAAGCGAGCTTGGGCTCGACGGTGACGTCGATGCCCTCGTTCGCCGAGGCGAAGATGTCGTCGAAGGCGGTGTCGAGCGACCCCTTCAGCATGAAGGTGCCCGCGACCATCGCGACGCCGAGCAGGATCGCGAAGGCGGTAAGGACCCCGCGCAGCTTGCGGGCGGCGAGCCCTCGCAGCGCGAGCGCCAGCATCAGGTGAGGGCCGGGGATCCGGATCGCATCAGGCGTCGCGCATCAGCTCGATGACCTCGTCCTCGCTCGCAATCCGCCGGTCGGCGGCGACGGCCCCGTCGGCGAGCACGACCACCCGGTCGGCGCGGGCGGCAACCTTCGGATCGTGCGTCACGATGACCACGGTCTGGCCGAGCTCATCGACCGAGCGGCGGAGCAGGTCGAGAACGCCGCCGCTCGAGGTCGAGTCGAGGTTGCCGGTCGGCTCGTCGGCGAAGATCACGGCGGGGCGGGCGATCAGCGCCCGGGCAATGGCGACGCGCTGCTGCTGACCGCCGGAGAGCTCGCTCGGGCGGTGCGAGCTGCGGTCGGCGAGACCGACCGTCTCGAGCAGCTGGTCGCGCCAGCTCGAATCCACGTCGCGGCCGGCGATCTTCAGCGGCAGCTCGACGTTCTCGGCCGCATCGAGGACCGGTACGAGGTTGAAGAACTGGAAGATGAAGCCGAGCTTCTCGCGCCGGAGCGCGGTCATGCCCTTGTCGTCGAGGCCCGTCACCTCGACGCCGTCGATCCACGCCCTGCCGCCGGTCGGCTTGTCGAGGCCGGCGAGGAGGTGCATCAGCGTCGACTTCCCGGAGCCCGAGGGCCCCACGATCGAGGTCAGCTCGCCGGCCGGGAACTCGAGCGAGACGCCCCTCAGGGCGTCAACCGCGGCCTCCCCCTCGCCGAAGCGGCGACTCAGACCCTCGCAGGCGACGATCGCCTGCTGCGACGCGGGACGAGCGGCAGCTTCCACGCGCGCGAGGTTATCGCCCGCCTTCAGAGGAGTTCTGAAAGCATGCGCCCGGATGAGGTTGCTCGCCTTCAGCGACCTGCACCGCGACCTCGAGGGGGCTCGCTCGCTGGCCGAGCGCAGCGCGGGCTTCGACTGCGTGCTCGCGGCCGGTGACTTCGCCTCCGTGCACGAAGGCCTCGAGGAGACCATCGACGCGCTCGCCGCGATCGAGGTCCCGACGATCGTCGTTCCGGGCAACAACGAGACCGAGGACGCGCTGCGCGAGGCCTGCGCCGGCTGGGCGTCCGCGACCGTCCTGCATGGCGAGGCGGCGGAGATCGACGGGACCAGCTTCTTCGGGCTCGGCGCCGGAGTCCCGACTACTCCCTGGGAGTGGAGCTTCGACCTCTCCGACGCCGACGCCGAGCAGCGGCTGGCGGCCTGTCCCGAGGGAGCGGTGCTCGTCGTTCACTCACCGCCGCGTGGGCACTGCGACAGCAGCTCGAGCGGAGAGCACCTCGGCAGCCGCGCGATCCTCGACGCGATCGCGCTCAAGCAGCCGCCCCTGACCGTCTGCGGCCACATCCACGAGGCCTGGGGAGAGCGCTCGCAGATCGGACCTACGGACATCGTCAACCTCGGGCCTGCCGGCACCGAGCTCGAGATCTGAGAAGGAGAGTCATGCCCTACACGACCGAGAAGCTGCCGAGGAAGGTCTACGAGAGCGAGATCGCCCGGCTGCAGATAGAGCTCGTCGAGATGATGGCCTGGATCCAGCGCTCCGGCCTGCGCGTGGCAGTTGTCTGCGAGGGGCGCGACGCGGCGGGCAAGGGAGGGGTGATCAAGCGGATCACCGAGAACCTCTCGCCGCGGACCGCGCGCGTGGTCGCGCTGCCGGCGCCCACCGACCGCGAGTCGACGCAGTGGTACTTCCAGCGCTACGCCGAGCACCTCCCCGCCGGCGGCGAGCTCGTCATCTTCGACCGCTCCTGGTACAACCGCGCCGGGGTCGAGAAGGTGATGGGCTTCTGCACCCCGGAGGAGCATCGCCGCTTTCTGCAGCAGTGCCCGACCTTCGAGCGGATGATCGTCGACGACGGGATCGTCCTGCTCAAGTACTGGTTCTCGGTCTCGGACAAGGAGCAGGAGAAGCGATTCAAGGCGCGGATCGACGATCCGCTGAAGCAGTGGAAGCTCTCCCCGATGGACCTCCAGTCGCGCAGCCGCTGGGTCGACTACTCCCGCGCCAAGGACGAGATGTTCGTCCACACCGACACCCACGAGGCTCCCTGGCACGTGGTGGAGTCCGACGTCAAGCGCAACGCCCGGATCAACTGCATCTCCCACCTGCTCGCGACCATCCCCTACGAGCACTCCTCCGAGGACAAGGTGAAGCTGCCCAAGCGCCAGGACGACGAGGGCTACGAGCGGCCTCCCGAGGATCTCTACAACCGCGTCCCCGATGTCGCGGCTGAGCTGCTCGCCGCGAAGGCTTAACGGTTGGGTCACACGGGCGCTTCGAAATCGGCGAAGATCTCGCGGTGGGATCGCGACGGATGGGAGTGACCGGGGAGCGCAAGCGCGTCGTCACCGGGCTGGTGGTCGTGCTCCTCGTCATCGTCGCCGGGATCGCGATCGCACTCGCCGCCGACGGCAAGGAGGAGGGCCGGATCGGCCCGAGCACCAAGATCCAGCCCAGCGGCCGCAAGCTTGATCCCACCGGGAAGACGACGAAGCTCGGCAACCTGCCGACGGGCGGCGGGCTGACTCGCGACGGTGGCTTTCTCTGGACCCTCTCGGCGGGCCGAGGTGCCAACGACGTTCGGATCGTCCGGGTGCTGCCGAAGAAGCGCCACTGCAAGGCCGGCAAGCGGGGCCGGCGCTGTCGCAAGCGGGGCAGGAAGTCGGTCGGGAAGGTCGTTCAGAAAATCCGGATGCCCGGCCTCAGCGGCGGCATGGCGATGGACCCGACGCGGAACCTCGCCTACGTGTCGGGAACGCCGGCGACCGAGCACGAAGATGGCGACGTGCCCGACAGCGTGCCGGGCAAGGAGGGCGACGTGATCCACGTCCTCCACTACAAGCGCAAGAGCGGCAAGGCGACGCGACGTGACGTGATCGAGGTTCCTCCCCCGCCCGGCACCCCGCCGCCGCAGAGCTTCCCGCCGACCAACACCGAGCCGCTCTCGTGGCCGCGCGACCTCGCCGTCTCACCCGACGGCACGAAGCTGCTCGCCGCCCTGAACCTCGCCGACTCGGCCGCGATCGTGGACCTGAAGAGCGGCGCGGTCTCCTACACGAAGACCGGCCGCTATCCCTACGGGGCGGGGATCACCAACGACGGCAAGCTCGGGCTCGTCACCAGCGAGACCCAGGGGACCGTCTCCGTGCTCGACATGGAGAGCGGCGCGAAGGTCAAGGACATCACGGTCGGCCCGCACCTCTCCCACCCCGAGAGCATCGCGATCGACCCCCGCAAGCCGCTGGCCTACGTCGCCGTCAACTCCCAGGACCTGATCGCGGTGATCAACACGGAGAAGCTGGAGGTCGTGCGGACGCTCTCGGTCGGCCGACCGCAGGGGATCGGGACGAGCCCCGTGCACCTCAGCGTCACCGTCGACGGCTGCCGCCTGCTTTCCGCCGACTCCGGCGAGGACGCGATCGCGGTCTTCGCTCTGCGCACGGCGCGCAAGTGCGAGGACCGGCGCAAGCACAAGTCGCGGCTCTCCGCCCAAGCCGATGAGATCGTCCAGCACGAGGCCGGGGTTGGGATCGAGCAGTCCAACTCGAGCGAGGCAGAGGCGGCCGAGCTGTTCGGTGAGGAGGCCGAGGAGAAGGCGGAGGCCGACGTCGCCGCGGCCCCCGCACAGCGGAAGAGCAGGCGCTTCGAGCTGCTCGGGCGGGTTCCGGTCGCCTCCTATCCAGCGGCGGCCTTCGCGACGCCGCAGCGCGCCGGCTACAGGCGAATGGTCTGGATCGCGGCCAAGGGCCTTGGCGCTGGACCCAACGACGCCGACGGGCGCGTGCTCGAGGAGGACCCCGGCTCGGCGACCGCGGGCGCCCCGGCGCGCTTCCGCTTCGACTATCTGCCGTCGAACACGTTCGGGATGTCGGGGGTGCTTCGCTTTCCGACCACCGAGAGGCTGAGGCGCCTGACCCCGAAGGCGTCAAGACAGCTTCGCCCAAGCAACGCGCAGAAACCGCCGGCGGACACGCCGCTGCAGCCGGGCGGCCCGATCGATCACGTCTTCTACATCGTCCGCGAGAACCGGACCTACGACCAGATCCTCGGCGACGACCCGCGCGGCGACGGCGATCCGAAGTTGACGCTGTTCGGCAAGAGCATCACCCCGAACGCGCACGCGCTTGCGCGGCGCTTCCCGCTGCTCGATCACGTCTATGCGAACTCGGAGGCGTCGATCGACGGCCACTTCTGGACCTCCGCCGGAGCCGTTTCCGACTACGTCGTCAAGAACTGGCACGCCAACTACGCCGCCCGCAAGCGACCCTTTGACTTCGGCGTGTACTCGGTGACCTGGCCCTCGCAGCGGTTCCTCTTCGACCAGGCCACCAAGCAGGGAATTTCCTACTTCAACTACGGGGAGGCGATCGCCGGGACGGTGCCGCTCAACGACATCGATCGCACCCCCGCCGAGACGGCGCAGGTCCTGGGCAAGTTCTCCAAGTCCGACCTCGGCCCGCTGGCCCCCGGCCCCCAGCCGGTGCCTCCGGCTCCCTGCTTCTCCAACAGCGCCTCGGTCGGGCGCAACGTGATCACGATGCAGGAGGTCTACGACGCGAGCCGGCCTCCGGGGGTCAATCCGGCCAACACCGAGAGCCGCTTCGACTGCTTCCGGCAGCGCTTCACCCAGCAGCTCGCCTCACCCGGCGGCGTCCCGGCCTTCAACTACATGACCTTGCCGAACGACCACACCGAGGGAACGAGCCCCGGTCGGCGGACGCCGAACGCGATGATCGCCGACAACGACTATGCGCTCGGGCAGGTGGTAGACCTGATCAGCCACTCGCCGATCTGGGATTCCTCGCTGATCCTCGTGATCGAGGACGACTCCCAGGACGGCGCCGACCACGTCGACGCCCACCGAATCCCGGCGCTGGCGATCAGCCCCTACACGAAGCGCGGCGCCGTGGTCCACGACCGCTACGACTTCCTCTCCTTCATCCGCACCCTCGAGCTGACCACGGGGATGAAGTCGCTGAACCTGTTCGACGCGACAGCGGTCCCCCTCTACAAGGCCTTCGACAGCGACCCCTCCGACAACGACGAGCCCTACAGCGCGATCGTCCCCGCGGTGGACCGCACGGCTCGCAACCCCGAGAGCGGTGTTGCCTCGGAGCTCTCGGCGGGTCTGCCGCTGACCCTCACCGATCGCGTCCCCCAGCCGATCCTCGATCGGATCCTCTGGAAGTACGTGCACGGGCCGGGCTCAGCGCCCCCGCCACCGGGGCCCAATGCCTCCGGCATCGACATGGCGGACTGGCGCAACAGCGAGGCCGCCGACTACGCCGAGGGGCTCGCCGAGGTGCGGGAGGAGCTCCTCGACATCTACCGCAGGGAGTACGGGCCGGCGGCGGTGCGCGGCGCGGGCAAGCTCGGCGGCGAGTCGTCGGAGCCCGAGGGCGATGCCGACGAGGCGCCCGGCGGCGGCGGCAACGGCAAGTAAGCGCCTGGGCTTCCCTTGGCTGAGGCCCCGCGCGCCGAAGGACGCATCATTTTCCCCCTATAGCGGGGAAATCTGCACGGTCTTCGCGGTGGTCGTCCAGGTATATGGCTGACATTCGCCCGCTGGGCGCTAGTGGGCCCAGCGGCCACGGTGATGCCCGCCCGGTTACCGACGAAAGGAGACTTTGCCCCGCATATCGAGGTCAAGTCTCCCCTCGTGGGCTCCCGGGACCGTTCGGGTCGTCGCCCTCCAGATCGCCGCGACGTTCCTCGCGCTGACGCCGCCCGCTTCCGGATCCGCCTCCTCCCCGATTGCCGTCGCCGAATCGAGATCCTTCGGCGCCCGGACCCGTCGCAGCGGGTCGGGCACGAACGGGAGCCGCGGTACGGAGGGAGTCAACGCGAGCTTTCGGGGGCTGCCGGCATCTCCTGACCCGCGCCGATCCTATGGCGTCGCGCGACGGCCCCTCGCGGCGGTTTCCCCCCGGGAGGAGTGGGTACACCTCGTTGGCCAGACCTGGAGGAGGGGATCTGAGTGAGCGAGACCGAAACGAGCTCGTCCGAGCCGGTGAATCCCGAGGAGGCGCGAAAGCTGATCGCCTCGGGAGAGGTGCGAGTCTTCGACATCCGCAGCGCCGAGGAGTTCGCCGAGGAGCGGATCGCCGGCTCGATCCGAGTCGACCCCGATGACCTCGAGGACGAGATCGGGGAGAAGGACGCCGCCGGCAGGGGGGCGGTGCTGCTCATCTGCGGCGACGGATCCGAGAGCGCCGAGGCGGTCGAGCGGCTGCGCTCGAGCGGCACCGACGTGAGGTGCATCGACGGCGGCTTCGAGGCGTGGACCGAGGAGAGCCTCCCGACAGCCCCAGGGCAGGATGTGGAGTACGAGGGCCCGGACCTTGGGCAGCCCGGCGTCTCCGACTCCTCAGATGAAGAGGACGAGGAGGAGGACGGCGAGGAGAAGCCGCCCGACAGCACGCGCGACGTGACCGAGCACCCGGTCGACTCGAAGGAGGCCGAGGAGGCCGAGAACGCCTGAGCGCGCTCAGCCCTGGGCGGCGGGCTCCGACGATTCCGAGCCCTGCTCCTCGGCCGTGCTGTGCGCGGCACGATCCTCGTACTGCCGCCGGCTGGCGCTGTCGGCCTGAGCCAGGACCTTGTCCGCCTTGAGCAGGCGGGCGAGTCCCTCTCGCCCCTTGCGCGGCATCAGGTTCATCACCACCGAGATGCTCGCGGTCGAGCGCGGGACCCAGACGTCGAAGCGGTTGGTCTCGATCGCCTCGACGATCGCGTCGGCGACCTCCTCGGGCTCGAGCGTCTTGACGCCGCGGGTCTGCTGGAGGCCGGTGGCCAGCTCGGTGTTGACCACTGCCGGCATCACGCACGAGACCTCGATCCCGTGGTCGCGGGCCTCGGCGCGAGTGGCCTCGCTCAGACCCACGACGGCGTGCTTCGTCGCGCAGTAGGTCGCGCCGCCGGGGAGGCCGGCCTTTCCCGCCTGGCTGGCGATGTTGACGATGTGGCCGCTGCGCCGCGGCTGCATCCGCTCGAGGGCGAGCTTCGTGCCGAGGAGGACCCCGTGCAGGTTGATGTCGACCATGATCCGCGCGGTCTCGTCGCTTTCCTCGACCAGCGGACCGACCGGCATGATGCCGGCGTTGTTGATCAGCACGTCGAGCGGGCCGAGCTCCTTCTCGGTGGCATCGAGGTAGCCCTCGAAGGAGCTCCGATCGGTCACGTCGAGCTCGAGGGCGACGACTCCGCCCCCCAGCTCGTTGGCGGTCTGCTCGGCAAGCGCCAGGTCGAGGTCCCCGATCGCGATCCGTGCTCCGCGGCGCGCCAGGGCGGTCGCGGTCGCCTTGCCGATCCCGCGGGCCCCGCCCGTGATCGCCACGACCTTGCCCCCGACCGACTTCACCTGCTTGCGCGCCACCCTTGACTCCTCTCGCCCGATCCTGGTTGAAGCTCGAGCCGGATCATCGCGCACCGGCGAAGGCGGCGCGCGGCCGGTCCCGTCTCAGGCGTCGAGCAACGCCACGAGCACGGCAAGCGCCAGCTCGGCCCGCGGGACCAGCGAGCTCAGCTGGAGATGCTCGTCGGGCGAATGGGCGAAGCCGCCGAGCGGGCCGAGGCCGTCGATCGCCAGCGGCACGTGGGGCGCGATGTTGCTTGCGTCGCTTGCCCCGCCTCGTGCGGTGCCGACGATCGGGCGCCCGAGCAGCGCCGCCGCCCGGGCAAGCGGCTCCGCGCTCCTCTCGCGCGAGTCCATCCCCGGCCACAGGCGCAGGCGCTCGGTGTGCAGGCCGACCCCATCGAGCTCCTGCGGCACCGAGGAGATGACGGGGGGAAAGCTCTCGACCTGGTCGGCGCGCATGTCGACGAGGAGCTCGCCGCTGCTCGGGACGGCGTTGATCGCCTCCCCTGCCCGCAGGATCGTCGGCACCACGCTGAGCGCCTCCGTCCCCGCGGGGTCGTGGAGGGCGCTGAGCCGCTGGGCCACCTCGGCGAGCGCGAGTAGGGCGCTCCGGCCCGCGTCGGGGTTGGCGCCGGAGTGGGCCGCGACGCCGCTCGCCTCGACCCGGATCGCCGCCGCGGCCTTGCGCTTGACGACGACGGCCTCGGTCCCGTCCGCCAACCGCTCACCTCCCTCGAAGCAGAGGCAGGCGTCGAAGTCCGCAAATCGCGGGCCATGGACGAAGGGCGCGGTGCGGAACTCCTCGTCGTTGACGAGCAGGAGCGCCACCTCGGCGAAGGAGCTCGTGCAGTCGCCGAGCGCTCCCAGGACGCCCAGCGCGAGCGCATCGCCTCCCTTCATGTCGATCGTCCCGGAGCCGCGCAGCAGATCGCCGTCGACCACGGCGGGGCGGTGGCGCTCGTGGGCCACGACCGTGTCGAGGTGGCCGACGAGCAGGATGCGCGCGCGTCCCGAGCCCCGCAGGCGGGCCAGCAGATCGGGTGCGTGGGCGGCGGAGGAGCACGGCAGGCGCTCGACGGTGGCCTCGCCGGGGAGCATCGCCGTAGTCGCCGCGACGCAGCGCTCGGCCGCCTCGCAATCGCCGGAGGGACTCGAGATCGAGACGAGCTCGACCGTCTCGCTCACCGCCCGCTCGGCGACCGCGACGGCGCGATCGCGTCGCCACCCTTGGTCGAGGTGGGCCCTGGAGCTCATGGAGCGGAGCAAGCTACCGGCGCTGATAGCTTGGCCGCGGTTGGCGGCGGTTGGCGGAACACGGATCGGCGAGCGCACTCCCCTCGGGGAGGTAGCGGCCTTCGACGGCGGGCTGGTCGAGCTCGCCGACCGCGCCTGGGCCTGGCTGCAGCCGAACGGCGGCCTCGGCGAGTCCAACGCCGGGCTCATCGTCGGCGAGGGAGAGAGCATGCTGATCGACACGCTCTGGGACGCGCCGCTGACCCGGCGGATGCTGGCGGCGGCCGATCCCGCGACGCGCGGGGCGGGAGCGCCGATCCGGAGGCTGCTGAACACGCACGGCGACGGCGACCACTGGTACGGCAACGGGGTGGTGGATGCCGAGGTCGAGATCGTGGCGAGCGAGGCCGCGATCGAGCAGATGCGCGCCGAGCCGCCGGCGATGCTGACCCGGCTGGCGCCCGTCGGGACCGTCGCGGGGCTGGCGGGCCGAGTCCCAAGGCTGCCGGGGGCGGCGTCCATGCGCGGGCTCGGCCGCTTCGGCAAGGCGCTCGGCTCATACGAGTTCGGCGGCCTCGAGCCGCGGGTCCCGGAGCGCTCCTTCTCGGGTTCGCTGGGGCTGGAGGTCGGGGGAAGGCGGGTCGAGGTGATCGAGGTCGGCCCGGCCCACACGGCGGGCGACGCGATCGCCTGGCTCGCCGACGCGCGGGTCGCCTACCTCGGCGACATCGTCTTCAACGGGGTCACGCCGATCATGTGGGCCGGCCCCGTCGAGAACTGGATCGCTGCGCTCGAGCGGATCGAGCTGCTCGAGCCCGACGTTGTCCTGGGAGGCCATGGGCCGCCGTGCGGAGTGGCGGAGGTGCGGCTGCTGCGCGAGTACTGGACGTGGCTACGGGACGAGGTCGCGGATTCTGGAGACGAATCACCGGCGCGGCTGGCCGAGCGGCTGGCGCGCTCGCGGGCCTACCTGGCGGAGCCGTGGGGGGAGTGGCGCAACCGGGAGCGGACGCTGGTCAACGTCTCCCGCATCGCCGCAACCCGCGGGGGGAGCGAAGGCGGGATCGGCACCCTCGAGCGGATCCGCCTAATCGCCGCGATGGGGGCCCTGGGCGAGCGCCTGGGCTGAGAGGATGGGGTCAGGCGCGTATCGCCTCGGGCGTCGCAGCCGCTGCTCGCGGCCGCAGGGTCGCCCGGGCGCCAGCCGAGGGGCTCACGGTGATCATCCGGCGGCGGCTGAGCTCGACGCCGTCGCCGCTCGCGCGCAGCTCCGCCCGGTCGAGCAGGGTCCTCAGCACGATCGCCATCTCGAGCATCGCGAAGCTCGCGCCGATGCAGCGGCGGCGCCCGCCGCCGAACGGGATCCAGGTGTAGGTGCCGGGATCGGCGTCGAGGAAGCGCTCGGGCCGGAAGGCGTAGGGCTCGGGATAGATCCCGGGATCGTGGTGGACGAGGTAGGCGTTGGCGACGAGATTCGGCCCCGGCTCGTAGGTTCTGCCGCCCACCTCGATCGGCTTCATCACCTTGCGGGGCGCCGCATTGATCAGGACGGGGCGGCGGCGCAGGGTCTCGCGGATGGTCGCGGTCACGTACGCGTCGCGGCCGGCGTCGATCTCGGCCACGAGCCGCGTCAGCACCTCGGGGTTGCGCACGAGCCGCTCGAAGCACCAGGCGAGCTCGGTGGCCGTCGTCTCGTGGCCGGCGACGAGGAGCGTCATCAGCTCGTCGCGAATCTCCTCGTCCGCCATCGGCGAGCCATCCTCGCGGCGGGCGGCGAGCAGCATCGAGAGCACGTCCTCGCCCTCGCCGGCGGAGTCGCGCCGCTCGTCGATCAGCGCGTAGATCTGCTCGTCGGCCCGCTCACGGATCGCCAGGAACCGCGCTACCGGGCCGTGGCTCTGGGTCAGCCTCCACATCGGCGGCAGCAGGCTGAGCGGATTGGTGCCGAAGGAGAGCATCTCGGTCAGCAGCTCCCGCAGCGCGTCGAGGCGGGCGCCGCGGCCGAGGCCGAAGACCGCCCGCAGGATCACCTCGAGGGTCAGCGCCTGGAGGTGGGGATGCAGCGGCATTGCCCGGTCGCCTGGCCACTTCGCGATCTCGTCGGCGGCGACCTCGGCGACGACGTCGGCCAAGGCCTCCATCCGCTCGCCGTGGAAGGCGGGCAGGACGAGCTTGCGCTGGGAGAGATGCCGCTCCCCGTCGAGCAGCAGGATCGAGCTCGGCCCGACTACCGGCTCGAGGATCTGAGTTCCCTCGCCCGGGTGGAGGACGTCGGCGGGAGCCGTGAAGACGGCCTTGATGTCGTCGGGGTCGGAGAACATCACGAACGGCGTCTGCGCGATCAGCCGGATCGTGAAGGTCCTTCCGTGGCGGGCCCGGCAGCGCTCCAGGAAGGGGATCGGACGCGACCACCAGGCGAGCGTCTGAAGCGCCGTCGGCATCGATGGGCCTGGGGGGAGCTGGTGCTCCTTCACGGATCGAGTCTAAGCAGACCGGTGCCGGCGCCTGCGTGACGTTGCTCCGGAGCGTTGGGACGGCGGCGACGGCGCCCCCGGGCTTGGCTCAGTTCCCGCTCGCCTCGATCAGCTCGATCCGGTAGCCGTCCGGGTCGCGGACGAAGCAGAGCCGGGAGCCGCCGTCGCGGACGGTGTAGGGCGGCTTCTCCGGCTCGATCCCGTCCTCGGCGAGCTTCTCAAGGGTGGCGTCGAGATCGGACGCGGTGATCGCGATGTGCCCATACCCCGTGCCGATCTCATACGGCTCCTCGACGCCGTGGTTGTGGGTCAGCTCGAGCCGCGCGCCGTCGCCGGGCAGCCCCATGAAGACGTTCGTCGCCTCGTCGCGGATCGGGATGCGGCCGACCTCCTCCATCCCGAGCTTCTCGTAGAAGGCGACGGAGGCGTCGAGGTCGAGCACTCGGTAGCAGGTGTGGATCAGCTCGGCGATGGGCTCAGGGTACGGTCATCGCAAGCTTCCTGCTCTGGATGCTGGAGCTAGCTCAATCGCAGCGCTTGGGGGCCTTGCCGACCACCCGGACCGGGTAGCGCTCGGCCTCCCACCCGCTCTTGATCCGAACCACGGCCCGGCCGGGGCAGCGGCCCACGAAGCGGCCGGTGATCGTCTGGTGGCGTAGGTTGCGCCGCGGGTCCTCGTTCTCGGCCATAAGCGGCTTCAGGATGCTCGTGCGACGGCTGTCCCACATGTAGGCGGGATCGGGCAGATTGTCAGCGTTCGGACGCGAGGGATCCGGCTTGCGCAACTGCAGCCTCACGTCCGGGCCCTCCACCGTGGGCTGCTGGCCAACGGCCGTGAAGGAGGCCGTTTCGCCCACCTCGATCTTCGTCGGCCCGGCGACCTCGATCGCCTCCGGGCGGAAGACGGGAATCGCATCCGTCCTCATGCGCCCCTTGCGGACGCTGATCAGCCGGTACCCGTGCCAGTAGCCGTAGTCCACGCCGACCTCCTCGGCCTCGCCGACATAGACCTCGCCGCCGGCCCCCCCGTCGGTGAAGTAGGGGATGCCGTCAGCCGAGTACTGCCACATGCCCTTGATGTGGCCCGCAAAGACGGCGTCCACCCCCGCGGCCGTTGCCTCCTGCTCGAAGATCTGGTTGTCGGGCGAGCTGCCCTCGCCCATCGTGTGGGGCAATGGGGTCGGCTCGGTGTGGCCGGGTCGGTCGTCCTGCGTCGGCATGTGCATGACGACGAAGAGCTTGTCGCCCTCCTCGTTCGCCTTCGCCGCCTCGGAGGCGAGGAAGTCGTACTGGCCCTGGTTTCCGTCCGCGTCCGGGAACGGTGGGTTCTGCAACGGGTCACAGTTCGTGATCCCGAAGCAGGAGTTATCGAGGAATACCCAGCGCACCGGCCCGAACTCGACCGCGTAATGCGAGGACGCGCCCGCCGGGTCGCTTGCCGGGCGCTCGAGGGGCGAGAAGCCCGGCGCGTCGTAGGGCGCCGCATCCCCGAACGGGTAGGGCCGATCGGCGAAGACGTCCTCGTAGTTGGCCAGCGAGCCCATCGGGTCGATTCCCGGGGGGAAGCCGGGGCGAGCCTTGCGGTCATGGTTTCCCACCCCCGCGAAGTAGGGGATGCCCTTCTCGTCGAAGGGCTCCATCAGGTCCTTCCAGACCTTCAGGTTCTCGACGGTTCCGTCGCTGTCCTTGTCGCCGGAGGTCGTGACGAGGTCCGGCCGATAGCGGCTCGACTGCTTGATCACCTTCGGGAAGATCCGGAGCCCGTCGTCGTCGTTCCAGTGCTCCTCGCCGAGATGGACGAAGGAGGCGGCCCGCTGCGGGACGGGGGGCCAGGGGCGCTTCTCAGCGGCCCCCGTCGAGGGAAAGAGGAGGGCGGCTGCGGCGAGCAGCGTCACGAGACTTCCAAGGGAGCGGATTCGGGCGGTCATCGTTCGGGCACGGTCTCCATTCGCATCGGGTTAGGGATTCGGCGAGCTCCGGCGGCGGATCTCTTCGCAGCCGCGCACCCGATCCCGGGAATCCACGACGGCGCGATCGCGTCCGCCGCGGCATCTGATCCTGTCACGGCCACCACCGACGGCGGTGACCAGGTCGTTACCGGGACCGGCGTTCAGCCTGTCGCGTCCCCCACCCCCGCGCAGGCGGTCCCCCCCACGGCCGCCGGAGACGACATCTCGACCCCGCCCGGCGCGAAGTCGGTCCGCTCCGGAGCCGCCGTAGAGGCAGTCTCGCCTCGCCAGGCCGCGGAGCGTGTCATCGCCAGAGAGGCCCCTCATCGAGTCGCCGTTGCGGGTGCCGCGAAGCGAGTCGCGGCCGTTGGTGCCGGTCATCGCGTTCGCGCAGGCTCCACCAGGCTGACCGCCGGGGCCTGGACCTGGGCCTGGACCTGGACCCGGGCCGGGGCCTGGACCGGGCCCTGGCGGCGCCGCGCCGGTGGTCCAGATCGGGCTGGAGACGTTCTCGATCGACGCCACCCCGCTCGCCTCCCTCTCGACCTGCAGGCGATAGCGGCCCGGGCCGACGCTCGGGAAGCTCGTGGTGAACTCGTCTCCCTGCGGCGGAATCGGGAACGCCAAGAGCGGCAACCCGTTGCGGATCACGTAAAGGGTGTAGGTGCCGGGGCGGGCGCTGCGGGCCTGATCGAGGTTCTTGACGATGGCCTTGAAGCCGACTCCATCTCCCTGAACCGTGTCTCCCATGATCCCCGAGTCGCCCGTCTCCGCCGAGGTCGCGCCGAACCGCAGATCGGGGCCGTCGTTGCCCCAGAGCTTCACGTATGTGTGACCCGCCTCGACGCCGCGCTGGATGGCGTTCTCGGAGAGGTTGCCGGCATGCACCACGGTGGTCGCCTGGCCAACCGGGGAGGTCGTAGCGGAGAAGGCGCCGGCCTTGTGGGAGTCGCTCGAGCCGACGGCGGCGATGTGGTTCGAATTGAGGCCGTTGGCGTCGATCGCATCCTCATAGAACTTGATCGCCGTCGGCGTGAAGGGATTGGGGCCGGCCTGGATTGGCGTCCCCTGGGTGCCGGCCGGCCCGGTCGCGACCTCGATCGCGTCGACCTTCCCGTAGTCGGTCTCCCCATCGGAGTAGTCCCACGGGCAGCCTCGGCAGAGCCTGGCGAAGATCGGGACCTCAGAGGGGAAGATCGTCGGGTGGTTGATCTGGGTGAACCCACCCGCGGCGTGGATCTGGTCGAAGATGCCGCCCGGCGCTCCCGGCGCGATCGGTGGGCGCAGCTCCGTGGTGGCGGTCACGGTCCTCTCCACCGTGCCGCTTAGCTGGGCGAGATCGATGCGCCCCGTTCGGTAATCGGCCCACTCGCCGCTGGCATGGTTGTTCGTGTGGCCCTTGTAGGTGATCACCTCGGCGCTGCGGATGACGAGATGCCCGGGGTACTGGGGCTGGAACTTGCCGATCTCGTCCCAGTGGCGGGTGGTCACGTAGTCGGAGAGGATGATGAAGTCGAGGTCGGCGCCAGGCTGTGAGGCAGCTTCATTGCATCGTGCCCCCAGGTTCGGATCCGGGCAGAACGCGTAGTTGAAGACCGTTTCCATCTTGGCGTCGTTGGGGTTCGAGTGGCGAGCGTGGACGTGCATGTCGCCCGCGTACCAGCCTGGGTCGGTCCGGGCCGGCGTCGTGTCGTAGGGGGTCGGGGCGTAGGGCTGGTCGGAGTAGGCCGAATCGTCGATCCAGTCGACTTCCACCCGCCACTGGACCACGCCGTCCTCGGTGGGACCCTCGTCCCCGATCGCCGCAACACCCAGCTCCGCGGCCCAGGTCCCCACCGGGATCGCTCCGGGGAGGTAGCCCACGGTGGTGTCCCTCGTCCCGGGCTCTGGCGACTCCGGATCGACGGCCTCGCCGGAGATCGTCACGTCCCGCCGGCTGGACCCACCCCATCCGCGGAACTCCTCCTTGGCCCAGAGCTCGTCGCCATCGGTCGGCGATTCCGGCTGGTAGAGGCCGAGGTCGAGGGTGTGCTTGTTGAGCCCCGCTGGGTCGGGGGCGGCAGGCTGGTCGTAGCAATAGCGCACCCGGATGGCGTCGATCCCCTCCGGCACGTCGAAGGGAACCATCAGGTAGGAGCCCTGATCCTCCGGGCCGAAGGAGCCGGTGATCGACTGATCGGGGTTGAACGGCAGCCCGGGAGCCTGACCGCAGGAGGCCACGGCGGCCGCCATGGTCGCGGGGGAATCCGCGAGGACGGGCTCGAGCGCGGCGTCGCCCGCCATGACGGTTTGGTGCGCCGAGCCCGCCGCGGGGATTGCGAGCAACGTCATCAGCCCGGCGGTCAAGGCGACGGCCAGGCGCAAGCCGCGGCTCACTTCTGCACGAGCTGTCACCCTGGCGATCATCCCCACCCTTGTCAGTGTAGGGACGAACTGCTGCGCCCTCGCCAGTTGCGACGGGAGCGCGCGAGGCCGGCGCACCACGTCGGTGCCCCCATGGCTAAGCGGGTTGTCGCGCGATGTCCACTGCGCTTTTGACCCCATGCGGCCAGGGCTCGCCATGACCGGGCAGGACAGTCTCGGCGTTCGTGGCGGCAAGCACCTCGAGTGACTGCACCGCCAGTTCAGCATCCTCGGTGACTGGCCCCCGGATGATTTGCGGCCCCCTTCGGCCCCGGGTCATATCGAGCGTCACAAGGGCGTCGCCGGTGAACAGGAGCGAGTGATCCTCGAGCAGCAGCGCGCAGCTGCCCGCGGTATGGCCGGGGGCGTGGACGACTCGGGGAGATCCCGGCACGTCCAACACCTCCCCGTCGGCGATCTCGTCGAGCTGAGCGACCGCGGGCACCCGCGTCACCCCCTTTGTCAGTAGATGCAGCATGTAGATGGCGTACCAGGGGTGCCACAGAAACCGCGCGTGGCCTCTGCGCCTCATATGCCTCTCACCGCGGAGATAGGGCGCGTCAGCGGGGTGCGAAAGCGTCCGCACCCCTGATGACCGCAACCGCTCGGCGTTCCCCGCGTGGTCGGGGTGGTGGTGGGTGATCAGTACCGCGTCAATGTCGACCGGCTTATGCCCAAGCCGCGACAGCGCGGAGGTGAACTCATTCCAGTCTCCCGGCAACCCGGCATCAAGCAGGGTGAGCCGGCCACCGGCCTCCAGCAAGTACCAGTTCTCGTAGCGGGTCGACAGCCGATGGACACCCGCGCAGACCTGGGTTAGACGCAGAGGCATCGGTGCGGCAGCCTAGAGAGGGTGCCCTTGACTCGCCGCAGGAGCGTGCCCGAAGCGCATGGATGGAGTCCTAGCCGGCTCTTCGCCCTGGCAGACAGGGCCCAGCGCCGGAACTAGAAGCCCGCGGGGTGGCGAACAGCGTAGGCGGAGGGGTCCAGGTAGCCGTCGAGGCTCGTGCTCCAGCTCGGGCCTGACCCGCCGGTGCCCGAGGTGTCCCAGCGCAAGCCGGCGATCACGACGTAGGTGTGGCCGGAGTTGGCGTAGACGGTGATCCAGCTCCCCGGACCTGGCTCACCCCAGTAGGAGAAGCCGGTCGAGTCGAGCGGGCTCGACAGGAACCCGCCGCCGTGGAGGGCGTAGGAGAGGGCCCCGGAGCAGTCATACCCCGAGTCCTCGAAGGACCCGTGGCCTCCGCCCCAGAGATAGGGGTAGTCGCGGATCGCGTTCGCGGCCTCGATCGCGGCGACCACCTGCGGGGGGGCGTCGGCGGGTGCGGTGGCGCTGCCGTCGGAGTTGAGGGTCGCGGTCGAGCCGGAGGGGGCGGGGGCGGGCGCGGCCGGGGAGGGCGCGGCAACGGCGGGGTCGGCAGCGGGCTCGGGCTCGGGCGGAGGGACGGGCGCAGCCGCCTCCTGCGCCCGGCGGCGCTGAACCGCCTCGATCCCGTCCTGAAGCTCGACCTCTCTGCCGGCGAGCCGGCTGAGGGTGGCCTTGCGCGCGTCGCGGGCGGCGGCGAGCTGAGACTCCTGGGCCTCGAGCGAGGCGCGGACTTCTGCGAGCTGCTGCTGGCGGGCCGCGATCGAATCGCGGCTCGCCTCGATGCGAACCGTGGTCGCCGCCAGCGTCTCCACGGTGTCGGCGGCGTCGGCGCGGAGCTCGCGCACCTGATCGACCGCGTCGGCCTGGTAGTCGTTGATCTCGTCGAGGTAGGCGGCGTCGACCGAGGCGTCCTCCCACCGCGCCGAATCGAGCAGCAGCTTGAGCATGCTCGGATCGTCGCCCTTGTAGATCCCGACGAGGATCCGCTCGAGCTCGTCGATCGAGCGATGCAGCCGCTCCCTGACGACGCGCAGGTGCTCGCGGCCATCGGCGAGGTCCTGCTCGGCGGCGTCGAGCTCCGCCTCGGCGGCGGCCAGCTCAGCCGCCGCCGCCTCCTCCCGCTCGCGAGCGGCGGAGACCTCTCCGATCAGCGCGTTGATCTGCTCGTTGCCCGAGGCGATCTGGCTCGAGATCGTGGCCTGCTGATCGCGGACGCCGGCGAGCGCGTCCTGCTTGGCGGCAATGCTTGCGTCCGCGGTCCCGCCGCCGAGCAGCGCCGCGGCGCAGGCCGTCAGCAGAAGCGACAGGGCGACGGCGAGACGGACGGGAGGAGATCGGGTCTCAGCGTGGAAGAGGTGAGGTTGCATGAAAAAGGCCGAGGGGGCGGAACCCCGCTCGGGATGCGGCAGGCTAACCAGCCGCGACCGTCGTGCAAGCGACTGCTAACAGAACTGCAAGATATCTTGCGTCGGAGAGCGGAATCGCCGCTCAGCTCCAGCGGTCCCAGCGCTGCAGCGCCCGGGTGGGGGGCTTCGCGTGTCCGCCCTCGTACCAGCCCGGAGCCGTCCAGAGCTCGAAGTGAAGGTGGCAACCCGTCGCGTCGCCCGTGTCGCTCTCGTGGCCGATCAGCTCGCCGGTGTGGACCCAGGAGCCCTCGCGTGGCCGGTCGCCCCGCTCCATGTGCATGTAGACGTAGTCCTGGCCCGTGCCGCGGCCGTCGATGACGACGTAGTAGCCGGCGGAGGAGTGATAGGCCTTCGTCTGGACCCGCCCTCCGCGTGCCGCCACGAGGCGCGTCCCGCAGGCGGCGAAGACGTCCTGTCCCTGGTGCCCGCGGCCGGCGCCGAAGCCGTCCCCGTAGGAGTGGCGACCGAGCAACGGAAAGCGGTGCTCGTAGAAGTTGAATCGCTGGCTGTCGCTGCGTCGATTGACGCCGGCACGCTCGCCGCCCGAGAACACCCGAAAGGCGTACTCGCCCTGCTCGGCGAAGCCTCCGCGACCGCCGAGCTTGCCGTCCCAGGCGACGCGCCGGCGCTCCCCGGGGCGGACGCCCCCGAGTCGGAAGCGCTTCTTGACGCTTCCCGTCGAGACCTTGATCACCTTGACGAGCAGCTTTCGGGCCCGGTCCCCGGAAAGCTGGAAGCGAAAGACGGCCCGCCGGCGCGAGCCGAGGAAGATGCGAGAGGGGCTCGCCTGCGCCGAGTTGATCCGCAGCGGGGAGGGCTCCCGCGCAGCGAGAGGCGCCGGCTCGGAGGGGCCCTCTACAGAGGCCCCCTCGCCGCTCGGCGCGGGGGTGGGCTCCGTCGAGGGAATGGGAGCCACCGGTGGGAGGACGGGCGCGAGCTTCGCGTCGACATCGCTCGGCAGGGCCTCGGCAGGGGCGGGGATCGTGGTCTCGGTCGAGGCCTCGTCGGCGGCGGACGCCGGCTCAGCCGAGGAGAGGACGAGCGCCACGCCGGCGATCGCGAGCATCGCGACGAGCAGCTCGAAGCGCCGGTGGATCTTCGTTGCGCGAGATCGGCGGTCCATGGGCTTGACCTCCTCCCCACCGCGGCCGGAGCCCGCGGCGAGAATTGTGAGCATCGTGTTAGGACGCTAACGCGAAGCTAGCGAGGAAGTTGCGGTGGCGCAAGGCCGGACCCGCCCGGCGCACGCCTCCGCCCGGCTCAGCCGGCGGGGCGCAGCTCGCCCTCGAGGTGCTCGACGTCCTCCCGGGCGTCGCGCAGAGCGAAAGCGATCCGGCCGCCGTCGCGGTCGACCGGGATGAAGCGCACGCTAGCCGGCAGCAGCACCGGCTTGAGAAAGCGCGCGGTGATCGTGAACGCGTCCGGCACCCTGCCCTCGAGCTGGGCGAGGCATCTCGCCTTGCTCCACATCCCGTGGGCGATCGCCCGGGGAAAGCCGAACGCCCGCGCGCTGAGCGGATGCATGTGGATCGGATTGCGGTCGCCGGAGACGCCGCCGTAGCGGCGGCCGAGGTCGCCGCCCAGCTTCCATTCCGTCGCGGCGGGCGCGTCGCTCGGGACGCTTTCGATCCCATCACCCCAGGAGGCCTCGGGATCTCCGCCGCCGCGCCTCAGGATCGTCCCCCGCTCCTCCCAGACGAGCTCGCCGTCGATGCGGCCCTCGGCCAGCAAGGAGAAGGCGCGTCCCTTCGGGTGGGGGCGCAGATCGGTCGCGCGGACCGAGAGGTCGAGCGACTCGCCTGCCGCGATCGCCCGGTGCTGGGTGATCGAGTTGTCGAGATGGACGAGGCCCAGCAGGGGAAACGGAAAGTCGCCGTCGGCCATCAAACGCATCTGCAGCGGGAACGCGAGGACGTGGAGATAGGTCGCCGGCAGCGAGTCGCGCAGCGTGAAGGCGCAGACGCGGCAGTAGGCGGCGAGCCGGTCGAGGTCGGCCCGCACCCCGTCGAGGGCGAGCTCGACGTCCGGTAGCTTCGAGCCTGCACCGCCGACGAAGGGGAGGAGCCCCGAGCCCGGGAGGGCGCCGAGCGCGGCGCGCCCGTACAGCGCCGCCATGCCGGGCGGGCCCTCGAGCCTGCGGACGTCGGCCGCCACCGGCTCAGGCTCCGATCAGGCTCTGGCCGCAGACGCGAACGACGTTGCCGTTCAGGCCGGTGGACTCGGGGCTGGCGAACCAGGCGATCGTCTCGGCCACGTCGACCGGAAGGCCTCCCTGCGAGAGGGAGTTCATCCGCCGCCCGGCCTCGCGTGGCGCGAGCGGCATCGCGGCAGTCATCCGCGTCTCGATGAAGCCGGGCGCAACGGCGTTGATCGTCGCTCCACGCTCGGCCAGGGACGGCGCCATCGACTCGACCATCCCGATCACCCCGGCCTTCGAGGTCGAGTAGTTCGTCTGTCCGGCATTGCCGGCGATCCCGCTCATCGAGGAAACGCAGACGATCCTGCCGTTCTCCCGCAAGAGGTCCCGCTCGAGGAGGGCGTCGTTGATGCGCTCCTCGCTCGAGAGGTTGATCTCCATCAGCAGGCTCCAGCGCTCCTCGTCCATCCCGCCGAGCGTCTTGTCGCGCGTGACGCCGGCGTTGTGGACGACGACGTCGCCGCCACCGTGGCCTGCCTCGAGCTCGTCGCAGATCAACGCCGGGGCACCCGGATCGGTGATGTCGGCGACGATCGACGTGCCGCCGATCGAGCTCGTCACCGCCTCGAGCTCGGAGGCCAGGGCGGGGACGTCGAGGCCGACGACGTGCGCGCCATCGCGCTCCAGCGTCCGCGCGATTGCCTCGCCGATCCCGCGGGAGGCGCCGGTGACGAGCGCGACCTTGCCGTGCAGCGGCCGCTCCTGGTCGATCTCAGCGACGTCCCCACCAGGGCCGATCCGGGCGAGCTGGCCGGAGACGTAGGCCGAGCGCGGGGAGAGGAAGAAGCGGAGGCTCGAGCCGAGCCGCTCCTCCGAGCCGGGGGCGACGTAGAGCAGCTGCGCGGTGGCCCCGTAGCGGACCTCCTTGCCCGCGGCGCGGACGAAGCCCTCGAGGGCGCGCTGCGCCGTGGCCTCCCGCGGAGCGTCGCAGTCCTCGGGCGGCGTCCCGAGCACGATCAGCCGCCCCGACGCAGCGAGCCGGCGGATCGTCGGATGAAAGAATGCCCAGAGCTCGCGCAGCTCCTCGCTCGAGCGGATCCCTGTGGAATCGAAGACGAGGCCCTTCCAGCGCTGGTCGGCCGGCGCCTCCGGATTCCAGACGCCGGCGTCGACCCCGGCCTCCCCGAGGGCGCCGCGCGCCTCGTCGTCGAGGCAAGAGTCGGTCGCCGTGCCGGCGAGCGCGAGCACCTCCGAGATCGCCGGCGCCAGGCGCCCCCCGGGGGCCGAGCCAACGAGCACCCTCCCGTCGATCAGGGGCGCACCCTCGACGTAGCGGTCGAGCTGAACCGGCTTGGGCAGGCCAACCCTGTCGGCGACGAAGCCGCCAACTGGGTTGCGGATGAGTTGGGTATACGTATCGGTCACCTGGGGACTCCTCGCTGCTTGCTGCTTGCTGCTGCTGCTCGGTCCTGCTCCTTGCTCCAAGCTCCTCGCTCAGGCCTCCAAGATCGCGACGACGCCCTGCCCTCCCGCCGCGCAGATCGAGATCAGCCCCCGCCCGCCGCCTCGCTCGGCCAGCATCTTCGCGAGGTTGCCGACGATTCGGCCGCCGGTGGCAGCGAACGGGTGGCCGGCGGCGAGGGAGCCGCCGTTGACATTGATCTTGTCGCGGTCGATCGGGCCGAGCGGCTCCGGCAGGCCGAGCCGCTCGCGGCAGAACACCGGATCCTCCCAGGCCGCAAGCGTGCAGAGGACCTGCGCGGCGAAGGCCTCGTGGATCTCGTAGAGGTCGAAGTCCCCGAGGGCCAACCCGTTGCGCTCGAGCAGCCGCGGCACGGCGTACGCCGGCGCCATCAGGAGCCCCTCCTTCCCGCTCACGTAGTCGACCGCAGCGGTCTCGGCGTCGACAAATCTGGCAAGGATCTCCAGGCCGTGCGCCGCCCCCCACTCCTCGCTGCCGAGCAGGACGGCGGAGGCGCCGTCGCTGAGCGGGGTCGAGTTGCCGGCGGTCATCGTCCCGTCGGCGCCGCCGAAGGCGGGCCGGAGCCTGCCCAGCTTCTCAGCCGTCGAGTCGGGCCGCAGGTTCTGGTCGCGCTCCAGGCCCAGGTAGGGGGTGACCAGGTCGTCCTCGAACCCGGCGTCGTAGGCAACCCCGAGCGCCTGATGGGAGGCGGCGGCCAACTCGTCCTGCGCGGCGCGGGTGATTCCCCACTCGCGCGCCATGACCGCGGTGTGCTCGCCCATCGAAAGGCCGGTGCGCGGCTCCTCGTTGCGCGGGATCTCGGGGACGACGTGCCCGGGGCGAACCTTCGTCAGCGTCCGGATCCGGTCGAGGTTGGACCTCGCCGAATTCGCCTCGAGCAGGATCTCGCGCAGGTCGTCGTTGAGCGCGATCGGGGCATCGGAGGTGGTGTCGACGCCGCACGCAACGCCCGCGTCGATCTGGCCGAGGGCGATCTTGTTCGCGACGAGGATCGCGGTCTCGAGGCCGGTCCCGCAGGCCTGGCCGACGTCGTAGGTAGGGGTCTCCGCGGCGAGGCGGGTGCCGAGGAGGGACTCGCGAGTCAGGTTGAAGTCACGGCTGTGCTTGAGCACCGCGCCGCCCGAGACCTCGCCGAGGCGCTCTCCTGAGATCCCAGTGCGGTCGATCAGCCCGTCGAGGGCCGCGGTCAGCATGTCGCGGTTGGACGCCCGCGCGTAGGGCCCGTTCGAGCGCGCGAAGGGAATCCGGTTCGACCCGAGGACGGCGACTGGACGGGTCTGAGCTTTCATCTTGTTCTGCTCCTCGTAGGAGATCGGGGTGTTGGCGAGCGCAGCGAGCCGCTGCTTGCCGCTTGCTGCCCGCTGCTTGCTATTTCAGCTGCGCCGAAGTGAGCCCGAGCAGCTGGCGGGCGATGATCAGCAGCTGGATCTGCTGGGTGCCCTCGAAGATGTCGAGGATCTTCGCATCGCGCGCCCACTTCTCGAGGAGCTCGTCCTCGCCGAGCCCGAGCGAGCCGCAGAGGGCGATGCAGCGCAGGGCGATGTCGACGCAGGTCCTGCCCGCCTTCGCCTTCGCGTAGGAGGCATGGAGGGAGTTCGGCTTGGAGTTGTCCGCCATCCAGGCGGCCTCCATGGTCAGCAGTCGCGCCGCCTCGAGCTCCGCCTCGAGCTCGAGCAGCTCCGCGGCGGCGGCGTGCTGGGAGCTGGGGGGACGGTCGTAGTCGATCTCGACCCCGGCCTCGGCGAGCCTCTCGCTCGTATGCTCGAGGCAGGCGCGGGAGAGCCCGAGCGCCATCGCCGCGACCAAGGGGCGCGTGTTGTCAAAGGTCTTCATCGCCCCGCCGAAGCTCTTCTTCATGTCGATGTCGGGGCTGCCGAGCAGATCCTGCTTCGGCACCCGGCAGTCGTCGAGGATGAACGCGGCCGTGTCGGAGGCTCGGATCCCCAGCTTGTGCTCGAGGCGGTCGAGCCTCAGCCCCGGGTTCGAGCGCTCGACGACGAAGGACTTGATCGCGGCGCGGCCCTGCTTGGGGTCGAGGCTGGCCCAGACGACCACGAGGTCGGCCCGCTCCCCGGATGTGACGTAGATCTTCTCGCCGTTGAGGACGTACTCGTCGCCGTCGAGGACCGCGGTGGTCCGGATCGCGGCGGAGTCGGAGCCGGCCTCGGGCTCGGTGATCGCCATCGCGGCCCACTTGCCGGCGAAGCGCTCCTTCTGCTCGGAATCCGCGACCGCCGCGATCGCCGAGTTGCCGAGCCCCTGTCGCGGCATCGTCAGCAGCAGCCCGACGTCCCCCCAGCACATCTCGATGATCGAGAGGACCGAGGCCATGTTCGAGCCGTTGCGGTTGCCACCGTCGCCGTTCTTCTCCGCCTGGCTGACCCCGGCCGCGCCGGCGCCGCTGGAGCCGCCGCCGTCCTCCAGGCCGTCGATCAGTGAGGCGAGCATGTCGAGCTCCTTGGGGTATTCGTGCTCGTTCGCGTCGTACTTGCGCGAGATCGGCCGCAGGACCTCGCGCGCAACCATGTTGGCCTGCCCGACGAGCGGGACGAACTTCTTCGGGACCTCGAGGTCGATCATCAGAGCAGCAGCGCCCCCTCCATGACCCCGGCCGAGCGCAGGTCGCGATACCACCGCTCGACCGGGTACTCCTTGACGTAGCCGTGGCCGCCGAGGAGGCCGACCGCATCGGAGCCGATCCTCATCCCGTGGCTGGCGCAAAGCCGGCGGGCGAGCGCCGCCTCCCGCGAGAAGTCCTTGCCCTGGTCGGCGAGGCTGGCGGCGCGGTAGGTGGCGAGCCGCATCCCCTCGAGCTCGATCGCGATGTTCGACATGTTGAAGGCGACGGCCTGGCGGTGGCTGATCGGCTCCCCGAAGGCCCTGCGGTCGTTGACGTAGGGGATCAGGAAGTCGAGTGCGGCCTGCGCGGTGCCGACGGCGAGCGCGCACCAAGCGATTCGGCCGAGGCGGACGCAATCGGCGTAGGCCTCGGGGGAGCCCTCGGCGAGCAGCGCCCCGGCGCCGAGCCTGACGCCCTCCAGCTTGAGCTGTGCGGTGGCCGCCGCTCGCAACCCGATCGCGGGCTCGGGCTGGGTGAGAACGCCCTCGGTCGCTGCCTCGACGAGGAACAGCGCCGGTCCCGCGCCCTCGAGTTCGGCGGCGACGACGAACAGCTCAGCCTCCGCGGCGCGAGGGACCATCGACTTGAGCCCATCCACCACGAACCCGTCGCCCTCGCGCCTGGCGGTGGTGGCGAGCTCGAAGGGGTCGAAGAGCGCGCGGGGCTCGAGCAGGGCAAGGGCGGCGGCGGGGACGTCCTCGCCGGTGAAGGCGGGCAGGTAGGTGGCCTGCTGCTCGGCGTCACCCCAGAGGCCGAGCGCGGTGCTCACCGCGGCGGGCGCCAGGGCGGCGAAGGCCAGGCCCATGTCGCCGCCCGCGAGCGCCTCCGAGATCAGAGCCGAGGTCACTGCCGAGCGCTCGGAGACCGCCCCGCCGAGCTCCTCGGGGACGCCGAGCATCGTGATCCCGAGCTCCGCGCTCTGGGCGAGGAGCTCCGGCGGCGCCGCGCATCGCGCGTCGGCGTCGGTGGCGGCCTTGCGCAGCTTCTGCGCCGCGAATCCGCCGAAGGCCTCGATCATCATCTGCTGCTCGTCGGTGGGCGTCACGTCGAAGCCTCCGGAGCCCTTCGCCCTCGCCTGGCGAGCCGGATCGCCGCTCCCCTGCATGGAGGCGAACCTCCGACCCGCCGCGTTGGCCGCGCGGAAGCCGTTGCGGGTGGAGCGGTAGAGGAGTCGCTCGGCGGGACCGCGCAGGCCCGCTCGATCGACCACCTCGAGGCCGGCGAGGCGGTTGAGGGCGCGGAGCCCGAATCTCATCGATTGATCGGCGAGAGTCATGCGGCGGGATCGAGCCCCGACGAGCGGACGGCTCGGTCGGGGCCCGCTTTCTAGCACAGATCGGTGACACATAGACCGATGGCAGGCCCGTGCATGCGTCACGCAACGGTCGGTGATGCGAGGGTGATTGATCCGAACCCCGGCTGGCGACGATGGGAGAGACGAGGTTCCCGACTTGGAGAAGATCCAATCGTCGGTTCCATCAAGCTAGGACATACGACTCACCTACGGAAGGCAAACCATGTCCCAGTCCCCATTCACCCGCCTCGGCGCGATGCTTCTGCTGATCGCGGCGCTCGCCTTCGGCGTAGCCGCCTGCGGCGACGATAGCTCCAGCGAGAGCGAGGGCTCCGCCGCGGCGGACACGAAGCCCGTCGCCGAGCTCGCCGACCTCAAGGGCGACGCCACCGAGGTCGCGCTCGACCAGGGCTTCGTCGACGCGCTGACGAAGCTCAAGGTCACCCCCGGCCCCGTCGGCGATGCCGAGATCAGCGCCGACGGCGTTGCATCGTTCCCGATCACCGGCGGCAACGTGACCTACTACGACCCCGCCTCGTCGGTTCGTCCCTACGTTCAGGGCATCATCGACCACCAGGGCAGCGGCCTCAGCCTGGAGGCCGGCGGTACGACGGTCGAGATGACCGACTTCGTGATCGACCCGGGCACCTCCGAGCTGACCGGCACGGTCTCGGCGAACGGCAAGGAGGTCGTCAGCGACGCAAAGCTGTTCGACCTCGATGGCTCGACGCTGAAGCCGCTGCAGTCGAACGAGGACGGCTCGGCGACGCTCGAGGGGACGACCGTCCTGCTCTCCGATGACGCCGCGGCGCTCCTGAACGAGACGTTCAAGATCGACGCGCTCGCGGGCGGGCTGCCGATCGGGATCGCCTCGATCACGGTTGCCGGCTGACGAAGCGCCTCGCGGCCTGAAGGCCGCCGAAGCGACGACGCAAGCGGCGTCGGGCCCAACGGCCCGACGCCGCTCGTCGTTGCGGAGCGACAGTCCTGGCAGGATGGCCGAGCGTCCCGCAATGGCTGCCAGGAAGATGCAGACGGGACGTTCGTGGCTGGCCACGGCGGCCGAGCTGGCGGTTGCGGCAGTCCGGGAGGCCGGGGCGAGCTGCGAGAGCGTCTAGCCCGTCGGCTTCTGCCTCTTCAGCGAGGGGCGCTAGGAGCGTCCAGGCGCGCCCTGGCGGCCTAGGTCCGGTCTGCGCACCGCCGAATTTCACCGCCTCGACCCTGGCTTTGCCGTACGATTTCGGTCCCGCCGAGCGCTCGTCAGCAGGGGCCGCTGTCGAGCGCACCCCCGTGCCGCGCCCCGTCCCGGCCCCCGCCGCCAGATGACGTACCCCCCCGACAACTTCGCCGACCCCGAAATGGACCCCTTCCGGGGAGTCCACGACCGGTCGTTCTTCCACGACGGCTGCGGCGTCGCCTTCGTCGCCCGCCTCGATGGGCGCGCGATCCACGAGACGGTCGACCGCGCGCTCGTGGCCCTCGATCGCCTCGAGCACCGAGGCGCCGCCGGCGCCGACGCCTCCACCGGCGACGGCGCCGGGATCATGATCGGGCTGCCGCACGACTTCTTCCGCTCGCGAGCGGTCGAGATCGACACCCGGCCGGCGAACCTGCCGCCGCCCGGTCGGCTCGGGGTGGCGATGTGCTTCCTGCGGCGCGAGGCGAGCGCCTCCTCCGAGCTCGCCCAGCAGCGAATCTGCGAGCTCGTCGAGGAGGGCGGCCATACGCCGATCGGGTGGCGTGACGTCCCCGTCGACGAGACCTCCGCCGGCGAGCTCTCGCGCGCCTGCGCCCCCCAGGTCCGCCAGCTCTTCATCGAGGCGGGACCGGCCTTCGACGACCCCGAGGAATTCGAGCGGTCGCTCTTCGTCATCCGCCGTCGCGCCGAGAAGGAGCTGACCCCGAAGGTTTCGTTCCCGAGCATGTCCGCTCGGACGATCGTCTACAAGGGGATGCTGACCGCACCCCAGCTGCCGCAGTTCTACCCCGACCTGCGGGATCTCAGCCTGCGCAGCACCTTCGCGGTCGTCCACTCGCGGTTCTCGACGAACACCGCGCCGAGCTGGGAGCTCGCGCAGCCGCTGCGGATGATCGCCCACAACGGCGAGATCAACACCGTCCGCGGCAACGTCAACTGGATGCGCGCCCGCGAGGCCGTCCTCTCCTCGGAAGCCTTCGGGGAGGACCTCGGCGACTGCCTGCCGCTGATCGACGATGCCGCCTCCGACTCTGCGGCCTTCGACAGCTCACTCGAGCTGCTGGCGCTCAGCGGTCGCTCGGTGCAGCACGCGATGATGATGATGATCCCGGCCGCCTGGGAGGGCCGCGGCGACGAGATCCCCGCGGCGCTCGAGGGCTTCTACCGCTACCACGGCCGATTGCTCGAGCCTTGGGACGGCCCCGCGGCGATCGCCTTCTGCGACGGCTCCACCCTGGGCGCGATGCTCGACCGCAACGGCCTGCGTCCCGGCCGCTGGACCATCACCCGCGACGGCTGGGTCTGCGTCGGCTCGGAGTCGGGGATCTTCACGGTCGAGCCCGACCGGGTCGCCCGCAAGGGCCGCCTGCACCCCGGGGAGCTGTTCGTCGTCGATCTGAAGAGCGGGCTGGTCCGCACCGACGGCGAGGTCGAGGAGGCGGTCGCGGAGTCCGCCCCGTACGGCGAGTGGTACGCCGAGGGCAAGCTCGGCGTCCGCGAGCTGCCCGATCCCAAGTCCACGATCCAGCCGGTCGAGCCGCTGCTGAAGCGCCAGCTCGCCTTCGGCTACACCCAAGAGGACCTGCGGATCCTGCTCGCGCCGCTCCTGCGCGATGGGCGTGAGCCCACCGGCTCGATGGGCAACGACCTCTCCCTCGCGGTCTTCTCCGACCACCGGCCCTCCCTCTACTCCTATTTCAAGCAGCGCTTCGCACAGGTCACCAACCCGGCGATCGACTCCGTCCGCGAGCAGGTCGTGATGAGCCTGCGGACCGACATCGGCCCGCAGGGCAACCTGCTCAGCAGCGAGCCTCAGGTCGTCAACCACGTCGAGCTCTCGCAGCCGATCCTCACCGACTTCGAGCTCGAGCGGCTGCGCCGCAACCCCCACCGGGCGCTCCATCCGACGACGATCGACATCACCTGGTCGCTCGAGAACGGCGAGGACGGGCTCGAGCGCGCGCTTGAGCGGATTCGCGGGCAGGCGATCGAGGCGCTTCGCGAGGACACGACGCTTCTCGTCCTCTCAGATCGGGCGACCGGCCCGGACCGCGTACCGATCCCCTCGCTGCTTGCCTGCTCCACGGTCCACCACGCGTTGGTGAGGGAGGGAACGCGCCTGCGCGCGGCGCTCGTCGTCGAGTCGGGCGAGCCCCGGGAGATCCACCACCTCGCGGCACTGATCGGCTACGGCGCAACCGCGATCAACCCCTACCTGATGCTCGAGACGATGACGATGCTCGACGAGCCGACGGTCGGCCTCGAGGGGCCGCTCGCGGACGCCTCCGAACGGGCGATCGCCGCAATCTCCAAGGGGCTGCTCAAGGTCCTCTCGAAGATCGGGATCGCGACGATCCGCTCCTATCGGGGCGCTCAGATCTTCGAGATCATCGGCATCGACGAGGCCGTCGTGGACGAGCACTTCACGGGCACGCCGTCGCGCCTCGGCGGAATCGGCGTCGGCGAGATAGCCGCGGAGGCCCTCGATCGCCACGCCCGCGCCTATCCCGAGGAGCACGGACTCGCGCTCGCCGAGCACGTCGAGAAGGCGCGGCTGCCGGCAGCGCACGAGAAGCTCCTGCCGCAGGGCGGGGTCTACCGCTGGCGCCAAGACGGCGAGCTGCACATGTGGGACCCCGAGACCGTCTCGGCGCTCCAGCACGCGGCGCGCACCGAGGACGGCGGAGGCGCCGAGGCCTACGAGGAGTTCAGCCGTCGCGTCAACGACGAGAACGCCCAGCACGCCCTGCTGCGGGGCCTGCTCAAGCTCCGCGAGTCCGACGCCCCCTACGAGCTGCACGAGGTCGAGGAGGCCGCCGAGATCGTCAAGCGCTTCTCGACCGGCGCGATGAGCCTCGGCGCCCTCTCGCCGGAGGCCCACGAGACGCTCGCGATCGCGATGAACAGGATCGGCGGCTGGTCGAACAGCGGCGAGGGCGGCGAGGACAGGCGCCGCAACGAGGCCGATCCGAACGGCGACGAGCGTCGCTCACGGATCCGCCAGATCGCCTCCGGGCGCTTCGGCGTCGACATCGACTACCTCTCCCACGCCGACCAGATCCAGATCAAGATCGCCCAGGGCGCCAAGCCCGGCGAGGGCGGCCAGCTTCCCGGCCACAAGGTCGACGACTACATCGGCGCGCTGCGCTTCGCCCTGCCCGGCACCGAGCTGATCTCCCCGCCCCCTCACCACGACATCTACTCGATCGAGGACCTCAAGCAGCTGATCTACGACCTGCGCGCCGCCAACCCGGCGGCGAGCGTTTCGGTCAAGCTCGCCGCCGAGTCGGGCGTCGGCACCGTGGCCGTCGGCTGCGTCAAGGCGGGCGCCGAGCACATCGTGATCGCCGGCCACGACGGCGGCACCGGCGCCTCCCCGCTCTCCTCGATCCAGGGAGCCGGCGTCCCCTGGGAGATCGGGTTGGCGGAGACCCAGCAGGCGCTGCTCGACTCCGGCCTGCGGACGCGGGTCATCCTGCAGACGGACGGGCAGATGCGCACCGGCCGCGACGTGATCGTCGCCGGGCTGCTCGGCGCCGACGAGATCGGGATCTCCACGGCTCCCCTGATCGCGACCGGCTGCATCATGATGCGGGTCTGCCACCTCAACACCTGCCCCGTGGGGGTGGCGACGCAGGATCCGGAGCTGCGAGCGCGCTTTTCGGGCAAGCCCGAGCACGTCGTCAAGTACCTGTTCATGGTCGCCGAGGAGGCGCGCGGGCTGATGGCGCTCCTCGGGGTGAAGCGCTTCGGCGACCTCGTCGGCCGCACCGAGCTGCTCGTCCCCGACGACGACGTCGACCACTGGAAGGCGCGCTCGCTCGACCTTCGTCCCCTGCTGGCGATCCCCGGTAAGGCGATCGAGGCGCCGCGCGGGCACATCCCCGGCGAGAAGGTCGAGATCCGCACGGGGGAGTCCTTCGACGAGCGCGAGCTGCTCGCCCCCGCCGCGGCGGCGATCGAACGCGGTGAGAAGGTGCGAATCGAGCGCGGCGTGACCAACATCGACCTCGCCGTGGGCGGGCGGGTCTCGAACGCCCTGGTCCGCGAGCGTGGTCCCGACGGCCTGCCCGAGGACACGCTCGAGATCGAGCTGCGAGGCTCGGCCGGGCAGAGCTGCGGCGCCTGGCTCGCTCCCGGCGTGACGATCTCGGTCGCCGGCGACGTCAACGACTACGCGGCCAAGGGGCTCTCGGGCGGGGTGCTCGCCGTACGCCCCCCGGAGAAGGCGAGCTACCGGGCCGAGCGCAACGTGATCGCCGGCAACGTGGCCCTGTACGGAGCGACGGGCGGGAAGGCGTTCTTCCGGGGGCTTGTCGGCGAGCGCTTCGCCGTCCGCAACTCGGGCGCGCTCGCGGTGGTCGAGGGCATCGGCGAGCACGGGTGCGAGTACATGACGGGCGGCTGCGTGGTCGTCCTCGGCCCGATCGGCCGCAACTTCGCGGCGGGGATGAGCGGCGGGATCGCCTGCATCTGGGACCCAGAGGACGATGCCGAGCGGCACTGCAACATGGAGATGATCGAGCTTGAGCCCGTCCATCCGGAGGGGAACGACTTCCTCCGCCGCCTGCTCGCCGAGCATCTCGATCGGACCGGCTCGAGCGTTGCCGCCGGCCTGCTCGAGCGCTGGGAGGAGGCCCTCGAGGAGTTCACCGTGGTGATCCCGCCCGGCTACCGCGCCGCGCTCGCCCACACCGAGCCGCCGGCGAAGGCCCGGACCGTCAACCTCGCCTAGGCGGGTACTCCCATGGCCAACCCCCGCGGATTCCTCGAAGTTCATCGCGTGCCGGCGCCCGAGCGGGATCCGGACGAACGGGTGCGCGACTACGGGGAGATCTACCAGACGCTGCCCGAAGACGAGCTTCGCGAGCAGGCCTCGCGCTGCATGGATTGCGGCATCCCCTTCTGCAACAACGCCTGCCCGCTCGGCAACCTGATTCCCGACTGGAACGACCTGGCGCGGGTGGGCGACTGGAAGGGGGCGATCGACCAGCTCCACGCGACGAACAACTTCCCCGAGTTCACCGGCCTGATCTGCCCGGCGCCGTGCGAGTCAGCGTGCGTGCTCGACATCGACGACGACCCGGTGATGATCAAGCAGATCGAGTACTGGACGATCGACCACGCCTTCGAGCAGGGCTGGGTCGTGCCCCAGCCCCCCGACCACCGCACCGGCAGGAAGGTGGCCGTCGTGGGCTCGGGACCAGCCGGGCTGGCCGCCGCGGACGAGCTCAACAAGGTCGGCCACAGCGTGACGGTCTTCGAGAAGGACGAGGCGGTGGGCGGGTTGCTCCGCTTCGGCGTTCCCGACGCGAAGCTGGAGAAATGGATGATCGATCGCCGCGTCGACATCCTCGAGCAGGAGGGGATCGAGCTCGTCTGCGACGTCGAAGCCGGCGTGGACATGAGCGCCGACGAGCTGCGCGCCAAGTTCGACGCGGTCGTCGTCGCCACCGGCTCCCGGGTCGAGCGCGACCTCACGATCCCGGGGCGGGAGCTCGACGGCGTCCACTTCGCGATGGACTACCTCTACGGGCGCAACCGCTGGGTCGCCTCGACGCAGGGGCGCCCCGCCCGACGGGCCGAGCATGAGATCACGGCGGCGGGCAAGCGGGTCGTCGTGATCGGCGGCGGGGACACCGGCATGGACTGCGTGTCCAACGCGCTGCGAGAGGGCGCCGAGGACGTGCTCCTGCTCGACGTCTATCCCGAGGTGCCACAGGATGGCCGCTATCCGAACACGCCCTGGCCGATCCAGCCTCGCAGGCTGATCACCACCTATGCGTTGGAGGAGGGCGGCGAGCGGCGCTTCGGTCGCGAGGTGATGGGGCTCGAGGGCGAGGGCGGCAGGGTCGCGCGGGTTTGCGCTCGCGAGGTCACCGGCGACTCGTCCCGCACCCTGGCCCCGATCGAGGGCAGCGAGTTCACGATCGACGCCGAGCTCGTCCTGATCGCGGTCGGCTTCACCCATCCCAGGCGGGAGGGCCTGCTCGACGGCCTCGGGGTCGCCCTCGACAGCCGCGGCAACGTCAAGGCGGGCGCCTTCGTCACCTCGGTCGACGGGGTCTACGCCGCCGGCGACGCCCGGATCGGCGCGAGCCTCGTGGTCACCGCGATCGCCGAGGGGCGGCGCTGTGCCCGGGTGGTCGAGGCGGCGCTGCGAAGCTAGGGCCCGGGCGTCTCACCGGGCGCCCCGTCAAGTGCCGGTTGCTTCGGGCCGCGAGGCGCCGGAGGCTACTTGCCGCCGGAGCCGCCGCCGGAGCCGCCCCCGCCAGAGCCACCGCCGCCGGAACCGCCCCCGCCGCCGGAGCCGCCACCACCGCCACCCTCGGAAGCGGGGGTGCCCCCAATGTTCAGGTCGACCCCCAGCAGCACCAAGGGCCAGAGAATTACGGCGAGGAGCATCTCGATGACCTCCTCGAGCGAGTCCATGCCCGTGAAGTAGTTGCTCTCGTTCCCGATGACGCCCGCCGCGACCAGAATTCCGATCACGAGGTAGACGACGAAGATGATTCCTCCGGAGCGCATGCGCGGACCATAGCGCGGATCGCGGCGGCGAGCCGCCATTGGCGCCCCCGAGGGGCCAGATCGATCAGCGGGCGCGCAGTCGGCGCACGCTCAGCGAGCCGCCCTGGAGGATTTGGGCGGGCGGGTAGGAGCCGCGCGCCTGCGCCAGCTTCGGGAACGCGCGCGAGACGAGGTTGGCGAACAGCGGCTGGTTGCGCCCGCGCCGATCCCTCGGTGGCCTGCCGATCACGGCGAGCCCGGCCTTCGTCGAGACGCACGGATTGCGGAACGCGCTCGGCCCGAGCGTGCAGTTGAAGCCGTTGGTCTCCGTCGCGGTCCCGCTCCGCGAGACGATCCGCCTGGTCAGCGAGCTCGGTCCCGTCCCCGTCCGCCTGGTGCTGATCACGATCTGGTTCGAGATGAAGTACGGGTACCGCTGGATCGCCGTCCGCTGCCGGGAGCGCAGAAGCAACACGTCGCCAGCCCTCAGGTTGTCCAGGCGCTGAGAGTAGACGACCCGCTGACCCTTGTCGAACGACGCCTGGAGTCGCTTGTGGACCCGCACGGAGGTGCTTCGCTTGGCCACGTCGAGCCGGCTCGAGCGGCGCGCGATCGCCGCGCTCAGGCGCGCCTTGCCGCCTTCGACCCTGCCGTCGGGCTGGTCGGCCCCGACGACCACGACCTCGTCCTGGGTGGCCTTGTTGCTAAATGCGTCGACCAGCATGTTCAGCCGGCACCTGGTTGGACGGCATGGGAGCCGTCGGAGCTCGCCGACCGAGAACGACCCGCCCTCGATGACCAAAGGGCAGTGGTGGTTGCGGTTCGGCCGCGTCTGCTCGCAGGTCAGGTGCACGGGGCGGGAGACGGGCTCGACCCGGCGCCCGGCCTGGTTTCGCCCGCCCGCCAGCACCACCCGAGCCCGCAGGTGGGGGTCGAAGCGGTAGCTGCGACCGATGCATCGCGAGATCTGCTCCACGCAGGTCGTCGAGAGCGTCACCTCGCCGTTTAGGCGGATGCGGTCGCCGCGGCGGAGCCGCGGCAGCTTCACCGACAGGACCGAGCGGGTCCTCTGACCCGCCCTCGAGGCAATCGGAACCGTTTCCCGGAGCTCGGCCTGCTTCCCTGTGCTCACCCCGCGCAGCTGCTCGACGTCGGCGACGGGCGCAGCGAACGCCAGGGCGCTGAGGGAAAGCGCGGCGGTGGCAAGGAGTCTCGCTCGCATTCGATCGCCATCTAACGCTATGTCGCAGCTCCCCCCAAGCCACCCAGGTGGGGATGCGCCACACCTGCTCCTCCCCCGGGGGGCGCATTGCTGCATCCTCGGAGGTCGAAACGCGGGATCCTCGGGTCCCAGCCTCGCCCCACCGTGACTCCGCCTCCCTCCGACAGCACCCTCGAGGTCCCTGAGATCGAGGCGGACCCGACCCTGCGGCTCGTCGAGGAGGGGCTGCCGGCAGCTGCGCCCCGCGGCTCCTGGCTGCGGCGTCACTCCAAGGCGGTCAGCATCGTCTTCGGCGTCACGGTGACGGCGGCCCTGGCCATCGGTCTCTACGGCAAGCGCGACGCCTTCGTCAGCTCGCTCGATGCGGCCTCGGCCGGGGTGCTCGCCGCCGCGGTCGCGATGCAGGTCATCTGGCTGGTTGCGCGCAGCGAGGCGTGGCACGTCTGCGTCGACGCCGCCGGCGGCGACTGCGGCCGGCGGCCGCTATACCGGGCCGCCGCGGTGGGCTACCTGGGCAACCTGCTCAACAGCAACTTCGGCCTCGCCGTCCGGATCGCCGAGCTGCGCCGCACCTCACCCGACCTGGCTCCGAAGGCCGGGGTCCTGGTCGCCGCGGAGATGCCGATCGTCGTGATCGAGATCGCCCTCGCCGCGCTCTGCTCGTTCACCCTGGTCGGGCCGCTCGGCGTCCCCTGGTGGGCCCCGTTGATCGCGCTCGCGCTTGGGGTTGGAGTCGTCGCCGGGCTCAGTCGTCTGGCCCACCGCAAGCGGGAGGGGTTCTGGAATGGGCTCGCGGTCCTGCGCGGATTGCGCCACCGCAACACGATCATCGCGCTGACGGTCTTCGCGGTCAGCGCGCAGGTCTTCCGCAACTGGCTCGTCCTGCGCGGCGTCGGGGTCGATGTCTCGGTCTTCGACTCGATGGCGCTCCTGATCGCGACGGCGGCGCTGGGGCTGCTGCCGATCGGGCCGGGGCTCGGAATCGCGACCACGGTGCTGATCCTGGGGACGAATGGCGTCGCGGCGACGGCCGCGGCGGGGGCGCTGCTGACCGCGACGGGCGCTGTGGGGGCGCTCCTGTTCGCCTTCTGGGCGCTGGCCGACCGAATCCGCACCCGCGGGGGCGCGCCGGCGACCTGAGCCGGCGGGGCGGAAGCCCTCAGAAGCCGAAGAGGCGCAGCGCGCGAGCCGACAGGACCGCGCGACCGACCACGTCGGCGACCGCCGTCTTGGCCGCCCCTCCGGAGTTCCCGTAGAACGGCGGGAAGCACTTGGGGAATCGGAAGTCGCTCGAGCGCACGAGCTTCGCGTCCCCGGGAGTGAAGCGGACCTGCCCGGCCCCCGGCAGCGCCCCGGTGATATTGCCTTCGAGCCTGCCCGAGTCGTACCTGGCCCGTCCGCTGAACGGCTCCGGTGGCCTGACGACCGCCGTGCGGAGCCCGGGTCCTACGTCAAAGGCCTTGGCTGCCCCCGTCAGCGACAGCGTCCGGACGATCGTTAGGTTCGGCGTCTGCTCGATCTTCGAGCCGAGGAACTCCGACTCCTCGCCCGGTGCCTCCTCGCCGGCGAAGAACCCGGCACCGCTCTCCCCTCCGCAGGTGCTGAGGATGGCGCTGCGGTCGCGCTGGGCGGCCAAGGTCGTCCGGCGCTCGCCGCACCGGCCCTGCGCCTGGGTGATGACGACGCCGAACGTGCGCCTCACCCGCGTTCGGGTGAAGCCGTTCTCGCCCTCGAAGTGAAACTCGCCCCGGAACGACCCGAATCTGAGCGTGTTGTACCCGCAGGGGCTGCGTCGCTTGCGGCGGAAGTCCGTCTGGAAGCGCAGATCGACGCGCCCCCGCTCGCCGAAGTCGGCGACGACGCGTCGCTTCGAGATCCGCTGCGGGTGCCGGAGCGTGTAGGAGGCGCCCGCGGGGCCGTTCGAGACCTGGATCGTCGCGGCACCGCCTCCGGGCTGCGCTCGCGCGGCGTGGAAGTCGAGCCGGTAGCCGTTCGAAGCGCGTGCCCCAGCCTCGATCACGAGCAACCGGTCGGCCTCCGACCCGGCGGCACCGGCCGCAGGAGCGGACGTCGCGAAAGCGGCAGCGGCAGCCGCCAAGACCATCAACCTCCCCGGAGCACGAAGCACGAAGCACGAAGGGGGGAAGCTACCTCCGAGGCTGGCCAAGCACAAGCGCGCCACGGTCCGGGCCGGCGGCTTGCATCGGCGGTCAGCGGTTGCGGCCGAGCAGGTCGTGCGCCGCAACCCACTCCTCGGCGACGATCGCCGAGCCGAGGGAGATCTCTCCGCAGAGGACCGTCGCGGCGATGATCTCGGCGAGCTTGCGCACCTTCCCCGCGCCGAAGCAGCCGAGCAGCTCGAGGCACTCCCGCTGCGTCGCGAGGGCGGTGCCGCCGCCGTAGGTCCCGACGATCAGGGACGGGATCGTGACCGAGTAGTAGTAGTCGCCGTTCTCCCGCAGCTCGGTGTAGACGAACGCCGCCGAGGACTCGGCGACGTTGGCGACGTCCTGGCCCGTGGCGATGAAGACGGCGGTGATCCCGTTCGCCGAGTGGGATCCGTTGTTGTTGACGCCCGACATGAAGCCGCCGAGGTTCGAGACCTGTCGCGCCTTGAACATGAGCGCGGTGTCGGAGCGCATCAGGCGCTTGACGAGGTCGTTCGGGATCGTGGCCTCGGCGACGACGCGCTTGCCGCGGGTGCGCAGCATGTTCACCTGCGAGCTCTTCTTGTCGGTGGCGAAGTTCGACTCGAGGAAGAAGTGCTCGAGCTCACCCGGGTAGTTGGCGAGGATCCACACGCACGCGGCGGCGGTCGCCTTGCCCGAGAGGTTCTGCCCCGCCGCGTCGCCGGTGGTGTAGTTGAAGCGGGTGAAGAGGATGCGGCCGGCCGAGTACTGCTCGATGTCGCGGAGCCTCCCCGACCTCGTCGTCTCCTCGGCCGCCGCCTTGATGCCGTCGAAGCTGGCGGTCAGCCATTCGCCGAATGCGCGCGCCTCGCGGGCGCTCGCGAACAGGAACGAGGGGGCGCGCTGCATGGCGTCGTCCATGACCGTCGTCTTCACGCCCCCGGCCTCCCGCAGCAGCTTCATGCCGCGGTTGTAGCTCGCAACCAGGGTCCCCTCGGCGGTCGCCAGCGGCACGTAGAACTCGCCCTTGGCGTGCTCGCCGTCGACGAGCAGAGGCCCGGCGATCCCGATCGGCACCTGCGCCACGCCGATGAAGTTCTCGACGTTGCCGGGCAGCATCGCGGGGTCGAAGGAGTGGCTGCCCACGTGCTCCAGATCGGCGCCGGTCCTGCGAGCGAGGAACTCCCGGCGCCTCGTCGCGGCGTCGTTCGTGTAGTCGTCCTCGCGATCCCGCGGGATCCGCTCGTCGTCGCCTGCGTCCTCCACCTCTGCTCCTCTCGCCGGGGGCGGCCGATCCTATGCGCTCCCCCACGCCCGGCGAATGGCGTGGGCAGTGGCCCAGCTGCGGGGCTTCGATGCGTGCCGCAGCCGAGCCGCCAGCCGCTCTCGCAAGCTCAAGCGGGATCAATTCGCGGTCGATATCCAAGCCGTGGGTATACAGACGCAAGCCGCGGCCGGCGCCGACGGAAATCACGACGAGCCGCGGGAGGCCTCCGGGCTGACGACGAAGCTCGTGCTCACGTTCGTCGAACGCGAAGGGGGGCGACCCGCGGTCGACGCCGTCCTTGACCGCTGCGGCCTCTCCGATCGCGAGGCCGAGCTCCGCGACGAGAACCGTTGGGTTGCCGACCGAACCAGGGTCTGCCTCTTCGAGGCGGCCGCCGCCGTCCTGGACGACCCCGCCGTGGGCCGCAGGATCGGCGCCACGGCCATCGACCTCAACGTGGGGCAGGCGCTGAAGCTGTCGCTGCGGGGCCTCGGCTCCCCCCGGTTGATCTACTCCAACGTCGGGCGGGCCAACGCCAAGTTCAACCGGGTGCACAGGATGGACGTCCTCGACGTGGGCTCGAACCACGCCCGGATCCGCAACGTCCCACTCGACGGAACGCCGTGGCATGCCTGCGATTGCCACTACAACGTCGGCTTGCTCTCATGCGCGCCGCTGGTCTTCGGCGGGGCGCCGGCGCGGGTCCGCCACCCGCGCTGCATCGGCGAGGGCGACTCGGAGTGCATCTACGACGTCGAGTGGAGCGCCGGCGAGGAGCCCCCGGTGACCCTGGGGCTGACGCTCGCCGCGCTTGCCGCACTCGCGGTGGCGGCCCTGGTGGCTCCGGCCCTGCTGCCGGTGGCGATCGTGCTCGGGACGGTGATCGCCCTATTTGCGGCGATCCGCTCCGGCATCGACCGGCGGCGGCGCTGGCGCCTCCTGCGCGCGCAGGTGAGCGACCAAGCCGAGGCGAGCGACCTGCTGATGGCGTCGATGCAGGATCTCGTCTCCGCCCTGCAGCTCGACGAGGTCCTGTCGAAGATCACCGCCAACGCACAGGCCGCCGTTGGGGGAGCGGAGTTCGCGCTGCTCGCCGAGGAGGCGGGCGAGCTTCACTGCCGATCGTCCTCCGACCTGCACGAGCGCACGGTCTCGAAGCTCGAAGCCTGGGCAGGATCGAGCGCCGAGGTGCTTCGCGCCCCGCTCCTGATCGACGACCTCTCGAGGATCCCCGAGCTGGCTGACCTGCGGCTGCATCGCTCGGTCCCGCTCGGCTCGCTCTGCGCGGCTCCCCTGGTCTACCGCGAGCGCACGCTGGGGGTGCTCGTCGCCCTGTCGAGCTCCGGGGACGGCTTTCTGCCGCGCGACCTCGACGTCCTCTCCTCCTACGCTGCGCAGGCGGCGATCGCGCTGACGAACGCAACCCTGTACGAGGCCCAGCAGGAGCTCGCGATCCAGGATCCCCTCACCGGGCTGTTCAACCATCGCCACTTTCACGAGACGCTCGAGCGGGAGCTCGAGCTCTGCCGTCGCCACGGCGGCGAGATGGGCCTCGCGGTGTTCGACCTCGACGGCTTCAAGCAAGTCAACGACACGGGTGGCCACGCCGAGGGCGACGAGGTCCTGCGCCGGGTCGCGAAGGCGCTCGAGGGCACCTGCCGTCGCTCCGACCTCGCCTTCAGGGTCGGCGGGGACGAGTTCGCCGTCGTCCTCTCCAACTCGGGGCTTCGCAGGACCGAGGCGGCAGCCGAGCGCGCTCGCGAGGCGATCGCCTCGATCAACGAGCGCACCTCCGTCTCCTGCGGCGTCGCCTCCTGGCCTCAGGCGGGGCCGACGAAGGACGCTCTGCTGGCCCGTGCCGACTCGAGCCTCTACGAGATGAAGCGCCGGATCGAGACGGATCCGGCGACGCGGGGGCCCGCGGGCAACGGCGCGGTGGCGACGGGGAAGCACGAGCGCCTCGCCAGCGCCAGCCGGATCGCGGTGAAGCTGGCCCCGTTGCTCGAGGAGGCCGAGATCGCGCGGGTCGCGATCGCCGAATTGCAGGAGTCGCTCGGCTATCGCCGCAGCGCGGTCTACCGCCTCGAGGGCTCGGCCCTGCTGCCGATCGCCGGTGGCGGAGACGGTGCGGGCTACCTCGGGCTCCCCAGCGAGGCTTCGCGGGAAAGCGCCCCGGCTCGGGCGGCGCGCAGCGGCGAGGCGGTGCGCATCAACGAGAGCGCCGTCGGGAGCAACGGGAGTGGAGGCGCGAGCGCGAGCCTGGCGACGCCGATTCGGGTCGACGGGGAGACCTGGGGAGTGCTCGAGCTGGTTCACGAAGGCCCCGAGGGCTTCGGCTTCGACGACGTGCTCTTCGCCGACACGATCGCCTCAGCGGTGGGGGCGGCGATCCATCGCGGCCAGCTCTACGCGGAGCTCGAGGGAACGTTCATGCGGACGATCGCGGTCCTCTCCGACGCGCTCGAGGCGAAGGACCCCTACACGGCCGCCCATGCGCGCGAGGTCGCCGACCTCGCCGACCAGGTGGCCCGCTCGCTCGAGCTCGATTCGAACGAGCGACGCACGCTGAGCTACGGAGCGCTCCTCCACGACATCGGCAAGATCGCGATTCGCAGCGAGATCCTGCGCAAGCCCGAGCCCCTGACGGCGGAGGAGTACGAGGAGATGAAGGAGCACACGGTCGTCGGCGCGCGGATGCTCGAGCGCATCCCCTACTTCGCACATGTCCACCCGCTCGTCTGCTCCTCGCACGAGCGCTGGGACGGCGCCGGCTACCCCGACGGCAAGGCGCGGACCGAGATCCCTCTCGGATCCCGGATCATCTCGGCCTGCGACGCCTTCCACGCGATGACGACGGACCGCCCCTATCGCGAGGCGATGGGCCGCGATGACGCCGTCGCCGAGCTCGTGCGCCAGGCCGGCACGCAGTTCGATCCAGCGGTGATCGACGCCCTGGTCGACGTCCTCGGCGAGCGCACCACCGTGGTCGACGAGCTCCCGGTCGAGGTCACGACCCCGGCCACCGGCTAGCACCGGCCCCACGGGCGCAGGCGTGGGCCGGGCGCGGGGCCCCGGTAGAAAGTGTTGGGCCGATGCACCTCGAGCTCGCGCTGAGCGCCATCCTCGCCGTCGTCGTCGCCCTGCTCGTCGTTGGGCAGGCGACGCGGATCCCGTATCCGATCCTGCTCGTGGTCGGTGGACTCGCCCTCGGGATCGCTCCGCCCTTTCCCGACGTGGAGCTCGATCCCGAGCTCGTCCTCGTTGCGCTCCTGCCTCCCCTCCTCTACTCGGCGGCCTACTTCACGCCGCTGCGGGAGCTCCGGCGCAACGCCCGGCCGATCTCCCTGCTGGCGATCGGCCTCGTGCTGGCGACGATGCTCGGCGTGGCCCTCGTCGCCCACGCTGCCCTCGACTTCGGCTGGGCCGAGGCGTTCGTCCTGGGAGCGATCGTCTCGCCGACCGATCCCGTCGCGGCGACCGCGATCGCCCGCCGGCTCAGGGTCCCGGGACGGATCATCACCATCATCGAGGGCGAAAGCCTGATCAACGACGGCACCGCCCTGGTCGCCTACAAGTTCGCCGTCGCCGCCGTGCTCACCGGCAGCTTCAGCCTGCTCGAGGCGGGGGGCGACTTCTTCGTCAACGTCCTCGGGGGGGTGGCGGTCGGGATCGTGGCCGGCGCGATCATCGCCTTCGTCAGGCGGCGCATCGACGCTCCGCCGGTCGAGATCACGATCGCGCTGTTCAGCGGGTACTTCGCCTACCTTCCGGCTGAGGAGATCGGCGTTTCGGGCGTGTTGGCCGCGGTCACCGTCGGGATCTACATGGGACGGCTGACGTCGGTGCTGACCACGCCGACGACGCGGATCCAGGGCAACGGGGTCTGGGAGATCGTGCAGTTCCTGGTCAACTCGGCCCTCTTCGTGCTGGTCGGCCTGCAGCTTCCCTCCGTGCTGGACGGAATCGACCAGCTCGCTACGAGCTCACTGATCCTCGATGGAGTGCTGATCGCAGCCACGGTGATCGCCGTCCGGCTGCTCTGGGTCTTTCCCTTCACATACCTGCCGCGGTATCTCCTGCCGTCGGTTCGCCACAACGATCCCTACCCGCCATGGCAGCACACGCTGATCGTCGCCTGGACCGGGATGCGCGGGTCGGTGTCCCTCGCCGCCGCGCTCGCCGTGCCGCTCGCAACCGATGCGGGGACGGATTTCCCGAACCGGGACCTGATCATCTTCTGCGCCTTCTCGGTGATTCTCGCCACGCTCGTGCTCCAGGGCCTCACCCTTCCTCCTCTGATCCAGCTCCTCGGCGTTGACGACGCGGACGAGACGCTCGAGCGGGAGGAGTCCGAGGCGCGCCTACGGGCCGCCGAGGCGGCACTCGCCCGGCTCGAGGAGCTGATCGGCGAGGGGTGGGTCCGCGAGGACACCGCCGAGCGGATGCGCGGCGCCTACGGCTACCGCCATCGCCGCTTCTCCGCCCGCTTCGAGGACGGCGACGGGGACGGCGTCGACTACGAGGAGCGCTCGCACTCCTATCAGCGGCTCAGCCGCGAGCTGCTCGAGGCGCAGCGCGCGACGGTGATCGGGATGCGGGACAGCGGCGAGATCAACGACGACGTGCTTCGGGTGCTGGAGCGCGAGCTCGACCTCGAGGACTCCCGGCTGGAGATCTGAGCCGGCGGGCCTTCGCGCTCCGGCCCCCAACGACGAACGGCCCGCCTCCGGAGGGACGGGCCGTTCGGAGGCTCGATGTGGCCAGGGCCTACGAGCGCGAGGCGGCCTTGCGCCTCGAGGTCCCCGACTTCTTGGTCGAAGAGCTGGCGCGCCCCGACGACTTGCGCCCGTTCGAGGACTTCGACCGGCTCGAGGAAGCGCGACCGGACGAGCTCTTCTTGCTCGACGAGCTGCTCTTGCTCGACGCGCTCTTGCTCGTGGTCGACGACCGCCGCTTCGACGTGCTGCGCGAGCGCTTCCGACCGGAGCTCGAGGCGCGCTCCGACGACGGAACCTCGGCCTTAACGACGGCCTTGGTCAGCGTCGGGATCTGCTTCTCGAGGAAGGAGGCCATGCGCTCCTCCTGGCGGCGGATGTCCTTCGCCATCTTCGCCGTCTCGGTGTCGCCGAGCGCCGTTGCCAGGGTCTCGATCGCGGTGTAGTTGGCGATCTCCTCGTGCTCGTTGAAGTACTCGGTCTTGGCATTCTTGAGCTGCTTCTCCTCTTCGCCGGTGCCGCGGAGCGTATGCCCGGCGCCCTTCGCCACGGCCGCGCCGCGCTTTGCCAGCTCCTGCGGCGCCGTGACCAGCTTGACCGGCGCGCTGCTGCTCACGTCGCCGCCGAGCTTCTTCACCCTGCGCTCGACCAGCTTCGCGTGCTGCTTCGTTTCCTTCAGGTGATCCTTGAGCCGCTTCTTGTAGCTGTCCTTCGTCGCTTCCTGGCTGTGCGCCTCCAGCGATTGCTCCAGCTCCTTCTCCTTGCCGTGAGCCTCCGTCAGGTACTGGATCAGCTTGCCGTTGCCGACGCCCTCGTTGCCGTCTGCCATGGATATCTCCTCGATTCGATTTCGGGTCTGCGCACCGCTACCCGCGGAGGCCCGCTCCCAATCCCTTTCCCTAGTCTTCGAGCGAGATGGCCACGGACTCGAAGGCGGATCCCCCGATCACCGGCGGCTGCGGTTGCGGGGCAGTTCGATGGCAGCTCGACGAGCCGCCGGCGGGTGCTGCCTACTGTCACTGCGGTCGCTGTCAGCGCCGCACCGGGACCGCGGTCGGGGCGAGCGCCATCGCAGTGCCGGGCACGTTCCACGTCACCTCGGGCGAGGAGCTGATCCGCACCTGGAAGCCCGACGGCGGCTGGGAGAAGCACTTCTGCGAGGAGTGCGGCTCGGCGCTGTTCAGCCGCCACCCCGACGATCCCGAGCAGGTCGGCGTTCGCCTCGGGAGCTTCGACGGCGACCCCGGAGTCCGCCCGGGCCTTCGCCAGTTCGTCGACTTCGCCGCATCGTGGGAGCCGATCCCCGACGACGGGCTGCCTCGATTCGGCGGCCGCCGGCCCACCGGCTGAGGCCTTCGCCGGTCCGAGTTGTCGTTGCGCGCCTTCTTCCTCCGCCACGGCGAGTCCCGCTCGAACGCTGCGGTCGACGTGGTCTCCCTGCCGGAGGAGGAGGGGGACGCGCTCAGCGAGCTCGGCGAGCGGCAGGCTCGCGCCGCGGCCGAACGGATCGCGGCCGAGCTCGACGTCGGGCGGATCGTCTGCAGCCCGATGGGCCGGGCGCGGGAGACCGCCGCGCCGATCGCGGAGCTGACCGGCCTCGAGCCGGAGATCTGGGATTGGATCCACGAGCTGCGCGAGCCGCCGGGCTACGAGGAGCTCGGGGCCGCCGAGCAGCAGCGGCAGCGCTGGTCGAACCGGATGCGGGAGCGTCCCGGCGATCCCGACCACGCCCCGGAGGGCGGCGAGTCCTTCGCCGAGTTGATCGGGCGGGTCGAGCGCACGCGCGAGCGGCTCGTCGCCGACGACGTCGACCGCACCCTGGTCGTCGGCCATGGCATCTTCCTGCGCTTCACCTTCGCTCTGACGATCCTGGGCGATGCCTTCAGCCCCGCCCTGATCGACCGGCTCTGGCGAATCGGCTCCCTGAACTGCGGCCTCTGCACCTTCGACCATCACCGCGCCGAGGGCTCGGACAACCCGGCCGACATCGACGGCTGGCGATGCGTGAGCTGGATGGCTTCGATGGTCGGCCCCGCTGAGGCAACGGGAACCGGCGGCGGCGGAGCCGGGAACTAGCCCGCGGCCCAGGGGTGAGGGGATTGCCACCTAGGGGCGGTGGCGGGAAGCCCACGCGGCGCGGAGCATCGAGGGATGCCCTTCGAGATCAGGCGGTCGATCGCCCTGCTGGCGGCAGCGCTGGCGGTCGCCCTCCTGCCGGCCGCGGCGCTCGCCGAGGAGGGCGGTCGGCCGAACGTCCTCCACATCCTCACCGACGATCAGACGATCGACAGCCTCCGCTACATGAAGAAGACGAACCGTCAGCTGCGCCTGCAGGGGACGAGGTTCAAGAGCTACCACACGGTTCAGCCGCTCTGCTGTCCCTCGCGGGCGACCTTCCTCACGGGCCAGTACCCGCACAACCACGGTGTGCTCAGCAACCTGTCGCCATACGGCTACGGAGCGATGGACTTCTCGCGGACGATCTACACGGCCATGCACGAGGCGGGCTATCGCACGGGCTGGGTTGGCAAGGTCATGAACGCGAAGGGCGACGAGGGGCTGCAGCCTGAGCCGGGCTTCGACGAGTGGCTGGTGCCCGTGGGGGCGGGCGAGAGCGGCAGCATGTTCAACTACGTGCTCAGCGACAACGGCGAGAGGCGCCGCTACGTCGACGAGTTCCAGAGCTCGGTGCTGGCCGAGCGCGCTCGAGGGTTCATCCAGGAGGCGAGCGACGACCCGTTCTTCCTGACGCTCGCGCTCCACAGCCCGCATTGGACCCGATGCCGCGACACGCGCGAGCGCTGCGGGCCTCAGCCCGCCCCGCAGGATCAGGGCACGATGGAGGGCGTGAGCTACCCCTTCCGCGCGGATTTCCCGAGGAGCCCGGCGCAGCGGAGGAGGACGAACCGCTACTGGCAGTACGAGCTCGAGTCCCTGCAGTCGGTCGACCGGATCGTCGGCAAGCTGGTCGCCGATCTGCGGCGCGGCGGCGAGGTCGACGACACCCTGATCGTCTTCCAATCCGACAACGGGTTCCTGCACGGCGAGCACGGCATCTTCGACAAGGACGTGCCGTGGGATCGGGCGGTGAGGGTGCCGCTGATCATCCGCGGACCGGGCTTCGAGGAAGGAGCGGTGCGGCGGGACCTGACCGCCAACGTCGACGTGCCCGCGACGATCCTCGACGCGGCCGGGGTCGAGCCGCCGCGGCCGCCCGACGGCTACTCGCTGCTGCGCCGGCACCGGCGCAACTCGCTGCTGCTGGAGCGGCTCGTCGCCAAGAACACGAGGAGGAGCGAGCCCTGGCGCCAGATCAAGACCGCCCAGGGATGGACCTACTGGCGCGACCTGGAGAGTGGCTACCGCCACCTGTTCGACCTGCGCCGTGACCCCCACCAGACCCACAACCTGGCCCGTGCGATGCCTCGCAAGGCGAAGCTCCTGGACCGCCGGATGCAGCGGGTGAGGAACTGCGCGAATCCCTGCCCCTGAGCCGCGGGGGCGGGCCTCCCCTCCTCAGTCGACCTCGGGGACCGCTAGAACGATCGACAAGCGGTCGGTCGTAAGTCGGGCGGCCTCAGCGCGTGGGCCAGCTCGCCAGGGGTCGCTGCCAGCCCGGCTCCCGCTGCCGGCCCTCGAAGCGGGCGAGCGCGCGCGCCAGGACCCGGCGCGTCTCGGCGGGATCGATGATCTCGTCGACGGCGAGACGGCCCGCGGCGCCGAAGGGATCGGTGTCGGAGGCGATCGCGCTCCCCAGCTCCTCGAGCCGGACCCGGCGCTCCTCTGCGCCGAGCTCCTCGAGCGCCTCCGCTTCCACCACGTTGGCCGCCACCTGCGGATCCATGAACGAGATCTCCGCCCCGGGCCAGGCGTAGACCGCGTCGACTCCGGTGTCGTTGCCCCCGAGGCTGTAGTAAGCCATGCCGTAGGCCTTGCGCAGGACGACCGTCAGCTTCGGCGAGCGCGCCAGGCTGAGCGCGCTCTGCAGGCGGATCGCGTGCTTGAGCATCCCGTCGTGCTCGACCGCGGCGCCCACGAAGAAGCCAGGGCAGTCCTGGCAGAAGACGAGCGGCAGATCGAAGGCGTCGCAGAGGCAGATCATCCGCACCGCCTTCTCGCATGCCGGCGGATCGAGGGTCCCGGCGGCGTACTTGGGCTGGCTCGCGAGCAGGCCGACCGCGTGGCCGTCGATCCGGGCGAGGGCGGTGGTGAGTCCCCGGCCATAGCCGGCGCCGAGCTCCATGACGGAGCCCGGATCCGCAATCCGGGCGAGGACCTTGCCGACGTCATATCCGCGCGAGCGACGCTCGGGAACCAGCGCGGGGAGATCGGGATCGGCGTCGAGCCGCCCGCGGGCCTCCGCCCGGGGCGCGGTCGTCCACGCGTTGGACGGCAGATACGAGAGGAAGCGGCGCACGGCGGCGTAGGCCTCGTCCGCGGAATCCACGGCGAGGTCGATCTGACCGGTGCGACGGGCGTGGACGTCGCTTCCCCCCAGGGCATCCATCTCGATCCGCTCGCCGGTGGCGATCTCGACCACGCGCGGAGAGGTCACCGCCAGGCACGTCCCCCGCAGCTGGACGACGAGGTCGGAGGCCGCCGCGATGAAGGATGAGCCGCCGAAGGAGTCGCCGACGATAACCGTGGCGACCGGGAACCGGCGGCGGCGCGCGAACATCGACGCCCCCGGGGAGACCTTCGAGAAGCCGGCCGAGCCGAGCGAGTCGGGAATGCGGGCCCCCCCGGTCGCCCCGAAGTAGACGAACGGGTGGCCGGCTCGCAGCGCCCCGTCGAAGAGCTTGCCCAGCTTGCGGCTGCCCATCATCGACGAGGAGCCGCGCTTCACGGTCACGTCGTCGCCCGCCACCGCGATCGGGCGACCCTCGAGCAAGCCGTGTCCACCGACCTTGCCGTCTCCGGGAGTAGCGGCCGCGTCCTCGGCGCGCTCGGAGTGGGAGAAGGTGCCCAGCTCCTCGAAGCTTCCCGCGTCGAGGAGTCCCTCGATGTGGTCGCGAATCGTCCGCCCACCCGCCGCCCGCAGCCGCTCGACCCGCTCCGCCCCGCCCATCTCGGTGCGAATCGCGCTGCGGCGCTCCCGAAAGGCGGATGTCGCCCCCTCGGAGGCCTCGGCGGCGGAGTCGCGATCGGCGCCCATTCTCGGGCGGAGGCTACGCGCTCCCGGCGGCCATGCCCCCCCGAACGAGAGCGGGCGGCCCGTGGGCCGCCCGCTCGCTCGATCTGGTGCCGGTTGGCTAGCCGACGATGAAGCCGGTCTGCTTGACCCGCTTGAGGATCTCCTTGGCGCGCAGCGGCGTGTCGAACGGACCGTCCGGCGCGATGCCCTTCTTGTCGTTCTTCAGCAGCAGGCCGATCACGCCGGCGTGGCGCCCCTCGATCAAGGCGATCGTGGCCGCCGCGGTGAGCGTGTCCGGGTCCTTGATGTTCGCGACCTGCCCGAGATAGGCGTGGACGCCCGTGTTCTCGAGCGAGAACGACGTCTTCAGGAACTTCTTCCTGTCCGACGTGGTCTTGCCGAAGTCGAACTTCGGCTTCTTGACCGCCTTCTTGCCGAGGACGCCCTTGAGGAACTTGACGTGCGCCCTCTCGTCGCGGAACGTGACGTCGAGGAAGATCTGCTCCTGGCCCTTGAGGAACGACTTGTCGGTGTCGTTCATCTTCGCCTCGGTGTAGAACGCCGCCTCGAGGTACTCGAGCGTGAGGGCGAAGTTGAGGATGCCGACGTCGCCCTTGCCGAAGCTCTTCGGGGGCCGACCGCCACCCGCCAGCGCGGTGCCGGGAACCAGCGCGCCGAGCAGCGCTCCACCGCCCAGCACGGCGCCGCCTGCAACGCCAGCCTTCTTGAAGAAGTCGAGTCGCGTGTCACCTTCCTCGGCGAGCGCCTCGTGCGCCTCGTGTGCCGTCTCGCGGATCGCGCCGTCGGGGTCGACCTGGTCGAGGTTGAATGCTGAGCTCATCTGCTGCCTCCTGAATCGCTGGTGGCCCGCTGCAGCGACCGGTCGCCTAACGTGCCCTGTGGGAGTGGGGTACGCGGAGCCGAAGGGACGGATCACCACCGCGGGCGAAAATTAGGAAACCTTTAGGCGACCGGTGAATCGGCTGCGGGCGCCGGGCCACGCGCTTCGCGGCCGGATCGCAAGACGGGCCCCGCGACCGGGCACTGGTGGTCGTTGGCCACTTGGTCGGGCTGCCCGCCGTCGGCGCCGGGAGGGTCCTCGAGAACGTCGGCGCGGATCATCGCGAAGGCCACCAGGCCGCCCGCGGCGGCGAGGCCCGCGGTGAAGACCATCGCGATCCGGAAGCCCTCGGCCATCGCCTGGGGATCGAAGAAGTCCTTCCCCGTCAGACCGGCGACGAGCGGCAGGACCGCAACGGCGAGCAGGCTCGCGACTCTCGCCACCGCGTTGTTGATCCCCGAGGCCACGCCCGAATGGCGCCAGTCCGCCGCGGCGAGGACGGTCGCGGTGGCGGGGGCGACGACGAGGGTCAGGCCGAGCCCGTAGACCACCACCGCCGGCAGCACGCTGCCCAGGTAGGAGTCGCCGGGATCGATCCGGGTCATCAGCAGCATCCCAGCCGCGATCACCAACGAGCCGACGGTGAGCGGGATCCGCGCCCCGATCCGTTGCGCGAGGGCGCCCGAGCGCGCCGAGAACATCAGCATGAGCGCCGTGACCGGAAGCGATGCCGCGCCGGCCTCGATCGGCGAGTAGCCGAGCGAGATCTGCAGGAACGCGACGAGCAGGAAGAAGACGCCCCCCAGCGCCGCGTAGACCGCGAAGGTGACGAGGTTCGCGGCCGTGAACTGCCGCGAGGCGAAGATTCCCAGCGGCATCATCGGCGCGGCGCTACGGGCCTCGCTGACGACGAATCCGATCAGCGCGGCGACGCCGATCGTCGCGGCAGCCGCGATGACGGTCGCGTCGCGGCCCTCTCCCGCCTGGATCAGTGCATATGTGATGCCCGCGAGGCCGAGGGCAGCCAAGATCGAGCCCGGGTAGTCGAGGCGGCCCGTCGCGCCCGGATCGCGGCTCTCGGGCACGTGGCGGCGGGCCATCAGCACGACGAAGGCGCCGAGCGGCAGGTTGAGCAGGAAGATCGCGCGCCAGGAGACGGCGTCGACGAGGTAGCCGCCGAGCAGCGGGCCGACCGCAGCGGCGACTCCCCCGAGCCCCGACCAGGCACCGATCGCCCGAGCCCGATCCTCCTTCCGGAACGTTGCCTCGATGAGGGCCAGGCTCCCCGGGGTGAGCAGGGCGCCCCCGACGCCCTGCAGGACCCGCGCGGCCACGAGCAGCTCGACGTTCGGGGCGATCGCGCACAGCAGCGAGGCCAGGGTGAACCAGACCACCCCGATCGAGAAGACCCTGCGGCGGCCGTAGCGGTCCCCGAGCGAGCCACCGAGGAGGATCAGAGCGGCGAGGGTCAGCAGGTAGCCGTTGAGGATCCACTGAAGCCCCCCCGTGCCGGCTCCGAGGTCGCGGCCGATCTCGGGCAGGGCGACGTTGACGACGGTCGCCTCGAGGAACGCGACGCCGGAGCCGAGGACGGAGACCGCGAGGACCCACCTGCCGCGGGCGCTGTCGAAGGAGATGGCGCCGGAGGCCTCCCCCTCCCGCGGCTCCCTCTCCTCCTCGCTCGCCATGCGTTCGACGATATCCAGCGGGTCCAGTCCCTCGGCGCCGCTCGTGGGCCGACCTCTCAGCGGGCGCTCGCTCCGCCCGGTCTCAGCCGAACGCGGGCGTGCTCATCCTCACCGCCACCTCGATCAGCGCCGGGCGGGGGATGTCGGGGTGGTCGATCGACCAGAGCGCCAACCCCGCGAGCCCGCTCGTCAGCAACTCAGCCGTCGGAGCGATCTGCTCGGCCGGCATCGAGGACCCGCCGGCCACGAGGAACTCCGCGATCACCTCCCGGGCGCGCAGGCTGACATTGGTGCGGAACGCCCGGATCTCGTCGTCCCCGGAGCTGTCGCGGAAGAGCATCTCCCAGGCGTGGGAGTTGACCGCGATGTAGTCGAACCAGCGCGCGAGGATCACGCGTAGGGCACGCTCGGGCGATTCGTCCCCCGTGAGGCGGACGCCCTCGAAGAAGCTCGGCAGATCCCGGCGGTGCTTGGCGAGGAGCGCGAGGTAGAGGTCCTTCTTCGAGGCGAAGTGCCGGTAGAGCACCGGCTTGGTCACCCCGGCGGCGCTTGCGATCTCCTCGAGCGTGGTCGCCGCGTAGCCGCGGGCGGCGAACAGGCGGGCCCCCGCGGCGACGATCAGCGCGCGGCGCTCCTCGGCCGGTAGCCGCCTACGTCGGGGGTCCGGCTCCTGCGACTCAGGGCTCACCCTGATAAGTTACCCGACGGTAACTCCGGAGAAAGCGAGAGGGCGACCGAAATGACCGAACCGACCCGAGATCCAGTCCACAAGGCGCGCTACGCCTTCGAGCCCGAGGGCGAGAACCTGCTCGTCGATTGCTGGCTCGAGCCCGGCGGGGGCCTTCCCGAGCACCTCCACCCGATCCAGGAGGAGCACTGGTCGGTGACCGAGGGTGAGGTCCTGTTCCAGCTCGGCTCGACGAAGCGGGTGATCGGCCCCGACGACGGCGTGATGGTCGTCAAGCCGGGGACGAAGCATTCGCTGGCGAGCACCGGGAAGGGGGAGGCAAAGCTGCACTGCGTGGTCATGCCCGCCGGAGGGCTCGAGGACTTTCTCACGGAGAGCGCTCGCGCCGCCCGTGAAGGCCTCTTCATGAAGGGCGGGATCCCGAAGAGCGTGAAGGGCGCCCGCTGGGCCGCCGCCTTCCTCAAGCGCCACCGCGACGAGGTCGTGATGACCTTCCCCCCGCCGCTGGCGCAGCGGGCGATGATCGCGTTGCTGGCCCGCTGAGGCCAGTCTTCAGGTCGAGGGCCGGGAACACGACTTCTCAACACGGTTGGCGCGGCGAGCGGCCAGCCTGACCAGCGATGGAATCGGGACGGGAGCAACCGGCGGCCGATCGACTGACGAGCGCCCCCTCCGGGGACGAGTAGGAGCGCATGCTCGTGGAGGCCGCCTTGACCTCGCTGCTGCCCGACTCCGACGTGCCCTGGACGGTCACCAGGCTTCGAGATTTCGATGGGGCCGAGGGGGAGCCGGTTCTGCTGCGCCTCGTCGGCGGGGACCTCTACGTCGGGACGGGCTAGGCGCTCAGACGTTTGACGCTCGCCGGGGCTGGGAAACGCAGGGGTTGTCGTCGTCGCCAAGGAGGCAACCCGTGGAGAAGAGCGCCGAGGAGAAGGACGTGCAGGATCAGGAGTCGGAGACGAACGATCCCGCGGATGAGCCCGCCGCCGACCGCGGCGAGGGCTCGGCCGGGCCCGCCGAGGACCTCGAGCAGGATCCGGCCTACGACCCCGACGACGAGAATCTGAAGGGCATCAAGGGCGGCTGAGCCGCGACCCCACGCCGAGGGTCCTAGCGGCTGAAGCGCTCGAGGCAGATGAAGAAGGCGGCGACCACGTCGCCGTCGAACTGCGTACCGGTGTGCTCGCGCAGCTCGGCGGCGGCCTCCGATTCGCTCAATCCCGCGCTGTAGACCCGATCCGTGCGCATCGCGTCGTATGAGTCGGCGACCGAGAGGATCATCGCCGGCAGCGGGATCTGCTCGTGCGACATCCCGTGGGGGTATCCCGTCGCATCGGGCCGCTCGTGGTGGGCGACGACCCAGTTCGCCAGGTCGTCGAGGTTGGCGCTAAGCAGGAGCTGCTCGCCGCTCTCGGGATGTCGCTTGACCTCCTGCCACTCCTCGGGGCTCAACGGCCCGGCCTTGAGCAGCGTCGACTCGGTCACCGACACCTTGCCCACGTCGTGAAGCTCGCCGGCCAGGGCGATCCGCTCGATGGTCTCGTTGGGCAGCTCGAGCTCGCGGGCGATCATCGCCGAGTAGCCGGCGACTGCCCTGCCGTGGTAGGAGAGGTCGGCGTAGCGCTCCTCGAGCACCTTGGTGAGGGTCTGCAACGGCCGGGCGCGCTCGTCACCGGTTGAGGTCTCGCGGCGGAACTCCTCGGTGTCGGGCAGGCGATTGTTCGCGGAGGACTCGATCACTTCGTTTTATCGGCTGCGGCTGGTCCGAGCTGTAGCCGGGCGCTCGCGTGCAGCCTCATCTGCCTCTCATGGACCCCGCGTAGAAACGCTCTTCGGCGGCCGGCGTGGCCGTCGTCCACGAGACGAGGAGAAGCGGAAATGATGAAGATCGAGCGACAAGTGATCGGCCTCGGCTGTTGCGCCGCATCGGCGCTGGCGCTCGCGGCCTGCGGCGAGGAAGGCGGCGATACGAATGGACCAAGCACCGCGGCCTCGGTCACGAGCTCCGGGGCCGGCTTCGATCTTCCGCAGGGAAGCGAGCGGGTCGAGCTCGACCCCGCGGACTTTACGACCGACATTGACAACCCGTATTGGCCGATGAGCCCAGGCAGCAGGTGGGTCTACCGAGAGACCGACACATCGGGAGCGAGCGAGAAGATCGTCGTCGAGGTCACGGACGAGACGAAGACGATCGCGAACGGAGTGGAAGCCCTCGTCGTTCGCGACACGGTGACCGAGAACGGGGCACCGGTCGAGATCACCGACGACTGGTACGCGCAGGACACGGCCGGGAACATCTGGTACCTCGGCGAGGACACCGCGGAGTACGAGAACGGCAAGGTGTCGAGCCGCGCGGGTTCGTTCGAGGCCGGCGTCGGCGGTGCCCAGGCCGGCATCGCCCTGCCCGGGGATCCCCGGCCCGAGATGTCCTACCGGCAGGAGTACGACAAGGGCAACGCCGAGGACGAGGGCGCCGTGATCACGGTGGGTGAGGAGCAGGTGCAGGTCCCGACCGGCTTCTACACCGACGTGGTGATGACCCGGGACCTCGTCCCGACGGAGCCGAAGGTGCAGGAGCTGAAGTTCTACGCCCGTGACGTCGGGCCCGTGCTCAGCGTGCACCTCGACGGAGCCGGCGGGCGAGCGGAGCTGGTCAGCTACCGGCGCGGGAAGGGTTGAGGGCGGCGTGGGGAGGCCCTTCCGCCGCCCCGAGCTCGCGCTCGATCCAGCGCTCGATCACGTCGAGGACGTAGTCCCGCTCACCGGGATCGAGCTCACGCCCGCGCGTGATCTCGTGCCAGCGCTCCAGGCACGTCCGGCAGCAGGTGGCGGTCGCATGCTGAGCGACGAAGACGGGGTGGCCTCGGTAGGGCGTCTGCTTGCCGTCGTTGCGCGGCTCGGCCGGGGCGAGCCGCTTGCCGATCAGGTCGGCCCCATGGCGGCGGATCGTCCGCAGCCCCCTCTGCTCGACGGTGGCGCGCTCGCGCCCGCCGAGGTGGAACCTGGCCCGGAACGGCTGCCTCGCCAGGGCGTCGAGGCGGCGGTCGATGGGGTCGGCGGTCAAGTTCACTTCGGTTCCGTGATGGAGGCGGCCGGTACTGCCCCGGCGTCCGCGAAGGACGACCCGATGCGTCAACGAGCGTTCCCTGCGGAGTCAATCTCGGCCTCCGGCTCGGTCAATCCGAGGGGCACGTTGCCGGCGCCAAATCCTCCTGTTGATGTTCCCGACCGACCGAGGAAGCTGCCGGCGGGTTAGCCCACTGATGAAGCCGCTACCCAGGGCGTGGGCCACCTGGAGCGACTGCTCTCAACTGCCTCTAGGCAGCGAGAGCGAACTCGTGAGAGTCCGCACTTCTTGTTTTTCCCGGGGGGTTTAACGAGGCCAACCCAGGATCCTCGACTCGCAACACCGGGACGCAGACCGTTCACGTCGAATCTGTTTCGCCCCCTTATGTGGGAGCCATTCTAGTCGACGGGCCGCGGCCCCCGGTTGAGCCGTGCCGGAGCGGGCATTGACCATTCATGGAGCGCAGGAGACTTGGAGCGCAGGGCCTCGAGACCTCGGCCCTCGGGCTCGGCTGCATGGGCATGTCCGAGTTCTACGGCGAGGCCCACGACGGGGAGTCGGTGGCGACGATCGAGCGGGCGATCGAGCTCGGCGTCGACCTGCTCGACACCGCCGACATGTACGGACGCGGCGAGAACGAGAGGCTCGTCGGTCGCGCGATCTCCGACCATCGCGACGACGTGGTCCTGGCGACGAAGTTCGGGATCGTCCGCGGCGAGGAGCCCACCGACCGCGCGATCAACGGTCGCCCGGAGTACGTCCGCGAGGCGATCGACGCCTCGCTCGGACGCCTCGGCACCGATCACGTCGACCTGCTCTACCAGCACCGGGTCGACCCCGACGTGCCGATCGAGGAGACGGTCGGGGCGATGGCCGAGGCCGTGGAGGCGGGAAAGGTCCGCTACCTCGGCCTCAGCGAGGCGGCGCCGGAGACGATCCGCCGCGCCCACGAGACCCACCCGATCAGCGCCGTCCAGACGGAGCTCTCCCTCTGGGAGCGGGCGCCGCTCGAGGAGATCCTGCCGACGTGCCGCGAGCTCGGCATCGGCTTCGTGCCCTATTCGCCGCTCGGGCGCGGCTTTCTGACCGGCCGGTTCAGCTCGCCCGACGACTTCGGCCCGGGCGACTTCCGGGGGAACGACCCGCGGATGGGGGACGAGAACTTCCATCGCAACCTCGAGATCGTCGAGGCGGTCGGGCGCATCGCCGAGGGCAAGGAGGCGACCCCGGCGCAGATCGCCCTCGCCTGGGTTCTCTCCCAGGGGGGCGACGTCGTCCCGATCCCGGGCACCCGCAAGCCGGAGCGGGTCGCCGAGAACGCGGCCTCGGTCGAGATCGACCTCGACGAGGCAGAGCTCCGCGAGCTCGAGGCGACGCAGCCCGCGGCGGGCGATCGCTACGCGGACATGAGCTCCGTCAACCGCTGAGCGCCCGGGGCAGCGCGGGTCAACCCCGCACCGCGGCTCGGGCTCAGCTCAACTCGGGGATGAAGCGCTCGAGGTGGCTCGCGATCGTGGCCTGCACCCAGCGACGCTCCGCGTGCGTCGCCATCCGGTAGCGCGCCAGCAGCATCGCCTGATCGGTGATCGGCAGCCCGGCGATCTCCCAGCGGATCGCCAGGCGCTCGAACAGCGCCTCCTCGCGCCGCTGCCAGGCGTCATCGATCGAGGCGGCGGCGCTGCGCGGGCCCTCCGCGAGCTTGCGGATGGTCCCGGGGCTGAGCTCCTGGCGCAGGGTCAGGACGCCCGCCTCGGCATCCGCGTACTCGACCGCTGCCGGCCGCTCCCTGCGCCGCCGCTGCTTGCGCTTCGCCATCCGGGTCCAGTCTGCCAGCCGAGAAGGCGAGCCCGCGCCCGCCGGTTGCGACAATCCAAAGGCATGGCCGACGGCTCGACAGCTCTGCCCGGATCCTCAGGGACCACCCTCGGACCGGGAGGCCAACCGCTCCCCGAGGGACCGATCCAGCCGGGCTCCGGCCGGGGCGAGCCGCTCTGGAGGAAGCTCGTGGCGCCGCTGATCGCCCTCGGCGTCCTGCTGAGCAAGCTCAAGGGCCTGCTCCTGCTCCTGCCGAAGATCAAGATCCTGACCACGTCGGGATCGATGCTGGTCTCGATCGTCGCCTACCAGCTGATCTTCGGCTGGCCCTTTGCGGTCGGGTTCGTGCTGCTGCTGCTCCTCCACGAGATCGGCCACGTGATTCAGCTCCGCCGCGAGGGAATCGAGGCCTCGGCCCCGATGTTCATCCCGTTCCTGGGAGCGGTCGTCGCCGCGAAGTCATTGGGCGACGACGCCGGCGCGGAGGCGCGGGTCGGGCTCGCCGGCCCGGTCCTCGGGTCGATCGCGACCCTCGTGCCACTTGGGATCTGGCTCAGCACCGGCGAGGAGTTCTGGCGCGCGCTCGCCTACATCGGGTTCTTCCTGAACCTCTTCAACCTGCTCCCGGTCCTGCCGCTCGACGGCGGCCGGGCGGCCGCCGCGCTCAGCCCCGCCGTCTGGCTCGTCGGGATGGCGGCCCTCCTCGCGCTCGTGTTCTTCTTTCCGAACCCGATCCTGATCCTGATCGTGCTCCTCGGGGGCTGGGAAACGTGGAAGCGATGGAAGGCGCGCAACACGCCGGAGTCACAGGCGTTCCACTCGATTCCCCGGCGCACCCGGATCGGCGTCGCGGTGGTCTACATCGGGCTTGCCGCCCTGCTGGCGCTCGGCGTCTACGAAACGCACTTCGAGCGCACCCTCAGCGACGTCTGAGCCACGCCGGACCAGGCAACCGCGCCTTTCCCTTTCACCGCCGTGTAGGTTCCGGCCATGGCTGCCGAGCGAGAGTTCGACGTGGTGGTGATCGGCGCCGGGCCGGCGGGGGAGATCGCCGCGGGGCGCCTCGCCAAGGGTGGGTTGAGCACCGCGCTGGTCGAGCAGCATCTCGTCGGCGGCGAGTGCAGCTTCTACGCGTGCATGCCGTCCAAGGCCCTGCTGCGGCCCACCGAGCTGCTTGCGGAGGTGAAGCGGGTGCCGGGGATTCCCTCCTCCGGCGGGCTCGAGGTCGAGACGGTCCTCGCCCGTCGCGACGAGGTCATCCACGATCTGGACGACTCCGAGCAGCTGCCCTGGCTGGAGGAGCGCGGGATCGAGCTCCTCCGCGGCGAGGGCCGGCTCGATGGCGAGCGGCGCGTTCGCGTCGGCGACGAGACCCTGACCGCGCGCCGGGCGGTCGTGATTGCGACCGGCTCGACGACGGCGATGCCGCCGATCGAGGGTCTCGACGAGGTCGGTGCCTGGTCCAACCGCGAGGTCACGACCGCGAAGAGCGCGCCCCGCACCCTCGCGATCCTCGGCGGTGGGGTGGTCGGGGTCGAGATGGCGCAGGCCTGGCAGTCGCTCGGAAGCCAGGTCACCGTGGTCGAAGCGGCCGAGAGGCTGCTGGCGCGCGAGGAGCCGTTCGCCTCCGAGCAAGTCACCGACGCCCTGCGCGAGGGCGGCGTGGACGTCCGGCTGGGAGCGAAGGTGACCGCCGCGAGCAGGGACGCCGATGCCGGCTCGGTCTCCCTCGAGCTGGAGGGCGGGGATTCGATCGAGGCCGAGCACCTGCTGGTGGCCGTCGGCCGCCGGCCCAGCGTGGAGGGGATCGGGCTCGAGTCGATCGGGGTGGAGGCGGACGGGCCCATCGAGGTCGATGACCGCATGCGCGTCGGCGGGCGCGACTGGCTCTACGCGGTCGGCGACGTCAATGGGCGCTCGCCGCTTACCCACATGGGCAAGTACCAGGCTCGCGCCGCGGCGGCCAACATCCTCGGCGGCGAGGCGACTGCAACCCGGGACGGGGTCGTCTCCCCGCGGGTCATCTTCACCGACCCCGAGGTCGCCGCGGTCGGGCACACGCTCGCCAGCGCCAAGGAGGCGGGAATCGACGCAAGCGCCGTCGACGTCTCCACCGCGGGCAACGCGGGGGCGTCCTTCCACGGCCGGGGCGCGGAGGGGACCAGTCGCCTGGTGATCGACGAGGCTCGCCGCGTCGTCGCCGGCGCCACGTTCGTGGGTCCGGACGCGAACGAGCTGCTCCACGCGGCGACGATCGCGGTCGTGGGCGAGGTCCCGCTCGACCTGCTCTTCGAAGCCGTTCCCGCCTTTCCCACCCGCAACGAGATCTGGCTCAACCTCCTAGAGAAGTACGGCCTCTAGCTGGCGGGTCGGGAGGCCGCTGCTCGGCGTCATCGGCAGGCTCACGGCCAGATGGCCGCATCGCCTGCCTCTTCCTTGATCTGCGACCTCCCGACCTCGCCAGGACGTTCCCCGCACTTGGCCATCCGTCGCCGGCTTCAGGCGACCGTCAGATGTGGCTTGACCCGATCCACGAACTCCCGCGGAAATCCGGGGATGGCATCGAGCTCGTCCAGGGAGCGAAAGCCGCCCGAGCGCTCGCGATGTGCCAGGAGCCGCCCGGTCTGAGTCACCGAGAGCCCGGCCGCGCGCAGCTCCTCGAAGGTGGCGACATTGAGGTCCAGAGGCTCGCTGCCGCTCCCCACCAGGGGACCTTCAGCCGCTCCCTCGTTGCGTAGATCCACCTCGGACTCGGTCGCTGCCTCGTCCCGACCCTCCGCCCCCTCGTCGGCGGGAGAGCCCGCCAGGACGCCGTCGGGCGTCCCCGTTGCTTCGTCCTCGGCCCCCTCGCCCTCTTCGGGGGAGGCCGCGGTCGGCACGGGCTCATCGGGCTCGGGGTCAGACTCCATCGGCGGCGGCGGGTCAGGGGCGGGCGGGCGGGCAACATCGGCAACCGCCTCGCGGGCGCGCCTCTCGGCGTCTCTCGCCCGGCGCTCGGCTTCGTTGATCCGCTCGAGCATTTCGTGCAGGCGGCGCTCCCGCTTGGCCTCCTGCTCTCGCAGCTCGGCGAGGCGCTCGGCGCGCGTGGCCCGCTCCTCCGCCTCACCCGCCTGTGACTCGATCTGCTCGAGCCTCCCCTGGGCCTCGGCGAGCGCCTGCTCGGTCCGCTCCCGGTTGGCCTCGATCCTGGCCTCGGCCTGATCGAGCTCCTCGAGCAGCTCCCGGTCGCGACGCCGGCGACGCTCGATCTGCTGATCGGCCAGCTCCAGCTCGCTCGCGAGCGGCATCGCGCCCTCCTCGCCGGCGCCCTCGCGTCGAGCACGATCCTCGGCCTCGAGCTGCGCCTCCGCCGCCTGGGCCTGGGCGGCGTGCTGGATCTCCTCGATCTCCCGCACGCGGCGCTCGGCATCAGCGCTCACCTGCTCCGACCGCGCCCTGACGAGAGCATCGTCCTCGCGCTGCTCGGCTTGCAGAAGCCGCTCCTCCACGGCGGCCTCCTCGTCCTCCGGCGCCGCGTTGGGCTCCTCGTCCTCCCCCTCGGAGCTCCCGTCCTCGGGCGGCTGGGTCTTCGCCTGCGCCTTGCGCTCCTCCCGCTCCCGCCTCCTCGCCTCGCGCCTGGCCTTCCAGCCTCCGCTCGGCGCCGGCTGCGCCGGCGTGGCGGAGAGGTCGGCCGTCGGCGCCTCCGACCCCTCGCCGGCGGGCGCGGGCGGTTCCGGCTCCGGGCTGGCCGCTCCGGTCGCCTCCTCCGCCGGAGAAGGGACGGGGGCATCCTGCTCGAGCAGCCCCTCCGGCTCGGCGGGAAGCGCCCGGGATCCCCCGCCGGCCTTGCGAGCCCACCTCTCCTCGGCCTGCCGGCGCTTCTCCTCCGCCCGCTTGCGCTTCAGCTCCTCGCGGGCGCGCTTGCGGCGCCGGCGGGGCGACTCTGCCGGAGGCGGCGAGGGCAAATCCGAGGCGGGGCTCCCGGGGAGCGCGGACGGGTCGCTCGGCCTAGGTGCGGCGGTGAGCGGCGGTGGCGCGCTGCCGATCGGGTCGGGCGGCGAGGACGCCGACTCCGGGGTGCCCTCGTCCGGGGCCTCCGGCATCCCCTGCTCTCGATCCTGCTCCTTCAAGCTCTCCTCCGCCTCGGGCGCTCCAACGATTGCGGCACGGTCACCTCGGAGGCGCCTATTCAACCAAGCGCCGCTGAGCTCGGCGCGGCGCCGGGAGCCCGCGCAATCGGAGCCTCAGCGGCTGCGCTGCTTCATCTCGCGCTCGACGTCGCGCGCCACGTCGCGGTCGCGGATCGTGCGCCGCTTGTCCTGCTGCTGCTTGCCCCGGGCCAGCGCCAGCTCGAGCTTCGCCCGGCGGCCCTTGAAGTAGATGCGCGTGGGGACCAGCGTCAGGCCCTTGCGCTGCATCCGCCCGATCAGCCGCTCGATCTCCCAGCGGTGCATGAGCAGCCTGCGCGGGCGCTCGGGCTCGTGGTTGTCGCGAGCCGGGGGATAGGGCGGGATGTAGGCGCCGCGCAGCACCAGCTCTCCCTCCTCGATCACCGCGTAGGCGTCCTGCAGGCGGGCCTTACCGTCGCGCAGGGACTTCACCTCGGTCCCGTGGAGGACCAAGCCGACCTCGAAGGTCTCGACGATCTCGTAGGAGTAGCGAGCCGCCCGGTTCGTGGCGACGTCGCGGCCGCGCTTCGCGGCCTCCGGATTCACCGCCGGGCCCCGCTTCGACCCCGACCTCGCCGCTGGCCCTCGCGACCGCGGCGCGGGCCGTCAGTCTCGCGCGCTTCGCCGGGATCGGCCGGGGCAGCGACCAGGTCGACCCGGCCCCGCGGTGCGTCGACCGAATCCACCCGAACCTCGATCGAGTCGCCGATCCCGACTCGGCGACCGCTGCGCAACCCGACCAGCGCGGTCTCGACGTCGTTGATCTCATAGCGCTCGCCGACCATTCGGCGAGCCGGGAAGAAGCCTTCGTAGACGTCCGCGAGCTCGCCGCGGAAGAGGACGAAGGCCCCGGCCGAGATGACCCCCGAGACCTCGCCCTCGAAGGAGGCATCGGATCCGCGCTCGAAGAGCTCGCGGCGGAGCAGGAACGCGGAGCAGGCGTCGTCGGCATCCCGCTCGATCCTCATCGAGTCCCGCTCGCGATCTGAGCAGTGGAGGGAGGCGGCCGCGACCTCGTGGGCGTCGGGTCGCTCTTCGCTGCCGTCGATCGCGCTGAGGAGGGCGCGGTGGGCGACGAGATCGGGGTAGCGCCGGATCGGCGAGGTGAAGTGGGCGTAGGCGGGGCTCGCGAGGCCGGCGTGACCGCGGTTCTGCTCGCTGTAGCGGGCCGGCTTCATCGCCCGCAGGACAAGGGAGGAGAGGCTGCTGGCGCCATGGCCGCGCCGGGCTGCCTCGCGGGCGACGAGAACGCTCGCCTCGCGCGCGACCTCCCCCGCCTCGCTCGGTCCGGCGAGCTCCCCGATCACGGGTGTCGGCACGTCGAGGGAGGCGAGCTGCTCGATCAGGAAGCGGATACGCGCCGGATCGGGCTGCTCGTGCACCCGGTAGGGCACCGGAACCCGCTTGCGCTCGAGCAGCGTCGCGACCTGCTCGTTCGTGAGCACCATCAATCGCTCGATCAGCCGATGCGCCTCGGTCTGCTCGAGCGCGCGGGCGGCTTCGAGCTGCCCCTCGGGGGTGAACGTGAACTCGGGCTCGGTGCTGGTCACCTCGAGGCCGCGTCCGCGCGGGCGCGCGGCGATCGCCGCTGCCGCCGAGCGTGCGGCCTCGATGGCGGCGGCGACGGGCTCGGGAGCCCGCTCGTCGCCCGCGAAGATCCGGTCGAGATGGTCGTAGTCGAGCCGCTCGTCGGAGCGGATCGTCGAGCGGTAGAAGCGCGCGGAGCGGACCTCCCCCGAGGCTGCGAGATCGATCTCCGCGGTGACGGCAAGCCGCTCGACCCCCGGCTTGAGGCTGCAGGCCTCGCTGCTCAGCGACGACGGGAGCATCGGGCTCACCATCCCGGGCGCGTAGGTCGAGTTGGCTCGAGCGTAGGCCTCGCGGTCGAGCCCGCTCTCCGGCACCACGTGCGCGGCGACGTCGGCGATGTGGATCCAGAGCCGGAAGCCGTCGCCGCCGAGCCGTTCCGCCGAGACGGCGTCGTCGAAGTCGCGGGCGCTGGCCGGATCGACGGTGAAGGTGGGCTGCGAGGTCAGATCGATGCGATCTCCCGGATCCCGCTCGAGCCGCTCGATCGCGCCTCTGGCCTCCTGCTCGTGGCGATCGCGAAAGCTGGGCCGCAGGCCGCGGTCGGCCATCAGGGCCCCAACCACGTCGCGCGGGTTGTCGGCCCGCCCGAGGTCCACGAGGGGCTGGGCTCCACGCCGGTTGACGCGACACAGGGCGATCCCGCCCTCGTCGACGCGGACCCGGCCGCGGGCGAGGGTCAGCTGCGCCCCCGGCTCGAAGAGCGGCTCCCCGACCCAGAAGCGGCCTCGGCGGGAGACGCTGAGGGCGCGCGGCTGGGCGGGATCCGGCTGAGCCGGCATCGTCCTACCCGCCCCGCAGCTCGGAGGACACCTGATCGAGCCCCGCCTCGAGCACCTCGTCGCCGTCGGTCGGGTCCTCGTCCGCGACCCGCTCGTCCGGGACGACGCCCTTGCCCAGAATCGACGTCCCGTCCGCGGTCAGGTACTCCCCCACCGTGAGGTCGAGTGCGCCGCCGGCATCGAGCTCGATCACCTCCTGGAAGACGCCCTTGCCGAACGTGCGGGTGCCGATGACGGTCGCCAGGTCGTTCTCCTGCAGGGCGGCCGTGACGATCTCCGAGGCGGAGGCGGTGTCGCCGTCGACGAGGACCGCGATCGGGCCGGGGTCGAGCGCATCTCCGCTGGCATCGAGCGTCTGCTCGGCCCGCGCGCGGCCCTCGATCGTCACCACCGGTCCCTCCTCCTGGAAGATCGACGTGACCAGGACCGCCTCGTCCAGCAGGCCGCCGCCGTTGCCGCGCAGGTCGAGGACGAGCCCTTCGGCCCCGCGTCGCATCAGGTCGGTGATCGCGTCGCGAAGCTCGCCGTGGGCACCGTTGCTGAAGGTCGCAAGCCGCACGTAGCCGATCCTCTCGCCACCGCTGGGCTTCAGCTTCGACTCGACCGCGGGGATCTTCACGGCGGCGCGCTCGACCTCGAGCTCGCGCCGCTTGCCGCTCTCCCCGTCGACGACCGTGATCGTGACCTTCGTGCCGGGAGGACCCTTGATCTGGTTGGCCGCGGCCGTGGCAGGGACTCCCGCGATCGACTTCCCCGAGACGGCGACGACGAGGTCGCCGGTGACGATTCCGGCGTCCTCGGCGGGCGTGTCCTCGAACACCCGCGAGACCCGCAGGCCCTGCTTGGCCTCGGCGACGCTGAGCCCGATCCCCGAGAACCGCCCCGAGGTGGAGGCCTGAAAGCGGCGAAAGGTGGCGGGATCGAAGTAATGGGAGAACTTGTCGTCGTTCGCCTTGCTGATCGCCCGCACCATGCCCGCGATCGAGGCGTCGTCGAGCGCGTCGGGGTCGGTCGCGCGGAAGTAGGAATCCTCGATGATCTGCCGGGCCTCCTCGCTGCGGCTCACCTCGCCCGCCTCCGGCAGCAGGTCCTGAAGCGGGCCGACGAGGGCGAGCAACGCCACGGCGACGAGCGCCCCGAGCGCGACGCCGCCGAGAAAGGCCCCGCGGCCGCTGCTCAAATGCGCAAGAAACGGCGCAGCGTGAACCCGCTGCCGAGCGCCGCGAGCGCCATTGCTCCGATCACCAGAGCGGCGATGAGAGGTCCGAAGGCGATCGTGTTGAGGTTGTCGATCAAGGCTAGATCGTTCGACAGCGGGTCGACGATGATTGCTTTGGCGATCAACATTATGCCGACGGCGATCGCCGACCCCATCAGACCGACGACGATCCCCTCGATGACGAACGGCCAGCGGATGAACCAGTTGGTCGCGCCGACCAGCTTCATCACCTCGATCTCGCGGCGGCGTGCGTAGATCGAGAGGCGAATCGTGTTTCCGACGAGAAAGAGCGACGCGATGCCGAGCAGGACCGCGATGGCGATCAGAAGGATCTTCACGGCTCCGGTCACCGACCGGATCGTCTCCGTCTGCTCCCCGCCGGCATTGATGCTGTCGATCGCGGCGCTGATCGGCTGCGGCTTGCCGGTCGTGTCGGGAGGCTGCAGCGCCGCCTGAACCGACTCGAAGTTGTCGGGATCGTCGAGCTTCACGTTGAAGGCGGGCGGCAGCGGGTTGCTGTTGAGCTCATCGAGCAGGCTCTTGTCCTCGAGCTTCTCCTCCGTCAGCTTCAGCGCCTCCGCGGGCGAGACGTATTCCACCTCGGTCACGTGGGGGATCGCCTCGATTCGCTTCTGCAGAGAGTTGATCTCCCCCTGCCCGGAGCTCTTGAACAGGAAGACCTTGAGCTCGAGCTGGTCGCGGACCTCCTCGGTCTTCGAGCCGCTCGCGTCCAGGACCGGGACGAGCACGCCGACGAGCAGGACCGTTACCGCGATGGTCACCACGGCGGCGATCGAGGGGGCCGCATTGCGACGCAGCGCGCGGTAGGACTCCCCGAGGAAGAAGGTGAAGGGTCCCATCTCAGCGATCCCCGTCGCGGTCGGGGGTCTCCACGCCGAGCTCCGTGCGGATCCTGGCGCCGAACTCCTGGGTCGACTCGTCGGTGGCGTAGAGGCCGGCTGCCTGGTCGCGAATCACGCGGCCGTCGTAGAGCTGCACGACGCGGCGCCGCATCTTGTCGACCATCTCGCGGTCGTGGGTGACGACGACCACCGTCGTCCCGGTGCGGTTGATCCGGTAGAGGAGCTGCATGATCCCGATCGACGTCTCCGGATCGAGGTTGCCGGTGGGCTCGTCGGCGAGGAGTAGAGGCGGGTGGCTGACGAACGCTCGCGCGACCGATACGCGCTGCTGCTCGCCGCCCGACAACTCGTCCGGGTAGCTGTGGACCTTCGCCCCCAGCCCGACCATCCGCAGGATCTCGGGGACCTGCCGCTTGATCTCCGAGCGCGGCGTGCCGGTGACCTGCAGCGCATAGGCGACGTTGTCGTAGACAGTGCGGTTCGGGAGCAGCTTGAAGTCCTGAAAGACCGTGCCGATTCGGCGGCGGAGCTGCGGGACCTTGGTGCGGGACATGTCGTTGATGTCCTTGCCGGCCACCATCACGCTGCCGCCGGCGGGCTCGAGGTCGCGCAGCAGGAGCTTGATGAAGGTCGACTTGCCGCAGCCGGTCGGCCCGACGAGGAAGACGAACTCGCCTCGGTCGATCCGCACCGAGACCCGCTCGAGGCCCACGTGGCCTCCGGGGTAGACGACCGTCGTGTCGCGGAGCTCGACGATCGGGGGACGCTGCGGGCGGGGATGCGACTCGGGCATCCGCGAACGGCGGGCGCGAAGTCTGCTGCGGGTGCGTGCTCTGGCCATGGCAGGAAGGGTGATTCGTCTGGGCTCGGGTCGGCTTTTCGCCGGCGGCCCGTGGGCGGAGCCGTGCAATCCGGCGCCGCTGGCGAGCCTTAGTGTAAGTGAACACTCATGCGATGCAAAAGATTCGCTGGTGTTCTGCATCGCGGCTTGCCCCCGATCCCCGCCCCGGCTGGGAGCGCATCTGCCCTCGGATCGAACCCGGCAGCCCTACGATCAGTCCGTGGTCCACCTCCGGGTCGTTCTCCCCAGCCATCAGTCCGAGCATGTGCTCCACCTTCTCGAGGCGACCGACACGGTCATCAACGTGATCTACCTCGAGCGGGCCGCCCGAAAGCCGGAGGGCGACGTGATCCTCTGCGACGTCGCGCGGGAGGACGCGAGCCTGGTCGTGGCCGATCTGCGCGAGCTCGACGTCGACGTCGAGGGGTCGATTGCGATCGAGGAGATCGACTCGGAGATCTCGGCCGCCGCTGCCAAGGTCGAGCGGATCGCCGGCCAGTCCGGACCGGACGCGGTCGTCTGGGAGGAGCTCGCGACCCGCACCAAGGAAAGCGTCGAGCTGACCCACGGATTTCTGATCTTCATGATGGCGGCCTGCCTGATCGCCGGGGTCGGCATCTACTTCGACCAGCCGATCCTGATCGTGGGCGCGATGGTGGTGGGTCCCGAGTTCGGGCCAATCGCGGGAATCTGCGTCGCGCTCGTCAACCAGCGCTACGGGCTGGCGCGGCGCTCGGCGCTGGCGCTGGCGATCGGCTTCCCGCTGGGGATCGTCGCAACCTACCTCGCGACCGTCGCGCTCAGGGCGACCGGGCTCATCGATCCCGCCATCGACTTCGAGTCCCACGAGTCGACCCAGTTCATCTTCAACCCCGACTTCTTCTCCTTCTACGTCGCGATGCTCGCCGGGATCGTCGGCATGCTCAGCCTCACCTCGGCCAAGTCGAGCGTGTTGATCGGGGTGCTGATCTCCGTCGCGACGATCCCCGCCGCGGCGAACATGGGCGTCGCCGCCGCCTACCGCGAATGGGGGGAGCTCGGCGGCGCGACGCTGCAGCTGACGATCAACCTGGCGACGATCTTCGCGGCCGGGCTGCTGACCCTCTACATCCAGCGGCTGCTCTACGTGCGCCGGCGGCGCGAGCATCTCTCCCACCGCTCGCGCCAGGCGGCCGGCCTGCCGCTGGGCAGCAGCCGGCGGGCGGCAATCGAGCCCCGCGACGAGCCGGACGCGACTTAGAACCTCAGGCGGGAGCCGGAGGGGCTCCGCCCGAGTCGAGCCGATCGAGGATCTTGAAGAGCGCCGCTCGCTGCGCCTTCGACTCCTCCCTGAGATCCCGAAGCTCCGAGATCATCTCGTCGCCCCGCCTGATCATCTCATCGGTGCGTCGCTCGACCACTCTCAACCACGCCTCGGTGCTCCGGCTCGCCCGCTCGTGACGGAGCGTCTGCTCCCGCATGAAGTCCCGGAACTCGGCCTCGGTCATCGGCCGATTGTCCCACCGGCTTCGCCGGCGATCAAACCGTCGATGTGGCGATTCGGTGTCGAATCCGAGCCGGAACCCCAGCTCCGCCCGTTAGGTCCAGCCCGGGCCGCGTAGCGGCGGGTGACTGACGATCGGCTTGAGCACGAGCGCCTCGCGAGCGCGGTCGGCGATCCCGCGGGTGGTCAGACCGAAGTGCTCCATGCAGGCCTCGCCCGTACCGGAGAGCCCGAACTCGTCGCCCATTCCGACCGCGAAGATCGGGACCGGGTGCTGCTCGGCGGCGACCTCCCGGACCGCATCGGCGAGGCCGCCGACGACCCGGTGCTCCTCCGCGGTGACCGCGACCCCCGTCTTCGCCAGAGACTCGATGATCGTCTGGCCCGCGATCGGCTTGATGATCGAGACGTTCACGACCTCGGCCTCGATGCCGTCCTCGCGCTCGAGCGCCTCGGCCGCCTCGAGCGCGCGCCAGACCATGTGCCCGGTCGCGATCAGCGTGATGTCCTTGCCCTCGCGCAGCACGTCGACACCGTCGCCCAGCGTCTCGGGGATCTCCTCGTAGACCACCGGCGTGGAGGGGCGGCCGAAGCGCAGGTACATCGGCTCGGGGTTCTCCCAGGAGTGCATGACCGCGGCATAGGCTTGGTTGTAGTCGGCGGGAACGATCACCTGCATGCGCGGCATCGCCCGCATCAGCGCGATGTCCTCGATCATCTGATGGGAGGCGCCGTCCTCGCCGAGCGAGACGCCGCCGTGGCTCGCGCCGATCCTCACCTTGAGCTCGTTGTGGGCGATCCCCAGCCGGACCTGGTCGTAGGCGCGACCGGAGGCAAAGATCGCGAAGGTCGAGCAGTAGGGAACCTTTCCCGATGCAGCGAGGCCGCAGGCCATCGACATCATGTTGGCCTCGGCCGCGCCGACGTTGAAGAAGCGGTCGGGAAAGGCCTTGCCGAACTTGGCGGCCTGCGTGGAGACCGAGAGGTCCGCATCGAGCGCCACGACCTCCTCGTGGTCCTCTCCCAGGGCGACGAGCGCGTCGCCATAGGCCGCGCGGGTGGCCTTCGGCTCCCCCGCCGCCGCGCGGGTCGCCATCACTCGCCTCCCTCGGGTGCGTCCGCAGGCGGGGTGACCGGCACCGACGGCGTGGCCGCCGGCTCGGAGGGCACCGCCTGCGAGAGGGCAGCCGTCTGCTTCTCCAGCGTCGCCTCGAGCTCGTTCAGCGCCTCCTCGGCGAGCTCGGGCGTCGGCGGCTTTCCGTGGAAGCCGAACTGACCCTCCATCGTCGAGACGCCGCGCCCCTTCTTGGTCTGGCAGACGATGGCCGCGGGTCCAGCGAGGGTGCGGCTGCGCTCGAGCGCCTCGACGATCGCGCCCATGTCATGGCCGTCGATCTCCACGGTGTCCCAGCCGAACGCCTCGAACTTCGCGGCCATGTTCGCGATGTCCATCACCTCCTCGGTCGTGCCGTCGGTCTGCAGGTGGTTGTAGTCGACGATCGCGGTCAGGTTGGAGACCCCGAAGTGCGGCGCGGCCGTCGCCGCCTCCCAGGTCTGGCCCTCTTGGCAATCCCCGTCGGAGAGCAGGCAGAAGACGTGGGAGTCCTGCTCGAGCCCGTCGAGGCGCAGCGCCAGTGCGATCCCCAGCGACATCGAGAGGCCCTGCCCGAGCGAGCCGGTCGAGACTTCGATTCCGGGCGTCTTGTTCATGTCGGGATGGCCCTGGAGCTGGGCGCCGATCTTCCGCAGCCCCATCAGGTCCTCGAGCGGGAAGTAGCCGTGACGGGCCAGCGCCGCGTACTGGATCGGCGCGGCGTGACCCTTCGAGAGGACGAAGCGGTCGCGCTCAGGCCAGTCGGGGCGGGCCGGATCGTGGCGCAGGACGCGGTGATAGAGCGCCGTGACGATGTCGGCCGCCGAGAGCGAGGAGTCGAGATGGCCCGACTTGGCGACGGCGAGCATCCGCACGCAATCGATCCGCAGGACCGTCGCCCAGCGCTCGAGCTGGTCGATCGAGGCCGGGTTTCCGTCGATCGTGACGGGCGGGGGCTTCGGGTCCGGGACGGGCCTCAGGTGGTTCACCGGGGCGAGGATAGAGCGATCGGCTCGGGCGGCGGATGCCATCCGGGCCATTGTCTGCCCCATGCCGACGGAAAGGCTTCGCCCGAGCCGCGCAAAGAGCGGATTTCCCGGCGGCGCTGCCTACTCGCAGGGCGTCGCGGAGGGTGCCGGTCCGAGCCCATTCGCGTTGCCAGCGCAGCCGGAGAGCCGCCGCATGGTCACGCGGAGCCGATCCTGCGCGAGCCGATCGGGGTCGTTGTCCGCGGGCCACAGGTTGCGGCGCTCGTGCGGGTCGGAGCGCAGCCGGTAGTGCTCGGCCTCGTGGGTGTCGTGGCACTCCCGCGAGCGAGCCCTCGCCACCCGCTCGTACTCGACGTAGACCTGGCTCCCCTGACGGACCCCGGTGTAGGTGCAGGCGAGCGTGCCGCCGGCAAGGCTCCGGCGCTGGTCGATCTCCAGCAGCAGCGCCCGACCGGCGGGCCACGAGCCGGGGTCGGCGAGGCCCGGCAGCAGCGGGCGCCCGTCGAGGCGGCGGCACTCGCCCTCGGCGGTGCACGGGTCGGAGCCCGTCAGCGCCAGGATGGTGGGGACGATGTCGATGTTCGCCGCCGGGAAGTCGAGCTTCCTCGCCGGGCGGGCGGGCAGGATGCCCCCAGGCAACCGGATCGCGAAGGGAACCTGGATCGACTCCTCGTAGGCGAGCCCCTTCGACTTCGTCACCCGGTGCTCGCCGTTGAAGTAGCCGTTGTCGGAGTAGAAGACGATCGCGGTGCTCCCCAGCTCGCCGGTGCGCCGCAGCGTCCGCACGAGCCTCCCGATCCCGCGGTCGACCTCGCGGATCGATGCCGCCCGGCAGCGCATCCGGTGCAGGACTGCCTCGAAGGCGCTGGGCCCGATCGGCGGCAGGCGCCTGATGAACGAGGGCTTGTCGGCGACGCTCCGCTCCTCGGCCGGGTTCCGCGGCAGATGCAGGTCGCGAACCGGTCGCAGCTTCTCGGGCCCCGGCAGGGCGCTGCGCGTGCAGGGCCCGCGGGCGAGGTGGTCGCTGTGCGGGGCGAGATCGTCGATCTGCAGATAGAACGGCTCGTCCTCGGCAGCCAGATCGCGGACGATCCCATTGGCGCGCCGATGCAGGTTGCGGGTCACGTAGGAGCGACCGCCCATCCCGGTGAACGTGCGCTTGCGCCCATCGAGGGAGAGGTCGTAGTCGCGGTAGTTGAGGTCAAGCAGGCCCACCCACCGGTCCCATCCGGGCGCCGGCGTCAGCGGGCTGCCGGCGCGCTTGTAGCCGTTCAGGTAGCGGCCGACCTGAGCGGTCCGGTACCCGTCGGCTCGCAGCCAGGCGGGCAGCATGTTGGTGGGATCGCGGAGCGCGGGATAGCCCGGGTCGTTTGCCAGCACACCGTTGTTGTGCCCGTACTGGCCGGTGAGCTGCGTCGCTCGGGAGGGGCAGCAGAGCGGCGTGGTGATCGTGAAGTTGGTCAACCGCGTGCCGCCATCGCGGAAGAGCGCGAACGTGTTCGGCATCAGATGGCGGGAGAAGAGTGCGGTGTCCTGGTCGTCGGTGACGATCACGACCACGTTCGGGCGCTCATCGGCGAGAGTCGGCTGCTCCGACTCGGCCCCGAGCGAGGTGCCGGCACCGGCGCAGAGCACCGCAATGGCGATCGGAAGGGCAAGGCGGAACCGCATCCATCGCAGCTTCGGTGGCTCGGCCGCGCTCGGCCACCGCCCCTAGGTGGCAGCCTCTCACCCCCGCCCACCCGGCCGCGGGCGGACCGGGACCTCCTCAGCCGATCGCGACCATGCGCTCGATCGGGATCCGGGCGCGCGCGGCGATCTCCGGCGGCACCTTGACCTCCCCCGTCATGTCGCGCAGGCAGTCGCGGAGCTTCGGCAGCGTGATCATCTTCATGTACCTGCAGAAGGCCATCCGGTTGGCGGCGATCAGATCGGCGGCGGGGGCCGCCTGCTCGAGCGGGTAGAGCATGCCGGTCTCGGTCGCGACGATGAAGGAGCCCTCGGGGTTCCGTTCGACGTGATCGAGCATTCCCGATGTCGAGAGCATGTGGACGCCCTCGCTCGAGACGTCTCCCGCAGCCACGTACTCCATCGCCTGGGTCGAGCAACCGCACTCGGGGTGGATCAGGAACTCGGCCTCGGGATGCTCGGCGCGCATCTGGTCGATGTCGGCGGGGCGGATCCCGGCATGGACGTGGCACTCGCCGTCCCAGACGTGGAAGCGCGCACGGCGCTCGGGATCGTCGAGCAAGCCGGTCTCGCGCTCGACGAAAGCGCCGAGCCACATGTCGGGCCCGAACAGGATCTCCTGGTCGCGGCCGTGCTCGGCCCAGATGTGCTCCACCACCTCGACCGCGTTGGATGAGGTGCAGCAATAGTCGGTCTCCGCCTTGACCTCGGCCGACGTGTTGACGTACATGACCACGAGCGCGCCTGGGTGCTGCGCCTTCCAGGCCCGTAGCTGCGAGGCATCGATCGAGTCCGCGAGCGAGCAGCCCGCGTCGAGGTCGGGGATCAGGACGGTCTTCTCAGGCGAGAGCACCGAGGCCGTCTCGGCCATGAAGTGGACGCCGCAGAAGGCGATGACCTGCGCCTCGGTCGCGGCGGCGGCCCGCGAGAGGCCGAGCGAGTCGCCGACGTAGTCGGCGACGTCCTGGAGCTCGGGGAGCTCGTAGTTGTGGGCGAGGATGACCGCGTCACGGAGCCGGGCGAGCTCCCTGACCTCATCGGAGAGCTCGGCTATCTCGGCACGCGTCAGCTCCCCCGTCGGGGGCGGCGCTTGGATTGTCGGAAGCTCCTGCACGGTGCTGGTGGGCCTCCACCCTGGCGGGCGGTCGAATCCTCGATGTTCGCCAGCCGTCCGTGATGGACGGAACGAGCGAATGACGCGACGGAGTCTACCTGGGAGGCGGCCCCGGGGAAAGCGCCTCTACCCTGAGGAGGTGCCGGAGCTACCCGAGGTCGAGATCACGGCGAGGCGGCTCAGCTCCGCCCTGAGCGGTGCGCTGGTGGAATCGGCGCTGGCGCCGGGGATGGTCGCGCTGAAGAGCGTGACGCCGCCGCTCGAGGCGATCGTCGGCCTCCAGATCGGCGAGATCCGTCGCGTCGGGAAGATGTTTGTGATCGAGATGGGACCGAAGGACGCCCGGCTCGCGCTGCTCGTCCACCTGATGTCGGCGGGCCGGCTGCAGCTCTTCGACGAGCAGGCGTCGCGGCGCGACCGCGCCTCGCGGATCCTGATCCGCCTGGAGGACGGCCGCGAGCTGCGGCTACGGGAGTTCGGGACGAAGCAGCGCGCCTGGGGGAAGCTGATGAGCGCCGGCGACGTCGCGAGCGACGAGATGGTCGCGACGCTCGGGCCCGAGGCGTGGCCGCCGCCGCCCCTCGAGGCGCTCACCGAGCTCGTCGCCCAGCCGCGCCACCTGCATTCGCTGCTGCGCGATCAACGCGCGATCGCCGGGATCGGTCGCTCGTGGGTGGACGAGATTCTGTGGGAGGCGCGGCTGTCGCCCTTCAAGCGGGGCTCCGAGCTGACCGGGGAGGAGGTCGCCCGCCTCCACGCGGCGCTCGGCGTCCTCGGCGACGCGGTCGACACCTACGAGGAGGCCATCGGCGAGACGATCCCCGACAAGATGCCGATGCCCCTGCGAGTTCACCGCCGCGAGGGCGAGCCGTGCCCGCGCTGCGGCGAGCCGATCGCCGCGGTCCACTACGCCGAGCGGATCACCTGCTACTGCCCGCGGGAGCAGACCGGCGGGCGGGTCCTCAAGGACCGCCGCCTCTCGCGCCTGCTGAAGTAGGGCGGCTCAGCCGGCGAGCGGCGAGGAGTCGAGCTCCCTGCGCAGCTCGTCGACGGACTCGTAGACCGCGACCGCTCCCGCCTCGCGCAGCACGGCCTCCGGAAAGCCGCCGCTGAGCACGCCGATCGTCTCGAGGCCGGCCGCCTTCGCGGCCGCGACGTCCCAGTTGGTGTCGCCGACCATCACCGCCGGTCCCCCACCGACCTTGTCGAGCGCGACGTGCACGAGATCCGGCTCGGGCTTGCTCGCGTCGACGTCGTCGGAGGTCGTCCAGGCGTCGACGACGTCCTTCAGCTCGAGCTGGTTGATGAAGCGCTCGATGTCATCCGCGCTGCCCGAGCTCGCGAGCACGACCTTCGCGCCGCGGTCCTTGAGCTCACGCACGAACTCGGTCGCGCCCTCGACCCCCTCGACCTCGTCGATCATCGAGTCGAAGATCTCGCTTTCATGCTCGCGCGCCTCGTCGCCGTGCTTCGCCTCCGCGTCCTCCCCGGCCAGCTCGGCGACGATCTTGTCCCCGCCGATGCCCACGGCGCGGTGGACCTTCCAGACCGGGATCAGGATGTCGACCCGCCGCAGGGCCCGGTGCCACGCGATCGCGTGCTGGTAGTTGTTGTCGACGAGGGTGCCGTCGACGTCGAGGATCGCGGCGGGAGGAGTCATCCGCCGTCCGGTACCCGAGCCGGATGCCGCCAAACGGTGTGGGGCTTCCCCACCTTGGGGTGCTTCCCCCGTGCGCTCGGCGTCCCGATCCTGCCCGCATGGAGCGGAAACGGCGAACCAGGTCCCGTTGGCCGGCGACGACTGTGGCCGTCATCGCCATGGTCTCATCGGCGTCTCTCGCGACCGCCGAGGGGATCGAGGCCGAGCCCGACGAGGCCAGGGTCTCCACCAGCGGCAACCTCTCCGAGCTGATCAAGAAGCTGCCGATCACCCGCGATGAGGGCGCAAAGCCGCGAGTCGTCATGTCGCTCGGCCCCGACCGGCTGCACCGGCTGCGCCGCGGGGATCGGCTGAAGGTCTCCGCCGAGGTGCAGGTCACGGTCAACTGCGACAACCCCACGCCGCGCTGCGTCGGGCCGATCTACGACTACAACCCGATCGGGCATGCCCAACTCGTGCTGAGCGACGGCAAGGGCGCGACCAGGGGCATGCCGCTTTCGGAGTCGAGGCGCTTCGTCTGCCGCCAGAAGCTCCCTGACCGCGAGCACCACTGCGTGATCGTCTTCACCGGCGTCGGCGCGGACATCGGCAGGCTGCGCTCGCTCCCCTGCCCCCCCGATCACTGCTTCGTCAACCTCGTCATGGACGCCCACCACCCCCGGGCTCGAAGCGGCGAGGTGCTCCTGATCGGCGGCAACCGCACCGACGGCAGCATCCCCCAGGACCGCGGCAGGGTGAACGCCGTCGTCCTGCGACCCGGCAATGGCGACTATCCCGCGGCCCGCACGACTCGCCACCGCATCCGCCGGTCGATGAAGGTCGACAAGAAGCGGCGCGTCGTCTACTCGCAACGCATCGACCATCTACGCGCCGGCGACGGGCTCGAGGTCGAGGCGACGGCATCCACCAGCCGCTCGCATCTGCCGTACTCCACGATCACCTCGACGCAGGTGATCCTCGCCGAGCGTCCGACGAAGGCTCACCCCGGGGACCTTGCGAAGCGGGTGATCAAGGGCGGGGAGATCACCGAGAGCAACGGCTTCAACTGCACCCGCAAGAAGCGCATCTGCATCAGCCGCAAGGCCGGGGTGGCGAAGGTCCTGAGGGCGGCGACGAGGAGCGGGAAGACGCAACCGCTCTACGTGAACGTGGTCATGCTCGCCGGGCCGAAGCGAACGGTGGCGAGGCCGGGCGATCGCCAGCGCGTCCTGCGGCGGGGTGGCCTCTCGGTGATCCGCTACCACGCCGCGGAGAGGTGATCGGATGCGCTCCCGCGGCAGCTACCCTCGCTGGGGATGGCGCATCTCAACCCCACCTTCGGCCAGTCCGCGGCCGAGTTGAAGCGCCAGATCGAGATCGAGCGCGACCGGCTGCCCTTCCTCGTGCTGAGGGAGCAGGCCGGGGAGCAGCAGCTCGTCTCGCTGGGGGAGCGTGAGCGGCTGACGATCGGCCGCGATGGGGACGTAGACGTCTCCCTCGATGGCGACGAGCAGGTCTCGCGCCTGCACGCCGAGATGGAGCGGATCGGCGGTGCATGGGTCGTCGTCGACGACGGCCTCTCGACGAACGGGACCTTCGTCAACGACGAGCGGGTGGGCTCGCGGCGGCGACTGGTCGACCGCGACCTGATCAGGATCGGGGGGACCGGGATCCTCTTCCGAGACCCCGCCTCCGCGCCGCGCTCGGGCCAGACGGTGGCCGCCTCGGGCACGGCCGCGGCCCACAGCCTGACCGCCACCCAGCGCTCGGTCCTGGTCGCGCTCTGTCGCCCCTACGGGACCGGCGACGCCTTCGCGACGCCGGCGACGAACCGCGAGATCGCCGAGAGCGTTTTCCTGAGCGTGGATGCCGTCAAGGGCCACCTCCGCGTCCTCTTCGAGCGTTTCGGGCTCGCCGACCTTCCCCAGAACGAGAAGCGAGCGCGGCTCGCCGAGCAGGCGCTGCGCTCCGGCGCGGTGCGCACGAGCGACCTCGACTGAGCGGCCCCGCCCCGCCCGGGGCTCAGGGCTCGATCCGGCTGACCGTGGCGTCCCCGAAGTTCGCCGTGTAGACGGCGGCGGTCCCGACGGCGACGTCGGCCGGGTCGGCCCCGACCTCGATCGGCTCGCCCTGGGGAGACCCGTCGGCGGGATCGAATCGCTGGACCACGCTCTCGGCCCCGCTTGCCACCCAGACCGACCCGAGCCCCACGGCAACGCCGCGCGGCCGGGCCGCCACGTCGATCGGCTTGCCCAGGGGCTTCAGCGTCCCGGGGCTGAGGCGCGTCAGGGTCGAGGCGTTGTTGTCGGCCACCCAGATCCCGCGCGTGGCGACCGCGATCGACGTGGGTCGCCCGCCGAGGTCGGCGGGCTCGCCGATCGGCTTCACCTTGTCCGCGTCCAGCTTCGTCACGGTGCCGTCGCCCGCGCTCGCCACGAAGACGGCGCCCTTGCCGGTGGCGATCGCGCGAGGCTCCTCGCCGACCTCGACCGTTCCGGTCACCTCGTTGGTGTCCGGGTCGACGCGGGCGACCGTCCCGTCGTCCTCGTTGGCCACCCAGACGTCGTTGGAGTCGACGGCGACGTCGCCGGGGCCGTCCCCGACCGGGATCGCGACCGGCGCAGTGCCCTTCTCGCCCGGATCGAGCCGGTAGAGGCGGTCGCCGTTGACGACCCAGATCGAGTTGAAGCCGACTGCCACCTGGCGCGGCTCGGGGAGCGGGACCGGGGAGGCGAACGGCTCCGGCCTGCCCTTGCGAAGGCGGTCGACCTCGTTGCCGTCGCGGCTCGCCACCCAGATCCGCACCTCCCCGACCGCGACGCCGGTCGGTCCCTCGCCCACGGCGCCCGGCGGGGAGGTCGCGACTGTCGGGAGAGGCTCCGGGAGCGCCGCATCGCCCGGCCCCTCGCGGGAGCGGCTGACGAGCACCGCGGCGGCGGCGACCGCGGCAAGCACGAGCAGCGCCAATGCTCCGATCGCGACCCGGCGCCCGGCGCTTGAACCCTCTCCGGGGCGTGTGGTGGAGCTGCCTCGCTCCGGGTCCCGCCGGCCCGAGAGCACGGCGTCGATCCGCCGGGCGAGCACCCCCGCCGAGCGCGGCCGGCGGTCGGGATCGATCGCCATCCCGTCGCTGAGCGGACGGTCGATCGCGGCGGGCAGCTCCGGGTTCGCGGCGGTGGCGGCCGGGCGGGGCGCCTTCGTATGCGCAATCAGCGTCCCGAGCTCGCTGTCGCGTCGAAACGGCGGCTCGCCGGTGAGGGCGTGATAGGCGACGCAGGCGAGGGAGTAGACATCGGATCGGGCGTCGGAGCGGGCGTCCTCGATCTGCTCCGGAGCCGTGTAATCGGCGGTGCCCAGCACCTCCCCGAATCCGGTCAGGGCGGTGGCTCCCGTCGAATCGGTCCCCGTCTCGGCGGCGACGGGCTTCGAGATCCCGAAATCGGTGAGGTAGACGCGCTCACGGCGGTCCCCATCGCCGCGCTCGATCAGGACGTTGGCGGGCTTGACGTCGCGGTGGACGAGCCCGGCGGCGTGGGCGGCGTCCAGCCCGGCGGCGACCTCGGTGACGATCCGGGCGACGCGAGGCGGCGAGAGGGGACCGTCGGCGAGGAGCCGCGCGAGGTCGACGCCGTCGATGAAGGGCATGACGATGTAGAGCAGCCCGTCCTCCTCGCCGGCGTGGTGGACGCCGACGACGTTCGGGTGCTCGACGGCGGCGGCGAGGCGCGACTCCCGGCGGAAGCGCGCGGCGAAGCCCGGGTCGGCTGAGAGCTCCGGCGCGATCAGCTTGATCGCGCGGCGACGGTCGAGCGCGACGCTTCGCGCGAGCAGGACGATCCCCATCCCCCCGCGTCCGATCTCCGCCTCGATCAGATGGCCGGCGAAGACCTCGCCGGGCCGGGGCTCGGCCCTCACGCCGGCTCGAGCAGCATCGAGAGGTCCAGGGTCGGCGCGGAGTGGGTCAGCGCCCCGACGGAGATGTAGTCCACGCCGCTGGCCGAGAGCGCCCCCACCGACTCGAGCGTCACTCCGCCAGAGGCCTCGAGCTCGACGTGCTCTCCGCCTTCGGCCGCGGCGGCGTCGCGCGCGGCGACCGCAGCGGCGAGTCCCTCGGGGCCCATGTTGTCGAGCAGCAGGCGCGCCGCCCCCGACGCCAGGGCCTCCTCGACCTCGGCGAGGTCGCGGCACTCGACCTCGATCGCCCGCTCAGGATGCGCCTCGCGGGCGAGGCGCACCACCTCCTCGAGACCGCCGGCGAGGGCGATGTGGTTCTCCTTGATCAGCAGGGCGTCGTAGAGCCCGAGGCGGTGGTTGCGCCCACCGCCGGCCCGCACGGCCGCCTTCTCGAGCTCGCGCAGCCCCGGCGTCGTCTTGCGGGTGTCGAGGATCGTCGCCATCCCCCCCGCCGACGCGGCGGCCTCGACGAAGCGGGCGCTCAGCGTCGCCACCCCCGAGAGGTGGCCGAGCAGGTTGAGCGCCACCCGCTCGGCGGCGAGCAGGCCGCGCGCGGGGCCGGCGATCGCCGCGACCTCGCGCGGCACCTCGGCGTGCCACTCGCCCTCCTCGACGAGGCGTTCGAGGTCCCCACCGCCCGTCCGGTGGAAGGTTTCGGCGGCGACGCCGAGGCCGAAGACGACCCCCGGCTGCTTCTGCACGATCCGCGCGCGGGCGAGCGCATCGGCGGGCACGGTCGCGGAGGAGGTGATGTCGCCGGGGCCCACGTCCTCGGCCAGCGCCCTGCCGACGAGGTCCCGCCAGCCCTCCCCCGCGTCGGCGCTCATCGCACGGCGGCCGCGCTTTGCAACAGGTACTCGCGGATGAAGCCGTCGAGATCGCCATCGAGGACCCTTTGCGCGTCGCCCGCCTCGTGGCCGGTGCGATGGTCCTTCACCCGAGTGGTCGGATGCAGGGTGTAGCTGCGGATCTGCGAGCCCCACTCGACGGCCTTCTGCTCACCGCGCTCAGCCGCCATCTGCTCGGAGCGCTTGCGCTCCTCCTCGGCGATCAGCCGAGCGCGCAGCATCTGCATCGCCGTGGCCTTGTTCTGGGTCTGGGAGCGCTCGTTCTGGCATTGGACGACGATCCCGGTCGGCCCATGGGTGAGGCGAACGGCGGAGTCGGTCTTGTTGACGTGCTGACCGCCAGCGCCCGACGCGCGATAGGTGTCGACCCGGATGTCGGCCTCGTCGAGCTCGACGTCGACGTCGTCGGCGACGAGCGGCGCCACGTCGAGCTGGGCGAAGGCGGTGTGTCGCCGCGACTGCGAGTCGAACGGCGAGATCCGGACGAGGCGGTGGACGCCTCGCTCGGCCGCGAAGAGGCCGTAGGCGTTATCGCCGCGGGCGATGAAGGTCGCCGACTTGAGCCCCGCCTCCTCGCCCTCGGAGGCCTCCTTGAGCTCGACCGAGAAGCCGCGTGACTCGGCCCAGCGCAGGTACATGCGCAGGAGCATCTCGGCCCAGTCCTGGGAGTCGGTGCCACCGGCGCCGGAGCGCACGGTGATGACCGCATCCCCCTCGTCGTGCTCGCCGCTGAACAGGCGCTGCTCCTCGAGCTCCGCCAGCCGCGCCTCGATCGAGGCGAGCTGGCCGTCGAGCTCGGCGGCGATGCCCTCGTCCTCGGCCGCCATCTCGGCGAGCTCGCCGAGGTCGTCGGAGTCGCGGGAGATTCCCTCCCAGAGGTCGAGCTTGCGCTTCGCCCGGGTGTGCTCGGTCGAGACCCTGGCCGCCCGCTCCTGGTCGTCCCAGAAGCCCGGCGCCTGCATCTCGGACTCGAGCCGCTCGAGCTCGGTCCTCAGCCCAGCCGGGTCAAAGGTAGTCCCGGAGCAGCGTCAGCTGCTCGCGGACCCCCGCGATGCGGGCGTTGGTGTCGAACGCCTCGGCCATCGGGCATGGAGGCTAGCGGTCGGACGGGCGGCTCACGACATGCGCGGGCGGCCGTGATTCGGGCGCCTCAGCCCGAGTGCCAGCGCTTGTAGGTCATCAGGGCCCGGCGCCGGCGGGACTGCTGGAGCGTCTCGCGGCGCAGCCATGCCATCGGATGGGGCCCCTCGGCGTAGGGATGGGGACCGATCGTCCCGTAGTGCTTGCGGAGGTAGCGCTTGAGCGTGTCGCGGTGCTCGGCGCATGCGTAGAGCGTGGACCCGTACATCCCGCGGCCGTGCCAGGTCAGCCAGTTGCCGGGGTCGGCGTCGACGTAGGTGCCGAAGAGGATCAGGGTCAGCTGACCCTCGAGGGTCTTCTGCGTCTCCTCGTCGGGTGGGGCGTCGCAGAACCGGCAGCGGAAGACCAACCGCGTACTCACCCCACGAGGGTAGCCCGGCAGGGCTCGCAGAACCAGCGGGGAGCGAGGCCGGGGGCTCGCCCTCAGAAGTTGAGCTCGTAGAACAGCGCCCGGGCCTTCTCCTCGCCCTCGATCTCGTTGGCGAACCCGACGCTCTCGTAGAGGGAGCGCGCGGCGGTGTCCTCCTCTCCCGTCACCACCTCGATGCCGGCCGCACCTCGCTCGCGCGCCAGCTCGAGCACGGCACCCATGATCGCGCGACCGATGCCCTCGCCGCGGCGGTCGGGCGCGACGTAGAGCTCCTCGAGGTAGCCGACGGGCTCGTCGGCCCAGACGGAGGGGCGGAAGGAAACCTGAGCGAACCCGTCGGGGCCCGCTCCGCCCAGGAGGTAGGTCATCGCGCCGCTCTCGATGAAGGCGCGGACGCGGCGGGTGAGGACCTCGGTTCCCGGGGTCGGCTCGGAGAACTCGGTGTTGAAGTCGTGCAGCATCCGCGCGATCAGCGGAGCGTCGTTGTCGTTTCCCCGGCGGACTCTCAGGCGCCGTGGCACTTCTTGTACTTCTTGCCCGAGCCGCACCAGCAGGGATCGTTGCGACCGATCTTCTCGGAATCGGGCTTGACCACCGTCGCCGCGTTGGTGCCGCCATTGGAGGCCCCGTTGCCCCCCTGCGCGGCGGCCGGGGCCGCGGTGGCGGTCGCGGCGCCGGAGCCCGCCGCCGCACGGGCTGCGCCGAGCGCCGAGGGCTGGTCGGCCTCGGTGCCGCCGGAGTAGTTCACGTTGGCGGCGGGCTCGCCGTCGTCGGGCGCGAAGGCCTCCTCGACCTGAGCCGGCTCGAGCTCGACGTCGACGTGGAAGATGAGCCGCGCGAACTCCTCCCAGATCGAGTCCATGAGGGCCTCGAACATGATGTAGCCCTCGTTCTTGTAGGCGACCAGGGGATCGATCTGGGCGAACCCGCGCAGGTGGATGCCCTGCCGCATGTAGTCCATCTCGTGCAGGTGCTCCTTCCACCGCACGTCGATGATCTGCAGCAGGATGTAGCGCTCCAGCGAGCGCATCACCTCCTCACCGAACTCGTCCTCGCGCTCGTCGTAGGCGGCGAGGGCGTCCTCGATCAGCAGCGCGCGGACGTTCTCGCGGCTCGACGTCTGCGGGTCGAGCTCGCTCAGGTCGACGGAGATGGGCCAGACCGTGTTGAGCTGGCTCTCGAGCCCGCCGAGATCCCATTCCTCGAAGACCTCGGACTGGGTGTACTCGTCGACCTTGCGCGAGACGACGCCCTCGACCTGCTCGCGGGCGGTGTCCCCCATGTCGCGACCCTCGAGCACCTCGCGCCGGTAGCGGTAGACGACCCGTCGCTGCTCGTTCATCACGTCGTCGTACTCGAGCGTGTTCTTGCGCTGTAGGTAGTTCTGCTCCTCGACCTTCCCCTGCGCGTTCTCGATCTGCTTGGAGAGCATCTTCGCCTCCAGCGGGTACTCCTCCCCCTCCTCGTCCACGGGGCCGAGCCGGTCGAGGATCTTGTAGATGCGGTCGCCGGCGAAGTGGCGGACCAGATCGTCTTGGGCGGAGAGAAAGAAGCGGGAGGCGCCGGGATCGCCCTGGCGGCCGGCGCGGCCGCGGAGCTGGTTGTCGATCCGCCGTGACTCGTGTCGCTCGGTGCCGCAGATGAAGAGGCCGCCGGCCTCGAGCACCCGCTCGCCCTCGACCCTGCAGCGCTCGATCAGGCCGGGCATCAGCGCCTCGAGCTCCTCCTCGTAGTTCGGATCGCCGAGCTTCACCCCGAGCTTGCGCAGCTCGCCCTCGGCCATCTGCTCGGGATCGCCGCCGAGCTTGATGTCGACGCCGCGGCCGGCCATGTTCGTCGCGATCGTGACCGCGCCGATCCGTCCGGCCTGAGCGACGGTCTCGCCCTCGCGCTGGGCATGCTCGGGCTTGGCGTTCAAGACGACGTGCTCGATTCCCCGGCGCTTGAACTGCTCCGAGAGCATCTCGGAGACCTCGACCGAGACCGTGCCGACCAGGATCGGCTGGCCGGTCTCGTGACGCTCGGCGATCTCGTTGACGACCGCCTTCCACTTGCCCTCCTTGGTCTTGTAGATCAGGTCGTTGGCGTCGTCTCTGATCATGTCGCGGTTGGTCGGGATCTCGACCACCGGCATCTTGTAGATCTTCATGAACTCGGTCGCCTCCGTCAGAGCCGTGCCGGTCATGCCGCTGAGCTTGTCGTAGAGGCGGAAGTAGTTTTGGAGGGTGATCGTCGCCATGGTCTGGTTCTCCTCGCGGATCCCGACGCCCTCCTTCGCCTCGATCGCCTGGTGCAGGCCCTCCGACCAGCGCCGGCCCTCGAGAATGCGGCCCGTGAACTCGTCGATGATCATCACCTGGCCGTCGATCACCGCGTAGTCCTTGTCGCGCCGATACAGCGACTCGGCCTTGAGCGACTGGACGAGGTGATTGACGAGCGTCCCGTGCTCGGAGAGGTAGAGGTTCTCGACGCCGAGGAACTTCTCGGCATTCGCGACGCCCCGCTCCGTGGGCGCGACCGTCTTGTGCTTCTCGTCGTACTCGTAGTCGTAGTCGGCCTCGGAGGTGTCCTTCGACTCACCCAGCGCCTTGAGCTTCGGCTTGGACTCGACGCCCTCGAGGCTCTTCGCCAGGCGCGCGAAGGTGTAATAGAGATCGGCCGCCTGCTCGGGGGCGCCGGAGATGATCAGCGGCGTCCGCGCCTCGTCGATCAGGATGTTGTCGACCTCGTCGACGATCGCGAAGCGATGGTCGCGCTGGAAGGTGCGCTCGAGCGACGGCGCCATGTTGTCGCGCAGGTAGTCGAAGCCGAACTCGGAGTTCGTCCCGAAGGTGACGTCCGCCGCGTAGGCGGCGTGACGGCGATCGATGCGGTCGGGCAGATCGGTGTCCTGCAGCACGCCGACCGAGACGCCGAGGGCTTCGTAGAGCGGCCTCATCCACTCCGCGTCGCGGCGCGCGAGGTAGTCGTTGACGGTGACGAGGTGGACGCTGTCGCCGGCGAGCGTGTTGAGAAACACCGCCAGCGTGGCGGTGAGCGTCTTGCCCTCGCCGGTCCTCATCTCCGCGATCGCCCCCGCGTGGAGGACCATGCCGCCGACGAGCTGGACGTCGTAATGGCGCTGGCCGAGCGTCCGCTTTCCGGCCTCGCGGCAGAGCGCGAACGCCTCGGGCAGGAGATCGTCGAGGGACTCCCCGCCGCGCGCCCGCTCGCGGAGCTCCTCCGCGTTCGCAAGGACCTCGGAGTCCTCGAGGAGCTCCATCTCCCCTTCGAAGCGATTGATCACCTCGACCCGCTTCTCGTACTCGCGGAACTGCTTCGACTCGCCGAGCCTCAATGCCCGGTCTATGAATCCCCGTGCCATCTACGGGTCAGGGTACCGAACGCTCCGTGGGCGACCGCAGGGGGGTCGCCCATCCGCGGCTAGGCCGAAACCTCCCTGGCGATGGTCCGGTCGCGCCCTGCGTCCTTGGCCGCGTAGAGGGCCTCGTCGGCGCGGGCCAGGAGCCGCTCCGCCGGCTCCCCCTGGACCCACTCGGCAACCCCGACCGAGCAGCTCAAGCCGTCCGGCAGGACGGTCCTGAGCTGGTCGCCGAGCGTCGCCGCCTCCTCCAGGGAGCATCCCGGGAGGGTCAACGCGAACTCGTCCCCCCCGATCCGGGCCAGCAGGTCGGTGAGCCGCAGCCGCTTGCGCCAGCGAGCGGCTGCGGTCAGCAGCAGGCGATCCCCCGCGGCATGCCCCCAGCGGTCGTTGTAGGCCTTGAGCTCGTCGAGGTCGATCATCCCGATCGAAAGGCGCAGGCCGCCGCGGCCGGCGCGCGCCAGCTCGCGCCCGAGCTCGTCCTGCCAGGCCCGCCGGTTCGAAAGCTGAGTCAGCGGATCGGTCCGCGCGAGCCCGCTGAGGCGCTCGAGCGCGGCAGCGCGGTCGATCGCGACCGCGGCTTCCCCGGCGAGCACCTCGAGCGAGCTCATCAAACGCTCGCTCGGGCGCGTCGTCGGGTGCATCCACCCGATTGCGATCACCCCGCGCAGGCCCACCGCCCGCCGGACCGGCTGCCAGATCGCCGAGCGCACTCCGACCTGCCCCAGGGGCCAGGCGGCGGCGGTGCCCTCCCGCGCCAGGTCGGGGCTGAACGCGGAGCGGCCGTCGCGGAACGCGATTGCCGCCATGCCGGCCCGATCGAGCGGTGCCGCGCGACCTTCGATGTCGGCGCCGTGAGAGCCCGTGACGACGAGAGCGCTGCCGTCGCCGTGCGGCTCGAGCAGCGCCGCCAGCTCGGACTCGGCGACCTCGGCGGCCGCCTCGCAAACCGTTCGCCTCGCTTCCTCCGCGTAGGTGCTGCGGGCGAGCGCGCGCGCGGCCGAGGCCAGAGTCTCGAGGTCGCTCGCGCGAGCCCGCAGCGCGTCGACCTCGGCGTCGACCTCGGCGTCGGAGTCGGCGGTGCGATCCTGGGAGACGGCTACGAGGGCGGAGCGGCCGCCCTCGATCGTGCCCTCGACCGGGACGAAGCGAAGCTCGCGGCGCGTCTCGAGCCCGTCGCCGACGCACACCTGAACCTCGCGGCCGGAGAGGGCGCGACGGGCGGCGCGCTCGACCTGCGCGCGCGCCCCGTTGACGCTGACGGCGTCGGCCAGCGCCGCCCCGACGAGGGGGCCGTTCGCGGCGCCACCGGCGGCGCCGCCGCCGGTGGCGAGCCTGACGCGCAAAGAGGAGTCGAAGAGCAGGATCGCGGTGCCCTCCAGGTCGGCGAGCGCCCGCCGCCGCCGCTCGGCCATCGCCGAGCCGCTGATCGCGACCGCCTCACCGGGGTTGTCCAGCGCTGCCATCGTCGTTGAGGGTAGCCCGAGCGAAGCGATGAGGCTTCGCCTCAGGCCTCCCGGCCGCGCATCCGCCCCACCAGGCGGCGCGTCGCGGAGCGCTTGCGCCGAAGCTCGCGGTGGCGCTTGACCTGGCGGCGGATGTCCTGGGAGAGGGCCTTGATCGAATGGCGCATCTGCGGGGAGGCCTCCTCCGCGTGCAGCGTCACCTTGCGCAGCCGCAGGGTCGCCTCGGCCACGTACTTGTCGGCGATCGAGGGGTTCTTCTCCTCGCGCAGCACGACCTCGAGCCGAGCATGCTCGGAGACCTGCGGGCCGACCCGGTCGAAGCGCTTTCGCACCTGCTCGCGGACCTCCTCGTCTACATCGAAGTCGCGACCGACGATCTCGATCTGCACGATGGCTCCTCTCCGTCCGCGGGGGAAACTGGGTCCTCCCATCCTACGCTCGCCGCGAGCCCGTGGACAGCCGTGCGCCCTCGCGTCGCACGGCGGCCAGGGTCACCGCGTGCACCCGCCGGCTCCCCGCGGCTCGGAGCTCCGCCGCGCAGGCGGAGAGGGTCGCGCCCGTGGTCGTGACGTCGTCGACCAGGACCGCCACCTCGGGCGCATCGTCGACGGCGGCGATCGACGGCGGGTGATCGAGCCGCCCGGCGCGCGAGCGCCCCCGCTGGTGGCGGAGATCGCGCCGCCGCAGGACCGGCGACATCCCGAGGCCCGTAGCTCCCGCGAGAGCCCTCGCCAGCTCGCGCGCCGGATCGAAGCCCCGGGCGGCGAGCCGCAGCGGCGCGGCCGGGACCGGGACGATCGCGCCCCTCACGACGCCTGGGGGAGCGCGCGACCCGATCAGGGCGGCGCCGAGCCCCGCGACGGACACCAGGCGCGAGAACTTGAGCGCGGCCACCAGGCGGCGGCCCACATCCGAGTAGGCGAGTGCGGCGAAACCGGTATCGATTCCCTCGCCCTCGAGCGCGAATCCGGGCGAGCGGTCGATCCGGCCCCTGCAGCCGTCGCAGAGCCCAACCCCCAGGGCGGGCCGGGCAAGGGGCCGGCGGCAGAGGACGCAGAGCGGCGGGGCGAGCAGGCCCAGCGCCCGGGACCCCGGGGTTCGGCGAGACGGGACGGCGATGCCCGCAGCGTGCCGCACGAGGGCGCGCGGATGGGCGACCCCGCGTCACGAGTGCGGAACGAAGCAGTGCCGATCGACCGCGCCGGCGCCTGTCCTCAGAGCGCCTTCTCTCCGAAGAAGCTCGCCACCGGGTTCCGATTGAAGTCCGCGATCGGCGCGTAGCCCGCCTCCCTGTAGAAGCGCTCCGCGTGCGGCTGGCGCGGGCCGGTGTCCAACCGCGCGATCTCATAACCAAGGCCACGGGCCGCGTCCTCCAGCGCCGCGAGCAGCTCCCTGGCTCGACCCGAGCGCCGGGCCCTCGGCACGACGTACATCCGCTTGATCTCGCAGGCGCCGTCATCCAGGCCCTTCACGCCCCCGCAGCAGACGGCCTCGTCATCCTCGTCGAACCCCACGAGGAAGATGCCGCTGGGCGGACCGAGCTCGGCGGGGCCCGCCTTGGGCATCTCGGGTGCGTCCATCACGAGGCCGTCGTAGAGGACGGCCATCTCTTTTCGCATCGCCTCGGCCAGGGACCGCGCCGGCTCTTGCTCCATGGGGACCGGGCGGAAGCTGAGCATCCTGAGAGCCTCGCACGCCGAGCTTCAATGGAGGCACCGCTGGGCGGCCGATCCGGGGAAGCGATCGGCTTCGATGGGCACGCGCCCGGTGAGACGACTAGGATCCAGCGAATGGCCGAGGCGGTGACCCAAGAGCAGGTGATGGAGGCGGCGCGCTCCCTCGGACGAGAGGAGTTCACTCGCGAGGAGATCGCCGAGAAGCTGGGCGCCGAGGTTTCGGAGATGCGGCCGAGCTGGAAGGCCCTCAAGGACGCGGACCAAATCGAGAAGGTCCGCAACGAAGGCGGCAAGCGCTACTTCCGCCTCGCGGATCGCTAGCCGCTCGGCGCGGCACCCCTTCCCTCAGTCGGCGAAGACCAGGCGCTCGACCGCGGCCAGGTCGGGATCGCATCCGACGACGGCCGGCGCCCTGCCGAGGGCGGTATCGGGATCCTTGAGGCCGTGGCCGGTGAGCACGCAGACGACCGTCTCCGGAGCCGGGCCCTCGCTCGCCAGCGGTAGGCCGTGGGCGAGCAGGCCCGCGACCGACGCCGCGGAGGCGGGCTCGCAGAAGACCCCCTCGCCGGCGGCGAGCAGCCTGTAGGCCGAGAGGATCTGCTCGTCGCTCACTGCCGCGATCCGGCCGCGCGAGGAGGTGAAGGCCTCCATCGCCTCCTCCCAGCGAGCCGGGTTACCGATCCGGATCGCCGAGGCGACGGTCTCGGGGGAATCCACCCGCCGCCCGAGCACGAGGGGCGCGGCGCCCTCGGCCTGGAAGCCGTAGAGGATCGGCGCGGCACCGTACTCGTCGAAGCCGCGGCGCCAGGCGGTCACGTTGCCGGCGTTGCCGACCGGGATCGCGAGCGCGTCGGGCGCCCCGCCGAGCTCGTCGCAGACCTCGAAGGCGGCCGTCTTCTGACCCTCGATCCGAAACGGGTTGACCGAGTTGACGAGTTCGATCGGATGCTTGCGGGCCAGCTCGCGGACGATCCTCAGCGCGTCGTCGAAGTTCCCCCGCAGCGCGATCACCGTGGCCCCGTGCATCAGCGCCTGGGCCAGCTTGCCGATCGCGATCTTGCCCTCCGGCACGATCACCGCGCCTCGCAGGCCGGCGCGGGCCGCATACGCGGCGGCGCTGGCGGCGGTGTTGCCGGTCGAGGCGCAGATCACCGCCTCGGCCCCGTCGGCCACGGCCCGAGAGACGGCCACGGTCATCCCCCTGTCCTTGAACGAGCCGGTGGGGTTGGCGCCTTCGATCTTGAGCAGCACCCTGGCCCCGACGCGCTCGGAGATCACCGGCGCTTCGATCAGCGGGGTCGAGCCCTCGTCCAGGGTGACGATGGGCTCACCGTCCTCGATGGGCAGCCGATCCCGATACCTCTCGATCAGGCCGGTCATCGAATGAAGCCGCCGCCAGCTGAGGCTGCTTGCTGCTCGCTGCTTGCTGCTTGCTGCTTGCTTGCTGCGGCCAGCCGCCCCTTGCTCCTCGCTCCTAGCTCCCCGCTCACCTGTACTCCTCCTCGATCACCCGGATCGCCCGCGGCGCCGCGCGCAGGAAGTCGAGCTCGGAGATCTCATCGAGGGCCGCGTAGAAGTCGGACTCCGGGGCAGGGTGGGTGACCATCACCAGCCGCGCCTCAGACCCCGTTCCCCGCTGCACGACGCTCCTGACCGAGAGCCCGTTGCGGCCGAGCACCTCGGCGATCGAGGCGAGCACGCCGGGGCGATCGGCGACCTCGAGGTGCAGGTAGAAGGAGGAGTCGAGGTCGTGGAGGATCTCGAGGGATCGGCCGGGCGAGTGCACGGGCGCCTCCCCAGCGAGGATCGAGACGACGTCGGAGAGCACCGCCGAGGCCGTCTCGATGCCTCCGGCCCCGGGGCCGGACATCGTGATCTCGGTGATGGCCGGGGCCTCGACGGTGATCGCGTTGAAGGAGCCCTCGATCGGCGCCAGGGGATGGCCGCTGAGCAGAAAGCAGGGAAAGACCCGAACGCTGATCCCGCCCTCCCGGCGCTCGGCGATGCCGAGCAGCTTCAGGGACAGCCCGAGCTCGCGCGCGTAGGCGATGTCGTCGGGCCTGATCTCGGTGATTCCCTCGTAGGAGACGTCGTCGAGGTTCACCGGGGTGTGGAAGGCCAGCCGCGCCAGGATCGCCATCTTCGCCGCGGCGTCGGCGCCGTTGACGTCGTCGGTGGGGTCGGCCTCGGCGTAGCCCAGCTCCTGAGCCCGCGCCAGGGCGTCCCCGTAGGAGGCGCCGGTCGAGGTCATCTCGCTGAGGATGAAGTTGGTGGTGCCGTTGACGATTCCCGAGATCCGGTCGAGCTCGATCGTGCCGAGGCTCTCCTGCACGACCCGAATCACGGGGACCGCGCCCGCGACCGACGCCTCGAAGCGGAGCTGGACGCCGGCTTCGCGGGCGGCCGCGAAGAGCTCGTCGCCGTGCTGCGCCACGAGCTGCTTGTTCGCGGTGACCACCGGCTTGCCGGCCCGGAGCGCGGCGAGCACGTACTCGCGGGCCGGCTCGAGCCCGCCGATCAGCTCGACGATCAGATCCGAGCCGGCGAGGATCCGCTCGAAGTCGCCTTGGTCGCGGCGCAGGACCCCCGAGATCTCCGGCCGGCGCCCGGATGCGGCCTCGACCGCGTTCGCGCGCTCGGCGAGGAGGTCGTGGAAGGCGGACCCGACGGTCCCGCGCCCCAACAGCCCGATCCGGACGGGCTCAGGCATCGGCGACGTCGCGAGCGGTCAGGTCCTCGTAGCTCTCCCGCCGGACCAGCAGGCGGGCGTCGCCTTCGGCGCAGAAGATCACGGGGGGGCGGGGGATGCCGTTGTAGTTGTTCGCCAGGGCGTGGCCGTAGGCACCGGTGGCGGGTGTCACCAGCACGTCACCCGGTCGCGGGTCGGCGAGCCTCGCATCGTGGATCAGCACGTCCCCGGACTCGCAGTGCTTGCCGGCGATCGTCGCGACGCGATCGGGCCGGGCCGCGGCGCGATCGGCGATCAACGCCTCATACCTCGAGCCGTAGAGCATCGGGCGCAGGTTGTCGGACATGCCGCCGTCAACCGCGACGTAGGTCCGCACTCCCGGGATCTCCTTGACGGTGCCGACCCGATAAAGGGTCACTCCCGCGTTGCCCACCAGCGAGCGGCCGGGTTCGATCAGGATCTTCGGCAGCGGATCGAAGAGGCGCTCGATCCCGTCGACCTTCACGTCGACGTAGGAGGCGATCGAGGGCGGCTCGTCGGCTCCCGCGTACGCGATGCCAAGGCCCCCGCCGACGTTGAGCATCCGCGGCTCGAGGTCGCCGGCGAACTCCGCGAGGGCCTCGATGGCGCGGACGTAGGGCTCGAGCTCGAAGATCTGCGAGCCGATGTGGGCGTGGAACCCGGCGAGCCGCAGGTGGCGGGAGGAGCGAATCGCCTCGACCGCCTGGGCAGCGCGCCCGTCGGTCAGCCCGAAGCCGAACTTCGAGTCGAGCTGGCCGGTCTGGACGTAGGAATGGGTCGAAGGGCGGATGCCGGGGGTAAGCCGGATCAGCACCTCCTGGTCGCGGTCGAGCAGGGAGTCGGCAAGGGCGATCTCGTCGAGCGAGTCGACGACGATGCAGCCGACCTCCCGGGAGAAGGCGAAGCCCAGCTCGGCGGCGGACTTGTTGTTGCCGTGCATGTAGATCCGCGCGGGATCGAAGCCGGCTCCCAGCGCCGTGTGGAGCTCGCCGCCCGAGGCGACGTCGACGCTCAGCCCCTCCTCCCGGCAGACCCGGTAGACGGCGGTGACCGGGGCGGCCTTGCTCGCGTAGAGCACGTCGAAGTCGACCCCGCGCGCGCGGAAGGCATCGAGATAGGCGCGGGCGCGAGCCCGGATGTCATCGGGCGCGTAGACGTAGGCCGGGGTGCCGAACTCGCGAGCGAGCTCGACCGCGTCGCAGCCGCCGATCTCGAGGTGGCCGGCGGCGTTGATCGCGCTGCCGAGCGGATAGACGTTCGAGCCCGTCACCGGGTCGGAGGTGGAGGCGGGCGGGCTGAGTGGGGCGGAGCCGCTCATCGCCGCCATTCTCACAGCGCGCGAGGCCGAGCGCCCCCAGCCGGGCGGCGGCGCTGATCTACCCTCACCGATCGTGCGCCTGCCGACCCCCAAAGCCCCCGACGAGCGTGGCATCCACGAGGGGCGCGCGTTCTGGCTCTGGATCCCGCGCACGGAGCCTCCCTGGCCGGCAATGGTGATCCTGCACGGCGCGGGATCGAGCAAGGAGAGCCACGCCGACTTCGGCCGGGCTTGCGCCGGCAGCGGATGGGCCGCGATCTCCTACGACCAGCGCGGGCACGGCGAGAGCGAGGAGCCGATGAGCCCGGCCGCGCTCGCCGACGTCGGGCGGATGGCCGCGCTGCTCGCCTCCCGCGAGGGGGTCGATCCCAGGCGCGTCTGCGTCCGCGGCTCGAGCATGGGCGGCTACCTCGCCATCCACGCCGCGGCGACCCACCGGCGGATCGCCGGCGCGATCGTGATCTGCCCGTCCTCGGAGGCGGGATTGCGACGGGGTCTGCGCGACGGCTCGCTGGAGATGCGCGTCGACGTCGATGCGCTCGACGCCTGGCTCGCCGAGCACGATCTGCGCTCGGCCGCCTCCGAGATCGGGCCCAAGCCGCTGATCCTGCTGCATGCCCGCGGCGACGAGCGGGTCCCCTACTCCTGGTCGGAGGAGCTCCACGCCCACGCGGGCGAGCCGAAGCGCCTCCTGATCCTGCCCGGCGGCCACCACCGCTCGGTTCAGCACGACCCGGAGCTGCAGGGCGCGGCGCTGCGATGGATGGCGAGGGCCCTGAGCAAGCGGGCGGGCTCGGGCCGCGCCGCGCGGGAGGGCTAGCCGCCGACGGCCTTCAGCGGGTCGGTCAGGTCGATCTCGCCGACCCCGAGGCCGCCGCCTCCGGTCAGCCCGTTGATCACGTCGTCGACCGGATCGGTGACCGGCTTGGTGGCCGGGCCGAGGCCAGACTCGATGCCCGTAGCACCCGCGACGGTGTTGTCGACCTCGGCGACGAGGCCGCCGAGGTCGCCCTCCTGGAAAGGAGGCTGCACCGGGGTCGGAGTCGGCGTGGGAGCCGGGGGCTCCGAGGAGGGGGGGCGCGGCGGATCGGGGCCCGGCGTGGCAGGGGGCGCGCTGCCCGGAGGCTTCACCGCAACCGGGGTGGGAGCGCTCCGTGCGTCCCCGCCCGGCGAGGTCCGCCTGCCCCTGCCCTGGCCCTTTCCGCGGGAGTCCGAACGGTCGCGGGCATTCCCGCGGGTCCGGTCCCGATCGGGACCGGCCGGAGCACCCGGGGCGGGGTCGGCGCGCACGAAGACGTCGTCGCCGACTCCCGTCTGGTCGGTGCTCCCCCCGGGCATGCCGTTGAAGGTGACGATCCCCGCCAATGTGGCAAATGCGATCAGGATCGCTCCGAGGAGGGCGCCGCTGGAGCCCATCCCAGTGATGTAGGTGCGCAGGTCCCTCATTCTCGACCGGACTCTCGCCCGCCGGAGGGCGGGACGGTCATTTCCCTATCGGCCGAGGCGCCCGAGTGCTTGAGCGTCGGGCTAGAGGTAGCCCAGGGGATCGACCGGGGCCCCGCCGACCCGCACCTCGAAGTGCAGATGGTCGCCGAAGCAGTGACCGGTGCAGCCGACGTAGCCGATCACGTCGCCCTGCGCGACCGGGCCGGAGGTGATCGCGAAGCTCGACTGGTGGGCGTAGCAGGTGGCGAGCCCGCCCCCGTGGTCGACGCAGGTGTAATTGCCGTAGCCGCCGCTCTCGGCGTCCGACTGGGCGAATGCGATGGTTCCCGCCTGCGCTGCGCGGATCGGCGTGCCGGCGGGCACTGCGATGTCGATGCCCGCGTGCAGCGTGCCCCATCGTGGTCCGAAGGGGGAGACGATCGGGCCGCTGACGGGCCAGATCATCCCGCTCGAGCCACCCTGGATCGGACCGGCCGGAAGCGCCGCGACCCCGCTGTCGGCAGCGGCGGCGGCGGCCAGCTGCTTCTGAATCTTGTCCTCGATCTTGCTCGCCCCGGCCTCGAGCTCCTCGACGTGGCCCTCCACCCGGCCGAGCTCGCGCTCGCTGCGGGAGCGGGCGGCGTCGAGCTGGGCTTGGCGCGCCTCGAGCTCGCCCCGAGTGCTGGCGAGCTCGGCCCGCTTGGCGACGATCGCGTCGCGGTTGGCCTTCACCCGCTCGACCGTCGCGACGGTCTCGTCGCGCAGCTCGCGCACCCGTCCCACCACCACCGAGTTCTGCTCCTGGATCCGCTGCAGGTACTCGAAGCGGCCGAGGGCATCGTCGAGGCCGTCGGCCTCCAGGACGATCGAGACCGCGTCCGGCTCGTCCGCCTTATAGATGTCGACGAGGTGGTCCTCGAGCACGTCAATCGAGCGGGCGAGGCGCTCGCGCTGGATGCGCAGGATGCGCTGGTCTTCCTCGAGCTGCGCCTCGGCCTCGTCGAGCTCGACCTGGACGGCGGCCTCGCGGTTGCGAAGCGCCGCGACCTCCCCGGTCAGCCGATCGATCTGGTCGTTGAAGCGCGTGACCTCGCTGGTCAGCAGGCTCTGCTTGTCCTGGGCCACCTCGAGGGCGGCCTGCTTCTCGTCAAGCCTCTCCTCGAGCTCATCCGCGGGAGCGCCCGCGGCGGTAGCCAGCACGGCGACGCAGGCCGCGATCAGGCCGGCGAGGAGGATCGACGCTCGCGAGGAGCGTCGGGAGATCTGCGAGGAGGGGGCTGCCATAGGGCTGCGGGGCAGCGCCAGGGTAACAGGCGGAGCCCGTTTTATGAGCAATCCTTAACACAATTTCCCGCCTCTGCAAGGGGATTTGCAGCGATTCATCCCGTGCCACGGCACCCCGCAAGGCCCATTGCAAGCAAACGCACGAAGACGCTCCCGAACTTGGGAGTCGAATAAGGGCACGCCCGGTGGGAGCCGTCCTTCGTCTCGGGGCTAGGCGGTTGCGAGCGCCGGCTCGGGCGCCGGCTCATCACCGTCGGGGCGGGCCCGCCCCTCGGCGGCCGCGAGCGCCGCGCGGGCTCCCTCGAGGCGCTCACGGAGCTCCGCCGCCTGCATCCGGGAGATGACGAGACGCTGGACCTGGGCCGTGCCCTCGAACAGCTGGTAGATCTTCGCGTCGCGGAACCACTTCTCGAGCGGCGAGCTCCAGGCGGCGGGGCCGACCACGTCCATCAGGCGGGTCGTCGCCCACATCGCCACGTCGCCGCCCTTCAGCTTCGACATCGAGCCCTGGCCGGCCGAGAGGGGGATCCCGTTGCGCCCCATCCAGGAGGCCCGCTGGACGAGCAGCCGCGCTGCTTCGATCTCCGTGGCGACGTCGGCAAGCACCTGCTGGACGCCCTGGCGCTCGAGCGCCGGCCGGCCCGCGGTCGAGCTCTCGTCGAGAGCCTGCTCGATCGGGTCCGTGATCTCGCGTCCCTCGAGGAAGTACTCCAGCGTCCACTCGTAGGCGGCCTGGGCGATTCCCAGCGCCGAGGCGCCCACCATCGGGCGGGTCAGCTCGAAGGTCGCCAGGGCGTTCGAAGCGCGGCCGGTGCTCTCCCCGGAGCGCGCTCGCTCCAGCTTGCGCTCGAGCTTGTCCATCCCCCCGAGCAGGTAGTCGACGGGGATCCGGCAGTCCTCGAAGATGAGCTCCGTCGTCTGGGAGGCGCGGATGCCGAGCTTGCTCTCCTTCTTGCCCTGGCGCAGGCCGGGCGTCCCCTTCGGGACGACGAACGAGGCCTGGCCACGATGGCCGAGCTCGGGGTCGACGGTGGCGACGACGACATTGACGTCGGCGATGCCGCCGTTCGTGATGAAGACCTTCGTGCCGTTGAGCACCCACTCGTCGCCATCGCGCCGCGCGGTCGTTCGCAGGCTCTTGACGTCGGAGCCAGCCTGCGGCTCGGTCACCGCATAGGCGCCCAGCTTCATCTCGTCCCCCGTCCCCAGGCACTCCGGCACCCAGCGCCCGATCTGCTCGGGGGTGCCCGAGGCGGCGAGGCCGGCGGCGGCGAGGCCCGAGCCGGAGATCGCCAGCGCGATCCCGGCGCATCCCCAGTGCAGCTCCTCGGCGTAGATCGGGCCGAGCTGGCCCTCCGGGTCGGAGCCCGTCCGCTCGATCGCCTCGAGCCCGCTCAGGCCGGCATCGCGGGCCGCCTTCATGACCTCCCACGGCACGCTCTCATCGGCGTCGTGCACGGGCGCCGCCGGCCGGATCACGTCACGAGAGAACTCGCGACACCGCCGTTTCCACTCGAGTTGCTCGTCGTTGAGGGCGAAGTTCATCCGGATCGGCCTCCGTGAAGCGCAACGGCCGGAAGGGGCAGGACGGGGCCGTTCCCAGGCGTTGATTGACTGGTCAGTCAGCCAGTCTAGCCGGCAGCGGAGCGGATTCACGCCGTCGATCATCCGGGGGCGGGGCTGGGAGACCAGCGGGGCCGGCCCCTCCCCCCAACGCTTGCGCAAGACTGCCGCCGATGCCGAAGCGACCGTCGCTGCCCCGCCCGAAGCTCAGGCGCTCGGAGCCCCAAGCGACGCGGGAGGGGGAGGCCATGCCGCCGCGGACATCGCGCCGCTCCAATGGCGCGCGTCGAGCCGTCGCGGTCCTCGCGGTCCTCGCGGTGGGGGCGCTCGGCTTCGGAGCCGGCTACCTCGTCTTCGACGAGCCCGAGCAGGAGGCCCCGCCCGCCCCCGCCGCGGCGCCGGCCGTGATCATCGAGGAGGGCTCCCCACCGGCGGAGCCGGAGCGAGAAGCGGCCGACCGCATCGGCTTCCCCGCTTTCGCGACCCGCAACACGACCCGGGTCGGAGGCGCCGACCCGATTGCCGATGCGGCGGGGGTCGCGCTCGCCTCCTACCCCTCGCTCGGGGGAGTCGAAGCGCCGCAAGCGGTGATCATCGCCCCCGCCGATTCCTGGCAGGCGGGACTCGCGGCAACCCCGCTCAGCGCCGATCCGGTCGCGGCTCCGGTCCTGCTCTCCGACGCCGAGGCGGTCCCCTCGCTCACCATCGACGCCCTCCAGGCGCTGGCCCCGGCGGGCCTCGAGGCCATGGACGGAGCCCAGGTGATCGCGGTGGGAGGAGCGGCCGCGCCGGACGGCCTCGAGACGCTCGAGATCGAAAGGTCCGATCCGGCCGAGATCGCCGCCGTGGTCGATCGCCGAAGGGAGAAGCTCACGGGTCAGGAGGATCCCGACCACCTGCTCGTCGTCTCCTCGCGAGACGAGGACGCGGGGCTGTCGATGCCGGCGGCCGCGTGGGCGGCGCGCTCCGGCGACCCCGTCCTGTTCGCCGCCGGGGAAGAGGTTCCCGAGGCAACGCTGAAGGTCGTCGCACGGCACCCGAAGACGCCGATTTACGTGCTGGGACCGGACTCGGCGGTTTCCGCGAAGGCGCTCGGGAAGCTCGACCGCGAGGGAGCCAAGCCGACCCGGATCAGCGGTGAGGATCCGGTCTCGAACGCGATCGAGTTCGCCCGCTTCGTCGACGGGGACTTCGGCTGGAACATCAACGATCCGGGGCACGGGTTCGTGATCGCCAACGAGGAGCGACCGACCGATGCCGTTGCCGCCGCGCCCCTCGCCGCGGGCGGCAAGCCGGGTCCGCTGCTGATCACTGACGATGCCGAGGAGAGATCCCCGCGGAGCTTCGCGGCTTTCTGCTGGACACCAAGCCGGGCTTCGAGGACGACCCGGCGCGGGCGGTCTACAACCACGTGTGGCTGCTCGGCGACCCGACCGCGATCTCGGTGCCCTTCCAGGCGCAGGTCGACGAGCTGACGAAGCTCGTGCCGATCGAGGCCGGCACCGCCGGTCCCAATTTCGGGCCCGGCCCGGGGGGCGAGGCGGAGGCGGAGCCCGGGGGAGGGTCTTCCCGCGACGACTCCGACAACGGCGGCGGCGAGCCCGGCGGGAACCGCTGAGCCGGGTAGGGTGGCGGCGCGATGGCGTCGAGCGCGGCATGAGGCATGAGCGAGGCTGAGCGAGCCGACCGGCGTGATCCGGGGCACCGTCCGAGCGTCGAGGACGTGCGCGCCCTCGCCGGGCCCTCCACGCCCCACTTCGCGCTGCAGATCCGCAACCGGATCGCGGCATTGATCGAGCGCCTCCCCGCGGGGGATCCGGCCCGGCTCGAGGGCGAGCGGCAGATCGGCCGCCTCACGGAGCTCGCCAGGCACACCGGAGAGCCGCGCGGGGCGGGGCCCTCCCGGCGCGATCGCTGAGGGCGGGGAGCGTGGCGAACCTGGAGGCGGCGCGGGGGAGAACGCTCGAGCTGCTGCTCGAGGAGCCGCACTCCCGCGCGGAGGTCACCGGCGCCGGCTACGTGGACGTGCTCGGCGACGCGCCCGGGCCCGAGAGCACGGGCGCGACCCAGGACCTGATGCTGACCCGGGTCGTCCCGCTCGTCTACGAGCGCTGGTGGCGACCGGCGCTCGGGCGGGCCTTCAAGGGGCTCACGGGCCCCGGCATGGACGAGGAGATGCGGATCGCCCGGCTTCTGCTCGGGCTCTCCGCGGGCCACGCGGTCCTCGACGTCGCCTGCGGCCCCGGCAACTTCACTCGCTCGTTCGGTCGCGCCGTGGGTGAGCTCGGACTGGCCGTCGGCATCGACTCGTCTCCGACGATGCTCGAGCGTGGCGCGGGCGAGCTGAAGCGCTCGGGAGACGCCAACGTCTGCCTGGTGCGCGGGGACGCCACCGCGCTCCCGTTCGCGGCCGGGTCCTTCGACGCCGTCTGCTGCTTCGCGGCCCTGCACCTCTTCGCGGACCCACTCGCCGCCCTCTCGGACATGAGCCGTGTTCTGGCGCCCGGGGGACGGATCGCCATCATGACCTCGGTACGCCGTCAGATCACGTTGCCTCCGCTCAAGCCGGTTCTCGAGCGGACCAGCGGCATGAGGGTCTTCGAGCAGGGCGAGATCGTTGCCGCCTTGCAGGCGCGCGGCTTCGCCGACGTCCACCAGCGCGTATCGGGACTGGTCCAGTTCGTCGGCGGGAGGCTCGCCTCGTGAAGGAGGTCGCCCCGAACGTCTGGCAGCTGCGCGGCCTGCCTCCCAACGCGATCAACGTCTACCTGGTCGACGACGTCCTGATCGACGCGGCGACCCGGCGCGCCGAGCGCCGCATCATGCGCCAGGTGACCGACCGGCCGCTCTCGCTGCTGGCGCTGACGCACGTCCACCCCGACCACCAGGGGGCCGCGCACGCGGTCTGCGAGGCGCGAGGGATCCCGCTCGGCTGCCACGCCGACGGAGTCGACGAGATGGAGGGAAGGAAGCCGATCGCGAGCAGCTCGCCGGACCATCCGCTGAACAGAGTCATCAAAGGGCTCTGGGAGGGCCCTCCCCACCCCGTCGGCCGGATTCTGTCGGAGGGGGAGGAGGTCGCGGGCTTCCGCGTGATCCACGCCCCCGGTCACGCGCCCAGCGAGGTCATCCTCTTCCGCGACTCCGACCGGGTGGCGATCTGCGGCGATGTCGTCAACACGATGAACCTGCTGACCATGCGCCCGCAGGTCGTCGAGCCGCCCGACGCCTTCTCGCTCGATCCGGAGCTGAACCGCCGCTCGATCCGCAAGCTGGCCGACCTTGAGCCGACTCTGCTCTGTGCCGGCCACGGCCCCCCGAGCCGCGACCGCGCCGGGTTGGAGCACCTGGCGTCGAGCTTCGACTAGCGAGGAGCACGCTCGCCGCGCTCGCTGGAGCGAGGAGCTCCTGCTGCCGCTGCTCCTTGCTCCCAGCTCAGACCGCGAAACCGTGCGAATTTCCCCGCTATAGGGGGAAAATGATGCGGTATCGCAGCTGGGCTTCCGATGGCGGCGAGCTTCGACTAGCGAGGACTGACGAGGCCGGGAGGTTGCTGATCAAGGAAGAGGCAGGCGCGGCGGCCATTTTTGGCCGTCAGCCTGCCGATGACGCCGAGCAGCGGCCTCCCGGGCCGTCAGACGCGCTGGATCAGGGTGCCCGTTCCGAGTCCCCCGCCGCAGCACATCGTCACCAGGCCGATCTCCTTGTCGGAGCGCTCCAGCTCGTGCAGAAGCGTCGTCATCAGCCGGGCGCCGGTCGAGCCGAGCGGGTGGCCGAGTGCGATTGCGCCACCGTTGACGTTAACGCGGTCCCAGTCGGGGTCGTGCTCGCGCCGCCAGGCGGCGACGACCGAGGCGAAGGCCTCGTTGACCTCGAAGAGGTCGATGTCGTCGATCTTCATCCCGTTGCGGTCGAGGATCTTCTCGGTCGCCGGGATCGGCCCGGTCAGCATGATCACGGGGTCGACCCCGACCGTCGTCTGATCGATGATCCTCGCCCGCGGCTCGACCCCGAGCGCGGCCGCCTTCTCGGCGCTCATCAGCAGCACCGCGGCGGCGCCGTCGGAGATCTGCGAGCTGTTGCCGGCGGTGATCTTGCCGTCCTCCTTGAACGCCGGCTTGAGCTTGCTCAGCGACTCGATGCTCGAGTCGGGGCGGATCCCCTGATCGGTGTGGAAGGTGTCGCCGTTGACCGCGAAGGGAATGATCTCGCGCTCGAAGCGGCCCTCCTGGGTGGCCCTAGCGGCAAGCTGATGGGAGCGGACGCCGATCTCGTCCAGCTCTGATCTGGGGATCTCCCACTGGTCGGCGATCATCTCCGCCGAGATCCCCTGCGGGACCAGGCTGAAGCGCTCGGCGAGCGGGGCCGAGAAGGGCATCCCGTGCTCCTTCATCACCTCGAAGCCGTCGGCGAAGGAGATGTGGCCCATGTGCTCGACGCCGCCGCCGATCGCGACGTCGTGGACGCCGGAGGCGATCAGAGCCGCCGCGAAGTTGATCCCCTGCTGGGCGGAGCCGCATTGGCGGTCCACGGTGGTCGCCGGCGTCTCGATCGGCAGGCCGGCCTCGAGCCAGGCGTTGCGGCCGATGTTCATCCCCTGCTCGCCGAACTGCTGCACGCAGCCGCAGACGACGTCGCCGACCTCGGCCGGGTCGATCCCCGCCCGGTTGATCAGCTCGCGGTAAACGGTGGCCAGCAGCGTCGACGGGTGGGTGTCCTTGTAATAGCCCTTCTCCTCGTGGCCGCGTCCGACGGGCAGCCGCGCCGCCTCGACGATGACCACCTCGCGGCCTCCGAACTTGCCCTCTGACATCTCCCGAGCCTTTCCTCGATTGCGCTCGGCGAGACGTTAGTCGATCGTCGCTCCCAGCCCGCGAGGGCGGACAGCCCTATGGCAGACTCGCGCCGCGTGAGCCGCTCCCCGCTGACCTTCCCGGCCAATCGGCGCCTCAAGTGGGCCGTGCTGGCGGTCTGGCTGCTTGCCGTCGTGGCGATCGGCGCCACTCAGCTCCCGGCCAAGTTCGAGGACGCCCAGAGCAACGAGTCCTCGTCGTTTCTGCCCGGCGACGCCGAGTCGACCGCAGCGCTCGACGCCTCGATGGAGATCCAGGGCGCCGAGCTGCTGCCGACGGTGATCGTCTACCGCCGCGACGGCGGGCTGACCCAGGAGGACCGGGCCCGGATCGAGGCCGACCGCGAGGCCCTCAACTCCGATCTGCCCGTTCGCACGAGCCCGTATTCGAAGCCCTTTCCCTCCCCGGACGGCTCCGCCGCCCTGATCCAGTCCCAGATCCAGGCGAACGGCGAGCCCAACACGATCCTCGATCCCGTCGATGCCGCGCGCGATCAGCTCGAGGCCTCGCGCGAGCCGGGGGTCGAGACGGCCGTGACCGGCGGCGGCGGGTTCTCGGCCGATGCGATCGAGGTCTTCGAGTCGATCAACGGGACCCTGCTGCTGGCGACCTTCGGAATCGTCTTCGTGCTCCTGCTGATTGTCTACCGCAGCCCGATCTTCTGGTTCTTCCCGCTGCTTGCAGTCGTCTTCGCCGAGCTCGCCTCGAGGGGGATCGGCTACGGGCTGACCGAGATCGGGGTCACGGTCAACGGCCAGTCCGCCGGAATCCTGCCGGTGCTCGTCTTCGGCGCCGGTACCGACTACGCGCTGCTGCTCGTCGCCCGCTACCGCGAGGAGCTGCGGCGCCACGAGGACAAGCACGCGGCGATGCGGGAGGCGATGCGGCGCGCCGGCCCGGCGATCGTCGCCTCCGGGCTTACCGTCATCGCGGCGCTGCTCTGCCTGATGCTTGCCGACGTTCAGGGAACCGCCGGCCTGGGGCCGATCGGCGCCACCGGGATCGCGGTGGCGATGCTCTCGATGCTGACGGTGCTCCCGGCGCTGCTTGTGATCGGCGGCCGGTGGAGCTTTTGGCCGTTCATCCCCCACGTCGGCGACGAGGCCGCCGACGAGACACACGGCGCCTGGCGGCGGATCGGCGAGCGGATCGGCCGGGGCCCCCGGCGGGTCTGGATCGGGACGGTCGCCGTGCTGCTGCTGATGACGCTCGGCTGGCTCAACATCGACACCGGGCTGACCCAGGGCAACTCGTTCCGGGGGGACGTCGAGTCCGTCCGCGGGCAGGATCTCCTCGCCGCGTCCTTCCCGGCGGGCGCCAGCGGGCCGACCGACGTGATCGTTCCCGACCCTTCCAAGGCGGCGGCGGTCGCTTCCGCGCTGAGCGGCGTCGAGGGTGTCGAGGACGTCCGGGAGGCCGGCCGCGGCGAGCCGGGGGTGATCCTGCAGGCGACCCTGACCGCCGAGCCGTACTCGACCGACGCCTTCGACCTCGTCCCCGATCTGCGCGAGGCGGCGCAGGGCGCCGGCGGCAGCGACGTCCTGGTCGGCGGGCCGACGGCGATCGAGACGGACCTGCGCGAGGCGGCCGCGCACGACTCCAAGCTGATCCCGCCGATCGCGCTCGCGGTCGTCCTGCTGATCCTCGTCGTGCTGCTGCGAGCCCTGGTCGCGCCCCTGGTTCTGATCGGGACGGTGATCCTCTCCTTCGGAGCAGCGCTCGGCCTCGGCTTCATTATCTTCGACGTGATCTTCGGATTCCCGGGCAGCGACCCCTCGCTGCCGCTCTTCGCGTTCATCTTCCTCGTCGCGCTCGGGGTCGACTACAACATCTTCCTGATGGCCCGGGTGCGCGAGGAGACCCTGCGTCGCGGGGCTCGGGAGGGGACGCTGCGCGGCCTCGCGGTGACCGGCGGGGTGATCACCTCGGCCGGCCTCGTGCTCGCCGGCACGTTCTCGGCGCTCGCCGTACTGCCGCTCGTGTTCCTCACGGAGCTCGGCTTCGTCGTGGCGTTCGGCGTGCTGCTCGACACCTTCCTGGTCCGCTCGATCCTCGTCCCGGCGCTCGTGCTCGACCTCGGTCGGCGGACCTGGTGGCCGTCCAGCCTCGCCGGCGGCGGCGGCGCTCGCGAGACCGCCTCACCGCCAGAGGGCGTCCGCGCCACGTGAGCAACCCGAACGGCTACCTGAGCCCGGCCGTCGCGGGGAGCGGGGCAATCGCGCTCGGCCTCGCCGCATCGGCGACGACACTCGGCGAGGTCCGGGTCTTGGCGCGCAGCGACGCTTCGGCCTGGCGCGCCGAGGAGCAGGTCGAGAAGCTCTGCCGCAAGCTCGACGGCGCGGACGCCTCCCAGATGCGGGTGACGACGAGCCCGGCGGACCTCGCGGGCTGTGACCTCGTCGTCGAGGCGATCGTCGAGGAGGCGGAGGCGAAGGCCGCGATGCTCGCATCCCTCGGTGAGGTCTGCCCCGATGCGGACCTGGCGACGACGACCTCATCGCTCGGCATCGGCGAGCTCGGCGAGCGCGCCCGCATCTCGGGCCGCTTCTACGGGCTGCACGTCTTCAACCCGGTGCCGAAGATGGAGCTGGTCGAGCTCTGCCTTCCCGAGCTCCTGGACGAGGGAGTCGGGGAGCGCGCCCGCGCCTTCTGTGCGGCACTCGACAAGCAGGTCGTCGAGGTCCCCGACCGAGCCGGCTTCGTCGTCAACCGGCTGCTCTTCCCCTACCTGTTCGACGCGGTCCGGCTGCTCGAGGAGATGGGGATGGACCCGGAGGAGGTCGACGCCTGCATGTCCCTCGGCGCCGGCCAGCCAATGGGCCCGCTCAAGCTCCTCGACTTCATCGGCGTCGACGTCGCCGTGGCCATCGGCGAGAGCCTGTACGAGGCGAGCGGCAGCGAGGCCCATGCTCCCCCCGAGCGGCTGGTGGAGATGGCGGCCGCAGGACGCCTCGGCCGCAAGAGCGGCGAGGGCTTCTACAGGTACTAGGAGTCCCTACTCCCCCGCCCCCTCGGCCTCCGACGCCGCCCGTGCGCCCGTCGCCGCCCCGTCCGGATGAATGCGCAGTGCCACGATCCGGTTCTCCCGCACCGACTCGACCCGGATCGTGTGCCCGTCGGCGCGGATCTTGTCGCCGCGCTTGGGCAGGCGGCCGAGCTCGCTGAAGACGTAGCCGCCGATCGAGTTGTAGGCGTCGGTCTCGACCGGCAGGGCGATCCCGGCGTCCTCGACGTCGCCCAGGGAGACGTGGCCGCGGACGTACCAGTCGCCGTCGGTGAGCTTGCGAACCGAGTCGCCGCGCGGGTCGGTCTCGTCCTCGATCTCGCCGACGACCTCCTCGAGGATGTCCTCGATCGTCGCGATCCCGACGGTCCGCCCGTACTCGTCGACGACCACGGCGATCGAGCTGCGCTGCCGCTGGAGCTCCGCCAGCAGGTCGTCGAGCGCCTTCGTCTCCGGGATGATCGGGGCGTCGCGGACCGCGGGCTCGATCGAGGCGTCGGGCCCCGCGTTCATATAGAGGCGGACGAGCGAGTTGTTGTGGACGATGCCGCGCACGCGGTCGGGGTTGTCGTTCTCGATCACGACGAGGCGGGTGTGGCCGGAGGCCACGCAGCGGCGTAGCGCGTCCTCGACCGTGTCGGAGGAGTCGACGGTGACCACCGCCGGGATCGGGGTCATCACCTCGCGCGCCTCCTGATCGTGCAGGTGAAAGACGCCGTCGAGCATCCCCGCCTCGCTCTCCTCGAGGTCACCACCGGAGTGGGAGTCGGCAATCAGCGCCTTCAGGTCGTCGGCGTCGTGGTGCTCCTCGATCCGGCTCGGGTCGACGCCGAAGAGGCGGATCATCGCGTTGGAGGCCTTGTTCAGCCCCCAGCTCAGCGGTGAGGTGAGAACGTGCGAGATGTCCAGCGGGCGGGCGAGCAGCAGCGCGACCGGCTCGGCCCGGTTGATCGCGACGATCTTCGGAACCTGCTCGCCGATCGTGATGTGGAGGGAGGTGGCGATCGCGAAGGCGATGGCGAAGGCGATTGGGGTGGCGACCCCTTCCGCGACCGTGCCCTCGAGCGCGGGCTCGATCAGGCTCGCGATGGCGGGCTCGCCGAGGAAGCCGATCCCGATGGACGCCATGGTGATCCCGATCTGACAGGTCGACAGGTAGCGGTCGATGCCATCGAGTTGATGAAGCACGCGCGCGCCGCGGCGACTGCCCTCGGCCTCGAGCGCCTCGAACCGTGAGCGTCGCGATCGAACCAGCGCGAACTCCGCCGCGACGAACATCCCGTTCAGGAAGACGAGGATGACCAGCGCGACGAGGGCGAGCGCGGTCATCGCTCAGCTCCGCGGCACCGAGCCGCATCCCGCCGCCCCTGCGGCGCGGTCATGGGCGCCTGCCGCGGAGGGCAGGAACCGGTACTTCGAGGCAGGTCGTCGTCTGGCATCGGCGACGAGGCAAGGCTAGCAGCGGGGCGTCGCGACGGGAGAAGGTGGACTTCCTCCGCGGGCGGCGGGAACGAGCGGCGGCGCGCACCCGGCCACTACCGTGGCAGCGTGGACCAGCGAGCGACGCCCTACCTCGACGCGCTCGTCGCCCTCGCCGGCAAGGAACCCGGCCGCTTCCACATCCCGGGGCACAAGGGCGGCTCCGGTGCCGACCCCGGGCTCCGGGACGCGATCGGCGAGGCGGCGCTGCGGCTCGACTTCCCCGCCGGCACCGAGGGGGTCGACGTCGGGCCCGACCCTCTCGCGACCCCCTTCAGCCAGGCGCAGCGCCTTGCCGCGGAGGCGTGGGGGGCGCGGCGCAGCTGGTTCCTGGTCAACGGCGCCTCCGGCGGCAATCACGCGATCTGCATGGGGCTAGCTCACCTCGGCGACGTCGCGATCGTCCAGCGCAACGTCCACTCCTCGGTGATCGACGGGCTCGTGCTGAGCGGCCTGCGCCCACGTTTCGTCGCTCCCGAGATCGACGGCGACCTCGGGGTGGCTCATTGCCTCACCCCCGACGCTCTCACCGAGGCCCTCGCCGCCGAGCCCGACGCGGTAGCCGCCTTCGCCATCTCCCCCACCTATTTCGGGGCGATGGCCGACATCGCGGGCCTGGCCGAGGCCGCCCACGCCCGAGGCGTCCCGCTGATCGTCGACGAGGCCTGGGGAGCCCATCTCGCCTTCTCCGAGCAGCTGCCCCCCAACGCGCTCGCCTGCGGTGCCGACGTCGCCCTCAACTCGGTCCACAAGCTCGGTGGCAGCCTGACGCAGTCGGCGATCCTGCACGTGGGCAGCGACCGGATCGACGAGGCGATCATCGACCGAGCGGTGACGCTCGTGGAGACGACCAGCCCGAACGCCCTGCTGACCGCCTCCCTCGACGCCGCGCGCCGCCACAACGTCCTTCACGGCGGCGAGCTGCTTGCGGAGACGATCGAGTCGCTGAGGATCCTGCGCGGGCGGGTCCGCGAGATCGACGGCCTCGACGTCCTGGACGAGGAGATCGCCGAGGCCCGCAGCGTCCACGCCTGGGATCCGCTGCGGCTGTCGGTCGACGTTCGCGGCACCGGCACGACCGGCAACGCGATCGCCAAGCTCCTGCGCGAGCGCCACGACATCTGGCTCGAGCTCTACGCCCAGAACGTCGTCGTCGCCGTCTTCGGCATCGGCGAGCGGGTCGCCGAGACCGGCGAGCGCCTGCTCGCGGGGCTGCGCGACGCGGCGGAGTCGCTGGGGCGCGCCTCGAGCGGCGCGCGCGAGCCCTTTGCGCCGCCGCCGCGCTGGGAGCCGCCGGAGATGACGCCGCGCGAAGCCTTCCTGGGGCCACAGGAGACGGTCGCCTTCGCCAACGCCGAGGGACGGATCGCGGCCGAGTCCCTCGCGGCCTACCCACCCGGCGTCCCGAACGTCCTGCCGGGGGAGCGGCTGAGTCGCGAGACCCTCGACTTCATCGCGGACTCCCTCGACCACGGCGGACAGGTGCGCGGCGCCAGCGACCGGAGCTTGCGTACGGTTCGCGTGGTGATCGAGTGAGCGAAGAAACCGTCGAGACGAGCGTCGACTGGGGCACGGACTCCGAGTACGGCCGGCTGCTCGACGTCCTGCTCTGCCCACCCGACAACTTCCGCTGGCTGCCGACCAGCGTGATCACGAGGGCGACCATCGAAAGCGGGCGGGTCTTCGACGTCGAGCTCGCCGCGAGCCAGCACCGCGAGATGCTCGCCGCCTACGAGCACGCCGGCGTCGAGGTCCACCTGCTCGAGCCGGATCCCCATCTGCCCTACCAGGTCTTCGCGCGCGACTCGAGCGTGGCGACCCCGATGGGAGCGGTCGTCACCCAGCCGGCCCAGCCGTGGCGGCGGGGGGAGTACGCGCCGGTTATCCGCTTCTACCAGGAGGCCGGCATCCCGCTGCACGGGATGATCTCCGCGGGGTCGCTCGAGGGCGGGGACGTGATCATCGTCGAGCCGGGTCGCCTGCTGATCGGCAACGGCGAGGAGCGGACGCAGGGAGCGGCCGCGGCCCAACTCGGCGGCTGGATGGAGGCGCTCGGCTGGGAGGTGCGCATCGAGCCGATCCCGAGCCACTTCGTCCACATCGACGTCCTCGTCTCGATCCTCGCGCCGAAGCTCGCCGCCGTCTGCGTCGACGCCACCCCGGCCGGGCTGGTGCGCTGGCTCACCGACATCGGCTTCGAGATCCTCGAGGTCTCGGTCGACGACGCCCTCGGGCTCGGCGTCAACGCAATCTCCCTGGGGGACGATCGCGTGCTCTCGCCCCGCCGCTCGGAAAGCCTCAACGCGCAGCTCCGCGCCAACGGCCTCACCGTCCTCGATCCCGACCTCGAGATGTTCACCCTCGGCGGAGGCGGCGCCCACTGCCTCGCGCAGGCGCTGCGACGCGAGCGCATGGCTTGAGCGCGGACGCGGTGCCCCCGGCGATCGACGCCGCCGGCGTCGTCGCCGACCTGCGCGAGCTCGCGGCCGCCACCTCGGGACCCGACGGAGGAGCGGAGCGGCTCTGCTGGTCGGAGGGGTGGCGAGCGGGCCGCGCCCTGCTCGTCGCCAAGCTTGCCGAGGTCGGCGTCGAGGTCGAGATCGACGAGGCGGGCAACCTGTGGGCGCGGATCGGGGGATCCGATCGAAGCGCCCCCGCCCTCGCCGTCGGCTCCCATCTCGACTCCGTTCCCGCCGGCGGTTGGCTCGACGGCGCGCTCGGCGTGATGGCCGCGCTCGGGGCGCTCCGCGCCTGGCGCGAAGCGGAGGCGGTGCCGCCGCGTGACCTCGTCTTGGTGGACTTCGCCGACGAGGAGGGGGCCCGCTTCGGCCGCAGCCTGTTCGGCAGCTCGGCGCTGGCCGGAACGCTCGTGCCGGACGCGCTGAAGGGGCTCCGCGACGGCGAGGGCAGCCGCATCGAGGACGTGCTGGAGGCGAACGGAGTCGATCTCGCTCGCGCCGGGGAGGCTTCCCCTCGGCTGGACGGGATCGGCGCCTACCTCGAGCTCCACATCGAGCAGGGTCCGGTGCTCGAGGCGGAGGGCACCTCCCCGGCGGCGGTTTCCGGCTGCGCCGGGGTCGAGCGGCACCTGATTCGCTTCCGCGGTCAGTCCTCGCACGCCGGGACGACCCCGATGGACGCGCGGCGCGACCCGACTCTGGCCGCCGCCGAGACCGCGCTCGAGGTCGAGCGGATCGCGATCGAGCATGGCGGGGTCGGGACCACCGGAAGCATCCGGGTCCGTCCCGGGATCGCAACCGCGGTCGCCGGCGACGCGGAGCTCCTGCTCGACCTCCGCCATCCCGAGCCCGAGCCGCTCGCCGACATGCTCTCGGAGGCGCTCGCTGCCGCCGCGGCGGCAGCGGACGAGCGCCGCTGCGTGCTCGCCGGGGAGCCGATCTGGCGAATCGCGCCGATCCCCTTCGACCCGGTTTTGGTCGAGGCCGCGCGCGAGACCTGCGCCGCGCTCGGCGGACGTGAGCGACCGCTTTCCAGCGGCGCCCTGCACGACGCGGCCGAGATCGCCCGCCGCGTCCCCGCCGCGATGATCTTCTGCGCCTCCCGGGAGGGAATCAGCCACGCCCGCGAGGAGGACACGTCCGAGGCCGACCTGCGGAGCGCGATCGATGCCTTCGGGCAATTGGTGGGCGCAGTGCTCGCGGGAGGCCATTCCGGGCCGGGATAGGGTGGCGGGATGAGCCTCTGGGAGACGCTTGCCGAGCTGCCCCTGCGGGTCGAGGGCTACGAGCTGAGCGACCACGACCGCAGCTACGGCGACTTCACGCGGCCCTCGACCGTCGTGCACCTCCGCGGTGACGGCGAGGAGGGGCTTGGCGAGGACGTGGTCTACGACGTCCTCGACCACTTCGCTCATCGCGACGCCGGGCCGGTCCACGATTTCGGTCCGGCCCGCACTCTCGGCGAGCTCTGCGAGCTGATCGTGGCGATCGACCTGTTTCCCGCGGCACCCCCCGGGATGGAGGCATCGCGCCACTACCGGCGGTGGGCCTACGAGAGCGCCGCCCTCGATCTCGCGCTGCGCCAGGCGGGCCTGCCGCTGCACGAGGCGCTGGCCCGGGATCCGCGACCGCTGGAGTTCGTCTGCTCGACTCGCCTCACCACCTTCGAGAGCAAGGAGGGCTCCTCGACCGACGCGATCCGCAGGCGCCTCGACAGGTACCCGGGCCTCGCCTTCAAGCTCGACCCCGAGAACGACTGGACCGCGGATCTGATCGAGGAGATCCGCGGCCTCGCCCCCGTCCGCGTGCTCGACCTGAAGGGGCACTACCGCGGCACCCCGGTCGACGTCGAGACCGATCCCGATCTCTACCGGGCGGTCGCGGAGGCCTTCCCCGAGGCCTACCTCGAGGACCCCGACGTCAACGACGAGACCCGTGCGCTGCTCGAGCCGCTCGCCGATCGGGTCACCTGGGACGCGCCCCTGCACTCGCTCGCCGACATCAGCTCACTCGAATGGAAGCCGGAGGCGATCAACTCGAAGCCGTCGCGGTTCGGCTCCCTGCAGGAGCTCCTCGCGATCTACGCTCACTGCGAGCGGGAGGGGATCGCGATCTACGGGGGCGGTCAGGGCGAGGTCGATGTCGGCCGCGGCCAGATTCAGTACCTCGCCTCGCTCTTTCACCCCGATACGCCGAACGACACGGCGCCGTCCGGCTTCAACGACCCCTCGGTTCCCGCCGGGCTGCCGAGCCCCCCGATGGACCCGGTCCCGGCGCCCACGGGCTTTCGCTGGGGTTAGACGACGCCGGGGGAATGCTCCGCTTCGCGTCCGCTTCCCCCGGACCGTTGGGTGCTGCTGGACGGGAGATCTTGTAATCGGCTCCGCTTCGCGTCCGCTTTCCCCGGACCGTTGGGTGCTGCTGGACGGGAGATCTTGTAATCGGCTCCGCTTCGCGTCCGCTTTCCCCGGACCGTTGGGTGCTGCTGGACGGGAGATCTTGTAATCGGCTCCGCTTCGCGTCCGCTTTCCCCGGACCGTTGGGTGCTGCTGGACGGGAGATCTTGTAATCGGCTCCGCTTCGGCGGACCTAACCCGCGGTTTCCTCTACGGTCGCGGCCCGACCGAACAGGAGGACGATGACCGAACCCAGCTTCGCCGACGCGCTCAACGAGCAGGTCGCCAACGAGTACGCCGCCCAACAGCAGTACGTCGCGATTGCCGTCCACTACGACGCCGAGACGCTGCCGCGGCTCGCCACGTTCTTCTACCGCCAGGCGGTCGAGGAGCGCAACCACGCGATGATGATCGTGCAGTACCTGCTCGACGCCGACCACGAGGCGCGAATCCCCGGCGTCGAGGCTCCGCGGGTCGACTTCACCGATCTCGTCGCCCCCGTGGAGCTGGCGCTCGCGCAGGAGAAGCGGGTCACGGGGCAGATCAATGCGCTCGCCGGTCGCGCTCGCGAGCAGGGCGACTACCAGGGCGAGCAGTTCATGCAGTGGTTCATCAAGGAGCAGACCGAGGAGGTCTCGACGATGTCGGATCTGCTGCGCGTGGTCGAGCGGGCGAAGGACAATCCATTGCTCGTCGAGGAGTACCTCGCGCGCGAGGGCTTCGGCACCGGCGGCGAGGATCCGATGGCCCCCACCGCCGCGGGGGGCGCCCTGTGAGCGACGATGTGGCGCGCGATCGCTCCGGATCGGGGACAATCGCCCCGATGAGCCCGGGAGGTGACTCGGCAGTCCCGCGCGGAGCGGTGAGCCGTCGCGGGATGCTCGGGGGCGCGCTCGCCGGAGCGGCGGGCTACGCGATCTCGGGCTCCACCGAGAAGGCGCCCGCCGCGCGACGCCGGCGCAAGCGCGACGTGATCGTCGTCGGCGCCGGGATCGCCGGGCTGAGCGCCGCCCGTGAGATCGACGCAGCCGGCCACTCGGTCGCCGTCCTCGAGGCGCGCAGGCGCGTTGGCGGCCGTACGCTGAACCGCGACATCGGCGGCGGCGAGGTCGTCGAGATCGGCGGTCAGTGGGTCGGCCCGACCCAGAACAAGGTCCTCGCGCTCATCGACGAGCTCGGCCTCGAGACCTTCGACACCTACATCGAGGGCAAGAACGTCTACTACCGCGACGGCACCAGGCAGCTCTACGAGGGCACGATTCCACCGGCCAACCCCGCCTCGCTGGTCGAGGTCGCCGTGACGATCGAGAAGCTCAACTCGATGGCCGCCACGGTCCCGCCGAATGCTCCCTGGAAGGCGCAGAGCGCGCTGGGTTGGGACAGCCAGACCTTCGAGACCTGGCTTCAGTCGAACAACCTGACCCCCGAGGCCCGGGAGCTGATCGACCTCGCCATCGCCTCGATCTTCGCCGCCGAGCCCCGCGACCTCTCGCTGCTCTTCGTGCTCTTCTACATCGCCACGGCCGCCGGGGACCTCAACCTCCTGATCAACACGGAGGGTGGCGCCCAGGAGCGGCGGATCGTGGGTGGTTCGCAGCGGATCTCACTGGCGATGGCGGACGACCTCGGCAAGGCCGTCCATCTGCGCCAGCCGGTGCGGACGATTCACCGCGGCAAGGGTGTCGTCGAGGTCCGCACGAGCAAGGAGACGTGGACGGCCAAGCGCGTGATCGTCACGCTGCCGCCGGCGCTCATCGGCTCGATCCGCTTCCGCCCCGACCTCCCCGCCCAGCGCGCCCAGCTCGACCAGCGGGTGCCGATGGGCACGGTGATCAAGTGCATGGCGCTCTACGACCGGCCCTTCTGGCGCGATCAGGGACTGAGCGGAATGGCCACGTCGAACACCGGCCAGGTCAGGCTGACCTTCGACAACTCACCCCCCGACGGCAGCCCGGGCGTTCTGCTGGGATTCATCGAGGGCCAGACGGCTCGCGCCCTCGCCGCCGCGCCGCAACGGCAGCGGCGGGCGGCAATGCTCGACTCCGTCGCCCGCTACTTCGGGCCGGAGGCCAAGAACCCCCGCCGCTACATCGACAAGTCCTGGGCGAAGGACCGCTGGAGCCGCGGCTGCTACGTGGGCTTCACACCCCCGGGTGTGCTGATCGGGTATCGGAACGCGATTCGCGAGCCGGTCGGGCCGATCCACTGGGCCGGGACGGAGACCGCGAGCGAGTGGGCGGGCTACATGGACGGGGCCGTCGACTCCGGCTACCGCGCCGCCGCCGAGGTTCTCAGCGAGATCTGAGCGGGGCCGTGGCGGACGCGAGGCGAGGCCCGACCAGCGGGCGTCGCCTCTTTCCGCGACGCGGCGGTCGGAGGTGGGAGGACGGGGACGGGGACGGGAGCGACGGGACTCGAACCCGCGGCCTCCGGCGTGACAGGCCGGCGCTCTAACCAACTGAGCTACGCCCCCCGTTTCGACCCGGGCGCGGGGCTCGGGCGGGCGGCGATTATGGCACGGGCCAGGGGCTAGGCTGCCCACGTGCGACTGATCTCCTATCGCTCCGCGCGCGGCGAGCGGGCGGGGGTGCTCCGTGGCGGCGGGATCGTCGACGCCGGGGACGTCCTCGGCCGCGGACCGGCGACGCTCCGCGCGCTGCTCGAGGCGGGAGCGCTCGCCGAGCTCGCCCGCCTCGCCGAGCGGGCCGACCCCTCGATCGACGTCGCCGGCGTCGAGCTTTTGCCCCCGATCGCCGACCCCGAGAAGATCGTCTGCATCGGCCTCAACTACCGCGCCCACGCGGCCGAGGCGGGGATCGAGCCGCCCTCGGTCCCGACGTTCTTCGCCAAGTTCGCCAACGCGCTCGTCCCCGACGGGGCGACCGTGCCGCTGCCGGCGGCGAGCTCGAAGGTGGACTTCGAGGCGGAGGTCGCCTTCGTGATCGGCCGGCGGGCGAGCGACGTGGGCGTCGCCGAAGCTCTCGCCCACGTCGCGGGTTACACCCTGCTCAACGACCTCTCCGCGCGGGACCTGCAGTTCGCGACGCCGCAGTGGATTCCCGGCAAGGTCTTCGATGGCTCCGCGCCCTGCGGCCCCGCTCTCGTGACCGCCGACGAGATCGAGGATCCGAGCGCGATCGGAGTCGCCCTCGACCTGAACGGGACGCGCATGCAGGAGGCGACGACGGCCGATCTGATCTTCGGCGTCGCCGAGCTCGTCGCCCACCTCTCGAAGCTGATGACGCTGATGCCCGGCGACATCGTCTCCACCGGGACGCCGGCCGGAGTGGGCAGCACGCGCGAGCCGAAGGTCTGGCTCGCGCCGGGCGACGAGCTGCTCGTCAGCTCACCCGAGCTCGGCGAGCTGCGCACGACGATCGGCTGAGCCCGGCGGCCCTGGGGCCGGCGCGGGCTCGCGGACGCACGTGATCCGCTCCTGGCTCCCGAACGCGTTGATCAGCACGTAGGGCGTCCACCAGAGGATGAAGAAGTAGAACCAGTGGGTCGAGCCGACCTGCGTCGCGATCAGCACCGCGGCCCCCAGGGCGGCGATCTGCAGGGGGCCCCGCCGCTTGGGGAGGAAGAAGAGCAAAGCTCCCAGCAGGACCGGCAGCAGACGCGCCAGCTTCTGGACGCCGTCCAGCGAGGGCTCGAGGCCCCAGACGCTGAAGGGCGATCCGCGCGATGCCTGGTAGCCGAAGGTACGGTCGTAGAACTCACGCAGGCCGCCGTCGGGGATCAGCGGCAGCAGCACGACCGCCCAGACAACCAGGAACGCGAGGGCGAAGACCAGGGTCGATCGGACCCGCCGCTCCCCGGGCCCCGCTGCGAACAGCGGCGCGAGGGCGAGCGGGCCGAACTTCGCCGCGGCGCCGAGCCCGATCGCGAGCCCGCGCCGCAGGGGCGAGGCGACGGCGAGCAGCGCCGCCACGAGCAGCGCCGCCACGAGCGCGTCGTTGCCGCCGTTGGCGTCGAGCGCATAGAACGTGTAGGGGTAGGCGAACCAGGCGAACGCGAGCGCGACGCCGAGGTCACGGCCCTCCGATCCCTCACGCAGGCGACGGCCGACCAGCAGCAGCAACCCGGCGACCGCCAGGTCGAAGACGATCGCGGCCGCGTGGGCGGCCGGCAGCTCCTCGAGCCCCCCGTCCCAGGGAAGGACCTGCTCGAAGGGGACGTAGGAGAGGTAGGAGAGCGGGCCGTAGGAGTCGCCGCGGTCGATCAGAGGCGTGAACTCCCCGTCGTAGACCCCCTCGCCCTCGGCGATCCGGTCGGCGCCGACGACGTTGGCGAAGCCGATGTCGATCACCTGCGAGTCGACCAGGTTGAACCCGATGCGGAACACGGCTAGGGCAACGGCCGCGATCGCGAGCCAGCGGACCGGGACGATCGGGATCAGCGGTCCCTTCGCCCGTCGCGGCCTGAACCCGGCGAGCATCATCCGCGCGAAGAGGTAGGCGAGCACCGGGTAGACCAGCGGCACCGAAGCCACGATGTCTCCCTTGTTGAAGAAGAACTGGGAGACCGAGAACGAGAGCAGGACGAGCAGGTCGAGGTGGAGCAGGCGGAAGGGTCGCCGCGGATCGAAGAAGGGAGCGATGAAGAGCAAGGAGAGCGGGATCCAGACCCAGGCCTCGTTGACGTTGCCGGCGACCGCGTCCTCGTAGCCGCGGGCGAGCTTGACCTCGACCTGCTGGTTCCGCCACGCCTCGACGATCGCCCCGCTTCGATCATCGACGACCGCCTGGGCGACGGCGGTGCCGTCTTGGACGTAGTCGACCTGCCAGCGATCCGGTCCGCGCGTGGAGGCGATCGGCCTCATCGTGGGGCTCTCGGCTCGCTCCTCCACCACCTCCGGCGCCTCGTCGGCGAGCGTGATCGCCCGGCGTGCGCTGAGCTCGAACCCCGCTGGAGCCTCGTCGAGCTCGTCGACCCGCTCGAGCGGCGCCAAGGGCTCGGTGCCGAACGGCGGCTGGTGGGCGGGGTTCTCGTCCGCGGAGGCCGCGGCCGGAATCCCGAGGAGGCAGGGGACCATCGCGATCAGCGCGGGCAGCAGGCGAAGGCGGCTCATCCCGCGGCCAAGCTAGACGACGGCGGTGATGGCGGAGCGGGCTCGAGTGGGGCGAACCGAGGAATCCAGCGGCCATAATGGGCAGATGGCCCTCCCTCGTTCCTCGCGGCTCCCCGGCACGGCGCTCGCATCCTGCGTAGCCCTGTCCCTGCTGCTGGCCGCGTGCGGCGACGATTCGAGCGAGTCCGACGGTTCCACGGCCGCCGATTCGACGAGCTCCAGCGCGGCCGCGGGCTCGTTGACCGTGGAGGTCGAACCCGCGCAGGCCGCGCCGGGCGAGAGCATCAAGGCGGCGGTCGTCAACGGGACCGAGAAGGAGTTCACCTACGGCGCGGGCTACGAGCTCGAGCGCCAGGTCGACGGCGGCCTCGAGACGGTCGACCTTCCCGAGCGTCCCGTGGTCCAGATCGGCTACGTGGCCCCGCCAGGAATGACCGGGCCCCCGGTCGCGGTGAAGGTTCCCCCCGACCTCGAACCGGGCATATACCGGGTCGTGATCCAGCGCGACGTCCCCGGCGTTGGAGATCTGAGTGGCCAATTCGAGATCACCGGGGGCTGACCCGCCGCTCCAGCGCGCCGCCGGCATCGCCTACGAGCGCACCGGCGAGGGGCCACCGCTGCTCCTGATCCACGGCCTCGGCGCGACCAGGCACATCTGGCGTCCACAGATCGAGCGGGTCGCCGCCGAGCGCGACGTGATCGCCCTCGACATGCCGGGCTTCGGCGACTCGGAGCTGCTCGAGGAGGTGCCGACCCCGTGGGCAATGGCGGCCGCGATCACTCGCATGTGCGCCGAGATCGGGATCGAGCGACCCCACGTCGCCGGAAACTCGTTGGGCGGCTGGGTCGCGCTCGAGATCGCGAAGGCCGGAGGGGCCGCCTCCGTCTGCCTGATCTCGCCGGCGGGCCTCTGGCGCAATCCGCTCGGGCCCCGCAGCGTCGACTCGCGCATGTGGGCGAGGCGGCTGCGCCCAGCGATCGCCGCGGCGGTCCGCAACCGCGGGGCGCGCGAGGCGATGCTGCGAACCACGGTCGGGCGGCCGGAGAACGTGCCGGTCGACGACGCGCGGGAGATGATCGACGCCTGGCTCACCGCTCCCGGCTACGACGCGGCCAACGCTGAGATGCGCCGCTACGTCTGCGAGGACCTCGACCGCGTCACGGTTCCGACGACGATCGCTTGGGGGGAGCTCGACCGCCTCGTCGGGCCGCCGAAGCCAGAGCGGCGGCCGCCGGGCAGCCGCTTCCTCAAGCTCGAGGGCTGCGGGCACACCCCGAACTGGGATGCGCCCGATCTGATCAGCGAGCTGCTGCTCGAAACGAGCTCGGGCGAGGACGGGACTCGGGCCGGCGAGGCCGAGGCGGTCGCGTAGGCCTCACTCCGAGAGTCCGGTGACCAGCGCGAGCAGCACGCTGTAGAGCAGCAGCCCGATGCAGAACCAGACGAAGCTCGACTCGCGCTCCGACGGCAGCTCCTCCTTGAAGACGTTGAGCAGGATCGACCCGCCGAGGAATGCGGTCAGGAGCGCGACGAGGACGGTGCTCGACGGTGCGAAGAGGGCGGCCAGGAGCCAACCGAGCAACAACGCCGCCGCGAGAATCGGCCGCCCGTAGCGCTGGAAACGCTGCGGGTAGTGCTCCTCGAGGCCGCGGTCGACGAGCACGAAGTGGAGGCCGATCGCGACGGTGAAGAGGATCGCGAAAGCGATCCCGGTGCGCAGCCGCAGGGCCATCGTGTAGGTGATCAGCCCGTTGTAGACGACGAAGGAGGCGAGGTGCAGGCGAAACATCGCCGGCCCCCGCGCGGACGCCTCGGCCGCTCCCTCCCCGCCGAGATCCTGTGCGTGGCGCTCGAGGCCGTAAAAGAGGGTGAAGCCGGCGAGCGCGACGCCGAAGATCGCGAGGTCGAGCAGCGGGGAGCCGGAGATGACGTCCTCCAGCGCCTCCCCGATCGCCTCGTTGCCCTCGACGAGCTCGGGCAGCAGGTGCAGGAAGACGTAGGCCACCGCCAGGCCGCCGGCGAAGGAGCCCATCGCTCGCTCGGGAACCCCCGGCAGGCGCCGGATGCGCGGCGCCAACAGGTGCAGGATCGCCAGGGTGACCGCGATGACGAGGGCGCCGGCGAGCGACTCGCCGAGGGTGAGCTCCGGCCCCTCGGCTGCGGCGATCGCGGCCACCTAGTCGCGCAGCGCCGGCAGCCCGTCGAGGCTGCGGGCGGCCTCGTCGCGCTTCGTCTCCTCGTAGCCCTCGGCGCCCATCCGGCGGACCTTCTTCGCCGTCGAGAGCGCGTGATGCTCGCGGTGGCCCTCGAGGCTCATCAGCGGAACGCCGTAGCCGCAGGAGTCGCTGATTCGCGTCACCTCGACGTGGACCAGGGAGCGGCGCGCCTCGGGAATCGAGGCGTCGTCGAAGTCGGCCTTGGCGAGCAGCTTCTCGAAGCGCTCGTCGTCCTTCGGCACCACCTCGCCCCGGCCGTGCAGCCGGACGATCCGCGGGGGGCCCTCGAAGGCGCAGAGCATTACGCAGATCCGGCCGTTCTCGCGCAGGTGAGCGATCGTCTCGGCGCCGCTGCCGTGCACGTCGAGGTAGGCGACGGCACGCGGGCCGAGCACGGCGAGGGAGCCGATCGGGCCCTTCGGCGAAGCGTTCACGTGACCGTCGGCGGCAAGCGGCGCGGTGGCGACGAAGAAGAGCGGCTGACGGGAGATCCACTCGCGCAGGTGGTCGGTGATCTCGTCGAAGCCCTTGGCCATGGGACGGCGGAGGCTACGCCGTCGGCAGACGGAGAGGCTGCCGCCGGCACGGGCGGCCATCTTGCGCCCTACGATCCTTCGATGCCGCTCACCGTGAAGCGCGCGTGGGCGGCGAGATCTGCGACCCCTGCGCCCGAGCCCGACCCGTACGAGGCACTCGCTCGCGAGCTCGACGCGATCCGCGACGCGGTGCGCGCCGACCTCGGCAGCAGCGATCGCGCCTACATAACCCGCGTCATCGCGGTCCAGCGCCACCTCGAGCTCGCCGGGCGGGCGCTGCTCGTCGGCGCGCGGTTCGCTCCGGCGGCCGTCGCAGGCACCGCGCTGCGCTCGCTGGCCAAGGTCCTCGAGAACATGGAGATCGGCCACAACGTCCTGCACGGTCAGTGGGACTGGATGGGGGACCCGGCCATCCACTCGAGCACCTGGGAGTGGGACGCGGCGTCGACGGCCGGATCGTGGAAGCGCGCGCACAACTTCCAGCACCACACCTACACGAACGTCCTCGGTCGCGACCGAGACCTGGGCTACTCGGCGATGCGCGTCGAGCCCGAGCAGCCCTGGCATCCGATCTACCTGACCCAGCCGGTCTACTTCTTCCTCATGGCAGCGGTCTTCGAGTGGGGGATCGCTCTGTACGACCTCGAGCTCGACGCGGTGGGCCGGGGCGAGAAGTCCCGGGCCGCGGCCCGCCGCGAGATCGTCGCCCTGCTGTACAAGGCACGTCGCCAGCTTCTCAAGGACTACGCCCTCTTTCCCGCGCTGGCCGGCCGCCGGGGGGCGCGCCGGGCGCTGGCCGGCAACGTCGTCGCGAACATGGTCCGCAACGTCTGGGTGCACACCATCGTCTTCTGCGGACATATCCCGGAGGGCGCCGAGACGTTCACCGAGGAGCAGTACCGCGACGAGTCGCGCGGCGGCTTCTACCGGCGCCAGCTGCTCGGCTCGTGCAACCTCGAGGGCAGCCGCCTCTTTCACCTGCTGAGCGGAAATCTCTCGTTTCAGATCGAGCACCACCTCTTCCCCGACCTCCCCAGTAACCGCTACGCGGAGATCGCGCCCCAGGTCCGGGCCGTGTGCGAGCGCCACGGGTTGCCGTACAACAGCGGCCGGCTCGGGCGCCAGTACCGCTCGGTCTACCGGCAGATCCTTCGCCTCGCGCTTCCCGGCGGCTGATCGCGATCCGCGACGCCAATTGACCAGGCGGCGGCGCCCCCTCCCGGACGCGAAACAGCGAACATCCCCACGATGACGGCCGAGGCACCCGGCGCTCCTCTGATCGCGGCGCTACAGCAGCTCGAGGCCGAGACGCGCGGGGTGGAGCTCGGCCTCGAGGTGCCCGACGCCGAGGAGGCCCGCCGCTCCCGCGACGAGCTCGTCGCTCAGATCCGCGACTACCTGCTCCCCCGCCTGCGGCAGATGGACGCGCCGCTTCTGATCGTCGTGGGCGGCTCGACGGGGGCCGGAAAGTCGACGATCGTCAACAGCCTCGTCGGCTCCCCGGTCAGCCCCTCCGGCGTCCTCAGGCCGACGACCCGCGCGCCGGTCCTCGTCTGCAACCCCGAAGACCTCGGCTGGTTCGCCGACGAGCGGATCCTCCCCGGCATGAGCCGCACCGTCTCCGGAACGGCCGGCCCGGGCGGCCTCGGGATCGCCCCCACCGACGCGCTACCTGCCGGTCTCGCCCTGCTCGATTCCCCCGACATCGACTCCGTGGTCGAGTCGAACCGCGATCTGGCCCGCCAGCTCCTCGCCGCCGCCGACGCGTGGCTCTTCGTGACGACGGCGGCCCGGTATGCCGACGCCGTTCCCTGGGAGCTCCTCCACGCTGCCAGCGAGCGCGGCACCGCCCTCTCGATGGTCCTCAACCGCGTCCCGCGCGACGCCGAGGAGGTTGAGGGGCACCTGGCGCAGATGCTCGCCGAGCGCGGCCTGCCGGGAACCCGCCTACTCACGGTCGACGAGGTCGAGCTCGAGGGCGAGTTGCTTCCCACCGCGGCGCTCGCACCCGTGCGCGGCTGGCTCGACGAGCTGGCGGCGGATGCGGGATCGCGGAGCGAGCTGATCAGGCGGACGCTGAGCGGCGCCATCGACAGCCTCGAGGGGCGCGTCGAAGGGATCGGCGAGGTCGTCGCGCGCCAGGGCGTCGCCGCGGAGCAGCTCCGGGCCGAGGTCGACGAGTCCTATGCCCGCGCCCTCGGTGACGTCGACGACGCGTTCCGCAGCGGCTCGCTGCTCCGCGGGGAGGTGCTGGCCCGCTGGTACGACGTCGTAGGGACGGGGGAGGTTATGCGGGCGATCGAGTCGCGCATCGCGTGGGTGCGCGATCGGGTGCGGGCAGCCCTCAGCGGCAATCCACCGGCCGACGCGGAGCTGGCGAACGCCGTGGAGTCGAGCATCGACGGCCTCGTCCACACCGCCGCCGATCGGGCCGCCGAGCGCGCCGCCGCATCGTGGCGAGCCAGCCCGACCGGGCGCGTCCTCACGCGCGACGCCGAGCGGCTCGATGCCGCCTCGCCCGATCTCCCCGAGCGCACGAGCCGCGAGGTGCGGGCCTGGCAGGGATACGTCTTCGACCTCGTCAGCGAGGAGGGCGCGGACAAGCGCACCGCCGCGCGGCTCGCCTCGCTGGGGGTGAACGGCGCCGGCCTCACCGTGATGCTCGCGGTCTTCGTCCAATCCGGCGGGCTCACCGGCGCGGAGGTCGCGGTCGCCGGCGGGACAACGGCCCTCAGCCAGAAGGTCCTCGAGGCGCTCTTCGGCGATCAGGCCGTGCGTTCGCTCGCCGCCCGAGCCCGCGAGGATCTGCTCGCGCGGGTCGAGGGCCTGCTGAAGGCGGAGGCCGAGCGCTTCGTGGAGCTGCTCGCGGCGGTCGCCCCCGCGCCGGATTCGCCGTCGCGCCTGCGCGAGGCGGTGGCGAAAGTCGGATCGGCGCGGTGAGCGGCGGCCTCGATCGCCGGCTCGCCGCTCTCGCCGCCGCCGTCGACTTGGCCGAGGGCCGCCTCGACGATGATGCGGTCGAGCGGGCGCGGGCCGTCCTCGAGCGGGCCGGCGCGCGGCTCGGATTCGGCGCGGAGGCGACGGTGGTCGCGCTGGCCGGCCCCACGGGCGCCGGCAAGTCGAGCCTCTTCAACGTGCTGGCCGGGGGCGAGCTCGTCGAGGCCGGCCGGGTGCGGCCGACCACCGCCTCGGCGACCGCCGCCGTCTGGGGCGATCCGCCGCACGCGCTGCTCGACTGGCTCGGAGTCCCAGTGCGCCATCCCGTCGCGGGCGCGGGCCGGGACGGCCTCGTGCTCATCGACCTGCCGGACTTCGACTCGGTGCAGTCCAGCCACCGCCTCGAGGCGGACCGTCTGATCGAGCTCGTCGACCTGCTGGTCTGGGTGGTAGACCCGCAGAAGTACGCCGATGCCTCCCTCCACGACGGCTACCTGAGCCGCTTCCGCGCGCACGAGGAGGCGATGGCCGTGGTCCTCAATCAGGCGGACCTGCTCGAGCCGGCTGCGCTCGACGCGTGCCGCCGCGATCTCGCGGGCCTGCTCGAGCGCAGCGGCCTCGGAGGGGTGCCGATCCTGGCCGTCTCCGCGACCGCCGCCGGCGGGACGCGCGAGCTCGGGAAGCTGCTGGAGGATCGGGTACGTCGGCGGAAGGCCGCGCTCGCACGGCTCTCGGCGGACGTCGGGGAGGTGGCCACCGAGCTCGCGGCGAGCTGCGAGGGCAGGGCCGGCGAGGGGGTTGGGCGCAGCGAGCGCAAGCAACTCGTCGAGGCCCTGGCGCAGGCCGCCGGGGTGCCGGTCGTCACGCGCGCCGTGGAGTCGGCCCATCGCCGTCGCGGTGGACTCGCCACGGGGTGGCCCCCGCTGCGCTGGGTGCGGCGGCTCCGTCCCGACCCGCTCGGGCGGCTCCGGATCGGCGAGCGCCCGGGGGAGGACGTGCGCACCTCCCTTCCCGCCGCGAGCCCGGTGCAGCGCTCGCAGGCGGAGTCAGCGCTGCGCACGGTGGCAGCGGAATCGGCCCGCGGCCTGCCCGAGCCCTGGCCGCGGATGGTGCGCTCGGCGGCGACGGCTCACGAGGGCGAGCTCCCGGATCGCCTCGATCGCGCGATCGCGGGGGCGAAGCTCCCGACGAGGCGGCCGCGGTGGTGGTGGTTGGCGGGATTCGCGCAGAGGGCGCTGGCCTACGTTGCGGTAGTCGGCGCCCTCTGGCTGCTCGCAATCGTCGCGCTCGGCTACCTGCAGCTCGACGACGCGATCCCGACCCCTGATCTCGGCGGCTTTCCGATCCCGACGCTGCTCCTCGTCGGCGGCCTGCTGGTCGGGCTGGTGCTCGCCTGGCTCGGGGGCGTGGTCAACGCAGCCGCCGCGCGCCGCCGCGCGGCCGCGGCCGCGCGCGAGCTCCATGGCCGGATCGAGGAGGTCGGCGAGGAGCTGGTCATCCTCCCGATCGAGGAGGAGCTGCGCGCGTACGAGCGCCTCTGCGCGGAGCTTCGCACCGCGTGCGCCGGCTGAGCGCCGACCGCCGAGGACCACGACTCCGGCTTCACGTCCGCCGTCTCGCTTCGCCACGACGCGCCCCCGTTAGCCTTGACCCTGTGAGCGTCGCTGCCCCGCCGCTGTTCGCGTTCGACAACTCCTACGTTCGTGAGCTCGGGGGGCTGTACGAGCCATGGCAGGCGGCATCGGTGCCGGCGCCGCGGATGCTGGCCCTCAACGAGGAGCTGGCCACGGAGCTGGGGGTCGATGCCGACGCGCTGCGAGCGCCCCACGGCCTCGACGTCCTTGCCGGCAATGCCACGCCTGCGGGGGCGTCGCCGGTGGCGCAGGCCTACGCCGGCCATCAGTTCGGGGGATTTTCACCCCGCCTCGGCGATGGTCGAGCGCTCCTGATCGGCGAGGTCCTCGACGTTCACGGACGCCGTCGCGACCTGCACCTGAAGGGGTCCGGTCGCACGCCGTTCGCGCGAGGCGGTGACGGGAAGGCGGCCGTTGGCCCGATGCTCCGCGAGTACGTGATCGGCGAGGCGATGCACGCGCTCGGCATCCCCACCACCCGCGCGCTCGCCGTGGTGGCGAGCGGCGATCAGGTTGCGCGGGAGACGACGCTCCCCGGCGCGGTGCTCACCCGGGTGGCGGCGAGCCATCTCCGGGTCGGCACGTTCCAGTACGCGGCAGCGCACGATGACCCGACCCTCGTGCGGCGCCTCGCCGACCACGCGATCGCGCGCCACTACCCCGATGCGGTCGAGGCGGAGAACCCATACCTCGCGTTCCTCGAAGGCGTCGTCGACGCCCAAGCATCGCTGATCGCTCGCTGGATGCTCGTCGGGTTCATCCACGGCGTCATGAACACCGACAACATGGCGATCTCCGGCGAGACCATCGACTACGGCCCCTGTGCGTTCATGGAGGCCTTCGACCCGGCCACCGTATTCAGCTCGATCGATCAGGGCGGCCGCTACGCGTACGGCAACCAGCCGGGCATCGCCCTGTGGAACCTGGCGCGGTTGGCCGAGACGTTGCTGAGCCTGCTCAGCGCGGAGGCGGATGCGGCGCTCGCGTCCGCCACCGATGTGCTGCAGTCGTTTCCCGACCGCTACCACCGGTACTGGAGCCGCGGGATGGGCGCCAAGCTGGGCTTGGTCGACGGCCAGCTCGGGGAGAGCACCCTGATGAGCGACCTGCTGGAGCTGCTGCATACGCAGAGGGTCGACTTCACGTCGTTCTTCCGCGCGCTTTCCTCGGCGGCGCTCGGGGAGCCTGTACGCGCGCGATCCCTCTTCGCGGAGCCCTCCGCCTATGACGCGTGGTCGGAGGGTTGGCTGGCCCGGCTCGCCTCCCAGGCGGCCGACCCAGCAGCGGTCGCGAAGACGATGGACCGGGTGAACCCCATCTACATCGCGCGGAACCACCTGGTGGAGGAAGCGTTGACCGCAGCAACCGAGGACGACCTGGAACCGTTGCGGCGGCTGCTCGACGTGCTCGCCCAGCCGTTCGACGAACGCCCCGGCCTCGAGCAATACGCCGCACCGGCGCCGCCGAGCTTCGGCGCCTACCGCACGTTCTGCGGGACGTAGGCACAGGTTCTCGAACCCCGGCGGCGCCGGCTGGTCAGGCCTTTACGCCCTCGGCCTCCAACCATTCGGCGACGTCCGCCGGAGGGTGGTCGCCGAAGCTGAGCCGGCCGATTCCCTGAGGACCCGCTCCCGATCGTCGGCATCGATGTTCGTCGCCAACCAGATCGCCGCTGCGGCGACCATGGCACCGGCCGGGCTGTCACCCTCGGGATCGACGCCGCCGACCGTGCTGCCCAGTCGGCCGCCTCGGGGTCGCACAGTGCCGCTGCCTTCGAGACTGCCTCGCCCACCGTGGGGATCCCTTGCCTGTCGCCCGGCTTCATGGCAACGAGCTACCCCCGGAGTGACGCCCTGAATCCTGCTTCCGTCCCCCGGGGCGCTGTCATCGTTGGCGCGATGATCGACGAGCGCTAGCGACGGTGGACCTGAACGTGTCCCGCAGCGCGGGGCCAAGGTCGCCCAGATCGACATCGCCCGTCGCTTGAGCCACGCGATCTGGCACATGCTTTCTCGCAACGAGAAGTTCGCTCCCCGAGGCGCCGCCCTTCGTCTGGCGGCATAGACCGCCCTTTTGGACTTGCGCCCCGGAGCGAACAATCCGATTTCGCCTGATCCGCCCCGAAGAGGCGGCCATAGAGACATGAGCGTTGCTCCCCACCCCTGACCGACGAGGAGGCATGACCACGAAACGATCGTTTGGTGACAGCCGGCCCTTCTTCATAGAGACGAGAAGTGGTATCCCCCGTCACGCTGCAAGGCCGACTCGCTCGACGATCTGTGCGTCGCAGCGAGAGCGATCGGGGCCCCCGCTATGTTTGTCACTGAGACCTGCGGTACCGGCTTGGTACCGACTGGTGCGTCCTATGCGTCCGGACAGCAACGGACTCCGAGGATGGTCCTTCTTGCCCTGATCACTGATTACCTCCGCCCAGCCGGGCGACACTCGGGCGCTCCGCCGCTTTGTGGCTACGGATAGAGAACCCGGGCGCGCCGCGAAGATCACGCGGCGGGGGGAATCAGGGGGCGTAGGAGCCGGAGCCCGGGCCGGAGCTCGAGCCGTCGAGTGTCTCGCCGTCGCGGTCGCCGCCCCCTGGACCTGCTTGGTCGTCGAGCGTCCCGTCGAGCGTTTCGCCGCCGCCGTCGCCTGAATCCCCGTCGGGGGGAGGCGGCGGCGGCAGGTCCGATCCGTCCGAGCCGGGGCCGGAGCTGTCGTCTCCCGAGGGACCAGGGCCGGAGCCGCCCCCGCCATCGCCGGGACCGTCATGGCCGGAGCCGTCGTTGAGGGGAGGCGGGAGGGTCTCGCCGTCGCCGGGACCTTCCGACCCGGACCCGTCGCCGTCGCCGGGGCCCAAGTTGTCGCCGCCGCCGTCGCCTGAATCGCCGTCGCCGCCGCCGGGGCCCGAGGAGTCCCCGCTCGTCTCCGAGCCCGACGTCGCGACGCCCGAGCCCGATTCGTCCGATCCCGGCCCGGAGTCGTCCTCGCTCTCGTGGCCGCCGTCGAAGGCGCTCGGCTCGAGGGGCTCATCGACCCGATCGGCGACGGCCTCCACCAGAGCCTCGACGCGCGCGGCCTCGGCTCGCTCGGGTGTCTCGATCGAAGTGTCCCGCTCGATTGCCACCCCGGTGGCGAGGGCGGCGACGGCCGCGGCGACTACGAGGCCGCCCTTGGCCCCGGCGGCGCCGATCACGGTCGCGCCCGTCGCGCCCGCCCCGGTTGCGCCCGCGGTGGCCGCCCCGGCAGGGCCCCCGCCTGCCAGCAGCAGCCGCATCAGCGGCAACGGCACGAGCACCCCCACCGCGTCACGAAGCGTGGTCCGGGCCCTGAAGATCAGGCCGCGGACGGCGGTGGCGCTAGTCCCCAGCTGAGCGGCGATGTCGGCGTGGCCGGCGCCGTCGATCTCGCGCCGGACCAGCGCCTCGCGCTGGGCGCGCGGCAGGGCGCAGATCGCCGTCACGAGTCGATCGAGCTCCTCGTGCTGCTCGGCTATCGCTTCGGGCCCGGTGCCACCGGCGACCTCGGGGGCGAGCTCGGCGGAGACCGGCTCGTCGCGGATCACGTTCAGCGAGCCGTTGCGCACGATCGCGAACAGCCACGGCCGGAGGTAGATCTCCTTCGGCTCGCCCAGAAGTGCCCGGTGCGCCTTCTCGAGCGAGCCCTGGACGACGTCCTCGGCCCGGTGGTGGGAGACGATCGCGGTCGCGAACGCGACGAGGGGCGCCCGGTAGCGGCGCACGATCTCCTCGAAGGCCGGCTCGTGTCCCTCGCGCACGAGCCCGACGAGCCGCTCGTCGGATTGGGCCGCAAGGGCTCGGCGGGCGATCGGTCTCAACGGTCCTGCTCTCATCCTGCTCTCGATGTTCGTGCGCATCCCGACGGACGATGCGCACCTCCATGAAAGCAACACGGGACGGGCGGCAAGATCACGCGAGTTCCGGCGGGGCGCGAGTGGGGGGCGGCTGCGCCTCGAAAGCTAGGCAAGAGGCTGCCGGGCCAAGCTGATAGAGACGCGTGAGTCCTGATTCGCCCTAGGGGGAGACACGCCGTGCACAAAGTAGGTCATTTGTCCTTTCGTTCCTGAAACGACGTGAGAGCGCTCGCGCAAAGCGACGCCGTAGTCCTCGCCCGCAACTACGAGCTGCCAGTGGTCTAGATGTCGCCACCACGATCGGGGAACCCGGGTCTATCCCGCGCAGCCAGGCCGCGGGTGCCTTCGTGGTCGGCATCGGCCTGATGCCTTGATGACCGACCGCTTCGCAGTGCTTTCTGAACCCGGGGTCCCGACTACCGAGACTCTCGAGCATTCGGAGCGGGGGCCGGGCTCGCGTTTCCTCCGGTTGCGAGCGGGACAGGGATACCTGGGACGGCACAAGCGGGGCCCAATCAGCCACCGGGGGCCCTGTTGTGGAGGTCTGCACCCCGGTTTCTTCTGTGGTGTCCATCGTGGCTTTAACGGTCGCCTTTGAGGGAAGTAAGAACGAATGAAGAAGGAAAGGCCGCCGCCCAAAGGGCGACGGCCTCCCGTTCCAGATGCGCGAGCCGGGAGTCCTACTGGCTTAGCGCACGACCTCGCAGTTGTCTGCGACGTCATCGTTGCCCGAGGCGTGGACCACGTCGTGTCCGCGTCCGCAGTTGATCGTGTCGCGACCGTGCCGGGTGGCGAAGATCTCGTCCGCACCGCCACCGCCGCTCAGGTCGTCCTGACCGCTGCCGCCGGTGAGATCATCGTTGTCGGCGTCGCCTTCGAGATCGTCGTCTCCGGCCTGGCCCTTTTCGACGTCATCGCCGTCGCCGCCATCGATCGCGTCGTTGCCATCGCCGCCTTCGAGCTGATCGTCGCCCTCGTCGCCGCAGATGTCATCGTCGCCGTCGTCGCCGTCGATCTCATCGTCACCGGCATTGCCGTCGAGGGAGTCATCGTCGGCGGTGCCGTCGAGCTCGCCCTGATCGTCGTCGTCATCGGTGCCTTCGACCTCGATGCCTTGATCGTCGCCGTCCTCGCCTTGGCTGTCGTTGTCGTCGCCTTGGTCGTCGTTGTCGTCGAGCTGGCAGGTAGCGCTCGGCTCATCGCCCGCGCCGTCGTCGCTGGCCTGGGCGTTCGACACGGCGAGTCCTACGAAAAAGACTGCGACCGCCACCGCCATCGCTAGGAGCAGCAGATGTCGTCTGAAATTGATTGCCTCGAAAGTCAAGATGGTCCCTTCATCAGTCCGTTGGGGATAGGTCCACGTGCGTCTCTATCGGCTTGAACCCGGCGGAGAGTGAAAGATCACGCGAAAGGCTGAGGAATGTCCGTCACGACGTTCGAGGCTCTGGGGTGGCCGCTTTCCGTGCAAAGCGCCGCTTCTCGTCCAGGGCGGTACCTCAGCTCGCTCCCCCCAACTACGCCTGCCTGGGTGCCTCTCTGTTGGAGACCGTAACCTCCCGAGTGTGGACCTCCGCCTATACGAGCAGATAAACGGCTTCGCCTTCGACCATGAATGGTTCGAGGACCCCCTGCGCTTCTTCGCTCTCGACGCCCAATATTTCTTCGTCGCGCTGCTAGGAGCCCTATTCCTGGCAGGCGGAAAGTGGGCTTCGCAGAGTGCTCGACGCGGGGTCGCCGCCGCGGGGTTCAGTGCGCTTCTGGCGCTCGGGATCGCCCAGGTGATCTCACACCTCTGGGAGCGACCTCGTCCTTACGTCGCGCACCCGGATGTCGCCCACCTGTTCATCTCGGCTTCACCCGACCCCTCCTTCCCGAGCGACCACGCCACGGCTGCCTTCGCCATCGCAACCGCGATCTTCCTGCGCAATCGAAAGGCCGGATACGTGGCGCTGGCGATGGCCACCGCACTGGCCTTTGCTCGGGTTGCGGTCGGGACGCATTATCCCGGCGACGTATTGGGCGGCGCCGCCCTCGGTGCGACCTGCGCCCTCTTGTTCTACCTCCCGCCGGTACGGGGGGCACTCCATCGCCTGGCCGATTGGGCTTCAGGCTTGTACGAGCGGTTCCTGCGGGTAGCGTTGAGTCGCAGCTTGAGCAACTCGGGCTGAGCGGCGCCCCCAGACGTTGGTGTCCCCGTCGTTGCGGGCGGCATCGAACGCGTCTGCCTATACCCGCTTTCCATGCAAGCGGCGATACGCGGGCGGGCACAGCACGCCTTGGTTCGTGGCAGCCATCGGGCACAAACGGGCACAGGATGAGACTAAGCCGAAGGGGTCGTGCCTTAGCTATGTCACCGGCTTCGCAGAAAACCCCCTATCTGCAGGGATTACCAGAGTGGGCGGTACTGGTCTCGAACCAGTGACCTCCTGCTTGTAAGGCAGGCGCTCTCCCAACTGAGCTAACCGCCCCGCGGACCGAGGTTATGGCTTAACGGCTACGGGCCACGGTCGATCAGCCGCCGCCCTCGGCCAAGACGAAGCAAGACCGTCGCCTCCGGCAGCGGCGCGACAGTCACTCCTCGCATTGCCTGACCGTGTCGTCGCCCCTGCCACCCTTGCAGCGGTCGAAGCCAGCGCCACCGCGAATCACGTCGTCGCCCGGCCCGCCCTTGATCACATCGGCGCCGTCATGGCCGTTGAGCTCGTCGGGACCTCCGCCGCCGAGCAGGGTGTCATCCCCACTGCCGATCTCGTTGATATCCAGGCTGCCACCGCTGATCTTGTCTCGGCCGTCCTCACCGGCCAGCCGGTCATTCCCTGTGTCGCCGCGAGCGAAGTCGCGGCCGGCTCCGAGACAGACGCGGTCGTTGCCCTCGTCCGCGATGACGCTGTTCGCGGCTGACCGCGTCACGATGACATCCGGTCCACCGGTACCGGGCACGAACTCGTCGTTGCTGACCTTCGTCGCTTGCTCCCCAAAGCAGATCGGCCCTCCAGCCGCAGCGTCCACGGCGCTGGGAGAGGGCGTCGTGACGCCAAGGACCAGGCTGGCGGCCACCACGCCCATAACGACCCGAATCAGCTTCATTCGTCTCCTCGTCTCAGGTTGAAAGACGGCGGCGGACTGCCGCGAGGTGGTCACAGTAGTCCGGCAAGGTGCGTCGGTCAACGGTCGGGCATGCTGGGCTCATCGGGGCCCTTCTGCCTGCGCCGCTTGGTCTGGGGCGGAGGGTGAGCTCGGCTATCGCCTGGCGCTAGGGTCGGGGGATGGAGCTCGGGATCGAAGGCAGGGTCGCGCTCGTGCTCGGGGCCAGCGCCGGCATCGGACGCGGGATCGCCGAGGCGCTGGCCGGAGAAGGAGCGAAGGTGGCGCTCGCCGCGCGATCGGCCGACCGGCTCGAGCGGGTCGCCGCCGAGATCGAAGGCGAGACGGCGATCTTCGTCGCCGACACCACCGACCTCGAGCGGATGGCCCAGCTGCCCGGGAAGGTCGGCAGGGAGCTCGGTCCAGTCGAGATCCTCGTCCTCAACACGGGCGGCCCCCCGCGGGGCACCGCGCTCGAGCATTCGCCGGCGACATGGGAGGAGGCCTACCGCTCCCTGGTGCTCGCGCCGCGGGTCCTGGTCGAGGCGACGCTGCCGGCCATGCGGGAGGGCGGCTGGGGCCGGATCGTCAACGTCGCGTCCTCCTCGATCCGCGAGCCGATCCCGGGGCTGGCGCTGTCGAACTCGAATCGCATGGCAGCGCTCGGCTTCCTCAACACGCTCGCGAGGGAGGTCGCCGGCGAGGGCGTCACGGTCAACACGATCGCCACGGGGCGCTTTGCCACCGACCGGCTCGCGGAGGGCTACGGGGGATCGCTCGCGGAGGCTGAGCGCATCGCCGCGGAGGAGGTTCCCGCGGGAAGGCTCGGCACGCCGGCGGAGTACGGGGATCTGGTGGCCTTCGTCTGCTCGGAGCGGGCCGCCTACCTGACCGGCACGGTCATCCCGCTCGACGGCGGGCTGACCCGCTCCTCCTGAAGCAGCGCTCAGGCGGTCCGGGCGACCCGCGGGCGGCGGTCGGCCTCGCGGGCGACGAGAGGGCCGCGGCCCCTCGCGACGAGAAGCCAGACGACCCCGGCGAGCACCATCACGACGCTGAGGAGCTGCGCCTGGGTCAGCCCCAGCGCGACGTCCTCGTTGCGGCGGACGAACTCGACGAGGAAGCGCTCGACGCCGGCGGCCACTAGATAGATCGCGAACAGCAGGCCGGGCCGGAGCCGATCGCGCAGGCGCCAGAGCACTAGGGCGACGACGGCCATCGCCAGGGTCTCGTAGATGGGCGTCGGGTGGACCGGGACGTCGGTCGCCACGGTGCCCTCCGGATACGCCATCGCCCAGGGGCCGTCCCACGGCTCCCCGTAGTCGCCGTCGCCGGAGAGCTGGCATCCGACGCGGCCGATCGCGTAACCGAGCGCGAGCGGGGCGGCGGCCAGATCGAGCAGGGCGAGGCCGAGGATGCCGCGGTAGCGGGCCCAGAGCAGGACCGCGATCGCGCCGCCGATCGCGCCGCCGTACCAGACGAGCCCGGAGCCGCTGAACAGGCTGCCGAGGAGGTCGCCCTCGACGTCGCTCCAGTTCTGGATCACGAAGTCCACCCGAGAGCCCACGAGCCCGCCGAGCAGGGCGACGAACGCCATCTCGTACGCCCAGTCCGGGGGCTTGCCGAGCTCGCTGAAGCGGCGCGCGACGACGGCCCCTGCGGCGACGAACCCGAGCCCGAACATCAGCCCGAACGTCTGCAGCGTGACTGGTCCGATGTCGATCTCTGGATACATGTGCGATAGCCCCGACGGGGATCGAACCCGTGTCTGCGCCGTGAAAGGGCGCTGTCCTGGACCACTAGACGACGGGGCCGTTCGCAATGAGTCTAGGCGGAGCAGCTTCCGTCCGAAGAGGGGGCGAGAATCGAACGTGTGTTCGTCTCTCCGAAGAACCCGCGCTTAGCGGATGAACATGAGAAGGCCCGACAGCTGCGCTATCTAGGAATGTCGATCAAGCGCATTGCGGCGACCGTCGGGGTTTCCCCCTCGACAGTCAGCATCTGGGTCCGCGACATCGAGCTTCTGCCGCGGCATCGCGAGGCGCTCATCAAGAAGAATCGCGATGCCCGCCTACCCGGCGGCCGCAATGAAGTGTGGCGCGAGCTGAGCCGCACCCGCCGTCGGCAATACCAGGACAAGGGACGGCAGCGAGCTCGCACCGGCGAGATACTTCACCTCGCTGGCTGCATGCTCTACTGGGCTGAGGGCTCGAAGGAGCGCAACAGCGTCCTCTTCGCTAACTCCGATCCCGCGATGATGGTCATGTTCCTACGGTTCCTTCGGGAGTGCTTCGGTCTTACGCCCGCGGAGATGACCCTCCGCCTCAACGTGTATACAAACAACGGGCTATCGATCGAGGACATCGAGACCTACTGGCTCGAACTCCTCAGTCTGCCTCGTAGCTCGTTACGAAAGCACATGGTCAACCACTGCCCCACTTCAAGCAGCGGCTTGAAGCGAAACAAGTTGCCCTACGGAGTGTGCACACTCCGCGTGAAGCAGAGCACATGGCTTGTCCAGCACATCTATGGCGCAATTCAGGGGTACGCGGGCTTCGACGAACCGAGGTGGCTAGATGGCCCGCCACGTAAGCAGCAGTCCTCCCACTAACCCACCAGCATCTCCAGGAGCGCCTTCTGGGCGTGCAGGCGGTTCTCGGCCTGGTCGAACACGGCCGAGCGATCGCCGTAGAGAACGCCCTCGGTGATCTCCTCACCCGGGTGGGCGGGAAGGCAATGCATGACGATCGCGCGCTCGCTCGCAGCGGCGACTAGCTCCTCGTCGACTCGGTAGGGAGCGAGGGCCTCGCGCTTCGACTCGGCCTCGGCGTCGTCCTCCATGCTCACCCAGACGTCGGCGTAGACGGCATCCGCGCCCGCCACCGCCTCGCGCGGATCGCCGATCAGCTCGGCCCCCGCCGCCGCCTCGAGCTCGAACCCCTGCGGCGAGGAGCTGACGACCTCCACCCCCGCGGCACCCCCCAGCAACGCCAGGGACCGAGCGACGTTGTTGCCGTCGCCGACGTAGGCCACCCGGAGCCGCTCGAGGGAGCCGAAGCGCTCCCGCAGGGTGAGCAGGTCGGCGATCGCTTGGCACGGGTGGTGCAGCGGCGTCAGCGCGTTGATCACCGGCACGTCGGCCGCTGCGGCGAGCTCGATCACCCGCTCGTGCGAGCCCGAGCGGATCGCGATCGCGTGCAGATAGCGGGAGAGCACCCGGCCGATGTCGCCGATCGACTCGCCGCGGCTGAGCTGGAGCTCGTCGGCCCTCAAGACCACGGGCGTACCGCCCAGCTCCGCGACCCCGACCTCGAAGGACACCCGCGTCCGGGTCGAGGGGCGCTCGAAGACGAGCCCCACCGACCGACCGCTCAACGACGTCGCACCGGCCGCCGGGCGGTCGGCCTTCAGCTCGGCGGCCCGCTCGAGCAGGGTCTCGAGCCGGTCTGTGATCTCCTCGCCGGTGAGGAAGTCGGGCGCCATCGAAGCGCGGCACCTTACGGGACCGGCGGCCGGCGAGGGCAGAGCGGGCTCGCTCGACCCGGCTGCCGCCGTGGCCGCGCCGATACTCGAAGCGGCTATGCAGGTCAGGGTGCTGAGCTGGAACCTCTTTCACGGGCGGGACTTCCCGCCGGAGCCGAGCCTGCTCAGCTGGCGCTCGCGGCTCCTGCGGACCACGGAGCGGGGGCGCTCGCACGCCCAGGTCAACCGCGACCTCCTCGACTCGTTCGCCGGGGTGCTCGCCTCAACCGATTGGGACGTGGCGCTGCTCCAGGAGGTTCCGCCGCGCTGGGCCGAGCGGCTGGCGACTGAGTGCCGCGCCGTCCCCCACCTCGTTCTGACGAGTCGCAACATCCCCTGGCTGAGGCGCCTGCAGGCACTGGCCGCCGACTTCAACCCGGACCTGATCGCCTCCTGGGAGGGCGGATCGAACCTGACCCTCGTCCGCACGGAGCGAGCCGACCGTCCGGCGATCATCGAGCGCAGGATGCTGCGCCTGGCGCTCCTGCCCGAGCGGCGGGCGATGGTGTTCTCCCGCCTCGACTGCGGCCTCTGCGTCGCCAACCTGCATGCCAGCGCAGCGCGCACCGCGGCCGAGCGCGAGCTGCCGCGCGCGGCCGCGGCGGCGATCGCCTGGGCGGAGGGCTCTCCGCTCGTCCTCGGCGGCGACTTCAACCTCCGCCCCGCGCTCAGCCGGCACGTCTTCGAGGCGCTGGCGCGCGAGCACTGCCTCGAGGCTCCCACCGGGGAGCGGGTGATCGACCACCTGCTGACGCGCGGCGCCGAGGTGGTCGAGCCGCCGCGGCGATGGGCCCCCGAGGGGCGCGAGGTTCCCGACCCGACCGCCTCCGGCGGCCGTCGCCTGCCGATCAGGCTCTCCGACCACGCGCCCGTGGAGGTGCTGATCGAGCTGCCCGGTCGCTCGGGACCGGGCGATCCCTGAGGGCGAGCGCACGGGTTCTCCCGACCCTGTGATATTTCCCGGCGACGCCCAACGCCAGGAAGGACGAGATGGCCCCCAGCTCCCGCAAGAAGACCTCGAAGAGGACCAGCTCCAGCTCGAGCACGCCGCGCCGGCCATCCAGGGGGCGCTCCGCCGATCGCGCCGACAAGAGCGTCGAGGCGTTCCGGGACGCGCTCGAGCGCAGCGTGACGCTCTCGCGCGAGCGCATCCAGGAGGTCGTCGACGACGCCGTCAAACGGGGCCGGATGACCCGCGACGACGCGAACGAGATGGTCTCGAAGCTGCTCGCACGCGGCCGCAAGCAGACGGAGGACCTCGTCCACGAGCTCGAGCGGCTGCTCGGCGATGCCCGCGGCGAGGTCGAGACGCGCACCTCCAAGGCGCGGAAGTCGGCGCGCCAGGTCGCCAAGTCGGCGCGCGTGGCCGCCGACGAGCCGCTCGCGCAGGCCGACAAGCTGCGGCGCCGCGCCGGCGCGGGATCCGGCTTTCCGATCACCGGCTACGACGGGCTCACGGTGGCGCAGATCAAGACGCGGCTCGGCGACCTCAGCCGCCCCGAGCTGCGCCAGGTTCGCACCTACGAGCGCGACAACAAGGCGCGCAAGGGCGTGATCGGGGAGATCGACAAGAAGCTCGGCTGAGGAGCGCGGCGGCGCCTGCTCGAAGCAGCCTGGGCGGCCCTGCGACGATGCGCGGGTGAGCGAAGCACCCACCGCCGAGACCCCGCGCCCGGCCCGGCCTCGGCGCGGGGATGAGCTCGAGCTGCGCGTCGACTCGCTCGCGCAGGGCGGCCGCGGGGTGGCGCGCACCCCCGACGGCTTCGTGATCTTCGTCGCCGGCGGCCTCCCCGGCGACCGCCTCCGCGCCAGGGTCGGCAAGTCGAAGCGCTCCTGGGCGGAGGCATCGGTGATCGAGCTGTTCGAGCCCGCTCCCGAGCGGATCGCCGACCGCTGCACCCACGGCGGCGAGGCCTGCCCCGGGGCCGCGTGGCAGGGGCTGCCCTACGAGCTCCAGCTCCAGCACAAAGCGGCGCAGGTGAGCGAGGCGCTCGTCCGGATCGGCGGCTTCGACGGGATCGACGTCGAGCCGATCATCCCCGCGGTGGAGGAGTGGCGCTACCGCAACAAGCTCGAGTACTCGTTCGGCCAGGATCCCGGCGGCGCGACGGCGCTCGGCTTTCACGCGCGTGGTCGCTGGGACACCGTCGTCGACGTCGACGATTGCCTGCTCGCCTCCGAGGGGAACAACTCCGCCCGCAACGGCGTGCGCGAGTGGGCCCGCGAGGCGGATCTGCCCGCGCACGATCGCGGATCGGGCAACGGGACCCTTCGCAACCTGATCGTCCGCGAGGGGCGGCGCAGTGGGCAGATCCAGACCCGCCTCGTCACCTCGCCCCAGAGCATCCCCCAGCCGCCCGTGGACTTGCACACGGTCGTCGCCAACGACGCCGGGGGAACGAGCGGTCCGACCGGGGTGCTGGGATCCGAGCACCTGCGCGAGCGGCTGGGCGAGCTCGAGCTGCGCGTCTCCCCCTTCGCCTTCCTGCAAACGAACACCGAGACCGCCGAGCGGCTCTACGCAACGGCGCGCGAGTACGCCGCCCTCGGCTCCGCCGAGCGGCTGTTCGACCTCTATTGCGGGATCGGCACGATCGGCCTCTCGATGGCGGCCGATGCCGGCGAGGTCTGGGGGATCGAGAACGTCGGCGAGGCGATCGCCGACGCTGAGGCGAACGCGGAGCTGAACGGGATCACCAACGCCCGCTTCCGCGGGGGCGATGCCCGCCTCGGCATCCGACCCCTCCTCGAGGAGGCCGGCAAGCCGGACGTCGTCGTCGTCGATCCGCCGCGCGCGGGACTCTCGGCGAAGATCGTCCGGCGCCTGCTCGAATGCGAGGCGAAGCGCATCGTCTACGTCTCCTGCAACCCCACGACGATGGCTCCCAACGCCCGCCAGATCGTCGACGCCGGCTATACCCTGGCGCGCGTGAAGCCAGTCGACATGTTCCCGCAGACCCCCCACATCGAGTGCGTCGCGCTGCTCGAGCGCGTCGACGGGAGCGCGGCGTGAGCGACGCGCGTGCCTTCGGCGTCGCCGCCGGCCTCGACCCCGAGGTCGCGGTCCCGCTCGCCGAGCGCTGCGCGGAGCTCGGCTACACCTCGATGTGGGCGAATGACCATCCGGCCGCCAGCGGGCTCGAAACCCTGACCGAGTTCGCGAAGGGCGCCGACGAGGTGGAGCTGGGAGTCGGCGTGCTGGCGCTCGACCGCAACTCGCCCGCTGACATCAACGCGAAGATCGAGGAGTGCGGGCTCGACCGCGACCGTCTCCTGATCGGGGTCGGCGCGGGGTTCTCGAAGAAGCCGCTGACCCGGATGCGCGACGCGCGCGACGAGCTGCGAACGGCGATCCCAGGGGTACGCCTGGTCCTCGCCGCGATGGGGCCCAAGATGTGCGCGCTCGCCGGCTCGAGCTACGACGGCGCCTTCTTCAACTGGATGACGGCGGGCTTCGCCGCCGAGGCGCGGCAGAAGGTGGAGGCGGGAGCGAGCGACGCCGGTCGCCAAGCGCCGCGCATCTACGGCTACGTGCGGACCTCGGTCGGCGCGGACGCGGAGACCCGCCTCGCCAAGGAGGAGGGCTTCTACCGCGACCTCCACGACGGCTACCGCAACCACTTCGAGCGCCTGGACGAGCCGCCCGGCACCGTGGGCGTCGCGGCCGAGCGCCCCGAGGAGGCGGCTCCCGCCCTCGCCGCCTACGAAGCGCTCGACACGATCGTCGTTCGCGGTCTGGCCAGCGCCAGCTTCGAGGCGATGGACAGGGTCGCCACGGCGGCAGCGCCAAGGTAGCGAGGAGCGAGGAGCGGAGTACCCGCTCGCCACTGGGGTGGAAAATCACCCCCGGAACGCTGCGAAATCCACCCAGTGCCACCCGGCGGCTCCAGTGGGTGCAATTTTGAAGTCGAATGCGACCTCAACCCATGCCCAATACCTCCGGCTCGACGCTCCCCCTCCCCTCTCAGCCCTGACGCCGTTCAGCCCGCGGTGGGACCCCACGGCGTGAGCCGAACCGCGAAGCGCGGCCGTGCAGCCGAGCGCAGCGAGGCCTACTGATTCGGCAGCGGCGAGCCGGACTCGAAGGCGAACCAGAGCCAGAAGGCCACCATCACGATCATCGTCGTGACCACGAACACGCGCTCGATCCCTGCAATCGCGTCCTGGCTGCGCTGCCGAGTGTCCGTCATCCCGCGCATCCACGGGCTGCGCGCCGTCCCTCGTTGCGTCGTGTAGTCGCCGAACCGAGCCATCACGGCGCCAACGAGGTAGAGCAGGGCCACGTAGGACAGGATTATCCCGAAGAGGATCGCCATCGCCACCGAGAAGTCCACGTTGGTGGCCCCCGAGTCACCCTGTAGCTGCGAGCCGATCCAGACCCACGCCAGGGGTACGCCGAAGCCGAGCACCGCCGCCGCGACGATCGACAGCGCCAGGGTCGCGATCGAGGCGAGGACACGCATGCACCGAGAATGTACCGACATTACTCATGGTAATGTCGGTACGGGGCGCAGCCCAAGGCAGCAGCAAGACAGCAAGCAGCAAGCAGCGGCCCTACTTGCTCAAGCCGCGTAGCCGCGAGCTCAAGCGAGCGAAGCGAGCGTGCTCAAAGGCACGAAGCAACCGTTGCTCAAAGCGAGCGCGAACCGTGACGCCGAGCGCAGCGAGGCCCTACTGGTTCGGCAACGGCGAGCCCGACTCAAAGGCGAACCAGATCCAGAATGCGGCGGTCACGATCATCGTCGTGATCACGAAGATGCGCTCGATCCCTCCAGCCGGCGCGCGATGGTCGCGGTGCCGAGTGTCAGTCATCCCGCGCATCCACGGGCTGCGAGCGGTCCCTCGCTGCGTGGTGTAGTCGGCGAGGCGGGCCATCACGACGCCGGCGAGGTAGAGCAGGGCGACGTAGGAGAGGATGATCCCGAAGAGGATCGCCATCGCCACCGAGAAGTGGAGGCTGGTGGCTCCTGAGTCACCTTGGAGCTGGGAGCCGATCCAGAGCCACGCCAGGGGCACGCCGAAGCCGATCGCCGCCGCCGCGACGATGGTCACCACGAGGGTCGCGATCGAGGTGAGGGTGCGCATGCACCGAGAATGTACCCACCTCGATCAGCCGTATACCAGGGGCGACAGGTTCGCCACTCAGTAGGGAGGCAGGTCCTCGTACCAATCGCCCAGCGCTCGGAAGGCGCGCCAGAAGTCCCGCTTCGGCCCCTCGGAATCGAGCGCGAGGTCGATGTCGGGGGTGAAGATCACGTCGATCGTCGGGGTCAGGGGCTGGATCTCGCCGGGGCGCGCCGCGACCGGCCGCGCGAGCGGCAGGCGGATGTCGTTGAGGCAACCGAGCGCCGCGCCCCCCATGACGACGATGCAGCGCGGCTCGACGATCGCGATCTCCCGCACCAGCCTCATCACGCAGCCCGGTGCGGCCAGTGCCGGGTCGGAGAGCGGGCACTTGACGCAGAGCGTCCCGTAGACGACGAGGGGGTCGATGGCGAGTCGCTTGAGCGACTTCATCACCGCGTTTCCGGAGCGGCCGTAGAAGGCGACTCCCTCCTCGATCTCCGCCGCGCTCGGCGAGTGCTTGAGCAGCATCACGTCGGCCTGCGGATGGCCGGAGCCGAGCACCGGCATCAGGTTCCCCCGCGGGCACTTCTGGCAATCCTGAAGCTCGTGGGTGAGCGTGTTCAGCTCGCGGATCGCGCGCTCGAGGTACTTCTCCTTGATCTGGTCCTCGGTGGCGGGCACGGCGGGCGACTCTTTTGACGGCCCCGTTCCCTCTCCTTGTGGTTGCACCGCGTTATGCCCGCCTGAATCAACTCTTGCCACGGGCCGCCGCCGTGGCGCGACGGCGTCGAGCCTCCGGGCTGCGACCGCCCCGGACCGGTTGGGGGTCGATTACATCCTTGCGGGCGCCGGCCTGCCCGCTCGCGGCCTGCATCCACTTCAGAGCCTGCACGTAGACAAGGTTCTTGTGCTTGCGGATGATGTCGGCGCTGCGCATCGACTCGAGGAACTCCTCAGGCCCGTCGAAGTCGTGGAGGCGGATGCGCACGCTGCCGAGCGCCTGGGCCACGTGCCCGTCGGAGCCGGCCCCCGGCACGATCCGGTACTTGGCGGCGAACCGCTCCGCCTCTTCGTTGAAGGCGCTGAAGGCGACCCGCGGGTTGAAGACCTCGAGGATGTCGATCTCCTCGACGATGTCGAGCAGGTGCTCGTAGTCGGGAACCGAGTGCAGTCGGTCGAATGGATGGGGCACGTAGACCAGCCCTCCCTGGCGGCGGATCTCGGCGATCGTCTGCGCCATCGTCAATCCCTTCGGGATCCTCTCCTCGAGAAAGAGGCCGATCACCTCCCCCTGCTCGGCGGTCTTGACCTCCTCGGCGACGATCACCTTGATTCCCCCGTCGCGCTCGGCGATCTCACGAGCGGCAAGGGCTCCCGAGACCTCGTTGTGGTCGGTGATCGCGATCGCCCCCATGCCGCGGTCCTTGGCGGTCTCCAGCAACACCTCGACCGGAGTCGCGCAATCGCCGGAGTGGTCGGTGTGCATGTGGAGGTCGCAGTCGATCGTCCGCCGCCGGGAGATCCGGCGCCGCACCTCCCCGTTGCCACGGGGATCGTGGCGGCGACTCGCCAGGCGGGAGTAGATCGATTCGAGCTCGTCGCCGAGGTCAGCCCAGGAGCGGGCGGAGCTCCGCCCTGCTTCGGCCATACGCCGGCGCAGCGAGTCGCTTCGGATCAGTCGCTCGATCTGGCCGGCGAGGGTGATCGCGTCGCCGGCCGGGAAGAGGAAGCCGCACTCCCCGGTGGTCTGCAGGAGCTCCTCGTAGGGCTCGATCTGCGCAGCGACCGGGACGGCGCCGGCGGCGAAGGCCGAGCGGATCAGGCTCGGCGCCGGCCGCGGACCGCCGGAAGCAGCGCAGACGACGTCGGCTCCGCCGATCAGCTCCGCGACGCCGGCGTCGGGCGGACGCAGGAACCGGACGCGCTCCCGCAGCGCACGGTTCAAGCGCGGCGTCGCGATCGAGTCGTCCTCGATCCAGACGTCAGCCTCCCAGGAGAGGTCCAGGGGCAGCCGCCGCAGGGCTCGCAGGAACAGCCGCAGGGCACCCCGCTCCTCGCGGGCGCAGTAGACAACCCGAGGGACTCGAGTGGATGCGTCTGGCGCCGGGGGCTCGGGACGATCGATCTCGGCGGCCGGCTCGAGCACCTCGTAGCTGCCCGGGAAGAAGCGGGAGAGCAGCTCCGCCGTGGTGCGGCCGGTCACGGTCCGCGCGTCGAGCCGCCCGAAGAAGATCTCGACGATCGGCCGCGCGACCTGGGTGGAGAGCACGCGCTCGGTCGGCAGGTGGAAGGTCGCCGCGTTGAGGCTGCGCGAATGGCGGAGCGCGGCGGAGGCCACGCTCGGGGCGAAGGGATCGTGGACGTGGACGAAGTCGAAGTCGACCGAGCTGAGCAGCGCCTCGAGCGAGCGGGCGATGTCGAGGGGGACCGGCGCCGGACGCGGACGCGAGCCGGCCGGCAACCGGATCGCCTGCCCGACCGACAGCACCGGGGGCCCGCCCGGCGCTGCTCGCTTCCCCTGCCAGCCGGCGCCGAAGAGTGCAGCGGGCCGCTCGTGGGCGGCGGCGATCCCCCCCTGCGACATCCGGACGGCCTCCCGGCTGCCGCCGGGGGCAGCGATTACGACCCGATGCCCGCGGGCGGCGAGCTCGGCGGCCGCTCCGGCGACGAACGCGTTGACCTCTTGATGCGCGCCCCACGGATAGGGCGTCACGTGGGCGATCGTCAAGCGCTCGGGGCGAGGCACCAGCGGAGGATAGATGTGCCGCCGCAACATTCCGGATGATCCGGGTTCGCAAGGATCGAGCAATCAAGCCACCAGGGAGGTGCATGCAGATGAACTCAGGTAGGAGGAGGCGCTGGCTGCCGTCGCCGGCGATGGTGATCGCGCTGTTCGCGCTCGTCTCAGGGCTCGCCGGGACGGCGGTGGCCCTGCAGGGCAAGAACACGGTCAAGTCGAATGACATCGCACCGAAGGCGGTGAAGGGCACGGACATCGCCAGCAATGCGATCTCAGGCAAGAAGATCCGCAAGGACGCGGTCAAGGGGTCGAAGATCAAGAACGGATCGGTTACCGCGCCCGACCTGAACGTCTTCCGCAACGACGGCGAAGCGGGCGTGGTCACCACCACCTCCGGCCCCGACGTCGATCTCGGCGGACCGAGGGTGACCGTCACGGTTCCCCCGGGCGGCCTCGTCGGGATCTACGCGCGCGCCGAAGGTCAGGCGACCGGCGGCGGTGCCGACGGCGCCGCGCAGGTCCATCTGTACGAGCCGGCGTTCCTGCCCGATGCGCCGCGGATCATGTCGGTGCCGAACAACGCGGGCTTTCAGTTCCGCTTCACGGCGCCGGGCAGCGGCGACGTCGACGGGGTGGCCTCGGCCACGCGCGGCGGCATGATCGTCCTGGCGCCCCCCGCGGGGACCTACACGTTCTCGCTGCGCTACAGCCAGGCCGGGGGCGCGGAGGCATCGTTCCGCAACCGGACCCTCTGGGCCGGGGTCCTCAACTAGGCGAGGCTCACCGACCTCCCCCGCCGGCCCGGCCGCCGGCGGGGGGTGTCGCCCGGCCGCTCCGGCCGCGGATGCGCGCCGCTAGGATCGATCCCGTTACCGGACCGGCCTGGAGGCGAGGGTGAGCGACTACGACTACGTGATCGTCGGTGCGGGCTCGGCGGGTTGCGTGCTCGCCGACCGGCTCAGCGCCGCCGGCGCGGAGGTCCTGCTGGTCGAGGCGGGAGGCAGGGCTCGATCGCCGAAGGTGACGATCCCGGCCGCCTTCGCCGAGCAGTTCCAGACGAAGCTCGACTGGGACCACTCGAGCGGTCCGGAGCCCGGCCTGGAGGGTCGCTCGCTGTTCGTCCCCCGCGGCAAGGGTCTGGGGGGATCGAGCTCGATGAACGCGATGCTCTACGTGCGCGGCCATCGAAACGACTACGACGGCTGGCGCGACGAGCACGGCTGCGAGGGCTGGGGCTGGGATCAGGTCCTCCCCTACTTCCTGCGCTCCGAGCACCACGAAACGGGGCCCTCGCCCACCCATGCGCTCGGTGGTCAGCTCAACGTGGCACCCGCCCGCAGCCCTCGCAAGCTCACGGACCTGATGGTGGGCGCGGCTCGCAACCACGGCTTTCGGTTCGACCCCGACTACAACGACGGCGAGCCCGACGGGGTCTGCGTGAGTGAGCTGACGCAGAAAATGGGGGGGCGCTGGAGTGCTGCAAGCGCTTTCCTCAAGCCCTCTCAGGGCCGTCCGAACCTGATCGTCGCCACCGGCGCGACCGCGATCGGCCTCGAGCTGGAGGGCGGCCGGGTCGGGGGCGTCAAGCTCGCCGGCCGAGCTCCCACGTCGGTGGCCCGCGCCCGCCGTGAGGTGATTCTCGCCGCCGGCAGCATCGGCTCGCCCCAGCTCCTGATGCTCTCGGGGATCGGCGATCCGGCCAAGCTCCGCGAGGTCGGGATCGAGCCCCAGGTCGAGCTCGCCGGCGTCGGAGCCAACCTCCAGGACCACCCCTACGTCGTCTGCATCTGGGAGTCGGCGATCGGTCACTCCCTGCTCGACGCGCAGAGCCCGCGGGCGGCGCTCGACTTCCTGCTGCGGCGCCGCGGGCCGCTGACCTCGGCCGTCTGCGAGGCATTCGTCTTCACGCGCTCCGACGGCGAGGCCGGTACCCCCGACCTGCAGCTCCACCTCGCGCCGGCGTTCTTCTCCCATAACGGCTTCGAGGACTACGACGGCCACGCCTTCACGATGGGCCCCGTGCTGGTGGCCCCGCGTGCGCGCGGGGAGCTACGCCTGCGCAGCTCCGATCCCACCGCCAAGCCGGTCCTGGTCGGCAACCACCTCACCGACGAGGCGGACATGGCCGCGCTGCTCGCCGGGGTCAAGCTGGCGCGCGAGATCGTCGCCACCGAGCCGCTCGCCGCGGCAACCGGCCGCGAGATCTACCCCGGCCCCGAGATCGCCGACGACGAGGCGCTCGAGCGCGACATCCGCCGCCGCTGCGAGCTCCTCTACCACCCCGTCGGCACGTGCAGGATGGGCACGGGCGACGACGCCGTGGTCGATCCCGAGCTGCGGGTCAAGGGGGTCGAGGGCCTGCGCGTCGTCGACGCCTCGGTGATGCCCGCGATCACCCACGGCAACACGAACGCCCCGACGATCATGATCGCCGAGAAGGCCGCGGACCTGATCCTCGGCCGCGCGCCGCTGGAGGCACCAGCCGCCGCCGATACGGCGGCCGCGAGCTAGCCGCTCGCGACCTCGCTCTCGCTGCGCTCGCTCGACTCTTCCTCGGCCTGGCCGCCACCCTTGGCCTTGCGGGCGTGCTTGGCGATGAACTCCTCGGTCTGCTCACGCGCATCGGCGTCGGGCCGCTGCGTGTGGGGGGACTTCATCAGGTAGGAGGAGGGGCCGTCGAGTTGCCCGGCCACTCCATTGTTGAGCGCCAGCTTGATCAGGCGGACCGCGTCGATCACGACGCCGGCCGAGTTCGGCGAGTCCCAGACCTCGAGCTTGAGCTCGACGTTGAGGGGCACGTCGCCGAAGCTCTTGCCCTCGAGCCGGATGTGGGCCCACTTGCGGTCGGTCAGCCAGGGCACGTAGTCAGAGGGGCCGACGTGGACGTCGTCGGCGGGCAGCTCCGTCCCCATGACCGAGGTCACGGCGTTCGTCTTGGAGATCTTCTTCGAGTCGAGGCGCTCGCGCTCGAGCATGTTGAAGAAGTCCATGTTGCCGCCGACGTTGAGCTGGCTCGTGTGCTCGAGATGCACGCCGCGCTCGTGGAATAGCCGGGCGAGCTGGCGGTGGACGATGGTCGCACCGACCTGGGACTTGATGTCGTCCCCGATGATCGGCAGCCCCGCGTCGGCGAAGCGCTTGCCCCAGTAGTCCTCGCGGGCGATGAACACCGGCAGGCAGTTGACGAAGCCGACGCCGGCCGCGAGCGCCTGCTCGACGTACCACTTGGTCGCGTCCTCGGAGCCGACCGGGAGGTAGCAGACGAGAACGTCCGTCTTCGTCTCCTTGAGGATCCCGACGATGTCGGCGGTCGGGCCGGGCGCCTTCGTGATCTTCTGCTTCAGATACTTGCCGAGGCCGTCGTGGGTCATTCCGCGCTCCACCTTGATCCCCATCTTCGGGACCTCGGCGAACTTGATCGTGTTGTTCTGACCCGACCAGATCGCCTCGCCGAGATCCTTGCCTACCTTCTCCGCGTCGATGTCGAAGGCCGCCGTGAACTCGATGTCGCGGACGTGGTAGCCGCCGAGATCGACGTGCATCAACCCCGGAACTTCCTCCGAGGCGTCGGCGTCCTTGTAGTAGTGGATGCCCTGGATGAAGGAGTTGGCGCAGTTGCCGACGCCGACGATCGCGACTCGGACCTTGCCGTCGTCGGCGCGTCCGGCGCCGTTGCTCTGCGTTCCGTTGGTGGTGCTCATGTGGTGGCGAAGGCCTCCTGGGTGTGGGTCGCGTGCCGAAGGGATCGAGGCATCGCTCGCACCGGCGGCGGTCATCGAGACCGGCAATTGGGTGCGGACTCGCTCGGGCCGCTTGAGAACACCATACCCCTGCCCCGGTTACAGGTCGAGCGTGATCCAGCAGCCGGATTCAGGCTTGCGCATCGAGCGCGTTGAGCTCGCGGCGTACGTGCCAAACACGCTGGAAGACCGTGAACGCGGTCAGCGCGACCATCCCGTAGATCGCGCCGGGGAGCAGGTCGAAGCCCGAGATCAGCTCCCCCTCGGCGAACAGCAGGCCCGCGGAGAGGATCACGACCCGGACGGGGCGAGTCGCGATCCCGACCTTGCACTCGACCCCGAGCGCCTCGGCGCGGGCGCGGGTGTAGGAGACCATCAGCGAGCCGAGCACGACGAGCAGGCACGCCGCCGCCGGGATCTCGTCCCCGCGCTCGGCGAAGTGCCAGCAGACCGCGCCGAGCACCACCCCCTCCTCGATCCGGTCGAGGGTCGAGTCGAGGAAGGCCCCGAACTGCGTGCCCTTGCCCGACATCCGCGAGTAGCGGCCGTCCAGCGTGTCCATGATCGAGCCGACGATGAAGGCGATCGCGCCGACGACGAACAGGCGCTCGAGGATCAGCACGGCGGCCGCGAGGTTCAACACCAGGCCGCTCATCGAGATGGCGTTCGGGGTCAGCCGCGATTCGATCAGCCGGTCGCGGGCGATGCCACGAAGCTCTCCCCGCGGGCGCCGGGACGAGCCCCCTCCGCCGGCGCCGGGACTCTGCCGTGAACCGCTCACGGGCGCAAATCTATCCGGCGCTGCCGCGGCAGCGGTGGGGTGCGGGGAGCACGGCGAGGCTAGGCGGCAGCTTCGCGGGGGACCCGCCGGAAGGACCAGGTCGCAGGGCGAACCCGGGCGAGCAGGCGCGAGGCAACGAGGGCGGAGGCCGCCGCGACCAGGGCTCCGGCCGCTCCGTCGAGCCAGAAGTGGTTGGCGGTCACGACCACGACCGCGAAGACGAGCAGCGGGTACAGGGCCCAGAGCAGCCTGCCGAGCGGGTTGCGGACGATCGAGACGGCGGTGCCGGCGATCATCAGCGCGAACCCGAGGTGCATGCTCGGCACGGCCGCGTACTTGTTGACGAGCAGGCTGACCGCGTTCGAGTCCTGCTCGACGCTGGTCAGGGCGGCGAGCGTGTCGGTGAAGCCCTCGCCCGGGAGCAGCCGCGGCGGCGCCGTCGGGTAGAGGGCGTAGCCGAGCAGGGCGAGCCCCATCGCAACCATGAACATGTTGCGGACGAAGGGGAAGTGCTGGTTGCGGAACAGGTACAGCCAGGCGAGGAACGTCGTCGTGATCACGAAGTGGGTGTTGACGTAGAGCCAGTTGGCGATGTCGATCAGCCAGGCCTCGTCGAGCAGCGACCGCTGCAGCCCCGCCTCGAAGTAGGTCCCGAGGCCCCGCTCCAGCTCGATGACGCGATCCGCGTTGGCGAAGGCGAGGGTGGCCTTGCCGTCGGCGAGCCCGCGCACGAGCTGATAGCCCTCGTAGGCGAAGAAGAAGAGGCCGAGCTGCAGCAGGAGGTCGTGCCACCCGTGCGGCAGCCGGCGTCCGATGGCGACGAACGGACGGGACACGAGGTTCGGGAGTGTAGAGCGGCTTCGAGCGTCCGCGCGTTCGACCGGACCCTGCGGGAGGGCAGCCCGATCGGGCTACGCCTCGAGAAACCCGACGACGCGGTCGACCAGCTCCGGGCGGTCGATCCAGGGCCAGTGCCCGGCGCGGTCGAGCTCGAGCAGCTCCGCGTTCGGCAGCGCCTTCGCGTAGGCGCGCCCGAACTCGTCGGAGATGTAGGGATCGTCTGTGGCCCAGGCAATCAGCGCGGGGCAGCGCAGCTCGCCCAGCCTGGAGCCGGCGGCGGCGAGCCTCTCCGGGTCGGCCGAGCGGTAGAGGGCGAGCACCGCCCGCCTCGTCCCCGCGTCCATGTGATCCCAGACCATGTCGACGAACCCCGGCGGCATTGGCTTGTAGCCGGCGCGGGCCTGGCGCAGGACGAGGGCGGTGGCCGCCCTGGTGCTGGTCGCGTTGAAGAGCTCGCCGAGCCCGCGGCGGCGCCAGATCCGCGCGATCCAGTGCCATCGGAAGCCCGGAAGCAGGGGCACCGCGTTGAAGATCACGAGGCGCTTGATCCGATCCGGGTGCCGCTGGGCGGGGATCAGGGCGAGCCCGCCCCAGTCGTGAACGACGAGCGCGTAGCCGTCCGGGGCGAGCTGGTCGAGCAGCCGCTCGACGAAGTTCGCGTAGGCGCCCAGCGTGTGGTCGAAGACGATCGGGTCGGGGCGGGCGGAGCGTCCAAATCCCGGCAGGTCGAACGCGATCGCCGGCCGCTCGATTTGCTCCAGGAAGGGAAGCCAGTCCTCGGAATGGGTGGGGTTGCCGTGCACGAAGACGGTGGGCGGCCCCTCCCCTTCGGTCTCGCGCAGGAAGACCTCGATGCCGTCGACCTCGATCGTCCGCTCGGTGATCTCGGCGCTCACGCCCGGGAACCTATCCTCGACTGAATGGGAGCGCATGGGCGGGCGGTCGAGAGGTTGGGGATCGTGTGCCTCGGCGAGGCGCTCGTCGATCTGATCTGCCCCGACCGCCTCGCCGATCCGGCCGAGGCCCGACGCTTCGAGGCGCACTTCGGAGGGGCCCTCGCCAACGTCGCGGTGGCGGTGCGCCGCGCCGGCGCGCCCGCGGCGCTGGCCGGCGGCTGCGGAGCCGACGACTGGGGGCGGTTCCTGCGCTCGCGGCTGCTTGCCGAAGGCGTCTCGCTGGCGCACCACGCGGAGCTGCCGGCGGTTTCGACCCCGTTCGCCTTCGCCACCCTGGACGAAGCCGGCGAGCCGAGCTTCCGGATCCACGGCGAGGGCATCGACGCCGGGATCGCGACGCTCGCCGGCAGGGAGCGCGAGCTGCTCGTGGGGGCGGACGCGCTCGTCGTCGGCTCGAACACCCTTCCCGACGAGCGCTCCCGCGCCGTGACGCTTGCCGTCTGCGCGGCGGCTCAGGAGGCCGACGTCCCGGTGCTGTTCGACCCGAACCTCCGACCCGGACGCTGGGATGAGCTCGACGCGGCGCGGGGACTCTGCCTCGAGGTCATGCGCGAGGCATCGGTCCTCAAGTGCAACCTCCGCGAGGCGCGGTGGCTGAGCGGCCTCACCGGCGCCGGAGCCGCTGTCGCCGGCGAGGCCCTGGTCGCGCTCGGCCCCGGGCTCGTCGTCGTCACCACGGGAGCCGGGACGGCCGTGGCCCGCGGGATCACCGCGCTCGAGGTTGACCCGCCCGGCGTCGAGATGATCTGCCCGCTCGGTGCGGGCGACGTCTTCATGGGGACGCTGGCGGCTGGCCTGCTCCGGGGCGGGTGGCGAGCGGGCGAGGTGGAGGGAGCGATGCGTCAGGCCGCCGAGGCCGCGGCGCAGGCCTGCACGCGACTTGGTGCCCTGGACTAGCCCGACTCGGCCGCGACATCCGACCCAACGTCCCGCAGTGGCTGCCGGAGGGGGGTGGGCAGGACGTTCGCCGATGAGCGACCGCTAACTAGGCTGGCCTGAGATGGCAGCACCGGTGACCAGCGGATGAGCGGCGGCGGCGAGCGCGGCTACGCCCGAGGCCGGGAGAGCGAGAGCGCCGAGGGCCTCGACCCCGACGCCGACCTCGACCGCAGACCCCGATTCCCCGTGCCACGGGGCTGGCGCCGCCCCTCCCGCAGGCGCGTCAGGGCGATTCGCGATCGGCTCCGCGTCCTCTACGGCTCACGCCGCAACGATCCGCACGGGGACCCGGTCCACGAGCTCGTCCTGACGATCCTCTCCCAGAACACGAACGACGGCAATCGCGATGTCGCCTACCGGCGGCTGCGGGACCGCTTCGAGGACTGGACCGCGATTCGGGACGCGCCCACCGAGGAGGTGATCGAGGCGATCCGCCCGGGCGGGCTGGCCAACACGAAGGGCCCGAGGATCCAGGAGGTCCTCGGCGAGCTCGGCGAGACCCCCGACCTGGGTTGGCTGCGCGAGGCGCCGCGCGAGCGGGTGATCGGCTATTTGACGTCGCTTCCCGGCGTCGGTCGCAAGACAGCCGCGTGCGTGATGATCTTCGCCCTCGATCGCCCCGAGATCCCCGTCGACACCCACGTCCACCGAGTCGGCGGACGACTGGGGCTCTTTCCGCCCCGGATCTCGCTCGAGGGAGCGCACGACGAGATGCTTGCGATCACCGACCGCGCCGACGCCTACGAGCTGCACCTGAACCTGATCGCGCACGGCCGCACGATCTGCCGGCCGCGACCGCGCTGCGGGGAGTGCGCGCTCGCAAGGATGTGCGTAGCCCGGCGGCTGGGAGCGGTGGAGCCGGCGCGCTGAGCGCGTTCCGGGGTCCCGGCGCTTGGGTAGTATCAGCGCCGCCGCGAGCCCCCTCGACGGACCGCGATCCGCACCGATGAACAAGCGCATCTTCGTCTCCTTCGCCCTGCTCGCCCTCCTGCTGGCGGTCCTGATCCCGCTCTGGGCGTTCTCGAAGAACGGCTCCTCGAGCTCCTCGCCGCAGGCGGTTGCCAGCTCCGACGAGCAGGCACGGGACCTCTTTGCGACGAACTGCGGCACCTGCCACACGCTCGATAAGGCCGGCACCGACGGGGTCATCGGCCCCAACCTCGACGATCGACTCGCCGGGACGACCGGCCTGCCGGTTGACCCCTCAAGGGTGCTCAACGCGATCGAGAACGGCTTCGGCGAGGGCGCGATGCCCGCGGGCATCCTGCAGGGACAGCAGGCCGAGGAGGTCTCGGACTTCGTCGCCCGCGTGGCCGGCCAATAGCCGGCGGCCGCGCTCACCCCGAGCCACCCCTGAACGACGACCGCCGCCCGGAGGCGGCGGTCGCACGCTCAGCTGCTCCGGCCGGGCCGGAGCACGCGCCTACTTCCGCCGCTTCAGCCTCAGCCTGCTGACGACGCCCCCGTGGTCGGAGGAGACGAGGCCGCTTGCGGTCGTCACGTTCGGGTTGTCTCCGGTCACGTAGGCGTCGAGCTGCTTGATCCGCGGCTTGACCATCACATGGTCCACCGTGTGATCGAAGCGGTACTTGCCGATGTCCTTGCGATCGACGCCGGGATAGCAGCACGTCTGCCTCGCGCCCAGGTTGACCATCCCGAAATCGTCGACCAGAGCCTTGTAGGCGCCCCCGTCGCCGGGGTTGGTGAAGCCGCGGCCGATCTTGTCCCGCTTGCTTCCGGAGTTGATGTCGCCGAGGAAGATCAGCTGCTTCTTCGTGCGCAGCGGACCGCCCTTCTCAAAAAGCTCTCGGGCCTGGTCCTCGCGGATCTGTGGATCGCCGAACGCCTCGAGATGGGTGTTGACGAAGTGGAACCTCGCGCCCCGCCTCCGCTTCGTGCCGGCGATCCTCGCGTCGACCGAGACCCAGCCGCGATCGACCTCGATGGGGATGGCTCCGGCGAGCAGGACCGAGTACTTGTTCTCGAACTGCCCCTTCTCCGGGTTGAAGACGTCGACCTTGCTGCCGGCTCGCCGCAGGATCACGTCGCGCATCGTCAGCCGCCCGTCCTCGTCGGCCCCGCACAACGGGAACGACTCGTCCTGGGTGGCGTCGTCCCCGTCGCGATCGGCGGGGAGCTCCTGGTCGAACTCGTTCTGCTTCACCGCGACCCGGTAGTTGGCCCCCCTCGCCTTCAGCCGCTTCTGCAGCAGCGCGAGGAAGTCGTAGCGGACCTTCGTCGCCGGGGTCCCGGTGAAGTCGGCATCCTTCTGGAAGCGCCAGAGCGCAACCTCCTGGAGGCCCACCAGATCAGGCTTGGCCTTGACGATCTCCTTGGCGAGCAGCTTCGAGCGCTCGGGGAAGTCGGTTGCGTCGACCTCGTTGAGGATGTCGCCCCCGGCGTCGATCGCCTCGCAGGTGTTCTCGGCGTTGATCGCCGGGCCGAGGTCCGCGCCCAGGTAGAGGTTGCGGCTCATCACGGTGATCTTCGGGTTCTTCCGGTGCTTCGACGCGGCCGCCCCGAGGGCCGGCACCGCGAGCGCCGTGAGCGCGAGCGCGAGCAGCGCCAGCAGAAGGGTGCGAGAGCGCCGCGCGCCGCCGCCGAATGGATAGCTCAAGGTTGTCTCCTCTTCCAGGTGAGATAGGGGGCGAGCGCTCCTGCGCAACACCGGCCAGCGGACCAAGCGTAGCGCCGCCGAGTTGGATGGGAACCCGGTTCACCCCCGGGCCGGGGTGGCGAAGTCTTTCAGATCTGCTACTTTGCCGCTTAGATTTTCACCAGCAACCTGAATCAGCCCGCTTTTCCCGCCCTCAGGCGGCCGGGCCCTGCGAAAGGACGCACCCATGGGAAAGACGATCGGAATCGACCTCGGCACGACCAACTCCTGCTTCGCGGTGATGGAGGGCGGCGAGCCCACCGTCCTCGAGAACTCCGAGGGCGGGCGCACCACCCCCTCCGTGGTCGCCTTCACCGACTCCGGCGAGCGCCTCGTCGGGACCGTGGCCAAGCGGCAGTCCGTGATGAACCCCGAGCGCACGGTCTTCTCGATCAAGCGCTTCATGGGTCGCAAGGAGGCCGAGGTCAAGGAGGAGGAGACGATCGTCCCCTACGAGGTCTCCGCCGGCCCCAACGGCGACGTCCGCGTCGACATCGGCGACAAGCAGTACAGCCCGCCAGAGATCTCGGCGATGATCCTGCAGAAGATCAAGGCCGACGCGGAGGCGAAGCTCGGCGAAAGCGTCGACTCGGCCGTGATCACGGTTCCCGCGTACTTCAACGACGACCAGCGCCAGGCGACCAAGGACGCCGGCAAGATCGCCGGGCTCGAGGTCAAGCGGATCATCAACGAGCCGACCGCGGCCTCGCTCGCCTACGGCCTCGACAAGGAGGGCGCCACCGATCAGACGATCCTCGTCTTCGACCTGGGCGGCGGCACCTTCGACGTCTCCGTGCTCGAGATCGGCGACGGCGTCTTCGAGGTCAAGTCCACCGCCGGCGACAACCACCTCGGCGGGGACAACTGGGACAAGGCGATCGTCAACTGGCTCGTCGCGGAGTTCAAGCGCGACCAGGGAATCGACCTGGCGGCCGACAAGAACTCCCTGCAGCGCCTCTACGAGGCCGCCGAGAAGGCGAAGATCGAGCTCTCGACCACGCAGGAGACGCAAATCAATCTGCCGTTCATCACCGCGGTGGAGGGCCAGCCCCGCCACCTCGAGCTGAAGCTCGGCCGGGCAAAGCTGAACGAGCTGACGAGCGAGCTGCTCGACCGCGTCGTCGCCCCCGTCAAGCAGGCGCTCGCCGACGCGGGCTCCAGCATCGACCACGTCGTCATGGTCGGCGGCATGACCCGCATGCCGTCCGTCCAGGAGAAGGTCAAGGAGCTGACCGGCAAGGACCCGCACAAGGGCGTCAACCCCGACGAGGTGGTCGCGATCGGCGCCGCGATCCAGGCCGGCGTGCTGGCAGGAGACGTCAAGGACGTCCTGCTCCTCGACGTCACCCCGCTGACCCTCGGCATCGAAACCAAGGGTGGCGTGATGACGAAGCTGATCGAGCGCAACACGACGATCCCGTCGAAGCGCTCGGAGACGTTCTCGACCGCCGACGACAACCAGACGCAGGTCGAGGTGCACGTGCTCCAGGGCGAGCGGGAGATGGCCGCGGGCAACAAGTCCCTGGGCAAGTTCCAGCTCACCGGGATCCCGTCGGCACCGCGCGGCATGCCGCAGATCGAGGTCACCTTCGACATCGACGCGAACGGCATCCTCAACGTCTCGGCCAAGGATCTCGGCACGGGCAAGGAGCAGACGATCGAAATCAAGGGCGGCTCCGGGCTCTCCGACGAAGAGGTCCAGAGCATGGTCTCCGACGCCGAGTCGCACGCCGAGGAGGACCTCCGGGCGAAGGAGCTGGCCGAGGCCCGCAACCACGCCGAGCAGGCGGTCTACCAGGGCGAGAAGCAGCTCGAGGAGCTCGGCGATCAGGTCGACGAGGCCTCGAAGACCGAGATCAGCGAGGCGATCGAAGCGCTCAAGGGCGTCCTCGGCTCCTCCGACGCGGATGACATCAAGGCCAAGACCGCCGCGCTCGAGGCCGCCTTCCACAAGGTCTCCGAGCAGATCTACGCCAACGCCCAGGCGCAGGGCGGGGATGCCGGTGCCGCGGACGGCGGCACCTCGACGAACGGCGGCGATCCCGAGGAGGAGATCGTCGACGCCGAGGTCGTCGAGGACGAGCAGCGGTAGCTGCGAGGACGAGGCGAGCATGAGCAAGGAGCAAGGAGCAAGGAGCAAGGAGCCGACCGGCGCGGAGGATTCCGCCGCGGTCGGCGATGCCGAGCTCGTCGAGGACGAGGAGGTCGTCGACTCGGAGGCCGTCGACGGTGCCGTCGTGGATGACGAGGTCATCGACGCGGAGATCGTCGAGCCGGTGGACGCCGACGACGATGGCTCCGCGGTCGGCGCCGAGCTCGACCAGCTCGTCGAGGTGCAGCGGGAGCGCGACGAGTACCTGGAGCTGGCGCGGCGGGCCCGCGCCGACTTCGAGAACTACCGGCGGCGGGTGAACGGGCAGACCGCGGAGGCCGAGCTGCGGGGGAAGGTCACGATCGCGCGCGGGATGCTCCCGGCCCTCGACAACCTCGAGCGGGCTTTGACCGCCGCCGGGGTCGACCCGACCCAGGGACCCGACCCGGCGGGGGAGCCCCCGAGCGAGGAGGTCTCCGCGCGCGATGCGCTGGCAGCGGGGGTCGCGCTCGTCTACCGCGAGCTGCGCAGCGGGCTCGAGCGCGCCGGCGTCGACGGCTACGACCCGATCGGCGAGCCCTTCGATCCCGCGCTGCACGAGGCGATCGCGACCGGGCAGGCCGAGGGCACGGAGCCGGGGATCGTGCTCGAGACGCTCGAGCAGGGCTACCGCGTCGACGAGCAGGTCATCAGGCCGGCTCGGGTCGTGGTGAGCGGTTGAGGTAGCGGACGTGCCGCCGCGCGACTACTACGAGGTGCTGGGGGTCGACAAGAAGGCGACCGACGAGCAGATCAAGAAGGCCTACCGGAAGCTGGCCCGCGATTTCCATCCGGACCGAAATCCGGACGACCCGGCCGCGGAGGAGCGCTTCAAGGAGATCGGCTCCGCCTACGAGACGCTGAAGGACCCGGAGAAGCGCAAGCGCTACGACGCGGGGGGGATGTTCGGCGGCTTCGGCCGCGGCGGTGGTCCGGGCCCCGGCGGGATCAACGTCGGCGTGGGCGACATCGGCGACATCTTCTCCTCGATCTTCGGTCGCGGCGGCCGCGGGGGAGCGGAGCCCGCCTCGGGGCGCGACCTCGCGACCGAGATCCAGCTCACCTTCGAGCAGGCGATGGAGGGCTCTCAGGTCGCCGTCACCGTTCCGAAGCAGGCGACGTGCGGAACCTGCGGGGGAAGCGGCGCAGCGCCGGGGACCCGACCGATCACCTGCCCCCGCTGCGAGGGTCGCGGAATCGATGCCCAAAGCCAGGGGTTCTTCTCGATCAGCCACCCTTGCCCGCAGTGCGGCGGCCGTGGCCAGATCGTCGAACAGCCCTGTCCGGAGTGCCGCGGCAGTGGCCTCACCCGGCAGCGCAAGCGTTACCGGGTCAACGTCCCGGCGGGGGTTCGCGACGGCACCCGTATACGCCTCGCCGGCAAGGGCGAGGACGGGCCGCTCGGCGGGCCCCCGGGAGATCTCTTCGTGACGACCAGGGTCGCCCCCTCGCCGGTCTTCGAGCGCCGCGCGGACGGCAACCTCGAGGTCGACGTGCCGATCACCATCGCCGAGGCCATCGGCGGCGCCAACGTGGAGGTGCCGACGCTGCGCGGCACGAAGCGGATTCGGATCGCGCCGGGTACCCAGCATGGCGCCGTGCAGCGGCTCCGGGGAGAGGGGCCCCCGCGCCCGGGCTCCAACCAGCGCGGCGACATCCACTACAGGCTCGAGGTCGAGATCCCCAAGGACCTCGATCGCAAGCAACGCGCGGCGCTCGACGAGCTGTCGCGAACCCTCGACGGCCGTGATCCGCGCGAGCGCCTGCTCCGGGAGGCCCAGCCCCGCGATCGGTCCGATGAGCCGGGCAAGGTAGGGGCAGCGTGAGCGAGAAGGAGCAGCGGCGGGGAGGCGTGATCCGGCGCACCACGCGGGTCGAGACCCAGATCGACCGCGCCCGGGGCGTCTTCATGATCTCGGTCGCCGCCGAGCTTGCCGAGATGCACCCCCAGACGCTGCGGATGTACGAGGCGCGCGGGCTGATCCAGCCAAAGCGCTCCCCGAAGAACACGCGCCTCTACTCCCACGAGGACGTCGAGCGGCTGCGGCGGATCCAGGAGATGACCGCCGAGCAGGGGTTGAACCTGGCTGGCGTCGAGACCGTGCTCGAGCTGGAGAACCGCCTCGAGGAGATGCGGGCCGAGCTTGCCTCCATGCGGGAGCGGACGCAGGAGATGGAGCAGCGAATGACCGAGGAGGTCGAGCGCGCCCGTCGCTCGCTTGGCGCCGAGCTCGTCCCCTACGGCGCCTACACGGCGAAGCTCGCCGCCACTGCGCCCGGCAGGGCAGCCCGCAGTGGCTCCGTGCGCATCCCGGTCGAGAAGCGGCCGAAGCGGCGAGAGCCGGACTGACCCGGCTCAGTCCTCGCAGCTCCGCAAGCGGTCGCGCCCGGCTCCGCCGCGACAGCGGTCCTTCCCCGCGCCACCGTTGAGCCGATCTGAGGACTTGCCGCCGGAGAGGCGATCGCCGCCGCCGTTGCCGCGCATCCTGTCGCGGCCACCCTGGCCGAGCAGGGCGTCGCGGGCGGCGCCGCCTCGCAGGGCGTCGGCTCCGCCACCGCCGGCCAGCCGGTCGCGGTCCCCCTGTCCGTCGATCGAGTCCCCGCCGGAGCCGCCGCGGACGTCGTCGGCGCCGCCGCCGGCCTTCACGACGTCCCCTCCCCCCGCCGCGCAGATCAGATCGGGGCCGCCGCGAGCGCGGATGCTGTCAGCCGCGGAGCTGCCGACGATCACGTCGGCTTCCGGCGTCCCGCGAAGCTCCTCACCCTTCACCGCGACGATCGTCGCGTCGGTTCCATGGCAGCTCCGCGGCTCGATCGGGGGAGGGGGCGGCACCGGGGGAGGCGTCGGCCCGAACACGGTGATCGAGTTGTCGCTGGTGATCCCGGCCGATGCGAGCGCGGGGCCGAAGTCGGGCTGGCCGGTGAGGAACCCTCCCGAGGTCACGTAGACGTTCCTGCCGTCGGGGCTGACCTCGACCGAGGAGGGCGCGTTGAGCGGGATCGCGTTCTGGCAGATCGCGGCGAGCAGCGCGGTGCCGCCGGTCAGGTTCCGCGGATCCACCGTGCAGCCGGGCTTGGGGGCGTCCTGAGCCAGCAGGCCGGTCGTGGTGTCGCGATCGAAGGAGGCGACGCTGTGGAAGAGCGAAGACAGATAGAGGCTGGTGCCGTCGGGAGAGAACCCGACGTCGCTCGGCAGCACCAGGCCGAACACGGTGGCGCTGCACTCCGGATACGGCGGGAGCTCGGGGGGCAGCCCGAGCTGCTGCAGGCAGGGCTGCTGGGGGAGCTGCGCGAGCGAGGCGTCGAACACGGCGAGGGCGCCCGGCCCGGGCCCGGGAGCGTCCGGCGGGGGGAAGACGTTGAGGGAGCTGACGTAGGCGTTCTTGCTGTCGGGGCTGACCGAGACGCGGAAGGGGCTGACGATCCCGGTCGCGGTGTTGGTGCAGTTCTCGACCGGGTCGGACTCGTCACCGACGCAGCCGGCGTTGGAGCCCGGCTGGGTCAGGTCTCCCGAGGCGTCGCGATCGAAGCGGGCGACCGAGCCGGGCTCGTCCTCCGCCGCGGTGGCAGCCGTCGCCGGCGCCTCGAGGCCGAGCGCCGCCGCGTAGACCTGGTTGCCGTCACGGCTGATCTCGACGTCGGTCGGGTAGGCCAGGCCATCGGCGGGGGTGCAGGATCCCGGAGAGGCCGAGCCGTTGCTCGCGGGAAAGAGCGTCCTCGTGCTCCCTTGGCACTCCTGCGCCTCCAAGACCCCGTCCGGCCCCCGGGTCCAGTTCGTGACGGCGCCCTGGAGGAACGAGCTCGTGACGACGCTCTTGCCATCCGGGCTGACCTCGACGTCGGTGGCGGTGGCGAGCGGAGCCATCGTTGAAGGGGCGTTCACCAGCGGCGCCGGCGGGCAGTCCAGCCGCGGCGGTATGGGCGGCAGGGCATCGCCGGAGAAGCACCCTCCCGCCAGTTCGGGTAGCTGCTTCAAGACACCCGTGGACGGATTGCGCTCGAACGTCACGAGGCTGCCGCGAATTCGCGGTGGGCTCGCATCGGTATTCAGCTCGAACCCGGTCACGTAGACGTTGTTGCCGTCGGGGCTGATCGCGATCGCCGTCGGGCCCTCGAGGCCCCGCGCCGTCGCGCAGCCCGGATTCGTGGCCTGCTCCGCGTCGACGAAGCAACCCGCCACGCCCCTGACCTGCTGCAGGGCGCCGGTGCTCGGGTTCCGCAGGAAGGTGTTCACCGCGTTGCTCGAGTACGAGACCGAGTAGGCGCGCCTGCCGTCCGGGCTGATGGCGACGTCCGTGACGTCCTTCAACGCCCGCGCTCCAGAGCATTCGTCTCCGACCAGCGGCGAGCTGATGTCGGCGACGCATCCGGCCGCGCCCTCGAGCTTGGTGATCGGGGCAGCGGATGCCTGGCCGGCAAGGAGAAGCGAGGCCAGAAGGGTGATCATCGCCAGGAGCTTCACGCGACCGAGGCTAGCTGCTGGCCCGGGCCCGCGGGCCACCCGGCCTCAGCGCCCGAGCAGGCGGGCTGCGACTCCCTCCACGGTCTCGATTCCGTACTCCATCGACGGCTGGCCGTCGGTGAGCACCGCGATTGCCAGCTCGCGGCCGCCGTCGCGCAGCTCAGCCGCCTGGCTGACGAGCTGCCCCGCCTCGGTGCTCCGCCACCCGCCCTTGAAGCGAACGTTCCAAGCGTTGGCGACGGCGGGGATCCCCCAACTCTGCTCGGGCACGATCGACCCAAGCAGGTCCTTGCCGAGCTTCTCGTAGCGGGGCGGCAGAGCGCGCTCGAGGCGGGAGAACATCAGCGCCATGTCGGCGGCGCTGATCTGCGCGTAGCCCCAGCTGATCGAGACCTGGAAGTCCTCCATGCCGACCCGCTCAGCGACGTCGTAGAGGCCTTCGTCGCCAACCCGCGCGTAGATCGCCGTGGCGGCATCGTTGTCCGAGATGGTGATCATCGACTCCAGCGTCGCCTCCGTCGCCGCGTCCAGAGGCAGGCCGACCTCGTCGAGTCGCCTCAGCTCCGCCGCCAGGAGCATGGACTTGACGACGCTCGCGGACGGGAAGAGCGCATGCTCGTTGCGCCCGCGCAGCTTCCCCTCCTCATCGACGATCGCGAAGGAGACGGTGCCCTGGCGGCGCTGCATGAATCGCTCGGCATCGCCCAACCGCTCGCGCGTCTCTACGCCCGGGATCAGGTCCGAGAGTGGACCGGCGTCGATGTCGAGGCCGCTCACGCCGACCGCGAGCTCGGTGGGCGGCGCCTGAGCTTGCCCGGGAGGCTCCGAATCATCCAGAGATGGGACCAGGAGCAGGGCGACCAGCGCGAGGCCCAGGGGTACGAGCAGGGCGACGAGCGCGTCTGGGGAGGGCCGGCGCCGCCGGACTCTCTTCGACCGCCGCTGCCGGCTCCGCGCGAGGCTCGCGTCCACCGCCTCCCGCTCGCGCCGGACCGTGTCCTCGTCAGCCGGATCCGGCGTCCCGTTCCGCGGCTCGGTGGGGGTGGAGGGACGCACCCGGGGGAAGCTACGCCACGCAGCACGGCGGCGTGTCAACCATGCGTGAAGAGGACGTCCCGAGTCGTTCGGTAGCTTGAGCCCATGGCTCCGCCGCCCGACGCGCTGGCCCGCCGGGGGGCGATCGCGATTGCCGCAACGCGAATCGGGATCGGCGTCGGCGCCTTCGCGCTCACCCGGCCGGCGCTCGGCCTGCTCGGGTTTGAGCGCCCGGACGGCACCTCCGTGGCGCTCGCGCGCCTGGCGGGGGCGCGCGACATCGCCCTCGGCGTGCACGCGCTCAGGGTTCGCGACGACGCCGAGCGCCTGCGCGAGGCCACGCTCCTCACCACCGCGGTCGACGCCGGCGACGCGCTCGCGTTCGGCGCCGCCCTGATCGGCCGCCACGGGATCGACCGGATCGCGCTGATGAACCTGCCCGTGGCAGGCGGCGCGGTGGTCGCCGGCGCGTGGGTTGCGGCCCGGCTGCGGCCTCAGTCAGCCTGAGCCGAGCCGTCGCCGCGGCGGCCGTTGATCCCCTCGGGCGGGGTCGGCAGATCGTAGGCATCGGGGCGTCCGTTGAGGTCGCTGTCGCGGATGGCCTCGAGCACGTCGCTGGCGAGCTTGGGACCGTCGGCGGGATTGAGCGGCGCGGCGATGATGCTGACCGTGACCTCGTCGCCGTCGAGCTCCTCGAGCGCGACGTGGGGTGGGTTGCGGAGCGGGACCGTCACCGCCTTCTCGAGCATCCGCTGGAGGCGCTGGGGCGTCACGCTCGCATTGAACTTCGCCCGCAGATCGACCCGCTCCGGCTCGGCGATCGGGATGACCGCCAGCTGCATGAGGGCGTTGTTCGGGATCAACGTCCGATCGGCGCCGCTGATCAGCGTCGTATAGAAGAGCCCGAGGGAGCCGACGATCCCGTCGATCTCCCCGGCGATCGAGCCGCCTCGCAGCTTCACCCGGTCGCCGACCTGAAAGGGCCGGGTCGTGAGCAGCACGAGGCCGGCAAAGACGTGCGCGAGCGTCTGCTGCGCGGCGAGGCCGAGCACCACGGCGGTGAAGGCGCCGCCGATGGCGAGCGTCTCCGGCTTGACCCCGGCGATCCGCAGCGCCGCGATGATCACGATCGCGATCGTCGCGAGGCGGATCAGGAAGCCCGCCGTGCCCGCGGTGCCGGGCTCGAGCCGGCGCATGAGCGCCGGCGCCAAACCGCGGGCGACGGTGCGGGCGAGGAGCCAGCCCAGGAGCGCGAGCACGCCGGCGGTGATGTACCGCAGGGCCCTCCCCGCATCGGGCAGAAGCGAGTCGCGCATCGCGAAGACGACCAGGACCGCGACGATGAGCGCGAGCAGCAGGAGGGCCTCACGGCGCGCGCGGCGGGCGTCGCCGCGGTTGATCTCCCCGCCCAACCCGACCTCCTGCCAGACCTCGGTCCGCGACTCGAAGGCCCGGATGCCGCGCAGGTCGGGCTTGCGTGCCCTGCCGTATAGCCTTCTCACGCCGCCCATTGTTGCGCGCCTTGCGCGGGCCCGGGCAGCGAGGCCAGGAAGGCCTCGAACGTCCCGGAAACCCCCCTCTGCCCCCCGATACAGGACGTTCGCGGGTGGAGGGGTGCTCAGCAGGCGCCGCTGGCGCCCGATCTCAGTGCATAGCGCGCAGATTTCTTTACAACCTCAGGGTGAATCGGTAACCTGAGGCCCCATGCAGCCGGACAGATTCACGTCCAAGGTCGGCGAGGCCGTTCAGGTCGCTCAGCGGCTCGCCACCCAGCACCGCAACAGCGAGGTCGTCCCGGCGTACCTGCTCCTGGCGCTGCTCGAGCAGCAGGACGGCTACGCGCCGGCGATCCTGCGCAAGCTGGGCGCCGACTCGATCGCGATCGCCCGGCGCACGCAGGATCTGATCGACGCCCTGCCGACGATCTCGGGGGGTGAGGCTCCGCAGCCACGCATCTCCCAGCCGATGGCCTCGGTTCTGCAGCGCTCCGAGCGCGAGATGCAGGCGCTCGGGGACGAGTTCATCGCCGCGCCCCACGTCCTGCTGGCGATGACCGACCGCTCCTCCGGCGTCGCCGACGTGCTCCCCGATCGCGAGTCGCTGGCGAAGGCCGCCACCGAGGTGATCGGGCCCAACCGGATCACCTCCCCGGATCCCGAGGCCACGATGGAGGCGCTAGAGAAGTTCGGCCAGGACCTGACCGCCGACGCCGAGGCAGGCAAGTTGGATCCCGTGATCGGTCGCGACGAGGAGATCCGTCGCGTAATCCAGGTGCTCTCGCGCCGGACGAAGAACAACCCGGTGCTGATCGGCGACCCGGGGGTCGGCAAGACCGCGATCGCCGAGGGCCTCGCCCAGCGAATCGTCAACGACGACGTGCCCGAGTCGCTGCGCGGCCGCAGGCTCGTCGCGCTCGACGTAGGCGCCCTGCTCGCCGGCGCGAAGTTCCGCGGCGAGTTCGAGGAGCGGCTCAAGGCTGTCCTCGCGGAGGTCCAGGCCGCCGAAGGGCGGATCGTGCTCTTCATCGACGAGCTCCACAACATCGTCGGCGCCGGTGCCGCGGAGGGCGCCGTGGACGCCGCGAACCTGCTCAAGCCGATGCTCGCGCGCGGCGAGCTGCGTACCGTGGGTGCGACGACGCTCGACGAGTTCCGCAAGCACATCGAGAAGGACGCCGCGCTCGAGCGGCGCTTCCAGCCGGTCCTCGTCGGTGAGCCCGACATCGCCGACACGATCGCGATCCTGCGCGGCCTCAAGGAGCGCTACGAGAACCATCATGGGGTCGACATCACCGACCCCGCCGTCGTCGCGGCGGCAACCCTGTCGAAGCGCTACATCGCCGACCGCTTCCTCCCCGACAAGGCGATCGACCTGATCGACGAGGCGGCATCGCGGCTGAAGATGGAGCTCGAGTCCTCGCCCGTCGAGATCGACGAGATCGAGCGGCGCATCACCCAACTCGAGATCGAGCGGCAGGCCCTGCAGAACGAATCCGACGACGCGTCGCGGGCGCGGCTCGATGCGCTCGAGGCCGAGCTCGCCGATCTGAACGAGTCGGCCTCCGAGCTCAAGGCCCGCTGGCAGAGCGAGAGAGGGGCGATCGAGGCGATCAACCACGCGCGAGGCGAGCTCGAGACCGCCGAGCGCGAGGCCGAGCGCGCCGAGCGCGAGGCCGACCTCGAGCGAGCGGCGAAGCTCAAGTACGGAACGATCCCCGAGCTCGAGCGGACGATGGCCGAGCAGCAGAAGCGACTCGAGGAGCTGCACGCCCAGGGCGGTTCGATGCTGACCGAGAAGGTGACCGAGCAGGACGTCGCCGAGGTCGTCGGCAAGTGGACGGGGATCCCCGTCAGCCGCCTGCTGGAGGGCGAGGTCGAGAAGCTGATCCACATGGAGGAGCGCCTGCACGACCGGGTGATCGGCCAGGACGAGGCGGTCGAGGCGGTCGCCAACGCCCTGCGCCGCTCGCGCGCCGGCCTCTCCGACCCCAACCGGCCGATCGGCTCCTTCCTGTTCCTCGGTCCGACCGGGGTCGGCAAGACCGAGCTGGCGCGCGCGCTCGCGGAGTTCATGTTCGACTCCGAGGGCGCGATCGTCCGGATCGACATGTCGGAGTACATGGAGAAGCACGCCGTCAGCCGGCTGATCGGAGCTCCCCCGGGATACGTCGGCTACGACGAGGGCGGGCAGCTCACCGAGGCCGTGCGCCGCCGTCCCTACGCGGTCATCCTGCTCGACGAGATCGAGAAGGCGCACCCCGATGCCTTCAACGTGCTGCTCCAGATCATGGACGACGGGCGGCTGACCGACGGCAAGGGGCGCACGGTCAACTTCTCCAACACGGTTCTGATCATGACCTCGAACGTCGGCTCGGCCGAGATCGCCTCGGAGCGGATCGACGAGAACATTCGCGGGCGGATCGAGGAGGTGCTGGGGGGGACCTTCAAGCCCGAGTTCCTCAACCGAATCGACGAGACCGTGATCTTTCACCGCCTCAGCCGCGAGGACATCTCCCGGATCGTCGAGCTGCAGGTCGCGCTGCTCACGGACCGGGTGCGCGAGCGCGGGATCGAGATCGAGCTCTCGGATCAGGCGAGGGAGTTGCTGGGCAACTTGGGCTACGACCCGACCTATGGCGCGCGGCCGCTCAAGCGGGTGATCCAGCGCCAGCTCGTCGACCGGCTCGCGCTGAAGCTGCTCGAGGGCGAGTTCGCCGACGGGGACCTGGTCAGGATCGACGCCGAGGGCGGGGAGCTCCGCTTCGAGCGCGCCGGAGCGCCGGTAGCCGCAGCGGCCTAGAGAGCTCGCTTCCGCCGGGCTCTAGTGGCCCTGCGAGCGGCAGGGAACCCGCAGCGACTCGGCGACGTTGGTCACCGCGGCGAAGGTGACGTCGCCGCCCTCCATGGCGTAGATCGTCCGGCCCACCGAAGCGCCTCCGAGGCCGTGCCGCGGGGTCAGCATCGGAGGCAGCGGCCGCCATGCTCGGCGCCGGGGAAAGAAGCGCTCCACCTCGGCGATCGTTCCCGGTGGGCCCGAGCGGGGATCCTCTCCGCCGAAGGCGACCGGTCGACCGCAGACCGTTGCCGCCGCGAAGCCTCCTCGCCCTCGCGCCAGCGGGGCGACGCGGCGCCAGCGGTCGCGGCGGATCCGGTACTTCTGCACGTCGGTGTAGTTGGGTCGCCCGTATGCCGGCCGGCCACCGATCACGTAGAAGCCGTGCTGGGAGACGGCTCCTGCGGTGTGCTCGGTGGCGAGCGGCATCGGTGGCCCGGTGCTCCAGGCGTTGCGGCGGAAGTCGAAGATCTCGAAGCGCCGCAGGGGCTGCAGCTCGTCGGCGCCACCGGCGAGCAGGAGCTTGTCCTTGTAGACGGCCGCCGCCGAGCCCCCCCGCGGGGTTGGCGCGGGAGGCATCTTCGACCACCGGTTCGTGGCCGGGTCGTAGCGGTAGAAGCCCCGGCTCGCGCTCGCCACGGGACCGAATCCGATGCCGAGGCTAAACGGCAACCCGGTGTATCCCCCGACGACGTAGAGCTGCCCCCGGTAGGACACGGCGGCGGCGTGGTTGAGCGCGACGGGCATCGGGGCCACCAGCTCCCAGCGGCCGGTTTCGGTGTCGTAGCGCTCGACCGCGGCGGTTGGCGCCCCCCCGCTGGTGTATCCGCCGATGACGTAGATCGAGCGTCGCACCGAGGCCGCCGTGACCTCGGTCCGTGCCAACGGGCTCGGCGCCAGCGGCCGCCACCGCGAGGCCGGACCGGTTCCCATCGCCTCGACGGTGCTCGCGGAACCCTCGGAGGCGGTGGCGCTCGTCTCGAGTCCCTCTGCCCCCGGAACGGTGATCGCCGCGAGGATCCCCAGGAGCAACGCGGCGGAGAACGGTCGAGACACCAACGTAGGAAAAGTCTACACATGCGTAGGAACGCCTGTCGGGCTCGCTGGAGATCTCCAGACAACCCCAAAAGCGGCGCCTACACTTCCGAGGCCCGATGGACCCCGCTGGACCGCCGCTGCAGCGACGCGCCGCCCACATAGGCCCGGAGCGTCGTCGCCCTCAGATCCTCGACATCTCCCTGGGATTGTTCCGGCGTCACGGCTACGAAGCGACGACGATCGAGATGATCGCTCGCGCCGCTCGGGTGACCCGACCCGTGGTCTACGCGTGCTATCCGAACAAGAAGGCGCTGTTCGGGGCGCTACTCGACCGCGAGGAGCGCCGGCTGCTCGGCCAGATCCTGCAGAAGCTCCCGACGCCAGCTCCCGACGATCCTGAGGGCATGCTGATCGAGGGATTCACGGCGATCCTGAGAACCGCCGCCCTGGCGCCTGACTCGTGGGGGGTGATCTTCCTCCACGAGTACAGCTCGCCCGCGATGGCGGAGCGCGTGGAGCGGGCGCGAGAGCAGCTCCGCTCTCACCTCGCGGAGCTCGCCAAGCCAGTGCTCGCCGGGGGTGGGGTCGAGGACCCCGGCGGGCGCCTCAGCTCCCTCGTCGCGCATCTCCTGCTCGGCAACGCCGAGGCGGGAACCAGGCTGATGCTGAGCGAGGAGGAATGGAAACCGGATGATCTCGGTCAGCTCCTCGGGCGGATGATCGCCCCGGCGCTACAGGTGCTGAAGGACCAAGGCGCAGCCCGTCGAGACCTGCCCTCCTCCTGACCCTCCGCTCAGGTGCCGGGGATCTGATCGCCAGCAGCTGACCGCTCTCGCCGGCGGGCGCTTAGCCGGGCGCGACCCGCCGCAGGGGGATCGCCAGCCGCTCCTCGAGCTCGGCGAGCGCGTTCTCGGCGACGCCTTCCGGGGCGACAACGACGACCTCGGTGGCGGCGTAGGAGCGCAGCGTGTCCTCGATCGCCTGCATCGGATCGCCGTCACCCACGCGGCCCTCCGCCCTGACCCCGGCCGCCGCCAGGGTGGCGACCGAGACGGTGAGCACGCGCTGGCTCTCGAAGCGCGAGCGGTCCAGGTCGGAGGTCCAGCGGTCGAGGCGCCTGCTGAGCGCGGGAGCCAAGACCAGCACACCCTCGGGCCCCGACTCCGGCCGCGAGGGATCGGCGATCGCCGCGACCACGCCCGCGCTCCGCGGGTCCTCGATCGCGGCGAGGGCCACGATCAGCACTCCTCCCGGCGTCCCGGCGCCGGGCGGGGCGACCTCGATCGGCCCCTCCACCTTCGCCCGCGCCGCGATCACCACCAACGCCGCAGCCGTCGCCGCGCCGAGCATCATCCCCACCCCCGCATCGAGCAGCACGAACCCGCCCAAGATCGGCACCACGAGGAGCGCGAAGAGCCAGCTCGGGGGTCGCCGCGGGGGAGCGGTCAAGCTCGGCTGATGCCGGCCGCGGCAACGCCGCGCTCGAGCTCGTCGAGGCCGAAGGCCTCCGCCGGTCCAAGCGCCCCGGCACCGTTCAGGTCGCCGGCCAGCGCCCGCTCGGCTCCCCAGGCGAGGAAGCGTGCGGTGAACGTGTAGCCGTCGATTCCCTCGAGGCGGACCTCGGCGAGCTGCTCGCCACCCGCGCCGCGGGCGATCGCGACGATGTGGGAGCCGCTCTTCGAGCGCTCCTCGCCGGAGGGGCCACCAGTCGAGCCCTTGGCGAAGCGACCGAGCAGGCTCCCCAGCGCCCGCTTCGCCGGCGGCATCCTCGTGATCGCGCCAAGCGCGAAGGAGCCGACCTGCATGGGCCGCGAGAGCGGCCCGAACCAGCCCAGGTAGGCCTCGACGTCGCTCAGCCCAGGGCTGATGCGCGGCAGGGTGAAGTGCTCGGAGGAGCCAATCGAGATCGCCTGGCGCTCGCGCCCGCGGACCGGGAAGGAGCGGACGTGGCGCCCCCCCTGCTCGGTGACGATCCGGCCCTGGCGGTAGGCGAATCCCGGCTCGAGCAGAGCACCCGTCAGCGACGCCAGCGTGCCGCCGCTCATCCCCCCGGCCGATCCGCCCCCCGTGATGAAGTAACCGACCTCGAGGCGGCGCGCCGCCTCGCCGGCCTCACGCAGCGCGAGGGCGCCGGCGAGGTTCCCCGGCACCCAGTCGTAGCCCATCGCGGTCAGCAGCGGAGTGCCAGCCGACCTCGCCGGCCCGTCCCAGCGCTCGAAGACGCGACGGATGAACGGCGGCTCGCCGGTCGAGTCGAAGTAGGGGCGTCCGGCGTCGATCGCCGCCTCGATCGCGGGCGCTCCCCAGCGTTCGAACGGCCCGACCGTGCTGAGCATGACGTCGCCGGGGCCGAGGAGGCCGCGCACGCTGGCAGGATCGGCGACGTCGGCGACCGCCGTCTCGAGCCCCTCGCCGAGCTCGCCGGCCAGGCGTTCGAGGCTCTCGCGGTTGCGGCCGGCAAGCAGCGGCTTGGCGCCGTCGGCGACCAGGGCCTCCGCCGTCAGGGTGCCGGTGTAGCCCGTGGCCCCGAAGAGGACGATGCGTCCCGCCATGGGAGGGACGATAGAGCGCCGGTTGCTCGCGGTGGACTCAGACTCATGCAAGGGTTCCGCGGGTGCGCGTCGGCATCGTCGCCTACTGGTTCAACCGCGGTCAGGGCGTCGTCGCCCGCCAGCTTCGCTCCGCGCTCGACGAGCTCGGCCACGAGACGTTCGTTCTCGCGCGTCCGACCCGCAAGACGAACATCCGCCCCGACTGGATCGATCGCGACGGAGTCTGGGCGCAGCCCGGCGTCACCGCGGCGAGCGACTACCTCGTGCCCTGGGAGGAATACGAGGAATGGGCGAGCGCGCGCTCGCCGGACCTGGTGCTCTTCGACCAGAACTACCAGTTCGCCGAGATCGAGCGACTGCGGCGCTCGGGCGTGCGGACCGCGGGGCGCTTCGTCTGGGAGCACTTCTCCGCCGAGCACGTGGGGCCCGCCGTCGCGGCCTTCGACGCGATCTACTCGCTCACGGGGGGCGAGCGCGAGCGCTACGCGACGATGGGGATCGAGAGCCCGAGGGTGAGGTGGGGCTGTCATCCGGAGCTGCTCGGCTACGCGGCGGCAGCGAGGAACGAGGAGCGAGGAGCGAGGAGCACGCGGGTCACCTTTCTCTTCCCCGGAGGGTTCATGAGCAAGCGCAAGCCGCTCGCGGAGACGATCACGGCGTTTCGGGACGCTCGGGGCGACGAGCTGCGACTGCTCGTCAAGGCGCAGGTCGAACGGCAGCGGCAAGCCGTCGTGCGGATGACCAGGGGCGGCTCTCGGCTCGGCCGCCGCGACCCGCGGATCGAGCTGATCACCGAGGACCTGCCGACCGAGCGCTACCTGCGGATGCTGGCCGCCGTCGACGTCTGCCTGGCGCCGAGCCGCTGGGAGGGCCTGGGCCTGCACCTCTACGAGGCGACTGCGCTGGGGATCCCGATCGTGACGAACGACAATCCACCGATGAACGAGGTGGTCCGCGACGGCGAGAACGGCCTGCTCGTCCCCGGGATCACCGACGGCTCGACCCGCTCGGGCATCCCCGCGTTCCGGCCCGACGTGCCCGCGCTGAGCGCCGCGATCGAGCGCCTCGCCGACGCCGGGCTGCGGGCCGAGCTCGCCGCCGGGGCGCGCTCCCGCCGCGAGGAGCTCTCCTGGGAGCGGACGCAGAAGGACCTCGTCGAGCTGCTCGCCCGCATCGGGCCCGCGGGCGCGGAGTCGAGACGGTGAGGGAGCGCGTGGTGCGGTGCCAAGTGCTGGACGCGCCGATCGTGGCGCGCCAGGCGGCCGGCGCATGAGCGGCCTGGCGGGGCGCGCCTACGACGCGACCTGGGGGCGAATCTTCGCCGCCGGCTACGACCGGATGCAGGCCGCCGGCGAGGAGGCGGGCATGCGGGAGCGGCGAGGCCAGCTGCTCGCGCGGGCGCGCGGGCGCACCCTCGAGCTCGGAGCCGGCACCGGGCTCAACCTCGAGCACTACCCGGCTGCGGTGGACGAGCTAGTGCTCACCGAGCCGTTCGAGCCGATGGCCCGGCGCCTGCGCGAGCGGCTCGCGGCCTCGGGGAGGGCGGCGGAGGTCGTCGAGGCGCGGGCCGAGCGGCTCCCCTTCCCCGACGGCTCGTTCGACACCGTCGTCTGCACCCTCGTGCTCTGCACCGTCAAGGACCCGGTCGCCGCGCTGGAGGAGATCGAACGGGTGCTGCGAGGCGGCGGGCGCCTCCTGTTCTGCGAGCACGTTCGCTCGCGGCATCCAGGCCTGGCCCGCTGGCAGGACCGCCTCGAGCGGCCCTGGGAGCTCTTCGGGCACGGCTGCCACCCCAACCGCGACACCGTCGCGGCGATCGGCGCCTCCTCCCTCGAGCTCGAGGAGGTCGAGCGTGATCGCCTGCCGAAGGCGCCGCCGATCGTTCGCCCGCTGGCGATCGGCTCGGCGCTCGCGCGCGATTGAGCGCGGCGCGCTTGCGCCGCGCCACGGGACGTGAGAGAAAGGGAGCCGCACCCAACTAGGAGGAGATCGCAAGGTGGCTCACTTCATCCTGCTGACCAAGCTGACAAGCGACGGCGTCAAGACGATCAAGAACAACCCCGCGAGGATTCGCGAGGTGAACTCCGAGATGGAGCAGATCGGACTCAAGGTCCATCACCAGTGGGCGACCCTCGGCCGCTACGACTTCATCACCGTGGTCGAGGCCGACGACGCCGCGGCGATGGCGCGGGCGTCAGTCGAGCTCGGCTCGCGCGGCACCACCACCAACGAGACCCTGACCGCGCTCCCGAGCAAGGACTTCGCCGAGGCCCTTTGAGCCGACTCAACCGCGCCGAAGCCAACCGCGCCGAAGCCCGATGAGGATCCTCGTCGTCGGAGGGGGCGGGCGCGAGCACGCGATCGTGCGCGCCCTCGCTCGCTCGGCGAGTGAGCCCGAGCTGCTCTGCTCGCCCGCCAATCCCGGGATCGCCGAGGACGCGCGGGTCGTCGAGGTCCCCGGGGAGGGGACCTCCGCCCTCGTCGAGGCCGCGCAGCATGAGTCCGTCGAGCTGGTCGTCGTCGGTCCTGAGGCGCCGCTGGTCGACGGTGCTGTCGACGCGCTCGAGGCCGCGGGCGTGGCCGCCTTCGGGCCGAGCGCCGCGGCCGCGCGTCTCGAGGGCTCGAAGATCCATGCCAAGGAGGCCATGGCGGAGGCCGGCGTGCCGACGGCCGAGCACGCGGTCGTCGGCTCGCGCTCCGCTGCCCTCGAGCACCTCGCCGGCTGCGCCTACCCCGTCGTGCTCAAGGCGGATGGGCTGGCGGCCGGGAAGGGCGTGATCATCGCCGCCGACGAACGGGAGGGCCGCGCCGCGGTGGAGGCCTTCTTCACCGAGCGCCGCTTCGGGGAGACGAGCGTCCTGATCGAGGAGCACCTCGAGGGTGAGGAGCTATCGCTGCTCGCCCTCTGCGACGGCGCCAACGTCGTCCCCCTCGCCCCCGCTCAGGACTACAAGCGGATCTTCGACGACGACGAGGGGCCCAACACGGGCGGGATGGGCAGCTACTCGCCCGTGCCGGGAGTCGACGAGGCGCTCGTCGCGAGCATCGTCGACACCGTCCACGGGCCCGTGGTCGATCTGATGGCGGCGCGCGGCACCCCCTTCCACGGCGTCCTCTACGCCGGCCTGATGATCACCTCCGCGGGAGCGAAGGTGCTCGAGTTCAACTGCCGCTTCGGCGATCCCGAGACGCAGGCGGTCCTGCCGCGACTCCGCACCGACCTCGTCGAGCTCTGCCAAGCGTCGCGGGAGCCGGGCGGCCTGGCGGGCGCCGAGGCCGAGTTCTCCGACGAGTGGGCGGTGACCCTCGTGCTCGCCTCCGGCGGCTACCCCGAGTCCGCCTCGAAGGGGGACGTCATCACTGGGGTCGCCGAGGCGATGGCAAGCGGCGCCGAGGTGACCCACGCCGGGACCGCGATGCGGGATGGCGAGCTCGTCACTGCGGGCGGTCGCGTCCTCAACGTCACCGCCCTCGGCCCCGATCCCGACGCCGCCCGACGCCGCGCCTACGATGCCGCCGAGCTGATCAACTTCGACGGTCGCCAGATCCGCAGCGACATCGCTCTGCGCGCCGTGGAGCGGGTCGCAGCCAGCACCTGAGCGACGGCGCGCTCGCGCCGAGAATGGAGGAAACGATGACCGAAGCCGAGTCGACCCCCCTGCCGCCTCCCGGCGTCATGGTCTCCGAGACCGGGTCCACCGAACCGCCCGAGCTCGATCCGCTCCCCGACGTCGAGGCGATGTTCGAGGAGATCGAGGTCGACGCCCCCCTCGTCGGGATCATCATGGGCTCGGCCAACGACAAGCCGAAGATGCAGCCCGCGGGCAGGGTGCTCGAGGAAGCCGGCATCCGCTACGAGGTCCGGGTGATGAGCGCCCACCGGGATCCGGAGAAGGTCGCCGACTACTGCAAGGCGGCGCAGATGCGCGGACTGAAGGTGATCATCGCCGGCGCCGGCATGAGCGCCGCCCTCCCCGGCGTGGCCGCCGCCCATACGGGCCTGCCCGTGATCGGCGTGCCGATCCTCGGCAAGAGCCTCGGCGGGATCGACGCCCTGCTTGCGATCGCGCAGATGCCGCCGGGCGTGCCGGTCGCCTGCATGGCGGTCGACGGAGCGAAGAACGCGGGGCTCTACGCCGCGCGCATCCTCGAGCTCACCTGAGACGGGCCCCGACGCTTCCAGGCCGCCGGCAGGTTTGTGTAGTTTTTCTACGACGACCTGCGTATAATAAATACGCAGATGGAGCGCAGCCCCAACCCCTTCCGATTCACGGGCCCCGTCCGCCCCGCCGAGATGATCGGCCGCGACGGTGAGACGGGGCTGCTGCTGGAGCACGCTCGGGGGGGGCACATGAGCCGGCTCGAGGCGCCCCGGCGTTACGGCAAGACATCCCTGCTCGGACGGCTGGCCGCGGAGGCCGCGGCTGAGGGGATGGCCACCGCGCTCGTCGATCTCGAGGACGTGCTCTCCTTGGGCGCGCTCGTAGCACGGATCGAGCGCGGTTACAGCAGGAGGCTCGGCGGTCCGTTGCGGCGCTGGGTCGACCGCCAGCTCAGCAGCTGGGAGCTGGGGCTGTCGCTTGGGGCTGTGGGCTTCGGCGTCACCCTCAAGTCCAATCCGAGCCTCGACCCCGAGCCGGTCCTGCTGCGGCTGCTCTCCCTGCCGGAGCAGATCTATCGCAAGCACGGGATCCGGACGCTGGTCGTCCTCGACGAGGTCCAGGGGTTGTTGCGGGTCGACGGTGCCGCCGGAATGGTCCGCAGCGTGATCCAGCACCACTCCGACGTCGCCTCCTACGTCTTCGCCGGCTCCGCGCCGAGCCTGATGCGCAGGCTCTTCGACGATCCCGAGGGGCCGTTCCTCGCGCAGGGGATCCCGGTCCCGCTGGGTCCGCTGGGAGCCCACGAGCTCAGCGAGGCGATCGAGCGCCGCTTCCGGGACTCGGGTCGCGATCCCGGTGAGGCGCTCGAGGAGCTGGTCCGCTTCGCGCGCGGCCACCCCCAGCGAAGCATGCAGCTCGCCCACTACCTCTGGCGACGGACTCCGCGGGGGGCCTCGGCCGGCCTCGACGAATGGCTCGAGGCGCGAGACGAGGCCGTCGACGCCGCCGAGAGGGCCCTGCGCGCGAGGATCCAGGCGCTGCCCCTGAACGAGCAGAGAGCCGCCCAGGCGATGGCGATGGCTCCGGGATCGGCGACCTCGCGGGAGACGCTGAAGCTGGTCGGCCTGCCGCGCAACAGCGCCTACGCCGCACTCGAGTCCCTGGCCGACCGTGGGGAGATCGTCGAAACCGAGACCGGCAACCACCTGACCGACCCGCTACTCGAGCACTGGTTGCGCGAGAGGAAGGAGCTGTAACAGTGATCCCCCGATACACCCGCGACGAGATCGGCGCCGTCTGGGCGCAGCGTCGCAAGATGGAGGGCTGGCTCGAGGTCGAGCTCGCCGTGACCGAGGCGCTGGCCGAAGAGGGTGCGGTGCCCGCCGAGGAAGCACGCGCGTGCCGCCAGCGGGCCTCCTTCACGGTCGAGGCGGTCGAGGAGAGGGAGCGGACGACGAACCACGACGTCGCCGCCTTCGTGGACGTCGTCTCCGCCTCGATCGGGGCCGAGGGGCGTTGGATCCACTACGGCCTCACCTCCTCCGACGTCCTCGACACGGCTCTCGCCACCCAGATCCGGGAGGCCGGCGAGATCCTCGTCGCCGGCGCCGAGGCATTCAGGGACGCGCTGATCGAGCGGGCCTTCGAGCACCGCGCGACGGTCTGCGTGGGGCGAACGCACGGAATCCACGCCGAGCCGACCTCATTCGGCCTGCGGCTGGCGGGCTTCGCCTTCGAAGCTGACCGCAACGTCACCCGCCTGCGCCGCGCCTTCTCCGACGGCGCGGTCGGCAAGCTCTCGGGCGCGGTCGGGACCTATGCCTCGCTGCCGCCGAGCATCGAGGCACGCGTCATGGAGCGTCTCGGCCTCGGGGTCGAGCCGGCATCCACCCAGATCGTCCCGCGCGATCGCCACGCGGAGCTGCTCTCGGCGGTCGCCCTCGCCGGCGCCGGCCTCGAGCGCTTCGCGACGGAGGTCCGCAACCTGCAGCGAACCGAGGTCCGCGAGGTCGAGGAGCCGTTCGGCAAGGGCCAGAAGGGCTCCTCGGCGATGCCCCACAAGCGCAACCCGATCACGACCGAGCGGATCACCGGCCTCGCCCGCGTCCTGCGGGGCTACGCGCAGGCGGGCCTCGAGAACGTCGCCCTCTGGCACGAGCGCGACATCTCCCACTCCGGTGCCGAGCGGGTGATCCTCCCCGACGCGACGATCGGCCTTGACTACATGCAGCACCTGGGGACGCGGGTGGCGAGCGGGATGGTCGTCCACGCCGAGCGGATGCGCGAGAACCTCGACCTCACGCACGGAGCGATCTACAGCCAGCGGGCGTTGACCGCTCTGATCGACGCCGGCATGGCCCGCGACGACGCCTACCGGCTGGTCCAGAGCAACGCCCAGCGCGCCTGGGACGAGCGGATGCCGTTTCGGGAGCTGCTCGCCGGGGGGCTGAGCGGAACGGATCTCGCCGTGGACCTCGATGCGGTCTTCGACCCGAGCGCCTACCTGGCGCACGCCGGCGAGGTCTTCGAGCGGCTCGAGATCTTGCGGGGCTAGGCGAAGGGAGGGCCTGCCTCAACCGGCTGCCTCAACGAGAGTGAAACCGATCTTGTGCTCGTACAGCGCGCTCAACGTTGGGTTCACCTTCCGGGCGGGCGAGGAAGCCGGCCACGAGGCTCGGGGTTGCAGCTGACTAGTTGGCGACCGCGACCCGGGTGCCGCCGATCGGGACCAGGGTGACTCCAGGCAGCATCGAGCGCTCCGCAGCAGGTGAAGCCGGACGCAGATCCACCCGCCTGAGCACCTCGCCCAGCACCACCCGCAGCTCGAGCTCGGCGAAGGCGGCCCCGAGGCAGCGATGGATGCCTCCGCCGAACGGCAGCCACGCGTACGTCTGCGGCTTCGAGTCGAGGAAGCGTTCGGGGCGGAACTCGTAGGGGTCCTCGTAGAGGTCCGGGTTCGTGTGCAGCAGGTACGTCGCGACGAGCACCGACTCCTCGGCGGGGATCTCGTAGCCGCCGTACTCCCCAGCCACCCCGAGCTTCCGCCCGACGCTGGGCACCACGGGCCGCAGGCGCTGCGCCTCGTCCCCGACGGCGGCGAGGTAGCGGTCGTCGCCGTCGACCGCGGCGGCGTGAGCTCGCGCGTGCACCTCCGGATTGTGCAGGAGCATGTCGAAGGCCCAGGCGAGCGCCGTCGCCGTCGTCTCGTGGCCGGCAACGAGCAGGGTCATGAGCTGGTCGCGCAGCTCGGCGTCATCCATCGAGGTCCCGTCGTCGAAGCGGGCGCCGACGAGCATCGAGAGCACGTCCTCGCGCTCGTCGAGGTGGGGCGCTCGGCGACGCTCGGCGATCTCGGCGGCGAGCAGGCGATCGACGCGGTCGATGAGCCTCTGGAAAGGCGCATACGGCCCATACCGCCCGAGTGGGCGGGTCAGCAGCCCGATCGTCTGCGTGAAAGCACGCCGCGAGGCTTCCAGCATCACCGAGAGCGCCTCGCGCAGCTCCTCGTAGCGCGACCCTTCGGTAACTCCGAAGACGGCGCGGAGGATCACCTCGAGGGTGATCGCCTGAGTGCGTTCGCGGATCTCGAAGACGGCACCGCGGCGCCAGCCCTCAACCTCCTTGGCGGCCGCGGTCGCGATCGTGCCCTCGTAGGCGCGCATCCGCTCCCCGTGGAACGGGGGGAGCATCAGCCGGCGGCGGCGCATGTGCTCCACCCCCTCGAGCACCAGCAACGAACGGGGTCCGAGCACCGGCTCGAGCAACCGCGTGCGTCCCTCCGGCAGCCCATGCTCGCGGTCGCCGCCGAACAGCCGCTTAGTCGATTCGGCGTCGGAGACGATCACGTAGCGGCCCATCCCGGTGAAGCGGAGGGTGAACGTCGGGCCGAGGTCGGAGCGAACCCGCTCGAGGAAGGGAACGTGCCGGGCGAGCCAGCCGAGCGTCTGCAGGGCCGCGGGCTGGCGGGGGCCGGGAGGCAGGCCGTCGGCTGTCATCGCGCCGCTAGTCGAACGAGGCCGAGCGAGGGGCCTCGACGAAGCTCGTGAGCGCCTGCTTGCCGCCCGCCGGCAACGGTGCGCCATGGGCCATCAGCAGCACGTCGAATTCAAGGTCGAGCAGCTTGCGCAGAGCCTCCAGGAGCCCCCGCTTGGTCTGCTCGGGATCGTCCATGAGGAAGTCGGGGACGAAGCCGAGCCCCGCGTCGTCGAGGACGACCGAGTCCGCCAGCGCCAGCGCGCCCGGCCCAATCGCGATGTGGAGGGCGCCGTCGTCGGGCGCCAGGGAGCCGACCTCGTGTGCGGTGACGCCGTCCACCACCTCCTCGCCCCAGCCGTAGCCGATGAACTCGGGCGCGCCCGGCCCCTCGAACTCGTGTAGGCCGACGCGGGGGCAACGCAGGGCAGCGCCGAAGGACGCGGCGATCTCGGCGGAGCCACGCAGGTGGTGGCGGTTGGTGAGCAGCACCTGCTCGACCCCGCCGGCCCGGCGCAGCGCCTCCTCGAGACCCTCGGCGCCGATCGGATCGATTACCGCGCGCTGCTCGGGCAGGTAGGCGGAGTGAACGACCTTGTCGATGCGCGGGTGCCGCGCGCTCCAGTGCCGGATGCCCGGAACCACCTCGCTGAGGCCGTTGAAGTCGCTCATCGCGGAGATCCCTACCCGCGGCAGCGCGCCCCTACGCAGCGGCGTTATAGCCTCGGCTTGTGGCCGGCGCCCTCGACGAGATGCAGCTTCACTCCCGCGGCAAGGTCCGCGAGATCTACGAGTCCGGCGCGGACGAGCTGATCATGGTCGCCTCCGACCGGATCTCTGCCTACGACGTCGTCATGGCCGAGCCGATTCCCGACAAGGGCCGGGTCCTGACTCAGATGTCGGTCTTCTGGTTCGAGACGACCGGCCAGATCGTGCCCAACCACCTGCTCGACCAGGAAGTCCCCGAGGAGGTCGTGGGGCGGGCGCTGCGGGTCAGGCGGCTCGAGATGTACCCGGTCGAGTGCGTGGTCCGCGGCTACCTCTCCGGCTCCGGCTGGAAGGAGTACCGGGCGTCACAGTCGGTCTGCGGGATCGAGCTGCCGGAGGGCCTGCAGGAGTCCGATCAGCTGCCGGAGCCGATCTTCACCCCTGCCACCAAGGCCGAACTCGGTGAGCACGACGAGAACATCGACTTCGACCGCGCCTGCGAGATCGTCGGCTCCCGCCCGCTGATGGAGGAGCTGCGACGGGCCTCAATCGAGCTCTACGAGCACGCTCGCACCCATGCCTTCGAGCGCGGGATCATCCTCGCGGACACCAAGTTCGAGTTCGGCGCGAGCCCCGGCGCGGAGGTCGTCCTCGGTGACGAGGTGCTGACCCCGGACTCGTCGCGCTTCTGGCCCGCCGACGATTACGAGCCCGGCCGCGGCCAGGCATCGTTCGACAAGCAGTACGTCCGCGATTGGCTCGACGAGCAGGGATGGGACCACTCTCCCCCGCCGCCGACGCTGCCGGACGAGGTGATCGCGGGCACGACGGCCAAGTACCGCGAGGCCTACGAGCGGATCACCGGCCGCGGTCTCGGCTGACACCGCGTGCGGCGCTGGCACATCGTCGCCGGAGCCGTAGTACTCGTGATCGCAGCGTTGGTCGCCCTGAGGATCTGGCAGGACAGGGCGCAGCCGGAGCCGTGGACCACCCAGGAGAAAATCGGCCCCGCGCTTCGGAGCTTCACCATCTCGATCGACTCCGGTCAGTGCAGCCCGGACTCCGACCCGGTCGACCGGGTCGAGGTGGAGGAGACGGCGGGATCGGTGACCGTGACCGCGTACGTCGACCCATTCGGTGGCGGCCTGGTGCCCCCCGGGGGAACGGACGATTGCCTGTCCCGCTACCTGAGGGAGATCGTGCTCCAGGCGCCGCTCGGCGATCACGAGCTTCGGATCGGTGGGTACCCAGGACTCGCGCCGGGCGGCCCGTTGACGACGGGCGGCTAGGTTCGAGCGGGTACCCAGGGGTACCCTGAGCGGTGATGACCTCGACGATCCTGGTCCAGGGAATGCGGCGCTCGGGGACGACGATCCTGTACGACGCGCTGCTCGAGGACCCGGAGCTGCACTGCTTCTACGAGCCGCTGCGCGAGGAGGGCGAGACCCCCGGCGGCGGCAGCGGCGCGCGCGAGAGCGACCCCTTCGCGGAGACCCGCAAGCTGCGCAGCGCATTCCGCGAGCAGCACTACCCCGACCTCCCAATCGAGGCGTTCAACTGCGGCGGTCCCGGCAATCCCGAACAGGAGCTCGGGGCGGAGCTGCCCGAGCACTGCGCCGCGTTCGTGCGCGAGCTGCTCGGCCGCGACGAGCCCGTCCTGGTCAAGGAGACCCGCCTCTACGACAAGCTCGAGGCGATCCGGGGGATGGCCGGCGAGGACGCGGTGCTCGTCCACGTCGTTCGCGATCCGCGCGCCGTGGCCGCCTCGATGATGATGGGGCGCGGGCGCAAGCGGGCCGAGTCCTATCGCGACCCCGCCTCCTTCTTCGGCGAGCGGGAGCGGCGCAAGCTCTGGTCGTCGCGCCAGCTGTCGCAGATCCTGCTGAAGCGACCCGAGTACTCCCACCTGCGCAGGCCGACAAACTTCGTCCGCATCCTGCTCGTCTGGAAGCACACGTTCGAGAGCACGTTCCACGACGGGCGGCGGCTGTTCGGCGACCGCTACGTGATGCTCCGCAACGAGGAGCTGCGCGCCGATCCGGTCGCGGCGATCGCGAAGGTCTACCGGGCGACCGGTGAGCACACGCCTCCCGCCGTGGCGGAGTGGGCTCGCGGCAAGGTGCGGCCTCCCGAGGTCCCCTATGCCGCCACCGATCCCCGCTGGATCGAGGCCTTCGCCTCCCTGGGGATGCGCGACGCGCTTGAGGACGCGGGCTATCCGGTGCTCGCCGACTCCGCCGCCGATGCGCGGGCGCCGAGTCGTCTCCAGGGGCTCATGGGGCGCGCCCGGGCCCGCGGGCGCGGGGGGCGTGAGGCGGCGGATTGACCCTCGCGCCCGCTTCCGCGGGTGGTCGATCATCTAGGCTCGCGGCGTGCTCGCCCGCGTGCTGATCCGGCCCAAGGAGGGGATCCTCGACCCGCAGGGCAAGGCGGTGGAGCGCGCCCTGCCGACCCTCGGCTTCGACGGCGTCGCCGACGTCCGGGTCGGTCGCATGGTCGAGCTCGAGATCGACGACCCCGGCCGCCTCGACGAGCTCTGCGAGCAGCTCCTCGCGAACCCCCTGGTCGAGGACTACGAGATCGAGCTCGCCGAGGAGCCGGCTCCGTGATCTTCGGGGTCCTGCGCTTCCCCGGCTCCTGCGACGAGGCCGACGCCGCCCTCGCCTGCGAGCGCGTCGGCGAGAGCCGGATCATCTGGCACGGCGACTCCTCGCTCGGCGAGGTCGATGCGGTCGTCATCCCCGGCGGGTTCTCCTACGGCGACTACCTGAGGGTGGGGGCGATCGCTCGGTTCGCCCCGGCGATGGAGCAGGTGCGCCTGTTCGCCGAAGCGGGTGGGCCGGTGCTCGGGATCTGCAACGGCTTCCAGGTGCTGTGCGAGGCGGGCCTGCTGCCGGGGGCGCTGCTGCCGAACGAGGGCTTGCGGTTCCTCTGCCGGCAGGTGGAGGTCGAGGTTACGGAGGCGGATTCGGCGTGGACCCGCGCCTGCGAGCCGGGCGAGCGCCTCTCGATCCCGGTCAAGCACACGACCGGCCGCTACTTCGCGCCCCCCGCGATGCTCGAGGAGCTCGAGTCGGGCGGCGGGGTCGTCCTGCGCTACGCGCCGGGACACAACCCGAACGGCTCGGTGAACGACATCGCCGGGGTTCGCAACGCCGCGGGCAACGTCGTCGGGCTGATGCCTCACCCCGAGCACGCGGTGGACGCCCTGAGCGGGTCGGTCGACGGGCTGCGACTCTTCGAGTCGGCGGCGCGGGTCGCGCTGAGCGCCTAGCGCCCCCGCAGCGGGCCTGCGATCCTGACCGCTCCATGCGAGTCGGGATCTGCGCCTTCTGGTTCAACCGCGGGCAGGGCGTCGTCGCCCGCCAGCTCCGCTCCGCCCTCGACGAGCTCGGGCACGACACGTTCGTGCTCGGCCGGCCGACGAAGGAGAGCTTTCCGATGCCGCAGGAGGCTCGCGAGGACGACGTCTGGGCCCAGCCCGGGGTCACGGCGGCCTCGGACTTCTTCATTCCCGGAGGGGAGTACCTCGACTGGGCCTCCAAAACCGGGATCGAGGTCTGCTTCTTCGACCAGAACTACCAATTCGACGAGCTCGCCGCACTGCGCGCAAGCGGGGTGCGGACGATTGGCCGCTTCGTCTGGGAGCGCTTCAGCGAGGAGCACGTCGCGCCGACCCGGGAGGCCTATGACCTCGTGTACTCGATGACGCTGGCGGAGCAGCGCCGCTACTCCGACATGGGAATCGAGGCGCCCTACGTGCGGTGGGGGGTCCACCCCGAGTACGACGCCTACACCCCGAACCGTCGCGACGACGTCGTCGAGTTCCACTACCACGCCGGCCTGCTTGGCAAGCGCAAGCCGTTCAAGGAGGTCGTCCGCGCATTCTCCGCGACCCCGGAGCCGGAGCTGCGGCTGATCGTCAAGGCGCAGATCGAGCGTCGGATGAACTTCCTCGAGAAGGCCGTGAAGCAGGACTCGCGCGTCGAGCTGGTGCTGGAGGACCTGCCCACCGACGAGCACCTGCAGAAGTTCGCCGACTCCCACGTCTGCATGGCCCCGGCGCGCTGGGAGGGGCTGGGGCTGCATCTCTACGAGGCGATCGCCTTCGGGATGCCGATCGTCTGCAACGACGACCCGCCGATGAACGAGCTGGTGGTCGACGGGGCCAACGGGCTGCTCGTCCCCTCCCATCCCGACGGGCTCGCCAACTCCGGGATCCCGGCGAAGACCGTGGACGAGGAGGACCTGACGCGGGCGATCTCCCGCCTCGCCGACCCGGGGCTTCGCGCCGAGCTCTCGGCCGGCGCCCTGGAGACCCGCGCGGAGCGCAGCTGGGAGCGGACGATCCGCGACGTCTCGGAGCTGCTTGGGTGAGATTGGCGCTGGCGCTGCTCGGCTGCTCGGCCGCTCTGCTCGGCTGCGGCTCCGAGGGCCCGGAAGCGCCCGTCGTCGACGCCTCGGGGATTCCCCGCGCAGGCGATGGGAGCGAGCCGCGCTTCGGCTACAACGAGGACCTGGTCACCGGCTCGGTCGACTTAGGGAGGGTGGCGAGCTCCGGCGCCGACACGATGCGCCGGCTGTTGAGCTGGCAGGTGGTCGAGCCGGCGCCGGGCGAGCGGGACTGGAGTGACCCCGACGGGATCTACCAGCAGCTCGTCGCGCAGGGCACCCGCCCGCTCTGGGTCCTGGTCGGGGCTCCCTGCTGGGCAAGCGCCCTGGGCGACGCCTGCGATCCCGCCGTGGCCGGGCAGGCCCCGGCCGCCGATCGCGCCGACGAGCTGGCGGACTTCCTCGCCGAGGCGGCGGAGCGCTATCCGGAATCGCTCGGCTTCGAGGTCGGCAACGAGCAGAACCTCGCGCGCTTCTGGCGCGGCGGCCTCCATCCCGCCGATTTCGCCGTCCTCCTGGGAGCTGCGGCGGATGCGATCCACGCCGTCGATCCCGAGATGCCGGTGATCGCGGGCGGGCTCGCACCGGTGTCGCGCAGGGCGGAGGGGGAGCTGCCGTGGCGGGGGTATCTCCGCGCGATCTACGCGGCCGGCGTCGACGAGCGGATCGACGCGGTGGCGTTCCACCCCTACACCGAGCTCGACCCCGACCAGGATTTTGCCTCAGCCACGGCGGGGCTGATCGGGCAGGTCCGCAGGCTCCTGCGCTCGCTCGGCGGGGGCCGGATGCCGATCTGGGTGACCGAGGTCGGGCTGAGCACGGCCGGGCCCTACGAGGTCAGCCCCATCAGGCAGGCTCGCGGGCTGGTCCGGATCTACCATCGCCTGCGTCGCCGTGGCGTGCCGGTGATCATCGTTCATCGCTTCGACGACCAGACCGATTCGGAGTACCCCGCCGAGGCGGGCTACGGCGTGATCAGGGGCGACGCGAGGACGCCCAAGCCCGCCTACTGCGCCCTCGCGAGGGCTCGCGGCGAGCCCTGCCGGACGGCCTCGGGCGAGCGGATCGTGGCACCCTAGCCCCGCCTATGTCCCCCCTCTTTCGAAAGACCGGGTCGGAGGCGCCGGCGCCGTTCATCGTCGGTGTCGGCCGCTCCGGCACGACGATGCTCCGGCTGATGCTCGACGCGCACCCCGAGCTGACGATCCCGCCGGAGACCCACTTCGTGCCCGAGCTCATCGACGCGATCGAGGGCGGGGCGGGGCCCGAGCAGGCAGTCGAGACGATGACCGCGGTGCGGCAGTGGGGAGATCTCCACACCGAGCCAGCCGAGGTGGTCGAGCGCTGGCGCGGGCTCGAGCGCTTCGAGCCGGGGGCGGCGCTGCGCTGCTTCTACGAGATGTACGCCGAGCGTCAGGGCAAGCCCAGGTGGGGCGAGAAGACCCCGAGCTACGTCAAGAGCATGCGCAAGATCGAGGGCGCCCTGCCCGAGGCTCGATTCATCCACGTGATCCGCGACGGGCGCGACGTCGCCCTCTCACGCTGGAAGCGCTCGCTCGGCAAGGACCCCGCGCCCGCTTCGCAGGTGGCCGAGACCTGGGAGCGGCGGATCCGCAGGGCGCAGCGGCACGGCTCGAAGGTCGGCCATTACCTCGAGCTTCGCTACGAGGACCTCGTCACCGACACGGAGCCCAACCTGCGCCGGATCGCCGAGTTCCTCGAGCTCGACTGGAACCCGGTGATGATGCGCTACTACGAGCACGCCGCCGAGCGGATGTCTGAGATGGCGCGCGATCTGCCGGCTGCCGACGGCAAGCCGACCCGCCCCGGCGAGGAGCGGATGCAGGCCCATGCGATGACCCAGAAGCCCCCCGACCCCAGCGCGATGTACCGCTGGAAGGAGAGGATGTCGCCCGAGGACGTCGCCGCCTTCGATGCGGTCGCGGGGGCGCTGCTCGTCGAGCTCGGCTACGAGGTCGGGGCGGGCTCGCGGGACCCTGCATGAGCGAGGTGCACGGCAGCCGAGGTGCGCTCAGCGAGCAGGCGGGCGGCAAGTTCATCGCCATGAACGACGAGCTCTACGACTACGTCGTGCTCAACGGGGCCCGCGAGGACGAAGCCCTCGCCCGCGTCCGGGAGACGACCGCCGCCCTTGGCAGCGTCGCGGTCATGCAGATCTCGCCCGACGAGGGCGCTCTGCTGACGATGCTCACCCGCCTGGTGGGAGCGCGGCGGGCGATCGAGCTGGGCACCTTCACCGGCTACTCGGCGATCTGCATCGCCCGCGGTCTGGGTGCAGGCGGACGGCTGCTGGCCTGCGAGATCGATCCCGAGCGCGCAGCGCTCGCGCGGGCGAACTTCGCCCAGGCCGGCGTGGCGGAGCGCATCGAGGTCCGGGTCGGGCCGGCGGCGGAGACGCTGGCGGACCTGGACGAGGAGGGCGGTGAGCCCTTCGACCTCGCCTTCCTCGACGCGGACAAGGTCTCCTATCCCGACTACTACGAGCGCTGCCTGGAGCTCCTTCGCGCCGGGGGCCTGATGGCGATCGACAACACCCTCCGCGCGGGCGGCGTGCTCGACCCGGCGAACGCCGAGGAGGGAACCGGAGCCGTGGCCGAGCTCAACGAGCGCATCCGCGACGACGAGCGCGTGGACATCGCGATGCTCACGGTGGCCGACGGCATCACGCTCGCGCTGAAGCGCTGAGGACGGCTTGCGCGTCGGCATCGTCTCCAAGTGGGTCGCCAGCGGCCAGGCGATCGTGGCGCGCCAGATCCGCTCGACGCTGGAGGAGCTCGGCCACGAGACCTTCGTCCTCGCGCGTCCCGGCTCGGGGCCCCGGGCGAAGCTGGCCGCCGAGTCGAGGGGCGACCCCGTCTGGGATCAGCCCGGCGTGACCCAGGCATCGGCCCACGACCTGCCCCTCGAGGAGTACGAGCGCTGGGCGGAGGCGAGCTGCCTCGAGGTGATCCTCTTCGACGAGAACTACGACTGGGAAGCCGTGCGCGCGTTGCGGGAGGGTGGGATCCGAACGATCGGCCGGTTCGTCTGGGAGTACTTCGCCGCCGAGCACGCCGATCCCGCCCGCGATGCCTACGAGACGATCTACTCGCTGACGCGCTGCGAGTGCGAGCGATACCGGAAGATGGGGATCGAGAGCCCCTACGTGCAGTGGGGGATCCACCCGGAGCTGCTGACCGGGGGACCCGGCGGTCATGCTTCCCCCGCCCCGAGATCACTGCCGACCGAATGCTCCGCTTCGCGTCCGCTTCGGTCGGACGATGGGGTGCTACTGGACGGGAAGTCCTCAGCCGCAGAGCTCGCCGAAGGAAACGTCGTGACCTTCTACTTTCCCGGCTCCTTCCTCGGGCGCCGGAAGCCGATCAAGAAGGTGATCCGGGCATTCGGGAAGGCCGAGGGAGAGCATCTGCGGCTGCTGATCAACGCGCAGGTGCCGCGCAACGACGACGTGCTGCGCCAGGCGGCCGAGGCGGACCCGCGCATCGAGCTGATGCTCGACGACGAGCCCGAGGACGCCCATCGGGAGCGCTTCGCCGCCTGCGACGTCTGCCTGGCGCCCTCCCGCTGGGAGGGCCTCGGCCTGCCGCTCTACGAGGCGACGGCCTTCGGCATGCCGATCATCACCAACGACAAGCCGCCGATGTCGGAGATGGTGATCGATGGCCGCAGCGGGATCCTCATCGCCTCCGAGCAGAACGGAGAAGCCCGCTCGGGCATCCCGGCCTGGGACCCGGACGTGGGCGCGCTGGCGGCGGCGATTGAGCGGCTCGGCAATCGCGCCGAGCTCGAGCAGATGCGCACCGGCGTCGCCGAGCTTCGCGAGAGCAGGAGCTGGAGCCGCACGGTCGCCGACCTCGCCGCGCTGCTGGAGCCCAGGTAAGCCCGGGCCGGAGTCGGTCCCGACTACGCTCCCGCAGCCGATGAGCCGCGACGAATCGCAACCGCAGGTCGAGGGGCTCGACCAAGAGCTGCTCGCCCAAGGGAAGGGCAGCAACTGGTCGCGCTACCGCCTGCCCGTCGAGCTCGAGGGCAAGAGCTTCCTCGACGTCGGCTGCTGGGAGGGGGTGCACTGCGCCGAGGCGGTCCGCAGGGGCGCCGCCGACGTTGTCGGCGTCGACCTCTGCACGAGCGGCGACCTCGTGGCCAACGTCGAGCGCTACCGCTTCGAGTTCCTGCAGATGGACGTCTTCGGCGATCACTGGCAGGGCCTCGGCAGCTTCGACGTCGTGCTCTGCTCGGGCCTGCTCAACTCGGTCCCCAACCCGGTGGGGCTGCTGGCACGGCTGCGCGCGGTGACGAGGGAGCTCCTCGTGCTCGAGAGCTCGGTCACCACGCTGGGCGGCGAGAAGCCGGTGATGCTGTTCCAGGGAGCGGGCGAGGACACCTCCGACCGCTCGAGGTGGTGGGCGCCGAACAGGGCCTGCCTCGAGGGGATGCTCGCCACGGCCGGGTTCTCGGGGGTCGCGGCCGTCTGGGAGGACACGCGTCGCGAGGGATTCGGGCGCGCCTGCCTGCACGCGGTGCCGTCCGGGGAGACCGACCGGCGACGCCTGCAACCGCGCAAGCCGCGGCACATGAGCATCCGCGGCGGCGATCGCCTCGACGATGAGGCGGCCGGCCGTGGCGGCGGGGCGGGGAGACCTTCGCGCGCGGACAGTTGAACGTCGGGATCGTCAGCAAGTGGTTCAACCGCGGCCAGCCCGTCGTCGGCCGCCACCTGCGCTCCGCCGTCGACGAGCTCGGCCACCGCTCCTTCGTCCTGGCGAAGCCGCGGCGGGAGAAGGGGCCGATGGGGGGTGCGCTCGAGCGCACCGGGGTCTGGGACCAGCCCGACGTGACCGTCGCCTCGAGCTTCGAGACGCCGCTGGCCGAGTACGTCGCCTGGACCGAGGCGAACTCGATCGAGGCGATCCTCTGCGATCAGAACTACCAGTTCGCTGAGCTGGCGGAGCTGCGTCGCCGCGGCGTGCGGACGATCGGCCGCTTCGTCTGGGAGCACTTCGCCCGCGAGCACGTGGAGCCGGCCCGGAGGTCGTACGACGTGGTCTACTCGGTCACGGCTGCGGAGCGGGACCGCTACCGCGGCTGGGGGATGCAGACGCCACGGGTCCCATGGGGGATCCACCCCGAGCTCCTCGCGGTGGAGGCGCGGCGATCGGCCGACGGCCTCGTCCGCTTCGTCTTCCCCGGCGGCTTCCTCGGCCATCGCAAGCCGGCCGAGCCGGTGATCGAAGCGTTCTCGCGAACCCGCGATCCAAGCTTGCGCCTGCTCGTCAAGGCCCAGGTGGAGCGCTCCCGGCTCGAGCGGATCCTGCCGGCGATCGAGCGGGACGAGCGAATCGAGCTGCGCCTCGCCGACGAGCCCTGGGAGGAGCACCTGACGACGATCGCTGCCAACGACGTCACCATCTCGCCCTCGCGCTGGGAGGGCCTCGGCCTGCCGCTGTACGAGGCGGTTGCGTTCGGGATGCCGGCGATCACCAACGACGACCCGCCCATGAGCGAGGTGATCAGCGACGGGGAGAACGGCATGCTCATCCCCTCCCATCCGGACGGTGCCGCCCGCTCCGGGATCCCGGCGAGGCGTCCCGACATCGAGGCGATGGCCGCCGCGATCGAGCGGATCGCGGAGCCCGACACGCTGGCGCGGCTGCGCGCGGGGGCCGAGCGCTCGCGGGAGCGCTTTCGCTGGGAGCGCACGGTGGAGGCCGTGGGGGGTCTGCTCGACCGGTAAACGGCTGTGCGGGCGGGAGCTCGCCTCATGGGGCTCACCGGGCGGGCAACCCTGCAGCGGTGCCCCCGGGGGGTCGCTATCGTCGCTTCCGGATGAACGCCAATGGGAGGTACCGACGGACGGGCATTGCGGCCGCGGTGAGCGTCGTCGTGGCGCTCCTCTCCGCCATGCCCGCCTCCGCTGCCGGCGCGGGAGCCGGCGATCGCTACTCGCTCGCCGGCGGCTGCTACGGGCTGCGCTCGGCGGCAACCGGCAAGCTCGTGGCGAAGACCCCGTCTGGGTACGCGGCGACGGCGCCGGGCCTCGCAGGGGCTGAGCTCTTCCGCATGCAGGCCACCGACCTCGGCAGCTACCTGCTCTACGGGGAGGCCTCCGACTTCCTCGGGATCTCGCCCCTCGGCCCGGTCCGCCCGGCCGAGCTACCCAGCCCGAAGGCCGACTGGCAGGTGAACGGGTCCTCCAACTCCTTCAAGCTGACGTCAATCGGCACCCAACAGGGGCTCAGGACGGGCCCCGCCGGCGTGCTCGAGGTCGGCCCCGCGGGCTCGGCGGGAACCTTCTCGTTCGTCCGCGCCTCAGGCTGCCCGGAGTATCCCGAGGTCGCGATCAACGCGGTCGGCAAGCCCTCGACCGGATCCCCCGCCTACGGCGAGGTCTCCGGACTCATGGAGGGGCACATGCACGGGATGGCCTTCGAGTTCCTCGGCGGGCGCGCGCACTGCGGCAGGCCCTGGAGCCGCTACGGCGCGCCCTACGCGCTCGTCGACTGCCCCGACCACTACCCCAACGGCGCCGGCGCGGTGCTCGAGAACACGGTCTCCTACGGCAACCCGGTCGGCACCCACGACCCGGTGGGCTGGCCGACCTTCAAGGACTGGCCGCACCACGAGTCGCTGACCCACGAGCAGTCCTACTACCGCTGGATCGAGCGCGCCTGGCGGGGCGGGCTGCGGGTCTACGTGAACCTCCTGGTCGAGAACCGGGTGCTCTGCGAGGTCTATCCGCTGAAGAAGAACAGCTGCGACGAGATGGACAGCGTCTACCTGCAGGCGCGCGACATCTACGAGATGCAGGACTACATCGACGCGCAGGCGGGCGGGCCGGGCAAGGGGTTCTTCCGGATCGTCACCAACCCGTTCCAGGCCCGCAGGGTGGCCAACCAAGGCAAGCTCGCGGTCGTCCTGGGGATGGAGGTCTCCGAGCCGTTCGGCTGTGGCGAGCGCAACCACAACCCGAAGTGCAACGAGGCGGACATCGTCCGCGAGCTCGACCACCTGCAGCGCATTGGGGTCCGCCAGCTCGAGATCACCAATAAGTTCGACAACGCCCTGACCGGAGTCGCCGGCGACAGCGGCAGCACCGGGACCCTTACCAACACCGGCAACTACTACGCGACCGGCCACTACTGGGACATGGAGCACTGCGCCGACGGCGAAAACAGCGACCGGGCACCGACCACCGTCCACAACGACGACGAGGTGATCTCGAACGGCCTCGACGCCCTCCTGGCTCCGGGAGCGACCCCGGTCTACCCCTCGGAGCCACTCTGCAACAAGCAGGGGCTGACCAACCTCGGGGCCTTCGCGATCCGCGAGATCATCAAGCGCGAGATGATCTTCGACCCCGACCACATGGGCGTCTACGGCCGCGACGCGGCGCTCAACCTGCTCGAGTCACAGGACTACTCGGGGGTGATCTCCTCGCACAGCTGGAGCACGAAGGGCACGCTCCCCCGCGTCTATGGCCTGGGCGGGGTGGTGACGCCCTACGCCGGTGATTCGACCAGCTTCGTCGGCGATTGGCAGCAGCTTCGGGACGCGTTCTTCGGCAAGCAGTACTTCGGGGTCGGCTACGGCGCCGACATGAACGGCTTCGGTGCCCAGGGGGGCCCGCGAGGTGCCGACGTGCCAAACCCGGTGAGCTACCCGTTCCGTTCCTTCGACGGCAAGGTCAAGCTATTCCGCCAGCACTCCGGCAAGCGGGTCTTCGACATCAACACCGACGGGGTGGCCCACTACGGCCTCTACCCCGACTGGATCGAGGACCTGCGGATGCTCGCCGGCAAGCCGATCGTCCGCGACATGGGCAGGGGCGCGGAGGCCTACCTGCAGATGTGGGAGCGCGCCGAGGGGATCAGGCCCGTCGGCTGCCAGTTCCGCCGCGCGTACTTCTTCACCGGTCGCGGGCTCGGCCGCCAGATCCGCCTCGGCGACAAGCCGGGCCGCGCGCTGCGGCGCGCCGGCCAGCCGGTCACGCGGGAACGAACCTGGCAGTGGTGCATCGACCGCAACCGCCCGCGGAGGAGCCCTCGCAACGTCTCCGCGGTCTTCGACCGGGGCGAGATCCAGCTCGTGGTCAGCACGATGAGGCGCAACCGGGCGGGGGCGATCGCCCCGCAGATGCCGGCCCGCCGGCTGCGTGGTAGGGCGAAGCCGATCGGCGGCGGCCTCTGGGTCCGGTCCACCGACCTCCGCCAGGCGCAGTTCATCTACGGGGTGAAGGGCGGGCGCGTCAGCTTCGCCGGCGTCACCAAGCGCTCGATCGCGCGACGTCCGGGAACCCTGCGGCGCTACCTCAAGCGTTCCCACATCCGCTAAGCACCTCCGCCGGCCGCCGGTACAATCCGGCCCGCCCGCGGCTCCAAGGAGCGGACCTTCGCCCGGGCGACCCGCAGCACTCGGTTCCGTCCCCGGACGTACCGCAACCGAACATGGCGCTCCCGAGCCCACAACGAATCTGGCAAGAGTCCAGAGCCCACCGCGCCGCCCGCAGCGGGCCCGAGCGCCTGCCCGCCCCGTTCGTCGTCGGGGTCAACCGCTCGGGGACCACGCTGCTGCGGATGATGCTCGACGCCCACCCGGAGCTGACGATGCCGCCGGAGACGCACTTCGTCCCCGAGCTGATCGAGGCGGCCGAGGACGGTCCGCCCTCCCCCGAGGCGCTGCTCGAGACGATCACCCGCCAGCGCGAGTGGGGCGACTTCGGCCTCACCGAGGACGAGCTCCTCGAACGCTTCCGGGCGCTTGAGCCGCTCACCGCGGGCGACGCGCTCCGCACCTTCTTCCAGGCCTACGCCGAGCGGGTCGGCAAGCCGCGCTGGGGGGACAAGACGCCGATCTACGTGAAGAGCATGCGCAAGATCGAACGGGCACTGCCGGAGGCGCGATTCGTGCACGTGATCCGCGACGGGCGCGACGTGGCGCTCTCCATTCGAGACCGGGCGCTGAAGGACCACCCGATCGATCGGATCGCCGAGCGCTGGGTCCGGCGGATCACCCGGGCCCGCGAGCAGGCGAGGAGCCTGGCGCACTACAGGGAGGTCCGCTACGAGAGCCTCGTGCTGGACACCGAGCCGACGCTGCGCGAGATCTGTGAGTTCTACGAGTTGCCGTGGAGCGACCGCGTCCTCGACTACCACCAGCGCTCCGCCGACCGCCTCGAGGAGATGAAGCGGGAGCTGCCCGACGACGGCAAGCGGACGACGCTGAGCGTGGAGCGGCGGATGCGCACCCACGCGCGCACGACGGAGAAGCCCGATCCGCGGCGCGTGAGCCGCTGGCGCGAGAGCATGGACCGCTCGGATCGCGAGACCTTCGAGGCGATCGGGGGGGCGCTGCTGAGCGAGCTCGGCTACGCCGTCGGCGACGGCGAGGGGACCGAGCCGCGCCCTGAGGTTGCCGCAGGGGCCTCGGGAGGTGGCGGCGGGTGAAGCTCCCCACGCCCTTCGCGCGCAGCCGCAAGCCGGCCGGGCCTCCGGCCCCTTTCATCGTCGGCGTCACCCGCTCGGGCACGACGCTCCTGCGGCTCATGCTCGATGCCCATCCCGACCTCGCGATCCCCCCGGAGACCCACTTCGTGCCCTCGCTGATCAAGACCACCCGCAAGGGAGGGACGACCTGCGAGGAGGCCCATGGGGTGGTCACCGGACATCGCCAGTGGGGCGACTTCAACCTCGACTCGGGCGAGCTGCTGCGGCGTTACTGCGAGCTCGAGCGGATCGATCCCGAGACGACGATCCGCACCTTCTTCGAGCTCTACGCCGAGCGCGAGGGCAAGCCGCGCTGGGGCGACAAGACCCCGAACTACGTCAGGCGGATGAAGCAGATCGACAACTGGATCCCCGAGGCGCGCTTCGTCCACATGATTCGCGACGGGCGCGACGCGGCGCTCTCGCGTTTCAAGCGGGCGCTGAAGGACCCGCCGCCGATGGAGACGGTCGCCGAGCGCTGGGTGAAGAAGATCGAGGACGCCCGCGCCGACGCTGCGAGCCTGAGCTACATCGAGGTTCAGTACGAGGAGCTCGTGCGGGACACCGAGACCCAGCTGCGGCGGGTCTGCGAGTTCATCGAGCTGCCCTGGGACGACGGGATGCTGCGCTACTACGAGCGCGCCGAGGAACGGCTCTCGGAGATGCATCGCGACCTCCCGGGCGAGGGCGACAAGCCCCTGCGACCGGCCGACCACCGCAAGGAGGCGCATGTCCTGACGTCGGAGCCCCCCGACCCGAGCCGCCTGGCCCGCTGGAAGGAGGAGATGGATCCGGGCGACATCGCCGCCTTCGAGCGCGCCGCCGAGCCGATGCTCCGAGAGCTCGGCTACGAGGTGGGGTTTGAACAAGCGGCGACCAGCTAGCAGCATGGTGCTTCGCGTTCGGCGAACCGGCCCCCCGCGGGCTCGAACGTCCCCCGTTGCCCCTCACAGCAACCAGCGCGGGACGTTCGACGGAAATGGCGCTCGCTGCGGGCCGTTCGCTGCTCGATCGGGAGCACCGGAGACGCGGCCGTGGCTCTAGCCCAACGCCCGCCCGCCCCCTTCGTGGTCGGGCTCACCCGCTCGGGGACGACGCTGCTGCGGATGATGCTCGACGCCCACGGCGAGCTGACGATCCCGCCCGAGACCCACTTCGTCCCCGATCTGATCAAGGTGGCGCGCGACGGTGGGGACGCCGAGGCGATGCTCCGAGCCCTGACCTCGAACCGCACCTGGGCCGACTTCGGGATCGCCGACGATGAGATGCTCGCCCGCCTGCGGGGCGCCGAGCGCGACGATCCCGCGGCGGCGGTCCGGGCGTTCTTCGACGCCTACGCCGAGCAGCAGGGCAAGCCGCGCTGGGGGGACAAGACGCCCGCCTACATGCTCTCGGTGCAGCGGATCGGACGAGTGCTGCCGGAGTCCCGCTTCGTCCACCTGATCCGCGACGGGCGCGACGTCTCCCTCTCACAGCGGGCGCGAGCGTTGAACGACCAGCCGCCGGTGAGCGAACAGGCGGCCCGTTGGGTCAAGCGAATCCGCAAGGCGCGCGAGCAGGCGCTCGCCCTGAAGGGACCACGCTACGTCGAGGCCCGCTACGAGGACCTCGTGCGCGAGCCGGAGACGACGCTGCGGCGGATTTGCGAGTTCGTCGAGCTGCCCTGGGACGCCGGAATGCTCACCTACCACGAGCGCGCCGCCGAGCGCCTCGCGGAGATGGCGGGCGAGCTGCGAGCCGTCGGCACCCACGCGGAGCAGCAGGCCGGCTACCGGGTCGAGAACCACGAGCCGACGACGAAGCCGCCGGACCCCTCGAAGCTGGACAAGTGGAAGCGCGAGATGCCGGCGGAGGACGTGGCCGCGTACGAGGAGGTGGCCGGCGAGCTGCTGGCCGAGCTCGGATATGAGGTGGGGAAGTGAGCAAGGAGCAAGGAGCAAGGAGCAAGGAGCCGCGACCTCAAGCTCCTTGCTACAGCGAGCGCAGCGAGCGTGCTCAAGGCCGCGAAGCGGCCGTGCTCAAGGCCGCGAAGCGGCCGTGCTCCCCCGCTGGCGGAGCAGCGCCTTCCTCCGGTGGTTTGGGGGTTTCCAGTTGCGCGTAGGCATAGTCACCAAATGGTTCAACCGCGGGCAGGCGTTCGTCTCCCGCTACGTTCGCGATGCGCTTGAGGCGCGGGGACACGAGACGTTCATCCTCGCCCGCCCGACGAAGGACAAGGGGCCGATGGCCGCCCACGTCGACCGGACCGGCGTCTGGGACCAGCCGGGGGTCACCGAGGCGAGCGACTGGGAGGTGCCGCTGGCCGAGTACGAGCGCTGGATCGCCGACAACCGGATCGAGGTCGTGCACTGGGACAACTGCTACCAGCACGAGGAGATCGCCGCCCTGCGCCGCAGCGGGGTGAAGACGGTCGGCAGGTTCGTCTGGGAGATGTTCTCCGCCACCGACGCGGCGCCGGCCAAGGAGGCCTACGACGTCCTCTACTCGATGACCCGCTGCGAGCAGGCCCGCTACGCGGAGATGGGGATCGACAGCCCGTACGTGCAGTGGGGGCTCCATCCGGAATTGCTCGAGGCCGCAAACCAGGCCCAGGACTTCCCGTCCAGCAGCACCCAACGGTCCGAGCAAAGCGGACGCGAAGCGGAGGGCCTCGCCGGCGGCAGAGTTCATGATCTCCCGTCCAGCAGCACCCAACGGTCCGAGCAAAGCGGACGCGAAGCGGAGCATTTGCTCGGCAGTAATTCGGATCTCGTCCGCTTCTACTTCCCCGGGGCGCTATTGGGGCCTCGAAAGCCCCATAAGGAGGTCATCGAGGCGTTCACCGCCGCTCGTGGGGACAACCTCCGGCTGATCTTCAAGGCGCAGCTCGAGAGGCGTATGAACTACCTCGAGCGGGCGGTCGAGGAGGATCCGCGGATCGAGCTCGTGATCGACGACATGCCGACGGAGGAGCACCTGCAGCTCTTCGCCGGCTGCGACGTCTGTCTCGGGCCGAGCCGCTGGGAGGGCCTCGGGCTCTTCCTCTACGAGGCGGTCGCCTTCGGGATGCCTCAGATCACGAACGACAGCCCGCCGATGAACGAGGTCGTCCGCGACGGCGTCAACGGGATCCTCGTCCCAGACGTCCAGGACGACACGGCCCCGTCGGGGATCCCGTCGGTGAAGCCCGACGTGGAGGCGCTGACGGCGGCAATCGAGCGGCTTGGTGATCAGGGCGAGCGCGAGCGTCTGGCCGAGGGCGCGAGCGCGTCCCGCGACGAGCTCTCCTGGGAGCGCACCGTGGCCGACTACGACGCGCTGATCGAACGAGCCGCCGGGGCGCGGGGGTGAAGGCCCGCCGCGAGATGGTCCGCTCCGTGGCCGGGTGGCGCAGCCGCCGCTCGGCGGTCCGCGCGGCCGCCTCCGCGCCCCCTCCCGCCCCGTTCGTGGTCGGCGCGACCCGCTCGGGCACCACGCTTCTGCGGCTGATGCTCGATGCCCATCCCGAGCTCGCGATCCCCTCCGAGACGCACTTCATCCCCGAGTTGATCGCCGCGCGCGAGAAGCACGGCGCGAGTCCCGAGCGGATGCTCGAGCTGCTCACCTCCCACCGCCGCTGGGGCGACTTTCAGATCGAGGCCTCCGAGCTCGCCTCGCGCTGGGAGCGGATCGACCCGCTCACCGGCCCCGAGGCGGTGCGCGCCTTCTTCCGCCTCTACGCCGAGAAGCAGGGCAAGCCCGGCCGCTGGGGCGACAAGACGCCCGGCTACGTCAAGTCGATGCGGGAGATCCAGAAGTACCTGCCGGAGGCGCGCTTCGTCCACCTGATCCGCGACGGTCGCGACGTCGCGCTCTCGGTGCTGAAGCAGCCATGGGGCCCGCAGACGATCGAGGCCGCCGCCGAGAAGTGGCGCAGCCGGGTCCTGCGCGGTCGCTCCCAGCAGCCCTACCTCGGCTTCTACATCGAGGTGAAGTTCGAGGACCTGGTGCTCCACACCGAGCGCGAGCTGAGGCGAATTTGTGAGTTCGCCGAGCTCGAGTTCGACCCGGGGATGCTCGGCTACCACGAGCGCGCCGAGGAGCGGCTGCAGGAGAAGGCGCGCGAGCTGCCGCGGGCGAAGGGGGAGGCGCAGTCGGCCGAGAAGCGCCTGCAGAGCCACGCGAAGACCTTCGAGCCCCCGAACCCGGACCTGATCGGCACCTGGCGCCACCGGATGCCCCCAGAGGACCGCGCCGCCTTCGAGGCCCTCGCCGGGGATCTCCTCGGTGAGCTCGGCTACGAGCTCGAATCCCCCGACGAGGGTGAGATCCACGAGCCGCGCCGGGGCCCGCGCCTGCCGCGGCCGATGCGCCGCGCCGTCGCCGTCGCCCAGCACGCGACCGGGATGCGTTCGCCGGCGGAGGCCCGGGATCCCGCGCCGTTCATCATCGGCGCCTCGCGATCCGGCACGTCGCTTCTGCGAGCGATGCTCGACGCTCACCCCGAGGTGACGATCCTGAGCGAAACGGGGTTCGTGCCCAAGCTCGCCGAGATGATCCGCTCGCAGCCGATGACGGTGGAACGCGTGATCAAGGTGATGGCCGCCGCCCGGCCGCTCTCCGACTTCGGTCTCGACGAGGAAGAGATGCGGCGACGGCTCGAGGGGCTCGAGGAGCTCAAGGCCGCGGCTGTTCTGCGGTCGTTCTACGAGTATGCGGCGGAGGCGGGGGGAGCGCGGCGCTGGGGAGACGAGACCCCCTCCTACCTGAAGCGCGAGCGGCGGATCCAGCGGGCGCTCAGCGAGGCCCGCTTCATCCACGTGATTCGCGACGGGCGGGACACGCTCGCCGCCAAGGCGGGCGAGATCGACGTGGGCTCGGCGCTCGCGACCGGTCAGCGCTGGCACAAGAAGGTCCGCTCGGCGAGGGCGCAGGAGCACCTCATGGACCACTACCTGGAGGTCCGCTACGAGGAGCTGATCGCCGAGCCTGAGGCGGCCCTGCGCAACGTCTGCGAGTTCATCGAGCTCGACTTCGACCCGGCGATGGTCGACCCCCCCGGGCGCGCCGCGCTCGCGGAGGAGCTGGGAAGCGTCGGCGGCTGGCGGACGCGCCTCGGTCCGGACCAGCTCGCGGCCTTCGAGGAGGTCGCCGCCGAGTCGCTGGCCGAGCTCGGCTACCGCAGCGGCGCGCCGACCGGCGTCGGCTGAGCCGCCCGCCTCGGCTCAGTCCTCCTCGGCGGCCTCGCGCTCGCTCTCGGCGCGCTCGGCGAGCTTCTCCTCGAGGTAGGCGTGCTTCTCCGCCCGCCGCTCGTGGGTCGCGGTGCCCTCGTCGGTCGGCTCCCGCTCGGCGAGCTCGCGCTCCCGCTCCTCCCGCGAGCGCTGCTCGATCCTCAGCTCCTCGGTCTCGTGGCGCTCGTCGTCCATTCCGGGGCTGACCGTAGTTGAATGGCGCGGTGGCCTCCCCCACCGCTCAGCCCAAGCACCGCGAGCTCGGGCTCACCGACGGCGAGTACGAGCTGATCCGCGACGGACTCGAGCGCGACCCCAATGACGTCGAGCTGGCGATGTTCTCGCTGCTCTGGTCCGAGCACTGCGCCTACAAGCACTCGAAGAAGCTTCTGCGGCGGCTGCCGAGCGAGGGCCCGCGCGTGGTGATGGGCCCAGGCGAGAACGCCGGCGCCGTCGACGTGGGAAACGGCCACTCCGTCGCCTTCAAGGTCGAATCCCACAACCACCCGAGCGCGGTCGAGCCCTTCCAGGGCGCGGCGACCGGGGTGGGGGGCATCCTCCGCGACGTCTTCGCGCTCGGCGCACGGCCGATCGCGATCCTCGACTCGCTGCGATTCGGCGAGCTCGACTCCCCCCGCTCGCGCTACCTCTTCGACCACGCCGTCGCTGGGATCGGCCACTACGGCAACTCGATCGGCGTGCCGACCGTCGGTGGCGAGGTGGCCTTCGAGGCTCCCTACGAGCAGAACTGCCTGGTCAACGCGATGTGCGTCGGGCTCGCGCGGACCGACCGCATGGTCCGGGCGGCCGCTGCCGGGGTCGGCAACGTGATCGTGCTGATGGGCGCGACGACGGGCCGGGACGGGATTGGCGGCGCCTCGGTGCTCGCCTCCGCCGAGCTCGAGGAGAGCGAGGACAAGCGCCCGACGGTCCAGATCGGCGATCCGTTCGAGGAGAAGAAGGTGATGGAGTGCTGCCTCGAGCTGCTCGACCGCGACCTGCTCGTCTCGCTGCAGGACCTCGGCGCCGCGGGCCTGACCTCCTCGGCGGGGGAGATGGCCGCGGCCGGCGGGGTCGGGATCGACATCGACGTCGCGCGGGTCCCTCTGCGCAATCCCGACCTCGAGCCCTTCGAGGTGATGGTCTCGGAGTCGCAGGAGCGGATGCTCGCCGTGGTCGAGCCCGGCAAGGTGGAGGCGGTCCTCGCTGTCTGCCGGCGCTGGGAGACCGGCGGAACGGTCATCGGTGAGGTGACCGCGGAAATGCGCATCCGGATCCTCGAGGGCGCCGACGTCGTCGGCGACATGCCGGTCTCGCTGCTCGTCGACGAGTGCCCGCTCTACGACCTCGAGCCGGCTGAGCCGGAGGGGTGGATCTACGGCAACCGCCGCGAGCTCGAGACCGACGAGCCGGCCGAGACCCTCATCGCGCTGCTGGCCTCGCCGACGGTCGCCTCGAAGCGCTGGGCCTTCGAGCAATACGACTCGATCGTGCAGTCGCGCACGGTGCGCCGCCCCGAGACGGCGGACGCAGCGGTCCTGGCGCTGGCCGAGACGGGGACGGCGATCGCAGTCTCGATCGACGGCAACGGGCGCCGGGTCGCCTGCGACCCCTACGCGGGGACGGTGGAGGCGGTGCTCGAATGCGCGCAGAACCTCGCGTGCGTCGGCGCCGAGCCGCTCGGGCTGACCAACTGCCTCAACTTCGGCAACCCAGAGAAGCCTCACGTCGCCTGGCAGCTCGACCGCGCCACCCAGGCGCTCGCCGACGCGTGCAACGAGCTCGGGGTGCCCGTGGTCGGCGGCAACGTCTCCCTCTACAACGAGACCGACCGCGGACCGATCTACCCGACGCCGGTGATGGGCATGGTCGGCGAGCTGCCGGACGCAGGGGTCGTCCCGGGCCTCGCGCTGCGCGAGGGCGATGTGATCGCCCTCGCCGGACCCTTCGCGCCGACGCCGGCGGGGTCGGAGCTGGCGAAGCTCCGCGGGGAGCTCGGGCCGGGGCTAGGCGCCTTCAGCCTCGAGGACGTCGCGGCCGCGATCCGAGCCGTGCGCGAAGCGGCACGCGGTGGTGCGGTGCGCGTCGCCCACGACGTCAGCGACGGCGGGCTCGCCTGCGCGCTGGCCGAATGCGCGATCGCGGGCGGGATCGGGCTCGAGATAGACCTCGGCGATCTGATCGCCGGCCGCGGCGGCGAGGTCGAGGCGTGGCTCTTCGGTGAGGGTCCCGGCGGCTTCGTGCTCGCCGCTGACTCCGCCACGACCGAGCGGCTGGAGAGCGAGGGGCTGGCGGTGGCGATCGGCACCGCGGGCGGCGAGGTGATCTCGATCGAGGCGCCGGGATCGGCGATCAATCTGACCGTCGCCGCCGCGGCTGAGGCCTGGCGCTCGCTGGGCGAGCGCATGTCCTAACGGCGGCACGGCACCTCCCGGCGGGGGACCCGGACGACGCCGGGCCGCGCTTTCACGTTTCCCGGCGCTGCTAGCCTGCGAGAGCAGGTCTCCCGCCTGCCCCGTCCTGATCAGACGACGACCCGGAAGGCTCTGTTCCTCCTTGACCGAGCGGCCCCCCGACCGCGACGGCCCGCGTGATGAGTGTGGAGTGTTCGGCGTTTACGCGCCGGGCCGCGATCCCGCACGCCTCACCTACTTCGGGCTGTTCGCGCTTCAGCATCGTGGGCAGGAGTCCGCGGGAATCGCCACCTGCCAGGGCGGGATGATCATGACCCTGCGCGACCTCGGCTTGGTCTCGCAGGTCTTCGACGAGGAGAAGCTGCAGGGGCTCGCCGGGGACATGGCGATCGGCCACGTCCGATACTCGACGACGGGCGGCGGCTCCTGGGACAACACCCAGCCGGTCTGGCGCGACGACGGCCGCGAGGTCGCCCTCGCCCACAACGGCAACCTGACCAACGCGGTCGAGCTCTTCGCCGAGCTTCGCGATCGCGGCATCTCATTCCGCGGCACCTCGGACTCGGAGATCATCGCGGCCCTGCTCTCCTCCTCCCCCGAGGGTGGGATCGAGGACGCGGTCGAGGCGACGATGCGGCGGCTCGAGGGCGCCTACTCGACCGTCGTGATGACGAAGGGGGGAATCGTCGCCTTCCGGGATCCGCACGGCGTGCGGCCGCTCTCCCTCGGGCGCCTCGGCTCCGACTACCTCGTCGCCTCCGAGAGCTGCGCGTTCGACATCGTCGGCGCCAAGCTCGTGCGCGAGGTGAACCCCGGGGAGCTGGTCTCGCTCAGCGAGCGGGGCCTCGAGGTGCGGCAGGCGGTGAAGCCGAAGCGAACCTCCCATTGCGTCTTCGAGCACATCTACTTCTCCCGTCCCGACTCCAGGCTCGAGGGGCGGGTCCTGCAGCAGGTGCGCGGCCGGATGGGCGAGATCCTCTGGCGCGAGGCCCCCGTCGACGCCGATCTGGTGATCTCGGTGCCCGACTCCGGCAACCCGGCGGCCACCGGATTCTCGCGCGCCTCCGGCATCCCCAAGGACGACGGGCTGATCAAGAACCGCTACGTCGCGCGCACCTTCATCCAGCCCGGCCAGGAGCTGCGCAAGCACGGCCTGAAGATGAAGTTCAACCCGCTGCCGGAGATCATCGAGGGGCAGCGCGTGGTCGTGGTCGACGACTCGATCGTCCGCGGCAACACGACTCGCCAGATCGTCGGCATGCTTCGCGACGCCGGCGCGCTCGAGGTCCACCTGCGGATCTCCGCCCCGCCGATCCGCTTCCCCTGTCACTACGGAGTCGACATGTCCTCCCGCGAGGAGATGGTCGCCCACGAGCGCACGATCGACGAGATCGCCGAGCACCTCGGGGCGGACTCGCTCGCCTACCTCTCCCTCGACGGCGTCTACGAAGCGATCGGGACGCCGGCCGAGGACCACTGCGACGCCTGCTTCACCGGCCGCTACCCGCTCGGCGAGGGCGACGGCGGCAAGTTCGCGCTCGAGCAGCTGGCAACAGTGCCGGCGGCCGTCCGCTGAGTTGAGCGGGAACCGCCGGGCGGGCGCCCCGCTTCGGGTCGCGGTGCTGGCATCGGGGGCTGGGACCAATCTGCAGGCAATCCTCGACTCCGTCCACGGGAGGGGGATGGTCGAGGTCGTCGGCGTCGCCTCGGACAACGGCGAGGCGAGGGCCCTGGAGCGAGCCGCTTCGGCGGATGTCGCAACCGGAGTCTTTTCCCGCGCCGACCACCCCGACCGGGAGTCGCGCGACCTCGCGATCGCCGCCTGGCTCGAGGAGCTCGGGGTCGAGCTCGTCGTCCTCGCCGGCTACATGCAACTCCTCTCGAACGGCTTCGTGCGACGTTTCCGCAACCGCGTGATCAACGTCCACCCGGCGCTGCTGCCGGCCTTTCCCGGGCTCGACGCGATCGGCCAGGCGCTCGCCCACGGAGTCCGTGTGACGGGGGTCACCGTGCACTTCGTCGACGAGGGGGTGGATACGGGGCCGATCCTCCTGCAGCGCCCCATCGAGCTCACATACACTCGACCGGTGGCCGAAGTGATCGAGGAGATTCACCGGGTCGAGCACGAGCTGCTGCCGCGCGCGATCGAGCTGATCGCCGCCGGCGCCGTCCGGATCGACGAGCGCAACCCCCGCCTCGTCAGGATCGAGGAGCGATGAGCACCGAGCCGATGCCGGCGATCGACGCGAGCGTCCAGGCCGCCCAGGCCCGGACCCACGTGCGGCGGGCGCTGATCTCCGTCTCGGACAAGAGCGGCCTGGTCGAGTTCGGGCAGGGGCTTGCGGGACTCGGGATCGAGATCGTCTCCACCGGTGGGACGGCGGCGGCGCTCGGCGAGGCGGGACTGCACGTGCGCTCGGTCGAGGATCTCACCGGGGCGCCGGAGATCCTCGGTGGCCGCGTCAAGACGCTCCACCCCAGGCTCCACGCCGGCCTCCTCGCGATCCGCGACGACCCCGAGCATGCGGCCACGCTCGAGCGCGAGGGGATCGAGGGGATCGACCTCGTCTGCACGAACCTCTATCCGTTCGAGAGCACGGTCGCCCGCCGCGGCGTCAGCGATGCCGAGGTGATCGAGAACATCGACATCGGCGGCCCGACGATGATCCGGGCGGCGGCCAAGAACCACCACTACGTCGCGGTCGTGGTCCGGCCGGAGAGCTACGACGCGGTCTTGGCGGAGCTCGAGGAGTTCGAGGGCGAGATCTCCGGCGAGACGCGACACTGGCTCGCGAACGAGGCCTTCGCATACACCGCCCGCTACGACGCTGCGATCAGCCGCTGGTTCAGCGCCCGCTACGAGGACTTCCCAACGCACATGACGGTCTCGATGGAGAAGTTCCTCGACCTCTCCTATGGCGAGAACCCCCATCAGCGCGCCGCGCTCTACACCGAGGTCGGCAACCGCTCGCACGTGCTGAGCCGGGTCGCCAAGCAGCACGGCCGCGCCCTCTCGTTCAACAACGTGCTCGACCTCGACTCCGCGCGGCGGCTGCTCGCCGATCTCGACGGTCCGGCGTGCGTGATCGTCAAGCACAACAACCCATGTGGCGCGGCCGAGGGAGAGACCCTGCAGGACGCCTACGAGAAGGCGCTGGCCTGCGATCCCGACTCGGCCTTCGGAGGGGTGATCGCGCTGAACGGGACGATCGACCGCGCGCTGGCGGAGCGGCTGCACGAGAACTTCGTTGAGGTGCTGATCGCGCCGGGCTACGACGACGACGCGATGGAGATCCTGCGCCAGAAGGAGGCGGTTCGGATCCTCGAGGACACCGAGAAGCGGGAGCCCAGCAGCGACCTCGACGTCAAGCGGGTCCGCGGCGGCGCCCTCGTTCAGGAGCCCGACCGGGGTCGCGACGATCGCGCCTCGACCGAGGTGGTCAGCTCCCTCGAGCCCGACGACGCGCAGTGGCGGGACCTGATGTTCGCCTGGAAGGTCTGCCGGCACGTGCGCTCGAACGCGATCGTGCTGGCCAAGGACGCCGCGACCATCGGAATCGGAGCGGGGCAGATGAGCCGGGTCGACTCCGTGCGGATCGCAGTCGACAAGGCCCGGGCCGCGAGGGGCAACGGGGCCGAGGCGGCGCTGAGTGGATGCGTCGTCGCCTCCGACGCCTTCTTCCCCTTTGCGGACGGGCCCCAGGCCGCGATCGATGCGGGAGCCCTGGCGATCATCCAACCGGGCGGCTCGAAGCGCGACCCCGACGTGATCGAGGCGTGCGACGCGGGCGGCGTCGCGATGGTCTTCACCCGGCGGCGGCACTTCCGCCACTGAGCCTCGCGTGGCGGGCCGCTCGCAAGGGATGAGCAGGCCGCCGCAAATCGAGGTGACGGTGCTGCGGGTCTTCTGCGGGGAGGACGGCAGCGGTGGGAACGAGCTGGGGGTGGTCATCGACGGCAGCGCGGTCGAGCGCGACGACCGCCAGGCGCTCGCGGCGAGGCTCGGATACGCGGAGACCGTCTTCGTCGAGGACACGGCCGCGGGGCGGATCGCGATCCACACGCCGGCGACCGAGCTGCCGTTCGCGGGCCATCCCACGGTGGGGACGGCGTGGCTCCTGCGGCGAGAGGGGATGGAGGTCGAGGCTCTGCATCCGCCGGCGGGGAGGGTGCCGGTGCGCTTCGCGGGCGAGGAGGCCTTCGTCGCGGCGCGGCCCGAGTGGTGCCCGCCATTCGAGCTGCGGCAGCTCCAGGACCCCCGGGCGGTCGAGTCACACCCAATCGCCGAGAGTGGTCTCCTCTATGTCTGGGCCTGGATCGAGGAGGGGGCGGGCACGATCCGGTCGAGGTCGTTCGTCCCGGAGGCCGGAATCGCCGAGGACGAGGCGACGGGTGCGGCGGCCGTGCGGCTCTGCGCGCAGATCGCCCGCCCGATCGAGATCCACCAGGGCCGCGGCTCGCTGATCAGGGCACGGCCGCTCGGCGACGGGATGGTCGAGGTCGGCGGGTTGGTGGCGGCGGCCTGATCGGCTGGTGAGGAGTGCCCCCGGTCGGATTCGAACCGACGACACACGGGGTAAAAACCCGCTGCTCTGGGCCAACTGAGCTACGGGGGCGGGGAAAGCTTACGAGCCGCCGAACGCGAAGCATCGACTTCGATCGCCCTTCCTTCGAAGCCTGGTAAACCCGACGAAACGGACGACACAGGTCCGGAAAATCGGTTTCACCTGAGCTGGGCCGTCTTCAGACGTCCTCAGACTGGGGCGTTCCAGCGCTGCACGACGCGGTAGTCGTGCTCCCAGCCCAGCCGGCTCAGCGTCGCCGTGCCGAGGCCGAACCGTTGTCCGGCGCCCGGGTCGAGCTCCAGCCACCGGGCGGCGAGGACGCGCAGCAGGTGGCCGTGGGCGAAGACCGCGAGAGTACCGTCGGAGGCGAGGATCTCAGCGAGGATCTGGTCGGCGCGCGCTCCGATCTGCGCCGGCGACTCCCCGTTCGGGCAGCCGTCGCGCCAGAGGAGCCACCCGGGTCGTTCAGCGTGGACCTCGTCGCTCGTGATCCCCTCGTAGTCGCCGTAGTCCCACTCCATCAACGCATCGCGGAGCTCCGCGCGCTCGGCGAGCCCGGCGAGCGCACAGGTCTCGCGCGCCCGCTCCAGCGGGCTGCAGAGGATCCGGTCGAAGGAGATCTCGCTCAGCGGGACGCGCAGCTCCCGCGCCTGCCGCTCCCCATCAGCCGTCAGCGGGACGTCGGTGCGACCCGTGTGCCGCCGCTCGCGGCTCCACTGCGTCTCGCCGTGGCGGGCGAGCCAGACGACGGGACGGCTCATCAAAGCCCATTCAACTCAGCTTCGGGATGCCCTGCTCCGGCGTCGAGGCGCGCGCATGCAATCGCTCGGGGATGCGCCCGGCACGCCGCGCCGCGTGCCCGGCCTCCACCGCCGAGCGCATCGCCCCCGCCATCAGCTCCGGGTCGGTCGCGCCGGAGACCGCGCTCGCAAGCAGCACCGCCGAGCAGCCGAGCTCGATCGCCCTCGTCGCGTCGGAGGCCGTGCCGATCCCGGCGTCGAGGATCACCGGCACGTTCGCCGCCTCGGCGATGATCCGCACGTTGTAGGGGTTGCGGATGCCCGCTCCCGAGCCGATCGGGGACCCGAGCGGCATCACTGCCGCGCAGCCGAGCCCCTCGAGGCGCCGCGCGAGGATCGGGTCGTCGTTCGTGTAGGGAAGGACCGTGAAGCCGGCGTCGACGAGCTGCTCGGCGGCGTCGAGCAGCTCGATCGCGTCGGGGAGCAGCGTGCGATCGTCGCCGATCACCTCGAGCTTGATCCAGTTGGTCTCGAAGGCCTCGCGAGCGAGCTGTGCGGTCCTGACGGCGTCGCGCGCCGTGTAGCAACCCGCCGTGTTCGGGAGGGCAAAGAGCCCGAGCCGATCGATCACGTCGAGCACCGAGCCCTGCGCGAGGGGGTCGATGCGGCGCAGCGCGACGGTGACGATCTCCGTCCCGGAGGCGACGAGCGCGCGCTCGAGATCGCCGAGCGAGCGGAACCCGCCCGTGCCGACGATCAGCCGCGAGCTCCAGCTCCTCCCGCCGAGCTGGAAGTCCTCCTCGCGTGGCGACGCCTCGCCGGATGCTCCGTTCTCGCTCATTCCCCGCCCCCTCCGATTGCCGCCACGACCTCGACCCGCTGGCCCTCGTGCAGCGGCGTCTCCTCGAGCTCGCCCCGGGGGACGACCTCGCCATCGAGGGCCACCGCCACCCCGCGGTGTTCGGCCTCCACTCCGGCAGCAAGCGCCGCGTCGCGCACGCTCGCGCCATCGGCAAGCTCGACCACCGTCCCGTTGACCTCGACCCTCACGCTCACGCTCCCGTCGCGACCCGCTCGAAGCGGGCGGGCCCGAGCCCCTCGAGCTCGGACGGGACCGGGTTCCCCGCCAGCAGCGCCTCGATCCCGAGCGCGGTGATCGGAGCGAGCAGGATGCCGTTGCGGTGATGGCCGCCGGCCACGAGCAGGCCCTCGATCGCGGTCCCGCCGATCACCGGGGCGTTGTCGGGGGTGGACGGACGCAGCCCCGCCGAGCACTCGACCAGCTCGAGCTCGGCGATCTCGGGCAGGACCCGGTAGGCCTCGCGCAGCAGCTCGAGGACGCCGCCGGCGGTGACCCGAAGGTCGATGCCGCGATCCTCGACCGTCGCCCCCACCACGACCTCATCGCCCTCGCGGGGAACGATGTAGACCCGCTCGGTGACGATCAGGCGCTCACAGGGCCGGGTGGCCGGGCCCGCACGCAACCGCACGATCTCTCCCTTGATGGGTCGGATCGGCGGCCGCACGGCCCGCGGGAGGAGCTCACCGCCGGCCCGGGCCCCGCTTGCCACCAGCACCCGTTCGGCCGCTATCGCCTTCCCCCCGGCCAGCCGGACCCCGCGCACGGCGCCGCCCTCGTGGAGCAGCAGCTCGCTGACCTCCGTCTCCGCATGGAGGCGAGCCCCCGCTCGCTGGGCTGCCCGGCGCAGCGCGGCGAGGAGCGCCCGAGGGTCGACCTCCGCCTCACCCGGCGCCTCCACGCCCCCGACCACCCCCGTCCCCAGACCCGGCTCGAGCTGCCGGCACTCGCCCCCTCGCAGCCAGCTCACCTCGAGCCCGAGGCGCTCGTGGAGGGCGTGGACCCGCCGCAGCTCGGCCGCCTCGTCGCGATCGAGCGCCACGTGCAGAGCTCCGATCTGGCGGTAGGGGACGCCGACCCCGGCCGCCTCGGCAAGCTCCGCGGCGAAGCGCGGCCAGGCCCGCGCCGAGGCGACCGCGGCCGCGTGCAGCGTCTCCTCGCCCCAGCTCGCCTCGCCAATCGGCGCGATCATCCCGGCGGCGACCTCGGTGGCGCGCTCGCGGGGCCCGGCATCAACGACGAGCGTCTCGAGGCCGGCCCGCGCCGCCCGCCAGGCGCAGGCGAGGCCGATGACGCCCGCCCCGACGACGAGCAGGTCCACGGCCCGCCTCCCGTCGATTCGCTCCTTGGACATCCCTCGACGCCTCCTGGCTCAAGCTCGGTGTCCGGGTGGAGAGCGCGCGACCATCCCTGCGCCGGCATTGCCCGGATCAGGTTCGGACGGTCGGCGGCGCCAGCCACCCTCTCAGCCGGTCGCGTCCGGCTCCCGTTGACCGATCCATCGTAGCGCCGCGCTCCCTAGGCTCGTTCGGTCGACCCGTAGAGGCGAATCGCGCGTCACTACGCTTCGAGCAGATGGCGAATTCGCACAGGCTCGAAGGCAAGCGGCTCTACTTCGTTTGCGAGGCGGGGGAGGACTTCGGCGCGCTCGAACACCTGCTGGATGAGGCGCTCGCCGGCGGGGTCGGGCTGATCCAGCTCCGCGACAAGGAGGCTGATGAGGACCATCTGCTTGCCGCAGCGCCCCTCTTCCGCGCCGCCGCCGATCGCCACAACGCGCTTTTCCTGATCAACGATCGGCCCGATCTCGTGCAGGCCTGCGTCGCCGACGGCGTTCACGTCGGCCAGGACGATGCCCCCGTCGCAGAGGCGCGGCGGCTGGCTGGACCCGACGCGGTGGTCGGCCTCTCCACGCATCGCCCAGAGCAGCTCGACGCCGCCCGCGCGGCCCGCGGCGATGACTGGCCGGACTACGTCAGCGTTGGTCCGGTCTGGCCCACCCCGACTAAGCCCGGGCGTCCCGCCGCGGGCCTGGACTACGTCCGGTACGCCGCCACGACCGAAGGGCTTCCGGCGCAGCCCTGGTTCGCGATCGGCGGGATCGATGCGAATAACGTGGCCGAGGTTTGCGCGGCCGGCGCCGGAAGGATCGTCGTCGTCCGCGCAATCCGCGACGCGGAGAACCCACGGCGGGCCGCCGCGGCGCTTTACACCACCATCGGCTACGAAGCCCGCTATGCGGGGACGCCGCGATGAGCAGCCGTGAGCGCAAGCGCGCGGAGCGGCGCAAGCGGAAGCAGCGCAGCGGGGCAACCGCGGCCTCCGAGGCCGATCCGGCTGCGAAGGGCGCGCAGGATGCCGCGGCCGGGGCCCACGAGGAAACCGTCGAGGACCTCGCGGCCAAGGCGGAGGCGCGTGGGATCAGCCGCTCGGAGCTGCGCGACGAGCGGGCCCGCGAGCAGCTGGAGCCGCTGGAGGAGGGAGAGCGCCCCCGCGCGGTCACGATCGGCGCGGTGATCTCGATGCTGATCGCGCTCAGCATCCTGATCGGCTGGCTCGCCGGCGCCAAGGTGCAGGTCGTGGGTACGGACCTGAGCGAGCGGCCGAACGCCTTTCAGGTCTTCCCCCCGGCGATCCTGTTCGCGGTGATGAGCCTCGGCATGTGGCGCGCCCGCTACTGGGCGGTCCTCGGCTTCGAGGCGATCATGGCGATCATCATGGTCGGCTCCTTCATCACGCTGATCGCCGCCACGAGCGTCTTCAAGGCGGTCTCCGCCGCCCTCGTCCTGACCATCGCCGCAGCCATGTTCTGGTTCACCGTCAAGGCCCTGGCGCGGATCCAGATGCCCACTCAGGCCGGCGACCTGCGCTGAGATAGAGTCGTCGCCGCATGGCGGACGCCTACGACGTGATCGTGATCGGCTCCGGCCCGGGGGGGTACGTCGCCGCGATCCGCGCCGCTCAGCTCGGTCTCAAGACCGGGGTCGTGGAGAGGGACGACGTGGTCGGCGGTCGTTGCCTCAACTACGCCTGCATCCCGGCGAAGACCCTCCTGCACGCGGCCGAGGTCTACGACGAGGCCAAGAACGGCGCCGCCGAGCTCGGCGTGATGGTCGAGGGCGTATCGCTCGACTTCGGCAAGGTGCACGAGCGGCGGGAGGCCGTCCGCAAGACGTTGACCGGTGGCGTGGCCGGGCTCTTCAAGAAGAACAAGATCACCGTGATCGAGGGCGAGGGGTCGCTGACCGAGGACGGCGACGTCAAGGTCGGCGACGAGATCCACGAGACCAAGAACGTCGTCCTGGCGACGGGCTCGGTCGCCCTGTCGATCCCCGGGGTCGAGTTCGGCGATCGCATCCTCGACACGTGGGGAGCATGGTCGCTGCCCGAGCTGCCGCAGAGCATCGCCGTGGTCGGTGCCGGCGCCTCGGGTAGCGAGATCGCCTCCGCCTACATCCGCTTCGGCACCGACGTGAAGCTGCTCGAGATGCTCGACCAGATCCTCCCCGCCGAGGACAAGGACGTCGTCCGCGTGGTCGAGCGCACCTTCAAGAAGCAGGGCGTCGAGGTCGTCACCGGCGCCAAGGTCGAGAACGTCGAGCCGGGCTCGGACTCGGTCAAGTTCTCCTACGGGGATCAGAGCGCCGAGGTCGACTACCTGATCATCGCCGGGGGCCGCGGCGCCGACGTCGACGCGCTGAACCTCGGGGCGGTCGGCATCGAGCTCGCCGAGGGCGGCAAGATCGAGGTCGACGGGGGGCAGAGGACTTCGAAGGACGGGATCTACGCGATCGGCGACCTCACTCCCGGTCCGGCGCTCGCCCACAAGGCATCGGAGGAGGGCATCGTCGCGATGGAGACGATCGCCGGCGAGGCGACCCACCCGGTCGACCGCGACGCGATCGCCGGCGCGACCTTCTGCCGCCCGCAGGTCGCCAGCGTCGGACTCACCGAGGCGCAGGCCAAGGAGGCGGGGCACGAGGTCAAGACAGGCAAGTTCAAGCTCGGCGGGGTGGGGGCGGGCGCCGTCTACGACGACCGCGACGGGCTCGTCAAGCTGGTCGTGGACTCGAAGTACGGCGAGATCCTCGGCGCCCACATCGTCGGCAACCGGGCCTGCGACATGATCGCCGAGCTGGTCGCGATCAAGGAGCTCGAGGGCGGCTACCAGGAGCTCGCGCGGATCATCCATCCCCACCCGACGATCTCGGAGGCGATCCCCGAGGGGGCGCGCGCGGTCGACGGCTGGGCGACGCACGCGTAAGCGCGAGCTTCGCTCGCTTCAGCACGGCCGCTTCGCGGCCTTGAGCACGCAGCACGCTTGCTTCGGCTCGCGCCGGGTCCGCCCCCCAAGAGGTGGCTTGCTTTCGGGCTGATGAGGGAGGAGTGGAAAGATGGGCGGGAGCTTCGTTGCGGATTGGGGCTGTATAGGACCCCCAATTCGCATCGACGCCCCTCGGCAGGTGCTGCTCGCTGCTTGCTCCCGCCCCTCGCTGCCATGCTGGACGGATGAGCTCGACGTTCTACTTCGACCTCGGCAGCCCCTACGCCTACCTGAGCGCGGAACGGATCAGCCGGCTATTCGCCGACTCGGGGCTCGAGCAGCCGGAGTGGCAGCCCGTCCTGCTCGGCGGGCTCTTCGAGCGCTTCGGCCGCGGATCCTGGGCGGACGGTCCGGGCCGGGAGGAGGGCATGCGGGAGGTCGAGCGGCGAGCGGGCGAGTACGAGCTGCAGCCGATCCGCTGGCCCGACCCCTGGCCGGGAGACATGCTGCACGCGATGCGCGTCGCCACCTACGCGAAGTCGATCGGGCGAAGCGTCTCCTTCGCTCTCGCGGCCTTCCGACAGGCCTTTGCCGGGGGGCGGGATCTGAGCGCCCCCGACAACGTCGCGATCGCCGCCGCCGCCTGCGAGCTCCATCCGAATGCGATCGCCAAGGCCGCTGAGAGCTCGGCGATCAAGCGCAAGCTGCGAAGCGCCACCGAGCTGGCCGGCGACCGTGGAGTCCCCGGGGTACCGAGCGTGGCGGTGGGAGATCAGGTCTTCTGGGGGGACGACCGGCTCGAGGAGGCGGTGGCTGCGGCCGCCGGTTCAAGCACCTGAGCCGCCCGAGACCCGCTTAGGCTGCGGTCCCCGATCGGGTGTCATCTCGGCTCGGATCCGGTCGGCGCAGGAGGAGCGATGCGCAACCGACGGGAGCACTACGGCCGCGCGTCGGGCACCGGCATCCGCCGCCCAGAATGGGCCGAGATCGGTCAAGCGAAGCTCCGGGCAGGTTTCCTCGCCCTGTCTGGCCGCCTCGATCGTGTCGCTGTAGACCGTGCCGCCTTCCTCCGCATCCTGGGCCTCGCTTCCCGCCCGGCCGAGGGCGAAGAAGACACACCCAGGATGCCGGTGATCAGCAGCAGCCAGGCCCAGTCCATCGTCGGCGGCTGGCCCGGTCCGAGCCGGACCCAGAGGAAGCGGCCGACGATCGCCATCACCAGCGGGGTCAGGATCGATCCGAAGACGTAGCCGACGCGCTCGCTTGACGTGAAGTCCTCGTCAGCGGTGCCGTAGGCGATCAGGCCGGTCAGCGCGACGAGCACGATCCCCACCGCCAGCGCCCACGACGGCCCACTCCCATCCCCTGCCGTACCTCCCTCCACCTCGGCGATCCTCGCAGACCACCCCTCTCACATCGGCGAGGCTTCACCGCCTGCGCGCTTGGGTAAGGTGCGAACCGTTGGCTGAAGAGGCGGAGACGAGCGAGGTCCACACTCCGGGGGGGGTGCCCGAGAGCTCGCGCGGAGGCGACCTGCCCGAACCCGACGCCTGCCGCGACCTGCTCCGGCAGATGGCGCTGATCCGGCGCTTCGAGGAGGAGGCCGGGCGCCAGTACCAGCGGGCAAAGGCCGGCGGGTTCCTCCATCTGGCGATCGGCGAGGAGGCGACGATCGTCGGCACGACGTCGGTGATGGAGCCCGACGACTACCTGATCGGGACCTACCGAACCCACGGCCACGCGATCGCCCGGGGAACGGATCCGAAGAACGTGATGGCCGAGCTCTTCGGCCGCGAGGACGGCACCGCGCGGGGACGCGGGGGCTCCATGCACATCTTCGACGGTGAGCGGCGCTTCATGGGCGGCTACGGGATCGTCGGCGGCAACCTGCCGATCGCCGCCGGCCTGGCGCTCGCCTCGGACCTGAAGGGCACCGACGACGTCACGGTCTGCATGTTCGGCGACGGCGCCTCCAACACTGGCAACTTCGGCGAGACGATGAACCTCGCGGCCCTCTGGAAGCTGCCGATCGTCTTTCTCGTCGAGAACAACCTCTACGGGATGGGCACCTCGATCGAGCGCCACTCCGCCGTCACCGACCTCTCCCACAAGGCCGAAGGCCTGGGCGTCGCCGGCGAGCGGGTCGACGGGATGGACGTCGTCGCGATCCGCGAGTGCGTCGCCGACCATCTGAAGATGGCCCGCGAGGAGCGCAAGCCGACCCTCGTCGAGGCCTTCACCTACCGCTACCGCGGCCACTCCGCCGCCGACCCCGAGGTCTACCGGGAGAAGGAGGAGGTCGAGGAGTGGCGGCAGAAGGACCCGATCGAGAGCTTCGCCAAGCGCCTCGTCGCCGACGGGGTCATCGAGGACGGATACCTCGAGGAGCTGCGCGCCGAGGTCGAGGCTCAGGTCAAGGAGGCGGTCGAGTTCGCCGACGCCTCCCCCGAGCCCCCGCTCGACTCCCTCTACGACAACCTCTACGTCCTCGGCGAGGGGACCGAGGGCTGGTACGCGGTGGACGAGCGCACCCCCGATCCGTTCCGAGGCGAGCGCGAGCGGGAGGCCGCCAAGGGCGACCGGGTCCGCGGTCTGCACGAGGCCGGCGCGGCCTACGGAGGCCAGTCCCCGCGCGGCGGCGGCGGGCAGGACCAGGGGCCGGTCGAGGAGGACGAGGGGCGCCCCGCCGACGAGGCGCAGGCGGAGGAGGAAGGGAGCGTGGACGCGCCCTCCGAGGGCGAGCAAGCAGCGAGCAGCGAGCAGCAAGAGGGCGCCGACAACGACGGCGAGGACTCGGCCTGATGGCGACGATGCGGATGCGGGAGGCGCTCAACGCGGCGCTGCGGGAGGAGATGAACCGCGACGAGAGCGTCTTCATGATGGGCGAGGACATCGGCGTGTTCGAGGGCGCGTTCAAGGTCACCGAGGGGCTGATGAAGGAGTTCGGCGAGGCGCGCGTCCGCGACACGCCGATCTCGGAGAACACGATCGTGGGCACGGGAGTCGGGGCGGCGATGGCCGGGCTGCGGCCCGTCGTCGAGCTGATGACCGTCAACTTCGCGCTGCTCGCGCTCGATCAGATCATCAACCACGCCGCCGCCATCCCCTACATGTTCAACGGGCAGGTGCGGGTACCGATGGTCGTCCGGATGCCCGGCGGCGGCGGTCATCAGCTCGGCCCGACCCATTCGCACTCCTTCGAGGCCATGTACCTGCAGGTCCCCGGCCTGCTGGTCGCCTGCCCCTCCACCCCGGCCGACGGCAAGGGCCTCCTGAAGGCGGCAATCCGCGACGACAACCCGGTGGTATTCATCGAGCACGAGACCCTCTACGGCGTCCGCGGCGACGTGCCCGAGGACGACGACCACGTCGTCCCCTTCGGCTCTGCTGCCGTTCGCCGGGAGGGGGGCGACGTGACGATCATCGGGATCCTGAAGATGGCCCATGAGGCCGAGCGGGCGGCAAAGACCCTGGCCGACGAGCACGGGATCGAGGCGGAGGTGATCGATCCGCGGACCCTGCGTCCGCTCGACCTGGACACGATCCTCGAGTCGGTGCGCAAGACGAACCGCGCCGTGATCGTCGAGGAGGGCTGGCCGCACGGCGGCGTCGGCGCCAACCTCGCGGCGCTGATCCAGGAGCAGGCCTTCGACTACCTCGACGCGCCGATCCAGCGGGTCACCGGGGCGGACGTGCCGATGCCGTACTCCAAGCGCCTCGAGCAGAGCGCGATCCCCCACCCCGAGCACATCGTCAGCGCGGTGCTCGAGACGACGGAGGGAGCAAGGTGAAGCAAGTAGCAAGTAGCGCGCTCGCTCCGCTCGCTGTAGCAAGTAGCTCTACGGCCCGAACCGCTACTTGCTACTTGCTACTTGCTACTTGCCCGGGGGAGCCGGAGGCGACCGTCCGTGCCTAGCGACGTCGTCATGCCGCGCCTCTCCGACTCGATGGAGGAGGGCACGGTCCTCGGCTGGATGAAGGCGGTCGGGGACGAGGTCGCGGTCGGGGACGAGCTCGTCGAGATCGAGACCGACAAGGCGAACATGGTCTACGAAGCCGACGAGGCGGGGACGCTGGTGGAGATCATCGCCGAGGAGGGCGCGACGCTGCCGATCGGCGAGGTGATCGCGCGGATTGGGGAGGTGGGCGAGGGCCACTCCGGTGGTCAAGCTGCTGAGGACTCGCCGGACGAGGAGGGTGGCGAGCGAGGAGCGAGGAGCGAGGAGCGAGGAGCGGCAGGGGATGGTGAGGCTGGCGCGGCCTCCCGAGATGAGCCTCAGGGGGGCAAAGCGAGCAGCGAGCAGCGAGCAGCTTCGGCTGCCGCAGCACCGGAGGAGGGCGAAGCTGCGCCGAGGGCCGAAACCGACTCCCGTGGCGACGGGCGGGTCAAGGCGTCGCCGCTGGCGCGGCGGATCGCCCGCGACCAGGGGGTCGAGCTGTCGTCGCTCTCGGGCTCGGGGCCCGGCGGGCGGATCGTCAAGGCCGATGTCGAGCGCGCCGGCGAGGCCGAGGTGCCCCCGGCCGAGCCCCCCGCGGACGCCCAAGGCGCGGCGCCGGCGCACGCGACCGCTCCCACGCCGGGCGCGAAGGAGAAGGCCGAGACGGCTCGCGGCAGCGCCGAGACGATCGAGCTGTCCAAGCTGCAGCAGACGGTCGCGCGGCGGATGGCCGAGTCGAAGGCGACCGCGCCGCACTTCTACCTGACCTCGAACGTCGACATGTCGCAGGCGGTCGAGGCGCGCGGGCGGATCAAGTCGAAGGCGAAGGAGGGCGACCTCGTCCCTTCCTTCAACGACATGGTGATCAAGGCCTGCGCGCTCGCGCTGCGGGAGTTTCCGCGCGCCAACGGCGCCTACCGCGACGGCAAGGTCGAGGAGTACTCGCGGGTCAACGTGGGGGTCGCGGTCGCCGCTCGCGACGCGCTCGTCGTCCCCACCGTCTTCGACGCGGACGGCAAGGGGCTCCGGCAGATCGCAACCGAGACGCGCGCCCTCGCCGCGCGGGTCCGCGAGGGAACGATCACCCCGCCGGAGCTGTCCGGTGGAACCTTCACCGTGTCCAACCTCGGGATGTTCGGTGTGAGCAGCTTCTCAGCGGTGATCAACCCGCCCCAGGCGGCGATCCTCGCCGTCGGATCGATCGACGAGGTGCCCGTTGTGCGCGACGGCGAGATCGTCCCCGGGCACCGCATGTCCGTCAACCTCGCCTGCGACCACCGGATCCTCTACGGCGCCGACGGCGCCCGGTTCCTCGCTCGCATCCGCGACTTGCTCGAGGAGCCGGTGTTACTGGCACTGTGAGCGAGACGACCACCGCGAAGCCCACCGAGCCGCGGCCCCGTCCGATCATCGACGTTCCGCTCGAGAACCTGCCGCCGATCGACGAGCACGAGATCGAGATCGACGCGCCCGCCGAGGCGACCTGGGCCGCGCTCTTCCCGACGCTCCAGAGCTCGCTCGACACGAGCTTTGCGCGGCGCTACTCCGAGCGGGTCGGCGCCAGGGAGACGGTGGCGCACGGCGACCTCCGCCACCCGGGGGGGACGCTGCCGGGCTTCGTCGTCAGCCGCTCGATCGCGCCGGTGATGCTGGCGCTGCTCGGCGAGCACGATTTCTCCAAGTACGCGGTGGTCTTTCGGATCGATCTGCTGCCCGGCCAGCGCTCGCGAGTCCGGCTCGAGACGCGCGCGCAGTTCAACGGCGCGCGAGGTCGCATCTACCGGGCCGGCGTCCTCGGCACGGGTGGTCACGTGCTCGTGGTCCGACGCCTTCTGCGCTCGATCCGCCGGCGCGCCGAGCGCAGCGCCAGCGGCCGATGAGCCGGCGCCCGCGGCACGCATCGACTCCTCCCCACCCGCTTCTGCGAGCCGCCGTACCCGCCGACGCCAGGTTCACCGCGGCCCTTCGCGGGGAGCGACACGAGTTTCGCTCGCGCTGGGACACGGCCCTGCAGATTCTCCGATTGGCTGCCGTGAGCGACGCCTTCCTCGGCCAGGTCCTCTACCGCGCGAAGGCTCGATTCCAGCGGCTGCGAATCCCCCTGCTCCCGCGGGTCGCACACGGCCTCGCGGTCTCGAGCACCGGGATTTCGATCGGTGATCGCGCCCTCGTCCACCCAGGCGTCTACATCGTGCACGGGCAGGTGGTGATCGACGGGCCCGTCGAGATCCATCGCGGCGCTGTGATCTCGCCTGGGGTGCTCATCGACGGCGAGCGTGGCTCGACCGGAGCGACCATCGGGCCGGGGGTCAGCATCGGCACGGGAGCGAAGATCCTGGGCCCGGTCCGGATTGGCGCCAAGGCGAGGATCGGCGCAAACGCCGTGGTCGTCGAGGACGTCCCCGCCGGCGCCACGGCCGTCGGAGTCCCGGCGGGCACAGGCGGCGGAACCCGGGAGGGTTGAGCCGATCGCGGCTGCTACTTTCGAGGGCCTTGGCTGCACCGGAAGAGAACGACTCGAATCGGGCGGGGCTCGGCACGCTGCGCACACGACTTCGGGGTCGACGGGGCGCCAAGGCCGATGGCGCCCGCGAGCTGGCGCAGATCGAGCAGCTCGTCCGCCGCAACCGCGAGCAGCGCTCGCGGGAGCGGGAGCGCGAGCTCTTGCGCTTGCGGCATCGCGCTGGGGCGAAGCTGGTGCGCTCACCCGGTGAAACCCCCTCGGATGCTTCGAGGAGCTTTCCGCCCACCGACGAGGAGGGCCTGGCAGTCGCCGACCCTGCCGAGCTCGACGGCGCCCTCGTGCGCGGGGGGATTCGCGAGCACGGCTATGTCCTCATCCGCGGCCTGATCGAGCGGGATGAGGCGCTTCGCCTCGCCGACCAGGTTGAAGCCACGTTCCAGGCGCGCAGCGGGAACAGCGAGGAGGCCGGCGAGGGGCTCTACGAGGAGTTCGTCCCCGATCCGCCCTATCCGCCCATCGCAGGGAGGGGCTGGACCCTCGCCGGGGGGGGCGTCTTCACCGCCGACTCGCCCGCGGTGTTGTTCGAGATGCTCGACACGTTCGAGCGAATCGGCCTTCGAGACGTGATCGGCGAGTACCTCGACGAGCCGATCACCCTCTCGGTGGAGAAGTGCACCTTGCGCCGAGCCGAGCCCGGCCCCCCGGGGGGTTGGCACCAGGACGGATCGTTCATGGGGGACACCCGGGCGTTGAACGTCTGGGTGTCGCTCTCCGACTGCGGCCGCGACGCACCTGGCCTCGACTTCGTGCCGCGGCGAATCGAGGAGCTGGTGGAAACCGGCGGCAGCGGCAGCGGCGTCGAGCACATCGGGGCGCCTGAGGGGGATGACGAGGTCCGGGTCAAGACGGTGCTCGTCGGGTCACCCGCCGTCGAGGCGGTCGCAGGCGAGGCCGGGGTCATGCGGCCGCGCTTCCAGCCCGGCGACGTGATGCTGTTTGACGATCGCTTCCTGCACCGGACGGCGGCTGACCCCGAGATGCCGAACCCGCGCTATGCGATCGAGAGCTGGTTCTTCGGCGCCTCCGGCTTCCCGCGCGACTACGTGCCGCTGGCGTTCTGATCCACCCCGCCGCCCGCGAGGGCACGGGACGGGCATGTCAGACTGATCCCGTGGTCGATCGGGCCGAGCTCTGGTGCGCGCGGCTCGGAATCGAGCCCTACGACGCCGCGCTCGAGCTCCAGCGCACGATCGCGGTGGCGCGGCAGGAGGGGCTGATCCCGGACGTGCTCCTGCTGCTCGAGCATCCCCCGGTGCTGACGAAGGGCCGGCGGACGGAGCGCCGCGAGCTCGGAATGGGCGAGGACTGGTACCGGATGCAGGGGATCGAGGTGGCGGAGACGGATCGGGGTGGTCGCGTCACCTACCATGGCCCGGGCCAGATCGTCGCCTATCCGATCGTGGATCTCTCCGGGATCAACCCTGACGGCCGGCCCGACGTCCTCGCCTACGTCCGCGCCCTCGAGGGGGCGGCGATCCGCTCGCTCGCCACCCACGACGTCCCCGCTCAGGTCTTCGACGGGCTGACCGGCGTCTGGACGGCGGGCGCCCCACCGATCCCCGCCGGCTCCCCCGGTCCCCAGGGGAAGGCGGTCGAAGCCCGCTCGCCTGAGCTCGCCGCGGCGGGCGGCGATGCGCGCAAGATCGGCTCGATCGGGATCCACGTCTCCCGCGGCGTCACTACGCACGGGCTCGCGATCAACGTCAACAACGACCTGCAGCCCTTCGAGTGGATCGTGCCGTGCGGGATCGAGGCGGCCCAGATGACGTCGCTGGGGCGCGAGCGCGGAGCCGAGCAGGATCTCGACGCGTTCGCCGCGACGGTCCGCTACGAGATCGCGGCGGCCCTCGGTCGCGAGCCGGTCGAGCTCACTCCCGTCGAGCTCAGCGAGCGGATCGCCGGCGTCGCGGCTTAGGTACCGCTACTCGCCGTCCCCTCCCGAGCTGCGCCAGAAGTCCGCCTCGGCCCGCCCGAGCTCGTTCACGGGCTCCTCGTCGTACATCCACTCGCGGGCGATCCGATGCCAGTTGGCCCGCGCGCCGAGCTGCCCGATCACCGCGAGGGTGAGCAGCTCGAGCCGCCTGCCGAAGAGATGCTCGGGCGCGATGTCCTGGTGGCGGGCGGTCGCGAAGTGGCTCGAGCGGACGTCGGTGGTCTGGATGAACGCGCGGTTGACGATCTCCTGATCGATCCGGATTGGGGCATCGGTCGTGTACCACCAGATCCCGTCGCGGACGAAGGCGAGCAGCGCCTCCGGATCGAGGCGGTCGCCACGCGGCAAGAACCCGCCTTCGCTCATCAGCCGGTGCAGCTCCGCCGAGTCCTCCTCCGCCGTGGCGCGCTGGCAGGCGAGCTCGAGCGCTGCCACCTCGGGCGTGATCGTCTTGAACAGGCCGAAGTCCAGAAAGGCGATCCGACCATCGGCGAGGCGAATCATATTGCCGGGATGGGGATCGCCGGAAAAGCGGCGGTGGCGATACATCGAGCCGAAGTAGAAGCGGAAGACGATCTCGCCGATCCTGTCGCGCTCGGCCTCCGGCTCGGCGCGCAGCGCCTCGAAGCCGTCGCCGCTGACGAACTCGGTGACGATCACCCGCTCCCGGCAGAGCGCCGAGACGACCGGAGGCACGTGGATGAACGGGTGCCCGTCGTAGAGGCGGGCCATCGAGCGCTGATTGGAGGCCTCGAGCTCGTAGTCGAGCTCCTCGATGATCCGCTCTCGGATCTCCGCGCCGACGGCCTTCGTGTCGAGCTCGGGGGTAATCGAGCGGGCCAGGCGCAGGAGCGCCCCGAGGTTCTTCATGTCGGCCCGGACGGCGTCGTTGATCCCCGGGTACTGGACCTTGACCGCCACGTCGCGGCCGTCGTGCAGCGTTGCTCGGTAGACCTGCCCGATCGAGGCGGCGGCGATCGGCTCGGCATCGAAGTCCGCGAAGGCGTCCGCGATCGGGCACTCGAGATCCTCCTCAAGCACCCGACGCATCCCCGCGAAGGAGACGGTCGGCGCCGCGTCACGCAGGGTCGCGAGCTTCGCCTGGAAGCGGTCCCGATGCTCGGGTGGGACCATGCCCAGGTCGACGAACGAGAGGACTTGGCCGATCTTCATCGCCGCGCCCTTCATCCCCCCCAGCACGGTCACGATCTGCTCGGCCGCCTCGAGCTGGCGGCGCTCCATGGCGGCGGCCGAGCGCTCCTCGCTGCGGCCGACGTTGGCGGCCCGCGTCCCGGCTTGGCGGGCGGCCTGGTTCGCGGCCGCTGCTCCCACCCGGGCGAGGCGCCCGATCCGTCCCGTCGGCAGCCGGTCCGCCATCTCTAGCGGCCTCTGAATTCAGGGGCTCGCTTGGCCAGGAAGGCGATGACTCCCTCGACGAAGTCCTCGCTCTCCCCCCGCTCCTGCTGAAGCTCCGCCTCGAGGGCGAGCTGCTCGGCGAGCCCTGGGTAGAGCCGCGCGTTGAGCAGCCGCTTGCTGGCGGCGTAGGAGCCCGTAGCGCCACCGGCGAGGCGCGCGAGCAGCCCCTCGGCCTCGGCCGGGAGATCGGCGTCGGGGACGACCCGGTTGAGCAGCCCCCAGGCGAGCGCCGTCTGCGCCGGGAGTCGCTCGGCCAGAAGCGCGAGTTCGGCGCCGCGCGCATGACCGAGGCGAGCGGCCAGAAAGGCTGAGGCGCCGCCGTCCAGGGTCAGCCCGATGTTGGCGAAGGCGAGCAGGAAGTAGGCCGACTCGGCGGCCCAGATCAGATCGCACGCGAGCGCCAGCGAGCAGCCGATCCCGACCGCCGGGCCGTTGACGACGGCGACGACCGGCTTCGGCATCTCGCGGATCGCCAGGATGACCGGGTTGTAGACGTCGGTCAGGCGCGCGCGCAGATCAGGCTTGCCCTCGTCGGTCAGCTCCGGGGGCTGGCTCAGGTCGGCGCCGGAGGAGAAGGCGCGGCCGGCCCCGGTGATTGCCACCGCGCGGACGCCGTCGTCGTCGGCCGCCGCCTGCAGCGCCGCGCGCAGCTCCGCGCCCATCTCCTTCGTCCACGCGTTCAGGGCGTCGGGGCGATCGAGCGTGATCCACGCGGCTGCTCCTCCCCGCCGCTCGACCCCGATGCTCGCCGGCTGCTCCACGTCTCCTCAGGCGATCTCGTCGGCGGAGAGGAGCTGGGCCTCGAGCTCGCGGCTCGACCCTGGCGCAAGCGTCTCCGCAGTGGAGGGATGGGGCCAGAGGTAGATCGCGCCGAGGAGCGCCGCGAGCAGGGCCGCCGAGCCCGCGAACCCGATCTCGACGGCCCGGAACACGTCAAGGGGGGCGAGGAGCACGAAGGCGACGAAGGTGAGGGCGCTGAGCACCCAGCAACCGGCCGCTCGCGTCGCCTGTCCCTGTGCGAGCGCCGCCTGGTTCAGCGAGGCGGCACTCAGGTAGAAGCCCATGCCGACGGCGACGATCGCCAAGCCGGCACGGTCGTAGTCGAACTCGTCGCCGAAGGCGAGCTGCATCACCTCGGGCCCGATCGCGAGGACGCCCACCGTCGTGAGGGCCCCGAAGCCCGCGACGAGCAGAAGCGTCATCTCGACGGATGAGCGGAAGGCGTCGCGGCTGCCGTCATCGTCGCGGGCGCGCAGGCGGGTCAGGTGGGGGAGCAGACTCGCCGCGATCGCCTGGAAGAGGACGAGTGGAGCCCGGGCGACCATCAGGACATTGAAGATGAACCCGGCCGCGGCCGGGCCCTCGGCGGCGCGAACGAAGAGCGCGCCGGAGTTGATCAGCACCTGCTCGGTGAGCATCATCACGAGGACCGCCCCGGCAAAGGCCCCGCCGCGCCCGAGCGTCAGCTGCGGGCCCCCGTCGGCGGGAATCGGGGCGGGCTCGGCGGGCCGGCCTGCCCGCCTGCGTCGGCGCGCGAGCGGGAGGACGATCAGGGGCGCGATGGGGGCCGTCGCGATGCCGAGCGCCACGAGGTTGGCGCCGCCCGCGATGCCGAGCGCGACGACGACGGCGAAGGCCAGACGCGTGCTCACCTCGATCACGAGCAGGGCGGCATAGAGGCGAAACTGACCGCGGCCGGCGAGGAAGCCGCGAGCGTAGTAGGCGAGTCCGAAGCCGACGAGGGAGGCGACCATGATCCAATAGAGCGCGTCCTCCCCGTCGAAGAGGCCGCGCTCGATCGGTCCCCGGGCGATCAGCAGGACCGTCACGGCGGCGAGGCTCATCCCGACCTGGATCTTCACCGCCGCGCCCAGCGCGTCGGAGCTCCGCGCGCCGACCTGCTCGCGCTCGGCGAGGGTGCGGGCGAGCAGCTGCTCGATCGGCCGGAACAGGGTCGACGCAAGCAGGAAGACCACCGACCAGAGGATCACGATGTTGCCGTACTCGTCCGGGTCGAGGCTGTGGGAGGCGAGCGCGAAGAACGCGTAGGTGAGGATCCCGGCGAAGCCGAGGGCGAGCGTCAGCAGACTCGCCGAGCGGCCATAGCTGCGCTTATCGGGCGCTGAGTGCTCGCCGCTCACCCGTGGCACCGTAATGGCTGCATCACCGCTCTCGCCCCTCTGAGACGTCTCAGGGAGCTTGGTAGGTTGCGGCGGTGGAGCGCCCATCTGCCGCGAGCAGCGCCATCCCGGCGCGTCTCCGCGCCCTCCGCTCGACCGCCCAACGGGTTGCCGACGACGACCCCAAGACGGCCGTCGTCGTGCTCATCGCGCTGACCGCGACCGCGGCAGCGCTGCGGATCGTGGTCGCCTCGCAAGACCTCTTCGCCGACGAGCTGGCGACCTATTGGATCGTTTCGACCCGAGGGCTCCGCGAAGTCGTCACGACCGTCGACTCAACGGCCGAGATCAGTCCGCCGCTGAGCTTCGTCCTCTCCTGGCTGGCGGCCCGAGTGAGCTTCGCCCCCGAGATCCTGCGGTCGCCAGCGCTGATCGCAGGGATCGCCTCCGTCCCGCTGGTCTACCTGATCGGGCTCCGAACGCTCGATCGTCGCGCCGGACTCCTGGCCGCGACTCTCACGACGTTCAGTCCGTTCATGATCTATTACGGCACCGAGGCGCGCGGCTACGGCCTGATGATGGCGCTCGTCCTGGGCTCGACCCTGTCGCTGCTGCTGGCGGCCGACGGAGGCAAGCGACGCTGGTGGGTCGCCTATGCCGTCTGCACCTGCGCCGCCGCCTACACCCACTACACGTGCGTCTTCGTGCTCGGAGCGCAGCTCCTCTGGGTGATGCGCGCGTATCCAAGAGCGCGAGCAGGGGCGATCGTGGCCAGTGGGGTTGCAGCGCTCGGATTCCTGCCCTGGGTCCCCAGCCTCAAGGCTGATCTCGACTCGCCGACCACGCAGATCCTCGCGACCCTGTCCCCCTTCGACCTGGAGACGGTCTGGCTGAGCTTGGAGCACTGGTCGCTCGGATATCCATATTCGTCCTTCTCCGAGCTGACCGATCTGCCCGGAACCTTCGCGCTGATCCTTCTCGCCCTGAGCGTCGCAGCCGGCGCCTACGGCATCGCCGCGCACGGATGGCTGGGAGGAACCAGAGGCCGGGGAGGCCCTCGGATTCCTCTCGTTCTCATCCTGGCCCTCGCAACTCCGGTGGGGGAAGCTCTGGTGAGTCTGGCCGGCTCCGACCTCTTCGGGACCAGGAATCTTGCCGCCTCGTGGCCCTACGCGGCCCTTGCCCTCGCAGGGTTGGTGATCTCGAGCAGGCCGCCACTCCGGGTCCCCGCCGCGGCACTCGCGGTGATCGCCTTCGCGATCGGCGGGGTCAAGATGCTCGAGACCCGCTACGAACGCCCCAACTACGACGAGGTGGCCAGCTTCATCGAGGGGGGGCCGGCCGAAGTCGTCGTCGATGCTGGTGCGCGCACTCCGGGTCCGCTCACGAACTTCGACATCTCCCTCGATCCGAACCTCGATCTCTTCCGGCTCGGCATCTCGGAGCAGCGGGGCACCCCCTTCACCGTCTTCAGCCAGGTCTCGGAGCCCTCCGTCGTCGCCCGTCGCGCGGCTGCGGCCGCCGCCGGGGGGCCGATCGTGGTCGTCGCCACCGGGGAGCGCGACACGGCCCTGGGACGGTCGAGCGGCAAAGCCCTCGTCAGTTCGTTCGCGCAGGCCCTGCCGTCGGGGTATCAGCTCGCGAGCCAGCGAACCTTTCCGGGCGCGTTCGAGTTGAGGGCCCTGCTCTTCGAGCGGCGTGCAGCAGCGACCGCGGGCTGAGCAAGCCCCTCAGCGCTTCGCGGCGAGCACGACGTTGTGCGCGCAGTGCCTCCTCACGAGCGGCGCCCGCTCCGCCAGCCGCTCGCCGGCCTGGGCGAAGCCGAGCAGCCGCGGGGGGACGAAGTCGGGTACCAGGCCGAGCTGGGAGGAGAGCAGCGGCTGGGCCCCCGCCGATCGCAGCCCACGGTCCACCTCCGCCTCCGGGATCAACCGCTCGCTGCCGTCATCCTGAGGCACCCGCGCCATCAGCCGCTTCCAGTACGGGTTGCGCGGGTTGTGGTCCCAGATCAGGATCCGGCCCCCGGGCCGGGTGACGCGGACCATCTCCGCCAGGGTCGCCCGCACCGCCTCGGGATCGGCGATGTGGTGGAGCGCGGCGACCGTGAGGACCAGGTCGAAGCTCCCGTCGTCGAAGGGAAGCTCGGTGCCCGAGCCGCGCACCGCTTCCACCGACGGCGCTCGCTCCCGCAGGATCTCCAACATCCCCTCCGAGGGATCCAGGCCGGTCATCTCGTAGCCGCGATCGGCGAGGCGCTGCGCCAGAGTCCCCGTGCCGCAGCCGACGTCGAGGCTCCGGCCGGGTGGGCAGTGCGCGAGGACGAAGTCGACGCGCTTGCGCAGGTAGTGCTCCACCACGTGCGCCGGCAGGGACTCGTCGTAGGAGGGGGCGATGTGGTCGAAGTGCCTCTCGCTCACCGCGGCTCATCCTCGCCGGGATCGACGCCGAGGCGGGCCGGGCGTGGCATCTGCCGCGGCGTCCGTCGCCGGAACTGCAGGATCAGAGCGATCATCCGCAGGCCGATCCCGATCGCGACAATCGGGGTGCCGGTCGCCGATGACGCGCCCACGCGCGGCAGGTAGTTGACCGGCACTTCGACGAACCGCGCTCCGGAGGTGATCGCGTGGAGCATCATCTCGGGCCCGGCGTGGTTGCCGCCGATCCGCATCCGCTCGGCGATCAGCTGGGCCAGATCGCGGGTGAACAGGCGGTAGGTGCACCCCACGTCGCTGAGATGGCTCGTGTTGAAGAGCGCCTCGATCAGCTTCGCCACCCCCCAGTTCCCCCAGCGCAGGAACCACTCCATGTTGGCGCCGTGCCAGATCAGCTCGCGCGTCGTGCGAGTGCCGAAGACCGCGTCGAAGTCGTCGGAGAAGACGAGGAGCTTGTGGACGTCGGCGGGCAGGAAGGTGCCGTCGGGCTCGGCCAGGACGATCAGGTCGCCCTTCGCCTCGACCAGCCCGCGGCGGCTCGCGTGCCCGTAGCCCTGCTCGGGCTCGAAGATCTGGCGGGCCTCGGTGCGCTCGACCTCCTCGACCGTGCCCTCCTGGGCGTTGTTGTTGACGACGAGCACCTCGTCGACCACCCCGGTCGCGAGGAAGCCCTCGATCACCGAGCGGATCGAGTCGCGCTCGGCGTAGGTCATCAGAACCACGGAGACGGACCGGTCTCCCCACATCAGCGCTGGAAGCCCCTCATCGGAGCGGCGATCCTAGGTCACGGGCTCTCCCGCGTCCCCCCTCGACGTGCGTCCGGGCGAGGCGTATAGTGCCCTTCATCACATAGGGAGCGAGGAGGAACCCTCGATCCCACTTGTCCGTAGGCGCCGATCCCGGAGATCACGGGGGCGGCGATGCAAAGGTCGAACGGAGTGGAGATCCCACCCGGCGGCCAGATCCGAAAGGCGGACCGAGATGAGCGCTAGCGAGCTGCGCACGCGTCCCGACGCTGCGCCGACGCCGTCCACGAACGGGGAGCGGCCGAGCGAGCGGGAGGGCCGGTTGCTGGAGGCGGACCGCCTGCGTCTGCTCCGCTTCATGCTGACGATGAGGCTGGCCGAGGAACGGGCGCTGAGCCTCTACAAGCAGGGCAAGGTTCCCGGCTCCTTCTACGACGGCTGCGGCCAGGAGGCGATCGGGGTCGGAGCCGCCTATGCCCTGGCCCCCGAGGACCGGCTCTGCATCCTGCACCGTGATCTCGGAGCCCATTTCGTCCGCGGGGTCCCGGCGGAGCGCTACCTCGCCAACTACATGGGGCGCTCCGGGGGAGTGACGGGGGGCCGCGACGGCAACATGCACTTCGGCGATCGCGAGCTCGGCTGCGTGGGGATGGTCTCGATGCTGCCCGACATGGCGCTCGTGGCCTGCGGGATCGCCTTGGCGTTCAAGCTCCGCCACGAGCCGCGGGTGGCGCTGACCTTCTTCGGCGAGGGCTCGACCGCGAACGGCCAGTGGCACGAGGCGATGAACCTCGCCGGAGTGCGGGGGCTTCCCGCCGTCTTCATCCTTGAGAACAACGGCTTCGCCTACTCGACCCCGAACTCGCTCGAGTTCGCGGTTGACCCGATCAAGCGTGCCGAGGGCTACGGCTTCCCGGGCCTCACCGTCGACGGCAACGACGTCGAGGCGGTCTTTGCCGCGACCGCCGAGGCGGTCGAGCGCGCTCGCCGCGGTGACGGCCCGACCCTGATCGAGGCCCGCACGATGCGGATGCACGGCCATGGCGCCCACGACGACATGAGCTACGTGCCCGACCAGCTCCTTGCCGAGTGGCGGGAGCGGGATCCGATCGACGGCTACGTCCGCCGACTCGTCGATGACCATTGCATCGAGCCGTCGCGGATCGACGAGCTTCGCTCCGAGATTGCGGCGGAGGTCGCGGCGGGCGCCGAGCGGGCGCTGGCCTCCCCGATGCCCGATCCCGCCGACGCCACCAGCGGGGTTTACGCGGAGCGCTGGCGGCCGCTCGGCGACGGGCGGGCGCCGTGGTCCCGCTACGCGAAGGAGGATCGATAATGAGCGTCGCGACGCGACTCGAGCCGTCGACTCCACGAGGCCCGGCCGCGGAACCGGCGGCGCGGGAGATGACCTATCTCGAGGCGATCTCCGACGGCCTGCGCGAGGAGATGCGCCGCGACGAGACGGTGCTCTGCTGGGGCGAGGACATCGGCGCCTTCGGCGGGGCGTTCAAGGTCACCGACGGCTTCATCGAGGAGTTCGGGGCCGAACGGGTGCTCGATGCCCCGCTCGCCGAGAACGCGATCATCGGCGCCGCGGTCGGGATGGCGATCGAGGGGTTGCGGCCGGTCTGCGAGATGCAGTTCGCGGACTTCATCGCGTGCGGCTTCGACCAGCTCGTCAACGTCGCCGCGAAGATGCACTACCGCCAGGGGCTCGCGGTACCGCTGGTCGTCCGCCTGCCCTCCGGCGGCGGCTTCTCCGGCGGGCCGTTCCACTCCCAGAATCCCGAGGCCTGGTTCCTGCAGACGCCCGGGCTGAAGGTGGTCGCTCCGGCGACGCCGGCCGACGCCAAGGGTCTGTTGATCAGCTCGATCCGCGACCCCAATCCGGTCTGCTTCCTCGAGCACAAGGGGCTCTACCGGAGCGTTCGCGGCGAGGTTCCCGCGGGAGCACAGCCGGTGCCGATCGGGAAGGCGCGACTCATTCGGGAGGGGTCGGCGATGAGCGTGATCGCCTACGGCTCGGCGGTCGGGCTCGCCGAGCGGGCGGCAAACGAGCTGGACGCGGGAATCGAGGTGCTCGACCTGCGGAGCCTCGCTCCCCTCGACTTCGAGGCGATCGAGGCGAGCGTCCGCAAGACCGGCAAGGTTCTGGTCGCGCACGAGGCGACCCGCTCATGCGGGGTCGGGGCCGAGGTCGCTGCGATCGTCGCCGAGCGCTGCTTCGAGCACCTCGACGCGCCCGTGCGGCGGCTGACCGCCGCCGACGTGCCGATCCCCTTCAGCCCACCGCTGGAGCGGGCGGTGCTGCCGCAGCCGGAGGGGATGAAGGAGGCCTGCCGTGAGCTCCTCGACTACTGACGCGACGGTCGAGATCGTGATGCCGCAGATGGGCGTCTCGATGGCCGAGGGGACGGTGACCGAGTGGCGGAAGCGAACCGGCGATCAGGTTGCCGCGGACGAGACCGTCTGCGAGGTGACGACCGACAAGATCGACGTCGAGATTCCGTCGCCGGCGAGTGGGCGGATGGGTCGGATCCTCGCCGAGGAGGGCGAGACCGTCGCGGTGGGGACGGCACTGGCGGAGCTGCTGGTTGGGGAGGCGGCCGATGAAGCGAGCAGCGAGCAGCGAGCAGCGAGCAGCAACGGGGGGCGGGATGGCAGGGAGGACTCCGGCCGTGAGATCGATCGCTCCGGGTTCCACTCGCCCGTGGTTCAGCGGATCGCGGCCGAGCACGGCATCGACCTCGCGACGGTCGAGGGGGGCGGGGTCGGCGGACGCGTCCGCAAGGCCGACCTGCTCGCGCTGATCGAGGGCGGCGAGACGCGGGGGCACGATCGCCCCCTGCACAGCGAATCGCCCTACCGCGAGGATCCGGCGGCGGCGCAGGAGCCGGCTGGCAGCGCCGACGAGCTGGTCGGCCCGACCCGGCGGGAGCCGCTGAGCCCGATGCGGGGGGCGATCGCGCGCCACATGCTCGAGAGCCGCCGCACCTCAGCGCACTGCACGACGATCGTCGAAGCGGACTACTCGGCGGTCCTGAGGCGGCGAGCCGAGCTCGCCGATCGCCAGGTTCGCCCGACGCCGCTCGCCTTCGTCGCGCGAGCGGCGATCGGGGCACTCGAGCGGTTCCCGATCCTCAACGCCTCGATCGACGGCTCCGAGGTGGTCTTCCACGAGGACGTCAACCTGGGGATCGCGGTGGCGCTGGACGACGGCCTCGTGGTGCCGGTGATTCGCCACGCCCAGCGGCTCAGCCTCGAGGGCCTCGCGGTCGAGATCGCGGATCTCGCCGAGCGCGCTCGCGCGGGAACGCTGACGCCCGACGACACCCATGGGGGGACGTTCACGATCACCAACCCGGGCCGCTACGGGGCGGTGCTGGCCACCCCGATCATCAACCAGCCGCAGGTGGCGATCCTCGACGTCGAGGCGATCGTCAAGCGCCCGGTCGCGATCGTCGATCCGGCCGGCGCCGATGCGATCGCGATCCGGCCGATGGGCTACCTCTGCATGTCCTGGGATCACCGAGCCCTCGACGGCGTCGTGGCCGCGCGCTACCTCGCGGCGGTGCGCGAGCGGCTCGAGGCGGGTGAGGGGTAATGAGCAACGTGCGCTTCGAGCAGGTGGCGGTCTCCGTGGGGGAGCGCAGCGGATGCACGGTCGCGGTGGCGATCCACTCCACCCGCCTCGGTCCGGCCCTCGGCGGGGCGCGGATGTGGCACTACCCCGACGCCGATGCCGTCGTCGCCGACGCGAAGCGGCTGGCTGCCGCGATGACGCTGAAGGCGGCCGCGGCCGGCCTCGAACTCGGCGGCGGCAAGGGCGTGATCGCCGCGCCCTGGCCGCGTTCGCCGACCGGCGAGCTGCGGCGCGCGCTGCTCCTGGACTTCGCCGACCTCGTCGACTCCCTCGGCGGTCGCTACGTGACCGCCGAGGACGTCGGCACCGGCGCCGCCGACATGGCGGTGATCGCCGAGCGGACCGAGCACGTGGTCGGGCTCGACACCGACCGCGGCGGCTCCGGCGACCCGAGCCCGATCACCGCGCTCGGCGTCCTCGCGGCGATCCGGGCCTGCGCCTCCCATCGTCTCGGCACGCGCGAGCTGGAGGGGATGCGAGCCTGCGTGGTCGGGTTCGGCCACGCAGGCGGGCGGCTGGCGGAGCTGCTCGCGGCGAACGGCGTCGAGCTTCTCATCAGCGACATCGATCCCGCGCGACGGGCGCCCGCGGAGCGGCTCGGCGCTCGCTGGATCGAGCCCGACGAGGCGATGGAGGTCGACTGCGACGTGCTCGCGCCGTGCGCTCTTGGCGGCGCGATCACCCCGGGCAACGTCGACGCCTTACGGGCGTCGATCGTCTGCGGCGCCGCCAACAACGTGCTCAGCTCCGGTTCCCTCGCAGATCACCTCGCCGGGCGCGGGGTCCTAGTCGCGCCGGACTTCATCGCCAACGCGGGCGGGTTGATCAGCGTCTACGGCGAGCTGCACGGGATCCCCCACGAGCTGGCGATCGAGCTCGCCGCCGGGATCGAGGGGACGCTCGGGCGGATCCTCGCCGACGCGGACGCTCGCTCGATCACCCCGCTGGAGGCGGCGCGGGAGCTCGCCGCAAGACGCCTCGAGCGCGGCTCCCCCGTCCTCAGCCCGAGCCTGGGGTAGCGTTTCCGCCGAGCTCGCGCGCAACGGCCTCGGCGAGGTCGACGGCGCAGGCGACGGTCGGGTAGCAGAGGTTCTCGGGGGTGTCGCTCATCAGGTGGTAGTTCGAGAGCGCCTTGTAGCGGTCGATCGAGATCAGCGTCGCGGTGGGCACGCCCATCCGGCTCGGGATGACGCTGTCGGTGCTCGAGCGCGAGCGCATGCCGCGCCGCAGGGGCACCCCGTCGCGCTCGGCGATCCGCACGATCAGGTCGCGCCAGGGCTTGTCGTAGTAGTCCTCCATGACGACGCAGCCCTCGCCCTCGACCAGCGCGAGGGAGGGCGAGCCGACGGTCTCGACGTTGAGGAACCAGGTCCGCTCGCGATCCATCCCCGCGAGGTGGCGCTCGCAGTAGCCGTAGATGCCGCCCTGGAGCGTCTCCTCGGCGCCGACCGAGACGAGCTGCACCCGCAGGCCTTCGATCGGCCGCTCCCGCAGCGCCTCGGCGAGGGCGACGATCACGGCAACCGCGCTTAGGTTGTCGTTGGCGCCGGGGACGGTCGGGCTGCGCTCGATGTCGGCCAGCGAGGCTGCCGAGAGCGCGCTCATCGCCGCTCCGACGCGGGCGAGGCCGCGGCGGCCGGTAGCCCCGCCGGTTGCGGCGAGGAGCGGGCCGGCCAGCGTCATCCACCAGAGCGGCAGCGAGGTGTCGCGGCGCTCGACGATGCCGGGAAAGCGGTCGATCAGGCTGCGCTGGAAGGTCGGGTCGAAGATCGCCCCTGTCTGCGCGGCGTCGTGGTGGGCGAGGACGACGAGGGTGCGCTCGCCATCGCGGTCGCCCGCCTCGGCCACCACATTCCAGGTGGTGCGCTCGGGGCGCACGAGCTTGCGGAACGGGCGGGCTCCGTTGGAGATGTCGTCGGCGATCAGCCCCGCCGCGGCGGCGCCTCCCAGGGTCCCGAGGCGACGGCCCGCCCGCGTCCCGGCCAGGAGGCCGGATGCCGCCCCCGCTGCGGCGAGGCCGGCGATGACCCCGGCGAAGTTGCCACGGAAGCGGGCCTCCTCGACCTCCGCCGGAGCGCCGGCCGCCGTCAGCCGATCGGCGATCCAGGCAGCCGCCTGACGCTCCCCCTCCGAGCCGGCGGCGCGCTCGATCGGCGCGAGCGCCTCGACCACCTCGCGCAGGGTCGCCTCGGGCGTGCGGGCGGCGGTCACGGTGAGGGCGGCGTTGGTGCTCATCGGTGGGCGCCCTCCTGCCCACTTGTGGGCCGGCTCAACCGCTCGAGCAGGTAGACGAAGGATTCGTAGCGCTCGCCGCTCGCGCGCTCGAGGCCGATCTCGCAGGTGCGGTTCGCGCAGAGGTGCGCGTCGGCGCTCAGCCGCGACACCTCGTCCCCCTCGGCGGCCGTCGCCGAGGCGGTCAGCTCCGGGTGCAGGAACCCGCGATCGCCGGCGAAGCCGCAGCAGGTGGCCACCGTCGGCACGACGACCTCGTCCGCCAGCTCCCCGGCGATCGCCACCAGCTCGGCATCGAGCTCGAGATGCCGTGAGGAGCAGGTCGGGTGGATCACGGCGGTGCCGACCCTTCCCCCGATCCGCAGGCCCTCCATGAGGTGCTCGAACGCCCAGCCGATCGAGTCGAGCAGCGTCATCGCGGCGAGCCGCTCGCGATTGGCGTCCTCGAGGACCCCGCTCGCCTCCGCGAGGCCGTGCGTGCAGGAGCTCGCATCGATCACGATCGGCAGCTCGCCCTCTCCCGACCAGTGCCAGAGCTCCTCGACGGTTCGGTTCGCCATCCGGGCGGCGCCGGCCCGGTAGCCCTTCGACGTCCAGGGCTGCGAGCAGCAGGTCCCGGCGACGTCGGGCGGGATCCAGAGCGGCTTCCCGGCGCGGGCGGAAACGGCGACGAGCGCGGCGGGCAGCGACGCGGGTCCGGAGCCGTTCGCGCCGTTCCCCGAGCGCCCGAAGATCCTGTTCACGCACGCGGGCAGGTAGACCGCCGCGGCCCCGGAGCGCTGCGTCTCCGGCATCCCGGCCGGGGCCGGTGGCGGCATCGGCGGCTCCCACTCGGGGACGAGCTCGGCGCTGACCGCGCACCGGGCCGCGGCGCTGAGCCCCTCCAGCGGGCCGTCGCCGATCGCCCGCGAGATCGCTCCGCCCGCACGCAGTCCGCCGCGGGCGAGGCGCTCCACCTGATCCCAGCGATCGGCCACAGCCGCAGCCGCGCGCTCCTCGCGGGCCGTGTGCTCCCGCGAGCGAAGCTCCTTGACCAGGGCACCGGTGTCGATCCCGAGCGGGCAGGCGGCGGCGCAGCTTCCGTCGGCGGCGCAGGTCTGCAGGCCGTCGTACTCGTACTCGTCGATCAGGGCGCGCAGCAGCGGCGAGCCGGAGGGCTGGCGCGCCATCTCGCGCCGCAGCACGATCCGCTGGCGCGGCGTCGTCGTCAGGTTGCGGCTCGGGCAGACCGGCTCGCAGAATCCGCACTCCACGCAGGTCGTCGCGACGTTCTCGATCTCCGGCGTCGTCTTCAGGTTCGCCAGATGGCAATCCGGATCCCGGTTGAGCAGTACCCCCGGTCCCAGGACCCCGTCGGGATCGGCAAGTGACTTGATCCGCCACATCATCTCGGTCGCCCGCTCGCCCCATTCACGCTCGACGAACGGCGCCATGTTCACCCCGGTCCCGTGCTCGGCCTTCAACGACCCGTCGTAGCGGTCGAGGATCAGCGTTACCAGCTTCCCCATGAACGCCTCGTAGCGCTCCACGTCCTCCGCCTTTGAGAAGTCCGGGGTGAGCATGAAGTGGAGGTTGCCGGCGGAGGCGTGGCCGGCTACGCCGGCGAGGAAGCCGTGCTCGCTGAGCAGCTCGCGGATGTCCTTGGCCGCCTCGGCGATCCGCGCCGGCGGGACGCAGACGTCCTCGACGATCAGCGCGGTGCTCGGGGGGCGGAGGCGGCCGATCAGGCCGTGGAGGCCCTCGCGAACGCGCCAGAAGAGCTCGATCCGCTCGGGATCGCGGGTGAAGTCGACCTCGAGAAAGGGGGCGTGGCCCTCGAGCACCTCGTCGGCGGCGGCCTCGCCGAGCGCCAGCCCGTCGACGTCGTCGGCGCCGAACTCGATCAGCAGCGCCGCCGATTCCAGGGGCAGCTCCTTCCAGTACTCGGGAGCACCCGGGATCGAGTTGGCGGCGACCATCAGCGCCGGAGCGACCATCAGCTCGACCGCGCTCGCCCCGGCGGCGACGAGCTCCCCGACCGGTGCGGTCGCCTCGTCTATCGACTCGAAGTGGACCCAGGCGAGCGTCGTCCCCGGCGGCAGCGGGACGGTCTCGTAGACGGCCTCCGCGATGAAGGCGAGCGTCCCCTCGGAGCCGACCAGCAGGCGGCGGAAGATCTCCACGGGCTCGTCGGCGTCGAGGAAGGCGCAGAGGCGATAGCCGGTCGTGTTCTTGATCTCGAACTTGCGCCGGATCCGCTCACGCAGGTCGGCGTCGGAGCGGATCTCGTCGCGCAGCTCGGCCAGCCCCTGCGCCAGCTCGGGCTCCGCAGCCGCGAACCGCTCGGCGGCATCGGGTGCCGCCGTGTCGATCACCGTTCCCGACGGCAATGCGAACGTGGTCTCGGTGACGGTCCGGTAGGAGTCGCGCACGACCCCGCAGCGCATGCCGCCCGAGTTGTTCGCGATCACGCCGCCGACCGTGGCGATGTCCGTCGAGGCCGGATCGGGGCCGAGGCGGCGGCCGAGGGGGGCGAGGACCCGATTGACGTCACCGAGAACCGTCCCCGGCTTGACCCGGACCCGGGCACCATCGTCGAGCACCTCGATTCCGGCCCAGTGACGGCGGACGTCGACCAGCACCCCGCCGCTCTGCGACTGCCCGTTGAGGCTCGTCCCGCCGGCCCGGAAGACCAGGGGCGTGCCACCCTCGCGGGCGTGCGCCATCAACCCGGCGACCTGCTCGACCGTGCGCGGTTGAACGACGGCCTCGGGGATCAGCCGGTAGGGGCTCGCGTCGGAGGCGTAGCGGATCAGGTCGCTGGCCCGCCCGAGCAGGCCATCGGGCCCGACGATCCGGCGCAGCTCGGAGGCCAGGGGCTCCGGCGTGCCGGTCGCGTAGCGATCATCAGCCCGGTCGGAGCTTGCACTCGCCGCCGGCGGCGCGATGCGTTCGACTCTGGGCTCGAGCAGCGGCAAGGCGATCGGCGGTCAGGCTCCTAGGCCAGCCACATCCCCGGCGCGACGCCGACCTCGACCACCTGCGGCTTGCCCGAGCCGATCGAGGACCCGAGGGCCTCGCGCAGCTCCTCTCCGCCCTCGACCCGCTGCGCCTCGACGCCGTAGCCCTTGGCCACGCCGGCGACGTCCAGCGCGGGCAGATCGAGTCCCGGAGCGCCCTCGACGCCCTCGGCCATCGAGAACCACTTGAGGATCGCGTACTCGGAGTTGTTGAGCACGAGGAAGGTAACCGGGATGTCGTATGCGGCGGCGGTCCAGAGCCCCGTGATCGCGTACTGGGCGGAGCCCTCCCCGACCACGCAGACCACCGGCCTGTCGGGTTGGGCGAGCTGCACGCCGACGGCGGCGGAAAGCCCGAAGCCGAGCCCGCCCCCGGCGCCGAAGTAGTAGCTCCCCGGCCGCGAGATCCGTAGCTGATTGCGCAGGGCGACGGTGCTCGACGGCGCCTCGAGCACCACGATCCCATCCTCGGGGAAGGCGGCGGCGAGGGCCCGCATCGCCTCCGTGCCGCTGATCGGTTCCTGGGCCTCCGCCTCCGGCGGCTCCTCGCGTCGCTCGGGCGCATCGCGCTCGGCCTCGCCGCTCGCTTCGAGCAGCGCCGCCAGCGTCAGGGCCGGATCGGCGACGATCGCCTCACCCATCGGGGCTCGCGCGGCCTCGTCTGGGTCGGAGGTGATTGCGACGAGGGACGCTCCCGCGGGGAGCAGGTCGCCCGGGATGTAGGGGTAGTAGGAGAAGACGGAGGCACCGACGACCAGGATCAGGTCGTGGCCGGCGAGCGTCTCGGCCAGGGGCCCGATCGCCGGGGGCAGGATGCCCCGGAAGTTGTCGTGGTTCTCGGGGAAGCCGAGGCGGCCGCCGCCGGTCGCGGGGATCGCCCAGACCGGCAGGCGCTGGCGCTCGGCGAGGGCGATCGCATCGTCCCAGCCTCCCGAGGCGTCGATATCGGGGCCGGCGACGAGAACCGGGCTGGCCGCGGAGGCGAGCTGCTCGGCGATCGCCGCCACCCGCTCGGCGGCGGGAGCGCCGCGGCCGCTGACCCGGCGGGCAATCGCCTGCCTCGATCCGTCCTCAGTTGCCTCCTCGCCCCAGTCGTCCATCGGGATGGAGACAAACGCGGGCCCCTTCGGGGACAGCGAGGCCGTGTGGATCGCGCGGGCGATCGCAGCCGGGACGTCGGCGGCCCGAGGGGGCTCGTAGCTCCACTTGACCAGGGGGTGGGGGACGCGCACGGCGTCGCGGTTGGTCAGGTTCGCCTGCATCGTCATCGCCGCGCGGACCTGCTGGCCGGCGGTGAGGAGCAGTGGCGCATGGTTGGCCTGCGCGTTGAAGATCGCCCCCATCGCGTTGCCCACCCCGGGGGCCGTGTGGAGGTTGACGTGTCCGACCGTGCCGCTGGCCTGCGCGAACCCGTCGGCCATCCCGACCGCAACCGCTTCCTGCAGGCCGAGCACGTAGCGGAAGTCGTCGGGGAAGTCGGCCAGCATCGGCAGCTCGGTCGAGCCGGGGTTGCCGAACATGGTCGTCATCCCGTGCGCGCGCAGCAGCTCGAAGGTGGCCTCGCGGACGGTGCTCATCGGCTGCCCGCCTCGCTCCCGCTCGCTCCACCGCTCACGGCGGCGACCCTACCGCTTGTGGGCGGGGCGGTCGACGTCGGCCGCGCCTCGCTTCCCCTCCACCCGAGGTGACAGAGATATCGACACATATCCGGTCAATTCCTCTGCCACCTGCCCGGGCGGGCCGACCGATGGACCGACCGACGGTCAACTGTCGTTGGCAGGCTGCCAACTGCTGCTAGCCTGCGCCGCAGCATGGTCACGGCCGCAAGCGGGACAGCCTCCACCGAGAGCGCCAACGGCGCCCGACTCGACCGCGACGAGCGGCGGCGGCAGATCCTCGGCGCCGCGCAGGCTCTCTTCTCCGCCCGCGGCTACAGCGCCGTCTCGACCACCGAGATCGCGACCGAGGCCGGCGTGGCCCGGGGGCTGATCAACCACTACTTCGGGACGAAGCGGGAGCTGTACCTCGAGGTCGTTCGCGAGATGGTCCGCTTCCGCTCCCAGCCCGTGCCCGACTATGTCGACGGAACCACGCCTGCCGAACGGCTCGGCGAGAGCATTGAGGGCTGGCTCGAGATGGTCTCGCGCAATCGCGAGGCCTGGCTCGCCGCGGTCGGCGCCGAGGGGCTCGGGCGCGATCCCGAGATCGAAGCCGTCCTCGACGCCGCACGCGAGGAGGCGACGGCGCGATTGATCGCGGTGCTCGGCCTCGGGCCGGCTGCCGACGCTCCACCTGAGCTCCATGCGGTGTTGCGGGCCTACGGCGGCATGGCCGAGGCGGCGACGCGCGAGTGGCTCGAGCGCGACCGCTGGAGCCGCGAGCAGGTCGGCGCGTTTCTCAAGGCCGCCCTCCCGCAGCTGGTCGGGATCGCGTACAACGCCATTCCTGAACGAGCAAGCAGCAAGCAGCAAGCAGCACCTGAACCGCAAGGAGACCCGAAGTGAGCAGCAAGACCTACGTGATCGGCGTCGGCATGACCAAGTTCGACAAGCCCGGCACCAAGGACGGCGACTACCCCGACTGGGCCAAGGAGGCCGGAGAGAAGGCGCTCGCCGACGCCGGCATCCCCTACGAGGACGTCGAGCAGGCCTACGCGGGCTACTGCTACGGCGACTCGACCTACGGACAGCGGGCTGTCTACGGCCTCGGGCTGACCGGAATCCCCGTCATCAACGTCAACAACAACTGCTCGACCGGCTCATCGGCGCTCTTCCTCGCTCGCCAGGCGGTCAAGGGCGGCTCGGTCGACTGCGCGCTCGCGGTCGGCTTCGAGAAGATGGAGAAGGGGTCGTTGGGGGTCAAGTACACCGACCGCACCAACGCCCTCGACAAGCACCTGATGCGGATGTTCGAGGAGCGCGAGCCGGAGGAGTCACCGTTCGCGCCGCAGATGTTCGGCAACGCCGGCCGCGACCACATGAAGCTCTACGGCTCGACCCCCGACCATTACGCCTGGATCGGCTGGAAGAACCACAAGCACTCGGTCAACAACCCCTACGCCCAGTTCCAGGACGAGTACACGATCGAGCAGATCAAGGAGGCGCGGATGATCCACGACCCCCTGACGAAGCTCCAGTGCTCGCCGACCTCCGACGGCTCGGCGTGTGCGATCGTCGCCTCCGAGCGCTACGTCGACGAGCACGGCCTCGGCGATCGGGCGATCGAGATCGCCGGCCAGTCGATGGTCACCGACCTCTCCTCGACGTTCGACGAGAGCGCCAACTGCATGACGATCGTCGGCTCCGACATGTCGAGGACGGCGGCCGATCAGGCCTACGCCGAGGCGGAGGTCTCCGCCACCGAGATCGACGTCTGCGAGCTCCACGACTGCTTCAGCGCCAACGAGCTGATCACCTACGAGGCCCTCGGCTTCGCCGAGGAGGGCAAGGGGCACGAGCTGGTCGACGCCGAGGCGACGACCTACGGCGGCGACGGTCCCGTCGTCAACCCCTCGGGCGGGCTGATCTCGAAGGGCCATCCGCTGGGCGCGACCGGCCTCGCGCAGTGCAGCGAGCTCACCTGGCAGCTGCGCGGCGACGCCGACAAGCGTCAGGTGGAGGGCGCCAAGGTGGCGCTCCAGCACAACATCGGCCTGGGCGGCGCGGCCGTCGTCACCGTCTACCGGCCGGCCGCGTAGGCGACCGACCGAAGGAGAGCGATCCCCCATGAGCACGATCACCGCCACCTCCGTCAGCGGCCTCACCGACGAGCAGGTCGACTTCCGCGAGGCGATCCGCGACTTCGCCAAGCGCGAGGTGGGGACCGCCGAGCAGCGCGAGCAGCTCACCGACGGCTACCTCGAGCTCCACAACCAGGGGATCTACGAGAAGCTCGCCGAGCTCGGCTGGCTGGGCGTCTCCGTCGACGAGGCCTACGGAGGAGCGGGCGCGGGAATGGTCGACGCCTGCATCTTCCTCGAGGAGACGATGCGGGGGCTGGTCCCGATCGCCGGCTACGGCGTCTCCCTGATCGTCGCGGGCGCTTACGAGCGCTTCGGCACCGAGGAGCAGAAGGAGGAGATGCTCGGCGGGATCTGCCGCGGGCGGGTCGAGGCGATCGCGATGTCCGAGCCCGAGGCCGGCTCCGACGTCGGCAACCTCAAGTGCAAGGCAGAGCGGCGGAACGGCGGATACATCCTCAACGGGCAGAAGACCTGGATCAGCGCCGCCCACATCGCCGACCACGTGCTCGTCGTCGCCCGCTCCGACACGTCGGGGTCCAAGCACGAGGGCCTGACGATGCTCTCGGTGCCGACCGACGCCGATGGCATCGAGATCCGGGGGATCCAGACGATGGGCGGCAAGGAGGTCAACGACGTCTTCCTCACCGACTGCCACGTCGACGCCGATCGCGTCCTCGGGCAGGACGGCGGCGGCTGGATGCAGCTGATGGCCGGGCTCAACGTGGAGCGGCTGATCCTCGCCGCGACGGCGCTCGGAATCGCCCAGCGGGCCTTCGACGACGCGCTCGACTACATCAAGGAGCGCAAGCAGTTCGGCCGCCCGATCGGCTCCTTCCAGACGCTCAAGCACCGGATCGCCGACCTCGCGACCGAGCTCGAGTGCACGCGCCTGCTCGTCTACGACGTCGCCCGCAAGGTCGACGCCGACCCCGAACGAATGCTCCCCCGGGAGGCCTCGATGGCGAAGCTGAAGGCGACCGAGGTGGCGAAGAAGGCTGCGCTCGAGGGGATGCAGATGATGGGCGGCTACGGCTACGCCTCCGAGTACGACATGGAGCGCCACGTTCGCGCCAGCCTCGTGATGTCGATCTACGGCGGCACGAACGAGATCCAGCGCGAGATCGTCTCCAAGACCTACGGCCTGTAGAACCCCGGGGTGAGCGAGCCTGACCACAAGCGACCGCCCGGCTTCATCCGGGCGACGCTCAAGGAGCAGGCGCGGCTGGCGCGGATCCGCCCGGTGGCGCCGCCCGCTCTGCTCTTTCGCACCGGCCGCTGGTGGGTCCGCACGGTGTTGCGGGAGTCGGCCCCGCAGCTCGCCGCCGGCGGTCTGGCCGTCACCGGCGGGCTGGGCGCCCTCGGGGCGATGCGGGGCCGGCTGGGCCTGGCCGCAGCCCTGGTCGCGTCGGGCTTCACCGCCTGGGAGCTCCGCATGGCGTGGCTCGCGCACAAGAGCGTCGAGCGGATCGACGAGGCACTCGCAGGACTGGAGCAGGGCGACGACGATGTGCCGCGAGTCCCGCGCAGCCACATCGTGATCCCACCCTTGATGTTCGTCACCCGTGCCGTCACCCGCCGCCGCGGGGTCAAGTTCGGCGAGGTCGACGGGATGAGCCTGCGGCTCGACGTCTATCGCAACGCCGCCGACGACCCCCGCGACGACGTCCTCAGCCCAGCTGTCGTGCAGGTCCACGGTGGCGGCTGGCTGTCCGGCTCGCGCTACGAGCAGGGAATCCCGCTGCTGAACCACCTCGCCGCGATTGGCTGGGTCGGCTTCAACATCGACTACCGCCTCAGCCCGCAGGCGACCTGGCCGGACCAGATCGTCGACGTCAAGCGCGCGATCGCATGGGTCCGCGAGAACGCCGAGGAGCTCGGGATCCACTCCGAGATGATCTGCATCACGGGTGGCTCCGCCGGCGGGCACCTGACGGCGCTAGCGGGGGTGACCGAGAACGACCCCGACTTCCAGCCTGGCTTCGAGGACGCCGACACGTCCCTGGCGGCCGCCGTGCCCTTCTATGGCGTCTACGACCTGACGAACGCGAACGCCTTCTATTACCGCCAGATGCGGGAGTGGGTCTTGGAGAAGATCGTCTTCAAGCGACCCTTCGACGAGGCTCGCGACGTCTACCGCGACGCCTCGCCGACCTGCCGCGCCCACGCCGACGCTCCCCCGTTCCTGGTGATCCACGGCGACCGCGACACCCTCGTGCCCGTGACCGATGCCCGCCACTTCGTCGAGCGCCTGCGAGCGGTCTCCCACGAGCCCGTCCGCTACATCGAGCTGCCGGGCGCCGAGCACGCCTTCGACCTGTGGCCGTCGGAGCGCAGCGCGCGGGTCGCCGAGGGGATCGGCCGCTTCCTGACCGCGATCGCCGAGGCCCACGGTCTGGGCCCGGTCAAGTCCGAGGTCGCGGCGGCCGCGGCGATGCAGGCGGGATAGAAGCGTCCGCATGAACGGGACGGCAAGCATCGGCGACCCGGGGGCCCGGCCTGCGTTTCCGGGGCCGCTGGCCCTCGTTGCCGATCTGCGCGACGAGCGGCGCGCGGCGCGGCGGCTGCCCCTCCCGGCGGGGGAGAACCGGGTCTCGCCGCGCAACACCTGGCGCTTCCGCCGCGACCCGCTGAGACTCCTGCTCGAGGGCTACCAGCGCCACGGGCCGATCTTCGGAGTGCGAATCATGTTCGGCTACAACCTGGCCATGATCGGCCCGGAGGCCAATCACTTCGTCCTCGTCTCCGGCCGGGAGAACTTCGCTTGGCGAAACGGCCGGATGGGCGACCTGATCACCCTCGTCGGTGACGGGCTGCTGACCACCGACGGCGACTACCACGACGCCTCCCGCGCGATCATGATGCCCGCCTTCCACCGCGAGCGCGTCGCACATGCCGCCGACGTGATGAACGCCGAGGCGGGGTCCGCCGCCGATGGGCTGCCGAGCGCGGGTGCCACCGACGTCTACGCCTGGACCCGGGATCTGGCGATGCGGATCGCGATGCGGGCTCTCTTCGGCTTCGATCCCGACTCGGGACGAGCTCACGAGATCGCCTCCCGCTTCGAGAGTGGCCTCTCCTTCCACGGCCGCGAGTTCCCGATGCAGCTGCTGGTCGGCCCCGGGAGTCCCTACTCAAAGCTGAAGCGGGACCGGGCGGCACTCGAGCACCTGGTCGGCGAGGAGGTAAGACGGCGCCGCGGGCGGGCGGAGGACTCCGAGGACATGCTCGGTTCGCTCATCGCGGCGACCGATGACGCGGGTGGCTCGCTGACGGACAGCCAGGTGCTCGACCACGTGCTCACCCTGCTGTTCGCCGGCCACGACACGACCACCTCCACCGTCAGCTTCCTCGTCTACGAGCTCGCCCGCCATCCGGAGTGGGCCGACCGGCTGGCCGCCGAGCTGGCCGACGTCTGCGGCGAGAGAGCCCCAGGCGCCGAGGACCTGTTCGGCGGCCTGCCGCTGCTGACCCAGGCGATCGACGAGACATTGCGGCTCTACCCCCCCGCGTGGATGGGACCGCGGCGGACGGTCCGCGACTTCGAGTTCGCCGGCGTCGAGGTGCCGGCCGGAATCCACGCCACCTACAGCTCCTGGGTCACCCATCGGCTGCCCGACGTCTTCGAGCAGCCGAATGAGTTCCGGCCCGAGCGCTTCGCCTCGGAGGAGCGGGGCAGGTGGCCGCGCGGCGCCTACGTCCCCTTCGGCATGGGGCCGCGCGTCTGCATCGGCAAGCGCTTCGGCTACACCGAGGTGCATGCGATCGCGGCGGCGCTGATCCGCCGTTTCTCCTTCGAGCTGGCGGACGACTACGAGCTCGAGATCCAGCAGGCCCCGACCCTCTCCCCGAGAGGCGGGCTGCCGGTGCGCCTGCACCCGCGCTAACGCTTCGCCGGCGGCCAGCGGCGGGAGAGGATCACGCCGGTGGCGGCATGCAGCCGGCGGCGAGCTGCAGGGCGGCGAGGAAGCCGAAGCCCAGCTCCCCCCCGGAGCCCCCGGGCCAGAGGTGGCAGAGATATTGCCCGCCCTCGTGCCGATTTCTCTGCCACCTCCTGCAACGGCCTCGCTAACGTAGGACGCGGTGACCACACCGCCCCCCGTCCAAGCGCCAGAGGCGCCCAAGCGCGAGCACAAGACGCGCTCGCGCGCTCGCCCGGGCGGGATCGCGATCGAGAAGGTCGCGGGGCGGCCCTTCCGCGAGCGCAAGCCGCCGTGGCTCAAGGTCCCGGCCCCCGGCGGCCCCAAGTACCGCGAGCTCAAGTCCCAGATCCACGGCGAGCGGCTGCACACCGTCTGCGAGGAGGCGAACTGCCCCAACGTCGGCGAGTGCTGGGAGCGCGGGACCGCCACCTTCATGATCCTGGGAGACACCTGCACCCGCCGCTGCGGGTTCTGCAACGTCAACACCGGCAAGCCGACCTGGAACGACCCGCTCGAGCCGGCCCGGGTCGCCCGTTCGGTCGCGCAGATGGGCCTCAGGCACGCGGTGATCACGTCGGTCGATCGCGACGACCTGCCCGACTACGGCGCGAGCGCCTTCGTCGGCGTGATCCGCTCGATCCGGATGCAGGCGCCCGGCTGCAAGGTCGAGGTCCTCACCCCCGACTTCCGCGGCCAGGAGATGCCCCTGGCGAAGGTGATCGCCGAGCGGCCCGACGTCTTCAACCACAACTGCGAGGTCGTCCCCCGCCTCTACCCGATCGCCCGCCGGGGCTCGAAGTTCCTGCGCTCCGCCCGCGTCCTGCGGATGGCGAAGGAGATGGGCGGCCCCGACGTGATCACCAAGTCCGGCCTGATGGTCGGGCTCGGGGAGAGCTTCGACGAGATGGTCGAGACGTTCGGGATCCTGCGCGAGCATCGCGTCCAGGTCCTGACCGTGGGCCAGTATTTGCGGCCGACCGAGCGGCACCTGCCGGTCGTCCGCTACTGGGAGCCGGCGGAATTCGACGCCCTCGCGGCGGAGGCCCGCAGGATCGGCTTCGAGTCCGTCGCGGCCGGCCCCCTGGTTCGTTCTAGCTACCACGCGGACGAGAGCGCCCGCGAGGCGCTCGCCGCGCGGGCTGCCTGAGCGGCCCCATCGACGCCGCCTTCTCGGAGGGAAGCCCCCCGGGCTAGGCTCCCCCGCGCGTGCTGCCCCTCAAGGACAACGTGCCGACGAGCCGCTTCGCCGTCGTCACGGTGGCGCTGATCGCGATCAACCTCGCCGCGTTCGTCTGGCAGCTCAGCCTGCCCTCGGACGAGCCGTCGAACGCGCAGCTCGCGCAGGCCGGCGTCTCCGAGCGGGATCAGGCTTCGATCGAGTACGGGGCGATCCCCTACCGGGTCACCCACCCGGGCAGCCAGTGCGGCGTCACCACGAAGGCGATCGTCTGCGGGCAGGACGGCGTCGTGGAGGCCGGCGGCCCGGAGGGCTCGGCGATCCCCGAGAACCTCGACGCCCCACCCTGGTGGGTGACGCTCCTGACCTCGATGTTCCTCCACGCCGACATCCTGCACATCGCCGGCAACATGCTCTTCCTCTGGGTCTTCGGCAACAACGTCGAGGACGCGATGGGGCGCGGCCGCTTCGTGCTCTTCTATCTGCTCGCCGGGATCGCTGCCGTTTACGCGCAATCGGCGCTCGACGCGAGCTCGACCGGGCCGACGATCGGCGCCTCCGGCGCGGTCGCTGGGGTGCTGGGCGCCTACGCCGTCCTGCACCCCAAGGCGCGGGTGCTCAGCCTCGTCTTCATCATCTTCTTCGTGACCCTGATCGAGATCCCGGCGTTGATCCTGCTCGCGATCTGGTTCGCCCTGCAGTTCATTCCCGCCGTCGGCCAGCTCGCGACCCCCGACGTTGCCGGGGAGGGAGGCATCGCCTATCTCGCCCACGTCGGCGGCTTCATCTTCGGCCTTGCGGCAATCCGCCTCTTCGCTCGCCGCGCCCGCACGGCGCGACCGCTCCCGCGCTAGGCATGGAGGGCCGGCGGCCAATCGCGATCGTCGTTGCCGGGGTGTTCTTCCTGCTCGTCTTCGGCGGGCTCACGGTCGCGGCGCTCTCGAGCGCCGAGCTGAACTTCGCCACCGTTGCTTTCGCGGTGATCTCGCTCCTGATCCTCTTTGCCGTGCTCGGGGCGCTGCTCGGCGCGCTCCGCGAGCCCCCCGACGAATGATCCCGCCGCGGCAACTGACCGCAGGCGCGCTTGCGGTGCTGTTCGCGATCGGCGCGATCGGCGGGCTCATCGGCGACATGTGCCACGTCGAATCGGGCACGACGAGGTACCTCGAGGATCCGCTGCCCTACGTCTGGAGGAGCCAGCTCTGGTTCCCGGTCGTGGTCGGCGCCGGGACGGCAGCGCTCGGCTGGCTGCGGCTCCGTCTGGCTGCGGTGGAGCCTCCGACAACCGGGCGAGTCAGGGACGGCGCCGCGATGATCGCCGCGGTGGTCGGCCTCTACGCGCTGACCGCGCTGGTCAGGGGGGAGCCGCAGGCGCCGTCGATCGTCCTCGTCTACGCGCTCGCCGCCCTGATCTGCGCGAGCTTCGCCCGTTCCCCCGCCGACCTCATCTGCGGCGGCCTGGCCGCGATCTTCGGGGTCGGGGGAGAGATCGTGCTCAGCGCCGCCGGCACCTTCGAGTACGCCGATGACGTGAGCCAGCTCGCGGGCGTTGCGAGTTGGCTGCCGGCTCTCTACGTCGCCTTCGGCGTCGTCGCAGCTCGTCTCGGCGAGCTCATGGCTCGCTCCCGCTCCGGCTGAGCCCGGCTGGCCGGCAACCCGTGCGTCGGCGCACCTGAAACCGGGCAGGGGGAGCGGATGTTCTTCTTCTTCTCGAACGGGCTCGGCTGCGCCGGCTCGCTTCTGCTGTCCGCAGTCGTGACGCTGGTCCTGCTCCTGCTGACCGGCGCCATCGACCTCAACTGAGAGGGTCGGGCGGCCGGCGGGTCACCTCGACCCGCCGACCGCCCTCCGCCTCCCTCGGCTCAGTCCTCGCAGCCGCGCTCGGTGTCGGTGCCGGCACCGCCGCGACAGCGGTCGTTGCCCGGTCCGCCGACGAGCAGGTCGTCGCCGCGGCCGCCGCGGAGGCGGTCGCCGCGGAGCTGACCGCGGATCTCGTCATCGCCGCCTCGACCGGCGATTCGATCCTTGCCGCCGCCGCCGTAGACGACGTCGTCGTCGCCTCCGGCCTTGACGACGTCCGCGCCACGACCGGCGCAGATCACGTCCTTGCCGCCGCGGGCGAAGATCTCATCGTCGCCGCCGCGAGCGAGGATCACGTCCCGTCCTCCGGTGCCCGTGAGGACGTCATCGCCCTTCGTGCCCACGATCGTCGCGGGAATGCCGCGACAGTTGGGCACCGCCGGCTGGCCCGCCGCCTTGACCTGAGTGGTCTCGGTGTCGGTGTTGTTCGCCGGGGTCGGATCGGTGGTGTCGCTCGTCACGTCGGCGGTGTTCTCGATGGCGCCGGCCTTCTGCGGGGCGCGAACCTTCAACGTCACCGTCGCGAAGTCGTTGACGGTGTCGGGGGCGGTCCCCGTCGGCGCGTCGAGCTGACCGAGATCGCACGTCACGGTCTTCCCCGTGGTGGTGCAGGTCCCCTGGGAGGGCGTGGCCTTGACCAGCGTCACCCCTTGGGGAAGCTTGTCGGTGACGACCACGTTCGTGGCCGCATCGGGGCCCTTGTTGGCCACCCTGATCGTGTACTCGAACGTCTTCCCGGCGGTGGCCGGATCGACCGAATCGGCCTTCGTCAGCTTCAGATCTGCGGTGGTCGGCGGGGGCGCCTGTGCCGCGCCTTCCGCGCTCAGCACGAAGAGGGCGATCAGGCAGGCGAATAGCGCCCCTGCGACCCTTCCCCCGGCTCCTCGAAATTGCACTCGGCTCTGCATCTGGACCTCCCTGGTCGGTTTGTTGGTTGCAGCAACGGATTTGTAACCCATCGCTGGGGCGCTTGTTGCGGCCGATGGCCCGACGAAGGCGAGTTGCGAGTGAGAAGTAGTAGTAGTAGTGGAGCCAGTGGGATTCGAACCCACGACCTCCCGGATGCAAACCGGACGCTCTAGCCAGCTGAGCTATGGCCCCTCGGGACCCTGATTGTACGAGCGGGGGTCGCCACCTCTCCCGCCTCGGGCCGCAATGCATAGGATGCTCCCGGTAGTCGTCGGACGGAGGAGAGCCAGTGGCGACCAAGACGCAGACCGAGGCCGGCCGCGACCGTGGGCGGGTCGAGACCGACGGGGACGATCCGCGCTCGGCGCGGGCGAAGATCTCAGACCTCGAGGTGGTCCGCCACCACTTCGACAAGGCCTGGGACAGCCTCGGCTACGACGACGACATCCGCCAGATCTTCTGGGAGCCGTACCGCGAGGTCACGGTGCAGATCCCGATCAAGACCGCCGACGGCGAGACGCGCGTCTACCACGGCTACCGGATCCAGCACAACGGCGCCCGTGGTCCCTACAAGGGTGGGGTCCGCTTCCATCCCGAGGTCGACATCGACGAGGTCCGCGCGCTGGCTTCGATGATGACCTGGAAGACGGCGATCGCCGGGGTTCCGTTCGGCGGCGCGAAGGGGGGCGTCAACTGCGATGGGGCCGAGCTCAGCCGCGGCGAGCTCCAGAAGGTCGCGCGCTCGTTCATGGACAAGATCTCGAAGGTGCTCGGGCCGACCCGCGACATCCCCGCGCCCGACGTCAACACGAACGCGCAGGTGATGGCCTGGATGATGGACGAGTACGGCAAGCTCCACGGCCACACGCCGGCGATCGTCACGGGCAAGCCGATCTCGCTGGAGGGCTCCTACGGCCGCGAGGCCGCAACCGGCCGGGGCTGCGTGATCATGTACCGCGAGGCGGCGGGCAAGATCGGCCTCTCCCCGGGCGAGACTCGATTCGTGGTCCAGGGCTTCGGCAACGTGGGCTCGTGGATCGCGCGGATCATGCAGGACCTCGGCGCGAAGATGGTCGCGGTCTCCGACGCCTTCGGCGCGATCCGCAACGACGACGGGATCGACGCGAACGCCCTCGTCACCCACATGGAGCAGGACGGCGGCAAGCTGAGCGAGTTCCCCGGCGCGGAGGCGATCTCCGCGGGCGACCTCTACGAGGTGCACTGCGAGGTCTTCTTCCCGGCGGCCCTCGGCGGCATGCTGCACGAGGACAACGCCGACCTGCTCGAGTGCAAGATGATCGTCGAGGGCGCGAACAACCCCACGACGTTCGCCGCCGACGAGATCTTCGACGACAAGGGCATCTACGTGGTCCCCGACCTGATGGCCAACGCCGGCGGGGTCGTCGCCTCCTACTTCGAGTGGGTGCAGAACCTCCAGCACTTCCGCTGGGACGAACGCGAGGTCAACGACAAGCTCGGCGGGGTCATGCGGCGCGCCTTCCGGGAGATCTCCACCCGGGCCGACAAGGAGGGGCAGAACCTGCGCACCGCCGCCTTCGAGACAGCGATCGAGCGCGTCGTCGACGCCTCCCGGACCCGCGGTTACATCGACTAGACCCCGGGAGGGTCAGTCGTCTTCGAAGTCGAAGTCGCGCGGAGGGCGCTGCTCGAACCACAGCCGCTCGCCCTCCGGGGCATCCTGGAGGAAATCGGGCGTCTCCTCGAGCAGGTCCTCCCCATCCTCGGCGCCGGGCTCCTCCCCAACGTCCCCTTCGGGACGTGGAGGGACGGGCTCGGGCGGCGCGTCCTCGTCGTCCTCGATCAGGTTCGCGGAGCGCTCCGTGGGGGCGGCCTGATGGGAACCCGCGGGCGGGTCGTCCGGGAGGTCGAGCTTCAGGTCTTCGCCGAGATCGCCGAAGTCGGCGGCGCCGGAGCCGCCCTCGGGCGACTCGACCGGAGCTGAGGGGGCGCTCCCCTCCGCCGGGTCGTCGAGGTCGATGTCGAGCTCGCCGAAGTCGATGTCGTCGGCGTCGAAGATCGCGCGCTCGGGCGCCTCGGGGGGCTCGGCGGGAGCCTCGGTGGCCTCGGGAGGGTCGGCCGCGGGCGGCGACTCGGCGAGCTCCGGCGCCGGGTGGTCGGCGGTGTCTCCCAGGCCGGCGTGCTCGACCCGGGCCTGCTCGCTTGGCGTCGGCTCCTGCGGCAGCAGGGTCGTCTCCTCCTCATCGGAGAACCAGTCGCCCTGCCCTGCGCTCGCCTGCTGGGGGTCCCCCGCCACGGCGGTCTCGCCCTGAGCCCCCTCCGCGATCGCGCTCTCCGCCCCGCCGTCGGTTGCGCCGGGGTCCGCGAAGTCGGGGTCGCCCGGCCGCGTGAGCGGGCCGAAGGCCTCCTTCTCGAGGCGCTCGAGGTCGTCGCTCTCGGCGCCGTGCTGGCGCTTCAGCTCGAGGTGCTCGCGGATCGCGTCGTCGAGGATGCCCATGCGCCGGGGAAGGGTTGCAGATGCCGGGCCACGAGAAGGGGCCGGCGGGTCACGGTGATTCGGTCCACCCTTTTCGCCGCTCGTCGGCGATCCCCTGCGGCACCGGCACGCCGTCGCGAGTGGTGGAGACCACGCGGTTCTTGCCGAGGCGCTTGGCCCTGTAAAGGGCGGCGTCGGCCGCCGCGAGCAACGAGCGAGGGTCACTGCCGTCGGCCGGCATCGTCGCGACGCCGAGGCTCGCGGTGACGGCGATCGGCGCCTCGCCGGTGTCCCCCGGGATCGTCGCCCCCTCGATCCGCCCCCGCAGCCTCTCGGCGACCTGGATCGCGCCGTCGCTTCCGGTCTGGGGAAGCGCAAGGACGAACTCCTCCCCCCCGTAGCGCGCCGTCTCGTCGATTCCGCGCATCTCGATCCGCAGGATCTGGCCCAGCTCCGCAAGCACGCGATCGCCACGGAGATGGCCGTAGGTGTCGTTCACCGCCTTGAAGTTGTCGACGTCCAGCAACACGAGCGAGAGCTCACCTCCGAAGCGCTCCACCCGCGCCACCTCTTGCTCGATCCATTCGCTGAAGTGCCGGTGGTTGGGAATCCCGGTCAGCTCGTCCGTCACCGCCTGCTCGGCGACGCGCTCGTGCAGGTCGATGTTCTCGATCGAGATCGCGGTCTGCCCGAGCAGGTAGCTCAGCGTCTCGCGCTCAGGCGGGGTGAACTCGGCTCCCTGACGGGCCACCGCCAAGGTGCAGAGGACCTCCACGCCGCTGCGCCGATCGACCATCGCGTGGGCGATGGCGTGGCAGCTCTCCTCCGACGCGCTCCCGTGGTCGCGCGCGGCGAAGGCCGCGGCGCTCGCCTGCTCGAGGGCCGAGACCAGCTCGCTGCGGGAGTCCCCGGTCGAGACGACCTCGGTGCTCTGCGGGTCGTCGTAGAGGATCGCCCTGCCGCTCTCGGCGGCGCAGGCTGACGTCGCCGTCTCGATCACGACCTCGAGCAGCGCCTTGCGGTCGAGGCCCGACGCGAACGCCTCCCCGATCCTCCTGACGGACTCCCCGAGCTCCTCGCGCTGGCGGCTGAGCTCACCCACCTGGGCGCTCAGTCGCTCGCTCATCTTGTTGAACTCGCGAGCAAGGCCGGCCATCTCATCGTTCCCCTCGACCGGCACGCGGCCCTTGAAGTCGCCCGAGCCGATCCGGCGGGCCGCCTCGAGCATCGTGCCCACCCGCTTGCGCAGGTCGCGCCACAGGACGGCGATGAAGAAGAGGGCGAGGGCGAAGAACCCGACGAGGATCACCGCGACGAGCGGCTCGGAGGCGACGAAGCCCGACTCACGCGGAGCCAGCAGCACGAGTCGCGTCGCCCGGGGGGATCCTCCGAGATCGATTGCCGCCGCCCGCGCGGATGCGTCGGGGAGCTCGACGTCGACCCCATCCGCGGAATCGCCCTCCGGCAGCTCCGCATCGCCGATCCTCGTGGTCGAGTCGAGCACGCGGGGGCCGCTCGCCAGCGCCGCGTCACGATCGGTGAGCCGCTTGACCTGGGCGAGGAAGTCCGGGGGGCTCAGGGTCGTCACCCGCACCGTGCCGATCAGGCCGTCCTCGGCGGAGCGGATGTCGCTCTCGGCGACCGCGATCACGGCCTTGGGACCGGCGGACGCCAGGACGTCCCCGCTCGGATCGAGGATCGCGACCGATGCGACGGCGGGGTCGGCGCGTTGGCGCTCCCCCTCGGCGATCTGCGCAAGGCGCGCTCGATCGCCGCTCTGCAGCGCGGGGGCCGCCTCACGGGCGATCCGCTTCGCCTCCTGGGGTGCGGCGTCCAGGGCTTCCTCGTAGAGGACGCGAGCGGTCGACAGGCCCGCCGCGAGACGCGCATCGGTCTTCCCGTTGCCCGAGTCGCGGGTGATCTGGATCACCAGCACGGCGACCGCCGTCATCGGCACCGCGACGATGAAGAGGAACAGCAGGATCAGCTTGCGTCCGAAGCTCATCCGCTCATGCTCGCTTGGTCGGGAAGCTATCCATGGCTCTTTGACCCGCGCCGGCTGCTTGAGCCCGCCCGTTCCCCCGCAGTATTCTCCGCCGGGCGGGAGAGTCCCGCAACTCGGGGCTATAGCTCAGCTGGAAGAGCGCCTGGATCGCACCCAGGAGGTCGCCGGTTCGAGTCCGGCTAGCTCCACTGTCAGTGCCTGAGCCCGACGGGCTAAGGCCTCGCCGCCGAACCGGGCCAAGCGCACCGGCGATGTATCGCTCAGGCCGGTGTCACGCGGACGCCGCTCCGCCCGAGGTGATGTGGTCGATCACCGGCTGGAAATCGGCCGTCGGGGAGAAGTCGACGTACTCGGAGTCCTCGAGCGCTTCTGGAGCATGGCCGGGTGCCCAATAGAACGCCTCGCCGGCAACGAAGTCCTGCGACCCCTCGCCGGTGTGCATCCGCACCTTGCCCTTGATCATGTAGCCCCAGTGCGGGCACGGGCAAAGATCGCCCGGGAGTCCTTTGGTGGCCGGTCGCAGATCAGCGCCAGCGGGCAGTGCCACATGGCCGACCGAGATCCCGGCTTCGTCGCGGAGGCGAACCCGGAGGGGGCCGTCCTCGATCACGGTTGGCAGGTCTTCGAGGGGAATGTTCTTCATCGTGTCTCCTTTGATCGGATGGGGGACTTCTCTCGCATCGGTGAGTCAGTTGAGTAGCTCGGCGATTCGTTCAGCCGCCCGGCGCGCACCGCCTGGCTCGACCGGGGCGTAGTCGACCTCGCGCTCGATCTCCTCGGCAATCGCGGCGGCAATCACCTCGGGAGTTGCCAGGTCGAAGTCCATGCGCCTGCCCGCCCGGTAACGATCGAGCCGGTGAGCCACGTGGAAGTTCTGCTCGAAGTGATGCCGCAACGGGAAATAGAGGAACGGGCGCCCCGCCGCGGTCAGCTCCATAGAGGTCGTAAGGCCTCCCTGGATGACCGCCAGGTCGCTGGCAGCGAGGTGCTTGTAGAGGTTATGGACGTAGGCGCGGACCTCGAGGCCGTCGGCGCTGGGCAGGGTCGCCGGGTCGATTCGCGGGCCGGCGACGACGACCATCCGAAGCTCGGGGATCAGCCGCTTGGCGGTATTGAAGGAGGCCGTCACGCGCCGCAGGAGGCTGGCACCGACGCCGGAACCCCCGACCGTGACCACGCAGACGCGCTCGTGCGGCAGGTAGCCGAGTTCCGCCCGCAGCCGTTCCCGATCACCAAGCTCGGCCTGGTCGAACCCTGTGATGTATCCGCAGAACTCGAAGTTGTCTTCGGTCCAGTCGCGGATCACCGGAAGATCGGGCCCGAGCCGGCCCGCGACGACATCGTCGGGAGCCCCCACGAAGATGGAGCGGTCCCGGATCTCAGGATGATCGTCGATGTGTTCGACCATCTCGGCGTTGTAGTCCGAGGTCAGCATCGCCTCGTGCGCACCGCCGTCGGGCATCGGCAGCCAGCCGACGAAGTCGGTCAGCCACGCAAACGGGGCGCGCTTCGCCCCCGGGTTCTCGTGCAGGTGGTAGTCCAGCTCCCAGGCTTCGTCGCCGATGCAGAGGTCATAGCGCTGCTCGCGCACGACGTCGTCGAAGACCATGAAGTTGGCGGTCAGGATCTCGTCCATGCGCCGCAGCGCCTGAAAGGCGTGCAGGTCGTGGTCGGTCGATTCCGATTCGAGGTGCTCCGACTCGTTGGCGAGCTGGGCGCTGGCAGGATGGATGCGTTCGCCCTCCTGCTCGAGCACGCGGGTGACGGGATTCTGAGCGAGCCAGTCGACCTCCAGGCCCGGAACCAGGTCACGCAGTTCACGGGCGATTGCGACGTCCCGGCGGGCGTGGCCTAGGCCGATCGGTGAGCTGACATAGAGAGCGCGTTTGCGGCCGTTCCCGTTGCCGGCGCGACGCCCGATCGAATCACGGGCGAAGGAGGGGTCGATGAACTTGCGGATTGCGACGTTGGTCTCGAACGGGCGCCGGCCCTCGGGCAGGTGGTCGCCGCCGTCAATCTCGAGCAACTCGCCGCGCGTCGCCTCGGCGAGGGCCCTGGCGTCCGGGAACGCGGTGACCCGGTCGCCGCTTCCGCAGATCACGAGCACAGGGCATTCGACCCGACCTGCCAGCGCCAATTGGGCCTCGCGCGTGTTCGGGGCCGCCCCCTCGGCGAGGATGGTGAGGATCAGCGTCTCCGGATCCGTCTCGAGCGCCCAGGAAACCGCGTCCTCGAAGGCCTTTGTGGAGTGGGGCTCGGAGGTGGCCTGGCCGACGAACCATTCGACGAACTCGCGATAGTTGTGGCGGATGTAGACGGCGTTGAACTTCAACCAGCCTTTCGTGATCAGAGGACGACGGAGGAAGAGGGGCTGCAACCGGGGATGGGTCATCAGCCGCCAGCGCAGTCCGCCGAGGGATCGGCTGGCTGGAAAGAACGGGCCGATGAAGACCAGGCCCGAGACCCGCTCCGGATGCTCAGTCGCCAGTAGCAGCGCGCGCTGAGTGCCGCGCGAGAGCCCGACGACGAACGCTTTCTCGGTTCCGGTCGCGTCGAGGATGTCCAGCGCATCGTTGGCGAACTCAGCCTCAGCGTACGCCTCGACCCTGTGTGGCCGGTCGCTCTTCCCGTTGCCGCGGGGATCGAAGACGACCACCCGGAAGTGGCGGGCGAGATACGGGATCTGCATCTTCCAAACGCGCGAGTGAACGAGCGTCCAGGTAGGGCAGAACAGGATCGTCGGAGCGCCCGTGCCATATACCTCGTAGAAGATGCGGACGCCGTCGCGCTCGATGTATCCCTCCTCATCCGGACACATCGCGCGGCTCTGCTCGGCATCGACGGCGACCGCCGCGCTCGCGGGCTCGGGCGGGGTGTAGAGACCTTCAAGCCTTGCCATTTGAGCCACCACGCCCCTCCAGTTGACGAATCAGGGTTCCGATGCGCCGCAGGGCGCTGCGCACCGGCCACTTTTCGGGATCGAAGCCGAGCAGCAGCATCGCCTCGCCACCCATGAATGCTTGTCCGATCAGCGCCGCCAGCTCTTCAGCCGAGAACGGACCGAAGGGGCCGAACTCGCGCTCGGCTTCGGCGGCGACGCCGGTCAGCAGGTCCATCCATCCCTGCACCAGCCCGCGCACCCGATCTCCGAGCTCCGGGTCCGACCAGCCAGCGGCAATCATCTCCTGGAGGATGCGGACGTAGCCCTCCGAGAGGTCATCATCGAGGAAGTCACACGCCTGGTCGTAGCGCCGCCAGAGAGGGATCTCCTCCCCGTACATGTCCGACTGGCGAGCGAGCCGGCGGTCGTCCTCAGCCTCGAGCAGGTCGAGGATCAAGCCCTGCTTGGACCCGAAGTGATAGTGGAGCTGGCTCAGGGGAACGCCGGCCGTGTCGGCCACACCCCTCGTTGAAAGGCGCACGAAGCCGTCCTCCAACAGCCGCGTTCGTGCGGCGTCCAAGATTGCCTGGCGCGTGGCGGAAGGGGGCCCTCCACCCTCGCCACCCTTGGGACCTAATATCGGTCGGTCGACCGAACGCACACGCGCAACCTAGTAGGTGCGACGCCTTCCGTCAACCCTTCCCTACTGCAGGCCCGGCGCCGAGCTCCCCGAGCCCCGAGTCGGAATCGTTGGGCACCAGCTCCGTTCTGGTGCCCAAATCGACGGCAATTCCCGGCAATCCTCGACTATCCGCGCCGAATCGATGCTGAGCCACCAGCCCACAATTCCCTTGCCAGAGCCAGATACGTCGGCTCAGCCGCACAAACGCCTCCCCGCATCGCACCCAGGAGGTCGCCGGTTCGAGTCCGGCTAGCTCCACTGCTTGGTTGCTTGCCGATATCGGTACCCCCGGCGAATACCATCCAAGAAGTGCGATGAGCTACCGGGATCATCTACCTCAGCTCGAAGGCGACCTCTTCCTTACCGACGGCGGCATCGAGACGGTCCTGATCTTCCACCAGGGCTTCGAGCTTCCGGCCTTTGCCGCGTTCGACCTGCTCAAGGACGAGGCAGGGACCGAAGCGCTCCGAGCCTATTACGCCCCTTATGTCGAGCTCGCCCGCGAGCGAGGCGTCGGGTTCGTGCTCGAGAGCCCGACCTGGCGCGCGAGCCCAGGGTGGGCTGCGCAGATCGGCTACGGCGAGGAGGAGCTGGAGGCGATGAACCGCAAGGCGATAGCGCTGATGGCCGAACTCCGAGCGAGCTACGGGAATGGGGCGCCGATCGTGATCAGCGGCTGCGTCGGCCCCCAGGGCGACGGCTACAACCCCACGGTCCTGCTCACGGCTAGCGCCGCTCAGGACTACCACGCGACCCAGATCGAGACCTTCCGCGACACCGAGGCCGACATGGTCACCGCGATCACGATGACCTATGCGGACGAGGCGATCGGGGTCGCCCGTGCGGCGGGAGAGGCAGGCCTGCCGGCGGCGATCTCGTTCACGCTCGAGACCGACGGGCGGCTGCCGAGCGGCCAGACATTCGGCGAGGCGATCGAATACGTCGACGCCGAGACCGGTGCGGCACCGGCCTACTACATGATCAACTGCGCCCATCCGACCCATTTCGAAGGCGTCCTCGACCCGAATGCACCGTGGACCTCCCGGCTGCGGGGGCTGCGCGCCAACGCCTCGACGCGGAGCCACGCCGAGCTCGACGAAGCGACCGAGCTCGACGCAGGTGACCCGGCCGACCTCGGTGCCCGCTACGCGGCCCTTCGCGAGCAGCTCCCGCACCTCAACGTGCTCGGCGGCTGCTGCGGCACCGACCATCTCCATGTGACCGAGATCTGCAGCGCCTGCCTGGCGCTGGATGCCGACTCGTCCGAGCAAGAGTAGAAGCGGTCACCGGGCCAAGCCGAGCAGCGCCCGAAGGTCAAGCAGCAGTCGAGCGTTCGAAAGTCGCCCGCCTAGCTCCATACCCTCTTGCTCCACTGACGACTTGGATGGCTGCCCGCGCTCAGGCGGTATTTCGAGCCGTCCGGCGTATCCGCGACGCCGGCGGCAGCCGCACGGTTCTTGTTCTCTTTCGAGAGGCCGGTGTAACCCGAAGGCTGCGGGAGCCGTCTCCCAGACCCCACCCAAACAAGGAGAAAGCCTTGAGCACAATCGCAATCATCGCCATCGTCATCGGCGTGATCATCGTCGTCGCACTTATCGCGGCTGCCATCGCGAGGTCGAAGGACGACGACGCCGACCGTCAATCCGGCCGAGGTCCTGGTGGCCGCCGCCAACAGCGCGGAGGGGTCGAGAAGGTGGATGCGGGTCGGCGCGTGGACCGCGTGGACGCGGGTCCGCGTGAGGGCCGCGGCGGCAAGGGTCGGCGCCGGGAGAACGAGGGCTCCCGCCCCAAGAACGGAAACCGATAGGAGAAGGGCGGCGGCGATCGGCAGCCGCGACACCGCCGTGACGCAATCACGGCCCGGCAGGGGGCCATACGCTCGGGGAGTACGCCATCGCATCCAGGGCGACCTCGGCCTCGGTCGCCTCTGAACCGCCGCAAGCAATCCCGAAGGTGATTATCGTGGGGGCCGTGTTCGAGGCAGGGGGACGATCGAGGTGGCGATTGCTCATCGCCCTTGCCGTCATGGCGGCCCTCGTGGTGCCAACGATCGCGGCCGGCCACGAGCTCGACCACCCGGCGCCGGCCTTCGTCCCGAGCGAGCCGCCGTCAGGCGGATTCGACTCCGGCGGGGAGGGCGCGAAGTGGGAGCTGGTGGAGACGATCGCCACCGGCAACCCGCACACCGACCTCGACTTCTTCACCGACAAGGGTGAGACCTACGCCTCGGTCGGCACGCTCGCGGCCGCACCGAACCGCGGCGGCCAGTCGATCATCCAGCTGACCGAGGACGGCAAGGTGGACCCGAGCTTCGTCACCGGCCACCCATCGGCGACGTGCGTCAGCAACCCCGAGGCCGCGCTCGGCCTCCAGCATGACGTCGAGGCGACCCCGAAGGGTGAGGCGATCCTCAACGCCAGGAACCCGTTCGCCGACAGGCGGGACGCGCAGCTCCTGATCGACGCCACCGACGCCCCGGGCCGCTGCCACGATCAGGGCCTGCTCGGGATCGAGAACGCGCCCCAGGGGGGACTCGAGATCGTCGACATCACGGATCCGTCGGATCCGGTCGAGATCGGGCTGACCAGCCACATCGGCGAGGCCCACACGGTCAATATCGACCCGAAGCGCCCTCACATCGCCTACGCGGTGACCTCCGACGCGATCGGGATCTCCGAGGACGAGACCGACATCGACGGCGACGGCAACACCACCGAGCTGATCCGCGAGAACGAGGATCCGGACGACTCAGATCGCTTCGACCTCGACGGCTTCGAGGTCGTCGACCTCTCATCCTGCATGGACTTCCCCGCCGGCAGGACCGTCGCGCAGAAGCGAGCCCGGTGCAGGCCCGAGGTCTACCGCTACCGCTATCCGACGGCGGAGATCGGACTCGGCCACACGCAGCAGACCGGATCGGGTGGGCTCTACGGCTGCCACGAGCTGGAGATATACCCCGACGATCGCCTGACCTGCGGCGGCGGCAACGCTCTGATCGTCCTCGACGTCAGCGACGCATTCGACGACAACGGCACCCCGAAGGACTTCAGCGACGACAAGCCGAGGGGGACCCCATTGCCCTGCCGCGAGCGCCTGAGCTCCTCGGTCGGCCCGTTCATGAGCGGTGCCACGGTGATCGACTGCGTCGACGGGACCCGGGCGGGTGAGGAGGACCTGACCGTGCCCGAGTGGCTCGACGCCGGCGCGCCCTCGCTCAGGGGCGTCAAGTACCTCGGCAGCGTCCACCACCAGGGGCGCGGCGCCGGCGGCGCCGCGACTCCCGCCTTCGACGCGACCGAGGACATCGACTTCAATCACGAGTCGGAGCTGAGCGGGTCGGGCGAGCTGCTGCTGGCCACCGACGAGCGCGGAGGCGGGGTGCTGCCGCCGGGCGCCTCCTGCAGCGAGGCCGCGGACAACAAGGCGGGCAACGGCGGCGTCCACGCCTACCGCACCGACGAGATCCAAAAGCAGCTCCCGGGCTCGCCCAAGGAGGCATTCGAGCCATACGCGCGCACCCCAGGAGGGGAGAAGGCGATCTATCGCGCGCCGATCCGCACCGGGGCGCAGGCGACGGTCTGCACGGCCCACGTCTTTCAGCAGATCCCGGGCCAGAACCGGATCTTCATGGGCTGGTACTCGCAGGGGACACAGGTGGTCGACTTCGTCGAGAACCTCGACGGCACGGTGAGCTTCAGGGAGGCCGGCTACTTTATCCCCGCAAACGCCAACGAGTGGGTTTCGCACATCTTCAAGATGCGGCGCAACGGGGACGGGAGCTTCACCTACTTCGGCGCCGCCGGCGACTTCAACCTCGGCGAGAGCGGCCGTAACGCGATCGACATCTACAAGGTGACCCTGCCCGCCCCCCCGAAGCCCCTCGGCGATCCGGGCGGTCGCGCAGGGCACTGCAAGCAGCCCCTGATCGGCTCCGGCGCCGCCGATCGGCTCCTCGGCGGTCCGAGGGACGACAAGATCCGGGGCCGGGGCGGCGACGACCGCATTCGGGGCCGGAGGGGAGCCGACTGCCTGTTCGGCGGCAAGGGCTCAGATGCCGTGCGAGGAAACGGCGGCGACGACGCGATCAGGGGGAGCAAGGGTCCCGACGACCTGCGCGGCGCCAAGGGCGGCGACGACCTGCGCGGCGGCGGCGGCGGCGACGTTCTGAAGGGGGACGCGGGGCGCGACAGCCTTCGCGGCGAGGGAGGTCGCGACACCCTCGAGGGCGGAGGTGGTCGCGACAAGGTCCGCGGTGGCAACGGCAACGACAGGATCGACGCCCGCGGCGGTGGTCGCGACGTGATCCGCTGCGGTCGCGGCGCCGACCGGGTCAAGGCGGACAGGCGCGACAAGCTCAAGTCCTGCGAGAAGGTCAAGCGCAGCTAGCTCCCCAGAGCGCGAGCGACCTAACCTCCCTTCGCGCGCGGGATCGAGAAGAGGCTCGGCATTCGAGCGGCGAGCATCAGGTTTCCGCGGATCTCCAGCTTCCCGAACAGGAACAGCTCAGGCCCGCTCACCCTGCCGGCGACCAGCTTGACGAAGTCGACCGGGCCGAGGCGGAAGCTGACGTCCGGCGGCTCGTCGGCTTCGCGCATCACCGTGCAGCGACCGTCGCGGATGACAACCCGGTAGCGGTCCACGCCTCCATCCCCGAGACCTGAGATCTCCCAGTCCGCTACCGCGCTCACCCCGGCCACGCGAGCCGTATTGACTCGAGCGGGCATCGCCGCGAAGATCTGCTCGAGGATCTCGGTCCGGTTGGCCGCGATCCCCTGCTCCAGCTGCTCGTCGGTCGCGCCGCGCACCAGCGCCGCAAAATCGGCGGGATCCATGGCCATCCTCGAGTCCCTCCCCTCGTCTGCCATCAGCTCTCCGGAAGCCACATTCGTCCCGCGAGCATGCTCTCGAAGCCGACCCAGGCGAAGTTCATCACCCGCAGGGCCTGAAGCTCCTTCGGCTCCTCCGGGTGCCATAGCCACCATTCAGCCATCGCGATGACCGCGGCGGTGAGGGCGTGCGCGAGTGGCGGCGTCTGCGCGGCCGCCTCCGGCGAGACCCCCTCCCCGACGGCCGTATCGGCAAGAAGCTCCGCCATCAGCTCACCCATCGCCCGCCGTCCCTGAGCCGCTCCGGCGCCGATCGTCCCGGCTGCCGGCTCGTCGCCAGGTGGATTGTGGACCTTCCAGAGCTCACGATTGTCCTCGATGAAGGAGAAGACCCCGACCAGGCCCCGCCAGAGGCGCTGGTCGGGGGGAACGTCGGCTTGCGCGGCCTCGCGAACGCGCTTGCGGAGGCGCTCGCCGGCGGCTTCCCCGCATGCCGCGAACAGCCCCTCCTTCGACCCGAAGTACGCGTACAGCATCGGCTTCGTGATCCCGGCCGCCCTCGCGATCTCGTCCATCGACGCCGAATGGAAGCCGTGCTCCCCGAAGACCCGCTCGGCCACCTCGACCATCTGGCGCTTGCGCACCTCCCGCCCCACGCGGGGGCGGCCGGGCGCGCCGCGGCCGGGGCGGCAAGATGGGGCTTGACTCGGACTCATTACCATGAGTAATGTAGTGGGGCGCTCGGATCGGAGCGCAACCGCTCGACTTTGGGAAGGGTGCCATGAGTACTGGGGAGGGAATTGGTCCGGACGGGGAAGGCGGGGTGGCGGATCGGCCTCACGCTCCAGCCGCGACGGAGGTAACCCGCAGGCGACTGCTCCGCGACGCCTCCGCGGTGGGCGGTGCGGCGTTGATCGCCGGCGCGATGCCGGCGCACGCGATCGCCCGGCGGCGGCGCAGGCGCACGGTGGCGATCCTCGGCGGCGGCGTCGGCGGGCTGACGACGGCTCACGAGCTCGCCGAGCGCGGCTTCGAAGTGACCGTCTTCGAGCGCCGAGCCCTTGGGGGGAAGGCCCGGAGCGTCGAGGTGCCGGGCTCCGCGCGAGGCGGTCGCCGGCCGCTACCCGGAGAGCACGGATTCCGGTTCTTTCCCGGCTTCTACCAGAACCTTCCCGACACGATGCGTCGGATCCCCTACGGCTCGAACTCCCGGGGCGTCTTCGACAACCTCGTGGCGGCCTCTCAGCTCAGCATGGCTCGCTCGGGAGGCCGCTCCGACCTGATCCTGCCCGTATCGCCCGAGGCGCGCGGGTGGGAGCTCGAGCACGTCCGCCAGGCGCTCGTTGCCTGGCTCGAGCACGGCACGCAGCTGCCCCCCCATGAGATCGGGTACTTCGTGGAGCGCCTGCTCGTCTTCTTCACGAGCTCCGATGCGAGGCGGTTCGGCGAATGGGAGCACATCAGCTGGTGGGAGTTCGTCGCCGCCGACCGCTTCTCCGAGGACTACCGGCGCCTGCTCGTGAACGGGGTGACCCGCCAGCTCCTCGCCGCGAAGGGCACCGCTGCGAGCGCCCGCACGCTCGGCCTGCTCTGGGAGGCGTTCTTCTACAACCTGACCGGTCGGTCGGGGACCGGCTACTTCGATCGGCTCCTCGACGCTCCGACGAACGAGGCCTGGATCGCTCCCTGGGTCGCCCGCCTGCGTGACCTCGGGGTGAGCTTCAAGCTCGATCGCCATGTCGAGGGTCTCGAGCTGCGCGACGGCCGGATCGCCGCCGCGCACGTGAAGGGACGGCGCGGCCGCGAGACGGTCCGCGCCGATTGGTTCGTCTGCGCCCTACCGGCGGAGCGCGCCCGCCGGCTCTGGTCCCGCGCGATCCTCGCGACCGATCCCGGGCTGAGGCGGATGCGCTCGCTCCGCACGGACTGGATGAACGGGATCCAGTTCTACCTGCGCGACCGCATACCGGTCGTCCACGGCCACGTCCTCTACATCGACTCGCCCTGGGCCCTCTCATCGGTGAGCCAGGCGCAGTTCTGGGAGCAGGGATTCGCGCGCCGCTACGGCGACGGGTCGGTGCGCGAGTGCCTGTCGGTCGACATCGGCGACTGGTCGACGCCGGGGATCCTCTACGGCAAGCCGGCCCGCGAGCTCCGGCCGGGCCAGGTCGCCCGTGAGGTGCTCGCTCAGATCAAGGCTCATCTCAACGACACCGGACGCCCCAAGCTCACCGACGCCATGGTCGTCTCGTGGTTCCTGGACCCGGGGCTGATCTATCGCCGGCGACGGGGGGGCAACCTCAGGCCGCGAAGCCAGGATCCGCTGCTGATCAACACGCCCGGGTCGTGGGACGACCGCCCAGAAGCCGCAACCGCCGTTCGAAACCTCTTCCTGGCGTCCGACTACGTGCGCGTCAACGTCGACCTGGCATGCATGGAGGGCGCCAACGAGGCGGCCCGAAGAGCGGTGAACGCCCTGCTGTCGCGCGGGGGCTTCGGCGCCGCTCCGTGCAAGGTCTACGAGCTCTACCGGCCGCCGGAGCTCGAGGCGCTCAAGCGGATCGACGCGGAGGGCTACAGGCAGGGGCGGCCGAACGCCCTGGACACCGAAGCGCTTACGCCCAGCCCCTAACTCGAGTACCTAACGCCGGGTGTCTGCTTGACGAACGGCCCTGGGACGCGCATACTGGTTTCGCGGTTGCCACGGGAGCGACTGGCCCTCTCTGAGGGCAAGGAAGCCGGAGAGGAGTTCCATGAAGAAGGCTCGCACCACCTCGACTGTGGCGCTGGCGGCCTGCCTGGCGATGGCCGCGTGGGGGGCATCGGCCGCGGAGGCACGAACCGACAACCGCTCGAAGCCGATCATCTACCTCCACGGCCTCGACGCCGCCGGCACGGCGGGCGTCGACTGCAACATGTGGAACAGCATGATCAGCACGATGAACGGCTGGGGCCACTCCGGCTCCGACGTCAAGCTGAAGTACTACACGGGCGATACGAACTGCTCGGCCTCGCTCGACCACCACGGCAGCCACTCGAAGCACTACTCGAGCGACGCCCACGATGGGGCCGGCACCAGCCACACGGCCGACGCCAGCATCCGCCACCTGGGCTACCACCTCGCCTGGTACATCTACGACCACTACTCGCAGTCCGGCACCACCGTGGACGTGGTCGGGCACTCGATGGGCGGACTGATCATCCGCTACGGCCTCGCCCAGGTGCAGCGCGACAACGCCGACTTCCCGCCCTACCTCTATGTCGAGGACGTGACCACGCTGGGGACCCCCCACGCGGGCTCGAACTGGAGCGGCTGGTGCTTCCTCGCGCTGGAGTGCAACGAGATCTACCCAAGCTCGAGCTTCCAGACCTGGCTGCGCGACTACGCGCAGAACCCCCAGGGCTCAGGCGGCACCGACTGGACGGCGATCGCCTCCTACGACGACGGCCTGGTTTCCGAGAGCTCGGGCGTGGCGATGGACGCGAGCCACAAGACGAAGTACCTCGGCTCGATGGACTACGGCCACTCCGACTATTACAAGAAGACCTCGGACGTTCGCGAGGCGGACGTGGAGTACTACGACCGCGGCGCCGCCTGGAAGACCTGGTACAGCGCGCCGCACGGCGTTCGCTGGTCCGACTTCGCGCTCACCTACGGGGACTGGTAAGCCGGGTCCTTCCTCGGCCCGGGGGGGAATTCTCCCCCGGGATCGTCCGGGTCGTTGAGGCCAGCATGCTGGCGCCAGCGACCCCGGTGGCGGCTCGCCTGCGTCGGAGCCCCCGCCGAAGTCGACATTGCTGAGGCTGACCTCCGCGTCCGGGGTCTTGGTCTCGTACTCGAAAGAACCTCGCCCTTGATCATGGGCGAGGGTCTCACGGCGCTACATGAGTCGCAATGAGCTATCGTGCCGACTCATGGCAAACCTGAGCGGAACCGCGCACCTCCTGCTGGGGATGATCGGCGTCAAGGGCCGTCGAACCGGTTATGAGATCAAGCGCTTGGTCGAGGTCTCGACGCGCTTCTTCTGGGCCGCCAGCCCGGGCCAGATCTATCCGGAGCTGAGGCGGCTCGAGTCCGCCGGCTTGCTCACCAGCGCGGAGGAGCCGCACGGGGGACGACCGCGCAACGTCTATGCAGTAACCGAGCACGGCGAGAGCGTCCTGCGCGAATGGCTGACCGAGGGCTCGACTCCCACCTTCGAGCTTCGCAACGAGGGACTTCTGAAGCTCTTCTTCGCGGATGCGTTGACCGCCGACGAGCAGATCGAGGTGGTCCGCGCGATGCGCGCTCAGCACGAGGCCATTCTCGACGGCATCCGCAAGGCAACCCCTCCGTATCAACCGGATCGCAAGTTCGGCTACATCAGCTGGCTCTACGGCCTCGGCCTCCATGGCTGGGTGGTCGATTGGTGCAAGCAGCTCGAGGCGGACCTGGCCGCGGGCCGCGTCCCGCTCGCACCGGACGGGAGCGACTCGCTTGCTGCGCGCGCTCGCTGACATCGCGAGCTCCCGGACCCGCACGGTCCTGGCGCTGACCGGCCTCCTCTTCGTCCTCGCTGTCGGCGTCGGGGGACCGGTTGCGGGCCTGCTCGACACCGGTGGGAACCCGTTCACGGATCCGGGCGCCGAGACCGAGCAGGTTCGCGAGCGCCTCGAGGCCGCCGCCGGCGAGCAGGCCGGAGTGGCTCTCGTCGCGCTCCTCGACGCCGGAGCGGCGATCGAGAGCCCTGCGGCTCGCGAGCGCCTCGACTCGGTGACTGCCACGATCGCCGCTGAGCCGGCGGTCGCCCGCGTCCTCAGCGGCAGCCCCGCCCAGGTGAGCAACGACGGCGAATCCGCCTACGTGGCTGCGGTCTTCCGTGACGTCGACGACGACGAGATCGACGAAGCGGTCGAGCGGCTCGAGGCGGAGCTCGAAGACCAGCCCGGGGTGAAGCTCGGTGGGGGGGCGCTGGCCGGGCCCGCGGTCGGTGATCAGGTGGGCGAGGACATCGGCAGAGCGGAGATGCTGGCCTTCCCGATCATCTTCCTGCTCTCCTTCCTCTTCTTTCGTGGCCTCGTAGCTGCAGTCCTGCCGCTCTTCGTGGGGGTGCTGACGATCTTCGGCACCTTCCTCGTGCTCCGGGGAATCAACGAGGTGCTGCCCCTGTCGATCTTCGCGCTCAATCTCGTGATCGCGCTCGGCCTCGGCCTGGCAATCGACTACAGCCTCTTCATCGTCTCGCGCTACAGGGAGGAGATCGCGCGCTCGGGAGCCGGCCCCGAGGCGCTGCGGCGCACCCTCGCGACCGCGGGGCGCACCGTGCTCTTCAGCACTCTCACGGTCGCGGCCGCGCTCGCCGCCCTGACGGTCTTCCCGCAGCAGTTCCTCTATTCCATGGGGCTCGGGGGCATGGCCGTGGCGCTGCTCGCGGCGGCGGTCTCGCTGGTCGCCCTCCCAGCGCTGCTGGCGCTGCTCGGCGCCCGCGTCAACTCGCTTGCCCCGAAGAGATTTCGCGGCGTCACCGAGCGGGTGGCCCGGGGCGAGAGCGGTGGTGGCTGGTACCGCCTGTCGCGCGCGGTGATGCGGCGACCGGCGCTGATCGCCACGCTGACGGCGGCCGTCCTGCTGCTGCTCGGCTCGCAATTCCTGCGGATCGAGTTCACCGGGTTCTCGGCCAAGAACCTTCCCGAGAGCTCGGAGGCGCGCCAGGTCGATGACGCGCTCGACCGGGAGTTCCCGACCAATCCGAGCTCCGCGGTGATTGTCGCTGCCACCGCCGGGCCAGGCGAGGAGAAGGACGTCACCGGGGTCGCTGGCGAGATCGAGGACCTGCCGGGAGTTGCCGCGGTGGAGCGGCCCCGATACCTGGGCGCCGAGACGTGGCGGATCGATGTCGCCTCCGCGGCCGCCCCACTCGACGAGGGGAGCCAGGAACTCGTCGAAGCGATCCGATCGCTGCGGAGCCCGGTCGCGGTCGGCGTCACCGGGGAGACGGCCGACTTCGTCGATCAGCAGTCGAGCCTCGCCTCGCGGATGCCGTTCGGCCTCGCGATCCTCTGCGTCACTACGGTCGTGCTGCTCTTCCTGCTGACCGGCTCGTTGATCCTTCCCCTGAAGGCCTTGCTGATGAACGTGCTGACCCTCAGCGCCGCCTTCGGGCTGCTGGTCCTGATCTTCCAGGACGGGCGGCTCGAGGGGCTTCTCGGCTTCGAGAGCGAGGGCGCGCTGGAAGCGACCCAACCCGTCCTGTTGTTCGCATTGGTCTTCGGCCTCTCAACCGACTACGCGGTGTTCCTGCTGAGCCGGATCAAGGAGGCACGCGACGGGGGTCTCGACGACACTGAGGCCGTCGCTAGTGGCCTCGAGCGGACCGGCCGAATCGTGACGGCGGCCGCCGCGCTGTTCTGCGTCGCGATCGGCGCCTTCGCGACCTCGGAGATCATCTTCATCAAGGAGCTCGGGATCGGGACCGCGCTCGCCGTGATCATCGACGCGACGCTGATCCGGGCTCTGCTGGTGCCCTCGCTCATGGCCCTGCTCGGGCGATCGAACTGGTGGGCTCCGGCGCCCCTGCGGCGCCTGCATCGAAGGGTGGGCTTGAGCGAGAGCCCCCAAGGCTGATCAGTCGGTCCCCGTGCTTCGATCGCCCTGGGGTCGAAGCGGCCAGCGTCGATAGGTTCTAGCTGGTTTAGTGGCACACGCAACGGCTGTTGCGTTTTCTGAGGGGGAGGCCGGTGAAGCTCCACGCGATCCAGACGGGCGAGGTCCAGATCAAGACGCGGCACGTGCAGGCCCGTCGCGGCCCGCGGCCCGCCCGCGTCCTGGACGTGCTGGCTGACCGCAACTGGGCGCCGCGCCTGCCGATCAGCTGCTATGCGATCGAGCACCCCGACGGGGTGATCGTGGTGGACACGGGAGAGAGCTCGCACGCGAACGACCCCGGCTATCAGCCGTGGTGGCACCCCTTCACGAGGACCTCCGAACGCAGGTGGGTCGAACCCGAGGAGGAGGTGGGCCCGCAGCTCCGCGCGCTCGGGCACGAGCCCGCCGACGTCCGGCGGGTGGTCATGACCCACATGCACGGAGACCATGCCGGCGGGCTTTCGCACTTCCCGAACGCCGAGATTCTGATGAGCGCCCGCGAAGCGCGGATGGCGATGGCCCGGACGGGACCGATGAACGGCTACCTGAACGGCCACTACCCCGACTGGCTGCGGCCGACCGCGCTGGAGCTCGAGGGCGAGCCCTGGGAGGGCTTCGACTCGAGCCTGCTCCTGACTGGCGACGGATCCGTGCGGCTGATCCCGACACCCGGGCACACCCTCGGCCACCTCTCGATCGTGGTCGACCAGGGAGATCACCTGGTGCTGATCGCCGGCGACGCCGCCTACTCCGAGCGCGCGCTGAAGGAGGGCATCGTCGATGGCGTGGCGCAGGACGAGCGCCTGCACCGCGATTCGACCCGGCGCCTGCGGGAGCTCTGCGCGCGACGCCCCGTGGTGGTGGTGCCAACCCACGATCCCGACGGCCCCCGGCGTCTCGCCGCGGTCGAGGCCACGCTCATCGAGGTCACGTGAGCCGGATCCCCTACCCGACCGATGCCGAGCTCGACGACGATGCCCGAGCGATTCTCGACGCGCTGCCTCCCCTGAACGTGGTGCGGATGCTCGCCGGCGCACCCGCCGCCCTGCGGCCCCTGACCGATCTGGGGCAGGCGATCCTCCTCCACTCGGAGCTCGACCCCCGGCTGCGTCAGATCGCGATCCTCACCGTCGCGCGGGTGAGCGGGTCCGACTACGAGCGCGCTCAGCACGAGAACGTCAGCCGGGCGGTCGGCGTCAGCGACGCCGACATCGAGGCCACGTCGGCCGGGAACCTCGATGCCCTGGACCCGGCAGCCCGCCAAGTCGCGCGCTTCGCCGAGGAGATCGCACGCGATGTCGAGGCCGGCGAGGAGTCCACCGCGGCGGTCCTCGAGCTGCTGGGCCGCCGCCAAGCCACCGAGCTGGTGGTCTGCTGCGCCTACTACAGCGCCATCGCGCGCATCATCGCCACGTGCGGCGTGGAGGTCGAGGAGGCGCTTCCCACCGCCGATATCGACCCCGACGATTGGCGCCCCCCGGAGACCGAAGCCAGTTCAAACGAGGGCAAGGGAGCAGCGAAATGACGGATGACCAGGAGCTGCGCGAGCGCCGTGAGGCGCTGATCCGCGAGCACATGAAGTCGGAGAACGACCACGACTACGAGACGACGCTCGGCACCTTCGGCCATCCCCGCTACGAGATCGTCCCGACGGGCGACGTCTTCGACGGGGAGGAGGCGGTGCGACGCTACTTTGAGGACTCGCGGACCGCCTTCCCCGATCAGCGCAACGAGTTGATCGCGCTTCATCACACCGAGGCCGGCGTGATCGTCGAGTTCGATCTGAAGGGGACCCACCTGGGGCCGCTCCGCGGGATTCCCGCCACCGGAAAGGAGTTCACCTGTCGCACCGTGGCCTTCTTTCTGTTCGAGGACGAGAGGCTTGTCTGCGAGCGGGTCTACTTCGACGCCGCGACGATCCTCAGCCAGCTCGGTCTGGTCCAACCCGCGCCCTCACTTCAGGACGCCGGGGACGCCGGATGAGCACCCCCGCGCCGGTGGAGGTGGCGGGGTTCATGGGCCTGGTCGCGCGCGGAGGGGATCGCGGTAAGCCCCCGATCGTCGTCGTCCATTCGGCGTTCGCCGATCACCGCCCCTACGAGAACTACCTTCGGCGTTTCTCCGATGCCGGCTTCGACTGCTACGCCATCTCGCGCCGCGGTCGCGCCGGCAGACCGAGCTCCGAGCTCGAGGGAGTCAGGGTCGCCGACTACTGCGACGACGTCCTCGCGGTGCTCGACGAGATCGACGGCGATCCGATCGTGGTCGGCCACAGCCTGGGCGGGGTGATCGGGCAAAGGGTCGCCGAGGCGGGCCGCTGCCGGATGCTGGTGCTGGTGGCGGCGGCTCCGCCGTGGGCGCTCGCGCCCAGCCTGCACTCGACGCTCGCACTGTCCTCGCGGATGCCCGCGATCCTCCTCGGGCGCCCGTTCATGATCTCCGAGGCGGGTGCCTCGCGCCTGATGCTCAACGCGTTCCCGGCCTCCGATCGAAGGCGCGTTTACGCCCGCTTTCCCCGCGAGTCCGGCGCGGCCTTTCGAGAGCTCCTCACCGGAAGGGTGCGGGTCGACGCCTCCAAGGTCAAGTGCCCGGTCCTCTACGTGCGCGGCGACGCCGACCGGGTCATTTCCGAGAGGGTGGGCCGGCGGATTGCCGAGCGCTACGGAGGGGACTACGAGGAGTATGCGGGCCACGGGCACTGGTTCGCGGAGGAGCCCGGCTGGGAGCGGCCCGCGGCTGGGATTTTGAGCTGGATCGAGTCGAAGCTATGAGCGCCGCAACTCCAACCAAGGGAGCGGAAGACCGATGACCGACGCACATGTGCAGCTGATCGAGCGCTTCTACCGGGCGTTCGACGAGGGCGACGGGGAGGCGATGGCGGCCTGCTACGCCCCTGACGTCCAGTTCTCAGACCCGGTCTTTCCGGATCTGCGCGGGAGCCGGGCGGGAGCGATGTGGCAGATGCTCACGGCGACCCCGGGAGACCTGCGCGTCGAGCTGCTGGAGCGCGCGGCCGACGAGACGTCGGGATCGGCGCACTGGCGGGCCCACTACACGTTCACCGAGACCGGGCGTCCGGTCGTCAACGACATCCAGGCGAGCTTCCGATTCGCAAACGGGCTGATCGTCGAGCACCGCGACGAGTTCGACTTCCACCGCTGGGCCCGGCAGGCCCTCGGGCCGGTCGGGCTGCTCCTCGGCTGGACGCCGATCGTGCGCTCGGCGGTCAGGCGCAAGGCCGCCGGGCGGCTCGAGGAGTTCACGGCCACGCCGGGCGGGGACGCCGGGCAATGATCGGGCGACAACCGTGATCGACGGCGCGGTCGTCATCGACGGCGTCGTCCACGGCTACAACTCCCCGCCGGAGACCTACACCCATCCGATCTCGGAGCTCGTCGTGGAGTCGCTCTACCACGGCTACCACAGGGTGTTCTCGCCTCGGGGGGAGCGCCGCTGGCTGCTCGACCACGATCGCTTCATCAGAGCGGACGCCGACCTCCTCGGCGGCGCGGTCTTCGACGAGAGCCAGACCGACTTCTGCGTCTACCACGACATCCCGCTCTACGGCCTCTACGAAGGTGGAGCCTCACCGCTCTGGGTCGGGCGGGAGCTGCGGGAGCGTCATCCCGATCGGGTCGCTCTCTTCGGCGGCATCTGGCCCTCCCATGACGACCCGCTCGGAGAGGTGGACCGCCTGATCGAGGAGGAGGGCATCGTCGGTCTCAAGTTCTATCCCTACGACATCTACGACGGAGCGGGGGTCGAGGTTCGGATGGACGATCCCGAGGCCGTCTACCCGATCCTCGAGCACGCCCAGAAGCGCGGGATCCGCAGCGTCGCGGTGCACAAGGCGATCGCGATGGCGGGCTGTCCGATCCAGCCCTTCCACCCGCGCGACCTGGAGGACGCGCTGATCTCGTTCCCCGAGCTCAGCTTTCAGATCGTCCACGGAGGCTTTGCCTTCCTCGAGGAGACGGCGCTGCAGCTCTCCTATTACCGCAATGCTTCGGTAGTGCTGGAGGGCGCCAGCGCTTACATCGTCAACTCGCCGCTCAAGTTCGCCGAGATCCTGGCCCGCTTCCTGATGGCGGGCGCGGCCGACCGCATCATCTGGGGAACGGGATGCACAGCCCTGCACCCGCGGCCGCTGATCGAGGCGTTCTGGGACTTCGAGCTGCCCGAGTCGATGATCGATGGCTACGGCCTACCGCCGCTGAGCACCGAGCTGAAGAGGGAGATCCTGGGCGGCAATGTCGCGCGCATCCTCGGGCTCGACCTCAAGGCGATCGGACGGGCCGAGGCCGGTGCGGCGGACGTGAACGGAGGGGACCTGGCCGAGCCGTGGAGCGGCAAGGGGCGAGCTTGAACGAGGACGTAAGCAGAGCCGAGCTGAACGAGGAGGAGAGACCATGACCGAGGGAGACGGCATGACGAGCACCGAGGACCCGACGCGGGTGTACCAGAGCGACGAGCGGGAGTGGATACCGATTCCGCTCATCCCGAAGGGCGAGGCTTGGATCAAGGTGATCCACGCTGATCCCGAGCTGAGGAACGTGGTCTTCAAGTTCCGCTTCTCGCCGGGCTGCGAGCTGACGCCGCACACCCACCACTGCCACGCGATCGCCTACACGATCTCGGGCGAATGGGAGTACGAGGGGCTCAAGCTCCCGGAGGGAGCGGTCGCCTACGAGCCCGTGGCGAGCACCCACACCCCGAGCAGCGAACCCGGCTCGGAGCTCATCGTCTTCCTCAAGAGCGAGGACGACAGGTTCATCGTCAATCACATGCCAGACGGGTCGGAGATCGCGTTCGACATGGGGTTCTTCCAGGCCATGGAGGGCATCAGCGCCGAGGATGCCGCCAAGCTCACGGAGCAGATCGCCGCCGGGGACGGAGGGTGAGGGGCCCGATAGCGACCCGCGGCGCACGCTTGGGGCGTCGCGTGCCGCGAGCGTGAACGAGGACGCCATCAGGGCGGAGCTGAACGAGATCGTCGACCCCTGCAGCGTGGTCGCCGGGGCGCCGGCCGGGATCGACGAAATGGGGCTGATCCGCGCGTTGTCCGTGAACGAAGCCCCAGGTGGGGTGGCGATCGAGGTCCGGATCGGCGTCACCGAGCCGGGCTGCATGATGGGCGCGTCGTTCGCGATCAAGGCGCGCGAACGGCTCGAGGCGCTCGCCGGCGTCGCGGCCGTCGACGTCCAGCTCGATCACGCGGCGGACTGGGAGCCGGCCGACATCGATCCCGCCTACGCGAAGCGGCTGGCGAGCGCTCGGGCAGCGAGGCGGCGAAGGCGCTCGGCCAGCCCCACCAGGATCCCGTAGGCAGATCAGGGAGTCGCGGCCGGGGCTGCTCTGCGAGCCGGCGACGGGAGGCGCCGGCGACGGCCGCCGGCTCGATCCCCGGGGTCCGGCGCTAGGCTTTGCGCGGATGGCGGCCCGCAGGCTCTCGACAATCCCGCTCGTGGCGCTCGCCGTAGCGGCCTTCTACCTGCCGGCGTCGGCCTCGGCTGCGCCGATCCACCCGGGCGTGATGACCGACACGGCGGGCTCCGGGCAGTGCACGGCCAACTTCATCTTCAAGCGCAGCAAGCGCACCTACATCGGACAGGCGGCTCACTGCTCCTCGACCGGCGAGGCGACCGAGACCGACGGCTGCCACGCCAAGTCCCTGCCGCTCGGCACGAAGGTCGACGTCGAGGGAGCAAGGTACCCCGGGAAGCTCGCCTACAACTCCTGGCTGACGATGCAGCGTCTCGGCGAGAAGGGCGGGGAGGCCTGCGCGTACAACGACCTCGCGCTGGTCAAGCTCACCCGCTTCGACGCACGGCGGGTGGACCCGTCGGTCCCACGCTTCGGCGGGCCGAGGGGGATCGGTGACGCGGCCTTCGGCCAGAAGGTCTACACGTATGGGAACTCGTCGCTGCGGGGCGGGGCCTCGCAGCTCAGCCCGAAGAGCGGCTACGTCGTGGGCCGCTCGCCGGGAGGCTGGAGCTACGACGTCTACACGGCAACGCCCGGCATCCCCGGCGACTCCGGCTCGGCCTTCCTCAACGCCCGCGGGCAGGCGCTTGGGGTTCTGAGCACGGTGGCGATCGCACCCCTGGCCGGGAGTAACGGCGTGGGCTCCATCCGCAAGGAGCTCGCATACGCCCGCACGCACGGCTTCGACCGTCTGCGCCTCGTCGACGGAACCACGCCGTTCAAGCCAAGGCCACTCGGCTGAGGCCCCCACCACCGAATAAACCGGGGGCCCCGATTGCCGAGGAGACGAACCGCCGCTAGGCGATGGCCGCCCCCGACGGCTTCGAGTAGCGCGCGCGGGTCGATCGCGTCGGCGACACGCTCTCCTTCGCGGACTGCTCGCTGCGGGTCGAGGAGCGCGAGAGCGTGCTAGCGCGCGCCGTCTTCATCGTCGCCGCCTGAACCCCGTGGCGATAGGCTCGCCCCGTAGCGGTACCGCCAACGGAGGAGAGACCTTGACCGTAGCCCAGGCCCCCGAGATTCCCGACCAGGATCTGGCGAGCTTCGCGCTGGCAAACGCCGGCGAGCTCGGCGACAAGCCGGCCCTGATCGACGGGCCCAGCGGCCGCACGATCACCTTCGCGGAGCTCGACGAGCAGACGGCGGCGCTCGCCGGAGCGCTCTCCTCCCGCGGAATCGGCAAGGGCGACGTCGTCGCGATCTACATGCCGAACCTGCCCGAGTACGCGTTGCTCTTCCAGGGGGTCCTGCGCGCGAACGCGACCAACACGACCGCCAACCCGCTCTACACCTCCCACGAGCTCGCGCACCAGCTCACCGACTCCGGCGCCAAGCTGATGTTCACGATCCAGCCCTTCCTCGAGACCGCTCGCGCGGCGGCCGAGGAGGTCGGGCTCTCCGACATCGTCGTGGTCGGCCCAGCCGAGGGAGACGAGCCCACCCTCGCCGACCTGCTGGCCGAGGGCGGGGAGCCGCCGGCGATCGACATCGACCCGGAGACCGATCTCGCCGTGCTGCCTTACTCGAGCGGCACGACCGGGCTGCCCAAGGGGGTGATGCTGACCCACCGCAACCTGATCGCCAATTGCCTCCAGATCGACGAGGTCTTCAAGGTCGACGCCGACGACGTTCTGCTCGGCGTGCTCCCCTTCTTCCACATCTACGGGCAGACGGTGATCATGAACCTCGGCCTGCGCAACGGCGCGACCGTGGTGACGATGCCGCGCTTCGACCTCGAGCAGTTCCTCGAGCTGATCGCCGAGCACGGTGTCACCCTCGCCAACATCGTCCCCCCGATCGCGCTCGCGCTCGCCAAGCACCCGGCGATCGACGACGCCGACCTCTCGAGCCTGCGACTGATCATGTCGGGCGCCGCGCCGCTCGGCGCGGAGCTCTCCGATGCGGTCGCCAAGCGGATCGGCTGCCCGACCATCCAGGGGTACGGCATGACCGAGACGAGCCCGGTGACCCACATCTCCCCGCTCGAGCCTGAGCGGATCAAGGGCGGCTCGATCGGCCTGCCCGTGCCCGGCACCGAGACGCGGGTCGTCGACCCCGACTCCGGCGCCGAGGCCAAGCGCGGCGAGCTCTGGATCCGGGGCCCGCAGGTCATGGCCGGCTACCTGAACAACCAGGAGGCGACCGATGCGACGGTCGACTCCGGCGGGTGGCTGCACACCGGCGACGTCGCCGAGGTCGACGACGACGGCTATTTCGCGATCGTCGACCGGCTCAAGGAGCTGATCAAGTACAAGGGCTTCCAGGTGCCGCCCGCGGAGCTCGAGGCAATCCTGATCACCCATCCCGCCGTTGCCGACTGCGCCGTGATCGGGGTTCCCGACGAGGAGGCCGGCGAGCTGCCGAAGGCATTCGTGGTCGTCTCCGGCGAGGTCACCGACGACGAGCTGAAGGAGTTCGTCGCGGAGAAGGTCTCCCCTCAGAAGAAGATCCGCCTGATCGAGCGGATCGACGCGATCCCCAAGTCGGCGGCGGGGAAGATCCTGCGTCGTGAGCTCGCCGGGAAGTAGGCGGGCGGGCCCCGACCCGTCCCGCGGGGAAGGGTCCGGGCGCCCCGGCGTCGAGGCGGTACCGGGGCTCGCGCGGATCGCGGCTGGAGTCTGGTACCGGGGCGCCACCTGGGGGATCGGGACCACCCTGCGCGCGACGCGGCGGCTGGGCGAGGCCGCCGTCTCCGGCGAGTCCGCGGGCCAGCTCATCGGCGAGGCGCGAACGGAGACCGCCGAGTCGGTGCGGCGAGTCCTCGGGATCGGCGAGTACGAGCCGACGGGGCCGGGCCACGATCCGGCCGGCGCGGGAGGACCGCGGCAGGGCGACGGCGGCGAACGGGGGGAGATCAGCGCCCAGTCGCTGCGGGAACGCGGCGCCGAGCTGCTGGATCGCGCCGCCGACGTCCAGTCCGATCGTGACCCGGTGCATCCCGGCTTCGCGCGGATCATCGACCAGCTCGCCCCCGACGAGGCGCGGATCCTGAAGCTGCTCGTCAACGAGGGCCCGCAGGGCATCGTCTACGTCAACAAGGCCGCCCCCTTCGGGATCGGCGCGCGCGAGATCGCGCGTCGGCTCTCGATGATCGGCCACGAGGCTGGATGCCTGCATTCGGAGCTCGTTCCCGCCTACATCGACAACCTGGTCAGCCACGGCCTCGTCGCGATCCGCCGCGACGCCCTCGCGGACGAGCTGCCCTACCAGGTCATCGAGGCCCAGCCCGAGGTGATCGAGGCGATCGGGGAGGCCGGCGGCACAATCTTCCGCGGGCAGATCACCCGCCGCAGCGTTCACCTGACCGATTTCGGCCGGACCTTCTGCCAGGTCTGCTTTCCCCCCGAGTACCTCACCGGGGAGTTCCCGGCGATCGAGGTTGGCGGCCGCGACGTGGCCGCCCCGCCCGAGGTCGTCATCGACGATTAGGCGGAGCCTAGAGCGCGCTGATCAAGGACGCAGGAGGCAATGCGGCCACCTGCCGTGAGCCGGCGAGGACGCTGAGCAGCGTGTTCCGGCGCCGCCTAGAGCTGCTGGGCGTCCGTTTCGAGGCCAAGCAGAAGCCTCCCGGCGAGCTCGAACGTCGCGGGGGTCACGATCATGTGCTGCGCGGCGGTGTGGACATCGCGGAGGCGGCGCTCGAGCGCGCTCGAGCGGTAGAGGGCCCCCGCACCGCCGAGGGCGTGCATCGCATCGACGACGGCGACCGCGGCCCGCGCCGCGTGGGTTGCCGCAAGCCTGAGCCCGAGGCGCTCCTCGAGCTCGAGTGGAGAGCCCGACGATGCGGTGATCCACGCCGAGGCGATCGCCGCGTCGACCCCCGCGCTCGCCGCCCGAAGCGAGGCCTCCGCCGCCGCCACCCGCTCCTGCGCCGTGGCGCGCTCGGCGAGGCTTCGCGAGCTGCCGGCGGGCTTGCGCTCCGCGGCGATTGCGGCGATGTCGCTCAGCGCCCCGCGAGCGATCCCGGTGCAGACGGCAGAGATGGAGACGGCCAGCAGGCCGAAGAGGGGGAAGGCATAGAGGGCGCCGGTCGCAATGGGGATGCCGCCGACGAGGTCGGCGACCTGCTCGCCCGGCACCTTTAGCTCCCGCACCTCGACGTCGTGGCTCGCGGTCGCGCGCAGGCCGAGAGAATCCCAGGTCTCGATCACCTCGACCTGCTCCCGCGGGACGACCGCATAGAGCGGGCCGCGTTCGGGGTGCGTGCATCCGAGCCCGACCGAGGTCGCATGGGAGACACCGCTTGCCAGCGGCCAGCGGCCGCTCAGCACGTACCCGTCGCCGTCGAAAGCCTCGCTGAGGGTGCCGCGCGGCGCGAAGACCCCCGCTCCGATCGCTTCGGCACCGCCCAGCAGCCGTCGGGCCGGCTCGGCCGGAAGGTAGCCCGCGGCCAAGCCGGAGGTCGCGCCGATTGCCGCGCACCAGCCGGCGGCTCCGTCGGCGGAGGCGATCGCCTCGATCATCACCCGCAGCTCGCGCGGGTCGGCCTCGAGGCCGCCGAGAGGAGCGGGAACGAGCGCCCGAAAGGCTCCCGCCTCGCGCAGCGCGGCGACCGATTCGGGAAGCAGGCGTCCCTCCCGCTCCGCCTGAGCGGCCGCGGCCGCCAGCGATTCGAGCAGCGGCTCAGGCGCGGCCATGACCGTCGGCGAGCTCGGCGAACGCTTCGAGCAGCGGCTCGACCTGCTCCCGCCCGCCGGTGGGGAGCAGGAAGACGGCGCGGTCGACTCCGGCCTCGGCGAAGCGCGCCAGCGCCTCGGCCTGCGGCTTGACCCCGTAGAAGGTGACCGGGATCCGCCCCCGACCGGCCTCCGCGGCCCGGCGCTGGAGCTCCGCGATCCGCTCCCCGAGGACCCCGAGCCGCGTCTCGGGGTTGGGGATCCACTCGTCGGCGATCGCGACGACCCGATCGAGCGCGCCGTCCGAGTTGCCGCCGACGAGGATCGGCGGATGCGGCCGCTGCATCGGCTTGGGCCAGGAGCGGATTGGCTCGAAGGAGACGTGGCGACCGCTGTAGGCCGCCTCGTCGGTGGTCCAGATCTCCTTCATCGCCTCGACCCGCTCGCGCATCAGGCCGAAGCGGGTGCGCGGGTCCGTCCCGTGGTTCTCCATCTCCTCCTCGTTCCAGCCCGCACCCACGCCGAACAGGAACCTGCCGTCCGAGAGCCGGTCGAGGGTGGCGACCTCCTTCGCGGCCGTGATCGGGTCGCGCTCGACGATCAGGCAGATTCCCGTTCCGAGGAGGAGCCGCTCGGTCGCGGCGGCGGCGGCCGTCAGCGCGAGGAAGGGATCGTAGAGCTGCTCGTACTCGGCCGGCAGCTCCCCCCCGCCCGGGTACGGCGTGCGCCGGCTCGCCGGGATGTGGGTGTGCTCGGGAAACCAGAGGGACTCGAAGCCCCTCTCCTCGGCGAGGCGGCCCAGCTCCGCCGGCTGGATCGATTCCGCGGTAGGAAAGATCGAGAGGCCGAAACGCACGAACCCAGCCTAGACGCGGCGCCGTCGCGAGCGCCATACTGGCGAGGCATGTCGGACTGCTATTTCCCCCGAGGGAAGTCCATGCTTCGCCGGATCCAAGGCGAGCGCGCCGTCGGGCTGACGTACGGTCAGCGGGCGCTCCTGATCGGGGCGCTCGACGCTCGCAACTACGTCGGCACCGCGACCCACTCGCGCTATCGCGACCAGCCCTTCAAGCGGCTCGTCGCGACCGGCAAGATGTTCGAGACGATCTTCTTCGGCACTCGGGCGGAGGCCGATCGGGTTCTCACGGCGGTGCGCCACATGCACGCCTCCGTGAAGGGCGAGCTCGCCGACGACGCCGGCGCCTTCGCCCCCGGCACCCCCTACTCGGCCAATGACCCGGAGCTCATGCTCTGGACGATCGCCGTCGCGGCGGACTCGGCCGTGCGCTTCTACGAGCTGCTCGTGGGCGATCTCTCCCCTGACGAGCGCGACGCCTTCTGGCGGGACTGGGTCCGCTTCGGCGAGCTCTTCGGGATGCCGCGCGAGGTGGCACCGGCGAGCTGGGACGACTTCCGGGTCTGGTTCGACGGTCGCCTCGCCGGCAACGAGATGGGGCTCACCGAGGAGGCTCGCCACGTCGGTCGGGGGGTCGCGTTCAGGATCCCGGTGCCGCGGGTCGAGGCACCCGCGCTCGAGCTCCACAACCTGATTCTGCTCGGCAGCCTGCCGCCGCGGGTCCGCGAGCTCTACGGCCTTCGGTGGGACATCGCCCGCGAGGTCGCCTTCCGTGCCGCGACTCGCGCGATCCGCGCCTCGCGGCCGCTCTCGCCGCGGGTGCTGGCGCGTGGTCGCAACGCCGGATCGTTCGACCGCGTGGCACGAACCGAGGCCACCCGGATCGCGGCCGGCCGGCCGCCGATCCCGCTGCCGCTGGGGTAGAAAGCGCGGCGAGGGCCCGACTCGCAGCCGGCTCCCGGGATCGCCCGGGTCGTTGAGGCCAGCATGCTGGCGCCAGTGACCCCGGTGGCGGCTCGCTCTCAGGAGAGGCCGATACCGGGCTGGGACGGTGCGTACCGTCCGGCGAGCTCGCCGAGCAGGTCGTAGAGCTCGTCGACCTCAGGTGGGATGACCGCCTCGGAGCCCTCGTCGAAGTCGACATTGCTGAGGCTGACCTCGGCGTCCGGGGTCTTGATCTCGTACTCGAAGCAGTCGGCACAGACGTAGTCGCCGGCTTCGACCTCGTCGAGCCTCGCCGTCTCGATCGCGTCCCGAAGCTTTTCGAGCTTGCCGGGCGCAAGGGTGAACGAGCGGATCTTGCGCCCGCTCGCGCCGATGCCTCATCGATCCCACTACGCAGCAGGCCGGGACTCGTCACCGCCGCGGCGCCGCCGGCTCGCGGCGCGCCAGCTCCCGCAGGTTCATGAACGAGCGACCGGCGAGGAGCACGATCATCACCGCGGCGATCGACAGCCCGACGATGTCGAAGACCGTCAGGTTGAGGCCGACGAGGCGGAAGTCCAGGCCGAGGTCGAGGGCTAGGGCGGTGTTCAGGCCGATCAGGATCAGGCGGATCTCGGTCGGCCCGATCTTGCCGTAGCCGATGCTGAAGCGGTTGAAGGCGAAGCTCTCGAGGTAGACGTTGATCGAGAGGATCAGGTAGGCGACGACGATCAGGGTGCCGGTGGAGAGCAGCATGAACGGCGAGAGCCCGAGGCCGATTCCGATCGCCGCGGTCGAGAGCGCGTCGACGAGGTGGTCGAGGTAGTAGCCGTAGGTCGGGCGCTCGATCCCGCGCACCCGGGCGAGCGTGCCGTCGAGGGAGTCGCCGACCCACTGCACGACGAGCAGCGCGCTGGCGACCCAGAGCCAGCCCCGACCGTCGTTGGCGAGCTGGTAGGCGACGGCCACCGCGATCGCGGCGGCGACCCCGATCGCGGTCATGTCGTCGGGCAGGATGCGCCGCGGCAGCTTCGCCGCCAGCCAGCGCAGGAACCGCTTCTCCGGGAGCGCGAGCAGAAAGCTCGCCTCCCGCTCGGCATGCACGGCTCCCCCAGCCTCCTCCAGCTCGGCCACGGAGGCGAGCATAGACCGGGCCGCCGCCATCCTCTATCGGTATAGTTGTTCTTACAACTATCGTCGCTGCAATCATCGAGGGCTAAGGAGCTACCAATGGACGTCGTATTTTTGATCGGGCGAATCCTCTTCGCCGCAATCTTCATCAGCTCGGGGCTGGCCCACTTCGCCAAGCGCGAGCAAATGGCGCCATACGCGCAGGCTCAGGGCGCGCCCTCGCCGATGCTCAGCGTCGTCGGAAGCGGAGCAATGATCCTGATCGGGGGCCTGCTCGTTCTGCTCGGCCTCTGGGCGGATCTCGGGGCGCTGCTGATCATCGCGTTCCTGATTCCGGCGGCTTTCCTCTTCCACGCCTTCTGGAAGGTCGAGGACCCGATGGAGGCGCAGGGCCAGCAGGCGCAGTTCTTCAAGAACATCGCGCTGTCGGGTGCCGCCCTGATCGTCCTCTACCTCTACTCGGAGCTCGGCGACGACGCCGGCCTGTCGCTGAGCGGACCGCTCTTCTTCGACTAGCGGACCTGCGCCGCTCGGGGCGCTCGGGACTAGACTGACCCTCGGTGGAGAGGACCCTGGGGAGGATCTGGATCTGGAGCGTCCTGGCGGCGGCTCTCGCGGCGCTGCTGCTCTACGCGGCCGGCCCGCCCTCCGCCGCCGCCGCCGAGGGCCAGACGCTGACCGCCAAGTCGAAGGACGGGGGCAAGCGGAAGATCCTGCGGGCGACGATCCGGCGCACGAAGTACGGCATTCCGCACATCCGCGCGAGGAACGTCGAGAGCGTCGCCGCCGGCTACGCCTACGCCTTCGCCCAGGACAACATCTGCACGATCGCCAGCGAGTACATCACCGTGGCGGGCAAGCGCTCCCGCTACTTCGGCCCCGACGAGGAGTGGTACTTCAGCGGCAACGGCTCGACCTACGAGAACACCGACGCGGACATCTATTTCGGCTGGGCCAAGGAGCAGAGGATCGCCCGCGAGCTCTCCGAGCTGCCGCCGCCGCTGGGGCCGAAGCGGGGGGTTCGCAAGGGAGTCAAGGGTTACGTCGCCGGCTACAACGCCTACCTCGCGGACGTCGGCCGCAAGGGGATCCCGGACCCCTCCTGTCGGGGCGAGAAGTGGGTGCGGCGGATCCGCCCGATCGACGTCTACCGACGCTTCTTCCAGCTCGGCATCCTCGCCAGCTCCGGCGCTGTCATCGACGGGATCACCCAGGCAGAGCCCGTCTCCCCGGCCGCGGCCGCGGCGGCAAACGCCTCCCGCGATCGCAGGCTGAAGAGCGGGAAGGGCCTCGAGCGCCTGCAGCCACAGGTCGGCTCCAACGCCTACGGGCTCGGCGGGGAGGCCACCAAGAACGGCCGTGGCCTCGTGCTCGGCAATCCCCACTTCCCCTGGAACGGCTCCGAGCGCCTCTACCAGGCCCAGCTGCAGATCCCGGGCAAGCTCAACGTCGAGGGCGCCAGCCTTTACGGGGTCCCGCTCGTCCTGATCGGCTGGACGAAGGGGCTCGCCTGGTCGCACACGGTCGCCACGGCCTGGCGATTCACCCCCTTCAGGCTCACCCTGCCGCCCGGGGACCCACACTCCTACATCGTCGACGGCGTGACGAAGCCGATGGAGGCGACCGAGGTCACCTTCAAGGCGAAGACCCCGGACGGCATGGAGGAGCGCTCGCACACGATCTACTCGACGGAGTACGGGCCGATGATCGACGATCTGGTCGGCATTCCGCTCCCCTGGACCGACGGCTCGGGCTACGCGCTCGGGGACGTCAACGCGTCCAACTTCCGCTACCTCAACCACTTCTACGAGAACAACTTCGCGCAGTCGGTAGGCGAATACGACCGGATCGAGCGCAAGTACCAGGGCCTGCCGTGGGTCAACTCGATCGCCGCCGACAGCGAGGGTCACGCGTACTACTCGATGCAGGGCTCGATCCCGAACGTGCCGGACGAGCTCGCGGCTCGCTGCAACACGCTCCAGGGGGCCTACGAGACGCTCGGCCTGCCGGTGCTCGACGGCTCGCGCTCCGACTGCAACTGGGAGAGCGATCCCGATGCCGTGGCGCCCGGGACGTTCCCGCCCGACGAGGTCCCGACCCTCTTCCGCGACGACTACGTCCACAACGGCAACGACAGCCACTGGCTGACCAACCCCGAGTCGCCGCTGACCGGCTACGACCGGATCATCGGTATCGAGCGGGCCGAGCGCAGCTACCGGACCCGCCTCGGCCTCGTCCAGATCGAGGACCGGCTCGACGGCAGCGACGGCCTGCCGGGCAGGCGCTTCGACCGCAAGAGCCTGCAGAAGGTCGCGCTGGGCAACCGCCAGTATCTGGGGGAGCTCTGGCGCAACCCCCTCGTCACCCTCTGCGACGCGGCACCCGGCGGGATCCTGCTCGGCTCGAATGGCCCCGTCGCCGTCGGGCCCGCATGCGACGTCCTCCGCGACTGGAACGTCCGCGACAACCTCGACTCCTCGGGGGCGATCCTGTTCCGCCGCTTCGCCTCGAACCTGCTCAACAACTTCCAGAGCGTCCCGACCGGGCTGCAGGGCGAGATCACGCCCGGGGCGGAAACCCTGTTCACGACCCCCTACTCGAACGCCGACCCCGTCCACACCCCGCGCGGCCTGAACATCGCCAACCCGCTCGTCGGCGGCGCGCTCGCCGACGCGATCGACGATCTCGAGGGGGCCGGGATCCCGCTCGGCGCCGGCCTCGGCGGCTACCAGTACTCGACTCGGGGCGGGCAGCGGGTCCCGATCCACGGCGGCCCCGGAGGCCTCGGCGTCTTCAATGCGATCAGCGCCCCCTGGAACGGGGAGGGCTTCGACGAAGTCGTCCACGGCTCGAGCTTCATCATGGCCGCGGAGTTCACCGGCGGCGCCTGCCCGGTCGACGCCGGCACGTTCGTCACCTACGGGCAGACCGAGAACGAGCGCTCGCGCCACGCCGGGGACTACACGCGGGCCTTCTCGAAGAAGCGCTGGAACGACGCGCCCTTCTGCAAGGAGGACCTGAAGCGCGCGACCCGATCGCTCAAGCGGGTCTCGATCAGGGCGCATCGCAAGCACCGGCGCTGAGCGAGCCGCAACGGCTCCTTCGCCCGCTACCTCAGCGCAGGCCGGCCCCCGCGGGCCCCTCTACGATTCGGGGATGCGGATTCCCGAGATCCTCGCGGGGCCCGAGCCCTGCTTCTCGTTCGAGTTCTTCCCGCCGAAGACGGACGAGGGGGTGGAGGCTCTCTTCGAGAGCGTCGCGGACCTCAATCGCCTGAAGCCGGGATTCGTCTCGGTCACATATGGCGCGGCGGGCTCCACGCGCGAGGGGACGGTGGAGGTCACGACCCGGATCAAGCGCGAGTACGGCATCGAGACGATGGCCCACCTGAGCTGCGTCGGGGAGACGATCGAGGGCCTCGAGGCGATCCTCGCGCGCTTCGCCGCGGCCGGGATCGAGAACATCCTCGCCCTCCGCGGCGATCCACCGCGGGGCGAGAGGGACTTCACCCCGGCGCCCGGCGGGCTGCGCAGCTCAGCCGAGCTGGCCGCGTTCATCCGCGGTCGCGAGCTCACGAGCGGCTTCGGCATCGGCGCCTCCTGCTTTCCCGAGATCCACCCCGAGGCCAAGTCCGCGGACGCCGACGTCGCCTTCCTCCGGGAGAAGGTGGAGGCGGGCGCGGAGTTCCTGATCAGCCAGCTCTTCTTCGACAACGAGGTCTACTTCCGCTGGCTCGCCGAGGTACGGGAGGCCGGGATCGAGGTGCCTGTGATCCCGGGCATCCTGCCGATCATCTCGCGCCAGGGCCTGCACAACTTCTGCAGCGTCTGCGAGGCCCGCATCCCGGAGCGGCTCGACCGCCAGCTTGCCGTGCTCGACGGCGACCCCGATGCCGAGCGCGCATTCGGGATCGCCTACGCGGCGCGCCAGTGCGAGCAGCTTCTCGCCGCCGGCGCGCCCGGCATCCACTTCTTCGTGCTCAACCGAGCGGTATCGGTGAAGGCCGTGCTCGGCGCGCTACAGGCAGCGCGGCCGTGGGATCGCGCCCGCGGCGAGGAGATCGAGGCGCTGCGGGCGGCGGGCTGAGGCGTGGAGTCGTTCAGCTACCGCGGGCACCGGATCGCCTATCGCACCTTCGGCGAGGGGGAGCGGGTGCTCGTGCTCGCCCATGGCCTGCTGATGAACGGCGGGATGTACGGGCGCTTCGCCCCCGAGATGGCGGCGCTCGGCAACCGCGTCGTCTGCATCGACCTGCTGGGGCATGGCGACTCGGACTCGCCGCCTGACCTCTCCCTCTACTCCATGGGCGGATTCGCCGACCAGATCGCGGGACTGCTCGACCATCTCAACGTCGATCAGGCGGTGGTCGGCGGAACCTCTCTGGGAGCCAACGTCTCGCTCGAGTTCGGGCTCGCCCACGCCGATCGCGCTCGCGGACTGTTCGTCGAGATGCCGGTCCTCGACAACGCCCTGGTCGCCGTGGCCATCGCCTTCACGCCGGTTCTGGTCGGCGCCCAGCTCGGGGCGCCGCTGCTCGGCCTCGTCGCCCAGGCGGCTCGGCGAATCCCGCGCAGCCACTACCTCATCGACATCGGCCTGGATTGGCTCCGTCGCGACCCGCGCAGCTCGGCGCGGGTGCTCCAAGGCCTCCTGCTCGGTCGGACCTGCCCGCCGCGCTCCGAGCGGATGCAGATCGAGGTACCGGCCGTGATCGTCGGTCATCCCTCCGATCCGATCCACCCTTTCAGCGACTCCGACGACCTCGCTCGCGAGATGCCGAACGGGCGCCTGGTGGATGCCAACTCGATCCTCGAGTGGCGGATCAGCCCCGGCCGGCTCAACCGCGAGCTCGATCGCTTCCTGAACGAGACCTGGTCGCCGCGGAAGGCCGGAGGGGCCGCGGCCGCGTAGGCTTCCTCGGGCCCGCCCGGGCCTTTGCCCGCGTGATTCGGGGCGATCGCGTCAGCTAGGGTTCCGCGCCGATGGCCAGCCGCAAGGAAGAGAAGGAGCGCCTGCGTCGCGAGCGCCTGGAGGCCGAGCGACGCGCCTCCGCCGACGCGCGCAAGCGGCTCATCCTCGGCTACGTCGTCGCCGGGATCCTGGCCCTGGCCGTGATCGGCGGCATTGTCTTCGCGATCTTCGGCGGCGGAGACGACTCCGGCGGGCAGGGAGAGGACACGGGGGAGAACGTCGATACGAGGTTCGGCGCCCTCCCCAAGGATCTGCCGGTCGACGAGAGGGTCGGCACTCCCCCGCCGGAGATCGTCAACGGCGACCTGGAGGGTGCTGCCGCGGAGGCGGGCTGCGACCTGCAGCTCGATCTGCCGGATGAGGGCAACGCCCACTTCACCGAGATCGACAAGGAGCCGGAGTACGAGACGAGCCCACCGACGTCGGGTGATCACTACTTCAATCCCACTGAGTCCGGCAGCGGGGCGCTCGCCGATGGCGCGTTCCTCGAGACGCCCCCCTTCAACCGGCTCGTCCACTCCTTCGAGCACGGCCGCGTGGCGGTCCAGTACAGCTCGGAGCTGCCGGAGGAGGACCAGTTGGCCCTCAAGGGCATCTTCGACACCAGTGGCGGGGGGGTCGACCTATTCCCCAACGACGAGATGCCCTACGACGTCGCCGTCACCGCCTGGACCCAGCTGCTGGGCTGCAAGACCTACGAGGGCGGGCCGACGCTCGACGCGATCCGCGACTTCCGCGAGGAGTTCCGCGGCCGCGGACCCGAGCCGGTCGAGTTCTGAGACTGAGCGGGCCTCCGCTCCGGCGGCGAGTGCGGGCTTGCAGGGCGCTGCCCTGGGTCACCCTCGACGATGGGAGCCTGAGAGCATCCCGATACTTCCTGGGCAGGGCCGTGTTACGGCCCCCTGTGAGGAGCTCCTAACCCGATGTTCGCCCGACGCTTGAGAATCGTCCTGCTGCTCGCGGCCAGCGCCGCCCTCGTCGTCGCCGTCTCGCCGGCGCTCTCGACCCAGCGCTTCGTCCCCGCCGCCGACGACTTCAGCCAGCCCGTCCCACCGGTGCAGCGGGTCGCGGAGCGCTCGCCCCGGCTCGCGCGCGTGGCGGAGCGGCAGAACGGCTACGGCGCCGAGGGGCGCGTGCTCTATCGGAGCGCCCCGGTGCGCGCGCCGCACCGATTCGACCTGGTGGGCGTCGCGGGAGAGACTCACGCGCTCGAGTTCCGGGCGCGCGAGGACGGCGAGGCGTGGAGCGACTGGGTCGAGACCGACAACGGCGACCCCGTCTACACCGGTGGGGCCACCGACGTCCAGGTTCGCAGCCGCGGCGTGCCGATCGAGGGGCGACTTCACTACGTCAACGTGAGCGGTGACGAGACGACCGCGAGCGGGCTGCTGACCAGGCTGCGCTCCGGCGTCAACTCCGCCGTCGTCTCGCTGCTCGGGACCCCGGAGGCGAGCGCCTCATCGCCGCGCCCGGCGTTCATCGGACGCTCGGAATGGGGAGCGAACCGGTCGAAGGGAGGCTGCCAGCCGCGCCAGAAGCCGGACCTCGGAAAGATCAAGGCGGGGGTGATCCACCACACCGTGTCCACCAATACCTACTCCGAGGCCGAGGCGCCCGGGATCGTGCTCGGCATCTGCCGCTATCACCGCAACGGCAACGGCTGGGACGACATCGGCTACAACGCGCTGGTCGACCGCTTCGGCAACCTCTACGTCGGCCGCGCCGGGGGGATCAGCAAGCCCTTGGTGGGCGCCCACACCGAGGGTCACAACTCGCAGACGACCGGCGTCGCGACGATCGGGGACCACTCCTCGCTGAAGGCCAACTCGGCGACCCGCAGGTCGCTGATCCGCTACCTCGCCTGGAAGCTCGACCTCGCCGGCGTCGATGCGACCGGCCATACCCGCCTGCTATCGGCCGGGGGCTCGACCAACCGGACCCCCGAGGGCAAGCGGATCAGGGTCAAGCCCGTGCTCAGCCACAGCGACACGAACTACACGGAATGCGCCGGCGCGGCTCTGCGCAAGCAGATCGGCTCGATCAGACGGTCGGTGCAGCGGCGGATCGACCGCTTCGCGGGCGGGGACTCGGGAGACGGCTCCGGCGGATCGGTCCCCGGCGCCTAGGGCTGGGCGGGGGCGCGGTAGAGCGGGAAGAACCCGGCGCTCGATCGGCCCCGTGAGAGCTCCTCGTAGGCGGCAGGGTCGCAGATCAGCTCGTGGGTGCGGAAGGCCAGCTCCCGATTGGCGAAGCCCCGCTTGAACTCCTCGAGGCCGTCGCCCGGGGAGAGCCCGCCTCCGAGGTTGAGCGGCAGCCCGAGGTCGTCCGCGAGGTCGTTGGCGGCCACGATCAGGTTCTTCGAGGGGGCGCGGCGCCGGTGCGCATCGGCGGTTCCCGAGAGGTAGTAGTGCAGGAAGCCGTCGCTGCGCACGGCAAGCGCCGCCGCGGCGATGTCGCCATCGGGCCCGCGAACCTCGACCAGCCAGGAGAGCGGCGAGGCGAGGAGCGTCTCGAAGTAGTCGGCGTCGAAGAAGTAGTGCTCGGCGGCGCTCACCGCGTGCATCGTGTCCGTGTAGACGGCGAGGAAGTCGGCGAGGTGGGCATCTGACGCCGTGGGGCCCTCCAGGCGCATGGCACGGTATCCGGCGGAGTCGTTCTTGCGGATCTGCTGGCGATCGCTCATCCGCGACTTGCGCGGCAGCTCGGGATCGGAGAGAAGGACAAGTGAACGATCGGTCCCCCCGAGGAAGGCCGAGGGGTCGCCGAGGCGGTCGCGCACGAAGACGCTGACGAGCCCCGACTGGCCCAGATCGACCTCGGCTGGATCGATGGGATCCCCGCTGACCTTCGCGCCGGGGTAGGAGTAGGGGGAGATCGCGTCGCTCCGCGTTGCGCCCGGGATCGAGCGGACGAGCAGGGGCACCGCCGCGGATCCTCCCTCGCCGCGGACCAGCAGGGTGTGGGTGCAGCCCTCAGCCTCGAGAAACTCCCGACTGCGGAAGAACTCGTCCTCGACCGCCGCCTCGCCGCGGTCCTCGATCAGCTCGACGGTGGCGATAAGCCGTCCTCGTCCCGCCAGCGCTCCCGCCAGTCCGCCGCGGTGATTCCCCAGACCTCGCAGTCGACCAGGGTCCCGTCGGGGCGGCGGATGTGCTCCCGCATCGTGCCCTCGTGCTGCCAGCCCTGCCAGGTGACGGCCTTCTTCGCCGGGATGTTGAAGGCCGGGATCCGGCCGTAGACGCGATGGGCGCTGAACTCCTCGAACGCCTTCGCGACCGTCAGGCGCTCCGCCTCCCGGCCCACCCCCTTTGCCCCGGGCGGATCCCCGATCAGCGCGCCGAGCTCCGGCGCGGTCTGGCGGAACAGGCCGTAGAGCGCGGTGAAGCCCACGGGCTCGGCGCGCCCTTCGACCTCGATCGCCCACTTGCGGTCGTCGCCCTCGGCGGCGACCGCCGCGGCGGTCCACCCCTCGGCGTTCTCGCGGCTGAACGCGGCCCGCGTCTCCATCAACGACGAGATCGCGTCGGCATTGTTGAACCAGCGATGCACGGCGGCGGCGTCCTCCTGCCGGAACGGGCGAATCCTGACCTCGACCTCCGAGCCACGCATCGCGCTGACTCTACCCCGGGTCCAGGCCCTGACCATTGACGATCTGGACGATCGTGCGGGCGAGGATCCTCAGGTCCAGTCGCAGTGATCGGTGCTCGACGTACCAGTTGTCGAGCTCGATCCGCTCCGCCCAGGAGATCCCGAGGCGACCGTTGATCTGCGCCCAGCCGGTCATGCCGGGGCGAACCGCGTGGCGGCGGTGCTGATCGGGATCGAAGAGCTCCACCTGGGAGGGAATGGTGGGTCGCGGGCCGACGATCGCCATCTCCCCGCGTAGGACGTTGACGAGGTTGGGCAGCTCGTCGAGCGAGGTCCGGCGCAGGAAGCGGCCGATCCGCGTGACCCGGGGATCGTCGGCGGGAACCGCCGTCCCCACCCCGACGGGATCGCTGCCGGCCCTCATCGTCCGCAGCTTCAGGAGCTCGAACTCCTCCCCCCCTCTGCCCACACGGCGCTGCCTGTAGATCGCGGGACCCGGGGCCTCGAGCCTGATCAGGACCAAGAGGAGAACCGTCACCGGGGCGCTCAGCAGCAGGACGGCGGCGGCGGCCAGCACGTCGAAGGCCCGAGGCAGGCCGGGCGGCGCGGCGGCGTAGGGGTCCTCGGCGCTCATCGCGTGCCCTCCGAGCTCTCCCAGGCGGCGGGGGGGCCGTTGCGCCAGCGGTCCCAGCAGCCAAGGGCGATCGAGGCCGTGACCACCACGTAGTAGCGCGGGAGGCGAGCCGCGCGCCACGGCAGGAGGTCCGCCGCGGCGGCCAGGGCAAAGGTGCCCGCCTGCACCGCGAGCGCCATCCGGTAGATCCGCCCCCGCCCGAGCAGCGTCAGGTTCGAGGCGAGGGCGGCGAGGTGAAGCAGCGGGCTCGCGTAGCGAAGCACGCGATGGGAGAGGACCTCGAAGGCGTAGAGCGGGCCATATCCCCGCGGGTCCCACATCCGGTCCGCCCAGACGATGTCGGGGATGCCGACCATCATCCGCCGCTTGCGCGCGAACTCCCCCTCGATCGAGGGGACCATCTTCTCCTCGGCCCGGGCGGCGGGGACATAGACCGAGCGCCAGCCGTCCTTGCGCAGCAGGAACGGGAGGGAGAGGTCATGGCTGCGGGAGGGAGCCAGGAAGCGGTAGGCGCCGCGGCGGACCGCGTAGATCCCGCCGTTGCCGGCGGTGATTCCCCCGGCCCGCGACTCGAGCTCGCGGACCCACATCTCATAGCGCCAGTAGGCGCCCTCCTCGTTGTCCCCGTCGGGGTCGAGGAAGCGCACCTGCCCGCATGCGCAGCCGACGCCGGGGTCATCGAAGGCGCCGACCAGCGCCCGCAGTGCGGCCGGCTCCCAGCGGGCGTTCGCATCGCTGAAGGCGACGATCTCGCCGGAGGCCCGCTCGACCGCGGCGTTCTGGGTGGCCATCTTGCCCTGGCGGGGCAGCTCGAGGATCAGATCGGCGCCGGCCTCCCGCGCGAGCTCCGCCGTCCGGTCGGCGGAGCCGTCGGAGGCGACGATCAGCTCGAGGCGCTCGCGCGGATAGTCGAGCGCGAGAGCGTCGGCGACCTTCGCGGCGATCACCTCCTCCTCGTCGAAGGCGGCGACGATCAGCGAGACGCGCGGCGGCCGGCCCGCCTTGGCCGGGGGCTCGGGACGCGGCCCGCGCAGGCGCTCGAGCGCGGCAAGCGCCAGGGGATAGGTGAGGTGGGTGTGGACAAGGGCGCTCGCCGAGCCCCAGAAGATCCACGCTGCAGGTCTGCTGGCTCGCATCGGCCGGGGATTATCGGCGGCCGGCGCCGAGGTGGCGGTAGAGCTCGAGGGTGCGGCGGGCGATTGCGGGCCAGCCGTACTCGCCCTCGACCGCCCGCCGCGCGGCCGCGGCGAGGGCCTCGCGCTCCGGGGCACTGGCGATCAGCTCCCCGAGGGCGGCCGCGAGGGCGGCCGGGTCGCCGGGCGTGACGAGGCGCGCGGCGCCGCGGCGGCCGATCTCCGCGAATCCGCCGACGTCCCCGAGGATCATCGCCTTGGCGAAGGCGAGACCGGTGTAGAGGACCCCGGACTGCTCGATCTCGCGGTAGGGCAGCGCGAGGACGTCGGCGCGCTCCATCAGCGCCGGGATCTCGGGGTCGGAGATGAAGCGAGGCAGGAACCTGACGGTCCCACCCGCCCGGCGAGCCAGCTCGCGCAGCGGCTCGATCGGCATCCGCGGCATCCCCGCGATCCAGAGCTCGGCGCCCTCGATCCGGGCGAACGCCTCGAGCAGCGTGTCGACCCCCTTGTAGGGGCGCAGCAGGCCGAAGAACAGGACCACCGGCCCCTCCACCGCCGCCAGCTCGGCCGGCAGCGGGGTGGGGTGCGGGAGGCGGGTCAGGTAGTCCATCGGCCCGTGGGGGATCACCCGCAGGAGGTCTGGGTCGATCCCCGCCTCCTCTCGCAGGCGCTCGGCGGCAAGCTCCGTGTGGACGACGACGGCGTCGAACGACTCGAGCAGCCGTCGACGCCGCGCCATCGCGCGCGCCTGCCCCGGCCTTGGGAGCGGCGCGTGCAGGGTGAAGACGCGAGGTCGGCCCGGGCGGCGCGATCCGAGGAGGTGGCGATCCAGATCCGGCACGGTCAGCCATTGCCAGTGCACCACGTCGGCCCCGGTGAGCCGGCGGCGCGCGCTCAGCATGCCCACGCCGTGCTCGAGCGCCTTCACGGGCAGCCGCAACCGTGAGCCGAGCTCCATGCGGGTGCTGCGCCGGTAGAAGGCCTCGACGACGGAGTAGCCCTCGGGCTCGGGAACCGGCCCGTAGAGGAAGCGCCCGGTCAGCAGCTCGACGTCGGCGCCGGCGCGAGCGAGCGCGGCCGCGAGCGAGCGGTCATAGGGAGGGGTGAACGCCGAAGCGTCCACGAGGGAGACCCGTAGCGGCGTCATGGGCGACGATTGTCGCGGTGGAGCTCTCCTACTGCATCGTCAACACCGACGGCCACGAGCACCTGGGCCGCTGCCTGCGCTCGATCGTCGCGACCCATCCCGAGAACGTCACCCACGAGATCCTGCTGCTCGACAACGCGTCCTCCGACGGCTCGGTCGAGCTGGCGCGGGAGCTCGCCGCCGCGGACCCGAGCCTGGCCGCGGGGCTACGCGTGATCCGGCTGGAGCGGCGGCGGGGCAAGGCGGAGAACGACACCCTTCTGCTGCAGGAGGCTCGCGGCGAGCTCTGCCTGCTCCTCAACGAGGACACCGAGCTGCTCCCCGGCGCGACCGCCGCGCTGCTCGAGGCGCTGCGGGCGGACGCTCGCGCCGCCGCCGCGGGGGCGCAGCTCCTCGACCCCTCCGGGGCGCCCCAGCCATGTGCCTGGCGGCTGCCCGGAGTCGGGACGGCCCTCGCGCAGGTTCTGCTCCTCCACCGGATCGTGGTCACCCAGAGCGGCGGGGCGGAGACGAGGCGGGTCGGATGGGCGCAGTCGGCAGCGCTCATGCTGAGGCACGCGGCGGCCGCGGAAGTCGGCTATCTGGACGCCGACTTCTTCGTCTACTCGGACGAGACCGACCTCTGCAAGCGCCTCGGCGACGCCGGCTGGGGAACCCTCTACGTGCCGGCCGCGCGCGCGATCCACCACGAGCAGCTCTCGAGCGACCGCGCCGCGGGTTCGCGCCGGGTGGTCGAGTTCCACCGCAACCGCGACCTCTACATGCGCAAGCACCACGGCCCGCTTGCGGCGGCGGCCGTCCGGCTCCTCACCTCGGTCTCCTATCTGCCCCGGGCTCTCGCCGCACTCGTCCTGCCCGGCCACGACCCACGCTGGTATCTCACCCACGCCGCCAAGGCGCTGCATCCGAGCGGAGAGGGCCTGCGGGAGCTCGCCGAGCGGGCCGAAACCGGCGCGGCGGAAACGGCGCCTCCCTAGAGTTCGGGTGGATGACGACCAACGTCCGCAAGCTTGCGATCGCGCTCCTCGGCGCGCTGTTGCTCGTCGCCCTCGGCGCCGCATCCGCCCCGGCCCAGGGGCCCCCGAGCCCCGGGGCATCGCCGCCGGGCGCCAACGACTTCTCCTGCAAGCCGACGAAAGGGCACACCCGCCCGATCGTCCTCGTCCACGGGACCGGCGGCGACATGACGGTTTCCTGGAACCTGATCTCCCCGACCCTTGTCGACGACGGCTACTGCGTCTTCGCCCTCGATTACGGCAACCGGGGGACCGGGCCGATCGAGGACAGCGCCGCCCAGCTCGGCGATTTCATCGACCGGGTGCTTGCGGCCACGGGCGCTCGGAAGGTGGCCATCGTCGGCCATTCGCAGGGCGGGATGATGCCCCGCTACTACATGAAGTTCCTCGGCGGGAGGCGAAAGGTGGCGGAGCTGGTCGGCCTCGTGCCCTCGAACCACGGGACCACGAGCCCGGGCGCGCTGCTCCTCCCGGGATGCGAGGCATGCCGCCAGCAGGCGGCGGGCTCGGAGTTCCTGCAGAAGCTGAACGCCGGCGACGAGACGCCCGGCAAGCGGATCTCCTACACCCAGATCACCACCCGCTTCGACCAGATCGTCATCCCCTTCACCTCGGCGTTCCTGCGAGGCCCGAAGACCACCAACGTGGTCCTCCAGGACGTTTGCCCCGCCAACCGCACCGAGCACATCGGGATCATCTACGACCGCGTCGCGGTCGAGTTCGTCGAGAACGCGCTGCACCGCCAGGGCCGGGCGGCGAATCCGGACTTCCGGCCGCGCTGCTAGCTCCTGGACCTCAGGGGAGGCCGCCGCGGTCCTCGTCGCGGGACTCGGCCTCCGCCAGGCTCTCCGGACCCCTCCTCCCCTGGCCCCTCGCCGCCGTACGCAGCGCAGCGGCGATCGCCTCCCGCTCGCCGCGGTCGACGACTCCGCCGAACCAGAGCAGCGGCGGGTAGGCGAGCCAGAGCGCGGCCCTCGAGAGCAGGCCGGCTGCGCCATCGGTGGGCAGCAGGAGCTCCCCCCCGACGACGAGCGCCGCAGCGACTGCGGTGATCACCGCGAGCCGGCCCCATTGCCAGGGGACGGGGAAGATCCGCTGGGTGACGAAGCCCAGCAGCGCGTTGACGATCAGGTAGGAGACGACGAGCGCCACCCCGGCGCCGACGATCCCGTAGGGGGGGACGAGCAGCAGGTTGAGCGCGACGTTGGCGATCGTGGCGACGACCGTCACGGGAAAGCTCAGCCCGGTGCGCCCGGTGCGGCCGAGGATCACGACGAGCGCCAGGTAGATCCCATAGAGAGCGGCGCCCAGGGCGAGCGGACCGACGACCTCGTAGGAGTCGAAGAACTCCGGTGCCGCGAGCAGCCGGACGATCCAGCGCGCCTCGAGCCACATGCCGACGACGATGAACGCGCAGAGCGCCGTGAAAGCGGTCAGCACGGCCGCGTAGGCGCGCCGAGCCTCCTCGTCGTCGGTGATCGAGTAGGCGAGCGGCGGCCAGGCGAGCTGAAAGCCGCGGACCACCACCTGGATCGCCTGGCTGAACTTGAAGGCGAGGGCGTAGAGGCCGAGCTCGGCGGCGCCGACGTAGCGGATCAGGATCACCCGGTCGATGAACTGCAGCGAGTAGAGGGAGAGCTCGGCCGGCATCGTCGGCAGGCCGAAGCGGAGCATGCGCCCGAGCAGGGGCCGATCCGGGCGCAGGCTGAGTCGGCGGCGCTCGCTCACGGCGAGCCAGAGCACGAACGGGATGCCCGACGCGTAGCTCCCGATCAGGAGGCCCCGCGCTCCCTCCCCCTCCAAGACCACCAGCCAGACGGTCAGCGGGATCGCGACGAGGACGTGGGCGATCGTGAAGAGGAAGTACATCCGCGCCCGCTCGTCGAGGCGAAACAGCGAGACCAGGTACTCGTACAGGGTCAGGATCCAAAGGCCGCCGATCGAGATTCGAACGAGGTCGGCTGGAACCTCGTCGGAGAGCAGGTCGGCGATCTGCGGCGCGAAGGGGAGCGCGATCAGCGCCGCGAGGGTGCTCAGCCAGAAGATCGCCGCGAAGCCGGAGGCGATGACCCGATCGCCGCGCTCCTCGGGCAGGTAGAAGAAGCGCAGGAGCGCCTCGATCAGGCCGAAGCGGACGACGATGCTCGCGGTCACCACGGAGGTGAACAGGAGCTCCGCGACGCCGTAGTCGTCGGGGTCGACGTAGCTCGTGTAGAGCGGCAGCAGGGCGACCGCGAGGATCTTCGAGACAATGCTCGCGGCCGAGTAGGCCGCCCCCGTGGTCGCGAGCCGGCGCAGGTAGTCGAGCATCGGGACTCCTGCTCAGGCGGGCTGGGCGCCGCCGGTCGCGTTCGGAGGTCGCCGGGTCGCCGGAGCGAGCGCCGCCATGGCAACCGCGAGCACCGCCCAGGTGATCGGATCGGTGAGGAAGGCCGCATAGCCGATGCTGTGGACCACCATCACCGCGTAGACGGCGAGCAGGGCCGCGGCCATCGGCGCGCCGGAGGCCGGGCCTCGGAGGCGAAGGCCGGCGGCACTGAGCAGGCCTCCGACCGTGACTGCGAGCAGCGCCGCGTAGGCGAGCAAGCCGACCGCCCCCTGCTCGGCCGCCACCGTGACCGGCTCGGTGTGGCTCTCGACCGCGATCCCGCGCCCCCCTCCGAAGCGCTCCTTGAACTCGGCCGGAAAGCTGCCCGACCCCGTGCCCACGAGCGGCGCGTCGGCGGCGATCTCCAGGCCGCCGTCGATTAGCCCGCTGCGGCCATTCGACTCGTCGCTGAGGCCACCCCCCGCGATCAGCGTCACGGAGGCGAGCAGCGCCAATCCTGCGGCCAAAGCGGCCACGGCGCCGGCGGCGAGCCCGAAGCGGGCAGCGACGAGGACGATCGCGCCGGCAATCAGGGCGATCGTGCTCGTCTGCGAGTAGGTCACGACGAGGGGCGCGAGCAGGACGACGAAGATCCCAGACGCGATGAGCTGCTCGCGGCGATCGCGAACCGAGGCGACGACCGTCGCGAGGACGATCATGGTCACGGCCAGGTAGCGGCCAAGGATGTTCGGGTCCCAGAAGAGCGAGTTGACGCGAAAGTAGGCGTGGGCCTCGTTGCCCGAGATCAACTTGTCGTTCCAGAAGAGCTCACCGCTCGCGTATTGAAAGCCCGCGATCGCGGCGAAGACCAGCGCCTCGGCGGCGAGCACCCAGATGACCGCGCGCAGGGTCGAGCGCTCCCATCGAACCTCGCCGAGCAGGAAGAAGAGCGCGGCGAAGGGGGCGAGGAAGAACGCGACATCCTCACCGGCGGGCGAGACGTCGTCGGCCGGGCCGGCCCCCAACGCGTAGATCCCGACGAAGGCGGCGAGAGCCACCCCGATCCAACGCAGCCACCCCGAGGCGGGGGCGGACGGCAGCGGCTCCTCGCTGAGCCAGGCCGCGAGGACGCCGGCGGCGATCAGCCCGTAGAGAGGCAGGAGGAGGTTCGCCGGCTCGCCGCCCCCGCCGAGGTCGAGCGGCACCCGAAACGGCAGAGCACCGATCAGCAGCGGAGCGAGCAGCGACGGCCGGCGCCGGATGCAGAGAGCCACGACCGCGATCACGATCGCGACGAGCAGGAGCGCCGCGACGAGGAGCGAGGGTCGCTCGCGCAAATCGACCAGCCGCGCGCTGCCCCAGTTGTCGGCAATGACGAGGACCGGCGCCAGAGCGAGCGCGCCGCTGAGCGCGGCCAGCCGCACCCGCCGCGACAGCGGCAGCAGCCCGGCCACCGCCCCCGCCGCGCAGAGCATCGTCCCGGCCCAGAGCAACGGCTCGCCCATCAGCCGGCGGCGGGGGGCAGGACCCGGATCCTCCCCGGCGGCCGGATGTCGCGGCCCTGGCCGTCCAGCACGACGCGGAGGGCGTAGCGCCCGGGCGGCGCCGGTCGCCCGTCGTCGGAGAGGCCGTCCCAGGAGAGCTCCTGGCGACCGGCGGGAAGCTCCGCATCGAGCGCGAGTGCCCGCACCGGCTCACCGGAGGAGTCGATGATGAGCACGTCGGCGGAGCCCTCGGGACGGGTCAGCGTGAACGCGACCTCCGCGTCGGCGCCCGGCGCGAGCCTCGGCGAGAGGGTGACGGTGTTGACGATATCGTCGCCGGCGCGGGCCGCTCGCGTGATGGCGAAGGCGGCCACCGCCAGCAGCGCGAGCGCGAGGAGGAGCACGGCGCCGAGCGAGTCCCCGCCGCCCCTGCGGAGGCCCATTTCGCTCAACCCTTGCCGTTCGGCGAGCGGACTCGATCCTCGCCCGCGATCACAACGACGTCGGCGCCGTTCGCCGCCGCCTCGGCCTCCTGGTCGAAGGGCTGGACGATCGCGATGTCGAGCTGCCTCGCCACCGCATTTCCCGCCAGCTTGGCGTCCTCGGCGTAGCGGACGACGCTCTGCTGCGAGGTCTCCGATGCGGCGTCGGTCCCCTCGACCGTGAAGCCGGAGGCCTCAACGCCGTCGGCGACCTCTCCCGCGAGGCCGGCCGATCTGGAAGCGTTGACGACGACCACCTCGACCCCGGCTCGGTCGACCGCCGGCCTCGGCCCCTCATCGCCGGAGTCGGCGCGGAGCAGGAGGCCCGCGGCGACGAAGATTCCCGCGGCGACGAGCAGGGCCAGTAGCGAGAGCACGAGGGGATGGCGGGGGCCCCGCTCGACCACGCGGCGCCAGAAGGGCGTGTGGGGATCGAGGGCGGCCTGCTCAGCGGTCCCGATGCGCGTCAGGGCTGGCCGCTCCGACGTGACCCGCTCGGCCGCCGTCATCGGCCGCCGCGGGCCCACGGCAGGGGGCGCGCCTGTGGCAGCGGTCGCGACGCGGTCGCCAGGATCGCCCGCCTGCGGGCGGAGCTCCTGCCACTCGAGCAGGCGTTGGACCTCGCGACGCTGAGCGATGTAGAGCGGCAGGAGCAGGAGCAACCCGACCAGCGCCAGCAGTGCCGCCGCGCCGGCGAGCGGGATGACGAGGTCGGGACGGAGCAGGGGCTCCACCGCGAGCGGGAGCACGGCCGGCCCCATCAGGTCGCGGGCGCTGCCACTCAGACGCCCCCGTCGTCCTGGCCGATCACCAGCGCGAGGGGAGCCTCCCCGGAGAGCTCCTCGATCTCCGGAGTCACCGGCTCGAGCTCGGTCTCGCCGAGCAGCTCCTCGAGGTCCGCGGACAGCTGCTTCGCATCCGACTTCGCGCCGTCGGAGAACATCACGACGCTGGCGGGGAACGAGCTGGTCGTCTCGATCTGGCCGACGTCATATCCCGCCGAGCTCACGTCCTTGGAGACCCGCTTGGCGATCCCGACCACCCCGACGCCGCCCTCGGGCGGCGCGGTCCCGTTCAGCACCGCGACCTCGATCCCGCCCGAGGTCCCCTCCCCCTCCACCCCGGCCGTCGCCTCGGGGGAGGCTTCGTCGTCGGAGCCGAGCAGGCCGAAGCCGCTCGTGGCGATGCCGACTCCGACGAGCACCGCGACGAGCGCGGCAATCAGGATCCGCGGATCGAAGGGCATGCGCCGGTCGACCTCCTCGTAGCGGACCGCCAGCTCGCCGCGAGCGCGCTCGAGCCGGCTCGGGCCCGCCGGTGCCCCGGCCTTGGAGCCGAGGGTCGTCGCGCCGCTGCCGGCCGCGGCCACGCGCTCCTCCTCCGCCACGGCGCGCTCCGGGGCGCGGCCCGCCCAGTCGCGCAGCCGCCGCAGGTGGCGAGCCTGCTGGAAGGTCAGGAACGCAAGCACGGCCACGCCGCCGAAGGCGACGAAGCCGAGAATGGCGCCGATCTCCTTCAGCAGGCTCATCGTCAGCGCGGGATCTTAGAGCGGCGGGGGGCCGCTCCGGGGGCCGGGCGGGGGACCCTCAGCGCGGTTCGGCGAGGCTCCTCGCGCCGTCGCGGCCGAGGCCCGCGTCGATCACCTCGACGACGCGGCGGGCGAGATCGGTCTCGTCCCCCGCCTCGACCAGCTCGCTCAGCTCCCGCAGCGTCGCCTCGAGCCGGTCGGGGTCGAGCGGCAGCTCGCGGACCGCTCGCACGATCCGCGGCTCCGCCGTGGGCTCCGATCGCTCCCCCTCGGAGAGCAGGCGCTCATGGAGCTGCTCGCCCGCTCGCGGCCCGGTGAACGCGATCGGGATGTCCGCGTCGGGCTCGTAGCCCGCGAGGCGGATCATGTTGCGCGCGAGGTCGACGATCTTCACCGGCTCGCCCATCTCGAGCACGAAGACGTCGCCGTCGCCGCCGAGGTCGGCCGCCCGGATGACGAGCTGCACGGCCTCGGGGATCGTCATGAAGTAGCGCGTCATCTCCGGATGGGTGACCGTGACGGGGCCGCCCCGCTCGATCTGGGAGCGGAAGATGGGCACGACGCTCCCGGAGGAGCCAAGGACGTTGCCGAAACGGACGCTGACGAAGTTGGTGGTCGGGTAGCGGGCGGCGGCGGCGCGGACGATCGCCTCCGCCATCGCCTTCGAGGAGCCCATTACAGTCCGCGGGTCGACCGCCTTGTCGGTTGAGATCAGGACGAAGCGCGCCGCGCCGGAGGCCGCCGCGGTCTCGGCCGTGATCCGGGTGGCGAGCGCGTTGTTGCGGACCGCCTCCAGCGGGTTCGCCTCCATCAGCGGGACGTGCTTGTAGGCGGCGGCGTGGAAGACGACGTCCGGCTTGAAGCGCTGCATCACCTCGAGCATCCGGTCGGCCTCCTTGCAGTCGGCGAGCACGGACTCGACACGGCTGAAATGCCGCTCGGAGACCAGCTCCCGGTCGATCTCGAAGAGGTTGTCCTCCGCCTGGTCGAGAAGGACGAGCAGGCGCGGCTCGACGCGCGCGATCTGGCGGGCGAGCTCGGCGCCAATCGAGCCGCCGGCTCCGGTCACGAGGACGATCCGGTCGCGAAGGTAGCTCCCCACGCGGTCCAGCTCGATGACCACGGGGTCGCGGCCGAGGACATCCTCGACCTGGACCTCGCGAAGCTGGCGGGTGAGCTGGACGCCGCCGCGGAGGAGCTCGAACACCGTCGGCAGGGTGCGAACGCGGATTCCCCGCTCGCGGCAGGCCGCAACCACCTTGCCGCGCAGGGCGCCCGGCGCCGAGGGGATCGCGATCACGACCTCCGCCGGCTTGAGCCGGTCGAGCATCGAACCCAGCTCGTCTGTCCCCCCGAGCACCTTGAGGCCCAGCAGCCGCATCCCGCGCTTGCGCCCGTCGTCGTCCACGAAGCCGATCGGGTTGCCGAGCTCGGGGTTGAGGCGGAGCTCACGGACGACCATCTGACCGCCTGAGCCGGCGCCCACGACGAGCACGTCGTCACGCTTGGAGCGGCGGCCGAGGGTTCTCATTCGCCGCTCGACGAAGAAGAACCGCACGACGCTGCGGGCGGTCACGAGCAGGCCCAGGGTGAAGACGAAGTCGAAGATCATCACCGAGCGCGGCAGCGGGCTCGAGAACGGCTTGGCGATCACGAAGATCGCGATCAGCGCGGCGGTGGCCACCGCGCAGGCGCGAAGCACCGACCAGATGTCGCCGAGGTTGAAGTAGCGCCACCACTTCTGGTGGAGCCCGAACAGGCCGAAGACGGCGGCCTTGCCGAAGGCGACGAAAACGATCGACCCCGCGAGCATCTCGACGTAGCGGTCGGGGATGCCGCCGGGCTCGTCGATGAAGCGGATCTCGAAGGCGAGGTAGAAGGCCAACGCGGCCAGCGCCCCGTCGACGAGCAGCTGAAAGATGCGGTGCCGGAGCACCGGCGCGCGCAGCCGGCTCATGGGGACAGGGTAGAGTCCCGGTCAAGCTCGCGACGGCCCAAAAGCCGCTTCGCAAGCGCCCTTCCGATGCCTGCGGCCGCGCTGACCATGACCGCCTCGATCACCGACCCGATCGTCGACGTCGCGGTCGACTTCATCGACTCGGTGGGGCTGATCGGCGTCTTCGTCCTGATGACCCTCGAGAGCGCGTGCGTGCCGATCCCGAGCGAGGCGACGATGCTCTTCGCCGGCTTCGCCGTCTCCGAGGGTGACATGACCCTGGTGGGGATCGTCGGCGCCGGGGTTTTCGGCAACCTGATCGGCTCCTGGATCGCCTGGGCGGCCGGCTACTACGGGCGGGTCGAGCTGCTCGAGAAGAACAAGCTGATCCACATCAACCCCAAGCACCTCGCCGCCGCCGATCGCTGGTTCGCCGCCCGTGGCGACGCGACCGTCTTCTGGACCCGGATGCTGCCGATCATCCGTACCTTCATCTCACTGCCGGCCGGCGTGGCTCGCATGCCCTTCTGGCGGTTCACGCTCCTGACGCTCGCCGGCTGCGTCCCCTGGGTGCTGGCCCTCGCGCTGATCGGCCGCTCGGTCGGGGACCGCTGGACGGAGTGGCAGGACAAGCTCCACTACTTCGATTACCTCGTCGCCGCGCTGATCGTGGTGGGGATCGCCTACCTGCTGCTCAAACGGCGGCGGGGAGGGGGCGGCGAGCGTCCCGCTGCCGATCGGGCCGTCTGAGCCGATGCGGCTTCGTGGCCGGCGTCGCGCGCGCGGGCTGAGCCCCGGTCGAGCGGCGGTCCTCGGCGTGGTCCAGGGGCCGACCGAGCTGCTGCCCGTTTCGAGCTCGGCGCACCTGCGCATCGTTCCCTGGCTCCTCGGCTGGGACCTCGACGAGATCAGCGCGACGGACCGCAAGACCTTCGAGGTCGCCGTCCACGGCGGGGCGGCGATGGCGCTGCTGATCGGCCAGCGCGGATTGATCGCCGACGAGCTGCGCCAGCTCGACCGGCGGCGGCTTGCCGTGATCGCGCTCTCGTTCCTGCCGGCGGTCGCCGCGGGGCTGGCGCTCGAGGACTGGATCGACCGGCGGCTGGGCGGTCCGCGGGCCACCGCGGCCGGGCTGATCGCCGGCTCGGTGGCAATGGTCGTGGCCGACCGCGCGCCGCGCACCCGCGGGGCCGGAGAGGCGAGAGCGGGCGACGGGCTCGCGATCGGGCTGGCGCAGGCGGCGGCGCTGGCGCCGGGCGTCTCGAGGAACGGCTCGACCCTGGCGGCGGCGCGAGCGCGCGGCTTCGGTCGCGCCCAGGCCAACCTGCTCTCGCGGACGGTCGCGCTCCCGGTGATTACCGCCGCGGCCGCCCGCAAGGCGATCGGCCTGCGCGGGCGGCGGGTGGAGCCGTCGCTTGCGGCATCGGCAACGGTGGGGGTCGGGGTCGCCTTCGCCTCGACCCTCGCCTCCCAGGGGCTGATCCGCGTGGTCGAGCGCGACCGCGCCCTCTGGCCCTACGCCGCCTACCGCGTCGGGTTGGCGGGCCTGATCCTGTGGAAGGCGCGCGGGTAGACAGGCCGGGCTGCTCCCCGGACGCCGTGCGATTGGCGGCTCGCGGCCCAATCTGGGCCGCTTTGGACCAATCGCGAACGATCCCCGCGCGGACGATCCCGTTGTAGGCGTCTTCATCCTCGATGCCCTCTCCGGCTAACGCTCGTCCGTCGCGACGGCCCCTGACCGCCGCGTCCGGTTGAATCAGCGGCGGCAGTGAGCCAGGACGCCTACACCCGCGCCGGGGTCAGCCAGCGACACGCCGACGCGGCCGTCGCGGCGCTTCTCTCCCACCTCTCGCGGATCGAGACCGGCAAGCCCTCGCGGGTGGTGCCGCTACCCGGGCACTACGCGAGCGTGCTGCGGATCGACGAGCGGACCGGGGTCGCCTTCGGGGCCGACGGGGTCGGGACGAAGATGGTGCTCGCCGAGCAGCTCGGCCGCTTCGAGACGATCGGGATCGACTGCATCGCGATGAACGTCAACGACCTCGTCTGCGTCGGCGCCGAGCCGATTGCCCTCGTCGACACGATCCTCTGCCGCAGCGCCAATGCCGAGGTGATCGGCGCGATCGGCGAGGGCCTGCGGCGCGGCGCAGAGCTGGCCGGGATCGAGATCCCCGGCGGAGAGATCGCCCAGGTGGGCGACGTGGTCAGCGGCTGGGAGCTGAGCGGCAGCGCGATCGGCCTCGTCGGCCTGGACGCGATCGTCACGGGCGAGCGGATCGAGCCGGGTGACGCGATCATCGGCCTTCCCTCCAGCGGCCTGCACTCGAACGGCTACACGCTGGCGCGGAGGGCGCTCGGCGAGATCCCGCTCGACGACGAGCGGCTCGGCCGGCCCCTCGGCGACGTCCTGCTCGAGCCGACCGAGATCTACGTCCCGACGATCCTCGAGCTGCTCGCCTCCCCCGACGTCGACGTCCGCGGCCTCGCCCACATCACCGGAGACGGGCTCAACAACCTGCTCCGCCTCGGCAAGGACGTCGGCTATGCAATCGACGAGCCGCTGCCGGTTCCTCCCGTCTTCGACCTGATCGCCGAGCTCGGCGAGGTCGGCGAGGAGGAGATGCACGAGGTCTTCAACATGGGCTGCGGCTTCTGCTGCATCGTCCCCGCAACCGATCTAGAGCCGGCAGTCGGCCTGTTGAGCGGGAGCTATCCGGAGGCGAAGCGGATCGGGACCGTCACCGACCGGGCGGGCGTAGTCGAGCGGGGCTGAGAGGCGCAGCGGGCAGCGGCCGTGCTTGGCGCGGTCGCAAGCGGGTGAAGGGCAGCGAGGGGAGGGGTCTCGGATGCCCGAGATCGCTTCAACGATTGTGGTCGCTGAGCGAGCCAAATCGTTGAAGCGAGGGAAGGAACCCCTCTCGCCAAGAAATCGGGAGGGCGGGCCGCAAGAGGCGGAGGCCGTGAGGGTGGGCGTCCCCCCGACGCTCAGGTAGCCGGTCCTACCGATCCTCTCGGCAGGCAGTGGGACGCGCGGCCGGCGGACGGAGGGGGGATGCACACCCTCACGACCGTCGCCAACGGAAGGCGCGGAGACTAAGCCAGCTCCCAGAGCGTGCCCGTCAGCACCGGCACCGCCCGCAACCGCCACTCCCGTGCCAGACCCCAAAGCTCCGCCTCGACGACAACGCGCGGCCGCCCCGTCACCTCCTCGACCTCGCGCGTCGCGCAGCGCCCGAAGCGCTCGACCACCTCCAGCGGGCTCGGTCGCGGTCGCTCGGCGGGCCGGACGCCCGCGGCGGCGGCGGCCTCCAGGTAGCGCTCGTAGGGCTGCCAGCCGTAGACGCCGTGCCGCGCGCCGTCCTCGCCCACGAAGCTCAGCGAGGGGAAGCTGACGCGCTCGATCTCGCCGGTCGAGCCGACGCCGTCCTGCTCGCGGGCCTCCACCGGGACGCGCCGCACCTCCTCGAGGTGGGCGCCGAAGGCCTCGAGCACGGCGTTCGAGCGCAGGTCGACCTCGAAGCGGGCCACGTCGAGGCCCGCGGCACCCGCCTCGGCGATCAGCGCCTCGGCGTGGTCGAGCCGCTTGCGCTCCACCATCAGCCCCTCGCGGATCCGGCGCAGGTAGCGCCCGGCGGCCTCCGGGCCTTGCTCGCAAGCCGCGACTATCGCCTGACATGCGGGGTAGGAGGAGGAGATGCCCCCCTGCGTCCAAAGCCTCGGATCGAGGGGCATGCGGCTCTCGCCCGCCGCCTGCAGCCAGGTCGCGATCCGGTCGGGATGCTCGTCGGTGCCGATGCTCCGTGCCATCCCGCCCATCACCCAGCGCGGGTCCACCGCGTCCCCAAGCTCCCAGAGCAGCCTCCGGAGCTTCGGCTCGCTCGCCCACGACCACGGGCAGGCCGGATCGGTCGCGACGCGTAGCTCCACCGTCATCGGCTGTCTCTGAGGGGGATTTCTCGTGCCTGGAGTCGCAAGCTCGCGTTCGTTGGGTGCCCGCCGCGACCGCACCGGTCGCCAGCAGCGAAAATACTCGTGCAGATGATCACGGTGCGGCAAGGTCAAGCGAGGGAGCTCCGATGATCGGCACCCTGCTCTCGGGTCGCTACCGGCTCGAGTCGAAGCTCGGCAGCGGGGGGATGTCGACGGTCTACCTCGCCGTCGACGAGACCCTCGGCCGCCACGTGGCGGTCAAGGTCATGCATCGGGAGATCTCCGATCAGCCCGATCAGATCGAGCGGTTCCGGCGCGAGGCGCGGGCCGTCGCCCAGCTCTCGCATCCCAACCTCGTGGGCGTGATCGACGCGGGCGAGGACGGCGGGCACCCCTACATCGTCTTCGAGTACGTGCCCGGGGAGACGCTGAAGCAGCGGATCGCCGAGCTCGGCCGCCTGCCGCTCGACGAGGCGACCGCCTACGCGATCGAGATCGGCCGCGGGCTCGCGAGCGCTCACGCCGCGCGCCTCGTTCACCGTGATGTCAAGCCGCAGAACGTCCTGATCGACCCCGAGGGTCGCGCGAAGATCACCGACTTCGGGATCGCCCGCTCGCTCGAGGTTCACGGCCTGACCGCGACGGGGCGCGTGCTGGGAACGACCGACTACGTCTCTCCCGAGCAGGCGATGGGCCGCGACGCCGACCCGCGCAGCGACGTGTACTCGCTCGGGATCGTCCTCTTCGAGATGCTGACCGGGGACCCCCCCTTCGTCGCGGAGACGCAGGTGGGGGTCGCGATGAAGCACGTCAACGAGCCGATGCCCGACCTGCAGGGAAGGCGCCCCGAGACCTCCGCGGCGCTGGCCGCGGCGGTCGAGCAGGCGACCGCGAAGGAGCCCGCCGACCGCTACCCCGACATGAACGCCTTCCTGATCGACCTCGAGGGTGCCCTCGAGGTCGAGATCTCCCGCGCGGGTCGGTCGAGCGGCGAGGCCACGACCGTGCTCGACACGATGCCGTCGAAGCGCCGCCGGCTGCTGTCGCGCCGGCGGATCTCCTGGGTCGGAGCCCTCCTGTTGCTCGCCGCCGCCGGCGCCGCGATCGCATTCGCGGCCCTGACCGGGGACGACCGCCCGTCGAAGGAGCCGCCGGTGATCGAGGACGGGGAGGCGATCGCCCTGGAGGCGGTTAGCGACTTCGATCCGCAGGGCGACGACGGCGAGGAGAATCCCGACTTCGTCGATGCCGCCACCGACGACGACGCGCGGGACACCGGCTGGACCACAGTGGGCTACGACACGGAGTCCTTCTCCGACCTCAAGGAGGGGGTCGGGCTGATCCTGGAGACGCAGGACGAGGAGACGCCGACCGAGCTGACGCTGACGACCGGGGAGCCGGGCTGGACGCTCGAGGTCTACGGCTCAGCCGACCGGGCGGCGCCCGAGGGGGCACCGTCCGAGGGCGGCTGGGGCGAGCCGCTGACCGGTGGACCGGTCGAGGTCGACTCCCGCGAGCAGGCCATCGAACTGACCGAGGCCGAGTCGAACCGGCACTTCCTGGTCTGGATTACCAGCCTGGCCCCGGACCTGGAGACCGGCGGCTTCCGCGTCGAGATCGACGACCTGGGCCTCAACGGCTGATCCAGCAGCCAAACGGTGGTGGTGGCCGCTTCTAGTACCCGTGGCTGCGCTCGGCCGCGTGGCGCTCGAGCGCCAAGACGAGGAGCCGATCGCAGAGCTCGGGGTAGGGGACCCCGCTCGCCTCGAAGAGCTTCGCGAACACGCTCGTCTCGGTGAAGCCGGGGATCGTGTTGAGCTCGTTGACGAGCACCTCGCCGTCGTCGGACACGAAGAAGTCGCAGCGGGCGAGGCCGGTGCAGTCGCAGGAGCGGTAGACCTCGTCGGCGAGCTCGCGGACGCGCGCCACGGCCTCGTCGGCGATCGGCGGCGGGATCACCAGCTCCATGCCGCCGGGCTCGTACTTGGCCTCGTAGTCGTACCAATCGGCGCGGAGGACGACCTGACCGGGAAGCGACGTCTCCGGCTCGGCGTTGCCGATCACCGAGCACTCCACCTCGAGCCCTCCGGCGTGAGCCTCGACGATGACCCGCGGGTCGTGCTCGCGCGCGGAGTCGACCGCCGCCCCCAGCCCCTCCGGCTCGCCCACCTTGACGATGCCCACGCTCGAGCCCAGCCGCGACGGCTTCACCCAGACCGGGAACCCCATCGCCTCCGCTCGCTCCTGCCAGCCCTCCTCGCCCGCGTCGCAGAAGTCGACCTGCGCGATCCCGCGCTCGCGCATCAGGCGCTTGAAGATCAGCTTGTCGATCGTCACCGCGGCGGCGAGGACGCCCGGCCCCACGTAGGGGACGTCGAGGCATTCGAGCAGCCCCTGCACCGTGCCGTCCTCGCCGAAGGGGCCGTGCAGGACCGGGAAGGCCGCGTCGCAATCGAGCAGGCCGCCCGCGGCCCGCAGCGCCACCTCGGCGCCGTCGCAGAGCCAGCGGCCGTCGCGTTCGATCACGACATCCCGGGTTTCGTGTCCGGCGGCGCGCAAGCCCTCCCCCACCGCGGCGCCCGAGCGCAGCGAGACCGGATGCTCGCTCGAGCGGCCGCCGCGGATCACGGCGACCCTCATGGGGTCGTCCCCTCCGTCGTCGTATCGGTGGTCGTAGTCGGAGGCGGCTCGGGATCGGGCTCCGGCTCCGGCTCGACGAACGTGCCGACCGTGAGCGTCACGCGGTCGCCGGGGCTGAGGCGGGTCCCGGCCGGCGGGGCCTGCTCGAGGACGATCCCGTCGTCGGAGGCGTCGGAGACCTCCTGCTCGACCACCGTCAGGTCGAGCCCCGCGTTCGCGAGCTTGCGTTCCGCGAACTCGAGCTTCTGCCCCGTGAGGTTGTCGAGCCTGATCGTGCCGATCCCATTGGAGTAGGTGATCGTCACCTCGGTGCCGATCGTGGCGCTCGTATCCGCGGCGGGATCCTGGCTCAGCACCTCGTCCTCGGGCTCGTCGGAGTTCTCCGCGTCGGCGTCGACGAGGAAGCCGGCGTCGCGCAGCGCAGCCGTCGCGCTGCTGCGGTCCATGCCGACCACGTCGGGGACCGACGCCGTCCGGGGCCCGCTCGAGACGAGCAGGTCGACCAGGGAGCCGGGCTCCAGCTCGACGTTGGCCGGCTCGGTCCCGATCGCCCGGCCGGCGGGCACGGCGTCAGAGGGCCTCCTTCTGACGTCCACCTCGAAGCCCGCTCGCTCGAGCTTCGCGGTTGCCTTCTCGGCCGGCAGGCCGGCCACCCTGGGTATGGCGACCGTCCCGGGCCCGAGGCTCACCGTGAGCACGACGGTCGATCCCTCCTCCGCCTCCGTGCCGCCGCGGGGATCGGACTCGATCACCTCGCCCTCGGGAGTCGGATGCTCCATTCGCTCCACCTCCCATTCAAGCCCGGCGTCGCGCAGCTCGTTGATCGCCTGCGCCTCGCTCCTGCCGTCGACCTGGGGAACCGTGACGAGCTCGGGCCGGGTCAGCAAGTAGGCGAGGACGCCGGCGAGGAGCAGCGCGATCACCGCGGCGGCGATCCACCAGCGCCGTTCCTCCCGCTCCTCCTCCGCCTCCTCGGCGGCGAGGACCACGAAGCGCTCGGTGTGGCCGGGGGAGCGCTCGGGGTCGGCCTCGGCAGCGTCGAGCGCGGCCGCCATCTCGGCGGCGCTGGCGAACCGCTCGACCGGGTCCTTGGCGAGGGCCCTGAGGACGACGGCGTCGAGGGCCGGGGAGACCGCCGGGTTGAGCGTGCTCGGCGGAAGGGGCTCCTCGGCGACCTGCTTCATCGCGATTGCGACGGCGTTGTCGCCCTCGAAGGGGACGCGGCCGGTGAGCATCTCGAAGAGCATCACCCCGATCGAGTAGATGTCGGTGCCCGGGCCGACGTCGACCCCCTGCGCCTGCTCGGGGCTCAGGTACTGAGCGGTCCCCATCACCGAGCCGGTCTGGGTGATCTCCGAGTTGCCGGCGCGGGCGATCCCGAAATCGGCCACCTTGACCCGCCCCTCCCGGTCGATCAGGACGTTCATCGGCTTCAGGTCGCGGTGGACGATGCCGCGGCCGTGCGCGAAGCTCGCCGCGGCGAGGACCTGCCGGGTCACCTCGATCGCCTCCCCGGGCTCGAGGCCGCGGGTGATCAGATCCCGCAGCGAGGAGCCCTCGATCAGCTCCATCGCGATGTAGTAGCTGCCCTCGTAGGTGCCGCGGTCGTAGATGCTGACGACGTTCGGGTGCTGGAGGCCCGCCGCCGAGGAGGCCTCGCGGCGGAAGCGCTCGACGAACTCGCTGTCGCGGGCGAAGTTCTCGTGCAGGACCTTGATCGCGACGTCGCGGTCGAGCTCGGGATCGGTCGCTCGCCAGACGTCGGCCATGCCGCCCGAGCCGATGCGCTCGACGAGGCGATAGCGCCCGTCGACGATCTCTCCCGGTTGCAGCCTCACTCGGCGAGCAGGTCCTGCATGACCGCGGTCGCGATCGGTCCCGCGGTGTCACCGCCGAAGCAGCCGGTGCAGCGCTCCACGGTCGCCGCGACGGCGATCTGCGGATCCTCGACCGGGGCGAACCCGATGAACCAGACCTGGTTCAGACCCTCGTCGATCTGGATCTCCGCCGTTCCCGTCTTGCCGGCGAACGTCGTCCCGCCGAGATCGTCGGCGAGGGCGGCGGCCGTCCCCTCCTCGACCACGCTGGTCATCATCTCGGCGAGCTGAGCCGCCGATTCCTCGCTCATCACCTCGCTCTGCACGTCGGGGTCGAGCTCCTCGGAGGTGCGGCCCTCGGGATCCTTGATTGCCTCGACCAGCGTCGGCCGCATCAGCTCGCCCCCGTTGGCGACCGTCGCGGCGACCTCGGCCATCTGCATGGGCGTCGCCAGGAGCTGCCCCTCCTCGCCGCCCTGGCCGATCGCCACCCGGGCGATGTCGAAGCCGGATTCGACGAGGTCACCCTTGGAGTTGAAGACGCCGCTCGGCGCCTTCTGATCGTCGGGCAGCTCGACCTGCGGATCCTTCTCGAACCCGAATCGGCGCATGTACTCGAGCAGCGTCTCCGGACCCAGGGTCTCGCCGACCTGCGCCCAATAGGTGTTCACCGAGTTGGTCAGCGCGGTGCGCATGGTGATCGACCCGAATGGCTCGCCGCCGGCGTTCTCCAGGGGAACGCCGCTGAAGACCTGAGGGGAGGAGGCGTCCAGCACGGTGTCGGGAGTGAACTCGCCCGAATCGAGCGCGGCGGCGGCGGTGACGACCTTCATCGTCGAGCCCGGCGGGTAGACGGACTGGGTCGAGCGGCTGAGCAACGGCGCCGCCTTGTCGGCGTTCAGCTCGTCGAGCTTCGTCGGTACGGAGTTCGGGTCGAAGCCGGGGGCACTCGCCATCACCCGGATGGCACCCGTCTGCGGCTCGATCGCGACGACCGCCCCCGGGCTTCCCTGGCCGGCGAGCTGCTCCGTCGCGATGCGCTGAGCCCCCGCGTCGAGCGTCGTGACGATGTCGGAGCCCTCCTGGGCTCGGCCGCGGACCTGGTCGAGCAGCGAGACGAACTCGTTGTCGTTCCCGGTCAGGACGTCCTCCTCGGCACGCTCGAACCCGGAGGTGGCCTGGGTGATGAAGCTGTAGCCGATCGGGTTGCCGAACAGGCTCCCCTGGGGATAGGTGCGCACGTAGCGCACCGATTCGTCGCTGCCCTTCTTCTTGCTGTCGGCGATGATCTCGCCGTCGACGGTGAGGATCTTGCCGCGCTCGATCTGCTGTGCCTCGAAGAGCGGACGCTTGTTCTCCGTCTTCGCCTCGAGGTCCTCGGCTTCGAGGACCGACCACGTGCTGGTGAACCCGACGAGCAGCGCGAAGAGAACGAGGGTGGCGAGAAAGAGCCTGGCGATCGGGGCGTTCACGCTCGCGCCCCCAGCGCCGACGGCCTGCGGGCGCGGTCGGAGATCAGCAGCAGCAGCGCGACCAGGACCATGTTTGCGATCACGGAGCTGCCGCCGTAGGAGATCAGCGGCAGCGTCACGCCGGTCAGGGGAATCACCCGGATCACGCCGCCGATGATCACGAAGGCCTGGATCGCGAAGACCGCGGTGAGGCCCGCGGCCAGCAGCTTCGAGAAGCCGTCGGCGGCGATCGAGGCGATCTTGAATCCCCGGGCCGCGATCAACATGTAGATCAGGATCACCCCGCAGCCGCCGAAGAGGCCCAGCTCGTTGACGATCAGGGCGTAGATGAAATCCGTCTGCACCTCCGGGATCAGCGTGTTGCCGAGCGTCTCCTGCGCCCCCGGCGCCCAGAGCAGCGACTCGCCGATGCCCTTGCCGAACAGTCCGCCATCAGCCTGGGCGAACATCGACTGAAGCACCTGGTAGCCGGTGCCCTCGGGGTCCTGGTAGGGATCGAGCCAGGTGTCGATCCGGTCGCCGACGTGCCCGACGGTCGCGGCGAAGAACCACGCCCCGACCACGAACATCAGCAGGCCGATGATCACGAACGAGACCCGGTTCGTCGCGACGTAGATCAGCGCGAGGAAGGCGCCGAAGAACATCAGCGAGCTGCCGAGGTCGCGGATGAAGACGAGCATCACCATCGCCGCGCCCCAGACGACCAGCATCGGCCCGAGGTGCTTGAGCGGGGGCAGGGTGACCCCGGCGATCCGCCGCGCCCCGACCACCAGCACCTCGCGATGCTCGCGCAGGTAGCTGGCCAGGAAGATGACGATCGCCAGCTTGCCGAACTCGGCGGGCTGGAAGGCGAGGGGGCCGATCTTGACGCCGAGGTAGGCGCCGTTGACCTGGGCGCCGATCAGCGGCAGCCGGGGCATCAGCAGCAGCACCAGCCCGCCGAGCACGATCAGGTACCGGTAGCGCTCGAGCACGTGGTAGTCGCGAAGGAAGGTGACCGTGAGGACGAACAGGACGAGCCCGACGACGAACCAGTTGGCCTGGTCGCGAGCGAGGCTCTCATCGATCCTGTAGAGCATCACCAGCCCGATTGCGGCGAGCAGGGCGACCAGGGGAAATAGATAGGGATCGGCATGGGGCAGCCGGTAGCGCAGGAAGAGGTGCGCCGCCAGGCAGATCGCGAAGAAGTAGGCCCCGAAGATCAGGCTGGTGTTGTCGATCTCGTTGCCGCGGACGACGAATACCGAGGCGAAGCCGGCGATCAGCAGCCCCGCGACCGGGATCAGCCCGATCAGCTCGCGGTTGCGCGCGCTCATCCGTTGCCCGCCCCGCCGAGAGGGCTCTGGGGCGTCGTCGTGCTGCCGGCGCCGGGCGGGCTCTCCGGGGTCGTCGTGGCGCCGCCGCCGGCTCCCCCCACGCCGCCGATGCTCTCCCCGACGGCGGCCTTCGTCGCCGCCTGCTCGAGGTCGTTCACGAGCGTGACCGCGTCGTCGTGGGAGCGCAGCTCGTGGTCGGTGGCGACGCTCCGGCGCTCCTCGGGAAGTGCATCCAGGGTCACGGAGCTCGCCGAGTCCTGGGAGTAGAGCTCGATTCCGAGCGGCAGCTCGTAGGGAAGGCCGCGATAGAGCGCGATCCGGCCCTGATCGTCGGTGCCGAGGAACCAGATCTGGCGGGCGCCGAGCACCGCCCCGGCGCCGAGGGCGGCGATCACGAGCAGCGCCGCGAGGCCCTTGAGCAGGCGGCCGGGCAGGCGGCTCCGGCTCCGCTCGGGCGGGCGATGCGCCACCGGCTCCAACCCTTCTTGCCTCGCCGGGGCGCGCTTGGCGGCGACGCCGGCCCGGACCTTCTCCGCGGTGAATCCGGCGGCCTCCGCATCGGCGCCGACCAACGTCGCGCCCTCCTCGACGACCCTCTCGTCGGCGCTCTCGAGCCGAAAGAGGACGACCGTGATGTTGTCCTTACCGCCGCGGTCGTTCGCCGCCTTGACCAGGCGGCGGGCGGCGCGCTCGAGGCTCCCCTCGCGCTTCAGGATCGCGAGCAGGTCATCGTCGGAGAGCATCGTCGTGAGCCCGTCGGAGCAGAGCAGAAAGAGGTCCCCGGGGCGGGCGCGGAAGGTCATCGTGTCGACCTCGACCTGCGGCTCGGGGCCGAGAGCGCGGGTGATTACCGATCGCTGCGGATGCTCGGCGGCCTGGTCGCGCGTCAGCCGCCCCTGGCGGCGCAGCTCCTCGACCAGGGAGTGGTCGTCGGTGACCTGCCTGAGCTTGCCGTCGCGCAGCACGTAGCCGCGGCTGTCGCCGACGTGGCCGAAGCTGATCTCGTCCCCCTGGACCAGGGCTGCGGTCAGCGTCGTTCCCATGCCCGAGCGGGACGAGTCGCCCTGGGCGAGCTCGAAGATCTCGCGGTTGGCGACCTGGACCGTCTGCCGCAGGAGCTCCTCCGGCGCCGGCTCGCCGTCGCCAGGCGAGGGGGACACGTCGGTGCGCTCGAAGGCCTCGACGGCGACCCGCGAGGCAACCTCTCCGGCTTGCGCTCCACCCATCCCGTCGGCCACCACGAACAGGGGAGGGCGGGCGAAGTAGGAGTCCTCGTTGGCCTCGCGCTGGCGGCCGGTGTCGGTGAGCTCGACGGCTTCGGCGACCCGCAGCATCAGCGGCCCTCATCGAGGGCGAGCTCGAAGCGCAGCTGGGTGTCGCCGATCCGGATCTCGTCCATGTCGTGCAGCGGGGCCTCGCCGTGCAGATCGGCGCCGTTCAGGTAGGTCCCGTTGGTCGAGTCGAGGTCCTCGACGAAGTACGCGTTGCCGCGGGTGTGGACCCGGCAGTGGATGCCGGACGCAAACCGATCCTCGATGCGGACGTCCGCCTGCTCCGATCGTCCGATCGTCACCCCGCCGAAGAGGTCGATCTGCTCACCGGGAGTCAGGCCCCCGCCCCCCACCGAGACGAGGTTCGCATCGGTCGCCGCCACGCGGCCAGGAGCGACCGCATGCATGCCGGTGCCGTCATCGGCGGGAAACGCCCCGCCCGAGCCGCCTCGCAGATCCTTCAGCGCGCTGCGGGCGACAACCAGCAGAAACAGGTAGAGGACCCCGAGGAAGGCGAACTTGAGGGCTACGGCTGCGGGATCGGCGTCCATCGCTAGATGATCCCCGCCGCGGCGGCGCGGCGCAGGGGTTGGCGGTCCGAGCTCACTGCTCGATGTCGAACGTGAACGAGACGGTTCCCAGGGATACGTCGTCGCCGGGCGACAGTCGCGAGGTGTCCACGCGACGCCCGTTCACCTTCACTCCGTTGGTCGAGCCGAGGTCGACGACCTGCCAGTCCCCGGAGGAGTTGCGGCGCAGCTCGGCGTGGCGGCGGGAGATGTTCTGGTCCTCGAAGACGCAGTCGCATTCGCGCGAGCGGCCGAGCACGGCCACGGGCCCATCGAGCACGTAGCGGCGATCGCTGAGCGAGACGATGGCGCGGGTCTGGGTCAGCGGGGCGGCCGGGCGGCGGCTGCCGCGCGGGTCCTTCTGCTTGGCGGGAGCCGAATACACCATCGTGTGCCCGTGCTGGCCCTGCTCGCCGCTGTCCCCCTTGCGGACCGGGGGCTTCACCAGCCGAGGCTGGATCCCGAACTCGCCGAGCCGCAGGCGATCGTCCACCTCGATCAGGACCTCCGGCCGGGTGAGCAGCGCGTAGTCCTGTCGGCGGGCGTGCTCGAGCAGGTAGGCCGAGAGCTCCTGCGAGAGCGAGCGGGTGTACCCCTCCAGGCGCTCGTGGTCGTCCGGGGAGAGCCAGACCGTGTAGCTGTTCGGCGCATAGACCTGCGAGACCGACGCGGTCTTGTGGGAGTCCATCTCCTTGGCGAGCTTGCGGGCGATCTCGACCGGCTGGACCTGCGAGGAGAACGCACGGCTGAAGACGCCCTCGACGAGCCCCTCGATCCTCGCTTCGAGATTGCGTAGAACGCTCATGGAAATGAGTCTCGAGCGCGCCGGCCACTCCCCCGCCGGCACCCAGGGGACGCCCGAATCCTACGGCAACCCGGCGCGCGATCCGGCGCCGTGGAGTGCCGCACGTACGTGCCTGGTGGCCGTCCGGGTGGCTCGGGCACGCTCGTCGGCAAGCGGCGAGGCGGCGGGATTGCGTGGCGTGCGCGCGATCGTCGCGACCTCCGTTGAGCGCCCGTCCCCGTGCCCCGGATGCCGCAGCCGGCCGAGCGCCGGAAGGCTCGGCAGCGAGCTCCGCGGATCAGGACGGCCGTGGCGGTCCCAGATCGCCCAACCCACGGCGATCAGCAGGAACGGTGCCAGGAGCGGCGAGGGGACCGCCCCCTCCCCCACGGCCCCTAGCGAGGCGACGACCATCGCGGCCCAGACCAGCCCGCCGACGGCCGCCCCCGCCGGGTTCGTCGCATCGAGAAGCAGACCGAGCAGGACGGTTGCGCCGATCCAGATCAGCAGTACAGCCACCCCGCTGGAGCTGAGCAGTGGGGCCAGCAGGCCCTCGACGGCGCGGGGCCCGGAGCCGGCCCACCCCACCGCGTCCGTGCCGGCGGGAACGCCCAGCCCACGTCCGATCATGGCGCCAACGACGCCGCTCCAGGCCCATCCGAGTCCGGCGATGGCGGCCCGGGCGCCGGCTCGCTCGTGGCGGGCGGCGAGGGCGAGGAAGGCGGGTGCGGCGCCGATCAGCCCGAGGAGGGGGGCCAGCGCGGGCAGAAGCCATTCGATTGGGCGCGAGAGAAGCAGGGCCGCCGGAGCGAGGAGCGCCGCGGCGACGATCGCCAGTCCCGGAAGCCCCGCAAGCGTGCCGGCGAGGGCGAGGGCGCCGGCAGCGAGCAGGACCGCGAAGGGCCGCGCCGGGATCCGCGCCGGCAGGGTGGTCGTGGCGAGGAGCGCCTCGGGCTCGGGGACCGGACGGTCGGGGTGCAGGGCCCCGCGCAGGGAGACCAGGGACTCGCGCAGCGCGGCGAGGCTGGGGCGCTCGTCGGGATCGGCCTCCAAGCACGCCCCGATGGTGCTCGCAAGGGCGATCGGCAGCTCGGGGCGGGCCTCGCCGAGGCTCGGCACCGGCTCGCCGATCGCGCGGGCGGTGGCGGCGGGGGTGCCCCTGACGACGGGGTTCTGGCCACTCCAGAGCTCGTAGAGCGTGAGGGCGAGCGAGTAGACGTCGGAGGACGGGCCGGCGGGCTCTCCCGCGGCGCGCTCGGGCGACATGTAGGCGAGGGTCCCGACGACCTGGCCGGTCATCGTCAGCGAGGGCTCGTCCGCGACGCTCGCGATCCCGAAGTCGGCGAGCAGCGCTCGCTCGCCCGAGTCGCGGGAGAACCTGCCGCCCCGGCTGCGGACGAGGACGTTGTCGGGCTTGAGGTCGCGGTGGACCACGCCGGCGGCGTGGGCGTGGCCGAGCGCGGAGCAGAGCTCGGCGCCGAGCTCTGCAACCTCGCGGTCGGAGATCGCCGAGGCGGCGGCGAGCTCACGCAGGTTCGGACCCTCGACGAGCTCGGAGACGAGGTAGGTGCAGTTGCCGTGCCGGCCGAGCTCGTAGAGGGTGACGATCCCGGGGTGGTTCAGCCGCGCGGCGGCGTGAGCCTCGCGGAGCACGCGGCCGGCCGTGTCGCTTTCGACGGCCTTGACCGCGACCGAGCGGCAGAGGCGCTCGTCCCAGGCCCGGTGGACGGTCCCATAGCCGCCGCCGCCGATCCGCTCACCGATCGTGAATCGTCCCAGTACGCGCTCGCCTTCGACCACGGCGTCGATTTCGCCGCGGCCGGGTCCGCTCCTGCCGGTCCGTCGGGGCAGGGGTCATACTGATGGTGGCGAAAGGCCCGGAAGCCGTGGACTTCTTCGACGAAGACGACGACCTAGAGCAGCCTCGGCAACGGGGAGGCAGCAGGGCGACCGGAGGGTCCGTCTCGTCGTCGGGTGGCCGGGGCGGCGTCAACCGCGATCAGATCCGGATCCGCCAGGCGGCCCTGGCGATCGGCGCGATCCTGATCCTGATCCTGATCGTCCTCGCCTTCCGCGGCTGCCTCGACGCCCGCAAGGACCGCGCCTTTCAGAACTACGTCAGCGACCTGAGCTCGATCACGGCGGAGACCGACCAGCTCAGCGGGAGCTTCTTCGACCGGCTGAAAGGGAAGACCGCGGTCGAGGGCGTCACGTTCCAGACCGAGGTCGACGGCGACAAGGGCACCGCGCAGGGGCTGCTCGACCGCGCGGGCGGGCTCGACGCTCCCGACGAGGTCAGGGCCGCTCAGGAGCAGATCGAGCTCTCCTACGAGCTTCGCCATGACGCGCTCGAGGGCATCGCGGCGCAGGTCGGCGCGGCGCAGTCGGAGAGCTCCGCCTCGAAGGACGCCAGCCAGGTGATCTACACGCAGATGAAGGTCCTCTCGGCAAGCGACATCCTCTTCGCGCGGGCGAAGGACCAGATCGAGCAGGCGCTCGAGGACGAGGAGGTCACCGTCGAGGAGGGAGTCCCCTCGAGCCAGTTCCTCCCCGACGAGCGGGACTACCTCGACCCGGACATCGTCGATGGGGCCGTGTCCGTGATCGCCGGGGCCGCGGGCGCCAGTGGCGGGAGCGCCTGCCCCGGCAACGATCCCGGCGACGAGAAGACGCACGGCCTCGGGATCACCTCCGCGACGCTCCTGCCCTCGGAGACCGCGCTTCAGGACGGAACGACCGTGACGGCGTCGGGCGACGAGGAGATCCAGATCGACGTCCAAAACCAGGGCACGGCGCCCGAGGGCGACATCACCGTCGAGGCGAGCATCGACGGTGATGTCGCCGGCAGCCAGCGGATCTCCGAGATCGCGCCGGACGAGACGCAGTCGGTCTCGATCTCGCTCCAGCCCGCCCCGAAGGCGGGCTCGACCGTCGAGCTCGTCGCCGAGGTCGCGACGGTGTGCGGCGAGCAGCTCGCTGCGAACAACAAGGCCACCTACACCATCACCTTCTGAGCACGCGGCTCCGGGGGGCCACGGGCGGCGGGTGATCCCGCCGGGTGGCCCTTAGGGCCTATCTCAATAGGGGATCGCACGCCCGGATGAACGCCGGGACTCAGCGCGATGCGCCACCGTCCCACCTCCCGCATGGCACCACCATGCGGAAGATGTGCCGGCAGCGCCCCGCTTGGTTCCGGCGTCCCCCGGACGCACGCCCCCTACCGAGATAGGCCCGTATCCTGACCCCGTGGACGGCCTCGAATCGACCGTGGGAATCGTCGCGCTCGCCGCCGGGGCGCTGGCGTTGATCGCGCTCCTGAGCTGCCTGCTGCTGGCGATCCGACTGCGGCGGGTCCGCAACGACCAGCGATTGGTCCTCGGCGAGGATCGCCGGGACCTGGTCGGGCACGCCGCGGCGCTGGCCCGGCGGGTGGATTCGCTGCAGGGCTCCGTGGAGGATCAGGAGGAGCGCCTTGCGCGGCGGCTCAACGAGGCCGAGCGGCGACTCGACGGCGCGGTGACGAAGACCGCGGTGCTCCGCTACGACGCCTTCAACGAGACGAGCGGGCGGCAGTCGAGCACGGTCGCCCTGCTCGACGATCGCAACACGGGCGTGGTGGTCTCGGCCATCCTCCAGCGTGAGCAGGCACGGGTCTACGCGAAGCCGATCCTCGATGGCCGATCGCCGCTGGAGCTCTCGCCGGAGGAGCTCGAGGCGATGGAGCGGGCCCGTCGCGGGCGCGGCTCCGGATGAGGGTCGCCTACCTCGGGCCGACCGGCACGTTCTCCGAGGAAGCGCTGCGGGTGGCGGCCCGGGGGATCGAGCTCGACTTCGACCCGCGGGGGACGATTCACGAGGCGATCGAGGCCGTCGAGCGGGGAGAGGCCGATCGCGGCTTCGTGCCGTTCGAGAACTCGACCGAGGGCACGGTGCGGCCCACCCTCGACGCGCTGGCCTTCGACGCCGAGGGGGTGCGGATCGTCGGCGAGCACGACCATCCGGTCCGCCAGGCGCTGATCGCTCGAGGGGAGCTCCCGCTCGAGGGGGTCGAGTTCGTGCTCTCCCATCCGCAGGGTGCCGCGCAATGCGCCCGCTTCATTCGCGAGGAGCTGCCTCGGGCATCGGTGCGGACGGTCAGCAGCACCTCGGATGCGATTCGCCAGGTCGCCGCCTCCGACCGGCCCTGGGTCGCGCTCGGCTCCGCCGGCGCAGCGGAGGCATACGGCTGCCTGGTCCTGCGCGACGGGGTCGAGGACGCCGACGACAACGTCACCCGGTTCGCGTGGCTTGCCCGTCGGGAGGTCGAGGTGGCGCCTGGCGGGCCGGGCGCGGACTGGCGGACGACCCTCGTCTTCTCCGAGCTCGGCGAGGACCATCCGGGAGCGCTCGTCGACGCGCTGAGCGAGCTCTCTCGCCGCGGGATCAACATGACCCGGATCGAGTCGCGCCCACGGCGCAGCGGCCTCGGTCGCTACCTCTTCTTCGTCGATCTCGAGGGCCGCGCGGAAGAGGGCGCGATCGCCGAGGGCATCGAGGCCCTGCGCGGTCAGGCCGAGACCGTGAGGGTGCTCGGCAGCTACGAGATCGGCGGACCGCCTCCCCTCGATTGAGGCTGCGAGCGGGCCAGGCCGTGGAGGTCCGTGGTTACAATCGCGCGCTGATGGACGCGCTTGCCGAACCGGGCCAAGGCGCCTGGGTGCGGAGGGGCCCGGCGGGCGGGGGGCTCATGGGTGCGACCGAGGGGGCTTCGATCGGCGGACGGGTGCTGGTGCTCAACGCCACCTTCGAGCCGATCCACGTTTGCACGGTGCGCCGCGCCACGGTGCTGCTGCTGAAGGCGAAGGCGGAGATGCTCGAGCGAGGGGAGCTGGTCGTGCGCTCGGAGCGGCTGCGGCTCGAGCGGCCGGTGGTGATCCGCCTGGTCGCCTACGTCCGGGTGCCCCGCGACGTCCGCCGCCGCAAGATCACCCGCAAGGCCGTCCTCGCCCGCGATGCATGGACGTGCCAGTACTGCGGCAGCGAGCGCCACGGGCTCACCGTCGATCACGTGATCCCGCGCAGCCGCGGGGGTGAGTCCGTGTGGGAGAACATCGTCGCCTCCTGCGCGCCGTGCAACCGGCGCAAGGGCAACCGGCTGCCGCGCGAGATCGAGATGCACCCGCGGACGGCCCCGAGGCCCCCCGGCCCGAACGTCTTCATCCGGGTGGCTGCCCCGAAGGTCCCGGCCTCCTGGGAGCCCTACTTGGCGATGGCCGCCTGAAGGGTGCGGGCCCACGCCTTGGCGTAGCCGGTCGTTGGGCGCGATGTCGCTCGCCTTGCCCTTGCTGGTCAGAGCCGTCCGCGCCGGCTTCCAGCGCAGGAAGGGGCCCTCCGAACGTGCGAAGGGCCGCCACGAGGACGGCCCTTCGCCAGGTGCGGTACTGGGACGGATGCGCGATTGCCGACCGGGTGGGACAGCTCCCGATCTCGTGCTTCCGCCGGTGCCCGGGGTGGATTCGCCGGGCGGCCCGCGTGCCGCCTAGCGGCCCGTCACCTCCAGCGTCCCGGAAAACATGTCACTCAATTTAGGACCACCTCCTTTCTCTGGTCCCGTGATTGAAGCAAACCCGGAAGTCGCCCGAGAAGGTTCGGCCGCGCGCCTGAGTCGACGCGCCGGAGCTCGCCGCGCTAGAGCCCTGGCTCGTCGTTGCCGTCGCCTGCCGCGGGGTCATCCCCAGCCGCTTCGGACTCGAGGATGCCGTCCACCGGCAGCTCCTCCGCGATCACCGCCTCGCCCTCGGGCAGGGCGTCCGCCTCCGCCTGCTCGACGACCAGCGCCACCGCGCTCACGCGGTCGTCGTCGGCGATGTTCATCACCTTGACGCCCTGCGTCGCGCGCCCCATCTTGTTGATGCCCCTGACGGAGGTCCGCTGCACCATCCCGTTGACCGAGATGAAGAGCAGGTCCTGGTGCTCGCGCACGATCATTGCGCCGGCGAGTCCGCCCTTCTTCGCGGTCAGCTTCGCGGTCAGCATCCCCTTCGTCCCGCGGCCCTTCGCCGGGTAGTCCTCGACCGGGGTGCGCTTGCCGTAGCCGTTCTCGGTGACGACGAAGACCTCGGTCTCGGGCCGCGCGATGTCCATCGCGAGCACCCGGTTGGGGGTGCCGTCGACGTCGTCGGAGACGTTCATCCCCTGCACCCCCGAGGTGTCGCGGCCCATGGCGCGGATCCGCTCCTCGCTGAAGCGCGAGGCCTTGCCCTCGCGGGAGACCATGAGGATGTCGTCCTCGCCGGAGGTCAGCCGAACCTGAACCAGCTCGTCGTCGTCGCGCACCTTGATCGCGATGATCCCGTCGGCCCGGATCGGCGTGTTGTACTTGAGAAACTCCGTCTTCTTGACCAGCCCCTTCGCGGTGGCGAAGGCGAGGTACCTACCCTCGGAGAAGTCGCGGGTCGGAATCACGGTCATCACCCGCTCGCCCTCGCGCAGTGGCAGCACGTTGACGAGCGCCTTGCCGCGCGCCGTCCGCTGTCCCTCGGGGAGCTCGTAGACCTTCAGACGGTAGACCTTGCCGCGATTGGTGAAGAAGAGCAGGAAGTCATGGGTCGAGCAGATGTGCAGGTGCTCGATGTAGTCGCCCTCCTTCAGGTTCATCCCGCTCACCCCCTTGCCGCCACGGTGCTGCTGGCGGTAGGTCGCGAGCGGCAACCGCTTTGCGTAGCCCGAGGCGGTCAGCGAGATCACCATCTGCTGGTCGGCGATCATGTCCTCGATCGCGACGTCGCCCTCGGCGAAGGCGATGTCGGTGCGCCGCTCGTCGCCGTAGCGCTCGCCGAGCTCGGCGAGCTCCTCGCTGATCACTCCGTCGATCCGCCTCTCGTCGCCCAGGATCGCTCGCAGCTCCCCGATCCGCTGGAGCAGCTCGGCGTGCTCGGCGCGGACCTTGTCCGACTCGAGCGCGGTCAGGCGCTGCAGTCGCATGTCCAGGATCGCCTGGGCCTGGATATCGGTCAGATCGAACTCGGCGATCAGGCCGGTGCGAGCCTCGTCCGGCGAGGCCGAGCCGCGGATCAGCGCGATCACCGCGTCGAGGTTGTCGAGAGCCACGAGGATCCCCTCGAGGACGTGCGCCCGCGCCTCCGCCTGGCGCAGCCGGTACTGCGTCCGCCGGATCACGACCTCCCGCTGGTGGAGGACGTAGTGGTGGACCATCTCCTTCAGCGAGAGCGTCCGCGGCACGCCGTCGACGAGCGCGACCATGTTCACGCCGAACGTGGCCTGCATCTGCGTGTGCTTGTAGAGCTTGTTCAGCGCGACCATCGGGATCGCCTCGCGCTTGAGCTCGATCACCAGCCGCATGCCGGAGCGATCGGACTCGTCGCGCAGGTCGGAGATCTCGCTGATCTTCTTGTCGCGGACGAGGTCGGCGATCTTCGTGATCAGGCCGCCGTCACCCCCCTTGCGGACGGTGAAGGGGAGCTCGGAGACGATGATCGCCTCCTTGCCGCTCTTGATCGGCTCGATGTGCGCCTTCGCCCGCACCCTGACCGAGCCGCGGCCGGAGCGATAGGCCTCGCGAATCCCCTCGCCGCCCATGATCGTGCCGCCACCGGGGAAGTCCGGCCCCTTGACGTGCGCCATCAGGCCCTCGGTGTCGACCTCGGGGTCCTCGATGTAGGCCTGGACCGCGCCGAGCACCTCGCGCAGGTTGTGCGGCGGGATGTTCGTCGCCATCCCGACCGCGATCCCGGAGGAGCCGTTGACGAGCAGGTTCGGGAAGCGTGCCGGCAGGACGAGCGGCTCGGCCGAGGACTCGTCGTAGTTGGGGCCGAAGTCGACGGTCTCGGCCTCGATGTCGCGGAGCATCTCGGTGCTGAGGCGCTCGAGCCGGGCCTCGGTGTTGTGGCTGACGAACCCGTTCGTCAGGAACGAGTGGTCGTCGGTGTCGACGCGAAGCGAGTAGACCGGCTGGACGCCGGCATCCTCGATCGATGCGACCTCCGCGTAGAAGTAGTCACCGGTGACCAGCGGCTTGACCACGTTGCGAACCTCGCGCGACTCGATTCGCGTCGCGATCGCGAGCCCTCCGCGGTCCCAGCGATCGATCCGGTCGATGTTGTTGCGGCGCAGCCAATCTGAATCGATCCACGGCGACTCGCACGACGAGCGGATGTAGTCGGCGACGAAGGGGACGGAGTCGCGGCTGAGCCCCCGCCCCTGCTCCGAAAGGGACTCGAGCAGGCGGTCGAGCTTGGCTTGCTTGATCCCGTGGAAGCCGACCCTCAGTCCGAAGAGCGCCGCGTCGCGGCGGTTCGAGATCACGACCTTGATCTCCCCGTTCTTGGCGTTCGAGAGCCGGCTGACCACGCCGAACTCGAGGAGCAGTGCCTGAACGTCGCGCGCGAGCTGGGGGCTCCGGGTGGAGTAGGAGACCTGGATCGAGTTGCGGGGGAGCAGCGAGACGCAACCGTCGCCCTCGAACAGGGCCCGAAGGAAGACTCGCTTCGCCTCGATTCGTCCACTCCAAATCACCTCCGGGATGGACTTCTCCGCACTTCGCGAGCCGGCGAGCTCGGCGAGGGGGCTCCGTGAGAGCGCGGACAGGCTCTGGACGTCGAGCTCCCAGAGCGAGCTGCCCGAGACGATGGTCCGGTTGTAGACGTACCGCCGCCCGCCGACCACCGAGTCGTACGCCTGAACTACGTCGTCGAAGAACTCCTTGTCGAGGTTGTTGAAGCCGGCGCGCCGCTCGCTGACGAACCCCTCCGAGACGAACGCGCCGAGCAGCAGAGCGGTATCGAACTCCTCGTCGGTCAGCGGCTCCGCGTCCTCGGGTCGGACCGTCCGGTTGATCATCACCCGATCGCCCGGGGAGATCTCGGTAAGCGTCTTCCACAGCGGCATCGGGACTCCGGCGATCTCCACGAGGCAGAGCAGCGGGTGGTTCGTGGTTCCAGTGAGCTCGAAGCCCTCCCGGGTGCGCAGCCGCAACGTCGGGTGGGCGCCGGAGTGAAAGAGCTTGGATGCGGAGACCGGCCGCCCGAGGCGGTCGAGCGTCGCGAGGTCGACGTCCGCCTCGGAGTCGGGCTCCATCCCCGAAGCGAGATCCCCGATCCTCACCGTGCCGCCGGCCAGTCGAACCCGGGCATCGCCGGTAACGCAGTAGCGCATGGCCGCGGCGGGGTCGTCGTCGATCGATCCGAAGTTGCCCTGGCCGTCGACGAGCGGGTAGCGCAGGGAGAACTCCTGCGCCATGCGAACGAGGGTGTCGTAGATCGACTGGTCGCCGTGCGGGTGGTACTTGCCCATCACCTCGCCGACGATGAAGGCGGACTTGCGGTACGGCCGGTTGGGCTGCAAACCGAGGTCGTGCATCGCGTAGAGCACGCGCCGGTGGACCGGCTTGAGGCCGTCGCGGACGTCGGGCAGCGCCCGCCCGACGATCACGCTCATCGCGTAGTCGAGGTAGGCGGAGCGCATCTCGGTGGAGATCTCGCGGATCTCCACGTTGCCGCCCCCGAGAACGTCGCTGGCTTCCATCTAGAGCCTGGCCACCGGCTCAAACATCCAGCACATCCACATCCCGCGCGTTGTTGGTGATGAACGCCTTGCGGGGCTCGACCTTGTCGCCCATCAGGTCGCTGAATGTGCGCTCCGCCATCGCGGCGTCGTCGATGCTCACCTGCATCAGGGTCCGCGACTCCGGCGCCATCGTCGTCACCCGCAGCTGCTCGGCGTTCATCTCGCCCAGCCCCTTGAAGCGCTGCAGGGTGACGCCGGCCTTGGCGAGGTCGAGCACCGCGCGCCGCAGGTCGCCGAACGAGTCGGCCTCCTTGGCCTTGTCGCCCAGCTCGACCCGGAGCGGAGGCGTGCCCACCTGCTTGAGCAGCGAGGCGTGGATCTCGACGAGCTTGCGGTACTCGGTCGAGGTGAAGAGCGCGGCCGGCAGCTCGTGCGTGCGCGCCAGCCCCGACTTTCGGTGGATCGCCTTGACCGTGAGCCGCTCGTCGCCGGCGTCGATCAGCTCGGTCTCGTAGGCCTCGCCCTCCGGATCATCGGTCTCCATCAGCTTCTTCACCCCCGCCAGGCTGGCGGCACCGGCGTCGAGGATCTGCGACTCGCTGAGGAACCGGACCCGGTCATGACCATAGGCCGCCTCGAGCGAGCTGATCCACCCCTCGTACTCCTTGAACGAGCGGTTGAAGCGCTGCCACTTCGCGGTGCTGAGCTTCGAGCTCTGCCCCGTCGAGTCGGTCAGCTCGAACTTCTCGAGCTTGTCGCGCAGCAGGAACGCCTCGAGCTCCGACTCCTTCTCGAGGTAGAGCTCGTGGCGGCCGTTCTTCGCCCGATAAAGCGGTGGCTTGGCGATGTAGACGTAGCCGTGCTCGATCAGCTCGGGCATCTGCCGGTAGAAGAACGTCAGGATCAGCGTCCGGATGTGAGCGCCGTCGACGTCCGCGTCCGTCGTGATCACGAGCTTGTGGTAGCGGGCGTCCTCGATCGTGAACTCCTCGTGGACCCCGGTGCCGATCGCCGTGATCAGGGACTGCACCGCGTCGTTGGCGAGGACCTTGTCGATCCGGTTCTTCTCGACGTTGATGATCTTCCCGAACAACGGCAGCACCGCCTGGGTGGAGCGGTCCCGTGCCTGCTTGGCGGAGCCGCCGGCCGAATCGCCCTCGACGATGAAGAGCTCGGTCAGGCTGGGGTCACGGACGGAGCAGTCGGCCAGCTTGCCCGGCAGGGTGGAGTTCTCGAGCGCCGACTTGCGTCGGGTCAGGTCGCGGGCCTTGCGCGCCGCCGCCCGCGCCCGCGCCGCGTCGATCGACTTCATCACCATCCGCCTGGCGTCGGCCGGGTTCTCCTCGAGGAACTCGGCCAGCCGGCGGTTGACGATGCCCTGGACGAAGCCCTCGACCGGCGGGTTGCCGAGCTTCGTCTTCGTCTGACCCTCGAACTGCGGGTCCTGCAGCTTCACGGAGATGACCGCGGTCAGGCCCTCGCGGACGTCGTCGCCGGAGAGGTTCGGATCCTTCTCCTTCAGCAGGCCCTTCTCGCGCGAGTAGGCGTTGAGCGTGCGGGTCAGCGCCGAGCGGAACCCCGACAGGTGCGAGCCGCCCTCGTGGGTGTTGATGTTGTTGGCGAACGAGAAGAGCGACTCCTGGTAGCCGGTGTTCCACTGCATCGCGACCTCGAGCGCTCCCTCCTCGCCCTCGCCCTCGAAGTAGACGGTCTTCTTGTGGAGCGGATCCTTCGAGTCGTTCAGATGGGCGACGAAGTCGACGATGCCGCCCTCGGCGTAGAACTCCTCGCTCTGGCCCTCGCCGCGCTCGTCGGTCAGCTTGATCCGCAGGCCGCGGGTCAGAAAGGCCGTCTCGCGCATGCGCTCGGCGAGAACCGTGAAGTCGTACTCGAACTCGTCGAAGATGTCGACGTCGGGCAGGAACGAGACGCAGGTGCCGGTCTTCGAGCTCTTCGCCCCCTTCGCCAGCTCCCCCTGCGGCTTGCCGCGGGCGTAGTCCTGGGTCCAGACGTGACCCTCGCGCTGGATCTCCAGATGGAGGCGCTCCGAGAGCGCGTTGACCACCGAGATGCCGACGCCGTGCAGGCCGCCGGAGACCTTGTAGCCGCCGCCGTCGCCGAACTTGCCGCCGGCGTGGAGGACCGTCATCACGACCTCGGCAGCCGGACGGCCCTCCTTCTCGAGCATGCCGACGGGGATGCCGCGGCCGTTGTCGACCACGGTGACGGAGTTGTCGGGGTGGATCGTCACCTCGACGTGATCGCAGTGGCCGGCGAGGGCCTCGTCGACGGAGTTGTCGACGACCTCGTAGACGAGGTGGTGCAGGCCGCGGACGCCGGTCGAGCCGATGTACATGCCGGGCCGCTTGCGCACCGCCTCGAGCCCCTCGAGAACGGTGATGTCGGCGGCCCCGTAGGAGGCCTTCCCCCCGTCCTTCTTCTTCGCCTTCGAGTCGCTCACGCGTTCCTTCCCATTCGGGTTCCATGATCCCGGGCACGGCGGCGGCAGAGAGCCGCGGAGAGCCCCGGGAATGCGGGCGGGCGACGAAGCCCGGCCGGCAGGGCCCTCAACCGGTCGGTTGACATAAGGATACCAGGCAGCGGGGTCGGGCCCTCCGGCATGGGCCACACGATTTACCTGCAAACAGCGTCTTTTGGTAGCCGAAATCGTGACAATTCTCAGCGGTGGCGGGCGAGGTCGGCGGTGAAGCGCAGACGACGCACCCTGCCCTCCCCCACGCCGGCGGCGATTCGCGGCAGGAGCGCGTCTCCCATCATCTCGAGCTCCTGGGCCCAAGCTCCGCCGGCGCAGGCGATCGTGACGAGCCCGTCGCGCTCCGCGACCGGCTCCGCCTTCGCCGCGATCGCTGGCCCGCAGGCGGCCGGCCAGGCCGCCTGCACCTCCGCCAGCAGGGTCTGTGGGGCGCGCTGGGCGGCGACCCGCGAGAGCGCGCCGCCGAGCTTCCTCGGTCCCCTGCGCTCGCTCACCGCCCGATCGCCTCGCTCGCGCTCGCGACCCCACCCTCGATCCGCAGCTCGGCGGCGGCGACTTCCGCGAGCGGCACGTGCTCGAGCTCCGTCGCGGTGATCAGCGCCTGCCCGGAGCCCGCCAGCATCGCCACGAGGCGGCGGCGGCGCTCGGGGTCGAGCTCGCTCATCACGTCGTCGAGGAGCATCAGGGGTAGGCGGCGGCGAGCGGAGCGGAGCGCCTCGCGCTCGGCGAAGAGCAGGGCCAGCAGGCCGATCCGCTGCTGGCCCTGAGAGCCGTAGCGGCGCAGGGAGCGGCCGCCGAAGGAGAGCTCGACCTCGTCCCGGTGGGGGCCGTACCCGGTGAAGCCGCGGGCGACGTCGCCCTCCCGCCGCTCGGTCAGCTCGGCGATGATCGCCTCGGCGTCGGCGTCCCCGGTCCGCGGCCGGTAGGCGATCGAGGCGCCACCGGGCAGGCCGAGCTCCTCGGCGGCCGCGGCGAACGGGTCGACGAGCTCCGCCGCGGCCTCCGCGCGAGCCTCCACCAGCGGGACCGCCCGCTCGGCGAGCTCGCGATCCCAGGCGGCGAGCGAGCCGGGGTCGCCCCCGCGCCGCACCCGACCCAGGAGGTTGTTGCGCTGGGCGAGCGCGCGTCCATACTCGCGCGGCACCTCCGCCCGCGCCGGCCGCAACGCCGCCACCAGGCGGTCGAGATGGGCGCGCCTGGGGCTCGGCGGCCCCTTGACCAGCGCGAGCCGATCGGGCATGAACAGGCTGAGAGCCGGGCGGCGCCGGTCGTCCTCGGGGCGGGCGGGCGAGCCGTCCACGAGCCGCTGCCGGGCTTCGCCGCTGGAGATCGACGCCATCATCGAAATCGGCTCCGCCGTCTCACCGGCGTCGGGCTCGAGCCTGGCCTCCACCCGCGCCAGATCGGCTCCGAAGCCGATTGCCTCGCGTTCCCGCCGGGTCCGGCAGGAACGGCCGGTGAGCGCGAAGAAGAGCGCCTCGAGCAGGTTCGTCTTGCCGGCGCCGTTGGGTCCGTGGACGATCGTCAGCCCGGGGCCGAGCTCCACCACCTCGTCGGCGAGGTTGCGGAACGAGAGCGGATCGATGCGCGAGACCCTCAACCGATCTCCCCCCGCCGACGGATCGCGCCCGCGATCAGACGGTCAGCCGGATCGGCATCACGAGGTAGGAGAAGTCCTCGGAGCCCGCCGGCTGCAGGAGTCCGGGGCGCAGCGGCGAAGTCAGCCGAAGCACCAGCTCCTCGGTCTCGACGCTCTCGATCCCCTCGATGAAGAACTGAGGGTTGAAGGCGATCTCCATCGCCTCGCCCTCGAACGCGCACGGCATCGCCTCGCTCGCGTCGCCGATCTCCGGGGTCTCGGCGGCGACGGTCAGCTCCCCCTCGGCGAAGGCGAGCTTCAGCGGGGCGTTGCGCTGGGCGAGGTAGCGGATCCGGCGGGTGACGTCGAGCAGCTCCGAGCGCGGTAGGCGCACGTCGTGGTCGAAGGCGTCCGGGAGCAGCTGGCGGTAGTTCGGAAACTGGCCCTCGATCAGTCGCGAGGAGAGCTGGACGCCGCCGGCGCGGAAGACGATCTGATTGCCGGGAAGGGCGATCTCCACCTCCTCGACCCCATTCTGGGAGACGATCCGCGCCAGCTCCCGCATTGCCCGCGCTGGGACGTTCGCCTCGAACGGGCCGGGAGCGTCCCCGCTCAGCTCCGTCCGCTTGACGCTGAGGCGGTATGAGTCCGTCGCGACCATCGTCAGCGTGGACTCCTCGACGCTGACCATGATCCCGGTCAGGATCGGCCGGACCTCGTCGCGGGAGGCGGCGCGCGCGACCCGGTCGACGGTCTCGGCCAGGGCGCCGGCCGGCATTGTTATGGCGCCCTCCCCGAGGTCGGGCAGGCGGGGAAAGTCCTCGGCGTCGAGCAGGCGCAGGTGGAAGCGGGCCGTCCCGGCGGTGATCTCGACATCGTGCTGCTCGCGGCGCTCGGCGATCGAGACGCTGCCCTGGGGCAGGGCCCGGGCGACGTCGGCCAGCAAACGGCCGGGAAGCAGGATCTGGCCGTCGCCCTCGACCTCGGCGTCGAGCTCGACCGTGACCGCCAGTTCGCTGTCGGTCGCTCGCGCCACGGCCTTGCCGCCCTCGGCAACGAGCATGATGCCGCTGAGCGAGGGCAGCGTCGTCCGCGTGGAGATTGCCCGGGCCGCGGTCTGGAGCCCGTCGAGCAGCGGATCGCGTTCGGCTCTTAATTGCATTCAGCTTCCTTCCCAACTCATCTGAGTTGATCTTAGGTGCGTGGAGACCCTTTCAGAACTGCCGGATCTCGCATGCTGCCGCGAGGGGGCTGCGGTTCGGGGGGGTGTTGAAGGTGGGGGTTGGCAACGTCAGGGCCGTGGAGGCGGCTGGACGGATCCCGATCCGGCCGGCCCCGTGTGGAGGCGCTCGTTGATCTTCTCCAGGGCCCTGTGGATATCGGAGCCCGGCTGGAGCTTCCGCTCGATCGTCCGGATCGAGTAGAGGACCGTCGAGTGATCGCGATCGAAGCCGCGTGCGATCTCGGCGAGCGAGAGGTCGGTGTGGTGGCGGGCGACGTACATGGCGAGCTGGCGACCGCGTGCCGCGGCAGCGGTGCGGCGCTTGGAGCGCATGTCGGCCGAGGCGAGATGGAGGACGTCGCAGACGGCTCGCTGGACCCGCTCGAGCTCCTCGCCCGCCGCCGCGGGTGAGCCGGCGGCGGCGGGTGTCGAGGCCCCGGCTGCGCCGAGGGCCCGGCGGACGAGCTCGGGGGTGGGGACCTCGCCGACCAGGGAGGCAAATGCCGCGACCCGGGTCAGCGCACCCTCCAGCCGGCGCAGATTATGGGGGGCGGCGAGCGCGATCTGGCGCAGCACGGCGGGTTCGGGGACGGCAAGCGAGTGCTCGGCGGCGAGGCGGCGCAGCAGGGCGATTCTCGTCGGTAGGTCCGGCCCCTGCATCTCGATCGTGAGGCCCCAGGCAAAGCGGTCACGCATGCGCTCGCTCAAGCGCTCCATCGCCTCGGGGGGTCGGTCGCTCGAGAGCACGATTTGGCTGCCCGAGGCGTAGAGCTCGTTGAAGGTGTGAAAGAACTCGTCCTCGGTCCGCGGCTTGCCCTCGAGGAACTGAACGTCGTCGATCAGCAGCGCCCCGACGCCCCGGTAGCGCTCCTTGAAGCGCTCGGCGGGGCGGCCGTCGCCTCGCAGGGAGGTGACGAACTCGGAGGTGAAGCGCTCCGCCGTGGTGTAGGCGACGGGTAGGTCGGGGCGCTGGCGATTCAGGTAATTGGCGATCGAGACCAGCAGATGCGTCTTGCCGAGCCCGGGCGCCCCGTAGAGGAAGAGCGGGTTGTAGGACTCGCCGGGGGACTCGGCGACCGCCAGCGCGGCCGAGTGGGCGAAGCGGTTTCCGGAGCCGATCACGAAGCGGTCGAAGTCGAGGGTCTCCGACAGCCCATCGGGGATCGCCCTGCCGCCGATCAGGGGCATGGCGGCCACCGCAGCCGATTCGCCGCCGGGAGGATCGGTGAAGGCGATTTCGGTCAGCTCGGGGGCCTGCCGCCGGAGCGCCTCCGTGGCAGCTGTCCCGTAGCGCCGGCGGAACCAGTCGCGAACCCGCTCCGGCCCGGAGACGTAGAGGCGCGGTCCCTTGGCCCCGACCGGGCGCAGGGGGTCGAGCCAGTTGTGGAAGGCGGAGGGGGGCAGCGTCTCGCGCAGCTCCTCGCGGACGCCATTCCAGATCGTGGTGAGCTCGTGAGCTGGTCTCTCCTGCAAGTGCTGAGGTGGCCTCGGCGACGTGAGCGGGGGTGCTCCGGCGGGCCGCGACCGATCATAGGTCCGCCGCGAGGCCCCTCGGGGAGGGGTCGGGCGCGAGTCCGCAAATCGCGCCAGAAGCGGTTTCCCGCCTCCCCCTATACTGCGCCGTCCGCCGCCTCCGATCGGGAGTCTCGGGCCCGGCGGGCGATCGACCATGAAGCGAACCTGGCAGCCAAAGAAGAGAAAGCGCGCCCGCGCGCACGGCTTTCGCGCGCGGATGCGGACCCGGCAGGGGCGCGAGATCCTGAGCCGCCGGCGCCGCAAGGGTCGCAAGCGTCTCACCGTTTGAGCGATGGCCCCCGACGGCGAGGGCCGAGGCAAGGGCCGCAAGCGGGGCAGGCTCTCGCGCAGCGGCGACTTCGATCGCGCCTACCGCGACGGCCGCTCGCAGGCGAACCGGCACCTGGTTCTCTACGCGTTTCCCCGGGAGCCCGATGAGAGCGATGACGACGTTCGCCTCGGGGTCTCGGTCGGCCGCAAGGTCGGCGGCGCGGTCGATCGGAACAAGGTGAAGCGCGCCATGCGCGAGGCGTTCTGGTCGCTCTCCGAGCGCCTGCCGAGCGGCTACGACTTCGTCCTCGTCGGCCGCGCCGGCGTCGCGGAGTTAGTAGAGCGCGAGGGGACCCCGGGGCTGCGGGAGTCGATTCGGGCCCTGATCGACGACCCCGGGGAGCTCGGATGAGGGCCGTTGCACGTGAAACGGTGCCGGCGCCCCCGGGCGTTGCACGTGAAACGGCGACCCCCCCTGAGTTGAGCGTTGCACGTGAAACGCATCCCCCGCGAGCCGCGGGACCCCTGGCCCGGCTGATTCTGGGCCCGATTGGCCTCTATCGGCGGTTCATCTCGCCCTCGATCTCCAACCGCTGCCGCTACTACCCCAGCTGCTCCGCCTACGCGGAGGAATCGATCCGGGAGCTGGGGGCGGTGCGGGGAGCGATCCTGGCCGCCTGGCGAGTCCTGCGCTGCAATCCGTTCAGCAGCGGGGGCCTCGATCCCGTCGCAGAGCGCCGCCTGTTCCGCCCCAACGCACCCTCGCCACCCCGGGAAACCGCATGAGCCTGCCGATCGCGTCCATCTTCACGGACATCCCCGAGGCGATCATCGTCTTCTTCCACGACACGGTCGGGCTCGGTTGGGGCCCGGCGATCATCGCCCTCACCTTCACCGTCCGGCTGGCGATCCTGCCGCTCTCGCTCAAGCAGATCAAGTCGATGCGCGCCCTCCAGCAGCTGCAGCCGCAGATCAAGGCCCTCCAGGAGAAGCACAAGGGCGACAAGCAGCGCCAGCAGCAGGAGATGATGCGCTTCTACCAGGAGAACGAGATCAACCCACTCGCCTCCTGCCTGCCGCTGGTCCTCCAGCTGCCGGTCTTCATCTCGCTCTATTACATGCTGAAGGGCGACAGCTTCCAGTCGGACGTGATGAGCGCCCCGCCGGAGGGATGGCTCTTCATCGACTCGCTGATCCAGCCGCCGGACGGGACGGCGGTGACGGTCACGCTGATCGTCCTCTTCATCGCTACCCAGCTCGGGGCCGGATTGGCGATGGCCGTGCGCGGGCAGGGGCTCGAGGGTCCCCAGAGGTTCATCGTCTTCGGCCTGCCGTTTCTGTTCGCGCCCTTCGTCGCGAGCTTCGAGGCCGGGCTCTCGGTCTACTGGATCTCGACCAACCTCTGGACCCTGGGCCAGCAGCAGTTCGTCCACATGACCATGGGCACGCCGGAGAAGCCGACGCCGGAGGAGATCGAGGCCGCCAAGCCGCCTCCGCCCCCGCCGCGAAAGAAGAAGAAGAAGAGTGGAAGGCAACGCTGAGATGAGCGACGAGGAGGAGATCGAGGCGATGCCCGCCGAGCCCGCCGAGCGCGTGCGCGCGATCATCGACCGGGTGCTGGACGAGATCGACCTCGACGCCGAGGCCGAGGTGAGCGAGAGCGACGACGAGATCTTCGCCTCGATCGACGGCCCCGACGAGCTCGGGATCCTGATCGGGCGCCGCGGTCAGACGCTCGATGCGCTGCAGCTCCTCTGCTACCGCGCCGCCTCGCTCGGGATCAGCGAGCGCAAGCGGGTCACGCTCGACGCGGCCGGATATCGGGAGCGCCGGCGCGCGATGCTCGAGGAGGAGGCGCTGATCGCAGCGCAGCGCGCGGCGCGCAACGGCGAGTCGGTCCGGCTCGAGGCGATGTCCGCCAGCGAGCGTCGCATGGTTCACGAGGTCCTCAAGGACCGAAGCGACGTCGAGACCTACAGCGAGGGCGACGAGCCCGAGCGCCGGATCGTCGTCGCGCCCTTGATCGACGATTGAGCGGCGCCGCGCAGCGCGGGTCGCAGCCCGAGCCGGTGCTGACCCCGAAGGCCCGCGCGGCGCTCGAGCCGGTGGTCGGGATGCTGGCGCGTGAGCGCTCGGCGCCGAGCGGCCCCGGGGCGGCGGCGGACGCCTGGAGGGTGCACGTAGCCGACAGCCTCAGCGGCCTGGGCTTCCCCGATCTGGCCTCGGCCCCGGTGATCTGCGACGTCGGCTCAGGCGCCGGCTTCCCCGGCCTCGTCCTGGCCGCGATGCTGCCCGAGGCGCGCATCGACCTGGTCGAGTCGGTCGCGCGCAAGTGCGAGTTCATCGAGCGGGCGGCGGCGGCCGGGGGGATGGTCAACGCCCGCGCGGTCCACGCGCGGGCCGAGGAGTGGGCGGCCGCCGAAGGCCGCGAGGCCTACGAGGCGGTCACCGCTCGCGCGGTCGGTCGGCTGAGCACCCTCGCCGAGCTCGCCTCCCCCCTCCTGCGGCTCGATGGGGTGCTCATCGCCTGGAAGGGCCGCCGCGACCCCGACGAGGAGGCGGAGCTCGAGCGGGGAGCACCATCGCTGGCGATGGAGGCCGTGGAGGTGCGCTGGGTCGGGCCCTATGCCGGCAGCGAGAACCGCCACCTCCACCTGATCCGCAAGGTGGGAGAGACGCCTCGGGAGCTGCCGCGGCGCCCAGGCGTGGCGAAGAAGCGCCCCCGGGGCGCATAAGCCCAAATTCCTCTTCGCGCCTCGGCCCGGGACTCCTGCAGCCCGCATCCGGAGGCGGCTCCGGCGTGATCTAGAGTCGCCCACGCCCGGCCAGGCCGGGCGGCTCATGGGCTACGTCTACGCGATCGCGAACCAGAAGGGCGGGGTGGGTAAGACCACCACGGCCGTCAACCTCGCCGCCTGCATCGCCGACGGGGGCCGGCAGACGTTGGTCGTCGACCTCGATCCGCAGTGCAACGCGACCGTCACCCTGGGGCTCGATCGCGAGGCCCGGCCCTCCTCCTACGACGCCCTCTGCGGCGAGGGCTCGATCGCCGAGGCCGCCCGCCCCGCGGGCCCCGACAACCTCTGGGTCGTGCCGGCCAACCGGGACCTCGCCGGGGCCGGGGTGGAGCTGCCGCGCCTGGAGCGCTTCCAGTACCGGCTTCGCGAGGGGCTCGGCGCGGTTCGCGAGCGCTTCGCCGCCACGATCCTCGACTGCCCGCCCTCGCTCGATCCGGTCACGGTCAACGCCCTCGCCGCCGCCGACCGCGTGATCATCCCGGTCCAGGCCGAGTACCTCGCGCTCGAGGGGCTCGTCCAGTTCCTCGACACGATGCAGACCATCCGCCGCGAGCTCAATCCCTCCCTGGTTCTGACCGGCATCGTGATCACCATGGCCGACGAGCGGACGCGACTGTCCCAAGACGTGGAGCACGAGCTGCGAGATCACTTTCCCGACCTGGTCCTGAAGACCGTTGTGCCCCGCAGCGTCCGGCTTGCCGAGGCACCCAGCTTCGGGCTCCCCGTGATTGCCCATGCCCCCACGTCCCGAGGAGCACATGCCTACCGAGCCCTGGCCGACGAAGTCCTGGACCGTGGCTAGGCGCCCGGGGATGGGCCGCGGCCTCGCCGCGATCCTGCCGGAGACGCACGAGGTCGGCGAACCACAGTTCCGCGACGTCCCGGTCGAGCTGATCCGGCCCAATCCCGCCCAGCCCCGCAAGGCATTCGGCACCGACGGACTCGGCCGGCTCGCGGCCTCGGTCGCGGAGGCGGGCGTGGTCCAGCCCGTCGTCGTGCGCCCGCTCGCGGACGGTCGCTATGAGCTGATCGCCGGCGAGCGCCGCTGGCGGGCGGCCCAGCAGGCGGGCCTGGCGACGGTGCCGGCGGTGCTGCGGAGCGACGCCGAGCCGGAGCGACTGCAGATGGCGCTCGTCGAGAACATGGCGCGCGAGGACCTCAACCCGGTTGAGGAGGCGCGGGCGTGCGCGGCGCTGGTCGAGGAGCTCGACCTGAGCAAGGAGGAGGTCGCGCGCCGGGTGGGCCGCAGCCGCTCCTCGATCTCGAACCTGATTCGCCTGCTCGACCTCCCCGACCCGGTGCTCGAGCTGCTCGAGGCGGGGAAGCTCAGCGAGGGGCACGGCAGGGCGCTGCTCAGCAACCGCGACCAGGATGAGCGTCGCCGCCTGGCGCGGCAGGCCGTGCGCGAGGGGTGGTCGGTGCGGGAGACCGAGCGGCGGGCAAAGGGGGGAGGCGCGCCGAAGCTGAAGGCGGTGCCCCACCCCGACGAGGAGGCGGCGATCGGCAGGGCGGAAGACGCGCTCGAGCGAGCGCTGGGGCGCGACGTCCGGGTGTCGTCCGGAGCCCGCGGGCTGACCGCGCAGATTCGCTTCGCCGACGTCGACGAGCTGGTCGACCTCGCCCGCTCGCTGCGCCGCACCTGACGCCGCCCGGCGGAGGGCGAGGCGGCCCCGGGACGGCCACTAGAATGGCGCCCGGTTTGGGCGATTAGCTCAGTTGGTTAGAGCGCGTCTCTGATAAGGACGAGGTCCCTGGTTCGAATCCAGGATCGCCCACTTGCAGCGAATGCAGATCTATGGCGTCAGCTTCGACATGGTCGGCAAGCAGCCGATCGTCCTGTTGAAGACCACCGACGGAAACCGATTTCTTCCGATCTGGATCGGGCATCCGGAGGCGGCCGCGATCCTGATGAAGCTGCAGGGAGCCTCGACCCCGCGGCCGATGACCCATGACCTGATCTCCGAAATGCTCGACCAGCTCGACGCGAAGTGCGAGCGCGTCTCGGTGACCGAGCTTCGCGACAACACCTTCTACGCGACGATCACCATCTCGATCGACGGCAACGAGGTCGAGATCGACTCGCGCCCCTCCGACGCGCTGGCGCTGGCGGTCCGCTGCGACGCCCCGATCTTCGTCGCCGAGGACGTGATCGAGGAGTCCTCGATCGAGTTCGAGCACGAGGTCGAGGACCAGGAGGAGGTCGTCGAGAAGTTCAAGGACTTCCTCGACGAGGTCTCCCCCGAGGACTTCGCCGGCGGCGAGGAGTAGCGCCCGGGCCTCAGGCGAGCGCCAGGTTCAGCGCCCGCTCGACGAACGCCTCGAAGCCGATCCCCGCGGCCTCGGCCGCCATCGGCAGAAGCGACGTGTCGGTGAGCCCGGGGATCGAGTTGACCTCGAGGACCTCGGGGCCGTCGTCGCCCAGCATCAGGTCGACGCGGGCGAAGCTCTCGCACGCGAGCGCCTCCCAGGTGCGCCGGGCGAGCTCCGCCACCGCCGTGGCGGCGCCGTCGTCGAGCTCGGCCGGGCAGGCGTAGCGGGTGCGGCCGATCTCGTAGCGCGCCTCGTAGTTGAAGCGGTCGGCGTGCTCGGGGATCGCCTCGACGATCGGCAGCGGCTCCCCGTCGAGGATCGACACCGCCAGCTCCCGCCCGCCGACGTGGCGCTCGATCAGGACCCTGTCGTCGTAGCTCAGCGCCGCGACGAGCGCCTCCGGGACGTCGCCGCCAGTCGCGGCGAAGCGGACCCCGAGCGAGGAGCCCTGCGCCGCCGGCTTGACGACGAGCGGCAATCCCAGGGCGGACTCGATCTCGGCGATCGCGTCAGCAGCGCCGAGCTCGCGAAACGCCCCGGCGCCGAAGGCGATCCAGTCGGGGGTGGCGATCCCCGCCTCCCGCAGCCGGTGCTTGGACTGGACCTTGTCCATGCAGAGGACGCAGGCGGCGACGCCGGGGCCGGTGTAGGGAATCGCGAGCAGCTCGAGCAGGGACTGCACGGTGCCGTCCTCGCCGCCGCGACCGTGGAGGGCGACGAAGGCGACGTCGGGCCGCTCGTGCTTGAGACGGGCGACGAGCGCCTCGTCGGCATCGATCGCCACGACCTCGTGGCCGAGCCCGGCAAGGGCGTCCTCGACCCGGGCACCCGAGCCCAGCGAAACCGCCCGCTCGAGCGAGCCCCCCCCCTTCAGGACCGCAACCTTCATCGCTCCGAGGGGGGCGGCTCCCGCCGGTGGAATGGCAGCACCTCCCCGGCCTCGGGCTCGCCGGCTCCCGCCTCGCTTTCCTCGGCCCCCGGACGCGAAGCGGTGGAGGCCGGGGGCACTGATCTGTGCTCGCTGGTGATCGTCTCGTAGAGGTCGACCTGGGCGCCGATCACGGCGCCGATCCGGCGGATGCCCTCGCGGATCTCGTCCTCGGTCTGGGCGGAGAAGTTGAGCCGCATCGAGTGCGTGCCGCGCGGCTCGACGAAGGCCGCCTGGCCTGGCACGAACGCGACGTTGTCCCGCAGCGCCTTCGCGAGCAGGTCGGTGGTGTCGATGTAGTCGGGGAGCGTCGCCCAGACGAAGAGGCCGCCCTCGGGCTTCGACCAGTGAGCCTGACGGGGGAAGTGGCGGGCGAGGGCGTCGAGCATCGCGTCCCGCCGCGCCCGGTAGATCCGCGTCAGCTCGCCGACGTAGTCGAGCCAGCGCCCCTCGGCGAAATACTCGCGGACGAAGTACTGGCTCAGGGTCGAGGTGCAGAGGTCCGCCGCCTGCTTGCCGAGCACGATCTTCCGCATCACCGGCGGCGGCGCGCAGGCCCACCCGATGCGGATTCCGGGGGAGAGGATCTTCGAGAGCGTGCCGACGTAGAGCACGTAGTCGCCACCGTCGAGGCGGTAGAGGGGAGGCAGAGGCTCGCCTCCATAGCGCAGCAGCCCGTAGGGGTTGTCCTCGACGACGAGGATCTCCCGCTCACGGGCGATCTCCACAAGCCGGCGTCGCCGCTCGAGGGACATCGTCACGCCGCCGGGGTTCTGGAAGGTCGGCACGGAGTAGATGAACTTCGGCTTCCTGCCCTCCCGATCGAGCTCGGCCAGCAGCTCCTCGAGCTCGTCGATGCGCATGCCGTCGTCGTCGATCTCCACCTGGCGGGTCTCGGCCTCGTAGGAGCAGAAGACCGGAACGGCGCCCGGGTAGGTCGGTCCCTCGGCGACGATCACGTCACCGGGATCGATCAGCGCCTTGCAGATCAGGTCGATCGCCTGCTGGCCGCCGGTCGTGACGATCACGTCCTCGCGGTCGGGGCTCATCCCCTCGGCCCGCATCACCTCGCAGGCGACCTCCTTCGTCTCGGCGAACCCCTCGGTCGGCCCGTACTGGAGGGCCTTCGCGGCCGACTCCTGGGCGATCCGGGTCATCTGCGCGGCGAAGGAGTCGCGGGGAAAGGTCGAGGTGTCGGGGAGGCCGCCGGCCAGCGAGATCACCTCCGGTCGCGCTGTGATCTCCATCAGGTCACGCATCGCCGAGGAGCGCATCACCCGCGTCCGCTGCGCAAAGAGGCCGGCGTAGCGCTCGAGGTCGCTCGAGGTCGAATGCGCGCGCCGATGGGGTGGCGGGGCGGGGGAGGGGTCTCCGTCGGGGCAGGGTCGGGCTGGATCCATCCGCCTAAGTGTGGCCGAAGCCCGGGCGCCTCCGCGTCCCAGGGCGGGGCGAGGTCGCTAGCCTGCGGCGGCCATGGACCTCTTCCTCGGCATCTGCCAGGGCCTCGGACTTGCCCTCGCGATCGGGATCGGCGGCGCGCTGGCGGCGCTCTTCGCCTCGATGATGGGGAGCTTCGAGGTCGGCTTCGATCCCGAGAGCACCGACTTCTCGTTCCTTACCGCGCGCTGGTTCCTGCTCGCGCTGCTGGGGCTCGTCGTGCTGACCGTGCTCGCCCGCGGGCGGGAGGCGGCCCGCTACCCCGTCGTCGCGCTGCTCGCGATTGCCGGCGCCCTCGCCTTCGCCGCCTCGCTCGCCGAGGAGGGAGAGACCGCGTGGCCGGGCCTCATCGCGGGAGCGCTCGTCACCGCCCTCGCGGCCCTCGTCGCCAGCGACGTGCTCGACGGCGCGATCCGCCGCGCCCGCGGCTCGGGCTCGGAGACGGCCGGCGATGCGGCCAACACGCTGATCATCGCCTTCGCGCTCGCCGGCCTCGCCCTCGCCGCCCTGGCCCTGCTGGTGCCGCCGGTCTCGCTCCTCGCCGCCCTCGCCCTCGCCGCCCTGGCGATCGGCCGCAGCCGCAAGGCGGGCGAGAAGTACGAGGGCCTGCGGATCCTCAGATAACCGGTTCCTTCACCCGGAGAACATCAGCTTCATGAAGGGCGGCCGGAAGGCTCCGGCCTTCCTCGTGAGCAATCTCGGCGTATGCCCTGATCGCCTCCCGCATCCGCCGCTCCACCTCCGCTCGGGTCTCTCCGAGCGCGATCACCCCAGGTACATCGGGCAGATAGGCGCCCCAGCCACCCTCCTCAGCGCGCTCGTAGAGCACGACGTAATCCGTCATCGCAGTCGCTCCAGTCCGGTTGCTCGACGTATGCCGGCCAAGGTGCCGGCCGGAACATTGTCACCGTCCTTGCCTGCGACGACAACCGTCCGTCCGGCGCGTGCATGACGCCAGATCTCGTGTGACCCCTTCTGCCGGATGGGTTGCCAACCCGCTTGTCTCAACTCGTTGCGGACCTCACGGTATTTCTTGGCCACGTGATCGAGGACCCCGAGCCGGTGATCCCCGCCCCGTGCCGCCCCTCTGCAAACCTGCCGGGCCGATGCCCGAGAACCAACGCAAGCTCGTCCTCGCCGTCGTCGACTCGCTGCGCAGCGACATGCTGCTGCGCACGATCGAGGCCGGCGACGCCCCGACCTTCAAGGCGCTGCTCGAGCGCGGCGAACTCGTGCCCGACTGCGTTTCCTCCTTCCCCTCGGTGACCCCGGTCTGCACGTCGGAGCTCACGACCGGGGTCCGGCCCGACCGCCACCGGATCCCGGGGATGAACTGGTACCACCGCGCCGAGGAGCGCTACGTCGAATACGGCTCCTCCTTCGAGGCGACCCGCGCCTTCGGTCTCTTCCGCGCGCTCTACGACACGGTTTACAACCTCAACATGGGGCACATCGACCCCGAGGCGCTGACCGTCTTCGAGCGGCTCGGGGACGCCGGCCTGCGGACTGCCTGCACGCCGTTTCTGATCTACCGGGGCCGGACCCGCCACGAGGTCGGCCTCGAGGGCCTGCTCAAGGCGTTCGCCAGCGCCGCCAAGTTCCACCATGCCGTGTGGGGGCCCGACGAGCTCTTCTACGGCGAGCTCTACTCCTCGCGCCGGGTCAACTGCAAGCCGACCCTCGCCCGCCCCGCCACCCGCGATGCCTATTCGGCCTGCGTCGGCCGCGATCTCGTCGAGCACGACCTCTACGACTTCCTTCTCTTCTCCCTGCCGGACAACGACTATTTCTCCCACCGCGACGGGCCCGGCGGCACGCAGGTCTCGATCGCGCTCGCCGATGACGCGATGCACGAGCTCGTCGAGGCCCACGGCGGAATCGACCCCTTCCTCGAGCGCAATGCCGTGATCGTCGCCGCCGATCACGCTCAGAGCGACGTCACCGACGCGCTGCCGCTGGCGCAGGTGCTCGGCGAGCGCTGGGGGGTCTTGCAGCCGAACGCCTCGCTCGCCCCCGAGACGCAGCTTGCGGTCGGACCCAGTGGCCGCGGCGCGGGAGTCTGGATCCTGCCCGAGGGCACCAAGCGGGAGAAGCTCGCGCATCGGTTGCGCCGTCATCTCGACCGCAAGGTCGACGGCGTCGAGCTGATCACGTGGCTGGCGGAGGACGGTGGCGAGGTGGCGATTCGCCGCGACGGAGAGGAGCTGCGCTTTCGGCACGGTGGGGACGTCGTCGACCACCGGGGGGAGAGCTGGTCGCTTGAGGGGGAGCTCTCCGTCCTGGATGCCGAGGTCCGCGACGGGCGCTTCGAGGCACCGGACTATCCCGACGGCCTCATGCGCCTCTGGTCGGCGCTGCGCAACCCGAATGCCGCCGACCTCGTGCTCAGCCTCGCTCCCGGATACGAGTGCGTCGACTGGGGCGGCACCACCCACATCCCGGGCGGCAGCCATGGGTCCCTTCTGGCCGAGGACTCGCTCGGCACGCTGCTGACGGTCGCCCTCGACGGCGAGCGGCCCGAGCGCGAGCAGTGGGCGATCAGCGACGTCGCAGGGCTGATCGACGCCCACTTCGGGATCGGCGCATCCGCGGGTGAGGGCGCGCCCTCGCAGGCGAGCGCCGCCTAGGATCGCGCCGTGGCCACCCCGAGCGATTCATCGCGCGATCCGATCCCGAGCGCGAATCAGGGCGCCGATCCCGACCCGGCAGCGGCCCGCACCGGCACCCGCGACCGCTGGGAGGCCGCGGCGGACTGGACCTGGGGAGTCGCCCGGCGGATTCACGTGGGCACCCAGCGCCCCGGCAACTGGCTGCAGCTCTTTCACTTCGGCGCGGTCGGGGCCACCGGCTACGTCGTCAATCTGATCGTCTTCACGCTGCTCAACGGCGCCGCCGACCTCAACCACCTGCTCGCGGCGGTGGGCGCGTTCGCCGTCGCCGTGACGAACAACTTCCTGCTCAATCGGCACTGGACCTTCCGCCACCAGGGCTCAGCCGAGGCCCACGCCGGCTTTCAGGCGGCGCGCTTTCTCACGGTCAGCCTGGTCGGGCTCGGGGTCAACCTCGCGGCGCTCGCGGCGCTCGTCGACGGCGCCGGGCTGGGCGAGCTGCCGGGTCAGGCGATCGCCGTCGCCGTCGCGACCCCGGTCAACTTCATCGGCAACAAGCTCTGGACGTTCGGCCACTCGCGAGCCGGATAGCGGTGACTGCGATAGTGGTCGTACCGACGAGGAGGACAAGAATGGTGAACTTCAAGAAGCTGGCGGATCGCGCGAAGAGCGCGAAGACCGTCATCGACCAACAGGGTGGCTCCGACGCGCTGAAGGAGAAGGCGCGGCGGATGCAGGGCGTGGCAAAGGGGCCGGGCTCGGTGGCGGACCGGGCGAAGGCCGCGGCTCAGGTGGCGCGCGAGAAGCCGAACCCCGCCTCGGACGTTCCCGCCGACGACGCGGCCGGCCCGATCGGCGGCGGCTCCCCACCGCCCAAGGTCACAGGTAGCGAGCCGACGCCACCGCCGTCGGGCGGCTCACCCGCGGACCGCTAGGAGACCCGCTGCCGGCGTGAGGCGCGTCGGCCTACTCAGTTGCGCTGCGCTCGTCGCGGCGACGGCCGCCCTGGCGCCGGTTCCGGCACCCGCCGGCGCGCAGGGAGGGGGGGCCTTCGACGATCGCCTCGGTGAGGTGCTGGACACCACCTCGCCGGGTGAGAGCCCCGCGAATCTCACGTTCACCCCGAGCGGGCTTCCCGCCACCCCGGACGACTACGGGGTCAGTGCGGCGGCGGCGCTCGCGACCGCCGACGCGGATCCGAAGATCGTCGCGCGCAAGGAGGGGCTCGCCGCCGGCGATGAGGAGGACCTGACCGCGACCGTGACCGCGGAGGCCGTGCGCGTCTGGGAGGTGGGCTACTTCCTCGGCGGGGACAAGGTCAACCTCGTCGTCGTCGACGGCGGCAGCGGGGAGGTGACCGAGTCCTGGACGGGCGCGGCGGTGGACTGGCCGATGGCGCGCGGCCACGAGGGCCAGTTCGGCCACGTCCTCAACGCGCCGTGGGTGTGGGGGCCGCTGGCGGGCATCTTTCTGCTCGGTCTCTGGGACTTCCGGCGCTGGCGCAAGTGGGTCCATCTGGATCTGCTGGTGCTGCTCTCGTTCGGGCTGAGCCAGGCCTTCTTCAACGCCGCCGAGATCGGCATCTCGGTGCCCCTCGCCTACCCGCCGATGCTCTATCTGCTGGGGCGGATGCTCTGGATCGGCTTCCGCGGCGGCGGGGCCGGGACGGCCGGGGAGGGCCTGCGCCCGAGCGCGCCCCTTTGGCTCCTGGCGGCGGCCGTGGTCGGGTTGATCGGACTGCGAGTCGCGGCCAACATCGCCGACTCGGGCGTGATCGACGTCGGCTACGCCGGGGTGGTGGGCGCCGACAAGATCACCGACGCGGAGCCGATCTACGGCGACTCCGCCTTTCCCCCGGACAACCCCACCGGGGACACCTACGGCCCGGCCAACTACTTCGCCTACGTGCCCTTCGAGGGGGCGCTGCCCTGGAGCGGCGCCTGGGACGAGCTACCAGCGGCCCACGCGGCGGCGATCTTCTTCGACCTGGCGACGGGGCTCGGGCTGTTCGTCCTGGGACGGCTGCTCGTGCGGCGGCGCCTGGGCGGGGAGGGGGACGGCGACGCGGACGGGCCGGGGGGGAGCCCTTCCGCGGGCGATACGCCTGGCTATCACCGGGATAGCGAGGGCTACCGGGGCGGGAGCAGCCCTGTCGGCGCTATCCCTGGCTACCGCGGGGATAGCGAGGACGCCGGGGGTGGCGAGGGCGCCGGGAGTACCCAGGGGTACTCGGGCGTCGAGCCCGACGGGGGCCCCTCTGCCACCACCGACCCTGCCGGGAGTACCCAGGGGTACCCCGCAGCCGAAAGCCCCCCCCACACCCCCCGCCCCGGGCGCGGGCTGGGCAGCCTGCGTCCGCGGCTGCCGGCCGCGAGCCCCGCCAACGCGCTCGGCCTGACGCTCGCCTTCGCCTGGGTCGCCTACCCCTACACCGCGTTCGCGCTGCAGAGCAACTCCAACGACGCGTTGCTCAGCGCGCTGCTGGTCTGGAGCCTGGTCGCCTTCGCGAGCCCGCTCGCGCGGGGAGGCCTGCTCGCCGTCGCCGCTCTGACCAAGTTCGCCCCCCTCGTCCTCGTCCCCCTCTACGCGGCGGGCGAGAACGGCATCCGGCTCCGCTCACCGCAGGCACGCCATGCGCTGCTGCGCCCGCTCGCGCTCTTCTGCCTCGCGTTCGTGGCCGGCTCGATCCTGCTGCTCGCCCACCCCGCGGTCGATCCGGGCCTCGCCGACTTCTACGACCGGACGATCCGCAGCCAGGTCGAGCGCGTCAGCCCCTTCAGCATCTGGGGACAGGCCGACCTCGAGTGGCTGCACACCGCGACCAAGGTCGGCGCGGTCGCGCTCGGGCTGGCGGTCGCCTTCGTCCCCCGGCGGCGCTCCCTCGTGCAAATCGCGGCCCTGGGCGCGGCCGTGATCATCGCGGTGCAGCTCACGGTGGAGCACTGGTTCTACCTCTACATCCCCTGGTTTCTGCCGATGCTGCTGGTCGCGCTGGTCGCGACGAGGCGGCCGCCCGCCGGCGAGCGGGCGCCGACCTAGGCGGCGGCGAGCCGCTCCACCAGCCGCGAGTGGCGATCGGCGGCGCTCGTGTTGGCGAGCGCGCGCTGGAGCGCGCGTCCGTCGCCCGCCAGCACGCAGAGCCTCTGCGCTCGGGTGACCGCGGTGTAGAGCAGGTTGCGCGAGAGCAGCTGCGGCGCGTGGGAGCTATGGAGGCAGACGATCACCGCCGGGATCTCGTTCCCCTGCGCCTTGTGGACGGAGGTGCAGAACCCGCCCCGCAGCGATCTGGCGGCCTCGCGGTAGGGGATCGTGAGGAACTCGCCGAGGTCGCTCTCCAACATCAGCTCGGCGTTCTCGTCGTCGGCCTCGTCGATCACGAACATCGAGCCGTTGGCGATTCCCTGCTCGGGCAAGCTGCGGGTGATGATCACCTTCTCGCCGATCGAGAACCGACCCTCGAGGCAGCGCTCGGCCCCGCCGCAGAGCGCCTCCCGCAGGCGCGCGTGGAGCGCGTCGATCCCGAGCGGCCCCTTGTACTGCGGCGCCAGGACCTGCACCTGGCGCACGGGGTCGAGATCGAACTGCGCCGGGATCCGCTCGACCGCCATCCTGATCACGTCGTCGGCGAGGTCCTGGGCCGTGGAGCGGCTGTGGGAGTAGAAGTCGTGGAGCTCGTCGGGACCCGGCTGCGAGCGCGGCGGCTCCCCGCGCCGAATCGAGTGCGCGGCGCCGACGATCATCGAGCGGCGCGCCTGGCGGAAGACGTGGCCGAGGCGGACCGTGGGCGCGACCTCCGCCTCGATCAGCTCGCAGAACGGCTTGCCAGGCCCGACCGGAGGGAGCTGGTCCACGTCGCCGATCAGCACGAGGTGCGTCTCGGGGCCGATGCCGGCGATCAGCGCGCGGCAGATCTCGAGCGAGAGCATCGAGGCCTCGTCGACGATCACGAGGCCGGCCTCGATCGGGGAGTCCTCGTCGCGCCCGGGGATCTCCCCGGGGATCCACTCGAGCGCCTTGTGGATCGTCTGCGCGGGAGCGCCGTGGGTGGCGACGGTGAGGCGCCGCGCCGCGCGACCGGTCGGCGCGAGCAGGCGGATCTTCAGCTCGCGCGTGTCCGCCATCCGGGCGAGCGCGTCGGTCAGGTGGGTCTTCCCGGTGCCGGGCCCGCCGGTGATCAGCGAGAGGCGCCGGGTGAGCGCGTTCGCCGTCGCCTCGCGCTGCTCGTCAGTCAGGCCGGCGAGCTCGGACTCCAGCGGTGGCCTGCTCCACGCCGGCTCCGAGCGCGCCATGCCGCGCAGCGCCGCCCCGAGCCAGCACTCGGCCCGGTGGGTCCAGGCGCGGTAGACGAGCGAGCCCTCGATCGTCAGCTCGGGCGCGGAGCTGATCTGGCCGATCGACGGCTCCGCATCGAGCAGCGCTCGCATCGCCGCGGTCAGCTCGCTCAGCGGCAGATGGGTGTGGCCGCGTCCCTCGGCCTCCCGCAGGGCATGGACGGCGGCGGCTCGGGTTCGCGCCGCCGATCGCGGATCGGTTCCACACGCGAGCGCCAGGCGATCGGCGCTGGCGAACCCGATGCCGCCGATCGAAGTCAGGGAGTAGGGATCGGCGCGGACCTCCTCGGGGGCGCGGACACCGTGCACGGCCATCAGCTCGCCGACGTGGCGGGCCAGCCCGTGTGGCGCGAGCAGCGCGTAGAGGCGCCGCTCGGCCCGCCGGTCCTGCCACTCCTCCGCGGTTTCGGTCGCCCGCCCCGCGGACAGCCCCTTGATCGCCGCAAAGGCAGCCTCGGGATCGCGGTCGATCGCCGTGAAGACGTCGGCGCCGTGGGCGTCGATCAGCGCGTCGGCGCGCTTCGCTCCGATCCCCGGCAGCGAGCGCAGGTAGCGCTGCGCCCCCTCGACCCCGGCCGGGTCGAGCGGCTCGGCCTCGACCACGCTGATCTGCGGACCGTGGCGGGAGTGATCCTCGAAGGTCCCGCGGAGCCGCGCGCGGGCCTCCTCCTCGAGGTGGCCGAGCGGGCCGACCGCCGGGATCGTCGAGCCGTCGGGAAGGCTGACCTCGACCACCGCGAACGCCCCGTCCTCGCTGACGAAGCGCACGTGCTCCACCCCGACCTCGCCCTCGAACGGATCGCCGGGCAGAGGGGTGGCGTCGAGGAGCGCTTCCTGAGAGGGACCGATGGTCACATGCTCAAGGTAGGGAGCTGAACGGCGCGGCTAGGGGCTGAGCGCGATCGTCACGCACGAACCGTCTGGAAGCCGGCGGCGTGGAAGTCGGCGTCGAAGGCCAGCGCGGCGTCGATGCCTTGCTCCCGCATCGTCTCGAAGCTGGTGGCGTCGACGAACGAGTACTCCCGCTCGTCGTGGCGACGAAGCCAGGCCCAGGCCCGATGTTCGGTCTCGGCTGCCACGTGGATGAGGGTGTAGCGAGATCCGCTCTGCAGCGCGTCGACGAGCCGTAGCGCGATGTGCCGGCCGAAGCGCCGGCCGGCAAACGTCCAGCTCTCGCCGACCACGTGGTTGGTCGTAATCAGATCGCCCCCGGCCAGGACGTCCTGCAACGCGAGGGCGTCGGCGTGGTGGGAGTCGCGGGGATTGAGGGATGCGATCAGAAACGACGTGTCTACGAAGACCATCTCGACCCATAGATGAATTCGTCGTGGTTCTCGGCGTCGTTTGGCCCGCCCCCTTCGGCCGAGCCGATCAGCTTGAAGAAAGGATCGTCCTCCCAGGGCGGAAGGGGCTTCACCCTCTCGCGCAGGCATCGCCGAACGACCGCCGCCTTGGAAACGCCGTCGGCGCGTGCGACGCGCTCGAGCTCTCGGTCGAGCTCGGGTTCGAGCGAAATCTGGAGCCGTTTCATCCGAGCCAAGTTACATCACATTCCATCACACGATGTAAACACGGAGCGCCGGGCCTGTCAAGAAAGAGCGCCGATTCCGGCGATCTGCAGGCGCGTCGGCGCCATCGATCTCGCCCCGGCTCCGGTGCCGTAAGACTCCGCTGATGCGCCTGGCGCCTCCCGCATCCCCTGCCCGGCCGAGCCTCTGGCGACCGACGCCGTCGCGGCTGCTCCGCCTGCTCGTCGGCCTGACGATCTTCGGGGCTGGGGAGGCCTGCCTGGTCGCGAGCGAGCTCGGCAACTCGCCCTGGACGGTGTTCGCGGAGGGTGTGTCCCTCAACTCCCCGCTCGCGATCGGCGCGGCGACGGTCGTGATCAGCTTCGCCGTCCTGCTGCTCTGGGTCCCGCTCCGCCAGCGGCCGGGGCTCGGGACGGTGGCGAATGCGATCGTGATCGGCCTCGCGATCGACGCGACGCTCCTCCTCCTTCCCCACGCTCCCGCGCTCGGGCTCCGCTGGACGCTGATGGTCCTCGGGATCGCCCTGGTCGCCCTCGGCAGCGGCCTCTACCTCACAGCCGCGCTCGGCCCGGGCCCCCGCGACGGGCTGATGACGGGGCTCAGCCGCCGCACCGGAGCCTCCCTGCGCGCCGTCCGCGTGCTGATCGAGCTCACCGTCCTCGCCGCCGGCGTCGTCCTCGGCGGCACCGCCGGGATCGGCACGCTCGCCTTCGCGCTGGCGATCGGGCCGGGCGTTCAGCTTGCGGTCGCGCGGCTGGCGACGCCGGGGTGGCGGGCGCTGATGGCGCGCGCCGGGTGAGCGACGGGCGCGACCAACGCCGGAGCTCGGTCGCGCTCAGCGGGAGGCGCGCCGCTCCCGCTTGCACGTCTTCCTGTCCTTGTAGACGTAGCAGCGGAGCTTCGGCTCGGGCCCGGTCGGCCCGCCGTCGACGTAGAGGTTCTTCAGCGCGTCGACGATCTGGGGCGGCGCGGTGAGGTAGTCGACGCCCGGGTGGTAGGGGCTTGCGCAGACGAGCGGGCTGATCCGCTCCGGCTTCGCCGGCCCGTCGTGGTCGAGCGCGTCGAGGGCCAGCGCCGCGGCGGCGGAGTCGACGGTTCCGACCTGCAGGTGCTCGGCGATCGAGTTCGGGCAGACCTCCTGGACGAGCACGTTGGTGATCCGCCCCGGGCCCGAGACCGAGGAGGCGTAGGGCTGCGGGGTGACCGTCTGGTCGCGCTCGGTTGCGACCTCGGTATAGGAGATCCCGCGGAAGGTCTCGGCGCGGGAGTTGAGCGCACGGATGAAGTTCGAGTCGCTCGACTGCTGGGCGGCGGCGGGCGAGCACTCGTCCGTGCAGTCCTTCGCCTCGTCGGTGCCACGGTTGGTCCCGGCGAAGCCGATCACGTCGTCGACCATGCTGCGGGTGTCGGGCCAGAAGCGCAGTGGCCAGCGCATCGCCATCCCGCCCTGGCTGTGGCCGACGATCGCGATCCGTCGCCCCGCCATCGCGCTCATCTTGCGGATCGCGTAAGTCAGGTACTGCCCGCGGCGCTGGATGTCGGTCAGGTTCGTGTTGCGGCGGCCCGCCTGATCGGAGTCGCAGTAGGGGATGCCCTGCTGGTCGAAGAGGTTCTCGTAGTTCCAGGAGAAGTTCTGGTCGGAGTTGACGCCGGTCGCGGGGACGAGCAGGACCGGCGCGCGCGCGGCGTCCTTGACCCCGGCGGAGCAGGAGAGGCTGTCGCGGAGCTTCTCGCGGTCCACGCGGAGCGGCGGGCCGGGGCGGTCGAGCGGCGCGAACGGGCTCTTCGCCTGGACTGAGCCCGCCGCGAGGAGGGCGAGCAGGAGGGCAAGGGCGCACGCCAGCCCGATCGAGGCGCTGCGCCGCCGCGGGCTCGCTGCGGTAAGTGCGTCCATGACCCGCAACGTAGCGGGAAAGGCCGGTGGGTCGCGCCGCTTCCCGCTTACGACTACTCCGTACGATCGTGCTCATGGCCCCGCGCACGCCTCAGGTCGAGTTCCTCTGGTGGAGCGGCTGTCCGTCCTGGGAGCGAGCGCTTGCCCGCCTCCGCGACGAGATGGCCGACCTGGGCCTCGACCCGTCCCTGATCGAGATGCGCGAGGTCGAGACCAGCGATGCGGCCAAGCAGGAGGACTTCGTCGGCTCCCCGACGATCCGAGTGGACGGCCGTGACGTGCAGGCGACTGACGATCAGCCGGTCGGGTTGACCTGCCGCATCTACCGCCTCCGCGACGGCCGCGTCTCCCCGCTGCCTGACCCGGCCGAACTGCGCGACGCGCTCGTCGCGGCGAGCGCCGGGACGTTCGCCGCCTCCGCGGCGGACCGAAGCGAGCAGGCGCAGGTCGAGCCGAGCGGGGCCGACGGGAAAGCTACGCGGTGAGCGACGACGCCTTCCCCGCGATTGGGAGCCGCGCCCCTGCCTTGGCGCTGCCCGACACAGCAGGCGAGATCCACGCGCTGCCAGCCTCCGGCGAGGCGGCCGCCACGGTCGTGATCTGGACCTGCAACCACTGTCCCTACGCGATCGCCTGGCACGAGCGACTGATGGCCGTCGCCCGCGACTACGGGGGCCGCGACGTCCGCTTCCTCGCCGTCAACTCCAACGATGCCGCGCGCTACCCGGCCGACTCACTCGAGGCGATGGGCGAGCGCGTCGGGGCCGGCGAGCTCGATTGCCCCTACCTCCACGACGAATCTCAGGACGTCGGCCACGCCTGGGGCGCGAGGACGACGCCGGACGTCTTCGTCCTCGACGGCGAGCTGCGGCTCCGCTACCGAGGCGCCCCCGACGCCGACTACGACGATCCCGGCCTCGGTGCGGCCTGGCTCCGCGGGGCCCTCGACGCGATGTTGGCCGGCACCGCTCCCGACCCAGCCGAGACGGAGCCGGTGGGCTGCTCGATCAAGTGGAGGCCATGAGGCGGTAGGCCGCACCTCGGTCTGCCGGCCTACGCCTAATCGGGAAGCAGGGTGAGGGCGGCGCAATGGCGCGGCCGCACCACCGAGAAGTGTCGTCGGTCCGTGGTGGCAAGCTCCGTCACGCCGAGGCGCTCGCAGGCGGCGATCACGGAGGCGTCCGTGATCCCGAGGTCGAGGTCGGAGTACTGGTCGAGCAGTTCGCGGATCCTCCTCCAATCGGCTTGTTCGACCGGTTCTGCAACGAGATCCTCTGCCTCGAGTGAACTGGCGAAGGCCAGCTCCGCCGCCGGCCCCAAACGGCTCCGGATCAAGTACGCCGCCTCGGCGACTACCAGCGTCGGGAGCACCAGGGGCCCGACAGCGCCTTGGAGGAGCTCGCGGCAGCGCTCGTGAGCTCCATCGGCCCTGTCCGCCGCCGCCAGGAGCGGACCCGCGTCAACGACGAGCATCTTGGTCGGCGTTGCGCTGACGCTCCCGCTCTAGGTAGATCTCGGCCAGGTGCTCGTCGACGCGCTCGCTGCCATCACTCATGCCGCTGTCACCGATTGCGAAGAACGCAAGCTTCCTCTGGGGCGCCGGGACGGGGTCGGTGAGGTGGCGCTCGACCGCCGTGCGGACGATCTCGGCCACCGAGGATCCCCGCAGCCGTGATTCCTGCCGCAGACGGGCGAGCGTCTCATCGGCCAGCATCACGGTCGTTCGCTTCATGAAGCGAACATACCACATCACATACTCAGCGATCAAGCTTGAGGCCGGTGAATGGGTTCGGCATGTCCCCCGGGACCCCGACGCGCCGGTTGCCGCCCCCACGCTGCGCCAGCTTCATTCGAGGGGGGCGTCGGTGGCCGGGCGAGGATTGTGCGGGTGACGCGGCCAGCTACCGTCCCCGTCGCCCGTGAGCCCCGCCACCGCCGCCACCCCAGCCCTCGACCTCCTGCGCCGCCTCACCGGCCGCGACGACGCCGAGTTCCGCGACGGCCAGCTCGAGGCGATCACCCAGATCGTCGAGCGCCGCGGGCGCGTCCTCTGCGTGCAGCGCACCGGTTGGGGGAAGAGCGCCGTCTACTTCGTCGCCACCGCGATGCTGCGCGAGGCCGGCGCCGGCCCGACGATCCTCGTCTCCCCGCTGATCGCGCTGATGCGCAACCAGCTCGACGCCGCCGGGGCGCTCGGGATCCATGCCGCCACCGTCAACTCCTCCAACCGCGACGACTGGGCCGAGACCTTCGAGCGGATCGACGCCGGCGAGGTCGACCTGCTGCTGCTCAGTCCCGAGCGCCTCGCCAATCCGCAGTTCCGGGCCAACGTCCTGCCGGAGCTCGTGCGGACGAGCGGCCTGCTCGTGATCGACGAGGCCCACTGCATCTCCGACTGGGGCCACGACTTCCGCCCCGACTACCGCCGGATCGCCGGCCTGGTCAAGCGCCTGCCCGAGACCGCCGCGGTGCTCTGCACGACCGCGACCGCCAACGACCGGGTGATCGGCGACGTCGAGGAGCAGCTCGGCGGGGGAGGCGAGCTGATCACGATCCGCGGCACGCTCGACCGGCCGTCGCTGCGACTCGAGGTCTGCGACATGCCGACCCAGGCCGAGCGGATGGCTTGGTTGGCTACCTATATTCCCCAGTTATCTGGCAGCGGCATCGTCTACTGCCTGACGGTGCGGGACACGCTCAACGTGGTCAACTGGCTCGACTCCCAGGGGATCGAGTGCGAGGCCTACTCGGGCAAGGTCGAGTCCGACGAGCGGATCGAGATCGAGCGCAAGCTCCTCGCCAACGAGGTCAAGTGCGTCGTCGCCACCAGCGCCCTCGGCATGGGCTACGACAAGCCCGACCTCGGCTTCGTCGTCCACTTCCAGGGCCCGGGGAGCCCGATCGCCTACTACCAGCAGGTGGGGAGGGCGGGAAGGGGGCTCGCCGAGGCCGACGCGGTCCTCCTGCGCGGCGCCGAGGACCGCGACGTCCAGGACTTCTTCATCAAGAGCGCCTTCCCGCCGGCGGAGCTCGTGGCGAAGGCGATGGAGCTCTTCGAGGCGGCCGAGCGGCCCCTGGGCACCGGCGCGTTGATGAACGAGATCAACCTCGGCAAGGGCCGGATGGAGCTGATGCTCAAGCAGCTCGAGGTCGAGGGCACGTTGAACAAGGTGCGGGGCGGCTGGGAGCGCAGCCGGCGCGAGTGGGTCTACGACGAGGAGCGGATCCGCGCGGTGACCGCGGCGAGGCGCGCCGAGCAGAAGGCGATGGAGGCCTACGGCCGGGACGGTCGCTGCCTGATGCAGGCGCTGCGCGAGGAGCTCGATGACCCAGGCGCTGAGCCGTGCGGCCGCTGCTCGGTCTGCACGGAGCCGAAGTTCGCCGGCGAGCTGGACCGCAAGCTGAGCCTGCGGGCGATCGCGATGCTGCGCGAGCGCCCGATCGAGATCGAGCCGAGGAGATCGACACCGACGGCGGTCGGGGGCTTCAAGAAGGTGCCGCGCGAGGAGCAGCTCGAGCCGGGCCGCGCCCTATGCCTGCTGAACGACGCGGGGTGGGGAAGGCTCGTCGCACAGGGCAAGTTCGAGGACGAGCGCTTCAGCGACGACTTGGTCGAGGCCGCTGCGGCCCTCTACGAGAGCTGGAAGCCGGAGCCGCGGTCGGAGTGGGTCACGGCGGTGCCATCGCTCAGGTACCCGGAGCTGGTCCCGGACTTCGCCGAGCGCCTGGCGAAGGCGATCGGCCTCCCCTACGTGGCGGCGGTGAAGGTGGCCAAGAAGGCGAAGCCCCAGAACCAGCTTGAGAACTCGCGCCAGCAGTTCCTCAATGTGCAGGGGGCGTATGCGGTGGATCGGGAGACGTGTCTGCCGGGGCCGGTGCTACTGGTCGATGACACGGTGGACTCGAAGTGGACCCTGACCGAAGCTGGGGGTGCCCTGCGCAAGGCCGGAACGCCGGCGGTGGCGCCGTTCGCGCTGGCGTCGACTGCGGTGGGCGGCTGAGACACCCTTGACAACCGCGCTGAGGGGCCGCCTGGCCTCGACGTGCGCGAGAGGTCACCGTGCCCACAGGCCCGACAGCGGGACGGCGGCGAGACGGTCACCGAAGGGAACCGTGCTGGAGCCCGTGTAGACCAGGGCACCTGCCTTGAACTTTGTGCCGAGCTTGTCCCTGAGGTGAATCAGCCCGCGGAAGTCTCGCTCGCGGACCGTTGCGGCGGACTTCACCTCGACGGCTGAGATGGACCCGTCGCGGTGCTCGATGAGGATGTCGACCTCCCGCTGGTCGCGATCTCGGAAGTGGAAGAGCTGAGGGCGATCGTCGAGCCAGGAGATCTGACGCTGCAGCTCCATGGCCACGAAGGTCTCGTGGAACATGCCGCCGATGCCGGGGTCGGAGCCGATCCGGCGCTCATCGACTCCGACCAGGTAGGCGAGGAGCCCGCTGTCGGCGACGTGGACCTTCGGGCGCTTGATCGATCGTGCCAGGAGGTTGTTGCTCCACGCCGGCACGCGCCGGATGAGGAACAGGATCTCCAGAAGCTCGATGTGGCGACGGACCGTGGTTGCCGGCGTCGCCAGTGAATTGCTCAGGCCGTCGATGTTCAGCTCGGCCGATGAGGTCGCGCCGATGGCCCGCAGCAGCCGCCCGACGACGGCGCGATCAGCTACGTCGGTAAGGCTCGCGAGGTCTCGCTCCAGGATGCCTTCGATATAGCTCTCAAAGAACCGCGCCCGTCGGCTGGGGGTCCGTTTCTGGGCTTCCGGGTATCCGCCCCTCGCAAGGATCTCGGCGTAAGCCTCCCGGCCGACCGGCGCGTTGGTGATGTCGGGGAATCGGCCGACCGCGAGTTCTGGCACGAAGGACTCGCGATGCCCGAGTAGCTCTCCCTGGCTGAATGGATAGAGGCGCAGGTACTCGCTGCGTCCGGCCAGGCTGTCCTTGACCTGCGTCATCTCGAGCAGATTCGCCGACCCAGTGAGCATGAACTGACCAGGACTCTTGTCGCGATCGACGCGGAGCTTGATCTCGGTCATGAGCTCCGTCACGCGCTGGACCTCGTCGATCGCGACCGGTGTGGCGAGGCCGGCGATGAATCCCGCCGGATCTGCGGCCGCGGATTCCCGGACTGCCTGATCGTCCAGGGTGAGCACCTTGCGACCTGAGCCCTCGGCGGATGCGACCTGCTCGAGCAGGGTGCTCTTGCCCACCTGGCGAGCGCCAAGTACCACCACCACCCGCGTGTCCGCGAGCCCCGCTCTGACTGAGTCCTGTGCGTGCCTAACAAGGAGCGGGTCCGAGGACATGGGCGAAGTCTAGCCTTCGGGCCCGACAAATCCACCACGCAAGGTCCGCGAATCCACCACGGACTCTTCGACAGATCCACCGCATCGTCTCCTCCCTCACGGTCCGCGACACGCTCAACGTCACCAACTGGCGCGACTCCCAGGGGATCGAGTGCGAGGCCTACTCGGGCAAGGTCGAGTCCGATGAGCGGATCGAGATCGAGCGCAAGCTCCTCGCCAACGAGGTCAAGTGCGTCGTCGCCACCAGCGCGCTCGGCATGGGCTACGACAAGCCCGACCTCGGCTTCGTCGTCCACTTCCAGGGGCCGGGGAGCCCGATCGCCTACTACCAGCAGGTCGGGAGGGCGGGGAGGGGACTCGAGCAGGCCGACGCGGTGCTGCTGCGCGGCATCGAGGATCGCGATGTCCAGGATTTCTTCATCAAGAGCGCCTTCCCGCCCGCGGAGCTCGTGGCGACGGCGATGGGGCTGTTCGAGGCGGCGGAGCGGCCGCTCAGCATCGGCGCGTTGATGAACGAGATCAACCTCGGCAAGGGCCGGATGGAGCTGATGCTCAAGCAGCTCGAGGTCGAGGGGGCCCTGAACAAGGTGCGCGGCGGCTGGGAGCGGAGCCGGCGCGAGTGGGTCTACGACGAGGAAAGAATTCGTGCCGTCACCGCCGCGAGTCGCGCCGAGCAGAAGGCGATGGAGGACTACGGGACCGACGGCAAGTGCCTGATGCAGTCGCTGCGCGAGGAGCTCGACGACCCGGGAGCCGAGCCGTGCGGGAGATGCTCCATCTGCACGGAGCCGAGGTTCGACGGCGAGCTGGACCGCAAGCTCAGCCTGCGCGCGATCGCGATGCTGCGTGAGCGACCGATCGAGATCGAGCCGCGGAGATCAACGCCCACCGCGGTCGGCGGCTTCAAGAAGGTTCCGCGCGAGGAGCAGCTCGAGCCGGGCCGGGCTTTGTGCCTGCTGAACGACGCGGGGTGGGGAAGGCTCGTGAGGAAGGGCAAGTGGGAGCACGAGCACTTCAGCGACGAGCTGATCGAGGCGGCCGCCGCGTTGTACGAGAGCTGGAAGCCGGAGCCGAGGCCGACCTGGGTGACGGCGGTGCCGAGCCTGCGTCACCCGGAGCTAGTCCCGGGCTTCGCCGAGCGCCTGGCGAAGGCGATTGGCCTGCCTTACGTCGCGGCGGTCAATGTGGCGAAGAGGACGAAGCCGCAGAATCAGATGGAGAACTCGCGGCAGCAGTTCCTGAACGTGCAGGGGGCGTTTGCGGTGGATCGGGACACGTGTCTGCCGGGGCCCCGGTGCTACTGGTCGACGACACCGTTGACTCGAGGTGGACCCTCTCCGAAGGCGGTCGGGAGCTCCGGCGCGCAGGCGTAGTGTCGGTGGTCCCGCTGGTACTGGCCAATAGTGCCATGGGAGGTTGACCCTCTGCCTACGAGCTCCTGTGCCGGGCTGCCGCTTGCACGCGGAAGCGGGAGTTCCCCACACGCCCTACCAGTCGCGCTTTGGACCCGTGATCGTGCCCCGATGCACCAGGTTCGGTCCGACTAGCACTAATCAATCAGGAGTTGCGTAGTCTGATGGCCGCTGCATGAGGTGTCGGCAGTACTCACATTTGCGGCGGCTGCTCGACGGTGCATGAGCTTCCTAAAGCCCAAGGTCTGATCGAATCCAGACGTATACGCCGTGGACGCTGCTGACGAGCATGCTCTCGAGCCGCCGCCTCCGCGAACAGGCGAGTTGCTGAGGATCGATGACATCGAGACCGGGTTCAGCCCGAAGAATCCGAAGGAGGGCCGGCCCTACGTGGTGATCGGCGTTGCCGGCCAGCTGGTCCGAGTTATGCCGCAGAGCCGCGACACCGAGCGCGGTGTCTATGTCCCTGACGGCGCCGTCGACGGCTTGGAGGCCGGGTGCTTCGTCCCGTGGGCGACGAATATCCCGGTCTCTTTGGCCGTCACTCGCCCGACGATCGGGACCGGCCTACCGAGCCCCTATCTCGAACAAGTGCTGGAGCAGGCAAAGCCGCAGCCGAGGCAGCGATGATGATCAGCGACGAGGCATACCGGCGGCTGCGCAACGCTTTTCGCGGTTCGGGTCAGATCAATCGCGAGCTGTACGAGCTGTTGCTGCGGTTGGTTCGGGTCGTTGTCTTCCACGGCCGCCTCCCTCCGGCCCTCTCGCCGACCGGACAGTGGGATCTAGAGGGGGCCAACGACGCCACTCACGGCTGGATAGAGCGGCGGTTGCTGCGGACGAACGCTCTGCTGGCGGCGTTCGACCTCGCCGACTCGCCGCGGCCGTTTCTGCGGTCGCTCGAGCGCAACTTCCGCCATTACCTAATCAACGAGAGCGAGCGCGGCGAGCTCGACAACCTGGTCAGCCGCACCAGTGCGCTGCTGCGCCACGACGCCCGGTTCAACTGCTGGGTTGAGTTGACGCAACCGAGCGACAGCTGGTGGGGCCTGGCCCGGAGCGACTGGAAGGACATCGAGCCGTTCCAGGCCGCCGATGAGCTGCTGGTCAGTGCTGCCTGGGCCTTAGGCGAGGTGAGCATCATCCGCTACTCGCAGTCAGTGGCGCGAGCGAGTCCGATCCTGTCCAGCGACGAGCTTGGACGCTTCCTTGAGCGGCTGTTCGAGTGCGCGCAGGCCTTGCTGACCCTGCGCCACCTGGCAATCGTCTTTGACCGCCGATTCGACCTCGGAGCCCCGGCCGTGGTTGAGCTGACGCCGGCCACCCCACAACCGGAGGCAAGCGAAGAGGCGGATGAAGCGATGATCCGCGCAGCAGTCGCAGCAGTCGTCACCGACTTGAGTGAGCGTCAGTTCCGCGTTTTGATTCGTCGTGCCCAGGGCGCGACACTGAACGAAATCGCCGCTGAACTCGAGATCTCGCGTGGCACCGTCGACAACGACCTAAGAAACGCTGGTCCAATCATCGATCGCTATTGCACAGACGGCGTCACGCGCGAACAAATCCTGGAAAAAGTGGTCGACATCCTGTCTTAAGCAGGTAGATGAACGATTTCAACGCCCAAATTCCAGACAACTGTCTGTCACTGACCGAACTACACGCGGTCGCTCGCGGCGCGAGCGACCGAGATGACGAGCATTTGGCCACTTGCTTGCGCTGCGAAGCGCTGTTGCGCTTAATCGAAAGCCAGCCGCTGTCCGACGATCTCGATCCGGTTAATGCGCCAATCGAGGTCGACGACGATTACCTGGTCGGCCTTGCCGGGGCCCAGGTGCCAGATCGCAGCGTTCCCGACCAGTGGGTATTCGGGGAGTTGCTCAGCGTCAGCGCACCAGGGCGAGACGAGTTGTTGCCGTGCGCCCTCTTGGCCATGGTCGAGGGAGGCCGGGTCCTCCAGGTCGCGCCGGTGACGACCAACACGGCGATGGCGGCCGAGTGGGATCTGCTCATCCCGGCCGGCGAGGCTGCGCTCGGCTACGACGTTGCCGTCGAGGTTTGGAACCACGGTCCCGTCAACCCCGACCAGGTCGCCGAGCGATTCGGGACGATCAGCGATGACTTGGCAGACGAGTTGCGCCACCTCTACGACGCCCTATATGAGGACGCCGAGCGGCCGAACGTCCGAACTGGCGTCCCGATCGAATCCGAGACCGATCCGCGCTTTGCCTTTCAGCTCGGCGAGACCGAGCGGGCCCGCAGCTACTGGGTTGACCCCGGCGGGCAAGCGGACGTTGATGCAGTCGAGGACGAGGATGCCGAGCACGCGGCCGAGACCGCCCTTGATCCAGCCGTCGACTCCGGCGCATTCGTCGCAATCTCAATCGGGCGGTGGTTCGGCGACTGGCTGCAGGACCACGGCAACGAACCCGAAGACCTGGCCCGTGAGGCCAGCTGGCAAGTGTCAGACGTCGAGCTGCTGCTGGCCGACCGCCTTTTTGACGACGCGCGGCTGCTGCAGGCTGACTACTTGGCCCGGGCCCTGGCGGCGACCAAGATCGACGAGTTCGAGGCCGAGGAACTGCTCCAGACCGGCGTCAACCCGGCCGGCTTTGCCGAGACCGTTCCGACAGAACTGTCGGGAGCCGTCTTTCGCCGCGGAGGTGGACATCACTCGGTCGAATGGCGCTGGGTTGGGCCGCCGTCTGAAGCCGGAACGAGCGGGGCCGGGGTGGCAACCGAACGACAGCGTCAGGTCCAAAAACTGTGGACGAGCAAGGTCCTCGACGCCCTGGCGGAGCAGAGGGGCGACTGAAATGCCCGATCTGGTCTGCACCGAGTGTGGCCACGCCTTCTTTGACCGCTCCCAGCTGGCCCTGATGCAGCCCTGCCCGGAGTGTGGGGAGGACGACACGCTTGAACTTGATGACGGCGACCCGGGTCCGGTCGAGAGCGCGGCGCCGGAGCCGGATCGCGCCGCGGTTGCCCAGGCAGCGGCGGCACGCCTGCTCGACGAGCACAACCTGACCGAACCGCCGATCGACGTCGAGGCGCTGGCCGGCAAGCTCGGACTGTCGGTCGAACGCCGCGCGCTCGGCGACCAGAGCGGGGAGCTGCGAGGGACCAGGATCATCGTCAACCGTGATCACCACCGTGTCCGCCAGCGGTTCACCATCGCTCACGAGATCGGACACCTCGTGCTTCACACCGATCACGGCGCCACGTCGCAGATCGAGCGCCAGGCCGACGTCTTTGCCGCCGCCCTGCTGATGCCGCCGCCGATGCTGGCCCGCGCCGTCCGTGAGACGCCGCGCCTGGCCGAGCTCAAGCGCCGGTTCGACGTCAGCGAGCCGGCGATAACGATCGCCGTGCAGAACGCTGGCCTGACACGCAAGCTCGAGCAGGACTGAGAGCGCGGCCGGCTGCGGACCGGCTGCCGACCCCGTCCCGCCGACGATCACCGGCGTCTTCGAACCCGGATTGGAAATCGCGGCCACCGACCGGTCTGGGGTTGATGAACGTGCAAACCGGCCGCGCTCCGGCCCGACCCCAAAGGGGGTATAGCCAGACATGGCTGACTTCGAATCCATCTTCATCGACATCGGCGAGGGCGACTCGACGCTGCTGCGCCTACCCGGCGACCAGTACGCGCTGATCGACGTCTTTCGCTGCGAGGACCACGGCAGCATCGATCTGTGGCGGCTGCTCGACGACCGCCTGCCCGACGGCGGCAACGGCAAGAAGCGCCTCGAGTACCTGATCATCACCCACGCACATGACGATCACATTCGCGGACTCAAGGAGCTGGTCGAGCGCTACGACGTCGGCGAGATCTGGGCCCCGCGCTACAAGACCGAGAAGCCGCTCGGCGACAAGTTCGAGGAGTTCAAGGAGGTCGTCGAATCGCACGACAACGTCGTCGTGCCCCAGGGGAGCCGCACCCCGATCGCCCATCTCGGCGAGGACGGGTCGGTCGAGGTCCGCTGCTTCTCGCCTCCGGGCTACGTCGACGTCGAAGAGGACCTGAGCGAAGAGGACGCGGTGCGCTACGTGCACGAGCACTGCGGCGTCTTTCGCTTCACCTTCGCCGGGATCTCGATCATGTTCACGGGTGACTCCGACCTCAAGTGTTGGCAGCGGATCGAGAGCTACTACGAGGGCCGCACCGATGAAAACGATCTCGGGGTACTGGAGAGCGAAATCGTGCATGCCAGCCACCACGGGTCGCGGACCTTCTTCAAGGTCAGCAAGGACGACGAGCCGTCGCTCGACGCGCTGGAGGCGATCAAGCCCGATTCAGTCATCGTCTCGGTCGGCGAGGCCAACCGCCACGAGCACCCGCACGAAGATGCGATGAAGGCCTACCGAGACGAGGTCGGCGATGACCACGTCCTCGAGACCCAGCACGCCCAGACGATCGTCGTCGAGGTCGAGGCCGACGGCAACTACCAGCTGATCCCCGATGACGGCAGCTTCGAGGCCGATTACGGGTGGACGAACGACGGCGACGACGAGGCGACCGAGGCTGCGAGGACCGGCAGCTTGGCGCTGACCGGCGTCAGGCGCCGCTCTAAGACCAGGCTCGACAACAGCTCGGCGGCGTGAGGCCGTGGTTCGAGCGCGATCGTGATCGCTATCAACGGGAACGGTCGTACTGGATCAGCAACGGTTTCACCGAGTCCGGGCGCAGCTCGGGGGAGCTGAGCTACGCCGGCACGACGACAGTCCGGGTCGGCGGACCCGACGGGTTGGCGCGCAGCGACTTCAAGCTGCGCGTCGTCTACCCGCGCGGCTTTCCCTACTTGGCGCCGACGGTCGAGTTTCTCGATCCACCGATCCGCCGTAATCGTCACCAGAGCCCTGACGGCGAGCCGTGCCTGTTTCCGCCGCGCGACTGGACCGAGGCGGTGGAGGCGCCCGACCTGCGCAAGGCGATCGACCGCTGGTTGCGTGGCTACATCACGGGCTCGTTTCCGCGCGAGCTGGCGCTGTATGAGCTACCTGAGTACTTCGTCCCCGGCGCGTTGACGGTCCTGATGGCACCGCCGTTCTTTGACGCGATCGCCGGCCGGGAGTGGGGACGCTTCGGCGTCTTGGTCGCCGACGGCCCCGAACTTGGAGTTCTCGCCACCGTCGACGGGAAGCGAGTGGGAACGGAGCTGGTCGATGGGCTGCGGCTCGGGGCGCTTCCAACCAAACCGAAGAACGGCCGCTGGTACCGCGTTGAGCATGAGCCGCCAATCAGCCTGAGGACTACGTCCGACCTTCAGAGCTATCTGGTCGACGAAGGGCAGTCGCTGAAGGTGCCGCGAGGACCGCAGGAGCACGGGTTGGTCGGCCTCGTCTTTACCGACTCGGTCCTCGACCAGGAACGCCTACTCCTGTTTGACTACAGCTCGAGCGGCAAGGGCCAGCGTCCGGCTCGCGGCTGGCCACTGCGCGCACCGGCCACCTATGTCGTTTCGCGCCACGAACTGTTCCGCCGTCTCGAGGGTGTGCGGCAGACCGAGACACTGGCCGATCAGCGGCTATTGCTGTTGGGGGCCGGGGCGATTGGCTCGACGCTGGCCGAGACCCTGACCCGCGAAGGCGTTGGCGCCTTGTCGATCTGCGACCCGGATCGGATGCGGCCTGGCAACGTCGCCCGCCATGGGCTTGACCTGTTCGCATCGGGGCAGAACAAGGCCATCGCACTCGAGGCCGCGCTGAGCCGACTCGACCCGTTCCTCGAGACATCGGTTGAGACGAGCGGTGCGACGCTCCACGACCCGGCCGCCCTGGCCAATCTCATGTCTGTCGATCATCCGGTACTAGCGATCGACGTCGGCGTCGTCGCGATCGGCGAGGACGTGACGGAGGCCCTTATCTGCCAAGCAGCGGCCGACAACGACAGCCGGAACGCCCCGCTGCTATTTGTCCGCACTGTCCACCACGGCGCGGTTGCCCGAGTGATGCTGTGGCGCCCGGGCCGGGGCGACGCCTGCATCGAATGCTTGCGCCTGCACCAGGAGGACGATCACGAGGATCTGATCACCGTGCCCGATCCTGAGCCGCGACTGATCCACGATGACGGTTGTGCAACGCCTGCCGAGCCCGGTGCCGGCATTGCGATGCAGCAAGCGGCCGTGCTCGCAGCGAAGCGGGCACTCGAGGTGCTCGAGGGGCGCGACGGTGAGGTGAATCATTGGGTGTGGGTCGAGCGCGCCGTTCCGGAGGCCGCCGACACGCGCCTGCACGAGGCTGATCGCCTTTACTCGTTCAGGCTGGACCGTCATCCCGAGTGCGGTGTCTGTGATGTATGAGCGGGTCGTGGTCGCCAGCGGCGCAGCGGCTGCGATCACGGCGCACGCCGGCGCTGCCGGCGGAGTCGAGACCGGCGGCATTCTGATCGGGCTCGTCGAGCAACGGACAATGGCCGTCGCCTATGCCAGCCCGCCCGGACCCAGGGCGACCAAGCACCGACTCTTCTTCCGACGAGACACTGCCTTTCTGCAGCGTCTGCTCGACCGACGGGTGCGTCAGTCGCCGCGTGCGATCGACTACGTGGGCGAGTGGCACGTCCACCGCGCGCTTGACACCGAGCCGAGTTGGGTCGACAAGCGCGAGCTGTGGCGTATCGCCGCCAGCACCAACTACGCCCCCGACCGGCCGGTTCTTCTTCTGCTTGAGGCTGACCGGGGCGAGCACCGCTTTCGGGCCTATGGTTTTGAGCGCAAACCAGCCCGCCGGTACGGCGAAATCCCAGTTGATTTGACGGCGTAGCCGTGTTTGATGCCTATACAGTTCGCGCCCGTCTGGCCCCCGCCGTGGCCGCCGTGCTACCCGCCCTGGCCATGCTGGGCGTTGCGTTCCTCGGTGGCGACGATGTTTCCAAGATCCCATTCATCGTCATTGGTGCTGCGGGTCTAGTCGTGACTGGACTTGTCCGCGACCGAGGTCGTGCCCTCGAACCGGGCCTTTGGCGATCGTGGGACGGAGCCCCGACCACGCAGCGGCTGCGTTGGGCAGGGGCGCTCGATAAGGCGGCCGTCGCCGCTCGCCATGAGCAGCTTCAGCAATTGACCGGGAGGCAGCTGCCGGATGGCGCGGCGGAGGCCAGCGACCCGCCCGGCGCGGACGCCCGTTACGCCGAGGCGGTCGGGATCCTGCGCCAACGCACCCGCGACCCGGACAAGTTCCGAGTGCTCTTCTCAGAAAACTGCGACTACGGCTTTCGGCGCAACTCGCTCGGACTCAAAGCGTTCGCGCTACCCCTGGCCGTGCTGGCTGGCCTTGCCAGTGCTGCGGTCTTGGTCGAGGGCGTCGGCGAGAGCGGCTTTGACGCCGGGCGCTGGATCCTTGCCCTCGTCGTGTCGGTCGTCCTCGCGGGCTACTGGGCCTTGATCGTCAAACCCCAGTGGGTTCACCGCTCTGCTGAGCGCTACACCGACCGGTTGTTCGAGGAGCTGGCTGGGCTGACGGCGCCGGGTAGCGGCGTCCCTGGCGCCAACGTCGGGCCACGTGAGCGATCATGAGTGCAGCTCGAATCCTGTCGGCCCCGCTGAGAATTCGGCTATTCGCTTCGCTTCGCGCGATGACCAGCAGCGCGTGGGCTCTACGCCCCCGCGCCGGCTCGGGCCAGGGCCTGTGCGAGCGCGAGCCTGATCTCCTCTCGACGTTCAGGGCGAGTGTTGAGGTTGAGGGGTGAAGGGTGCGATGCTTCAATGGCTTCGAGGTTGAGGCCAAGTGACCGCCACGCGGCTGCAGCGGGGCGCCCGAAGAGGACGACCACGCGGATATTCGGCAGGAGGGACAACAACTCCCGAGTCGCCTCTCGCGCCTCGTCAAGGTCGGACGCTCGGGTCGCTCGGATCTTCGCTCCGTCGCCGATGTACCACGGGACGACGTTCCAGGTGACGACGTCGCGTCCGCGATCGATCCCCGCCTCACGAAGAAGGTGCCACATGTTCCGCGCTGTCTGGTCGTCGTTGTCGGGCGAGACGAATCCGGACCCCGCCTCAAGGGCAGAGCGACGGCCCGGCGCCTCGAGCAGCAGCAGGATGCGCGCCCTTATGCCCGCCTCGGTCGGATCGAAGTAGGGCACCGCCGCGCCGGGCTTCGATTGCCGCAAGCGTTCGACGAACTCGGTTAAGGGTGCGACATGTTGCTCGCCGAGGAGCGAGAGCTTCCGATCGATCTCGGCGGGATCGCGGTTCGCTCGTGACTCGTCTGTTCTCGGTTGGCCTGACACCGGTGAAGCGCATTCTCTCGCCCTCCGGGCTGCGCCCGCGCTCCTGCTTCGCGGGAGAAGCGAAACTTCATTGACTTCCCATGAGAGCGTCGACCAGCGGGCGATCCAGTCTGCACGCGCCGAAATCGTCGCAGTCTCGTCTCCCTATTTTGCGACTTCGTTTCCCATCCGTGTCTGGGCGCCTGCCTATGCTCTCGAGTAGATGGACGCGCAGCAGAAGAAGGACGAAGAGCAGTTCCGGCAAGTCGAGCGGGCGTTGCTCTACGCCGACGATGCCGCCCGCAAGATCGCCAAGATCGTCGACGGCCTGAGGAAGGACGGCGCCGACCCCCACCTGATCGAGGTGCTCCAGGCTGGGAGCGACGCCGTTCGGGCGGAGCACCGCGAGATGATGAAGCGGGTCTACTTCCGGGCTCCCGGCTCTGGCGCTCAGCAGGGCCTGCTCGGCGATGAGCAGCCGGAACGCCTGGCCTCTTAGCCTGCGGGCCTAGTGCCGCTGACCGGGGAGGAGATAAGGGCCAGCCTGACTCGGTTCGTCGCGCGCTGGAGCGTCCGGGAGGGCAACGAGCGCAGCGAGGCGCAAACCTTCCTCACCGAGCTGTTCGAGTGCTTCGGTCAGCGCCTGACTGACGTCGCTCGGTTTGAGCAGTTCCAGGCCGGCACCTTCGTCGATCTGATCTGGGAGCGGGTCTGCATCGTCGAGATGAAGTCGGCGACCGAGGCGAAGCGGCTCGCTCGGCACCGGCCGCAGGCGCTCGGCTATTGGCGCGGAGCCGCCGACCCGGACCGCAACGTGCCTGCTCCGCCCTATGTAGTCCTCTGCGCCTTCGATCGCTTCGAGGTCTGGGAGCCCGGCCAGTACCCCAATGCTCCTCGGGTCGAGTTCGCGCTCGAGGAGCTGCCTGACCGCTACACGTCGCTGCTTTTCCTCGCCGGCGACGAGCCGATCTTCGCGGCGAAGCAAGAGGCGGTCACGATCGAGGCGGTCGCGAAGCTGGGCGAGCTCTTCCTCTCGCTCGACGAGCGGGACGAGGGAGAGCCCGACGTCAGGCGGCGGTTCGTATTGCAGGCCGTCTGGTGCATGTTCGCCGAGGACCTGGGCCAGATCCCTCCCCATGCGTTCACGAGGATCATCAACGATCTGATCGCGAGCCCGCGACGCTCCAGCGCCGACGATCTCGGACAACTCTTCGAGCACCTCGACGATCCCTCCAAGAGCCGGCCCCAGCACGGCCTCTACGCGAACGTGCCTTATGCCAACGGCTCGCTGTTCGCAGAGGCGGCGCGAATCGACCTCAGCCCGGAGGAGCTGGAACTCGTGCGGGAGGCGTCCAGCTTCAACTGGCGGCAGGTGCAGCCGTCGATCTTCGGCTCCCTGCTCCAGGGCGTCTTCGGGCGCGAGAAGCAATGGCAACTCGGGGCTCACTACACGCACGAGGGCGAGATCCAGAAGATCGTCGAGCCGACGATCGTCAGGCCATGGCGAGAGCGAATCGAGGCGATCGACAGCCTCAAGGAGGCGCAGCAGGCGCAGAACGACCTGCTCAACTACATCGTCCTCGACCCGGCCTGCGGGTCCGGCAACTTCCTCTACGTCGCCTACCGGGAGCTGCGCCGGATCGAGGCTGACCTCGCCCGCAAGGTCGAGGAGCTCGCGCACGGCAGCGGCCGCCCCGACCAGGTCGGCTTCTCGGGCTTCTTCCCGTTGCAGAACATGCGCGGAATCGAGCTCGAGCAGTTCGGCGTCGACCTGGCGAGGGTGACGCTATGGATGGGACAGCGGCTCGCGGTCGAGGAGCTCGAATTGCATGAGCGCACCCTGCCGCTGGCCGACCTCTCGGGCGTGATGCGGGCAGACGCGCTGCGGGTTCCCTGGCCGAAGGCGAACGCGATCATCGGCAACCCGCCCTATCACGGCTCGCAGAACCTCCGAAGCGTCCTCGATGAGGACTACGTCAAGTGGCTCGACGAGCACTTCGGGGCCGGCCTGAAGGACCTGTGCGTCTATTGGTTCCGGCGAGCAGCCGACCAGATGCGTCCGGGCGACCGAGCTGGACTGGTCGGAACGAACTCGATCAGCCAGAACCGAGCACGGGGCGCGAGCCTCAACTATGTCGTCGGGAAGGGCGGCGTGATCACCGACGCGATCTCACGCCAGAAGTGGCCAGGGGAGGCGGTGGTCAACGTCAGCATCGTCAACTGGATCGACGAGCCACCGGAGCCGGTGGCGACGTTCTCGCTCGACGGTGAGCCCGTAGAGGGGATCAACACCAGGCTTCGGGAGTCGCTGGTTCCGGTCGAGGAGTACGAGTCACTGCCGGCGAATCGCGGACGGTCGTTTCAGGGACCCATCCCGGTTGGACCGTTCTACCTGACGGTTGAGGAGGCGCATGAGCTTCTTGCTCGGTCGGATGCGGACTACTCGCAAGTAGTCCGCCCGTACCTAGTCGGTGATGACATCACTGAGGAGCCCTGCCAGCGTCCGCGTCGGTGGATCGTTGATTTTGGGTTCTTGCCACTCGAGAGCGCGATGAGCTATCCGGCCGCCCTCGAACTGGTCCGTGCCCGCGTGAAGCCGGAGCGCGACCTCAACCGCGACGAAGGATTTCGCCGCAACTGGTGGCGCTTTGGTCGTCCGCGTGGTGCCATGCGAGAGGCGATCGCACCGCTAGCGCGTTACATCGCAGGCAACGCTCAAGGCAAACGCTTCCTGTTCGTTTGGGCCGATGCGCAGGTCTGCCCCAGCAACCTCACAAACGTCTTCGCCTTCGACGACGACTACTCGATGGGGATCCTCACGTCGTCAACCCACCTGGCCTGGGCGATGTCGGAGGGCTCCACCTTGCGAGTCGACCTCCGCTACACGCCGACCTCCTGCTTCGAGACGTTTCCCTGGCCCCAGCCCTCGTCGGCCCAGCGCGAGTCGATCGGAGGGATCGCCGCTCGGCTGATCGGGCGCCGGCAGGCGATCTGCGTCGAGCGGGGCATCGGCCTCACCGAGCTTTACAACCAGGTCGACGATGGCGCGTGGCGGGACCTACGCGACCTCCACCGCGAGCTCGACGCCGCGGTGCTCCGCGCGTACGAATGGCCGCCCTCGATCGCCGACGACCCGCTCGAGTTGAAGACGCGTCTGGCGGCACTACACGGTCAGATCGTCGCGGGAGATCTGACCTACGATCCGTTCAGCACCTGACATCAGGCGTCGCCGGCGGCCCGGCGGGCTCGCCGCGGAGCAGTCGCTCCGCGGCATCGTCAGGAAGCGGCCGGCGAAAGCGACGAGGTAGGGGCGGATGCTGCGAACCACCGACAACGAGATCGTCCTGGCGGCGAGCGACGTCACCGAGAGGCTCGCCTGCGCGCACCTGAGCCAGCAGCGTCTCGCGATCCTCCGCGGAGAGCGCGCCAAGCCGCGACCCAGCGACGATCCGCACGCCGAGTTGATCCGGGCCCGCGGTCTGCTGCACGAGGCCGAGCAGCTCGCGGTGCTCGAGGCGGAGCTGGGTGGTTGCATCGACCTCTCGGATGAAGGGCCGACGAAGAATGCGATCGGGTTGCGCGCGGCGGCTGAGCGGACGGCCGGGGCGATGCGCTCCGGCCACCCGCTGATCTACCAAGCCACGTTCTTCGACGGAGCCTGGCAGGGGCGGGCCGACTTCCTTCAGAGGGTCGCCGTCCCCTCCCCCCTCGGTGACTACGGCTACGAAGTCATCGACACCAAGCTGGCGCGCCGGATCAAGCCGGAGACGGTCCATCAGCTCCTCCTCTACAGCAGGCTGCTCGCCGAGATCCAGGGTTGCGACCCCGGCCGCGCCCACGTGATCCTCGGCGACGGCACGCGCGAGGCGATCGAGCTCGGCCGCTTCGCGGCGCTGCATCGCCACGTCGCCCGGTCCCTCGAGACGATGGCGCGCTCGCCGAGGCTCCCCACCTACCCGGAGCCGGTGGCGCACTGTGCGATTTGCTCGCTCGCGTGGGAGTGCGTGCAGCGGCGGCGCGCCGATGATCACCTCAGCCTCGTTGCGGGCGCTTCGAGGACCCGTCGCGAGCGTTTGATCGACCTGGGCATCCTCACGGTCGAGGCACTGGCGGAGGCGGACGTCGATACGGATGCGGGACGGCTGAGCGCTGAGTCCTTCGACCTGCTGCGCAACCAGGCCGCCCTGCAAGTCGCCTCCCGCACGAGCGGCGCGCCGACGCATCGGCACCTGACCCCGGCGCGGACGGCGGGGTACGCGGCCCTCCCGGCGGCCAGCCCGAGCGATCTCTTCTTCGACCTCGAAGGGGACCCCTACGTCGGCGATGGGGGCATCGAGTATCTCTGGGGATGGTGGCGGGAAGGCTCGGGCTATGAGCACCGCTGGGCGCACACTCCCGAGGAGGAGCGAGCCGCGCTCGAGGACTTCGTCGACACCGTGATCGAGCTGCGAGAGGGCGAGCCAGACCTCCACGTCTACCACTACGCCCCGCACGAGCGGGCGAAGCTGCGCTCGCTGTCGGTGCAGTACGCGACGCGTGAGGCCGAGGTCGACGAGCTGCTGCGCTCGGAGGTGCTGGTCGATCTGTTCGCCGTCGTGCGTCAAGGGGTCCAGGTCGGCGAGGAGAGCTACTCGCTGAAGGCGCTCGAGCGCCACCACGGCTTCGTCCGCAAGGAGACCGAGGTCAGGGAGGGCGGAGGCTCGATCGTCGCCTACGAGCGCTGGATCGAGAGCGGCGCCGACGAGCTGCTCGAGTCGATTCGCGCCTACAACGAGGACGACTGCCGCTCGACGCTCTCGCTGCGCGACTGGCTGCTCAGGGAGATGCGTCCGGAAGCCGAACGCGAGCTGGGAGTGGACTTCAGCGAGCTCGCCGCGCCCGAGCCCGAGATCGAGCACGAGGGCCCGGCCTGGCTCGGGCCCGTCACCGAGCTCGCCGATCGCCTCGGAGAGGGCCTCCCCGTCGAGGCGAGCGACGACTCCCCCGAGCAGGCACGGCGCCGGCTGCTCTCACACCTGCTGCTCTACCACCACCGGGAGAGCAAGCCGGAGTGGTGGCGCTACTTCGACCTGCGCGAGATGTCGCTCCACGATCTCTACTGGGAGCGGGACGCGATCTCCGGGCTGACTCGGGACCAGTCGGTCCCCCCGCTCGAGCGGAAGTCGTCCTTCGACTACACGTTCCGGTTCCCGCCGCAGGAGCACAAGCTGGCTCTGGGAGCTGTCGAGGACCCTTTCCTCGAGCAGAGCTTCAACCTGGTCGAGCTCGGTGAGGAGCGGCTGGTCCTGCGCCGTGGCAAGCAGAAGGGTCCACCCGCACCCCTCGCCTTGGTCGCTGGAAGTCCCCTCAACTCGAAGCCGATGCGGGAGGCGCTCGTCGAGGTCGGAGAGTCGGTCCTGGAGGGCGGTCCAGCCCCCGACGCAGTGATCAAGCTGCTCGATCGCACGCCTCCCGGTCTGCCGGCCGATGCGCTGGGCGAGGGAGTCGACGAGCTGATCGAGGCGATGCTCGCGCTCGAGAAGTCGGCGCTGCCCATCCAGGGGCCTCCGGGCACCGGAAAGACCTACCGGGCCGCACGCATGATCGTGGCGGCACTCGCGTCGGGTCTTCGGGTGGGCGTCAGCGCCCCGAGCCACGCTGCGATCCAGAACCTGCTGAGGGAGGTGGAGGTGGTCGCACGGGACTGGCCGTTCGATTTCCGAGGCGTCTACCGAGGGCCTTCCTACGACGGGCCGGTGGGGTCGATCGAGCGCGTCGGCGACAACAAGGCCGTCACCGACGAGTTCCAGCTCGTCGCGAGCACCGCGTGGCTCTTCGCCCGGCCCGAGCATCGTGGGCGCTTCGATCTGCTGTTCATCGACGAGGCGGGGCAGTACTCGCTCGCGAATGCCGCGGCCGCCGGCACGTGCGCGGCGAGCCTGGTCCTGCTCGGCGACCCGCAGCAGCTCCCGCAGGTCACTCAAGCCGAGCACCCATTCGGCTCCGGGGCGTCCGTGCTCGAGCACCTGCTGGACGGCCAGAGCACGATCCAACGCGGCCGCGGCGTCCTGCTCACCGAGACCTGGCGGATGCACCCCGAGGTCTGCCGCTACGTCTCCGAGCGCAGCTACGACGGTCTGCTGGGTTCGAGACCCGGATGCGAGCAGCGACGGATCGAGTCGGCAAGCTCGATCTCGGGGGCGGGCATACGACGCCTCGAGCTCTCCCATACGGGACGGAGCCAGTACTCGCCCGAGGAGGCCAAGGCGGTAGCACGCGCCTGCGTCGAGCTTCTCGCCGACGGCGTCGTGGTCGACTTGGAAGGAGACGAGCGCTTGATCGCGGCCGAGGACATCATGGTCGTCGCGCCCTACAACATGGCTGTCCAGACGATCGAGGCCGAGGTGCCCGAGGGCGTGCGGGTCGGAACCGTCGATCGCTTCCAGGGCCAGGAGGCACCGGTGGTCTTCTTCGCGATGACGTGCTCCTCGGGCGAGGACGTTCCCCGCGGCCTCGACTTCCTCCTCAATCAGAACCGGATGAACGTCGCCGTCTCGCGCGCGCAGTGCCTGGCGGTGCTCGTCCACAGCTCGGAGCTGCTCAACGCGAACTGCCCAACGCTCGCCGCGATGGAGCTACTCGATGGCGTCTGCCGGTTCGTCGAGATGGCAGAGCCGGTCGAGCTCCAGGTCTGAGGGAACCGTCAGCGATTCCCCAAGCGCTCCAAGAACTGACGGGGCGACTCGACCGGGGCTCGGTCCGCCAGGGTGAGCAGGTCCTCGTCTCCAGAAATGAGAACGGCCTTCGCGGAGCTTGCCAGGGCGATCAGGTAGTCGTCGCCCGGATCTCGGGAGCTCACCGGCGGGTCCTCGGCGTCCTCGGCCATCGTCCCGGACCCTTCGACGAGGCCGACGAAGGCGATGGCACTGGCCTCGGGAATGAGCCTGCGAAGCTTCGGATACGCCAGCGCGCGGGACAGCTCCGCCACGAGCTTCCCGGAGACGATGAGCTCGAACTCTCCGAGCTGCCAGCGTCGGATCAGCTCGGCTGGGGCGCCCCTTCCGGAGAGGATCGCTGAGATCAGCACATTCGGGTCCAGGACGGCTCGCAAGGATCAGCCGTTGGACGGCCGGGTCGCGTGCTGAGCCTCCCTGGCGAGGGCAGCGGCCTCCTCCTCCGTGAGCGAAGCTTGCTCCCAGAGCTCCTCGAGGAGGTTCAAGCCGAGATCACGCCGCAGGGACTCCTCGATCACGGCGCTGTCGCGCTTCCCGCTGCGCGCGGCCTTGACTCGCACGGCGGCAAGCACCTCTTCCTCGATCGTGAGGGTGGTCCGAACCTTCATTCTGGCATCCTGGCATCTTGATGCGGTGATGGCAAGCCCTGCCCCCTCGCGGCCTAATGACCATGGTAATCTGACCATGGTCAATGAGAGAGATCACCGCCACTAGCTTCAAGGCGCGCTGTCTGTCGCTCCTCGACGACGTCGCCGACACCGGAGCTGAGCTGGTCGTCACCAAGCGCGGGCGTCCGGTTGCGAGGGTGAGCCCAGTGGACCCCGACGCCTCGCTCGAGGGAACCGTCTCGTTCCTGGTCGACGACGACGAGCTCGTCGCGCCGATCGACGAGCGCTGGGACGCCGACCCGCCTTCGGCCTAGCCGTGGCATCCGTCGTCCTCGACACCCACGCATGGCTCTGGCTCGCATCCGACCCGGATCGCCTCAGCGAAACCGCCGCCGAGGCGATCGCGGCCACAGAGACGATCGGCGTCCCCACGGTCTGCTGCTGGGAGATCGCGATGCTCGTTCGCAAGGAGCGGATCGCGCTCGACCGGGAGATCGAGCGCTGGATCCGGGCTGCGCTCGGTCGGGAGGGCGTGCTGGCCATGCCGCTGACACCCGAGGTCGCGGTCTCGGCGGGGATGCTGGACGAGGCGGAGTTCCCCGGCGATCCCGCCGACCGAATGATCTACGCGACGGCACGCGTCGCCGGCGCCCCCTTGGTCACGCGCGACGCGGCCCTTCGACGCTACGACTCGCGCGGAACGCTCTGGTGACCCAGGCGGAGGGAGGCGTGAAAGGGACGGGTCCCCGTACACGAATCCTTGCTCTTCTCTGGCCCTCTCGTTCCACTGCGTCACCCACGCGTGAGCCAGCATCGGTCAGGCTCCCCTCGTAAGCACCATTCCCAAGGGAGCCGCCCATGGCCGACCTTGACCGCCAGGAGAAGATCCTCGCCCTGATCCGCAACCTGCCGGAGGGCTTCGTGACCACCTACGGGGACCTCTGCCCGGAGGCGCCGCGCCTGCCGGGACGCGTGCTCGCGACGAACACCGACAGGAAGCTGCCCTGGCATCGGGTGGTCCGCGCCGACGGGTCGTTCGCGCAGGGCGAGAAGCAGCGCCGACGCCTGCGCAAGGAGGGGATCCCGTTCAAGGGGAAGCGAGTCGACATGGAGACCGCGCACCTGTCGCCCGAGGCGCTGACCGACCTGGTCTGAGTCGGGGGGCGGCCGCATCACGAGGTGCCGCCGCGGCAAACGAGGTGCCTCCGCCTCGCCCTTGCCTCAGCGCGCGGCAAGGACCCGGCCGACGGACGCGGCTTTCGCTCCTAACGCCTACGCCTCCGCCAGCACCGCCAGCAGCGCCTCGACCACGTCCGGGTCGAACTGCGACCCACTCCCCCTCCGCAGCTCCTCCCGCGCCGCCTCCTCGGCCAGCGCGACGCGGTAGGGGCGGTCGGTCGTCATCGCGTCGTAGGCGTCGCAGGCGAAGATGATGCGCGCACCGAGCGGGATCGCCTCTCCCGCCAGGGCGTCGGGATAGCCGCGGCCGTCCCAGCGCTCGTGGGCGCCACGGACAAGCGGTCGAATCGGAGCGAGGAACTCGATCGGCCCGAGGATGCGCTCGCCCGCCAGCGTGTGCTGGTCGATCTCCCTCCGCTCGCTCTCGCTCAGCGACTCTGCCTTGTTGAGGATCCGGCCAGGGATCACGAGCTTGCCGATGTCGTGGAAGGCGGCCGCGTAGCGGAGCATCCGCAGCTCGTCGCCGGCCACTCCCATGCGCGAGCCGACCCCGACCGCATGCTCGACGATCGAGCGGGAATGCTCAGCCGTGTAGTGGTCCTTGGCCTCGAGGGCGGCTGACAGCGCCTCCGCGGTCCCGACGTAGGCGCGGTCGAGGCTCTCGTAGAGGCCGATCGCATTCAACGCCCCGCCGATCTGCGCCGAGGCGGCCTCGAGCACCCCCGCGTCGTCGGCGCTGAAGGCCTCGCCCTCCGTGTCCTCGAGGTTGATCACCCCCCACGGCTCTCCGCCGACGGAGATCGGCGCGGCAAGCTCGGAGTGGACGTTGCGGTTCGCGACGGTCGCGCGGAACTGCGGCTCGCGGGCGACCTCCCCGCTCAGCACGGGTCGGCCCTCCTCCAGGCAGCGGCCGAGCAGCCCGGCATCCACGCGCTGGCTCCACCCCTCGGGCGTCGGGATCGGTCCGCGCTCGGCTCGCATCTCGAAGTGATCGCCGCGAACCGCGACGAGGTGAACGATCGGGCATCCGAACGTCGCGTGAAGCTCCTCCACCGCCCCCTCGCAGACCTCGTCCTCCGTGGTTGCCTCCGCCAGCCGGTCCGCCAGCGCGAGCGTGAGCTGAAGGGCGCGGGCATGGGCCGTGCTCAACGGCGCCGGCCCTCCGCGGCGGTGGGGATGGGGCCGCCCTGCGGCTCGCACGGCGAGGCTCAGAGCCGGCTCGGCCTCGTCAAGCGGCCCTGCCGGGTCGTCGGTGACCAACTCGATCAGGTAGGCGCCCTCGGGGACCCCGATCGCCGCGGCGGCGATCCCGACGAAGCCCTCCTTCTCGAGCAGCTTCCGCTCAGCCGGGTCGGAGCTCTCGTCGCCGACCCTCGCCACGAAGGAGCCGGTTCCGGCGTTGACGATCCTCGCGGTCGCGGGGTAGTCGTCGAGCTCGTAGTGCTCGTACTGCTCCGCGTCCACGGCCACCCGGGCTCCGATCCCCCGGCGCTGGCGATTCTCCCCAAGGGAGATGTCCCGGAGGTCACTGCGACCCGAGGCGGCGAAGGAGATGCTCCAGCGCGCGAAGTCGCCCGCCTCGGCGTAGGCGGTGGCGACCGTCTCCAGCCGGTCGAGGACGGGAGCCTCCGCAAGCTCCTCGTCGAGACGGCGGACCACCTCCGCGCTGGCGGCTCGGATGCGCTCGGTCGCGGTGCCGAGCGGCTGGAAGATCTCTCCCGTCTCCTCCTCCTCGGCGACGTGGGCGGCCGTGCAGACGCGGTTGCCGCCCCGGCGCTTGGCCACGTACTGGGCGGCATCGGCCGCGCGCAGGAGCTGAGTCGCGGCGCGCGGACCGGGCTCGGCGGTGGCGGCACCGCAGGAGACGGTGACCTCGACCTCCTCCCCAGCGAGCAGGCCCTGCGCAATCACCCCAACCTTCTCGAGGGCGCCCGGCTCGCGGCTCTCGAGCAGGACGCAGAACTCGTCGCCCGCCAGCCGCGCGACGAACGCGCCCGGCAGCTCCGCTGCGGCGGCCACCAGCGCGCGCGCGACGGCCTGCAGCGCCCGGTCCCCGGCGAGGTGCCCGTGCGCGTCGTTGATCGCCTTGAGCCGGTCGACGTCGCAGAGGAGCAGCTCGAGCGACGTCCCATCGGCGGCCATGCGCGCCACCGCGCGCTCGAGGCGCTCGTCGAAGGCGCGCCGGTTCGCGAGTCCGGTGAGCTGGTCCTCGTAGGCGAGCCGGGAGACCTTCGAGAAGAGCTCGGCACGGGCGATCGCGATCGCGAGCTGCCCACCGACCGCCTCGAGGAAGTGGATGTCCCCGGCTCGGAACGGAGACGTCGCCGCCACCGTCGTCGCCCACACCTCGCCCCAGTGCCTGCCCTCCACCTCGATCGGCACGCCGAGATCGGAGGCCTTGCCGAGCCTCCGCAGGAGGGCCGCCGCGGCCGGATCGCAGTCGGGATCGTCGAGCGAGTTGTAGAACGGCTTGCCGGTCCGCATCATCTCCGCCAGCCGCGGGAACTCCTCGACGTCGTAGATCTCGTTCGTGGGATAGCGCTCCTCGTCGGGCCCGAGATCGCCGACGTTGATCAGGGTGCGGTAGTGCCTGCCGTCCCCCTCCAGGCGGCTGATCGAGAGGGACGCGGCCCCGATCCCCCGCCGGGCCTCCTCCGCGGCGAGCTCGAGCACGCTGTCGAGGTCGTTCGCCGCCGAGGCGGCCTCCGCGACGCGCAGCAGCGCTTCGCGCTCGAGTGCCGCCCGCGCTCGCTGATCGCCCTCGTCGCCGCCGCCGGCGCCACCTCCCCTTCCAGCAACCTTGCGGATTCGAAGTGGAATTGGGAAACGCTGCGAGGCCACCACAGGAAGTATCGACGTGCGCGGCCTCCGCTGCCAGCGGTCGGCCCCGGCCCTACGCCGCGACCTTCTCCTCCAGCACCGCCAGGAACGCTTCGACCACCTCGGGGTCGAACTGGGTTCCGCTGCCGCGCTGCAGCTCCTCGCGCGCGGCCGCCTCCGGCATCGCCGCCCGGTAGGGACGATGGGCCGTCATCGCGTGGTAGGCGTCGCAGGCAAAGAGGATGCGCGCGCCGAGCGGGATCTCCTCGCCCGCGAGCCCGTCGGGGTAGCCGCTGCCGTCCCAGCACTCGTGGCCGCTTCGCACCACCGGCCGGATCGGCTCGAGGAACTCGATCTGCTCGAGGATCCGCTCCCCGGTCACCGTGTGGCCCTCGATCTCGATTTGCTCGTCCTGATCGAGCGCCCCCGGCTTCGTGAGGATCTCGCGGGGGATCGCGACCTTGCCGATGTCGTGGAAGGCGGCGGCGTAGCGAAGCATCCGCAGCTCGTCGCCGTCTAGGCCCATCCGCGAGCCGACCGCGACAGCGTTGTCGGCGATCGAGCGGGAATGCTCGGCCGTGTAGGAATCATTTGCGTCGACGGCGGCCGAGAGCGCCTCGGCCGTTCCGACGTAGGCGCGATCGAGGCTCTCGTAGAGGCTGATCGCATTCAGGGCGCCACCGATCTGCGCCGCAACCGACTCGAGCAGGCGCGCGTCGTCCTCGTTGAAGGCCTCGACCTCGGTGTGCTCGAGGTTGACCACCCCCCAGGGCCGGCCGGCGACGAAGATCGGCACGGCAAGCTCAGAGCGGACATCCCTGGTGGCCCCGGTCGCGCGGTACTGGGGCTCGCGGCGCACCTCCCCGGCGAGGACGGGCGCGCCCTCGAGCAGGCAGCGACCGAGCAGCCCGGCGTCGGCTCGCTGGGTCCAGTCCGCAGGCGTGGGGCTCGGCCCCCGCTCGGCCAGCATCTCGAAGTGGCCGTCGCGGACCCTGACGACGTGAACCACCGGGCAGCCGAAGGCGCGTTGCAGCTCCTCGGTGGCGGCCTCGCAGACCTCGTCCTCCGCCGTCGCCACCCCCAGTTGATCGGCGAGGGCCAGGGTGAGCTCGAGAGCGCGCGTGTGGCCGCTGCTCAAGGCCGGCGTGGAGCGCTCATGCCCGACCGGGGGGATCGCCGCCCGCACCGCAAGAGTGAGCGCGGCCTCGGCGTCGGCGTAGGGAGCCTCCGCGTCATCGGCGATCAGCTCGAGCAGGTAGACGCCTTCCTCCACGCCCACCGCGGCGGCCACGACGCCGGCGTATCCCTCGCGCTCGAGGAGCTCGAGCTCGGCCGGATCGCCGCCCTCGCCCCCGAGGCTGGCGACGAAGGAGCCGCTGCCGGCCGCGATGACGCGAGCGGTCGCCGGGAACTCGTCGAGCTCGTAGCGCTCGTAGTCCTTGACCCCCAGCTTCACCCGTGCGCCGACCGGCTGGCGGTTGCGGTTCACCCCCTGGGAGACGTCGCGAAGGTAGCTGCGGCCAGAGGCGGCCAGGGAGATGGCCCAGCGCGCGAAGTCCCCGGCCTCGGTGTAGGCCGTGGCCACCGTTTCGAGCCGGTCGAGGATGGGGGCGTCCCCGAGCTCTCCGTCGAGCCGCTGCACCGTCGCAGCGGCGGCGATGGCGATCCGCTCGGTCGGGGTCCCGACCGGGGGGGTGAGGGGCTTCGCCGCGTCGCGCTCCTCGGCGACGTGCGCGGCCGTGCAGACGCGGTTGCCGCCCCGGCGCTTGGCGACGTACTGCGCGGCATCGGCGGCGCGTAGAAGCTGGGTGGACGAGCTCGTCCCCGGGCCGGCATTGGCGGCGCCGCAGGAGATCGAGACGTCGAGGTGCTCGCCCGCGAGCAGCCGTTCGGCGGTGGCGCCGATCCCCTCCAGCGCGCCCGGATCGCGGCTCTCGAGCAGGATGCAGAACTCGTCGCCGCCGAGGCGGGCGACGAACGAGCCGGGCATCTCGGCGGCGGCAACGACGAGGTTCTGGGCCACCGCCCGCAGGGCGCGATCGCCGGCCACGTGGCCGTGGGCGTCATTGATCGCCTTGAGCCGGTCGACGTCGCAGAGAAGCAGCGCCAGGGAGGTCCCGTCGGAGTTGAAGCGCGCCAGCGCCCGCTCTAGGCGCTCGTCGAACGCGCGCCTGTTGGCGAGCCCGGTGAGCGAGTCCTCGTAGGCGAGCCGCGAGAACTTCGAGAAGAGCTCGGCTCGGGCGATCGCGCTCGCGAGCTGCCCGCCGACCGCCTCGAGGAAGTGGACGTCCTCGGAGCGGAACGGGGAGCTCGTGGCCACTGTCGTCGTCCATACCTCCCCCCAGTTCTTCCCCTCGACCTCGATCGGGACCCCGAGGTCGGAGGACTTGCCGAGGCGGCGCAGGACCTCCGCGGCGGCGGGATCGCAGTCAGGATCGTCGAGCGAGTTGAAGTACGGCTTGCCCGTCCGGTGCATCTCTTGGAGCATCGGGAAGTCCTCGACCTCGTAGACCTCGTCCACCGGGTAGCGCTCCTCGCCGGGGCCGAGCTCGCCCACGTTGATCAGCGTGCGGTAGCGCTTGCCGTCGCCCTCGAGCCGGCTGATCGAAAGCGAGGCCCCGCCGATCGCGCGCAGCGCCTCCTCGGCGGCGAGCTCGAGCACGCTGTCGAGGTCGTTGGCTCCCGCGGCCACAGCCGCGACGCGCAGCAGCGCCTCCCGCTCGATCGCGGCTCGCGCCCGCAGCGCCTCCCCGGATCCGGAAAGGCCCGCCGCGGCGCCCGCGGCCTTGCGGCTCCGCAGCTGGGGGAGGACGAGCGATTGAGGGATCACCTCGAAAGTATCGGCAGCCGGCGCGTGGGCGGTTAGGCCACCGGACGCCCTTGTGTCCACCCACCCACCGTCCCGCGCCACGCCCGCCTCCCAAGCCGACTACGATTCGTTGCGCAGCCCGATGTGGGCCGCACGTACAAGGAAAGAATGTGTGCTTGAGGACCATTGCCATCGGCAGTGCTTTCCAATAGGGCCGCAGACAAAAGGCATTGGAGGCAATGCGAAATGGCAAGTGGAACCGTGAAGTGGTTCAACGGCGAGAAGGGCTACGGCTTCATCGCTCCGGACGAGGGTGGCGACAAGGATGCCTTCGTCCACATCAGCAACATCGTCGGCGGTGCTCGCATCGACGAGGGTGATCGGGTCAACTTCGACGTTGAGGACAGCGCGAAGGGGCCCCAGGCGGTCAACGTCTCGAAGGCGTAGATCGAACCACCACGGCGCCGCGGCTCCGCGCCGCGCGTCGCAAGCGCCGCTCTTCCTCAGCGAAGGCCGGAACCAGCGCCGCCTCCGGGCGGCGCTTCGCTTTGTCCCCTGGTATCTAGATGACCATGGCCGAGGCGATCCAGCCACCTCCACGACCCGAGCCCGAGACCGGCTCGGGCTCCGGCGAGTCCCGCCCGGTTTCCCACTCGAGCTCGCTGCTCGTCCGCTGGATGTCGATCGGGGACGCCAACTCCGGCGGCTTCGTCCACGGCGGCTCGGTGATGCGGCTCGTCGACGAGGCGGCCGGCCTCGCCGCGATCAAGCACTCGGGCCGCCGTGTCGTCACCGCCGGGATGGACCGAATGACGTTCCTCACCCCGGTCTTCGTCGGCGAGCTCTTGCGCTGCTCCTCCGCGGTCAACGCGGTCTGGCGCAGCTCGATGGAGGTCGGCGTCCGCGTCGAGGCGGAGAACCCCTTCACCGGCGAGACCCGCCACACCTCGACCGCCTACCTGACGATGGTCGCCCTCGAGGACGGCCGCCCGGTCACGGCGCCGCGGCTGGTCACGGAGTCCGACGACGAGCATCGCCGTGAGCGCGAGGCCGAGCTACGGCGAGCGAACCGCCTCGCGGAGCGCGATCAGATCCGCGGCACCCGCGACGATCGCCGCGGCGAGGAGCCCGAGGCCGGTTAGGCGGCGAGCGGCTGCGGCGATGCCGCGCCCGCGCCGCACACGCGGTTGCGGCCGAGCCGCTTCGCCTCATACAGGGCGGCGTCGGTCGCCGCGAAGAGCGCGTCGAAGTCCTCCAAGCACTCGTCCCGGCGCGTCGCGGCGACGCCGCAGCTCACGGTGATCTCGAGGCCCTCGGCGAAGCGCGCCGCGGCGATCGCCGCGCGCAGCTGCTCTGCCAGCCGCAGGCTCTGGCCCTCGTCGGCGCCCGGCAGCAGGACGAGGAACTCCTCGCCGCCGAGCCGGTAGGCGAGCTCGAACGCGCGCAGGTCCTTGCGAATCAGGTACGCGACATCGCGCAGGACGGCGTCGCCCACCGCGTGCCCGACGGTGTCGTTGACCCGCTTGAAGTTGTCGACATCGAGCTCGATCATCCCGATCGGCTCACCGGTGACGGCGGACTGCTGACGCAGCTCCTCGACCCTGTTGCCCAGCGCCTTGCGGTTCAGCATCCCGGTCAGCGGGTCGATCACGGCCTCGCTTCGGTGCTCGACGTCGGAGCGCATTAGCACGGTCGAAAGGATCCCGACCGCGAGCACGAGCACGAAGGGCATGACGAGCAGCGTCGGGTCGTCGATCACCGCCCCGGTGTCGGAGCCATAGGCGACCGCGAGCATCAGCCCGAGCGTGATCGCCACGCCGGTGACGACCCCGCGGAGCGAGAAGCGCGTGCTCAGGGTGACGACGGGAATCGCGAACCAGGCCATCGCCGGCGAGGTCGGGCCGCCGGCGAGCAGGACGCTGACCGCGATCGCCGTCTGGGACCCGGTCCACGCGGCGAAGATCCAGTACTCGGGGCGCGCGACCCGGTCCATGACGGCGTCAGCGCCGGCGAACAACGCGCCCGCGATCAGCAGCGGGAGCAGCGTCCACCAGCCCACCCACGGGCCGGTGATCAGAAGCCCGACCGCAAGCACGCCCAGGGCCGCTCGCCTGATCGGCTGAAGCCGCCGATCCATGTCGAGCATCCTCGCCCGATCGGTGTCGTCTGGCAGGAGCCAGCTCTCCGGTCTCGCTTGCATCTTCATCCCTATCGACGGATGCGGACGAACGGTTGAGACGGATGAGAGAAGCCCCGCCGATCGCGCCTGTCTCCTACGCGTCGTCGCGCTCAGCCCACCGGCTCGAGCACCTGCTCGATTGAGGTGGCGCGGCCGTCGTCGCCGACGTCGAAGACGACGCCGTTGACCCAGACATCCTCCTCGGCGGTGCGGAAGCGGGCCGGCATTTGGGTGCGGAATCGTCCCAGGGCATCCTCGACCTGCACGCCGAGCACGCTCGTCCGCGCGCCCGTCATCCCGACGTCGCAGATGAAGGCCGTCCCGCCGCGGAGCACGCGGGCGTCGGCCGTCGGCACGTGGGTATGCGTGCCGAGCACCGCCGCCACGCGGCCGTCGAGGTGCCAGCCCATCGCGATCTTCTCGCTCGTCACCTCGGCGTGGAAGTCGACGATCACGACCTCGGCTCCCCGCCGCTCGAGCTCCGCGAGCTCCGACTCGGCGGCCGGGAACGGGGAGCGGGCGACGGTGAGCTGGAGCTCGCCGCTCAGGTTCAGCAACCCGACCTTGCGGCCCGCCACCTCCCAGATCAAGGAGCCGCGGCCGGGGTTCCCGCGCGGGTAGTTCGCCGGCCGCACGATCCGCTCGCAGCGGTCGAGGAACTCGTAGGCGTCGCGGTGGCGGTAGACGTGGTTGCCGCTCGTGAGCAGCTCGACCCCCGCCGCGAAGAGGTCCTCGGCGGTCCGCTCGGTGATCCCGACCCCGCCCGCCGCGTTCTCGCCATTGGCGATCACGAGGTCGGGCTCGAGGCGCTCGCGCAGCCGCGGCAGCGCCGCCGCCAGGCCGCGCCGGCCGGGCCCGCCGACGACGTCGCCGATGAAGAGGACTCGCACGGGCCCCAGCCTATGGGCACCCGAGCGGGTCGGGCCGCCGCACGGACCCTCTAGCGTTCCGAGCTTGGACGCGTCCCCACCCCAGGCCAACCTCGCAGCGACCGCGCCCGGCAGCTCGGCGGCGATCGAGGCGAGCGGGCTGAGCAAGACCTTCGGCGAGCGCCGAGCCCTCCGCGACGTCTCGTTCGCCGCCACCCCGGGCGAGCTGCTCGCGGTCATCGGCCCCAACGGCGCCGGGAAGACCACGCTGCTCTCGATCCTCGCCGGGATCCGCGAGCCCGACTCCGGCGAGGTCCACCTCCCGCAGGGCGAGGTCGGGTTCGTCCCCCAACAGGCGGCGCTCTACCGGCGGCTCACCGTGGAGGAGAACCTGCGCCTGTTCGCCCGCCTCGAGAAGGTTCCCGACATCGAGGCCACGGTCGCCGAGATGCTCGCGCAGACCGGGCTCGAGGAGCGTCGCCGGGATCAGGCGGGGGCGCTCTCGGGCGGCAATCAGCAGCGGATCAACATCGCGGTCGGCCTGCTCTCCCGTCCCGCGGTGCTGCTCCTCGACGAGCCCTCGACCGGCCTCGACCCGCAGCAGCGGGCGCGCCTCTGGGAGTTCGTCCTCGGCCTCGCCGGCCAGGGGACGACCGTGATCTTCTCCACCCACAACATCGCCGAGGCCGAGCGCTACGGCAGGCGGCTGCTCGTGCTGGCCGACGGCCAGCGCCTCTTCGACGGCACCGCGGCCGAGCTGCACGCCGCTGCGCCCGGATCCCCGGCCGATCGGGATGGCTCCGACTTCGAGTCCGCGTTCGTCCGCTACCTGGTCGAGCAGGGCCACTAAAGGAGGGGGAACCGTGCGCTGGCTACTGCTCAAGGACCTCCAGATCCTCCGCCGCTCGCCGCTCCTCACCGGCCTGCTGATCCTCTACCCGATCGTGATCGCGGTCCTGATCGGCTTCGCCCTCTCCCGCGGACCGGACAAGCCGCGCGTCGCCTTCCTCAACGAGGTCCCGACCGAGACCCCGTTCGAGATCGGCGGGGAGAGCTTCGACCTGGTCGGCGCCCGCTCGGAGCTCTGCGCCCGGATCGAGTGCATCGAGGTGGAGAGCGAGCAGGAGGCACGCGACCTGGTCGAGTCCGGCGACGTCCTCGGCGCCCTGATCCTGCCCGCCGACCTGGTCGACAAGCTCCGCTCGCTCGGCGGGCTGACGCCGGAGTCGCCGACGGTCCAGGTCCTGGTCAACGAGGAGGACCCGGTCAAGGGTGACCTCGTCGACGACCGGATCAACTCGCTGCTCTCCGAGGCGAACCTGAGGATCTCCCAGAAGGTCTCGGAGGTCTCGGCCGCCTACCTGCAGCTCCTCCTCGACGGCGGCGACTTCTCCATCTTCGGCGAGGGCCTGAACATCCTCGGCCTGCGCAACTCCGAGGAGATCCTGCGCGAGGTCCGTAAGCAGCTGCCACCCGACAGTCCCGACCTGGCCAAGCTCGACGAGGTGATTCGCTTCTCCGATCTCGCCGCCGAGAACCTCGGCGCCGCCGACGACCTGCTCGGCTCGGTTAGCCAGCCGATCGGGGTCGAGAAGGAGGTCGTCAGCGGGCGGGCGCCGAGCCTCGACACCTTCGCGATCTCCGTCGCCGCCACGATCACCCTGATGTTCGTGACGATGCTGCTCGTCGCCGGCTCGCTCGCCCTCGAGCGGGAGGAGAACGTCTTCGCGCGGCTCACGCGCGGGCTCGTCGGCAAGTCGGCCCTGCTCGCCGAGAAGGTGCTGCTCGGGATCGCGGTCGCGCTGGTGGTGACGCTCCTGATGCTGGCCGGCCTCAGCCTCTTCGTCGACTTGGACTGGGGGAGGTTCCTGCTCTGGATCCCGGCTATCGTCGCCGGCGGCGCCGGCTTTGCGGCCTTCGGCGCGGCGATCGGCGGCGCCGCCAAGGAGGTGCGGGCCGCCTCGCTGCTCGCCTTCATGATCAGCCTCCCGGTGGCCTTCCTGTCCCTGGTGCCCTCGGGCACCGTGGGCAACGGCCTCTACGACGTGATCGAGGTCGTGACCGCGCTCTTCCCGTTCGACCCGGCGCTGCGGGCCCTCGAGGGCGCCCTCGACGAGGCCGGCCCCTCCGTCGGCATCGCGATCCTTCACCTCGCCGCCCTCGCCGCCGCCTACGGCGCTCTGGCGCGGCTCGCGGTCAGGCGCTTCGCCTAGCCCAGACTGCTCCCCGCCGCCGGGAGGCGCCTGGGCCTCGATCGGGTGCGTCGTTGCGAATTGGGGCTGCTGGCGACCCCCAAATCGCAGTGAAGCCCCGTCTTAGGGATGTGACTGGCTAGTGGGCTCCCAACGACGAACGCCCGCCCCCGGGCAGGGGACGGGCGTCGCGGTCCGGGGCCCGCAGGTGGGTCCCGGGCGGATGGGAGGGTGGTTCGTGCTAGGGGACGGGGACTTCCTCGCCGGCGTCGTCATCGACATCGTCGGATCCGTCGTCGTCGCCCGCGTCGTCATCGACGTCATCGACGTCGTCGTCATCGGCGTCGTCGTCATCGACGGAGTCCTTGGACTTCGAGGAGACGCACTTGCCGAAGGCGTTCTTGCCGTTCTCGTTGGAGCCGTACTGAGCCTGGAAGGCGGCCGAATCAGCGGCCCGCTCGGCCTTGCATGCCTTGGCGGCGTTCTTCGGCTCGCCCGAGTCGTCGCCGGCCTCGACCTCGCCCTTGATGCAGTTGCGCATCGCGTGCTTGCCGTAGGTGGCGTTGAAGCTGGCCTTGTCGGCCTTCTTCTCCGCGACGCACGCCTTCGCGGCGGCGCTCTTGCCGCCCGAGGGGCGGTCGGTGGGCTTGGCGGCTGATGCGAACGACGCGGACAGGAGCAGGGAGCTCACGAGCGCGACGCAGGCAATGATCATCCTCTTCAAAGCGTTCTTCCTTCCATGGGGGTTGGGCACCGACCCTGGCGTCGGCAATTCCCCTATCGGCGGTGGGCGCGGGTCCGTTTGCCTTCTGCCCCCCACTCGTCCAGATGTCCACCGTCCATTTGTCCACCCATGGCCCGAGACCCGATCGGGGGTGCGCACCGCCGCCCTCCTAGACTTGAGGCGTGGCCTTTCCCGCGACCAGGATGCGCCGCCTGCGGCGAACCGGGGTCCTGCGCGGGCTCACGCGGGAGACCGAGCTCACCCCCTCCCACCTGATCCAGCCGCTCTTCGTCACCGCCGGGGAGGGCGTGCGCGAGGACGTTCCCTCGATGCCGGGGGTGCAGCGCCTCTCGATCTCCGAGCTGGTCGAGGAGGCGGGCGCGGTTCGCGACGCCGGCGTCGACTCCGTCCTGCTCTTCGGGATCCCCGCTGACAAGGACGAGATCGGCTCGGGCGCCTACGACGACGAGGGGGTCGTTCAGATGGCGATCCGGGCGCTGAAGGACGCCGACCCCGAGCTTGTCGTGATCGCCGACACCTGCATGTGCGAGTACACATCCCACGGCCACTGCGGCTACCTGCGCGAGGACGGCAGCGTTGACAACGACCTCTCGCTCGAGCTGCTCGCCAAGACGGCGCTGAGCCAGGCCGCCGCGGGCGCTGACGCGATCGCCCCCTCCGACATGATGGATGGCCGGATCGGCTCGATCCGCTCCCAGCTCGACGGGGAGGGCTTCTCGGAGACGCCGCTGATCTCCTACTCGGCAAAGTACGCCTCCGCCTTCTACGGACCGTTCCGCGACGCCACGGGCTCGACGCCCCAGGAGGGGGATCGCCGCGGCTATCAGCTCCAGCCCGGCAACGTGCTCGAGGCGATCAGGGAGTCGCAGCTCGACCTCGACGAGGGCGCCGACATGCTCATGGTCAAGCCCGCCCTGCCCTACCTCGACGTGATCCGCCGGGTCAAGGACGCAACCGGCGCCCCCCTCGCCGCCTACCATGTCTCCGGCGAGTACGCGATGCTCAAGGCCGCCGCCCAGAACGGCTGGCTCGACGAGCGGGCCGCAGCCCTCGAGGCGCTCACTTCGATCCGCCGCGCGGGAGCCGACGCGATCATCACCTACTACGCGAAGGACGCCGGAGGATGGTTGAGTGGCTGAGCTAGAGACACCCGCTCCCGAGACTGAGCCGGCCGAGCCGAAGGTGAATCCCCGCGCGATCCCGAAGCTGCGCTCGCGCAAGGGGGGCGCGGCGATCCCGCTCGACGAGACGGACCGCCGGATCATGAACCTGATGCAGTCGAGCTTCCCGCTCGACGCCGAGCCGTTCATCGGGCTCGCCGAGCAGGCCGAGCTCCCGGTCGCGGAGCTCAAGCAGCGCGCCCAGCGGCTGCTCAACGGGCGGATCATCCGCGAGATCACCCCGATCTTCGACACGAGGGCGCTGGGCTACTCCTCGATGCTCGTCGCCGCCAAGGTCGACTCCGCCAATCCCCATCGGGCCGCCAAGATCATCAACTCCCACCCCGGCGTCTCCCACAACTACCTGCGCGATCACGAGTTCAACCTCTGGTTCACGATCGCGACGCCGCCCGACTCGCAGCTCGGCCTCGCCGGCACGCTCGCGGTTCTCCAGGAGCTGACGGGCGCGGAGTCGATCCGCCAGCTGCCGACCCTGACGATGTTCAAGATCAACATGAACCTCGAGATGGAGGGCGGGACCGAGGCGCTTGCCGCAAAGGTCGAGGCGACCCCGCCGCGCGAGCTCGACCGCCAGCCCTACGACGAGCTCGACGTCGCCGTGATCCGGGCGCTGCAGGGGCCGATGGAGGTTGTCGATCGCCCCTACGACGCGGCGGCCGCCGAGGTCGGGATGTCGACGGGGGAGCTCCTCGCTCACCTCGAGGGGATGATCGAGCGCAAGATCCTGCGCCGCGTCGCCGCGATCCTCTTCCATCGCCGCGCCGGGTTCTCGGCGAACGGCATGGGCGTCTGGAAGGTCCCGGCCCCCGACATCGACGACGTCGGCGGGCGGATGGCAGCCGTCCGCGGGATCTCGCACTGCTATCAGCGGCCCACCTACGAGGACTGGCCCTACTCCGTCTTCACGATGGCCCACGGCCGCTCGAAGGAGGAGTGCGACGCGATCCTCCAGTCGATCGCCGACGAGCACGACCTCCACGGCCCCGCCCGCGCCGTGCTCTACAGCTCGACCGAGTTCAAGAAGGTCCGCCTGCGCTACTTCACGCCGGACTACGAGGCGTGGGAGCGGGAGCACGCGCCGCAGGCGTTCGGGAGCGAGCGAGGAGCAAGGAGCAAGGAGCGAGGAGCCGGCGGAGCGAGCAGCAAGCAGCGGGCAGCAAGCAGCGGTTGAGGTCACCTTTCCACGGCTCCCACCGTCCACCGGGGTCACTGCGGCTCATATATGAGCGTAATCGACCCCAGTGACCACAAATCCTCCGCCCCACTCCCCTCTCAGCCATGAAGCCGCCCACTGATCGCCGGGCCGCGGCGTGAGCCCAACGCCTCCACCACCGACCCGCGGCGTGAGCCGATGAACCACGACCGCTCCGCCGAGCTCTACGCCCGCGCCCTCGAGCTGCTGCCCGGCGGGGTCAACTCGCCCGTCCGCGCGATGGGCTCGATCGGCCGCGATCCGATCTTCATCGATCGCGCTGCCGGCTGCGAGATCACCGACGTCGACGGCAACACCTACGTCGACTGGGTCCTCTCCTGGGGCCCGCTGATTCTCGGCCACGCCCACCCCAAGGTCGTCGACGCGGTGATCGCCGCCGCCACGCGGGGAACCTCCTACGGCGCGCCGACCGAGGGCGAGGTTCATCTCGCGGCCGAGGTCGCCGACCGCTTCGCCTCCGTCGAGATGACCCGGATGGTCTCCTCGGGGACCGAGGCGGCGATGAGCGCGATCCGGTTGGCGCGCGCCGTGACCGGACGCGAGCGCCTCGTCAAGTTCGCCGGCGCCTACCACGGCCACCTCGATGGCCTCCTCGCCGACGCGGGCTCGGGCCTCGCCACCGGCGGCATCCCGGCCAGCCCCGGCGTGCCGGAGGCGCAGGCCGCGGCGACCACGATCGTCCCCTGGAACGACTTCGACGCGGTCGCGCGGGCCACGGAGGATGCCGAGCCCGCCGCCATCCTCTGCGAGCCGATCCCGGCGAACATGGGTCTCGTCCCCCCGCAGGAGGGGTTTCTCGCGCACCTGCGCGAGCTCGCCGACCGCTCCGGGGCGCTCCTCGTTTGCGACGAGGTGATCAGCGGCTTTCGGGTCGCGCGCGGCGGCGCGCAGGAGCTCCTCGACGTCCGCGCCGACCTGACCGTGATGGGGAAGGTGATCGGCGGGGGACTTCCCGCCGCCGCCTACGGCGGGCCCCGAAAGCTGATGGAGCGCGTGGCTCCGGCCGGTGACGTCTATCAGGCCGGGACGCTGTCGGGCAATCCCCTGGCCGTCGCCGCCGGCCTCGCCACCCTCGACGGGCTCGACGCCGTCGCCTACGAGCGCCTCGCCGAGTTGACGGAGATGCTCGCCGCCGGCCTAGCCAAGGCCATCGAGGACGCCTCGGGCGAGGAGCCTCGAGCGTGCGTCGTCTCCCGGCAGGGCCTTGTGACGCTCTTCCTGGCCCCCGAGCCGCCGCGGGACTTCGCCGCGGCCAAGCGCTCCGATCTCGAGGCTTACGCCCGCTTCTGCCGCGGGATGCTCGAGCGCGGGATCTACCCGCCGCCCTCGCAGTTCGAGGCGTGGTTCGTCTCCCTCGCCCACGACGAGGAGGCGATCGAGCACACCTGCTCCGCCGCCGCCGCTTCGCTTCGCGCCGCGTTCGGCTGAGGGGCGGGCTCAGCCGCCCTGACCTGGCGCGACCCGGTTCCTAAGATGCCCGCCATGGAGCACGAGGCACTGCTGCGGGCCACCTATGAGGCGTTCAACGCCCGCGACATCGACGCGGTCCTATCTCACACGACCGCGGACGTCGACTGGCCGAATGCCTGGGAAGGCGGGCGCGTCCAGGGCCGCGAAGGCGTTCGTGACTACTGGACGCGCCAGTGGGCAGCCATGGACCCGACGGTGAGCCCGGTGACCTTCACCATGCGCTCGGATGGCAGGATCGCCGTCGAGGTGGATCAGGTGGCGCGCGACCTCGACGGCACGGTGAAGGCGGAGGGTCGTGTCCTCCACGTCTACGCCTTCCGGGACGACCTCGTAGCTCGCATGGACGTCGAGGAGCCCGGCGCCGCCGACTGAAGCCTGGCGAGGCGGTGCTTCACGCACGCCCCGCCTCCAGTGATCCGGACCCCACCGTCCCCCGTAGGGAAGGCCAGGAGGTAATTCTCGATGCCAAACATCGGACCCATGGAACTAGCAATCGTCGTGATCATCGCGCTGGTGATCTTCGGCCCGAAGAAGCTTCCGGAGCTCGGAAACTCGCTCGGCCGGGGAATGCGTGAGTTCAAGTCGTCGATCAGCGGCGATGACGACGAGCACACCCGCGAAGAGGCGAGCGTGCGCCGCCTCGAAGCCACCTCGCGGGAGGGCGATGAGAGCCCCGCGCGCGCTGAGCCGAAGCCGGCGCCGGTCGCAGTCAAGCCGGTCGACGCCTGAGCGGTACGTCAACCAGCAAACGGAAGGCTCCCACGCCCAGGGCGGAGGGAGCCACGAAGGGATGAAGCCAATGAGTACGACCAAGCAGAACGAGCTGGAGCAGGATCCGGCCAAGAAGGGCGCGCTGCAGCGTCTCGCCGAGGACCCCGTCTCCCGGCGCCGCTTCGTGGCGGTCACCGGCACGGGCTCGGCGTTGAGCCTCTTCGTTGCCGCATGCGGCGACGACGAGGAGGACTCCTCGACCACGAGTGCGAGCGAGTCCACGAGCAGCACGAGCACGACCGACGAGGAGAAGGCTGCTTCGGGCACCGAGCAGTTCGGCGACGGCGATCTGGGGATCGTCAACTACGCGCTGACGCTCGAGTACCTCGAGTCCGACTTCTACGCGGCTGTCGCGAAGAGCGGCCTGTTCAAGGGTGAGGAGCAGGCCCTGGTCGAGCTGCTGCTGAGGGACGAGGAGGCCCACGTGGGTGCGCTCGAGCAGACGGCGAACAAGCTCGGCAAGGCAGCCCCGAAGCCGAAGACCAAGTTCCCGCTCGAGAGCGCGGAGTCGGTCCTGGCCCTGGCCGCGACCGTCGAGAACGTCGGCGCAGCCGCCTACCTCGGTCAGGCTGCGGAGATCCAGGACGAGGCCGTCCTCGCCGCGGCGCTGTCGATCCACACGATTGAGGCTCGCCATGCGGCGACTCTCAACTTCCTGGTCGACGAGCCCGTGACGCCGGATGGTGCGTTCGCGGTGCCGATGACTGCGGAAGAGGTTCTCCCGCAGGTCATGGACTTCATCGTCAGCTAGAGCTGAGCGAAGTCAAGGCACCGGCAAGAAGAGACAGAAAGCTAGGTAGAGACAGATGAGTGAAGTTCAGAAGGCCGCCGTTCCCGCAGGGGAAGTGCCGGTCGATTTCGAGCCCATGGACCGGAGTGCGTTCCTACTCAAGGGAGCGCTCGCAGCGGGCGCCCTCTACGGGGCCGCCTCGGTTGGACCGCTGGTCAGGCGTGCATTTGCGCAGGGCAGCAGCGGTGATGTCGACATCCTCAACTTCGCGTTGACGTTGGAGCTGCTCGAAGCAGACTTCTACGACGTCGGCCTCAAGGAGTTGTCCCTGAGCAGCAACGTGAAGAAGCTCGCTCAGGAGTTCGGCGATACCGAGCAGGAGCACGTCGACGCCCTCACGGGCGCGATCGAGGACCTCGGCGGCAAGCCCGTCAAGGCCCCGACGTTCACGTTCCCGGTCAAGGACGAGAAGTCGTTCCTCGAGCTCGCGATCACGTTGGAGGACACGGGCGTCAGCGCCTACAACGGCGCCGGCCCGCTGCTCAAGTCCAAGGAGCTGTTGGCTACCGCCGGCAGCATCGTCCAGATCGAGGGCCGGCACGCGGGAGTGATCCGGTTCGTCGCCGGCGAGGAGCCCGTCATCGCACCGTTCGACGAGACGCTCGAGATGGACGCGGTTCTCAAGGCGGTGGAGCCGTTCATCAAGGCCTGACCCGCTTGTCGGGTCAGAGGGCGCGGCCCGGCAGGGGATTCCGCGCCCGGCGAGCCTCCTCGGTGGGCCGGTCCGCAGCACGCGGGCCGGCCCACGCTCGTCTGGCGGATCGGGAGGCCGCCGCTCCGCGTCCTCGTCGGCTCACGGCCTGGAGGCCGCATCGCCTCCTGCGTCCTTTCTGGCGGCGCGAGAGGCCGCCATGCTGCGTCCTCGTCGCCTCGTGTGCTGAGCACACGTCGCGGCTCCTGCTCCTTGCATGATGGGCTCTGGCGGATCGGGAGGCCGCCGCTCCGCGTCCTCGTCGGCTCACGGCCTGGAGGCCGCATCGCCTCCTGCGTCCTTGATCGGCGGGCTCCCGACCTCGCCAGGCGACCCTGATCTAGCCCTATCCTGCGGACCGCGATGACGCCTAGCCGTCAGCAGATGCCCGGCCTCAGGCACGAGCCGGCCATTCCCCTGGATCCCTCGGGCGCCCTCGTCGCGCTTGCCGCGGAGCTGCGGGAGGAGGGGCCGGTGATCGCCCCTCACGTAGCCGATCCGCAGGTTGCGCCCGTGCTCGGGCAACTCGTCGCCGCGGGCCGCCGCTGCCGCGCGATCGGGGCCGCCTACGCGACGGTGGTCGAGTCGGTCCGCGAGGGATACCTGCTCCACTACGGCGAGCCGCGGCTGCTCGCCGCCCTCGACGCGGACCTGCGGCTGCTGATCGGCGATCACCTCTACGCGCGGGGGATCGAGCGGCTCGTCGCCATCGGCGACACCCTCGCGGTCGCCGAGCTCGCCGACCTCATCTCGATGACCGCCCAGCTCCGCGCGAGCGGCGGAGCTGGGCGGGCAGGATCCGAGGCCGCCTGGCTCGCCTCGGCGGTGACGATCGCCACCGGGTCGGATCCGGCGCATGAGCGGGCGAAGGGGACGCTTCGCGCCTCCGGTGATGCGCGAGCGCTGTGGAGCGCGACCGAGGCCGCGGCTGCCCGCAACGGCCTCTCCGGCTCTCTGGCCGCTGCTTCGGAGGCAGTAGGGTTCTCCGCCTCAGACCTTGGCTGAATCAGGCGCAGACAAGAGCAGCGCGGGTGGCGAGAGCCGCAGCGACGAACTCCCCGAGATGAAGCCGATCGGCTACTTCGAGGGTGAGTCGATGACGCGCCGCAAGGCCTTCGCGGTCGCCGGCCAGGCGCTCGGCGGCGCCGCCGGGGTGGTGATCGTCGTGCCGGCGGCCTTTTTCGCGGTGGCGCCGATCTTCGACAAGGCCGACGAGGACTGGCAGCGCGTCGGGGCGGTCGCCGACTTCTCCGCCGACACCTACAGGGGACGGGTGATCACCATCGTCGAGGGGATCGGAGAGGCGGGCAAGACCACCGTTTACGTGCGCCAGGGAAGCCCCGAGCTCGGCGAGAGCCCCGACGAGTACGTCGCGGTCTCGACCCGCTGCGCGCACCTCGGCTGCCCCGTCCGCTTCGTGCAGGCCGCCGGCAACTTCATCTGCCCCTGCCACGGCGGCGTCTACGGCTTCCAGGGCGAGGTGATTGGCGGCCCTCCGGTCCGCCCGCTCGACCGCTTCCAGACCCGCGTCAGCGGCGACGCGGTCGAGATCGGCCCCCGCTTCAGCGTCACCTCCCAGCTTGAGCCGGTTCGCGCCCGCGACCCCGGGGAGTTCACGGGCGGCGTCTGGGAGTATCTGTACCCGCCCCGCCCGTCGACCGCCCCCGCTCCCTAGGGACCCCGGATGAGCCGATTCGAGAAGCTGCTGCCCCCGCCGATGCGCCGTCCGGCCAAGCCGGGCCACGCCTACGGCAACGGGGATGGGGATGGCAACGGGCACGTCGCCGAGGGGAACGGCGGCGCGAGCGCGCTGCGCGAGCGCGAGCAGGACGGCAACGGGCATCGCACCGACGACGCCGGGAGCCGGGTGCTCGATCGCGCCAAGGAGGCTCCCGCGGACCTGATCGGCTGGGTCGACGAGCGGATGGGGGGCTCGAGCGTCCTCACCGCGATGATGCTGCGCAAGGTGCCCAAGGGCACCAACTGGTTCTACACGCTCGGCTCCGCGACGATGTTCGCCTTCGTCGTGCAGGCCCTGACCGGGGTCTTCCTGGCGATGTACTACACGCCCTCCCCGGTCGAGGCCTACTCCTCGATCACCCACCTCACCAACGAGGTCTTCATGGGCGAGTTCGTCCGCGGGATGCACAAGTGGGGCGCCTCGGTGATGGTGATCCTCGTCTTCGTCCACATGGCGCGGACGTTCTTCTTCGGCGCCTACAAGTACCCGCGCGAGCTCAACTGGGTGATCGGCGTGGTCCTGCTGATCCTGACGATGGTCATGGGCTTCACCGGGTACCTGCTGCCGTTCGACCAGCGCTCCTACTGGGCGACGATCGTCGGCGTCAACATCAACGGCACCGGCCCGATCGTCGGGCCCTACCTCTCCGACTTCCTCCGCGCCGGTCCCGAGTTCGGCGCGACGACGCTGCAGCGCTTCTACGCGATCCACATGCTGCTGGTGCCAGGAGCGATCATCGCGCTGATCGGTGCTCACCTCTACCTCGTGGTCAAGCTGGGGACGACGGCCCCGCCGTGGCTTCGCGGCGATCGCAAGCCGAAGGCCGCCCGCGCCGAGCAGGTCGATGCGATCGTCGACTCCCCGAACGGGGACTCCAACGGCTCCAACGGGCACCTCTAGGCGGGCGGAGGGCGCATGAACCGTCAGGAGAAGGAGGCGTACCTCCGCGAGTACGAGGTGCTGAAGAAGAAGGGCAAGCCGTTCTTCCCCTACGCGATCTTGAAGGACTCGGCGATGGCCCTGATCGTCGTCTTGGTGATCGCCGCGATGTCGATCTGGCTCGGCGCCGAGCAGGGGCCGAAGGCCGACCCGACGACGACCACCTACGTACCGCGTCCCGAGTGGTACTTCTTCTTCCTCTTCGAGGTCCTGCGCGTGATCAAGCCGCCTGAGCTGGTCCCGCTCGCGACGGTCGGGATCCCGACGATCTGCATGGTCCTGCTGCTGCTTCTGCCGTTCTACGACCGCAATCCCGAGCGCAACCCGCTCAAGCGGCCGATCGCCAGCACCGCCGGAATCCTGACGATCGTCTCGATGGCCTTCCTCACCTTCCTCGGCGCCGAGGCCGGCTCGCCGACCGACATCGACATCGAGGTGGCCCCCCAATACGAGGCCGGCAAGCTCGTGGCGGCCCAGTCGGGCTGCCTCGCCTGCCACCTGTTCGAGCACAACGGCAACTCCGGTCCTGGCCCGGAGCTGACCGCGATCGGCGCGCGCCTGCCCGCGGCCGGGATCGCGCGCTCGCTCGAGATCGGGCCGGGCATCATGCCCTCCTATGCCGGCCTGAAGGAATCGGATCCGGACAAGTTCCGCGACCTCGTGCTCTTCCTCGCCTCGCTTAGCGGCGAGGAAGGCGGGGATGCGGAGACAGGCCTGGCCGGCGGCGAGAGCGTCGAGGGCGGCGGGACCGAGGACACCGGCGTGCGGTCGGAATCCAATACGAGCGCCGGAGTCGACACCGGGGCAGGGTCGCCCTCGAGCGAGGAGACCGATGCGGCCACCGACCCCGCCGAAACCACGAACTCCGAGCCCGCCGCCGGTTCCTCCGGCGGCTAGGCGCTCCCGCCGGCGGCGCTCGGCTGATGATGACCGCTGAGACGAAGCCCTCCCGCGAGTCGGAGCAGTTCGCCTCCGATGTGCGGGGCATGTTCGATCGGATCGCCGGGGTCTATGACCTGCTGAACTCGGCGATGACGGCCGGCATGCACCATCGCTGGCGCACCCGCGCGGTCGACCTCGCCGCGGTCGAGCCGGGCGATGCCGCCCTCGACGTCTGCTGCGGGACGGGCGACCTGACGCTCGAGCTCGCCCGCCGCGTGGGGCCGCATGGACGCGTCGTGGGCTCCGACTTCTCCGAGCGGATGCTGGAGCTCGCCCGCCGCAAGCCGGCTGGCGAGGGCGCCGCGCAGCCGGCGTTCGAGTGGGCCGATGCGCTCGAGCTCCCCTACGAGGATGCGAGCTTCGACGCGGTGACGGTCGGCTTCGGCGTGCGCAACCTCGCCGACGTGGGGCTCGGCCTCGTCGAGATGACGCGCGTCCTGAGGCCCGGCGGGTGCCTGGTCATCCTCGAGATCACGACGCCGCGGAGACCGCCGCTCTCCACCTTCTTCTCGATCTGGTTCGACCGCGTGGTCCCCCTGATCGGGTCGCTCGCGGGCGATCGCGACGCCTACAGCTACCTGCCGGAGTCGGTCAAGCGCTTTCCCGCTCCCGAGCGCCTCGCGGCGATGATGGAGACGACCGGCCTCGAGCGGATCCGCTGGAGCATCCTCGCCGGCGGGATCATCGCGATCCACTCGGGCCGCCGCCCGGGCGAGCGGTGAGCCGCTCCTCCGCCCCCGAGCCGGTCACGGCGGTCATCGACCTCGCCTCGGCCTGGCTGCCGGCCCGGATGGCGGAGGTCGAGCGTCGCCTGGAGGCGCAGGTCGACGGGTGGGGGGCCGAGCTCGGCTCCGATGCCGGTGAGACGCTTGCGGCTGGGGGCAAGCGAATGCGCCCCCTGCTGGTCCTGCTCTGCTCCGGTCCCCGCGCCGGAGCCGCCGCGATCCGCGCCGCCGCCGCGATCGAGCTGGTCCACATGGCCACCCTCGTCCACGACGACGTGCTCGACGCTGCGCCGTTGCGCCGCGGCGTGCCGACCGTCGCCGCCAGATCCGGGCGGGACCGCGCCGTCGCGGCCGGCGATCTGCTCTTCTCGCGCGCGTTCGCGGAGCTCGCCACCGGCGGGCAGGAGGCCACCCGCCAGGTCGAGCTGCTCGCCCGAGCCTCGGTCGCGCTCGCGAGGGGGGAGCTGGCGCAGCGCCAGGACGCCTTCGATCCGGGCGCCGGCATCGACCGCTATCACCTGCGCTGCGAGCTCAAGACGGCCGCGCTGTTCGCCTGCGCGTGCGTGATCGGCATCGAGCGGGATGCTCAAGAGCAGGATGCGCTGCTCGGGTTCGGCCGCGAGATCGGCCTCGCCTTTCAGCTCCTCGACGACGTCCTCGACGTGCTTGGCCCACCCGAGCGCACCGGCAAGGCCCGCGGGACCGATCTGCTCGATGGGACCGTGACGCTTCCCTTCATCCTCGCGCGGAAGCGCGATCCCGAGCTGGCCGAAGTCGATCTCGCCGCCCTGGACGCGGAGGAGGCGGAGCGGATATGCGATCGGATCGCCGCGACCGGCGCCCCGGAGGAGGTCCGAGCCGACGCCGCCGCCCGCGTGGCCGCCGCCAAGACGGAGCTACGGGACTCGGGGATGCCCGCCGCGGAGCTCGAGCTGCTGGAGCTGGTCGCCGACGGCGTGGTCCAGCGATACAGCTAGAGCTAGAAGTCTTCCGGCAGGATCAGGTCGTCGCTCAGCGCGAGGTTGAAGCGTTCGAGCTCCTCCTCCATGTTCGAGCGCTGCAGGCGATGGAGGTCGGCGAGCAGGGAATCGGTGCCGGCGTCGAGGATCTCGTCGAAGCGATCGAGAATGGCCTGCTCGTAGACCCCGGCCCACTCCGACTCGCAGTCGGGGCAGCGCAGCTCGAGGCGCCAGCGGCACATGTCGACCGGCGCCCAGTCGAGGGGATAGACCAGCTCGGAGGCGCAGGTCGGGCAGACGTTGAGGTCCGCGGGCTCGAGGCGGGACGGGGCGAACGTCCGCGGGAAGACGTCGCGCTGGGTTGCCTCGCCCCCGGGGCGCGCCGATCCGTCTGATGTGTGGTGCTCTGACAAGGCCAAGATCCCTTCCGGGTGCGTATCGGGCCTAGTTGGGCGCAGGTAAAGGACGGCACCGAGGTCTGGACGCCCGTCCAGGACGTAGACTGGGGCCGCGATGGTGCTGAGCGACCGCACGATCCGAGCCGAGATCGAGGCCGGGCGGATCGCCTTCGACCCCTTCGACCCCAGCCTCGTGCAGCCGTCGAGCGTCGACGTCCGCGTGGATCGTCAGTTCCGCGTCTTCCACAACGCCCGCCACCCGTATATAGACGTGCGGAGGGAGATGGAGGATCTGACCGAGCTGGTCACGGTTCCCGGCGACGAGCCGTTCATCCTCCACCCGGGGGAGTTCGTGCTCGGCCAGACGCTCGAGCGGGTCACGCTTCCCAACGATCTCGTCGCTCGACTGGAGGGCAAGTCGAGCCTTGGCCGCCTGGGGCTTCTGATCCATTCGACGGCCGGCTTCGTCGACGCGGGCTTCGAGGGCAACCTGACGCTCGAGCTCTCCAACGTCGCCAACCTGCCGATCACGATCTATCACGGGATGCCGATCGGCCAGATCTCCTTCATGCGGATGGACGCGCCCGTCGAGCATGCCTACGGCTCCGACGAGACCGGCAGCAAGTACCAGGGTCAGGGCGAGCCGACCGCCAGCCGCTTCTATCTCAACTTCGAGCGCGACGACCAGGCGGATCGCGCCGGCTGATCCCAGAAGGGCGAGGAGGCCGACCCGGACTGGGCGGCCGCTACCATTGGCCCATGCCAAACATCGGCCCCCTCGAGCTGGCAATCGTCGTGATCATCGCGCTGGTGATCTTCGGCCCCAAGCGCCTACCCGAGCTGGGCCGCTCGCTCGGCGACGGCATGCGCGAGTTCAAGTCCTCGATCACCGGGGACCACAACCGCGACGACGAGGACGATCCGCCCGAGATCGAGAACGGCGTCGAGGAGCCTCCCGTCGAGGCCGAGCCCACGCCCACCGCCGCCGCCAAGGCCGACACCGAGGCGCAGACCGCCTCCGCGGCCGACCGCCCGAGCTCCTGAAGCGCCCAGCGCTTTCGGAGTAGGGCTCCACCCCCTAGAGCTTTGGCGAGGGTTAAGGCAGCCGGCTTCGAGGACCGCTTGACGCTCGTCGAGCATCTCGACGAGCTTCGCGGCCGGATCATCTTCTCCGGGGTCACCCTGCTGATCGTCTCGGTCTTCTGCTTCTGGCAGAACGCCGCGCTGCTCGACATCGCCAACGGACCCCTGCCCAACGACGTCGAGCCGCTGACCTTCTCACCGACCGAGCCGTTCCTCACGACCCTGACGCTCGTTCTCTACAGCTCGATCCTGATCGCCATGCCGGTCCTGCTCTACCACGCCTACGCGTTCGTGCTGCCGGCGCTCACCCCGCGGGAGAAGAAGACGCTCCTGCCGATGCTGCTGATGATCCCGATCCTGTTCGTCGCCGGGGTCGTCTTCGCTTACTTCATCGTCGTCCCCGCCGCGATCAAGTTCCTCCTCAACTTCAACGACGACCAGTTCAACATCCAGATCAGGGCGCGCGAGTACTACTCGTTCTTCTCTCTCTCGCTGATTTCGGTGGGCCTCCTGTTCCAGATTCCGGTTGGGATCCTCGCCGTCACCCGGCTGGGGATCGTCACCCCCCAGCAGCTCGCCAAGAACCGCCGCTACGCGGTCCTGATCATCGCCGTGCTCGCGATGCTGCTTCCCGGGACCGATCCGATCACGATGCTGATCTCGATGCTGCCGCTGGTCCTGCTCTTCGAGTTCAGCCTGATCCTCGCGCGGGCGATGGGGACCCCCGGGGAGGAGGAGCCGCTGACCGAGGGCGTCGGCCCCGACGAGGAGGAGCAGGAGGAGCGCGAGGAGCCCGACGCGGCGCCGGGTGAGCCGCGACCGCCCCCGCCGAGCGACCACTAGGCTTTCCGGCATGGTCTTCGATCTCGGTGGCAAGCGGAAGCGCGTCGTCCAGGTGGTCTTCGGCTTCCTGGCACTCATCTTCGCCGTCTCCTTCGCCGGCTTCGGGATCGGCAGCGATGTGAGCGGCGGCCTCTTCGACGCGCTTGGCGTCGGCAGCAACAGCAGCACCGACGCCGATCCGGCCCTCGACAACCAGATCGACCGCGCCGAGGAGGCCCTGGCGGCGAACCCCGAGGACGAGAAGGCGCTGCTGGCCCTCGCTCGCACCCATTTCCTCAAGGGCCAGAACGCGCTCGAGAAGGACGACCAGGGCCAGCCCGTCGCGCTCACCGACGAATCGCTCAGCGAGTACGGGGAGGCGACCGCCGCCTGGGAGGAGTACCTGGCGACCGAGCCGGAGAACCCCGACGACGGCGTCGCGCCCCTGATCATCCAGGCCTACGACTTCCAGCTCCGCTCGGCGTCGACGCGAGGCGAGCTCGAGGCCGCTCTCAACGGGGCGGTCGAGGCAACGAAGGTCGTCGCCGCCGCTCGCCCCAGTGCGGGCTCCTACTCGCAGCTCGGCTACTTCGCCTATCTCGCCGGCGAGACGAAGACGGCCCAGGAGGCCGAGAAGAAGGCGCTCGCCGAGGCCAGCGACTCATCGACGAAGGGCCAGATCAGCTCCCAGCTCGAGCAGGCAAAGACCCAGGGCAAGGCGCTTGCCCTGGAGCTGAAGCAGGCGGCGGAGGCCAAGAAGGCCGCCACGCCCGATGAGGCACAGCTCGAGAACCCGCTCGGCGGATTCGGCGGTACCGCGTCCCCGGCATCGCCCTTGCCGGGCGGCACGACCTCGCTTCCCGGCGGGTCCCCGGTCCCCGCTCCCTAGGCGCGCCGGGAAAGCCGAGGCGCCCCGGCGACGGTGGCGCGGCCCTCGCTACCATCTCCGACCCGGGCCATTAGCTCAGTTGGTAGAGCAGGAGACTCTTAATCTCAAGGTCGTTGGTTCGAGCCCAACATGGCCCATTTCGTCGAGCCGCCGGCGGGGTCGGTCGCTCCGTAGGGGGCCCGCTAGGTGCGCGGTGAGCCGGACACCTGGTAGGCCAGATACCAGGCGAGATGCCGAGCGGCGCTGACGCCGAGCACCGCGGGGGCGAGGAGCCTCTTCACGCCTGGGAGATTACTGCCTCGACGCGGCGTCAAACCCGCCCCCAGGCCCCCCGGGGCTGCCGCGGCGCGCCATAGACTGGCCCGATGCGGATTGCCATCGTCGGCCTGGGCTACGTCGGCCTGCCCCTTGCCGTCGCCTTCGCCGAGGCGGGCCACGACGTCGTCGGCTTCGACACCGACGAGGCGCGCGTGGAGCGCCTTCGCGAGGGGCGAAGCGACATCGAGGACGTCTCCTCCGAACGCCTGGCCGGTCTCGCCGAGCGGTTCTCCGCCGCCGTCGATCCGGCGGCCCTCGCCGATTGCGACGCGATCGTGATCTGCGTGCCGACGCCGCTTCTCTCCGAGCGCGAGCCGGACCTCGCCTACGTCCGCGCCTCGGCCGAGACGATCGCGACGATCCTCCGGGAGGGCCAGCTCGTCGTCCTCGAGTCGACCACCTATCCCGGAACGACGCGGGAGGAGCTACTGCCGGTGCTCGAGCGGGGCGGGCTGCGGGCGGGGACCGACTTCAACCTCGCCTACTCGCCCGAGCGAATCGATCCCGGCCGCAGCGAGCATTCGATCGCCGAGACGCCGAAGGTCGTCGGCGGCCTCACCGACGCCTGCACCGAGCGCGCCATCGCCCTCTACTCGGAGGTCTGCCGCGAGGTCGTGCGCGTCTCCTCGCCGGAAGCGGCGGAGCTCTCGAAGCTGCTCGAGAACATCTTCCGCTCGGTCAACATCGCGCTCGTCAACGAGCTCGCCCAGCTGACGGACCGGCTCGGGATCGACATCTGGGAGGTGATCGACGCCGCCTCGAGCAAGCCCTTCGGGTTCATGCGCTTCGAGCCGGGCCCCGGGATGGGCGGCCACTGCCTGCCCGTCGATCCCTTCTACCTCGCCTACAAGGCGCGCCAGCACGACTTCTACACCGAGTTCGTCGAGCTCGCCGGCAAGCTCAACCAGTCCCAACCGCTGTTCTGCGTGCGCAAGATCGAACATGCCCTCAACGGGGTCGGCAAGGCCGCCAACGGCTCGCATGTCCTGATTTGCGGCGTCTCCTACAAGGCCGGCGTCGCGGACCTCCGGGAGGCGCCGGCCCTGAAGATCATCCGCCACCTGCGCGAGCTCGGGGCCGATGTCTCCTACCACGACCCGCTCGTGCCGACGCTCGCTGACGAGGGGCTCGAATCGGTCGAGCTCGGACCGGCGATCGAGGGAGCCGATGCCGTCGCGATCGTCACCGCCCACGACGGAATCGACTATCCGGACCTGATCTCTCGCGCCCGGCTGGTCGTCGACTTCCGCGGCGTCTCGCGCGGCGTCGAGGCCGACAACGTGGTGCGTCTCTGAGATGCCCTTCCTTCGCCGTCGCGGAAAGGCACCACGCGAGCGCGCGGACCGGCTGACGCTGGGGCTGGCGGCGAGCGGGGTGGCCACGAGCGTCGCGGTGATCGGCGGGGAGTTCAAGCGTCGCTACAGCCGCCGCCTCGCCGAGCGGCATCCGGGCCCCGAGCCGACCGGGCGGCCCGAGGGCCCTGTCGAGGCGATCCAGCTCGCCGGGCAGGCCTCCCAGGACACCCTCGTCGTCGCGATCGAGGGCTACAGCGCCGCCTCCCGCCGCGAGACGGCGCTCTTCAACCTGTTCACGGGCTTCGTCGGCGCCTTCGCCTGGGCTCGGCTGTCGACGACCGGCATCCGCGCCGGTTGGTGGCCGCTCGGCAACGTCAGCGTCGGCGGCCGCCACATCCACCACTACGTCCCCGGAATCGGCCTCGCCTTCGCCTCCGGCGCGATCGCGATCGTGACCGAGAAGCGCGAGCTCGAGACCGCGCTCGCGGTCCCCTTCGGGATCGGCGCGGGCCTCACCTTCGACGAGGCGGCCCTGTTGCTCGATCTGCGCGACGTCTACTGGATGCGGGAGGGCGTCCTCAGCATCCAGGTCTCCTTCGGGGTGGCCTCGGTGCTCGGAGCGACGATCCTCGGGATGCGGCTGCTGCAGCGCGGCGAGCGCCGCAGCGAGGAGCGTGGCCTGATCCCCGACGCGGACGTCGCGCAGGCGCCGGCCCCCGCCTAGCTGGTTGATTTCCATCGGCGAGCCGGGACCGCCTAGCCCCGCTGTCCCGCCGAGAGCGAGCAAACTGGCGATATCGCGGCTCTGCTTGGCGGCTCGGCGTCAAACCGAGGAGGCCGAAGGCCCCTAACGGCCACCGGGGTCATTGAGGCCAGCATGCTGGCCTCAGTGACCCCAGTGGTACGCGCCGAGGTCGATCGCGCGGCGGCCCACGCATCCCCCCTCCTCGTCAGCCGGCACCGCCATGGGCACCCTCCCAACGCGACCGGGGATCGAGCGTCGGATGCGGCTCGCTCAGCGGCGGACCCGGTAGCGCGCGAAGAGCTCGTCCCCCTCGCGCAGGAGCCAGGCGAGCTCGAGCGCGATCCCACCCTCCGGCAGGCCGGTGAGCAGTCCCGGTCCCCCGCCGCCGGCCAAGAGCGGCTCGCGCGTCACGAACAGCTCGTCGACGAGGCCCGCGGCGGCGAGCTCGGCGTGCAGCCTGGGACCGCCCTCGCAGAGCAGGGCGCGGATGCCGCGCTCCGCTCGCAGCTGGCGGAGCGCCTCGCGGACGTTAACGCGGCCCTCGTGGCGGACGATCCGCACCGGGGTCGCGGTCGGCGGAGGCTCCTTCTCCGAGGCGGTGAAGATCAGCACGCGCCCGGCGCCGCAGGTGAACAGCCCCGCGTCCCACGGCAGGTCGAGTCGCCCCGAGATCAGCACGGCGAGGGGATCGTGGGGAAGGCCCCGCCGCTCTCGCCACGCGCGCTTGCTCGCGTCCGGAATCAGCCTCCCGTAGCGCTCGACGCGCATCGTCCCGGCGCCGACCATCACCGCGTCGGCGGTGGCTCGGAGGCCCATCAGCATCTCGATGTCGGTGGCCGATCCGAGCGTGCCCGCACGGCCCTCGAGCGTCGCGTGCCCGTCGACCGAGAGGACGAAGTTCGTGTAGGTGAAGGGGCGCTCGGAGCCCGCAGCGGCGACCGGATCGAAGCCGGCGAGCTGCGCCTCGATCGTCGTCGCGGCGTGATCGGGCAGCAGCCGCTCCAACTCAGCCCCCGTCCGAACGCTCGATCTCGCCGAGGTGCTCGACGTTGACGCGATCGTCCCGATCCGGGGAGGGAGTGCCCTCGAACCACCCGTCGAGGATCTCGGAGAGCTCCGCGGTGGAGGTGGCGCGCAGGCTCAGCGCCAGGACGTTGGCGTCGTTCCAACGCCGCGCTCCCCGCGCGGTCTCGGCGTCGCCGCAGAGCGCCGCGCGCACGCCGTCCACCTTGTTTGCCGCAATCGAGGCCCCCGTCCCGGTCCAGCACGCGACCACCGCGGCGTCGGCGCGGCCCTCGGCCACGTCGCGGGCAGCGGCCTCCGACGCCCAGGCCCAATCGTCGCGCTCGTCCTCGCGCAGCGCCCCGTGGGGGATCACCTCGTGCCCGCGACGCTCGAGCTCGGCGCCGAGCTCACCCGCAACCCCCGTCACCTCGTCAGCCGCGATCCCAATCCGCATGACTAGATCATTACCGGTCGCCACCGGCGGAAGCGGACGCGAAGCGGAGCATTAAGTTCATGACTTCCCGTCTCCTAGCACCCAACGGTCCGGCGAGACCGGACGCGAAGCGGAGGATCTCGCCGGAGTCATCCAGCACCCAACGGTCCGGCGGAAGCGGACGCGAAGCGGATCCTCGGTTCATGACTTCCCGTCCCGCAGCACCCAACGGTCCGGCGAGACCGGACGCGAAGCGGAGGATCGGTTCATGACTTCCCGTCCCGCAGCACCCAACGGTCCGGCGGAAGCGGACGCGAAGCGGAGCATTCCGCCGGAGTTATCTACTAGCAGCCGAGCCTCTTGGCCGCGTCGCGGAGGTTCTTGACCTCCGTCGTCGGCTTCTTCTGGCTGCTGTCGAGCTTCGTCCCGCGGCGGTTGACCCAGATCACGGGGACGCGCATCTTGATCAGCGGCTCCACGTCGGTGTAGTGGCCGCTCGTGATGTGGACCCAGCCCTTCTTCTTGCCGATCCGCCGCGCGCACTCTTTGAAGTGGGCGGGCTCGGGCTTGTAGGAGCGCACCTGCTGAGCGGTGACCACGAGGTCGAGCTCGGTGCGCAGGTGGCGGCGGGAGATGCCCAGCAGCTTGTCGTCGACGTTCGAGACGATTCCGATGTTGTACTTCTGCTTGAGCCGGTCCATCGCGGCGTTGGCCTCACGGAAGGGCTGCCAGCGGCCGATCGAGTCCGGCAGGAACTGCGCTCGCGACGGCTCGAGGTTCCAGCCGACCTCGCCTGCGGCCTTCACCGCGGCGCGGCGCAGGACCTCGGCGTAGAGCTCGTAGGAGCCGGCCATGACCTCGTACTGGAGCTCGTAGAAGCGCGGCAGCAGGGTCTTTATGTCGAGTGTCAGGCCATCCTCGGCGGCGACCTTCTCGAACCCCTCGGTGATGCCCTTGTCCCAATCGATCAGCGTCCCGTAGCAATCCACGGTCACCCATTCGATCTCGCTGCGCTTCGGTAGGGGCATGAGGGCGCGCCATTATGCCAGCCGGGTCGCGGATGGCTTTCGCGCCCCGCGGGGAGGCGGGCGAATCAGCTGGCGGAGGCCGGCGGGTCCTGGTTGGAGAGCATCAGGTTGATGAAGTCGCCGATCTCCGTGCGCCGCGCCTGTGGAGTCCGCATCGGCCGCTCTGGGTGCACGGTGTAGACGTTGCGCCGGCCCTCGCGAAACCTGGTCACGTAGCCCTCCTCCACCAGCTCGGTGACGATGCGCTGCGCCGCCCGCTCGGTGATGTCGAGTGCCGAGGCGATGTCACGAAGCCGGACACGAGGGTCCTGGGTGATGACCATCAGGACTCGCGCGTGGTTGGTGATGAAGGTCCAGGTGCTCACCGAGCAACCCTGTCATATCGCGATCCGCGTTGTCGAAGTTGCCGTTCTCCCTGCGGATGACCGGTCGGCGCTCCCGCTCGCTCGGCTGGCGTGGGATAGGCTGCGCGCCGCCCGATGGACCTCCTCGAATACCAGGGAAAGCAGCTGTTTGCACGCGCCGGGGTCGCCGTCCCCGAGGGCGAGCCTGCAGCCGACGTCGAGACCGCCGTGGCCGCGGCCTCCCGCATCGGCTACCCCTGCGTGATCAAGGCCCAGGTCCAGATCGGCGGACGCGGCAAGGCGGGCGGGATCAAGGTCGCCAAGGACGAGGCCGAGGCGAGGACGCACGCCGAGGCGATCATCGGCATGGACATCAGCGGCCCGCGCGGCGAGGGCCCGTTCCGGGTCCACGAGGTCTGGGTCGAGGAGGCGTCGGAGATCGACGCCGAGTACTACGCCTCGATCATCCTGGACCGCTCGGAGAAGAAGGCCCTCGCGATTCTCTCGCGCATGGGGGGGATGAACGTCGAGGAGATCGCCGAGAAGGACCCCGACGCGCTCGTCCGCTCCCACATCGACGTCGACGGGGGGCTCTCGCTCGACGATGCTCGGCGGATCTCGGTGGACGCCGGGATCGATGAGGACGTCGTCGATGGCGTCGCCCAGATCATGGCCGATCTGCATGGAGCTTTTGACCAATTCGATGCGACCCTGATCGAGGTCAATCCCCTGATCGTCACCGCCGACCGGGAGGTCGTCGCCCTCGATGCGAAGGTGACGATCGACAACTCGGCGCTGTTCCGCCACGAGGAGCTCGCCGGCCTCGATGACCCCTCCGACGACGATCCGCAGGAGCGGATGGCGAAGGAGAGGGGCCTGACCTACGTGAAGCTCGACGGCAACGTCGGCATCCTCGGCAACGGCGCGGGCCTCTGCATGTCGACGCTCGACGTGGTCGCGATCGCCGGCGGGGAGCCCGCGAACTTCCTCGACGCCGGCGGCGGCTCGAAGGCCGAGGCGATCGTGGACGCGCTCGAGGTGATCACCTCCGACGAGAAGGTCACCGCCGTCCTGTTCAACATCTTCGGCGGGATCACCCGCTGCGACGAGGTCGCGAAGGGGATCATCGAGGCCTACTCGCGGGTGGACATGGACGTGCCGCTGGTCGTCCGCCTGGACGGGACGAACTCCGAGGAGGGCCTAAGGCTGCTGAAGGAAGCAAACCTGGAAGGCCTCGAGGTGTCGTCGACGATGCTGGGAGCGGCGAAGCGGGTGGTGGAGCTGGCGAATGGTTAGCGAGCAAGTAGCAAGTAGCGAGGAGCAAGTAGCAGCGAGCGACCGACTGCTACTTGCTACAGCGAGCGCAGCGAGCGTGCTACAGCGAGCGCAGCGAGCGTGCTACAGCGAGGCGAAGCCGAGCGTGCTCAGATGAGCATCATCGTCGGCAACGACACGAAGCTGGTCGTCTCAGGACTCACGGGACGAGAGGGCTCCTTCCACGGACTGCGCAACCGCGACTACGGCACCGAGCTGGTCGCCGGGGTGACCCCGAAGAAGGGTGGCCAGGAGGTCGACGGCGTACCGATCTTCGACTCGATCAAGGAGGCCGTCGAGGAGCGCGGCGCCAACACCTCCATGATCTTCGTTCCGGCGCGCTTCGCGGCCGCCTCGATCGACGAGGCGATCGAGGCCGGCATCGAGACCGTCATCGCCATCACCGAGGGCATCCCGGTCCACGACATGCTGAAGACGTACTGGAAGGCGAAGGAGGCCGGGGTCCGGCTGATCGGCCCGAACTGCCCCGGCGCGCTCTCCCCCGGCAAGGCGAACGTCGGGATCATCCCGGCGCAGTTCTTCGAGCAGGGCTCGATCGGCGTCGTCTCGAAGTCCGGGACGCTGACCTACCAGATCGGCAACGAGCTCAAGCAGGCCGGGCTCGGGAACTCCTCGATCGTCGGCATCGGCGGCGATCCGATCGTCGGCTCGGACTTCATCGACATCCTCGAGCTCTACGAGAACGACGACGAGACCGAGCTGATCGTCCTGGTCGGCGAGATCGGCGGCGACGCGGAGGAGCGCGCCGCGGACTACATCGCCGATCAGGTGACCAAGCCCGTCGTCGCCTACATCGCCGGCTTCACCGCCCCCCCGGGCAAGCAGATGGGCCACGCCGGCGCGATCATCTCGGGCTCCTCCGGCACCGCCGAGGCCAAGAAGCGGGCCTTCGAGGCCAAGGGCGTGCGCGTCGGGACCAGCCCGAGCGAGGCTGCCCAGATCGTCGCCGAGACGCTCAGCAACGGCGTCTGAGCTCTTCGGCACCATTCGGATTCCTAGAGCGACGCCTCCCTGATGCAATCCGAGACGCTGCCGGGCGAGGCAGTTGCCTCCCCTCTATAGCCGGGGGCACTGAGTCGCGCGCGAACCGCTTCCACCGCTCGGCGGCTATTCGCCCTAACTAGCTAGCGTGCCGCCGTCTCCTCCCTTAGGTCGGAGTGCGGCCAAAGAAGCCGGGCGGAGCGTGGCGCAACCGTCTGCCGTGAAGGCCCAGCGCCCCTCCCAATTACGTGGGGAAGGCGCCTCTTCTTGTTCGACGTAGCAGGTGCCCCCGCAGGAGTCGCTGCTCCACAAGCGCCGGCATCCCGTCCTCCCCCAGGCACAACTTCCCGTACGAGCCCTTTAACTGCTACCATTTACAACCCTCTTAGGGCAGGAGAAGGATCATCTTGACAGTCACCGTCGGGATCTTGGGGTTGATCGTCCTCTTCTTACTGCTCGCGGTGCTCGGAGCTCTACGCGAGGTCGCGATCCTCCGCGGTGAGATTGCAGCTTGGTCCCAGCTTGTGAAGAGGCCTCCGCCCCCCTCATACGTGGGCCGGCAGATACCCCACCTATTGAGGGAGGAAGTCAACCTCAACCTCCCGAACGATGAGAGCGTCGCATCGCCCCTGCGAGCAGTGGCCTTCGTTTCGCCGACCTGTACCCCCTGCGTGCGGTTGATGGCTGGCCTCCAAACCGCTATTGAGCGTGGAACCCTCAACCCCGCACGTCTGCTCTATGTCACGTGGGCATCAACCGTAGAAGCAAGCGAACAGCTTGCGAGCCGGCTACCGGCGCCGGCAGTAGTTGACCGTGGAGACCTCGGGCGTGCCTGCGAGGTCAGAGGCACCCCCACGATCATTCTTCTGAATTTCTTAGAGGGGAAGGTCATTGATGTTCACATGGAGGGAGACCCAGAGTGGGTAATTCACCAACTTCACCCGACCGAGAGACAACGGCCAGTCGCTCAGGCGGCATGATCGCTACTACGCGCAGACGTTTCATAGCCGCGACGGGAGCAGCGGCAGTTGGGGCGTCCGCTCTTCTGGGCAAGCTTGTGGCTTTTTCTCCCACGGCCAATGCAGCCGTGAATTTGAACTGTTACCCCATGCCTTCGATTGACTACAGCTGTTGGGGCACGTGCGAGCCGTTTCAGAGTTGCTGTAGAGCCGGAACAAAGGACGGAAATCCAGTCACCTGCTGTTGCACCTGCCCCGAGGGACCGTACCAGTGTAAGCCGGCGACCTTTCGCGCTCGAGCGTTGAGCATCGAGGGGCCGGATAATGACAAATGTTGCTGTGCCACATGTTACTAACGTAGGGAGGGTGGCTGTGATGGTAGAACCAGAGGCTTCTGTTGTAGAAGGTGACCCCAATCCCCGTCCTGAGCTTGGTCGAATCACGTTGATCGTTTACGACTGGGCCCCGGGACAGACCGAAGTTCGCATTGAGTACCCACTCGCGGCAAGGGCTTCTTCGCCTGCGGGTTCCCGTCAACGCAGGTCGTTTGGGAACCTGGTGCAGGGCGAATTGGAAACCGTCCTCAGCTTGGAAGCCTGAGACAGTGAGTCAATGCGGTAACGACATAGGGCCGGACGGGTAGCCACGGTACCGATAGTCTGCATATTGTTAGCCGGCGTCTTTGCGTCGTCGGCGACACTAAAGCTGGGTAGCTGGGCCCCATTCGCGGAACATCTACGCCCGGCACTCGGGCGGACGGCGTCCGTCGGAGCGAAACTAGCAATTGCGGTCGAGTTTATCCTAGGCACGGGTTTGGCTGTGGCGGCGGCTGCAGGGATCGTGCGGACACCTATTGCGATCGCTGCGGTCACTTTTTTGCTCTGCGCTACGGCTCTGCACGCGGTGCTCCTCGCGCAAGGAGCAGGGGGCAACTGCAACTGCTTCGGTAGTGTAGAGGTAGGTCGATCTGCTGAGCCGAGTTGGTCGGCCGCCTGGGTCGCGTTACGCAATGGACTGCTAGCTGCTGGAAGCGCGGTTGTAGGCGACTTCTCAGTTGTAAGCACTTGGCTTATGTGTCTTACCCCGGCGCTGCTGGTGGCGGGAGGGCTGGGAATCTCGATTGTGCGCGAGATGCGGCATCTGCGACTTCCAGTTCATCCGAAATGGGCCGTGTATCAAGACACAGTTACGGATCTTCAGGCCCAAGGGTGGTGGCTGGATGGCCGCCCACGGGAGTTGTGAGGTCACGGCAGCATGGTTGTTTCTTGTGATCAGTGTCGGCTGGCGGGCAGTAGAAGCCACCTGGGCTCCAAGTTCGCTGCGTGCGCCGGTAGCTAGCTAGCCGCAGATCCGGCATGGGGTCGGCAGGTCTGGGAGAACGCGGAGCCTGGGCCGAGCCGCTCCTATACTCGGCCTGACATTGGCCGAGGTCATCTCATTCGCCCGCGGTGCGCCCAGCGCCGACCTGCTGCCCGTCGAGGCGGTGCGCGAGGCTGCCGCCCGGGCCTTGGACGGCGACGCCTCCGTCGCGCTCTCCTACGGCACGGGTATCGGGCATATCGGCCTCGGCGAGTGGATCGCCGAGCGTCACGGGGGCCGGGACCCCTCGGGCGTGATGGTCACCAACGGCTCGCTCGAGGCCGGCTGGATGCTCTTCGACCACCTGCTCGAGCCTGGCGACGAGGTCGTGGTCGAGCAGCCCTCCTACGACCGCACGCTCCTGATGCTCGAGAAGCTGGGGGTCGACCGGATCGGGGTGCCCCTCGAGGCGGACGGAATCGACGTGGACGGCGTCGAGGCGGCGCTCGCCGACGGGCACCGGCCGAAGCTGATCCACGTCATCCCCAACTTCCACAACCCGGCGGGCTGCACCCTCTCGGAGGGGAAGCGGCGGCGGCTGGTCGAGCTCTCGGCCGAGCACGGGTTCTGGATCTTCGAGGACGACCCCTACCGCGAGATCCGCTTCGGCGGCGAGGAGCTGCCGACGATGCTCTCGCTGGCCGAGGGGACCGGGGCACGGGTGATCCACGCCTCCTCGTTCTCGAAGACGGTCAGCCCCGGGGTCCGGGTGGGGTATCTCGTCGGGCCCGACGAGCAGATCGGCGAGCTCGCCCAGCGGGCCACCCAGACCTACATCTCGCCGAACATGCTGTCGGAGTCGATCGTCTACGAGCTCTGCCGCTCGGGAGGCCTCGACCGCAACATCCAGCTCGTCAACGCCGCGCTCGCCGAGCGCCGCGACGCCGTCGTGGAGGAGCTGGAGGGACAGATCCCTGAGGCGAGCTTCGTCGTCCCGGGCGGGGGCTACTTCCTCTGGCTCGATCTGGCTGAGGGGAGCGACACCCGGGCGCTGCTCGCGCCGGCCAAGGAGGCGGGGGTCGGCTTCGTCGCCGGGCCCGACTTCATGCTCGAGGGCGGCGAGCGCAGCCTGCGCCTGTCATTCGCCAGCGTGCCGCCCGGCGACGTTCCCGAGGGCATCGGCCGGATCGCGCGGACCCTCGACGGGTCGCGGTCCTGACGGACCACCCGGAAAATAACCGCCGGTTCACCTCCTCTTAGCAAGGCGCTGAGGCGCAGCGTGTCTCCTTCGTCGGGAGAGATGGCGCAGCGGGCGAACCGCTGTGACCGATGGAACGTGACGAGGAGGTACCACGATGCCGATCAGCTTCTTCGAGGGAATCCCCGAGGACCAGCGCGATGCGCTCACGCGTCGCAACATGGAGAGGCGGTTCTACGCTCTCGCCGCCGCCGTCCGCGACCACGAGGCGGCGTCGCGCAGGACGAGCCCGGGGTCGGCTCGCACGGGTGCGGGTGGAGCGCGCGACGAGCGCCTCTACCGGCGGCTGCGCCAGATCTGCGGCGATCCCGCGAGCTCCGAGCAACCCGCGGCCTGAGCGCCGGGGCTCAGCGCCCGTAGCGGTCGCGCGAGAGCTGCAGCTGCTCGGGCAGCGCCGCGCGCGGCGGCGGCGCCGGATCGGCCCGAACCGCGATCGTCTCGGCCACGCTGCGCGAGACGCTGTGCGATCCGCCTGCGGAGTCCACGACGACGTCCTCGCCGTCGGAGGAGCTGACGACGCCGTCGAGCCCAGGGTCGAGGCCGGCGGCCCGCAGGTAGTGCAGGAGCTCCTCGGCCTCGTTCTCGAAGCGCAGGATCTTCACCTTCGCGCCGACCTCGCAGTCGGCGAGCAAGGACCCCCGCTCCCGCTCGCCGAAGACGATCGGGTGCCCGTGGGGGCAGGTCTTGGCGTCGCCGATGGCGGCCATCATCCGCTCCTCGAGGACGGGCGACATCGCATGCTCGAGCCGCTCCGCCTCCTCGTGGACCTCGTCCCACGGGATGCCGAGGACGTCGGTCAGGAAGCGCTCGATCAGCCGGTGGCGCTTGACGATCGCCTCGGCGTGGCCGCGTCCCTCCTCGGTGAAGCTGAGCGACTTGTCGGTCGCGCGCGCAACGTAGCCGTCCTCGACCAGGCGGCCAATCATCTCGTGGACCGTCGGCGGCGAGAGTTGCATGGAGCGCGCGACGTTGGCGCCCGTCATTGGCAGGCCCGCCTCCTGCAGCCAGAAGAGCGACTGCAGGTACTCCTCCTCGGCGACTGTTGCATGCGCGCTGGCCACGCTCTGAGGGTATCCGGCGGTGGAGCTCGGGCGCCGAAACGCGGCCTCAGTCGTCCCTCGCTTCGTCAGGCGCCCGCTACTCGAGCTCCTGGCGCTGGGCGAGCCGGTAGAGCAGGGCCAGGCTCGGGATCACGGTGATCAGGGCGACGCCGAAGACGATGATCACGGCTAGGAGGGTCGGCTCGGCGCCTGCTCCCTCTTCCACAGTGAGGCTCTCGGGCAGCAGGTAGGGGTATTGGGCGATCGCCCAACCGCAGATCACGGTGACGACGGCCCCGATCGCCAGCGGTCGCAGCGCTCGCCCCCAGCCGCGGAGCAGGCCGATCAGCGTGAGCGCTCCGAGCACGGCCGAGGCGATCACGAACGGCAGGCCCTCGTCGATCAGCCCGTCGAAGACGTAGCGGCCGTCGACGTGGAGGACGACCAGCCCGGCCGCGGCCAAGATCCCGGCGACGGCCGCCGCCGCGATCGCCCGCTGCGAGAAGTAGGCGGCGAGCTCCTCGTCGCCGGCACGGCGGCAATCGTCGAGGAGGAAGACGGAGGCGATGTAGGCGCCCGCGGCGACGAAGAGGACGCCGATCAGGATCGGCAGCGGCCCGACCCAGCCAAGTCCGCTACCGGCGCCGCCGGCCTCGACGTCTCCGGCGGCGATCGCTCCCACCACGCAGCCCATGAAGAAGGGGGTGATCAGCGAGGAGACGGCGAAGACGTCATTCGAGCGCCGCCCCGCGACGTCACCGAGCACGTGACCAAAGGCGAAGCCCGAGCCGCGCAGGACGATTCCCAGCGCGGCCAGGGCGAGCGGCACGTACAGCGTCTCCATGATCGGCGCGAACGCGTCCGGGAAGGCCGTCCACAGGATCACGAGCACGAAAATCAGCCAAACGTGGTTGGCCTCCCAGACGGGGCCGAGCGAGTGCGAGACCCTCGCCTCGATTCGCTCGCGTCGCTCAGCCCGCTCGCGCCCGGCCAGCAGCTGCCAGACGCCGGCGCCGAAGTCGGCCCCACCAAAGACGGCGTAGAGCGTCGCCCCGAGGACGAGGATCGCGGCGGCCGCATCCGCCCTGCTCATGCCGGCTGCTCCTCTGAGCCCGCCGGGGGCCCGTAGGGCACGGCGCCGCCCGGGTCCCTTTCGCCGGCTGAGTCGGCGCGGGCGATGGCGCGCAGCGCGACCACCGAGACGACGCCGAGGACCGCGTAGAGCAGCACCGCTCCCCCGAAGGCGAACCAGAGGCCATCCGCGCTCGTCACCGCCTCGGAGGTGCGCATGATCTCGTAGACGATCCAGGGCTGACGACCGACCTCGGTGACGATCCAGCCCGCCTCGAGCGCGACGACCGCGGCCGGCCCACTGACGGAGACGGCCCGCAGGAACCAGCGCGACGGGGGGATGTCGCGCCGCTTGCGCCAGCTCAGGGCGAACCAGCCGCCGAGCGCCAGCAGGCCGAAGCCGATCCCGACCATCGCGTTGAAGGCGAGATGCAACATCGTGTTCGCCGGCGGCTCCTCGTCGTCGGGAACCTGGTCGAGGCCGGTGACCACCGTGTCGGTGCTCCAGCCGACGAGCAGCGAGTTGAGCCCCGGGATCCCGATCCCGTACTCGACCCCATCGTCGGTGCAGACCCCGCCGAGCCACTCCGTCTGATTGGGCCCGGTTTCCTCGATGCACGCGAAGGCGGCGAACTTGGCCGGCTGGTGGTCGGCCACCCCCTGGGCGGCGAGATCGCCGACGAAGATCTGAACCGGGGTGAGGATCGCGGCGACCGTCAGTGGAATGATCAGCCCGAGCCGGTGGCGCCGCTCGCGCCGGCCGCGGAGCATCCCGAACGCGTAGATCGAGGCGAGCCCGAAGCCGACCACCAGGTAGGCCGCGAGCAGCATGTGGGGAAACTCGTACGTCGTCGCCGGGTTGAGCAGGGCCCCGAACGGGTCGACGTTGGTCGGATTCCCCGCCGAGTCGAGCTCGAAGCCCTGGGGCTGGTTCATCCAGGAGTTGACCGCGACGACGCTGAAGGCCCCGCCGATCCCGGAGATCACGATCGGCACGCCGCTCCAGAAGTGGGCCCAGCCTGGCAATCGCTTCCAGCCGTAGATGTAGATCGCGATGAAGATCGCCTCGATGAAGAAGAAGATCCCCTCGATCGCGAAGCCGGTGCCGAAGACGTCGCCGAAGCGCTCCATGAAGCGCGGCCAGAGCAGGCCCATCTCGAACGAGATGACCGTGCCCGTGACCGCGCCGACGGCGAACAGCACGGCGGCGGCCTTCGACCAGAGCTTCGCCAGGCGGAGGGCATCCTCGTCGCCGCGGCGGCGCCCGCGGTACTCGGCGATCAGCATCATCGCCGGCAGCGCCACCCCGGCGCAGGCCAGGATGATGTGAAAGCCGAGGGTGAACGCCATCAGCTCGCGCGCGGCAAGCAGGTTGTCGGCGAGGGGGACTGAGCCGGCGATCGCGGCGGACGCGCTCACCGTTTCAGCCTAGGGGAGCCCAGCCTGCGCGTATGTGAGATCTGGCTCAGGGCCCGAGCGTCCCTCGTCCACGCGATGGGCGGGCGCTAGCCTCGCCGGGTGCCTCGCCCCGCGCAGATCGCCGTGTGCGGAGCGTCCGAGGGGACGGCCGAGCTCGCGGGCTTGGCCGAGCGGACGGGCGCGCTCCTTGCCGGCGCCGGGGCGCGGGTGGTCTGCGGCGGACACGGCGGGGTGATGGAGGCCGTCGCGCGCGGCGCCGCTGGGGCCGGAGGCGAGGTGATCGGGATCCTGCCGGGCGAGGAGCTCGGCGCAGCGAACGAGTTCGTCACCCATCCGATCGCGACGGGCGTCGGCCACGCCCGCAACCTGGCGGTCGTCGCCAGCTCCGATGCGGTCATCGTGCTCGGCGGCGCGTGGGGGACCCTCTCGGAGCTGGCGCTGGCCCGGATCGTCGGCCGCGGGGTCGTGCTCCTGCGGGCCCCCGCGGGTGCGTCCCCTGCGAGCGCCGTGGGGGAGGAGATCAGCGAGGCCGGGAGCCCCGAGGAGGCGGTCGAGCTGGCGCTGCGCCTCGCGGCGAAGCGGACCGAGCCCGCCGGTTAGGCGGCCCCGGCCAGCGTCGAGACGACCGCCTCGTAGACGCCGTCTCCCATCCGGCCCTCGGTGACCGTGACGTTGTCGAAGGCGGCCATCGCCTCGCGCAGCGGCGGGTCCTTCTCGGGGCCGTTGGCGACGCAGAAGAAGCGCCCGACGAACTCGGCGGCGCCGAGATCCTCGATCGAGTCTCCGGCGGCGATGCACTCGTCGGGCGCGTAGCCGCGGGCGCCCATGTGGGCGCCGACCGCCTTGCCCTTGCTCGCCCCCCCGGGGACGAGGTGGTAGGCGTGGGCCCGATCGATGCCCGCCATCGGTCGGTTGATCGCGCCGTTGTCGAGGAAGCGCAGATCCTCGTGGCCCGCTTCGGCGATCAGCGCGTTGACCTCGCCGGAGTCGACCTTGCCGCGGAAGAGCAGGGAGAGCACGCGGTCCTGATGCCAGGGAGCGTGGTACTCGAGCCGCCCGCCGAACCGCTCGAAGAGGAGGTCGGGAAGGCCGGCCTCGATGATCCGCTCGGCTGGCGTCCCGGCCTCGTCGGGGACCCAGCTCCCGGTCAGATAGGTGCGCTCGCCGTCGATCACCATCCCGCAACCGGCCTCGTAGATGTAGGAGCTCTGGCCGAAGAGCCGCGCGTCGGCCTGGATCTGCGCCTCACGGCGGCCCGACATGATCACGACCTCGACCCCGGCCCGATGGCAGGCCTCGAAGGTCAGTGCCTGGGCCCGCGAGAAGTTGCCCTCGGCATCGCGAAAGAGCGAGCCGAATTGCCCCAGAAGGGTGCCGTCGAGGTCGGTGTAGAGGCAGCGGAGCGGCACCGCCGGACCGTAGTCGATTGCCTGGGGGTCCAGTTGGAGCTCCGGTAGCGGAAGGGGTGGCTCTCACCACCACCGCTCCCGGCGCCGCCATTACTATGCCGGTGCATGATCCGCCGTTGCCAGGGGCCGCGATGAGCGTCGAGTTTCTCCTGATCTCGCTCATCGTCGTCGCCACACCGGGCACCGGAGTCGTCTACACGGTGGCGGCCGGCCTCACGCGTGGGACGTGCGCGAGCATCCTCGCCGCGGTCGGATGCACACTCGGCGTCGTTCCTCACATGGCCGCCGCGATCACGGGTCTCGCGGCGCTGTTGCACACGAGCGCCGTAGCGTTCGGAGTCCTCAAGTACCTGGGCGTGGCCTACCTCCTCTACCTGGCCTGGAGCATGCTCAAGGACAAGGACGCGCTCGCGGTGGAGGACGACGACGACGCTGCCTCCCACTCGGCGAGGAAGACGATCACCACAGCGATCCTGATCAACATCCTCAACCCGAAGCTCACGACCTTCTTCTTCGCATTCCTGCCGCAATTCGTCACCCCCGGTGAGCCTCACGGCTTCTTGCGAATGCTTGGGCTGAGCGCGCTCTTCATGCTGATCACATTCGTCGTCTTCAGCGTCTACGGAGCATTCGCTGCGGCGGTGAGGGAGCAGGTCATCTCCCGCCCCCGGGTCCTCGCCTGGATGCGCCGCGTCTTCGCCGGCTCCTTCGTCGCGCTGAGCGCAAAGCTCGCCTTCACCAGGCAGTGAGCTTCGCGATCGAACGTCGCCTCCCATAGGGGATCGATGCCCTCGCCCCGGCGCTGGCGCCTCGCCGACCGGACCCTCGAGCTCGACGACCCGATCGGAGCGGGGATCGTCAACGTCACCACCGACTCGATGCACGCGGGCGCGCGCAGCGGGACCCCGGAGCGGGCGGTGACCGACGGGGTCGCGCTCGCCGCCGCGGGCTTCGAGATGCTCGACGTCGGCGCCGTGGCCGCCCGATCCGGAGCGCCGGTCGCGACGGGCGAGGAGGCAGCGCGGCTCGTACCTGCGATCGAGGGGCTGGTTGTGGCCCTCGAGGTGCCGATCAGCGCCGACACGTTCGAGCCCGAGGTCGCCGCCGCGTCGGTGGGGGCGGGGGCGACCGCGATCAACGACATCGGCGGCGGGCGAGACGAGATGCTCGAGGCGGTGGCGGGGATGGGGTGCGGCTACGTGCTCATGCACATCGAGGGGCCGCCGCGGGTCGACCGCCCCCGACCTGACTACGACGACGTGGTCGAGCGCCTGAAGAGCTGGTTCGCGGAGCGAATCGAGCGGGCGCTGGCGCTGGGGGTGGCGGAGGAGGCCATCGTGATCGACCCGGGCCTCGACTTCGATCTGAGCGTCGATGACGACCTCGAGATTCTCCGCCGGCTCGGCGAGCTGCACTCGCTCGGGCGCCCGATCTACTGCTCGCTCTCCCGCAAGGACTTCATCGGAGCGGTGCTGGCCGGCTCCTGGGAGGAGCGGCTCGAAGCCGGGGATCGCGCGAACGGCACGATCGCCGCCGCCGCGCTGGCAGCCGCCAAGGGGGCGCAGATCCACCGCCTCCACGACCTCGCCGCGCTCGACGCGGTTCGGGTGGCGGGGCGGATCGCCGGAGCTTCTTCGCGCTGAGACCGAGGAACCCGGCGCTTATCGCGCCTCTCCTCGGTCTCGATCCCGGGGATCGCGCGCCCGTTCCCTAACTTGGGTGAGCATGGCCCCGACGACGGAACCCGCGCTCGACCTCCCCTGGGGCTCGGCGATCGACGATGCCTGGCGCGCCGCGATCGATCCGGGTCGCAAGGATGGCCGCCTCGTCGCCGAGAGCACCGAGCGCGAGCGGGAGGCCAACGAGGTGCCGCTGCCGGCGCAGCTCTCGCCCGACCTGCGAGACGCGCTCGAGCGCAGCGGCGTCGAGACGCTCTACGCCCACCAGCTCGAGGCGCTGCGAGCGAGCGAAACCGAGAACGTGATCGTCACCAGTGGCACCGCCTCGGGCAAGTCGCTCGCCTTCAACATGCCGGTGCTGGACGCGATCGCGCGCGATCCGCACTCGCGCGCGCTCTACCTCTACCCGACGAAGGCGCTCGCCCAGGACCAGGCGCGCAAGCTGACCGAGATCGCGCCCGGGGGCCTGCGGCACGCGATCTACGACGGAGACACGCCCCGCGAGGAGCGGCCCGCGATCAGGAGGCGTTCGAATCTGATCCTGACCAACCCCGACATGCTCCACGTCGGCGTCCTGCCCCACCACCGCAACTGGGGGGAGGTCCTGGCGAAGCTGCGCTACGTCGTCGTCGACGAGGCGCACGTCTACCGCGGCGTGTTCGGCTCCCACGTCGCCAACGTCCTGCGTCGCCTGCGCCGCGTCGCCGCCATCTACGGCTCCGAGCCGCGGTTCATCCTCACCTCGGCGACGATCGCCAATCCGTCCGAGCTGGCCGAGCGGCTCGTCGGCACCCCGTTCCACCTTGTCGACTCCGACGGCGCGCCGAGGGCGGGGAGGAGGATCGCGATCTGGAACCCACCGCTGATCGACCGCGCCTCGGGCGCCCGCCGCTCGGCGCTCTCGGAGGCCTCCGACATGCTCGCCGAGCTGGTCACGGCGGGGACGCGAACGATCTGCTTCGTCGGCAGCCGCCGCGGGGTCGAGCTGATCCAGCGCTTCTGCGGGGACGAGCTGGCGGAGCGCGGGCGCCGCGACCTCGCCGATCGGATCGCCCCCTATCGCGCCGGCTATACCCCTCAGCAACGGCGCGAGATCGAGGCCCGGTTGAGCTCGGGGGAGCTGCTGGCCGTGGTCGCCACGAACGCGCTCGAGCTCGGGATCGACATCGGCGAGCTCGACGCTGCGATCTGCGTCGGCTTTCCCGGCACGGTGGCGAGCCTGCGGCAGATGTGGGGGCGGGCGGGACGCCGCCGCGACGGCCTCGCGATCTACCTCGCCGGGATCGACGGCCTCGACCAGTTCTTCTGTCGCCACCCCGAGGAGTTCCTGAGCCGCCCGGTCGAGGCGGCGATCCTCGATCACACGAACGAGCGCATCCAGTCGGCGCACCTGCTGGCGGCGGCCTTCGAGTCCCCCCTCGGAGGCGCGCGGGACGACGAGATCCTCGGCGAGGGCTGGCGCGAGCGCGCCGAGGCGCTGGTCGCGCACGGCTACCTGCGGCCCGGCCGCGGCGGCAAGGGCTACGCGATTCGCGGCTCGGGGTTTCCCGCCGGCGGGGTGGGGCTGCGCTCCGCCTCCGCCGACTCGGTGACCGTCGTTGACGCCGACTCGGGGGAGCTGCTCGGCACGGTGGAGGCCGAGCGCGCCTTCTCCACCGTCCATCCCGGGGCGATCTACCTCCACATGGGCCGCTCCTATGAGGTTCGCGAGCTCGACGTGGACGCCCGCCGCGCGATCGTCCGGCCCTTCGACGGCGACTGGTACACCCAGCCGCGCAAGGAGACGTTCGTCTACATCGAGCGGGTCATGGCCAAGCGGGAGGTGCTCGGCTGCGAGCTCCACTTCGGCGCCGTGGCGATCAGCGAGCAGGTGGTCGCCTTCCAGCGCAAGCGGCTGAGCGATCACGAGGCGGTCGACTTCGTCGCCCTGGACCTGCCCGAGCAGCACTTCTCCACGCAGGGGCTCTGGTATGTGCTTCCGGACGTGCTGGCCGGACCGGAGGCGCTGCCGACCGACGTCCTGCTCGGCGCGCTGCACGCCTCCGAGCACACGCAGATCGCCGTCCTGCCGCTGCTTGCGATGTGCGATCGCTGGGACATCGGCGGCCTCTCCACGAACGTCCATCCCCAGACGGGGCGGCCGACGATCTTCATCTACGACGGCCACCCCGGCGGCGTCGGCATCTCGCGCCGCGGCTACGACGAGTTCGAGCGGCTCGTGGCCGACGCGGCGCGGCTCGTGGGCGAGTGCCCGTGCAAGGAGGGCTGCCCCTCCTGCGTTCAGAGCCCGAAGTGCGGCAACCTCAACGAGCACCTGCACAAGGGCGGCGCGATCGAGCTGATGGGGGGGATGCTGGGGCGACGCTGAGCGGTATCGATCTGCTGCACTCGCTCGTTCGCAACCACGCGCTGATCGACGGGAACAAGCGGCTCGGCCTCGCTGCGACGATCGTCTTCCTCGGCATGAATGGCCGGCGACTAACGTTGAGCAACGACGAGGCCTACGACCTGGTGATGCGCGTGGCCGGGGGCGACCTGGACGACGTGGCGGAGATTGCCCGCCCGCTGGAACGCGGGAGCGAGCCGAGACGTTTGAGCTGAGGCGGCGGATCTCAGCCGGCGAGCGCGGCGCGGACGAACTCGACGTCGGCTCGCAGAGCGTCGGGGTCGCGCGGCGTCTCCACCACTGCCGGAGCGTCGGCGGTGCGGATCATGTGCCGCAGCACGTCGAGGTCCATCGTTCCGGCGCCGATGTTCGCGTGCCTGTCGGCGCCGGTGCCGGGCGGATCGCGGGAGTCGTTGACGTGCATCAGGTCGATTCCGCCGATGATCGCCCGCGCCCTCTCAACCGCATCGTCGAGGTTTTCGCCGGCGGCGTGGGTATGGCAGGTGTCGAAGCAGAAGCCGATCTCCACCTCCGTGGGGGCGGCGGTGACCGCTTCCCAGAGCAGCGCCAGGGCGTCGAAGCGCCGCGCCACCGCGTGATCGCCCCCGGCGGTGTTCTCGAGGTAGACCGGGACCTCCGATTCGAGCATCTCGAGCGTCCGCGTCCAGCGGCCGACGCCCTCCTCGATCCCGTCCTCGGCGTGTCCGGGATGCACGATCACTGCGAGCGCCCCCACCGCGGCTGCCGCCTCGCAGGTCTGGGTGAGGATCTTCCGCGAGCCGTAGCGGATGTTCGGCTTCGGCGAGCAGACGTTGATCAGGTACGGCGCGTGGACGTAGAGGCCAATCGGAGAGGCCCTCAGCTCCTCCGCGTCCGCGCGGGGCGGCGGCTTCTCCCAGCCCTGCGGCTTCGAAAGGAAGATCTGGATGCAGTCGGCGCCGACCTCGGCGGCCTCGGCGAGGGGATCTCGCCCCGAGACGTGCGCCCCGACGGGCCTGGCAGCCATGAAGCGCGAGCATATGACGCATCGCCGGGGCTCGTGGGTGCATCCGTCCGATAGAGGGGTGGCCCAGCCATCGCCCGGACGATTGGCGTCCAGACACCGACACTCGGTCATAGGAGACCAATCGCGCGGGGGGCGGCTCGTCCCCTCGCCAACGCAACCCCCTCCATTAGCCTTACCGCCCCGCAGGCGAGGTAGCTCAGTTGGTAGAGCACACGACTGAAAATCGTGGTGTCCCCGGTTCGATTCCGGGCCTCGCCATTCCAGCGGTCCCCAGGAAGTTGCCGCAAACCGACAACTTCCTGATGGAGCCGCGAGACGGAACGCCCGGCGCCCACAACGCGGATTCAGCGCTTGGAGTCCAATTCGGAGTCCAGAACCCCTCCTCGGGGACGCCTGAGCAAGTGCGGTGGGATCGGGCGGAGCGCGCGATCCCACGCGGTCTCGAAAACCGTTATACGTCGATTTGGCGTCTTGAGGGTTCGAATCCCTCGCCCCGTGGACCAGCCGTAAATGGCCGGTTTGCAGGCAGTACGCGCTTGAGTGAGTTCGATAGCGGACGCCTGTTTCGTCCGCTGCAGACCGCCTGAAACGTGCAGGAACGGGCGCACGACTGGCGCGCACTGGGCGCGCACCTCGTTGACCGGCCACCCGCGGAGAAGGGGCATCGGGGCGCGTCGAGTCAGCCGACTGCTCATCCGTGCCCTGCTGCGAGCGCGTTCGAGATAGGCGTCGAGCAGTCTGAGCGTTGTAGTGATGCTGGCGTGGCCGAGGAAGGTCGAGAGGGTCTGGCCTCTGTGACCCCGCCGATCGATGAGCTGCTACCGAAGGCGATATGAGCGGTGCCGATCGCCTTCTCGTCCTCGGCGGTGCGACCCCTGACGATCGTCCCGACACCCTGCAGTCGCTCGAGACGGGGCAGGCCATGCTCGTCACCAAGAACCCTCACCGAGCGAACGTGATCGAGGTCTATACGCCTGAGCGCCCCGACGAAGTGCTCGATCGCTTCAACATCGCACGTCGGAGACGTGGTCGAGAGCCTTTGGGCTTCGACGGTCTCGCGCGACTCCACAGACTGGCCCGGGCCGCCACACCCGTTTCGGCGAATCCGAGCGCTGGAGGAAGCACCGAGAAGAGCGGCGGCGGGTCGCTCTCCGACGAGGTCGACGACAACCCACGGCAGGTGCTGCTCGTACTCGTCGTGATCGTCATGGTGGTCGTCGTCTTGTTCGTGCTCTGAGCCCTGGTGAAAAGTGAGCGGATGCGTGACCGCCTCTGCGCGCCTCATGCCCTCCGAAGGACGAACCGAGGCTCTACCTAGACACCTCGCGTCGCGGGCCCGACTCGAATAGGTTCTCGGTGAAAGCCATCGAAGGGAGTTGGGGGATGAAGATCACGGTGCTGCGCACCGGCGGGTTCGCCGGTGTCTACGAGGAGCTGGGTCCGGTCGACACGGATGAATTGGATGCGGAAGTCGGCAAGAGCGTCGAGGCCAAGGCCGACGAGGTCGGCTTCTTCGATCTGCCCGAGAAGCTGCCGGTGGATCGTGAGATCCGCGACGGGTACAACTACCGGATGACGATCGAATCGGGGGCCGAGACGCACACGGTCTCTTACGCCGACGGCACCGAGAGCAGGTATCTCGAGCCTCTCGGCGATCTGGTCGGCGTGCTGAGGGACAGCGGATCCGACTACGAGCCAAAGGAACGGCCGAATGACTGAATGCGTGGAGTGGGAGGCCTGGTACAACAAGATGCCGGGGACGGATGACCCCGAGTTGCACGTCAGCGGTCTCTGCAAGCTGGAGAGCAGCACGATCGAGGTGACGCTTGAGCCGGGCAACGAGGGCTCGGTCGACGAGCCCGATCTGTTCGTCCTAGAGTGCACGATCGAGCGTCCCGGCTTCGGGGACACCCAGTACGTGGAGAAGCCGATCTCCTGGCAGGACGACGTGGGGCCTGACATCAAGCGAGTCCGTATCCAGGGCGACGCTCACGCCGAGGTCGAGGTGCGGGACGCCGTTTGATCATCGCCGCTGAGTGATCCGGCTTGGGCGTCAGCGATTCGCCTTTCACAGCGCGGACTCAGGGCGGGACTAGACCGTCGAGCGCCGTAGCTTCCGTCGCCGCCCTGATCGCTCGCGGTCGTTGAGGATCCGCCCGGCGGCGTTGCGCCCGCACGCCGGCGCCGGGGCGGGTGCCGGCGCCGCATAGGTAGACGCCCTCGAGCTCAAGGGCGAGTTGGGCGAGCATGCGGGAGGAGCGGGGCATGGAGGCCATCTGGGCGATGTCCAGCTCGCCCGGGGAGATCGAGCCGTCGACGGCTGATCAAGAACAGCTACGACGCGCCGATCCTCCAGACCGACGGCCGCTTCACGATCGTGGCGCCGATCAAAGGTGGGCAGGCTCATCTCGAGCGCGCGATGGAGGCACTCGCCCGAGCGAATCCGGGCAAGAGCGTCGAGCTCTCCGGGACGTCGCCGATCTGCGGTTCGAACTGAATCGCGGCCGCGAGCACCGTTTGGCCCGCGCTGGTCAGAGCCGACGCCGACCCCTTGCCTGGTGCGCTCAGCCCCATGCCTTGCGCTCCCTCGCCCGTCGCAGGGCGCGCGCGATCTCGTCCGCGGGCTCCTCGACGATGCGTCCGTGCCCGGTCGCGATCCGAGCGGGCTCGAGGTCGCTCAGCCGCTGCGCGGCCTCGATCGCGGTGGGAGCGTGCCAGGTACCGGAGAGCGCCGGAAACGGGAAGCGCCAGACCAACTCCGTCGTCACAAACAGCTCGCCGACGGCGATGTAGGCGTCGCCCGCCAGCAGCGTGCGGTCGCGGGTGTCCAAGAAGCCGATGTGGCCAGGGGTGTGACCCGGCGCGGCGATGACCTCGAGCGAGCCGATGCGGTCCCCGGCAGCCAGTAGGCGTGCCGGCGTGACCTCGGCTTGCTCGTACAGGTAGCCGCGCAAGCGACCGCGGGGCTCGCCCGCCTGTGGTGTTAAGTCGCCTCGCAGCAGCCGTGATTCGCGAGCCCCTACCGCGAGCTCAGCTTCCGGTACGCACTCCATCAACGACTCGAGTGCCCCGGCGTGGTCGTGATGAGCGTGGGTGATCGCGATCCGTCGGATCGGCCGGCCGATCCGGGCCGCCGCGGCGAGGATCTCTCCGGCGGAGCCACGCAGCGAGGTATCGACAAGGGTCAGGCCATCGTCTTCTGCGACGAGGTAGCAGTTGCTGAGCCCGAACCGCGTCAGCTGAGTCGTGTGAGGTCCACACGCGCTTTCCTTCACGCCGACGTCCCCTCTCCCCGGCTCCGACATTCCGCTGTCCCGCGCCATGGCCGCAGCCGCGGCCACCATGCCGGCACGGCTCGGCGGTAGCGCTCGTACTCCTCGCCGAACTTTGCGCGCAGCACGGGCTCCTCGTATCCGTGGACGAACGTCGCCACGGCTGCCCAGAACAGCGCCAGGTAGATGCCGAGGGCCGGGCTGCCGAAGAGCAGGCCCTGACCCGCGATCATGGCCCCCACCGGGTTGCGCACCCAGCGATAGAGGCCGCCGACGACGAGTCTCGAGGTCGGTGCGACGGGCGCTGGCGTGCCGCGGCCCTCGGTCACGAAGCGGACGAACGCGTGCACGAGCACGGGCAGACCGGCGGCGATCAGCAGCGCGCCGAGCACGCGCAGTGCGGCGGGCATCGACTAGAGCTCCCAGGAGCTGACCAGCCAAGGCCCGAGACCCGCCACTACGCCGGGAGCGAGAAGGAAGAAAAGGGCGGAGCCCAGAGCCGGCCAGCGCATGTGACTACGGCTGCTCCCGCAACCGTGCAGCCCCAGCCCCATGCTCGCGGAGAGCCGACTCGAGCGTGCTCCGCAGGTCATCCTCGACACCGGTGCGGCTGTAGCGTGCGAGCCAGGCGTCCTCGATCTCACGGATCTCGCTGACTGCCCGCCGGGCCAGACGTCGGCCCTTCATGGTGAGTGACACCAGCCGCGCTCGGCCATCCAGGGGACCGGGGTGGCGCTTAACGTAGCCGCGGCGCTCGAGCGCCTCGACCAGCTCACCCATGGACTGGTGGGTCATTCCTGTCCGTGCCGCGAGCACGGTCAGGCGTGTGCCCTGCGCGTCGATGTTCTCGAACACCGGGTGGTGAGCTGCGCTTATGTCGCGGTAGCCCGCTGCGTGCAGGCGCCGGATCAGCTCATCGACCATTAGCTGCGCCGTCTGGCCGAAGAGGCCGATGAGGGTGACGACTCCTGTCTGCTCGGCGACGACGCAATGCTTTCCCGCCCCCAGCCGTGATCGCCGATCTCCACGCCCACTACCCGATGCATGTCCGCCCGGAGCGGCTACCGGTCGGAGCGGAGCGGCTACCGGTCGGAGAGCTGTCGCCGCTCCTGAAAATCGTGGTGTCCCCGTTTCGAATCCGGGTCTCGCCATTCAACGGCCCACGGAGTGTTGCTGCAAATCGGCGACTTCCTGACCGTATCCAAGGTTGGCGCCCTCTGCCCTCACCCGGCGGATTCAGCGCTTGGAGTCCAATTTGGAGTCCAGAACCCCTCCGTGAGGCCGCCAGCTTCTGGCGCTTGAGGCGCCGAGCGCGGTTTCTTCTTTGTCGGCGTCAGCCAAGCGTGCACGCCCCGAGCGGGGCTCATGCCGCCATGAGCTCAGCTTGGCGCTCGGCAAGGGCGGCGATCGTCATGGAGGGCGGACAGCCGGGGGCCAGCGGATACAAGGATGCATCGGCGACGTAGAGGCCGGGGTGCCCAAAGACCTGACCTGTGTGGTCGACGACACCCTCCTCGGCGTCGACGCCGATCGAAGCGCCGCCAACGGGATGTACGCTCACCAGCGAGCTGCGAGAGTTCGTCTCTTGAGGCTCGTATCCGGCCGCGATGGCGGTGAGTTCGTTTTCGAGATGGGCGTACAGCTCGGGGTCCAACGTGCGGTCGGCGCTTGTGAGCAGCGCTCCGTTTTCGTACGTGATCGTCGCGGTCGTGCGCTCCCGCCCCATCCCCACCAGTATCGTCGTGCGTCCCGCCCGGGCGCGCAGCGGGGTCGGCAGACGAAGAGCTGCCAGAAGGAAGTCCGTCTCCGCGAGGGCGTATGGGCGCTGGCCGAGGCGGCCGTGCACCAAAGGCTTGCCCGAGATGCCACGGTCGGTTCCGCTGAGCCTGGCCGCGCCGGTTACGACCAGTGATACGTCCCCATTCGGAGAGAAGCGCCGGCCGAGGGCCGACGAGACGTGGGGGAGCGTTCCGTCGCGGTCCCTGGCCGCGAAGAGCAGCCTGAGCGTTCCCAGCGTCCCCGCCGCGATGACCACGCGTCTTGCGCGGCTTCGCCCCCGCTGCCCCGTGCGATGGTCGATCCACTGGACGTCATAACCATGTTTGGATGGAGTAACGGCGAGCGCTTCCGTCAGCGCCCGCACCTCGGCCCCTTGTCGAAGCGCGTGGGCGACGTACGTGAGGTCGAGTGTCGTCTTGCTGCGCTCGAGGCGCCCGGTCGTGTGGATGCCGGTGTGAGGGGCCGTCGTCTGCAACTCTCCGGCGGCGTTCTCGATCACCTGACCGCCGCGCGGGTCGTCGCCCCAAGCGATGGCGAGCTGGGGATACTCGGGCATTGGGAGGCCAGCTGCCGTGACCGCCTGCTCGAAGACCACGTTGCGCTCCGAGGGCTCGGGCATCCGTCCGGGACGCAACATGGCCTGGACCCGGGCGTAGTAGGGCCGCAGTTCTTCTGGGGTGAGCTCTGCAGGCAGGCCCTCGAAGAAATCTGCCTCCGGTTGCGCGGTGAGTCCTCCATAGATGAGCGAACCGCCTCCAACGCCGCTTGCGGTCCCGACCGAGAGGCGGTCGAACAGGTGCAGCTCGACGAGCCCGTCCGCCCGCACCAGGAAGTCGCGGCGCACCCGGGCGCGCCCGGCGCGGACACCGCGCAGCACGCGTCGCGCACCTAAGACGGACTGCGGGAAAGGACGCCGCTGCGAGTCGTCGGCATGCGCCCCAGCATGGCCCCACCAGGGCCCGCGCTCGAGGGCGAGCACGCGCAAACCGCGCTCTGCGAGCCGCGCTGCCGTCACCGCCCCGCCGAAGCCCGTGCCGATGACGAGGACGTCGTGCTGGACTTCAGCGGCGGTCCGACCTTTCGACCGGCGGGTCATATGCTTGCGGGCTTCCCGGAGCGGGCCGTGCGTGGGTCTGCCCCGCCGGCGTTGTGCTCGTAGACGAGGGCGGCGATGGCGCTGAGAGCCAAGCCGAGCGAGAGCACCGAGAGTCGGCGAGGGACGTACTGTCGATGGAAGGCGTGCGCGAACAGGGCCAGGTCGGCAGGCTGGATAAGCCAGTTGGCATGGAGGATCGGCGAGACGTCGGACCACGTGCCAGCTCCCAAGAGGACCTGGCGGATGCCGAACAGCCGAAAGATATAGAGGGACGCGCCCTCGACATCGCCCTGGGCCAGGCCGAGCCACCGAGCCGCTCGCGGCGACGGCAAGAGCGCGGCAAGCCCGATCGCCATCTGCACGGCACCGAGAGCTCGGGTGGGACGCAGCGCTCGCGTTTGACCATCACGCGACATCAGCGGCCTCACTGACCCCGTCTGTCTTGGCGCTCGAAGCGGCCTTCGGTGCCACCGTCCCCGAGAGCACTTCGATAATGAGAACTTCGATAATGAGCATTACTCGATAGTACACGATATCGTAGTGCTGTGCAGCGAAGTCGCGTCCGTCGCCAGCCGCGTGCCCAGACCCGGGAGCAGCTCCTCGATGCGGCGGCACGCGTATTCGCTCGTCACGGGTTCCACGGCGCCTCGGTCGAGGCGGTCTCAAAGGAGGCGGGTTTCTCGACCGGAGCTGTCTACTCCAACTTCGAAAGCAAGGAGGAGCTGTTCCTCACTCTCTACGAGGAGCGAATGGACAGGCGTCGTCGAGAGCTGCAAGAGACTGTCGAGCAGGCCAGAAGTCCCACGATCGGCCTTGCCTCCGTCGCCGCCAGCCTCGGGGAGGTTCTTCGGCGAGAGCGGGATTGGTTTCTTCTATATTTCGAGTTCTCGCTCCACGCTGCACGCGACCCTGTCTTTGCGCGGCGCTTCGAGAACCTTCGGGAGCAGGGTTTGGCAGAACTCGCCGATGGTCTCGCGAGAGCATTGGGCCCGCTCCTCGACGACGTTTCGCTCGCGCCTAGGGAGCTTGCGCAGGCCATTCGAGCGCTGAGCTACGGCCTCGCGCTCGACCGCCTTGTCGATGAGGGCAGCGTGCCGGACTCGCTCCCCGGTCGAGCGCTCGAACTCTTGTTCCGCGACCTTCGCCAAGAGTCATAGGCGGTAGAGGGGACCCCGCCTCGCGGCCGATCGTGGCGCACCGGGGCAGGTTCGGAGCAACGCCCAGCAGCAGGGCGGCGTAGCCGGACTTGCCGAAGCCGATGGCGCTGTTTCCGGGCCTCGGACGAATTCGCTCCCCCGAGGTCGAGGGCACGTGGGATCACCTCCGGGTGTCGCCGATGGTGACCTCCCCGCCGATCCGGTCGAGGTCGTCGTTCTCGAGGCCCGCCACGTGACGCTCTTCGACTCCGAGGTCTTCCTCGGCGTCGAGATGCTTCGCTTCCCATTGCGGATGCTACGCCCTCCGAGGACGGTGCCGAGCTGACTCCTGTGGAGGGCCACGAGCAGATGTCCGCGCTGCTGCACCGGCCTTCGCAGTATCCCGCCGAGGCGGCGCGGCCTCCGGGGCAGGCCGCTGGAGGTCGCGTGATGTATCGGGAGCCTCAGGCATAGGCTTTGAGCCATGAGCGACCACTATCGCGAAGGCCATTACCTGCTCGGAATCGAAGGGCTCGCACTGCTGCGCGCCGGGGCCGAGCACCGTCTCGCGGGGGTGGAAGCGCGGGTGGGAGAGATTTCGCAGATGCTCGGAAGGCTCGATGAGAGTCCCTATTCCGAGCGCCGTGATCTGCCTGTGTTCGACGTCGACGAGGGCTACTCGGGCTGGGCGGACAGCTACGACGATCCGGGCAACGACACGATCGCGATGGAAGAGCCTGTGGTCCGAGAGCTGCTGGAGGACCTGCCTCCAGGGCCAATCCTCGACGCTGCCTGCGGCACCGGGCGCCACACGGCCTATCTGTCGGAGGCGGGCCGGGAGGTGGTTGGCATCGACAGCAGCGAAGCGATGCTCGAGCGCGCCCAGGCGAAGCTGCCGGATCTCGATCTACGACGCGGTGAGCTGACCGCGCTGCCGTTCGCGGACGGGACCTTCGCCAGCGCGGTCTGCGCGCTCGCGCTCAGCCACTTGCCGGAGATCGGGCCGGCTATAAGCGAGCTCGGACGCGTGCTCCAGCCGGCAGGGCGGCTAGTGATCTCCAACCCCCAACCCTTCGCCACCGGAGTGCTCGGCTGGCGGGCGTCTTCCGCGACGAGCGCAGCGGTCGGTCGACGATCCCCGAGTACCCGCACCTGCACAGCGACTATCTGGAGGCGTTCGCCGCGGCGGGTCTCGTGCCCAATCGCCTGATCGAACCGCGCATTGATCGTGACGGGGCCCGGTCCCGCGCCAAGGCCGACCGCCACGATGCCTTCGAGCAGGCACTCACCGGTCTGCCGGCAGTGATTGTCTGGGAGGCTGAGCGAAGCTGACCGGGACGAGGGCCGCGACCGCCGGTCCGGGTGACGTGGACGGCGGCGAGGGCCCACGCCGATACGCAGGCGCTCCGTCCTGATCGCCGGAGCCGGCCCACGACGAACTCGCCGGGTCGGCTACGGCGTGCGGTTGGCCACCTGAGCGAGCTGTTTGCTGAAGCAGAGCCCCTCGGTCCCACCATGGTCCGGCGGGCTGACGAACTCGGTGGGGATCCCACATGGCAGCCGCCGCGGCGCCGCTCCTCGCAGACGACGTCCTCGAGATCCTTAACGGGCCCGCCCGAACCCTGAAAGCCGCGACACCGCGCCTCGCCACACAAATTGGACTCCGAAGCGGTGTCGAGTCCAGAACCCTCCGGAATCCCGCCCAATCCAGCCGTAGTTCCGGCCTTTAGAGCATAGCTAGAAATAGTGATTATGCAGGCATTATGCCTGATATCGGGGCGCTCCCTCGAGCGACTGAAAATCGTGGTGTCCCCGGTTCGATTCCGGGCCTCGCCATATTCTCGTAAGGCCCCTGCAAGCCGGAGGGTTCTCCAAGTCCCAGTCCACGCGTAAGGGCAGGGCTGGGCGCTTGGAGTCCATTTCGGAGCCCAGAACCCCGCGGCTCCCTGTCGGGCTTCGAAATCGTCTACCCGCTCCGCGACGAGGAGTGGGGAGTCCGACGCTTCATGCTCCGCGAGCCGAGCGGCACGGTCGTCAACGTCGTGTCCCATCGCTCTGACTGAGCCACCGCGAGAGTTGCGGTGTAGGCAGGCAGCACGGTTCGCTGACCTGCGGGAAGTTGATCAGCCGGCCGCAGGCAGAACGATGATCGTCTATCAGCGATCATCAGCTCGTGACTTACGACGAGGGCCTTGCCGAGCGCATCCGCGAGCTGCTCGCCGACGAGCCCGGCGTCAGCGAGATGCGCATGTTCGGCGGGCTCGCCTTCCTGATCCGCGGCCACATGGCGGTGGCTGCCAGCGGAGGCGGCGGGCTGATGGTGCGCGTGGAACCTGGGCAGACGGCCGCCCTGCTCGCCGAGCCGCACGCTCGCCCCTTCGAGATGCGAGGCCGTCCGATGAAGGGCTGGCTGCGCGTGGACGACGCCGGGCTCGGCACCGATTCCGAGCTCTCGGAGTGGGTCGATCGCGGAGTGGCCTTCGCCCGCCGGCTCCCAGCGAAGGGGCGTTAGCTTGGGGAGCTCGGCGCGCGCGGGGATTGAGCGAGGCGATGATCTTGGAGTGGCGCGTTGCTGATCACCACGGCGAGGAAGAGGAGAGTCCCATGCGCATCCTGATCACCGAGTTCATGAGCCTGGACGGCGTCGTGCAGGCGCCAGGCGGACCCGACGAGGACACCGATGGTGGCTTCGCCCACGGCGGCTGGTCGCACCCGTTCTTCGATCCGGAGGTGGTGGGCGGCGCCCTTCGATGACGCGATGACCGAAACCGAGGCGCTGCTGTTCGGGCGCCGCACGTGGCAGACGATGGCCGCGGCGTGGCCCGAGCGAGCCGGCGACCCGTTCGCCGACCAGATGAACGCGATTCCGAAGTACGTCGTATCCGCGACGCTGGGCGACGACGAGCTGACGTGGGACAACACCACGCGGATCCCCGGCGACGAGGCCGTCGCCCGCATCCGGGAGCTGAAGGAGACCGACGGCGGCGACCTGACGGTCATGGGAAGCCCCACCCTCGTGCGCACCCTCCTGCGCGAGGGCCTGGTCGACGAGCTCCGGCTCATGATCGAGCCGGTGATCCTCGGCGGCGGCAAGACGATCTTCCCCGACGACGGCCCGCTGCGCACGCTCGAGCTGGTCTCCACGCTCACCAGCGACAAGGGCGTCCACGTGTGCACCTACCGGCCGAAGGCGGCGGGGTGACACCTTCGGGCCCGGAGTTGATCACGGGCCTGCGAGCGCTCCGGGATCCCGCCCGCGCGGCCCTACACCTCCCGTGGGTTACGGAAGCGTTGCCGATCGCCCGCGAGCTCGACCTCGAGCCGCATTGGCCGCGGGTCGGAACGCTGCTCGAAGATGACGCTTCCGAACCGCGTAGGCTGCGCCGCCTTGAGTCCCCGCGTCCTCATCGGCCTGCTCCTGCTCGCGGCAACCGTCGCGCTCCTCGGCTGCGGCGAGTCCGACGACCCGACGTCCACCGAAGCGTCGAGCGCGGCTACGAGCACGACCGCCGGGGGCTCGACGACCGACACCACCGAGGCCTCCACCACGGGGAGCACCCCCAGCACCGGCTGCTCCTCCGTCGAGAGCGTCGATGTGGAGCCGGCGGGCACGCACTTCGACCGCGACTTCAGCGCCGACGACTACGAGACCAACCCGCCAACCGGAGGCGATCACAACCCCACCCCGCTCGAGGCCGGAAAGTTCTACTCCGACCCGCCGAGGCTGGGGGAGGCGGTCCACCTGCTGGAGCACGGCGCGGTGATCGGCTGGACCAACGATCTTCCCGCCGCGGATCAGAAGGCCGTCGAGGACGCATTCGACGAGGAGTACTCGAAGGGCTACTTCCAGCTTGCCGTGGTCGAGAACCCGGATCTCGACGTGCCCTTCGCGCTCAGCGCCTGGGGCTCGCTGCAGAAGTGCGGCTCCGCCGACTCCGCCGCGATCCCCGCGTTCATCGAGGACAACTACGCCCCCTCGACCACCGCCGAGGGCGCGCTCGCCTGCAGCGGGAAGGCGAAGGGACTGCCGGCCTGCGCCAAGAGCGCCGGCTAACGACCGGCGTCAGAAGCGCGCCGGCCCGAGCGACGGTCGGGGGGAGAGGTGAGCCGGACGCCGGTCTCTGGAAGGTGGAGGGCTTGCAAGCACGCGGCCATCTCGAGCGTCGCCGTCCGCCCCAATCTCTACCTTGGAATTTCCGATGGATGGACAGCAACCACAGCTCGGAGAGGCTCCGGCCGAGGTCGTGAACCGCGTCCATCGCGAGCTCTCCGGTCTCGGTGACGGTGAGCGAATCGACTGCTGCTACGTGGTCCGCGATCGCAGCCGCCGGCCGACGAAGCGCGGGGGCGAGTGGCTCGCGCTCAAGCTCTCCGATCGCACCGGGAGCGTCAGCGCCAAGTGCTGGGATGACGTCGAGGCTCACTTCGCGGCGGCCCCACCCGGCGCGATCGTGCGGATCGCCGGCCGCTATGAGAGCAGTCCCCAGTGGGGCGACGCCCTGATCGTTGAGCGGATCTCGCCGGCGGTAGAGGGCGACTACGACCCGGCCGATCTGCTCGAGTGCTCCCCCGTCCCGCTCGAGCGGATGGAGTCCGATCTGCAGGCGCTGCTCGAGACCATCCAGAGCCGGGACCTGCGCACGCTGCTCGACCGCTTCTTCTCCGGAGAGGGAGAGATCTCGCGCCGCTTTCGCGACGCGCCCGCCGCCAAGCACTACCACCAGGCCTACCGCCACGGCCTGCTCGAGCACACTCTCTCGGTGGCCCAGGGGGTCAGCGCCGCCGCCTCCTTCTTCCCGGGGATCGACCGGGACGTGGCGATCACCGGCGCGCTGCTGCACGACATCGGCAAGCTCGAGGCCTACAACGACGATCCGATCGCGATCGACCTGACCGACCTCGGCCGGCTGATCGGCGAGATCCCACTCGGCTACTACCGGGTTCGCCATGAGATCGAGTCGATCGAGGGCTTCGACCCCGAGCTGGCCTGGGCGGTGCTCCACATCATCCTCTCCCACCACGGGACGCTCGAGCACGGCTCGCCGGTGGTTCCGGCCACGCGCGAGGCCACCCTCGTCCACATGATGGACAACCTCGGCGGCAAGCTCGGCAGCTTCGACCGGATCGAGCGCGGCCTCGCCGACGGCGAGGCCTGGTCCGGCTTCGATCGCGGAATCGCCGGCAGCGCGTACTTCAGGGATCGCCGGGCCGCCTGAGCAGGCGCAGGCCTCGCGTCAGTTCCGGGAGCGTCTCACGCAGGCCTGCATCCTCTTCGCGTTGGGCTCGACGCGCTGGATGCAGTCGAGGAGCTGCTGCGCTGACCGCGACTCGCCGTCGCCCGACAGGTCCCCGATGTCGAAGCCCTCCACGCCGGCGTCGTCGAGCGCCTGCTGGATCTCGTCGGTGATCCCGTTGGTGACGCCGCCGAACTGGTCGAGGGCGTCGTTGGTGGTATCGAGGATCGGCTTGATCGCGAAGAAGTAGAGCGCGGCAATGATCCCGACGATGACGAGCAGCCCAATCAGGCTTCGAGCGAGGGTCGCAGCCACCGGCATTCGCGAATCTAGCCATTCCGATGGGCGAGGTAGTTACCGAAGGCGCGCCGGAGAGCGCAAACTGCGTAATTCCTGCCGAGCACCCCGGGGGAGCCCCGATTACGGCATCTATCCTCCTCTAGATGACCGATCCCCGGCCCCCGCACGCCCGGATGACCCATCCGGCGGTGCGCATCTCAGCGTCCTCGTCGGCTCACGGCCTTTCAGCCCGCTTCGCCTCCTGCGTCGTTGATCTGCTTGGCCGGGTGGATCCCCGATCGCACCGGGGCCGGGAACCGATCATCTAATGGCGAAGGACACCGAGAAGCTGATCCGCCAGCTCTCCCTGATTTCCTTCCTGATGGCGAACCGCCGCCCCGTGTCGGCGCTCGAGATCAAGCAGGAGGTGGAGGGCTACTCCTCGATGAACGAGGACGCCTTCGCGCGCCGCTTCTACGCCGACCGCGCGGAGCTCGAGAGCCTCGGGATCGCGCTCAAGGTCGACAAGCCGAGCGAGGGCTTCCTCGAGTCCGAGCTCTACGCGCTCCCGCCGGAGAACTACTACCTGCCGGCGATCGAGTTCACCGACGGCGAGCTCGCGGCCCTGCGCACGGCGCTCGCCCTCCTCGACGGGCAGTTCGCCTATGCCGAGCCGCTGCGCCTCGCCCTTCAGCAGGTCTCCTGGGGTCGCAAGAGCCCGCTCTCCAACGGCGAGAGCGCCCCGATCGAGATGGCGATGACGGCCTCGGCGGGCGGGCGGGAGCTCTCCCAGCGCCTCGCCAAGATCGAGACCGCGATCTCACGCCGCAAGACGATCCAGTTCAGCTATTACACGATGGAGCGCGACGCCACCGCCGACCGCAAGGTCGACCCCTACCACCTCGTCTTCCGCTCCGGCCAGTTCTATTTGATCGGCTATGCGCACGAGCGCGATGCGGTGCGCGTCTTCCGCCTCTCGCGGATCCAGGGCAAGGTCTCCTACGCCAGCAAGGCCGAGCACGACTTCAACCCCCCCGGCTCGTTCGACCGCCGCGACTACGCCTCGCGCGCCGACTGGCAGATGGGGTCGATCAGCGGACGCGCCCGGATCTTCCTGCGCGACCGGATCGACTGGCTCGTCGAGCGCGATTACGGGGAGTACGGCGAGATCGCGCCGGCTCGGAACGGAGACGCGAAGGCCGGCAAGGGATCGATCTACGAAACCGACTTCGCCTCCTCCCGCCAGCTCGTCGCTTGGCTGCTCGGCTGGCGCCAGAACGCCCAGGTCCTCGAGCCACCCGAGCTGGCCAGCGAGGCCGAGGAGCGGCTGACGCTGCTGCGCTCCCGCCACTCGAGCGACTTCGATACCGCCAAGCCGGTCGGCAGTCCGGCGGTCGAGGACGCCGAGCGCCGCAGCCGCTCGAACGGAAAGGCCGAGACGGTGATCCGCCCCGAGCGCTTTGCCCGTCTCGTGACCCTCGCGGGGATGATGATCGACGCCGCCCGCAACGAGCGCCGGCTGCTCACCGCCGAGGTCTGCGAGGAGCTCGGGATCTCGGTCAAGGAGCTCTCCGGGGACATCGACGTGCTCAACGTCGTCAACTTCGGCGGCGGCACCTATGTGCTCTACGCGGAGCTCGTCGGCGACGAGATCGAGGTCGACCCCGAGGCCTACGGGGACAGCTTCGCCAAGCCGGCGCGCCTGCTGCCGCTGGAGGCGAAGGCGCTCGTAGCCGCGATCGACTTCTTCGGTGATCACCTCCCGCAGGCCGGCCTCGACACCGCGCGCGACAAGATCATCGAGGCGCTCGGACACGATCCCTCGGAGGAGGGCCTGCAGATCACAATCGAGCGCGACGAGCCCGAGATCGTCAGCGCCGTCAACGAGGCGATCGCCGATCGCGCGGTCCTGAAGATCAAGTACTACAAGGAGAACGAGGACGAGTTCACCTCGCGCGAGATCGAGCCCTACCGGTTGGCCCGCGGTCCCGGCGGCTGGTACGTCGGCTGCCGCGACCGCAAGCGCGACGCCGTTCGCCATTTCCGCCTCGATCGCACGAAGGAGGCCGAGCCGACCGGCGAGACCTTCGAGCCGCGCGAGGAGGTCGAGTCGCAGCTCTCCGCGCAGGACTGGCTCAGCGAGGGCGAGGTCGCCGACGCGCGGGTGGCGCGGGTGTGGGTCTCGCCTGAGCGGGCGCGCTGGGTGCGCGAGGAGCGGACCGTGGTCGAGGAGCTCGCCGACGGCGCGCTGATCATCGAGATGCCCTACGCCGGCACCTCGTGGCTCGTTCGCGAGGTCCTCAAGGGCGCCGGGGACATGGTCGTGCTCGAGCCGGCCGACGCTCGCGAGGCGGTCCTCACCGCCGTCTCGAGCTAGCCGCGTCCTCCGTGGTCGAGGAGGCGCCGGGGCATCCGGAGATCGTTCGGGTCCGGGCGCCGAACCCCGGGCCGATGACGCTGAGCGGCACGAACACCTACGTCGTCGGCGGCGAGCCGGTTTGGGTGATCGATCCCGGGCCGGCGGACGAGGCGCACATCGGGCGGGTGCGGGACGTCGCCACGGCGCGTGGCGGGATCGGCGGCGTGGTACTGACCCATTCGCATGCCGATCACAGCGCCGGGGTGGAGATGCTGGGGGCGGGGCTTGCGCTGGGTGGGGCGTCGCCACGGGATGAAGCCGCTGAACTGGCCGCGGCGCTGGCGGCTGGCGAGCAAGCAGCAAGCAGCAAGCAGCAAGCAGCTCCGCAACCCGCGCCACCTGCGGAGGTTGGGCCCTTTAGGGTCCTGGCCACTCCCGGGCACGCACGCGATCACGTCGCCTTCCTCCTCGGGGACGTCTGCTTCTGCGGCGACCTGGTCCTCGGCGAGGGCTCCTCCATCGTGCCGCCGGCGGCGGGGGGCGGGTCCCTCCCCGACTACATGCGGTCGCTGGAGTCGGTGGGCGCGCTCGGCTCGGCCCTGCTCTGTCCCGGCCATGGGCCGTGGATCACCGATCCTGCCGCGAAGATCGAGGAGTACGCCTCCCACCGTCGCGAGCGCGAGCGGCTGCTGGTCGAGGCACTGGAGGAGGGCAGGCGCTCCCAGGATGAGCTGCTCGACGCCGCCTGGGCCGATGTCCCCGGACCGATGCGCCCAGCCGCGGCCCTGGCGATGCGGGCTCATCTGGAGAAGCTCGGCGCGGAGGGGAGACTCCCACCCGACCTCGACCGGTGAACCCGACTTTCCGGACGTATGTGGTCCGTTTCGTCGGGTTCAGTCCTAGGTGGAGTTGGACGATCGCATTCGGGCCCCTACGATCGGGCGCATGAAGTCCGAGCTCGCCTTCCTGCCCGGCGCCGAGATCGCGTTGCCGGGAGTGGAAGATCTCCAGGCCGGTCGAGACACCGTGGATGCAGCCGCCGTCCTCGTCGCCGCGACGCGCCTGCGGAGGGCTGGGTTCGAGGTTCCGGAGGGCCGTCGCAGGCCTGGCGAGCCCGGCCACCACCTGTTCGAGCTGCTGGTCGAGGGCGAGGCCCTCGACCCACATTCCCGCTACAACGCGATCCTGCGTCGGATCGACAGCTTCGCCAGAGCGCTTGAGGGTGCGGCGGCTCGCTGACTCCGGCCGGGTCCGACGCCTGGCCGAGGAGCTCGGCCGGATCGCCCCGGCGGGAACGAGGATCTATCTCGTGGGCGGCGCGACCGCGGTCCTCGAGGGATGGCGACAGTCCACCGTCGACGTGCACCTGTGCATCGAGCCGGAGTCCGAGGAGGTCATGCGACGGATCCCGGCGCTGAAGGAGGAGCTGGAGACGAACATCGAGTTCGCGACTCCCGCCGACTTCCTGCCGGAGCTTCCCGGCTGGTGTGAGCGCTCGCGGTTTCGGTTTCGCTCAGGGAATGTCGATGTCTTCGACTACGACCTGTACTCGCAGTCGCTGGCGAAGATCGAGCGCGGGTTCGACACCGACCTCGGCGATGTCGATGCGATGGTCGGCGGGGGCCTCGTCGAGCCCGAGCGCCTCCGCGCGCTCTTCGAGGCGATCGAGCTCGACCTCTTCCGCTTTCCCGCAGTCGACGCCCGCGCGTTCCGTGAGAAGCTCGAGCGAGCCCTCCCGTGAGCCGCCGCGATCAGATCACGATGACGCCCGAGGAGCAGCTCGCGTTCCTGGAGGAGGAGCGGGTCGTGATCGCGACGACGATCGGCCCGCGGGGCTGGCCGCATTCGATGCCGCTCTGGTTCACCGTCCGCGAGGGCGAGATCTGGGCTTGGACCTTCGCCAAGTCCCAGAAGGTGAAGAACCTCGAGCGCGATCCGCGCTGCACGCTGCTCGTCGAGGCGGGTGAGCTCTACGGTGAGCTGCGGGGAGTCCAGATCGAGGCCGAGGCGGAGCTGATCCGCGACCCCGACCGCGTGCTCGACTTCGCCAAGGAGCTCACCGTCCGCTACAGCGACGGGATCGAGGAGATCGAGGGCGACGCGGCAGCGGGACTGGCGGCGCAGGCGCCGAAGCGGGTCGCGATCCACTTCCACCCGGTCCGGACGGCGAGCTGGGACCACCGCAAGCTCGGCGGCACGTACTGACCGCGCCGCGGACGTGGTGACCCCGCTCCGGCGTTAGCCTGCCTCACTGACCATGGAGAAGCTCAAGGGCCTGATCCTCTCGGGCGGCGCCGGAACGCGCCTGCGCCCGATAACCCATACCTCCGCCAAGCAGCTCGTGCCCGTGGCGAACAAGCCCGTGCTCTTCTACGGGATCGAGGCCTTGGTCGCCGCCGGCGTCACCGAGATCGGGATCGTGATCGCGCCGGTCACCGGGGACGAGATTCGCGCCGCAGTCGGCGACGGCTCCGCGCTTGGAGCGCAGGTGACCTACATCCCGCAGGCCGAGCCGCTCGGCCTCGCTCACGCGGTTCTCACCGCCGAGGAGTTCCTCGGCGACGACTCCTTCGTCATGTACCTGGGAGACAACCTGCTCCGGGACGGAATCACCGGGCTGGTCGAGGCCTTCCGGCGCAACGAGCCCGACGCCCTGATCCTGCTCACTCAGGTGCTCGATCCCGAGCACTACGGGGTTGCCGAGCTCGACGGGGAGCGGATCGTGAGACTGGTGGAGAAGCCATCGGAGCCGCCCTCGGACCTGGCGCTCGTCGGCGTCTACATGTTCACGCCCGAGGTTCTGCGCTCGGCGAAGGCGATAGAGCCCTCCGCGCGCGGGGAGCTCGAGATCACCGACACGATCCAGCACCTGATCGACACCGGCCACACCGTCGAGCACCATCGGGTCAAGGGCTGGTGGAAGGACACGGGGCAGCTCGCCGACATGCTCGAGGCGAACCGGCTCGTGCTCGAGGATCTTGAGCCCCGGATCGACGGCGAGTTGGTGGACTCGAAGGTGGAGGGCAGGGTGGTCGTCGAGGCCGGGGCGCGGCTCGAGCGGAGCACCGTGCGCGGCCCCGCGGTGGTCGGTCGCGACAGCATCGTCGCCGACTCCTACATCGGTCCATATACCGCGATCGCCTCGCGCTGCGAGGTCCTTCGCTCCGAGGTCGAGCATTCGATCCTGCTCGCCGGCGCGAGCGTGCGCGACCTGCCGTCGCGAATGGAGGCGAGCCTGCTCGGCCGCGACGTCCGGATAACCCGCGCGAACGGCTTGCCGAAGACCCTGCGGATGATGGTGGGGGACGCCTCGGAGCTGACGCTCCCGTGAGGGTCCTGGTGGCGGGAGCGGCGGGCATGCTGGCCCGTGAGGTGATCGACGCCTGCACCGGGCGCGGCCACGAGGTCGACGCGCGGGGACGGGAGCGCCTCGACATCACCGATCCGCGCTCGATCGACTCGGCCGTCGACGACTTCGAGCCCGACTCGATCGTCAATTGCGCGGCGTGGTCCGACGTCGACGGGGCCGAGGACGACGAGCGCGGCGCCCACCTCGTCAACGACACGGGGGCGGCGCTCCTGGCCGCGGCGGGACGCCGGGTCGGCGCGAGCGTCGTCTACCCCTCGAGCGACTACGTCTTCGATGGCCAGGGCCGGACGCCCTATCTCGAGTCGGACATGCCCGCTCCGATCGGGGCCTACGGCCGCTCGAAGCTCGGCGGCGAGGTCTCGGTCGCCGCGGCCAACCCGCGGCACTTCATCGTCCGCTCCTCGTGGCTCTACGGCCACGGCGGCAAGAACTTCGTCGAGACGATGCTGCGCCTCGGCGAGGAGCAGCCGGAGATCCTCGTCGTCAGCGACCAGCGCGGCTGCCCGACCAGTTGCGCCGATCTCGGTGCTGCGATCGCCGCGCTCGTCGAGACCGATCGCTACGGGATCCACCACATCGTCGGCGGTGGGCAGTGCACCTGGTTCGACTTCGCCCAGGAGATCTTCGACCAGGCGGGGATGGAGACCCGGGTGATGGCGGCGACCACGCAGATGCTGGCCCGCCAGGCGCCCCGCCCTGCGTTCTCGGTGCTCGGCCACTCGCGTCCGGATGCGATCGAGCTGCCGCCGTGGCCGGAGTCGCTGCGGCGCTACCTCGACGAGCGGGAGCCGGCGCTCAGATGAGGCTTCTCGTCACCGGCGGAGCCGGGTTCATCGGCTCGACCTACGTGCGGCTTCGCCTCTCCCAGCGTCCCGGCGACGAGGTCGTCGTGCTTGACAAGCTCACCTATGCCGGCCGCCGCGAGAACCTCGACGGCGCCGACTCCGACCGGCTCGAGTTCGTCGAGGGGGACATCGCCGATCCGGAGGCGGTCGCGGGCGCGATCTCCGGCTGCGACGCGGTCGTCAACTTCGCCGCCGAGTCCCATGTCGACCGCTCGATCGAGGACCCCGGGGCGTTCATCCAGACCGACGTCTACGGCACCTACGTCCTGCTCGAGGCCGCCCGTGACGCCGGCATCCGCCACCTGCAGATCTCCACCGACGAGGTCTACGGGTCGATCGCGGAGGGCTCGTTCACGGAGACCTCGCCGATCGATCCCTCCTCTCCCTACTCGGCCTCGAAGGCCGGCGGCGATCTGCTCGTCGGCGCCTTCCAGCGCACCTACGGCGCGGACGCGCTGATCGTCCGGGCCTCGAACAACTACGGGCCGCGACAGCATCCGGAGAAGCTGATCCCGCTCTGCATCCTCAACGCGCTGGCCGGGGACCGGCTGCCTGTCTATGGCGACGGGATGCAGATCCGCAACTGGCTCTTCACGGAGGACTTCGCCAGCGCGATCGACGTCGTCCTCGAGGGCGGCGAGCCGGGCGAGGTCTACAACGTCGGCGGGCCCGAGGAGCTGCCGAACATCGAGGTGGTGAAGCGGATCCTGGACCTGACCGGACGCGACCCCTCGCTGATCGACCACGTCACCGACCGGCTCGGGCACGACCGTCGCTACTCGCTCTCCTCCGATCGAGTCGAGGCGCTCGGCTGGCGGGCCGAGGTCGCCTTCGACGAGGGCATCGGGCGCACCGTCGACTGGTACCGAGACAACGAGGACTGGTGGGCGCCGATCCGCTCCGGCGAGTATCAGGAGTACTACGAGCGCCAGTACGGCCGCAAGCTCGGGGCCTGAGTTGGCCGAGACGGTCGAGACGCGAATCGAGGGCCTTGTCGCGATCGAGCCCCAGGTGTACGGCGACGAGCGGGGCTTTCTGCTCGAGACCTTCAGCGCCGAGCGCTGGCGCGAGCTCGGGGTGGACGCGGAGTTCATCCAGGAGAACCACTCGCGCTCGACGCTGCGGGGGACGCTGCGGGGGATGCACTTTCAGACCGCCCCCGGTCAGGGCAAGCTCGTGCGCTGCCCGCGCGGAGCGATCTTCGACGTGGCCGTCGACCTGCGTCGCGGCTCGCCGACATTCGGGGAGTGGGAGGGGCACGTGCTCGACGACGAGCACCACCACCAGCTCTGGGTCCCGGCCGGCTTCGCTCACGGCTTCCAGGTGCTGAGCGACGTCGCCGACGTCGCCTACAAGCTGACCTCCCTCTACGACCCCGAGACCGAGGCAGAGCTCGCCTGGGACGATCCCGAAGTGGGGATCGAGTGGCCGCTGGCCGACCCGCTGCTCTCGGAGCGGGACAGGGAGGCCCCGCGACTGGTCGAGGTGGCGGACGAGCTGCCGTTCCGGCTGCATGGGACGACTGGCGCCGGACGATCCTCAGGCGAAACCGGTTGACTATGGACCGCACCGTCACCGACTAAGGAGAGGCACGATGGCGAAGAAGGATTCGAAGCGCGACAACGACCTGTTCTCCGAGCTACGCGAGAAGGGCGTTCGCAAGAGCGCCGCCGATCAGATCTCGAGGGCGGCCGCCGGGCTCGACTCGGGCAAGAAGAAGGCCACCGAGGCCGTGGGCAAGGCGGCGGCGGACTTCCGCTCCCTCGCCGGCGAGCTCGAGAGGCGCCTGCCGGTCGGCGAGGCCAGGAAGGCGGACGCGCGCAGCACGGGCGCCGACGCCCGGGCCGCCGCGGAGAGGGCGACGGCGACCGCCTCCTCGACTGCGGGCAAGGCGAAGGAAACCACGAAGGCCACCGCTAGCAGCGCCAAGCGAGGCACGCGCGCAACGGCCGGCAAGGCCAAGGCGGGCGGAAAGGACACCGCGAGCAGCGCCAAGCGGGCGGCGAGCTCCACGGGCCGTCAGGCCAAGCGAAGCACGAAGTCGACCGCCTCGTCGGCGAAGTCGTCGGCGACCAAGACCGACCGCAGCGCAGCCGCGAAGAAGGCCGCCGCGACGCGCAAGCGCAACGCCGCCAAGCGCAGCGCCGCCGCGAAGAAGGGCGCCCAGACGAGGGCCTCGAGCAGCTAGGGCCTACAGGCCCACGCGCGTTTCATCTCATCGCCCGTTGGTCAGCGGGGTGCTTTAGGCCAGCATGTTGGCCTTATCCGCCCCGCTGGTCGCGTGGAGCAAAGATGCACGGCGGAACTGGATCCTGAGAGGCCCCGCCCACGCCGGTCCCTAATATCGGCGGGTTGGCCACCGCGACGAAACCGACCCAAGCGATTGACCCCCTCGCGGCGTTGAGCGAGCGCACCCGCGCCTGGTTCGAGCGTTCCTTCGAGGGTCCGACGCCGGCGCAGGCCGCGGGCTGGCCGGCGATCGCGACCGGCGCCAACACGCTGATCTGCGCGCCGACCGGCTCGGGCAAGACGCTGGCGGCTTTCCTCTGGGGGATCGACCGCCTCGCCCGCGAGCCCGAGCGGCTCGGGAGCGGGGTGAAGCTCGTCTACGTCTCGCCGCTGAAGGCTCTCTCCTATGACGTCGAGCGCAACCTACGGGCACCGCTCGCGGGGATCGGCGCGGAGGTGAGCGTCGGCCTGCGCACCGGCGACACCCCACAGAAGGACCGTCAGGCGATGCTCCGCAAGCCGCCGGACATCCTGATCACCACCCCGGAGTCGCTCTATCTGATGATGACCTCGCGGGCGCGGGAGATCCTCACCGACGTCGAGGCGCTGATCGTCGACGAGATCCACGCCGTCGCCCCGACCAAACGCGGGGCGCACATGGCGCTGACGCTCGAGCGCCTGGAGCGGCACGTCGAGGTCGAGGCGAACGAGGGCGAGGGTCGCGAGGAGCCGCTCCAGCGGATTGGACTATCCGCGACTCAACGACCCCTGGAGCGGATCGCGAAGTTCCTCGTCGGGCCCCATCGTGAGTGCACGATCGTCGACGCCGGCATCCGCAAGGAGATGGACCTCGAGATCGTCGTGCCGGTGGAGGACATGGCGGATCCCGGCTCGAGCCTCCCAGCGCCTCCGGCGAGTGGAGACGGAGAGCCGGAGCTCCCCGGACCGAGCCCCGCCGACATCCAGGTTGCGGGCGATACGCCGAACCGGAGCTCGATCTGGCCGGCGATCTACCCCGAGCTGCTGCGCCTGGTCCGCGAGCACACCTCAACGATCATCTTCGTCAACAACCGTCGCGGCTCCGAGCGCCTGGCCAAGCGCCTCAACGAGATGAATGGCGAGGAGCTGTTCGAGGCCGAGCTGGCAGAGGAGCGAGCAGCGAGCAGCGAGCAGCAAGCAGCAGGCGCTGGCGAGAGTGAGGACGAGGCGTCAGGACCGCCCGAGGCGCGACCTCCGGTGCCGCTCGATCGGTACCCCGAGATCGCACGTGCCCACCATGGATCGCTCGCCCGCGAGGAGCGCCAGGTGGTGGAGGAGCTGCTCAAGTCGGGACAGCTCCCCTGCCTCGTCGCCACCTCGAGCCTCGAGCTGGGGATCGACATGGGCGCCGTGGACCTCGTGATCCAGCTCGAGTCGCCGAAGTCGGTCGCGCGCGGGATTCAGCGGATCGGGCGCGCCGGCCACGAGCTCGGCGCCGTCTCGAAGGGGCGCATCTTCCCCAAGTTCCGCTCCGACCTGCTCGAGTGCGCGGTCGTCGCCAAGCGAATGCGGACCGGTGAGATCGAGGAGACCGTGATCCCCCGGAATCCGCTCGACGTCCTCGCGCAGCAGATCGTGGCGATGGTCGCCGACGAGGAGTGGGAGGTCGACGAGATCGAGCGGGTCGTGACCGCGGCCGAGCCCTACGCCGAGCTCTCCCGGGAGCAGCTCGAGAACGTTCTCGACATGCTCGACGGCCGCTACCCCTCCGAGCGTTTTGCGGAGCTCCGCCCGCGGCTGGTCTGGGACCGGACCGCCGGCACCGTCCGCGGCCGTAAGGGTGCTCGCCAGCTCGCGGTCACCAACGCGGGCACGATCCCCGACCGCGGCCTCTTCGGGGTCCATCTGCCCGACGGCCGCCGCGTCGGGGAGCTCGATGAGGAGATGGTCTACGAGGCTCGCGCCGGCCAGGTCTTCCTGCTCGGCGCGTCCAGCTGGCGGATCGAGGAGATCACCCGCGACCGGGTGATCGTCACCCCGGCGCCCGGCGTTCCCGGCGCGGTTCCGTTCTGGCGCGGGGAGGGAATCGGCAGGCCGGTGGAGCTCGGCCGCGCGATCGGCGAGTTCTCGCGCGAGGCCGTCAACGCCGAGCCGGCCGACCTCGCCCGCGACTACGACCTCGACGCGCTCGCCGCGGAGAACCTCGTCTCCTACCTGCGCGAGCAGCAGGCGGCCACGCGGGTCGTTCCCTCCGACCAGACGATCGTCGTCGAGCGCTTCCGCGACGAGATCGGCGACTGGCGGCTCTGCGTCCTCTCGCCCTTCGGCGGGCGCGTCCACGCCGCCTGGGGCCTTGCCCTCGCCGCGCGCATCCGCGACCAGTTCGACCTCGAGGCGGATGCGATCTGGTCCGACGACGGGATCGTCGTCCACCTTCCCGACGCCGACGAGGCACCCTCGTCCGATCTGGTCCTCCTCGACGCCGACGAGATCGAGGACCTGGTCGTCGGCGAGCTCTCCGGCTCGGCCCTCTTCGGCTCCCGCTTCCGCGAGGCCGCCGGCCGCTCCCTGCTGATCCCTCGCGCCTACCCCGGCAAGCGCACGCCGCTCTGGCAGCAGCGGCTCAAGTCGCAATCCCTCCTCGAGGTCGCCAAGGACTTCCCCCGCTTTCCGGTCACGCTCGAGACCTACCGCGAGGTGCTGCGCGACGTGCTCGACCTGCCGGCGCTCGCTGAGATCCTCCGCGACCTCAAGTGCCGGCGGATCTCGCTAGTGGAGGTGGAGACGCAGAGCGCTTCGCCCTTCGCCTCCTCGCTGCTCTTCGACTACGTCGCGACCTACATGTACGAGGGCGACACGCCCAACGCGGAGCGCCGTGCCGCCGCCCTCGCGCTCGACCGGGACCTGCTGCGCGAGCTGCTCGGCCAGGAGGAGCTGCGCGAGCTGATCGATCCGGTCGCCCTCGCCGACGTCGAGGATTCGCTCCAGCATCGCGTGGAGGGGGCGAGGGCGGTCGACCGCGACCAGCTCCAGCAGATCCTGCGCCGGCTCGGCGACCTGACCACCGACGAATGCGAGGAGCGGACCGCCGAGGGCTACTCGGCGGCGTCGATGCTGGGCAAGCTCGAGGCGGAGCGGCGCACCGTCCGGGTGCGGATCGCGGGGGAGGAGCGCTGGATCGCGGCCGAGGACGGGGGGCTCTACCGCGACGCGCTCGGGGTGCCGGTGCCCTCGGGCCTGCCGGACTCGTTCCTCGCCGGCGTGGACGAGCCGATGGCGGCCCTGATGCGCCGCTACGCCCGCACCCACGTGCCATTCCCCACTGCGCAGGCGCAGCGCCGCTTCGGCGTCGATCCGACCCCCGCGCTGAAGGGGCTCGAGGCCGCCGGCGACCTGATCCGCGGCGAGCTCCTCCCCGGGGGGAGCGAGCGCGAATGGTGCAACCCCGACGTGCTGCGGCGCCTGCGGCGGGCAAGCCTCGCGGTGCTGCGCAAGGAGGTCGAGGCAGCCGACACCGCCGAGCTGGCCCGCTTCCTCGTCTCCTGGCAGAACGTCGACGCCTACCGCCCCGCCGGCGCCGGCCCCGACCGCCTGCGCGAGGCGCTCGTGCCACTCCAGGGCGTGGCTCTCACGCCGGAGGTCTGGGAGCGCGACGTGTTGCCTCGGCGCCTCGGCGCCTACTCCCCCGCCTGGCTCGACGGGCTCTCGACCGGGGGGGAGATCGTCTGGATCGGGGCCGGCCCGGTCGGGCGCAGCGGGCGCGTCGCCTTCTACTTCCGCGAGGACGTGCGGCTCGCCGGACCGCCTCCGGCCAACGCGAAGCTCGACCGGCCCGAGGGCGAGATCCACGATGCGATCCGCGAGCTGCTGGCGGATCGACCGGCCTTCTGGATCGACCTCGTCGCCGACCTCGACTTCGGCAGGGAGGAGGTCCACTCCGCGCTCTGGGACCTCGCCTGGGCCGGCGAGGTCACAAACGACGCGGTCGCGCCGCTGCGCTCGCCGCGCCTGAAGGCCTCGGAGACGACGGCCGCCCGGCGCGGGCGCAGGTTCTCGGCGCGCCGCAATGCCACCGGGCAGGCGGTGGCCGGGCGCTGGTCGCTGACCGAGGCGCTGTTTCGCGACGCCCCTCCGAGCGGGCCGCGGATGCGAGCGCAGGCCGAGCTGATGCTCGAGCGCTACGGGATCGTCACCCGCGAGACGGTCCTCGCCGAGGGCGTCCCGGGCGGCTTCTCCTCGCTCTATGGCGAGCTCTCCAACCTGGAGATCCTCGGCACCGCCCGCCGCGGCTACTTCGTCGAGGGGCTCGGCGGCGCGCAGTTCGCCCTCGCCGGAGCGGTCGAGCGGTTGCGCTCGCTCCCGCGGGTCGACGGCGAGCACGTCGTCCTCGCCGTCACCGATCCTGCCCAGCCCTATGGCGCCAGCCTGAGCTGGCCGCGACCGCCGCTGCGGGACGGCGACGACGGGGACGGGCGGGGCGGACGTCGCCCGAGCCGGGTGGCCGGCGCCTACGTCGTCCTGCGCGACGGCGAGCCGGTGTTCTACGTCGAGCGCGGCGGCAAGGGACTTCTGCGCCTGGCTCGCCTCGACGACGCGCAGCTCGCCGCGGCGCTGGCCGCGGTAGTCGAGGCGGTCCGCGAGCGCCGCCTGCCGCGCCTCGGCGTCGAGAAGATCGGCGGCGAGTCGATCGTCGGCCATCAGCTCGAGGCGGCGCTGGTCGAGGCCGGCTTCGAGCGCCAGCCCCGGCGCCTCGTTGCCTCCGCCTGAGGCGAGGACCCCGCTTCGCGGAGTTGGCCTCACCCGCTCCCTAACCTGCGGGGAGTGCGCGACGCGGCCCCAGCCCTCTCCATCCTCGGCCTCTCGAAGACCTATGACGACGGGACCGTCGGCCTCGACGATCTCGATCTGGAGATCCCGGCGGGCGAGTTCTTCGGGCTGCTGGGCCCCAACGGCGCCGGCAAGACGACGCTGATCAACTCGGTCTGCAACCTGATCAGGCTGAGTGGCGGGACGATCGACGTCTTCGGCCATGATCACGCCTCGATGGAGGCGCGGCGCGTCGTGGGCGTCGCCGAGCAGGACCCCAACCTCGACCGCTTCCTCACCGTGCGCGAGTCGCTCGTCTACCACGGCGGCTACTTCGGGATGCCGGCGCAGGAGGCCGCGGCCCGCGCCGACGAGATGATCGACGTATTCGACCTGCGCGCCAAGGCCACCACCCGCACCAGCAAGCTCTCGGGCGGGATGAAGCGGCGCCTGCTTCTCGCCCGGGCGCTCCTGCACGAGCCGCTTCTGGTCATCCTCGACGAGCCGACCGCGGGGGTCGACGTCGAGCTCCGCCACGACCTCTGGCGCTACATCCGCCGGCTGCATCAGGAGGGCACGACGATCCTGCTCACCACCCATTACCTCGAGGAGGCGGAGTCGCTCTGCGAGGACGTGGCATTGATCTCGAAGGGCCATATCGTCGCCCGCGACACCCCTGACGGCCTCAAGCGGACCTACGACGCGACGACGCTCGAGGAGGTCTACCTGCAGACCGTCTCGACCTCCCTGCCGCTGGCGCTCGCCACCGAGGAGGCGGAGGAGTGAGCACCCCCACCACCGCGACCCCCGCCGCGGTTCGCACGGACATGGCGGCTCCCGACACGGGGCGCTCGATGCGCTCGCTGGCCCAGCGCGAGTGCCGCCGGGTGATGCGCCTGTGGACGCAGACGATCCTCGCGCCGGTCGTCTCCTCGGCGCTCTTCATCCTCGTCTTCGGACTGTCGCTCGGCAGCCGGATCCAGTCGATCGAGGGCTTCGACTACGACGTCTTCATCGTCCCCGGCCTGATCGCGATGGCGATGGCGCAGGCGGCGTTCTCGAACAACTCCTCGACGCTGCTGCAAGCGCGCAACGATCGCTACATCAACGACGTGCTCGCCTCGCCGATGCACCCCTGGCAGATGAACCTCGGCTACGCGGTCGGCGGCCTCTTCCGGGCCCTGGCGATCGGCCTCGCGCTCGTCGCCCTGGCGCTGCCGCTCACCGGGGTTCCGGTGGAGCGACCGGCCGCTTTGATCGGGGCTGTGCTGCTGCTCGTCACCCTGTTCGGGGCGCTCGGCGTGGTCGTCGGCATCTACGCCCAGACCTTCGACCACCATTCGTTCATCAACAACATCCTGATCCTGCCGCTGACCTTCCTCGGCGGGGTCTTCTACTCGATCGAGATCCTGCCCTCGCCCTGGCAGGAGATCTCGCACGCGAACCCGCTCTTCTACATGGTCAACTCGATCCGCTACGGGTTCCTGGGCACCAGCGACGTCAGCGTGGCGCTCTCGTTCGGCATCACCGCCGCCATCACGGTCGCCTTCGTCGCCTGGTCGCAGTGGCTGTTCTCGAGCGGCCACAAGCTCAAACCTTGACGAGCGAGCAGCGAGCAGCGAGCAGCCGGCGAAAGCGGAAAGTTCCTCGGTTCATGATCTCCCGTCCCGCAGCACCCAATGGTCCGGCGAAAGCGGACGCGAAGCGGAGCATTTCGCCGGGGTGACCTGAGTGCCCGAGGGAGACACGATCCATCGCGTCGCGCAAAGGATCCAAGCGGCGCTCGGGGGACGAGAGATGGCAGTCGCCGACTGCCCCAACCCGCGCTCGCCGATCCATAACCGCTCTGGGGAGCTCGCCGGACGGACCCTCGAGCGGGCCGAGGCCCGCGGCAAGCACCTGCTGCTGCACTTCTCCGGTGGGCAGGTGATCCACAGCCACCTCGGGATGAGCGGACGCTGGTTCGTGCGCGCCGACGGCCGGTTGCCCCACGGGAAGCCCTGGCTGCTGCTCTCCTCCGGCCGCGGCGTCGCGAGCCAGAGCGGCGGGAAGATCCTGCGGCTTCTCAGCGCCTCACGCGCCCGCAACGACCCGGCGCTGCTTCAGCTCGGCCCGGATCCGCTGCGGCCGGAGTTCGATTTCGAGGAGGCCACGGCGCGGCTGCTCGCCTACGAGCGCTCGGCCTTCGTCGGCGAGGCGCTCAACGACCAGGCGCTGATCGCCGGGATCGGCAACGTGATCCGGATCGAGGCGTGCTTTCTGCCGAAGGTCAGCCCATGGCGGCGCATCGGCGGCCTCAGCGAGGCGGAGGCGCGCGCGATCGTCGACGCCGCGAGCTGGGTCATGGAGACCTCGATGAAGCGCGGCAGCCGGCCGAAGCAGATCTACGGTCGCTCGCGCCAGCCCTGCCCGCGCTGCGGCGGGCGCATCCTCACCCACGGCCAGGGCGACGACAACCGCGTCACCTTCTGGTGCGAGAGCTGCCAGCGCTAGGACGTCCCTTGCCGCACAGCAAGGCGGGCCGGCCGCGTATCCGGCCGAACGTCCCGCAGCGGGCGCCTGGGAGGGGTGATTGGGACGTTCACCGGTGAATCCAGCGCAACTCGTCCAGGCAGTCCCCACGTGATAATCACTCCGATGGGGGAGGAGCCCACGACTGTCGCCGAGCTGCTTGCTCGGGTGCCCTTGCTCGCCGACCTCGAGTCCGGCGAGCTCGAGCGGATCGCCCAGGTGGCGATCCCGCGCTCGTTCCCCAAGGGAGCGCGCGTCTTCCACGAGGGCGACGAGAGCGACGCCTGCTACGTGATCCGCGATGGCGAGGTCCGGGTGACGCGCGAGCACTCCGACGGGCGGGCGATCGCCCTTGCCACCCTCGGGCCCGGGGAGCTCTTCGGGGAGCTGGCGATGCTGGACGGCGGCGTTCGCTCGGCGAGCATCGAGGCCCTGACCGACGTCGAGCTCCTCGCCCTCTCCGCCGCTGACATGAGGGGGCTGCTCGAGCGCAACGGGGAGATCACGGCCAAGCTGGTCGTCGCGCTGACGAAGCGACTGCGGGAGACGAACGAGCGGATCAGCCGCCAGTCCTTCCAAACGGTGCCGAGCCGTGTCGCCGGCGTGCTCTTCCAGCTCGTCGATGCCGAGGGCGCCGAAGCGGGCCACGACGGGGTGACGATCCGGATGAACCAGGCCGACCTCGCCCAGCTCGCCGGGACCTCGCGCGAGAGCGTCTCGCGCTTCCTCGCGGTGCTCGAGCGGGCGGGGGTGGTCCGCGTGGGACGCGGGCGGGTGACCGTGCTCGAGCCGCCGCGGCTGCGCGCCTACATCTTCTGAGGTATGGCGGGCGCCGCAGAGCAGCGGAGGCAGATGGTGGACTGTCAGCTTCGCGGTCGGGGAATCGGCGACGAGCGCGTGCTGGCCGCGATGGAGGCGGTGCCGCGCGAGCTCTTCGTGCCCGAGCCGATCCGCGAGCGCTCCTATGCCGACGCGGCCCTGCCAATCGGCTCGGGGCAGACGATCTCGCAGCCCTGGATCGCCGCCGCGATCTGCGAGGCGCTCGGTCTGCGCGGCACGGGGACGGTCCTCGAGATCGGCGGCGGGAGCGGCTACAGCGCCGCGGTGCTCGCGCAGCTCTGCGAGCGGGTGATCTCGATCGAGCGGCTCGCTGAGCTGGCGGCAGAGGCCCAGCGCGCCCTGGGCGAGCTCGGCCTCGGCCCCGAGCGGGTGGAGGTCCTCGTCGGTGACGGCTCCCTCGGCCATCCGCCCGCGGCGCCGTATGAGGCGATCGCCGTCCACGCGGCCACGCCCGCTCCGCCCCGAACGCTCCTCGGCCAGCTCGCCCCGGGCGGCCGGCTCGTCGCGCCGGTCGATCGCGATGGCGGGGAGGTGCTGACCGCCTTCGTCCGCGACGAGGCGACGCCGGAGCTCGTCCACGAGCGCCGCATCGCCCCCTGTCGCTTCGTCCCGCTCTTGGGCGCGGAGGGCTACGCCGAGCGCTGAGGGCCCGGCCGGCCCCGATCCGGTTACGCTGCGGGCGATGAGCAGCGCGCTCTACGTCCTCAACTTCTACTCGCCGCTGTTCGTCGATCAGCTCAAGCGCGGCCGCAAGACCGCGACGATCCGCCTCGGCGACAAGAGCCACAAGTACACGCGCGGGCAGGTCGTCTGGGTCACGGTCGGCTTCCGGCACGGGCCCCGTGAGAAGATCTTCGCCGCCGTGATCGACGACGTGGAGGTGAAGCGGGTCTCCGAGCTCTCCCCGCGCGACATCGAGCACGACAACCCCGAGTTCCGCCGGCTCGACGACACCACGCACTTCCTCGAGCAGATCTATGGCCGCCCGGTCTCCGAGGACGACACCGTCACCGTGATCCGCTTCTCGCAGATCGTCGAGCGCCCCCAGGGCAACTTCGGCAACGGCGAGCCGCCCTCACCGAACTAAAGTTCACCCTGGGGGAATGCTTAGGACGCTCGGTTCATGATCTCCCGTCCAGTAGCACCCAACGGTCCGACCGGACCGGACGCGAAGCGGAGCCCTCGGTTCATGATTTCCCGTCCCGTAGCACCCAACGGTCCGACCGGACCGGACGCGAAGCGGAGGATCCGGTCGGATTTGTCTCAGTACGAGTTCCTCACGACCTGGGTCCTCGACGCCGATCGGGAGGATGTCTGGGACGCCCTTTGGGACGCGGAGCGCTGGCCGCAGTGGTGGCCCGGGGTGGAGGAGGCCGTCGAGACCGATCCCGGCACCCCGTGCGGAGTCGGGCGCCGCGGCCGCTACACCTGGCGCAGCCGGGTTCCCTATCCCGTCCGCTTCGAGGTCGTCGCGACGCAGGTCGAGCCCATGCACCTGCTGGAGGGAGAGGTCAGCGGCCCGCTCGAGGGCGTCGGCCGCTGGCGGCTGCGGGAGGATGACGGCCTGACGATCGTCGTCTACGAGTGGGCGGTGCGGACGACGAAGCCCTGGATGAACGCGCTCGCGCCCGTGGCCCGCCCGCTCTTTCGCTGGAACCACGACCAGCTCATGCGCAGGGGCGGCCTCGGCCTGGCGCGCCTGCTCGGGGCGCGCCTGATCGCGGCGAGCTGATCACGGGTCGCCATGCCCTGCGACCCTCGGTCCACGCACGGATCTGCTGCGGTGGCACTCAGATCGGTTGACAGATGACGCGGCGTCGATAGACTGGCGTCCTGCCCTTGGCACTCCCACGTGTAGAGTGCCAACACCGGTCCCATCAGGACCGGCGACTTGAGAAGCAACCGTACGGAGGTACCCGAGAGATGAAGCTCAAGCCCCTGGGTGATCGTCTGATCGTCAAGGCGATCGACGAGGAGGAGACGACTGCCAGCGGCATCGTGCTCCCCGAGACCGCCAAGGAGAAGCCGCAGAGAGGTGAGGTCCTGGCCGTCGGCGACGGCGCCTGGGACGAGGATGGCGAGAAGCGCATCCCGCTCGACGTCGCCACCGGCGACACCGTCCTCTACAGCAAGTACGGCGGCACCGAGGTCAAGGTCGACGGCGAGGACCTGCTGGTCCTGCGCGAGTCCGACGTCCTGGCCAAGGTCGAGTAACGACCCCCGCCCGATCAACTCAGCAACAGACTCACTAGGAGGACTGAAGATATGGCTCACAAGGAGCTGAAGTACGACGCGGAGGCCCGAACCGCGCTGCAGGACGGCGTCGATGCCGTCGCCAACGCCGTCAAGGTCACGCTCGGCCCGAAGGGTCGCTATGTCGTGCTCGACAAGAAGTTCGGTGCCCCGACGATCACCAACGACGGTGTGACGATCGCCCGCGAGATCGAGATCGAGGACGTCTTCGCCAACCAGGGTGCCCAGCTCGTCCGCGAGGTCGCCACGGCGACCAACGACGTGGCCGGCGACGGGACCACGACGGCGACGCTGCTCGCGCAGACGATCGTCCGCTCGGGCCTCAAGAACGTCGCCGCCGGGGCGAACCCCCTCGGCCTCCGCAAGGGGATCGAGGTCGCAGTCAACCAAGTGGTCGACCACCTCCGCGACAAGCAGTCGAAGGAGGTCGGCGGCAAGGATCAGATCGCCCGCGTCGCTTCGATCTCCGCGGCCGACGACGAGATCGGCGACATCATCGCCGACGCGATCGAGAAGGTCGGAAAGGACGGTGTGGTGAACGTCGAGGAGGGCCAGACCTTCGGGATGGAGCTCGAGTTCACCGAGGGGATGCAGTTCGACAAGGGCTACATCTCGCCGTACATGGTCACCGACCAGGAGCGGATGGAAGCGGTCCTCGAGGACCCCTACATCCTGATTGCGAACCAGAAGATCGGTTCGGTTCGCGACATCCTGCCGATCCTCGAGCAGACGATGCAGGGCGGCAAGCCGCTCGTGATCGTCGCCGAGGACGTCGAGGGCGAGTCGCTCGCGACGCTGGTGGTCAACAAGCTCCGCGGCACCTTCACCGGCGTCGCGGTCAAGGCCCCCGGCTTCGGCGATCGCCGCAAGCGGATGCTCGAGGACATCGCGATCCTCAGCGGCGGCGAGGTGATCACCGAGGAGATGGGCCTGAAGCTGGAGAACACCCAGCTCTCCCAGCTCGGCAAGGCACGTCGCGTCGTCGTCTCCAAGGACACGACGACGATCATCGACGGGTCCGGCGAGAAGTCCCAGATCGAGGGCCGGATCAACCAGATCCGCTCCGAGATCGACAACACCGACTCCGACTTCGACCGGGAGAAGCTCCAGGAGCGCCTGGCGAAGCTCGCCGGTGGAGTCGCTGTGGTCAAGGTCGGCGCCGCCACCGAGACCGAGATGAAGGAGAAGAAGCACCGCGTCGAGGACGCGCTGCAGGCCACCCGGGCCGCCCTCGAGGAGGGCATCGTCCCGGGCGGTGGAGTGGCCCTCCTGAACGCTCAGAAGGCGATCGATCCCAAGGGGCTCGACGGCGACGAGGCGACCGGCGCGGAGATCATCCGCCGGGCGCTGGAGGAGCCGCTGCGCCAGATCGCCGAGAACTCGGGATTCGAGGGCTCGGTTGTCGCCAACAAGGTGCGCGACATGAAGACCGGAGAGGGTCTGAACGCCGGCACCGGCGAGTACGGCGACCTGGTCAAGGACGGCGTCATCGACCCGACGATGGTGACGCGCTCGGCGCTGCAGAACGCGGCCTCGATCGCCAAGAACATCCTGACGACGGAGTGCATCGTCGCCGAGCCGCCCGAGAAGGACGGCGGCGGCGGGATGCCCGGCGGCATGCCGGACATGGGCGGGATGATGTAGCCAGCGCCCTGCGCTGAGACTGAACGGAAGGGCCCGGGAGCGATCCCGGGCCCTTCTGCGTTCTGGGCCGCGGCATGGACCTTGCCGTTGAACGACCTCCATCACCGCCTGGACACTCCTCCGATCCCCGCCCGGGGTGCCGACAGGAGTGGGGATGTCGTTTGCGAGCGAACCCCCGCGCCTCGCCAGGTGGCTGCCCGCCTTCGCGCTCGCGCTTGCCCTGAGCGCGGTCCCCGTCGCGTCGGCAAGCGCCCACGATGGTCACTCGCACGCGGCGGAGCCCTCGCCGCGCCTGCTCGCCGAGGCCCTCGGGCAGCGCGCCACGCCGCAGATGAACGGCCTCTACCGCGTGCCGGTGTCCGGCGGCCCCGACCTGCTCACCCACGGCCCCGACCTGCAACTCGCCGACGCCGGCTCGCGCGACGCCGAGCTTGGCCCGGGGAGCCCCGAGCGGCCGCCGGTGTGCGCAACCGGCAACTACCAGCAGGTCCTCCTCGGACGCCCGATCGGCACCCCCGACCGGCTCGCCTCGGTGCGCGAGCCGATCCGCGCCCAGATGCGCAGGACGAACGCGCTGCTGAACCAGGAATCGCTCGCCTCGGGCGGCCCGACCGCCGACTACAAGGTCCTCTGCGTCCCCGGCGGTCAGATCAGCGTCGAGAGCTTCACCGCCGCGGGGTCGAGCTTCTCGCAGGTGGTCGCCGGGGCCCGAGCGGCCGGCTATGACAACCCCGACGTCGACTACACGATCTTCTTCGACGACCCCTCCTCCAACGCCTGCGGCGTCGGCTCCTACTACGAGGACGAGCGGTTGAGCGTAGACAACGCGGCGAACTCCGGCGGCGGCTACGCCGTCGCCTACTCGGGCTGCTGGTACGGGGAGACCGTGATGCACGAGAACGGGCACAACCAGGGGGCGGTGCAGAGCGGGGCCCCCTACTCGACCGGGGACGGGGGCCACTGCTGGGACGAGCGCGACGTCATGTGCTACTCGCCCGACGGCGGCAACCTTCACCAGGGAGGGACCGTGACCCGCTGTGCCGATCGCCTCCATTTCGATTGTGGCTGGAACACGTACTTCGACTCCGCCCCCGAGCCCGGCGAGTACCTGGCGACGCACTGGAACATCGGCTCGCGGCTGAACCGCTTCATCGCCTTCGGCGGGCCCCGTCCCGCCAACGCGCCACCCGGCGCTGGCTTCGAGCTGAGCTGCGCGGGGCTCACCTGCGACTTCAGCGATTCGAGCACCGACCCCGACGGCACCATCCTGCGGCGGAGCTGGACCTTCGGCGACGGGACCTCGGCCTACGGCGGTAGTCCCAGCCACCGGTTCGCGGCGGCCGGCACCTACGCCGTGACCCTGAGCGTCAGCGACGACGACGGTGCGACGAAGACCGCCACCCGCCAGGTGACCGTGAGCGCTTCACGCGCCACCGTCCCAGTCCGGAAGCTGCGATCCGGCTCGAGGCTCACGGCGCGGAGCGGCGCGGCGGGAAGCTGGGACTTCTACTCCTACCGGGTTCGCCACCGCACCGAAGCCCTGCGGGTCAGGCTCGCCAGCCCGGCCTGCCGCCAGCCCTCATGCGATCTCGATCTATACGTCCGGCGCGACGCGAAGCCCACGTTGGGCGCCTACGCATGCCGATCGGGGGGCGCCGGCTCCAAGGAGTCGTGCAAGCTCGCCAAGCCGCGGGCGCGCAGGGTGATCGTCGGCGTGCACGTCGACTCCGCCACCGCTCCGGCTCGCTACCGGATCGAGGCCACGGCGCGGCGCGCGGCCAACCGTCGCTGAGCGGCCGCCGGGCCTCCCCTCTGGCCGCTCACCCCGCCGCGAGGACCGTCCGCATCGGCGCCGGCTCGACCCCGAGCCGCCGAGCATCGGCGACGCCGCGCTCGCTCACCATCGCCACCTCGAGCAGCTCCGCCTCCTCCCAGGTCGCAAACGCCGCCTCGCCGACGATCCTGCGCAGCCAGATCAGCGAGGAGCGCACGAACGGCAGGGGCACGTGGAGCGAGGGCCGCTCGCGCCCCCCGCTGGCGGCGATCAGCCGGGCGATGCGCTCGTAGCTGAGCCGCTCCGGCCCGGCCAGCTCGTAGCGGCCGGGCTCGGCCTCGAGGGAGGCGATGACCGCGTCCGCGGCGTCCTGGGCCCAGATCGGCTCGTAGGCGGCGCGACCTCGTCCCGAGATCGGCAGCAGTGGCAGGAGAGCGAGCCGGCGCTGGAGGGTCACCCAGTCGTCGGCGGGGTCGTAGATGATCGAGGGGGCGAAGATCGTGGTCTCGATCGGGGAGGAGGCGACGCGAGCCTCGGCGAGCGCCTTCGAGCGGAAGAAGCGGGTGCGCTGAAAGCGGGTCGCTCCCAGGGCGCTGAAGAAGATGAACCGCCGCACTCCCGCCCGCTCAGCCGCGCGCAGCAGGCGATGGGTGCCGAGCGCGGTGATCTCCTCGACCCGCCGCGGCGGCTGGTCGCGGATGGCCGCCGCGAGGTGGATCACCGTGTCCGCGCCGCGGACAGCATGCTTGAGCCCGCGCGGATCGCCGAGGTCGGAGAGCGAGAGCTGCACCCGCACGCGCTCGGCCCCGAGTCGCCGCGGATCGCGCACGAGGCAGCGGACGTCGTGTCCGTCGTCCAGCAGCTTCGGCAGCAACGCCGAGCCCACCAGACCGGTGGCTCCGGTGAGCAGGATCATCGCCTGTGGAATCTACCCGCGCGCCGCCGGTCCCTACAATGTCGCCCTCCGCCGGAGCGCTCAGGCCCGGCCCTCGCCGCGACCAGCCCAACGAGAGGGAACACCACCTTGACCTACGTCATCGCAGAGCCCTGCATCGGTGAGAAGGACAACTCGTGCGTGGAGGTCTGCCCGGTCGACTGCATCCACCCGACCCCCGACGAGCCCGACTATGAGGCGCAGAAGCAGCTCTACATCGACCCCGAGGAGTGCATCGACTGCGACGCCTGCGTCGAGGCCTGCCCCGTGGACGCCTGCTTCGCCGAGGATCAGGTCCCGGACGAATGGTCGGCGTTCACCCAGATCAACGCGGACTACTTCGCCAGCAAGTAGCGGGAGCCGCCCGGTCGCGGGGCCGGACCGCCGCTGGCGTTCCCTGCTCGCGCTCTCGCTGCTCGCGGCGGGAGGAGTGGTGGCGCTCTACTACGCGGTGGTCCGCACGTATTGGGGGCAGCGGCTCGACGAGCACGCCTTCGCCGGCCGAGCGGTGGTCGCCGGCGAGCCGGCCGAGGGAGCGGACAACCTGCTCTCGACGATCAGCACCGGCACTCTCGCCCTCGCCGTCGTGGCGCTCGCAGCGCTGGCGCTTCTGCGGCGACGGCCGACGCTGGCGCTGCTGGCGGCCGCGGTGGTCGGCGGCTCGCTGATCGTCACCGAGATCCTCAAGCTCGTCGTCCTGACCCGTCCGCCCCTCGTCCCGAGCTCGGTCCTCGACAACTCCTTCCCATCCGGGCACGCGACGATCGGGATCGGGGTGGGGCTGGCGATGGTGCTGGTCGTTCCGGCCGGTCTGCGGATCGCGGCCGGGCTGGGCGCGGCGACCTTGGCGTCGGCGGTCGGAATCGCCACCGTCGCCGCCGGCTGGCACCGCCCGAGCGACGCCGTCGCCGCCTACCTCGTCGCGCTCTGCGTCTCCGCGGCGGTGAGCGCGGCGGTCGTGCGCTGGGCGCCGGGAGGCGGGCTCTCCTCGCCGGAGCGTAGAGGGCCGCCGCGCGCGCAGCTCACCCGCTTCCGGATCGGCTTCGACGAGCTCGTCCTCGCCGTGCTGGCGCTTGGCGCAGGTGGGCTCTTCCTGCTGGCCCTGTTGCGGGCCGAGGGGGTTCCCTGGACGAGCGCCGGCGCCGGCTTCCTGCTCTCGGCGTCGGCAATCGCAGCCTCGGCGCTGGTGGTCGTCGCGGCGCTGGTCCTCGCCCTCGGCCGGCCGGACTCGCCCCGAAGGGCTGAGATTGGTCGGAGGCCTTTGCCCTAGCGGCCGCCGGCCTGGACGACCGGTAGCTCGGTCCCGCCGATCGCGGGGGCGAAGGCCGGTGTGTCCATCGCGATCGACTCCATCAGCGGGAGCTCGACGGGAGTCGCGGCGATGATGCCGCGCGCCGCCTGGCGGATCGCGATCGATGCCGGGGCACCGGGCTCGGCGACGGCGAGGGGCGTGCCTGCGTCGGCGTGCTCGCGCAGCCGCTCCTCGAGCGGCACCTTGCCGAGCAGCGGCACGTCGAGATCGTCGGCCAGCCTCTGGCCGCCGCCCTCGCCGAAGATCGTGAAGCGCTGACCGTCGGGGGTCGTGAAGCCGGACATGTTCTCGATCACCCCGAGCACCTCGAGGTCAACCTTGCCGGCCATCTCCGCCGCTCGGGCAGCGACGGTCTGCGCGGCCGGCTGCGGCGTCGTCACGACCAGGATGCGCGCCTGCGGCAGCAACTGAGCGAGCGTCATCGACACGTCGCCGGTGCCGGGCGGAAGGTCGAGCAGGAGGTAATCGAGGGCGCCCCACTCGACGTCCTCGAGGAACTGCTGGATCGCCTTGTGGAGCATCGGCCCGCGCCAGACGACCGCAGCGTTCTCCTCGACGAAGAATCCGATCGACATCACCTTGACTCCCCCGGCGGCTTCGACCGGAATGATCTTGCGCTCCGCGTTGACCTCGGGGCGCCGATTCACCCCGAGCATGCGCGGGATCGAGTAGCCGTAGACGTCGCAGTCGAGCGCGCCCGTCGGCCTGCCCTCGGCGCTGAGCGCGGCGGCGAGATTGGCGGTCATCGTCGACTTGCCGACGCCGCCCTTGCCCGAGGCGACGCAGATCACGTTCTTGACCTGCGCGAGGGCCCCCTCTGGGAGGCCCCCGGGCCTGCCGAGCTTCTGCTGCAGACCGGACTTCTCGGCGTCGGAGAGGACGTCGAAGCCGACGCCGACGCTGTTCACGCCCTCGAGCGGACCGACGTTGTCGACGACCGCGTGCTCGAACTGGGAGCGGATCGGGCAGCCGGGGGTCGTCAGCGAAACGACCACGTCGACGCGCCCGTCGTCGTGGATCTCGATGGAGCGCACCATGCCGAGCTCGACGATCGATTGCCGCAGCTCGGGATCGATCACGGAGCGCAGGGCTTCGGTCACCTGGGGCTCGGTTGGAAGGGGCATTGGAGGATTGTCTCAAACGGGCCGCCAGAAAAGATTCAGCGGGCCCGGGGGCCCGCTGAATCGGGGAGGAGAGGTGGAGGGCGGTTGGATGCCCGAGGGCATCTCCGACCTCCGTGTCTGCTCGCGATATGGGGCGAGCAGATTCCTCCGGGCCGACGCCTCTCCTGGGAGCACCCCGAACGGAGGGGTGCCGGCGGCCCGGGCTAAGTGGTCGCGTCCCTAGACCAGGGACCCGACGCGCTCGCTGACCCCGCGGACGCGCTTCTCGGCCTCCGTGCGGTTGCGCTTGACCTCGCGCTCGACCCGGTTGCGGGTGCGCTTGGCCTGCTGCAGGGCCCGGCGACGGGCGGTGCCGCCCCGGCGCTCGACCTTGTTCAGCTCGCGGCGCAGCTGGTTGCGCACGCGACGGACCTCGGTCTCCCGCTTATGCGCGGTGTTGAACCGGACGTTGATGTCGCCGACGCGGTCCTTCGCGGTGAGCGCTGCGCCGACGGGAACGTCGACGGCCGTCTCAGCGGCCTGGCGGACGTACTCGGCCGCGGAGTTGACGCCGCCCTTGGCCTGCCCGGCCGTCTTGCGGGCCTCCGCCGCGGTGCGCTGCGCGTCGTTCCTGGCCGTGGTGGCCGTGCGCTTCGTCTCCGTCTTCGCGGTGCTCGCGGTCCGCTTGGCCTGGTTCCTGGTCTTCGTGGCCTGGCCCTTCGCAGTCGTCTTTGCCTTGCTGCGCTGGACGCTCTTGCTGCTGCCGGTGTTGTTGGTAGCCATTTGTTGCTCCTCTGCCTCGTGGAAGATGTGCTGATCTCTAACGTCCTTATTTCTAAGGATGTTCAGTGTAGCACCGAACGGACGTTCTTACCCGAGGGCAGAGCCCCAGTTACAGAGCCGAGTGTGAGTGATGTCACGCTTATCCCTTCCGTGTAGAAAGGTTGCTAGATTGGCCTCGCATGGCAAGCAGGCGCGTCACGCGCTAGGTATTCGAGAAGCTTTCCTGGACTGCGACGAGTTCGCCGGTGTTGAGCACCGGTCCAGCGGGACAGATGAACGACTCCCCCCCGTCCGGCCAGATCTCGCGGATGCTGGGTTGGAGGCCGCCCTTGCGGACGATGTCGAAGCCCGACAGCCCCGCGACCTGACATGCCAGGTGACCGATGGAGAAGGTCGTCGCGTACGCCTCGACATCCTCTCCGACACCGGCTGGGATTGGCCCGCTGGGGTTGACGCTGAAGCCGAACTGGCGATAGGTCGCCGGAAGCTCGGCTGAGTAGCCCATGAGCCAGACGTGGGTAGCCTTGGGCGGCTCCCCGTGCTCGTACAGATGAAGGCGATGATCGTCGGGGATCGCCGCTGTCTGCGGGTGGACGTACTCGAACATCACCGCCGTCTTGAACGCCCAAGTTGCCAGGGTTCGCTGACTTTCTCGATGGAGGGTCCGCCTACGGCCCTGAAGCATCGGCGTGAGGATCGGCTTCGCCGCACCTTCCAGGTTGCTCATCCAGTCGTGGTTGCAGGGTCCGCAAACCCGGCTGACCTCTTGCGTGAACGGCGGCGCCCGCCAGCTCCGGGTTGTCGTCTCGCCATCAACAATCTCTTGCTGATGAAGGTGGCGCAGCGTGGTGGTGGGCAGCACGCTCGATAGCCAGTCGGGCCAAACATGCTCGTTCGTGACTGGCGTGCCGCCACAAAAGACGCATTGCCGCCCTCTACCCTTGGAAGCTGTGTCGGACAAGCCCTCAGAGCCTAAGCGCCAGAAGACCCAGCCCAAAGGCAAGGACAAGCGCACCGGCAGGCCCGCTGAGCCGATGGAGATTCCGGTGGCGAAGCGCGAGGATCTGGAGCGAGTCTTGGCGCGTCTTGCCCGAAGGCCCTAGGGGACGGAAGGGCGGCCGAAGCCCGCCCTAGAGTAGCTTTGCCCTATGTCCGCACACCGCGCAGTCCCTCAGCGGGGTAGCGCACCGCACTCTGAATGCCCGCCCGCAAGGCCATCACGAAGCATGACGTTGCGCTCGCCGAGGTGCATCGCAAGGCCAGCCGCGAAGTCATTCTCGCGCGAGGTTTCATCTGGGCGGTCGCCCTCGCGGCATCAACCCTGCCAATCAATGCTCTCCACGGAATCGTGGGGCCGCTCGCTGGCGAGACGACAATCGTTGACTTCAACTTTGTCGTCAGCATCACGCTCGCAGCATCGCTCTTGCTGAACGGCTTCCAATATCTGAAGGGACGGAGTCAGCGCTCTGGGCTTGAGAGGCAGAGGGACATCATCGACGAGCACGAGGAGGACGACAAATGAGCGTAAGCATCAACGGCAGTCTTGTATTGCTCCTCCTCCTTGTCCCAGTTGGGCTGACGCTCTCCCTTCTCACCGCGCCACGGTGGATGGTCCGCAGCATGAGCAAGCATGCGCTCTGGCGGTTGCGGGATGAAGCAGTAGCCGACGCTCGCGCCGGGCTCCTGCCTGCGGATCACCCGGCAACCAAGGAACTTCTCGCGCGGGTTGAGTGGGCAATCGGCGAGGCTCGATCTTTCGACCTGTTGCATCTCTGGGTATGGGTTCGCGCGACGCGGAACCTGCCGAACGAGACTCGGCGTGAGGTACGGAAGGTGCCTGATCTGGCCAGCCTTAGCGCCGATCAGACAGCCAGGTTGAGTGCCTACCGGGCGCGCTACAACAGCGTGGCAATTCGCGCGGTTTTTCTGAGTTCGTGGATCGGCATTGCTTTGGTGATTCGGTATGGGGTGCCGGTTGCCATCACCATGATCAAGCGGCCTAGACCGGAGAGCCTGATCTTTGCTGCAATTCGGGGGTCTACGGACAAGCTCGCGGCGGAAACGAAAATCGGCCAGTCAGCGCGAGACTTCGTGACGATCGAAGGTCCAGGGCCAAAGATGGCGCGCGCCTAACTGACGGCTGTCCTAAGCAACTGCGTAAACAGCGGATCGACCTTGCGCTGAGCATTGTGCCGCCACGCGTACTCGTCTAGGTACGACTGAAGCCACTTCCGGGAGACGTGCTTGTAGGCCCCTCGCATCCCGGTCTTGACGTTGCCGAAGATGCCTTCCACGGAGTTCGTGTGGATGTAGCCCTCGACGTAGAGACCCGCCGAGTGGTTGATCACCCGGTGGTCCAGGAACTCATGCCGCAGCGGCTTGTAGGCGACCCAATCGTCGGTGATCAGCATGGCCGATGGATTGACGTGGGTCCGAACCTCTCGACTAAGGGCAGCGCCGCGGCGCGACGGGATCACACGCAGCCGCACCCGCCCGCCGCGCTCGACCATCCCGAGCACGGTCGGCTTCGCCTCACGGAAGGCCGCAGCGTCCTGGCGCGAGAGCTTGCCGAGTCCGCGCGGCTTGCCACCGATCAGCGTCTCGTCAACCTCGACATCGCCCCCAAGCTGCTCGGGATCGGTGTCGGCCATCGGGCCGTTTCGGATCTTGTTCATCATGCGCCAAGCGGTCTTGTAGGTCACGCCCAACTCGCGCTCAAGCTGTTTCGCGGAGATGCCGCATCGCGTACTCGTCATCAGGTAGATCGCGTAGAACCAGAGATGGAGCGAGGTCGCGGAGCCGTGGAAGATCGTCCCGGCCGTCACCGACAGGTGGTGCCCGCAGCCGGTGCAGGTCCACGAGCCACCCCGCCTCTGCTTCGTCTCGTAGCGCTTGAAGGGCCGGACCTGCTCGCACTTCGGGCACTCAGCGGTCTTGCCGTCCTCAGAGAACCGCGAGCGCCAGAGGTATTCCAGGCAGGCATCGTCGTCTGCGAAGTCCTTGACGAACTCCATCAGCGAGTAGTCCGACTCAGACGACTTCGACCGGATCGGGTTCTTGCGATCAACCTTTGGCACGTCCCCGATTGTAGCAGAGTTTCTACACGGAAGGGATAAGCGTGAGTGATGTCACAGGACCCCGCGTCGCGGCTCGGGGCGACTCAGGCGGCGACGGAGGTGCTTCCGCACCGCGCGATCCAAGTCTCGGCGGCGCCGAGCTCGGTCGCGGACGGGAGCGACTCCGCCCCGTCCCAGGCCCGGTTGAGACCTCCGATCCCGGCCCGCTCCACGACCTCGTCGCAGAAGCGCTTGCCCTCCCGGTACTGGCGCAGCTTCATCTCGAAGCCCAGCAGCCAAGAGAGCACCCGAGCGAGGTTGCCGCGGTCCTGGCGCCGGCGCTCGAGCCCGGCACGCAACTTCGCCACGTCGAGGCCGAGGCCCTCCGCCGCAGCGTCCATGACGTGCTCCGCGTAGCCCTCGATCGCGGCCATGGTCGATTGGACCCGGGCGATCGTCTCCCGGGAAGCGGCCGGCGCCAGCAGGGTGACCGGATCCGCGTGCCGAAGCTCCGCGATCAGCCGCCGGGGATCGGTTGAGATCAGCCGGCCCGCTGCCGCGAGAAGCTCCCGGGGCTCGATCCGCAGGGGGGCGTCGGCGAGAAGCGAGCGGGCGAGGCCGCCCATGTGGCCTCGCAGCCATGGGGCGGAGGCGAAGTGGACGGCGTGGGTCACCTCGTGCGCCGCGATCCACTCCAGCACCTCGGCCGGACCAGCGTCGAGATCCGCTGTCGCGACCTCGATGTTCTCCCCCACGAAGAGCAGCCTGGGCTCCCGCTCCCCGAGCAGCGGGAACTCGTACTGGCCCAGCACCCGTCGGGATGCGAGCCCGACGAGCCCCCCGAGCTCGATCGCGAGCACCCGCCCGGCGATCGCTCCCAGTGGCCCTGAGACCACCTCCGGTCGGGCCTCGGAGACCCGCTGCTCGAGCACCGCGATCAGCTCACGCATCGAGTCGAGGTTGGCCGTGGCCCACTCCCGCCGGCTCACCCACTCAGGCTCGGGAACGGGCTCCAGGGTGCTCAGCCCCGTGTAGTCGATCACCGCCCGCTCGGCTCGCGCGCTCGCTCCCCCCAGGTCAATCTCCGCTTTCATGGCCGCCCCGCCCTCGCCGGCTGCGACCCGGGCGATCCGCCCGGCGAGCTCCCAGTCGACGAGCGCGCTCACCGCGCCACGCCGGAGCCGGCGTCCTGGGCTCCCCGCACCGTCGCGAGATGGCCGGCATCGAGCGCCGCGGCCACGGCGTAGCGAGCGTCGAGGTCGAGCGTGGCGCCGTCGAGCCCGTAGCCGGCGAAGTCGACCGAGCCTCCGACCTCGCGGACGATCAGCTGGGCCGCGGCGGCGTCGACCGAGCGGCAATGGCGGGCGGAGAACATCGCATCGAAGCGGCCGGCGGCGACGTAGGCGAGCGAGATCGCGATCGAGCCAACGACGCGCAGCCGGTAGGCCTCGCCCTCGAGCGCCGCGATCGAGGCGCCGATCCAGCGCGGGTCCGCCGACTCGAGGCCGACGACCTCGAGGCCGTAGTCGGAGCCCGCGGGCGCGATCGGCAGCCCATTCAGGGTGGCCCCCTCGCCCCGGCCGGCGGTGAATTCCTCGCGGGCTCCGAAGTCATGCACGAAGCCGAACTCGACGTCGGCCATGGAGTCTCCGGAGGCGATCGCGATCGAGAGCGAATGGGAGGGGATCGTCCGGCGGACGTTCATCGAGCCGTCGATCGGATCGATGACCACGCGCAGCCGAACAGCGTCGTCCACCTCGTCGCCCAGCCTGACCTCGCCGCGCTCCTCGCTGATCGCAAGCACCGAGAGGCCGGGCGGCAGCGCGCTCTCGAGCTCCTCGAAGACGATGTCCTCGCAGCTCCGGTCGAGAGCCAGCGTCATGTCGCCCCCCTCGCCGCGTCCCTCGTAGACGGTGCGCTCGGCGATCGACGTCGTGCCCTCGAAGAGGTCGGCCTGGCGCGCGGTGATACGGCGGCAGATGTCGAGCCAATCGACTTCGGGCTTCACCCCACCATGCTATTGGCGCCCATCGCTACGGTTGTCGGCATGGCGGATCGAAGCGGGAGGGACGCGGGCTTCGAGCAGGCCCTCGAGTTGCGCAGCGGCCCCGCTCTCGTCCTCGGCGAGGCGGGGTCGGGCCGCAGCGAGCTGCTCGCCCGCCGGATGGCGCTGCTGGTCTCCGAGGGCGTCGCGGTGGAGCGGATCGCGGTGCTCACCCAGAGCGCCGCGAATCGCGCCGCGCTCAGGGAGCGGGTCGGCGAGCTGCTCTCGGGCGCCTTCGAGGAGCTCTGGATCGACACCTGGCCCGGGTTCGCGGAGCGGCTGCTGCGCGACTACGCGCTCGAGGCCGGCGTCGACCCCTTCTTCGAGCCGGCCGGTCCGGCCGACCGACTGGCGCTGCTGCTCGACCACCTCGCCGACCTGCCGCTGCGCCGGCATGAGATTCGCGGCAACCCCGCCGGCCTGCTGGCCCGCCTGCTCGAGCGCATCGACGCGCTCAAGGCCGAGGGGATCGGGCCGGCCGAGTTGCGCGACCGCGCCCGTGCCGCCGAGCGAGGAGCGGCGGGACGAACCGATCGCGAGGTCGCGTTGCGCGAAATCGAGTTCAGCGAGCTCTTCGATCGCCACGACGCGATCATGCTCGAGCTCGGCCTGCTCGACGAGGGGGAGCTCGTGCTCGAGCTCGGACGGCTCCTGACCCGACACGCGGACCTGTCCGAGACGCTCGGAGGGCGGTTCGAGTGGCTGCTCGTCGACGAGCTCGAGGACGCGGGACGCCCGCGAGTCGGCCTGCTGCCGCTGATCGCCCCTCATAGCAACGTGCTCGCGGCCTGCGATCCCGCTCAGGGCCTGAAGGCCCCGCGCGCCTACGGTGAGGCCGCCGCGCTCGGATTCCGTCGCGAGTTCCCGGACGCGGTGACGATCGAGCTCGGCCGCAGCCATCGCTCGCGTGGCTCGCTCGGGATCGCGTTGGCGAGCGCCGCCGGGCTCGTCCCCGGCTCCTACCGGCAACTCGGGGACGGGACGACGGGCGCCGGGGAGGGGCGGCAGGAGGAGCTCGAGAGTGGAGGCGGGGGCGGGGGCGTGCGCTTCTGGCGCTGCGCGAACGAGCGGGCGCAGGCGCAGGCCGTCGCTCGCGAGATCGAGCAGCTCCTCGCCACCGGAGGCTGCAAGCCCGCGGACCTGTGCGTGCTCACCGGCGCCGCCGGGCGCGAGGGGCGCCTGATCGCGGCGGCGCTCGAGGAGCGGAGCATCCCCTTTCGCAGCGCCGGTGCCGCCGCCTTCTTCGGCCGCCCCGAGGTCCGCGACACGATCGCCTGGCTGCGCGCCCTGGCCGACCCGGGCGATTCGGCCGCCGTCGTTCGGGCTCTGACCCGCCCGCCGGTCGAGCTGCCGTCAGTCGACCTCGCCCGCTGCACGACCATCGCCCGCCGCCGCAAGCTGGACATGGTCTCCGCGCTCGAGGCCGCGCTCGAGAGCCCCCAGCTCCCGCCGCCGTCGCGTGATCGGGTGCGCTCGTTCCTGAAGCTCTATCGGGCGGCGGCGTCGGCCTTCGACGGCCTGCGCGCCGACGCCTTCGTCCGCCGGCTGATCGAGCGGATCGGGTTTCGCCGCCACGGCCTCTTCGCCGCAAGCCCGGAAACCGCGGAGCGCCTCGTCAACCTCTCCCGGCTCGCCGAGGTGGCGGCGGCCTGGGCGCGCCGGCGGCCCGATGGCTCGACTCGCGACTTCGTGCGCTACCTCGCTGCGGTGGCCGAGGCGGGGGAGCGCTTCTCCCGCCCCGCCGAGCCGCCCCCCACCGATGCTGTCCTGCTCGCCGAGCCGGAGCAGGTCAAGGGGATGGAGTTCGAGCGCGTCTACCTGCTCGGGCTCGACCGGGGCGCGTTGCGAGCCGGCGCCGAGCGGGCGGGCTGGGTCCCGGATCAGCTGATCGACGGGGAGCTGCCCCCGGCGGCCGACGTGGCCGACGCCCTGCGAGCCCGGCGCGCCTACGTCGCTCTCGGGCGCGCGCGTACCGGGCTGGTGCTGGCCTACCCCGAGCATGCGCGCGGCGCGGCGGTCGGCCCATCTCCCGTCTACGAGGCCGCCCGGACGGCGCTCGGAGCGGAGGAGGAGACGCATGCCGAGGAGCTTTTCGGCCCGGCCGAAGGCCTCCACTCGACCTACCGCATGCTCCGCGACGAGGTGCTCGAGTCGTCGTGGCGGGCGGGTGCGGCGCTGAGCGAGATGCGCCTCGACACCACCGACGATGTCAATCGCGCGGTCGCCCGCTTCCTCGAGCTGCTCAAGCTGGCGGCCCTGATCCAGCGGCCGGGAGGCGAATCCGAGCGCGACTCGATCGCGGGCCTGAACGAGTTGCTCGGGCGGATCGCGACGCCGGAGCAGCTCGCCGAGCTGCAGCGCTCGGCGCTCGACTCCTACGTGCTCGACGAGGGACGTGATCGCACCCGCCGCTCCGAGCATCTCGCCCGGCGCGGCGAGCCCGGGTTGGAGGCGTTCCTGCCGCGACGGGGTGAGGGGCTCGGCCTCTCCGCCTCCGACGTCGACCTCTACCGGACATGCCCGCTCAAGTACAAGTTCGCGCGCGTCTTCGCGATTCCGCAGGAGCCGACGATCAACCAGCGCTTCGGGATCCTGGTCCACAACGTGCTCGAGCGCTACCACGCCGAGGAGCTGCGGGGCGTGGGCTCCGAGGGGGGTGACGGCGGGCTCGACCGGCTGCTCGGGCTCTTCGAGGCGGGCTGGCGGCGAACGGGGTTCGGCTTCTCCGATGACGAGCTGCAGTACCGCGACCGGGCCGTCGCGGCGCTCGCCCGCTACCACGAGCGCGACAGCGCCGGCGCATCGCGCCCGGTCTGGCTCGAGCGGCGGTTCTCCTTCAAGATCGGCGAGAACACGGTCGGCGGCCGCGTCGACCGCGTCGACCGCCATCCCGACGGAAGCTACGAGCTGATCGACTACAAGACCGGGGCGGCGAAGCGGCCCGAGGAGCTCGCCGACGACGTCCAGATCGCGCTCTACAGGATCGCCGCGCGCGACGCCTGGGAGATCGAGGCCGCCGACGGCTCCTACTGGTACGTCCTCGACGACGAGAAGGTCCCGGCCGGGGGCGAGCCGGACGCGATCGAGCGGGTCGAGCGGATCGTCGCCGAGGTGGCCGCGGGGATCAACGAGCAGGACTTCGAGCCGAAGCCGGACTTCGCCGTCTGCTCGTGGTGCGACTACCGCCTCATCTGCCCCGCCTCCGAGGCCTGACGGACTGGGAGGCGCCAGCTCGGCGTCATCGGCAGGCTCACGGCCGGAGGCCGCATCGCCTACCTCTTCCTTGATCTGGTGGCTCCCAGCCTCGTCAGGAGACCTGACGGTCTGGGAGGCGCCAGCTCGGCGTCATCCTCGGCTCACTGCCGGAGGCAGCATCGCCTCGTCTTCCTTGATCTGGTGGCTCCCAGCCTCGTCAGGAGACCTGACGGTCTGGGACGGCGCTGCTCGGCGTCATCGGCAGGCTCACGGCCGAAGAGGCTTGGGGCGGCGGGAGTACCCAGGAGTACTCCCACGGCATTGCCCTCGCCCACCGTCGCCGACCCAGGCTCGGATCAGCCCAGGGCGTTGGCGATCTCACCGATCTGCTGCCCATAAGCGCCGACCTGCCGGCCGGCGGCCACGGCCCGCCGCGTGGCGGCCTGCCGAGCCGTCAGTCGCCGCGGCGCTGCCTGAGGAAGCGCTGGAAGTCCCGCGCGATCGCGTCGCCCGAGGGCACGTCCTCCTGGCCGAACCCCGCGACCTCGTCCTGCTGCTCCTCGAGGCGTTCGACCATCTCCTTGATCTCGGGGTTGGCCGCGACCGCCTGGGTGACCTGCTTCTCGAAGCTCGCCGCGGCCTCCTCGAGCTCTGTGGCCTCGACCGCGATCCCGATCATCCCCTCGAGTCGGCGGAGCAACGCGAGCCCGGCCTTGGGGTTGGGGACCGCAGCCGCGTAGTGGGGGACCGCCGCCCAGAGGCTCGCGGCGCTCAGTCCCCGCTCCTTGCAGGCGCCGTGGAAGACGCCGAGGACCCCCGTGGGTCCATCGTAGGAGACATCGTCGAAGCCGAGCTGCTCGATCATCTCCTCGTCGGTCGCCAAGCCGGTGATCGGGACCGGCCGCGTGTGGGCGACGTCGGCGATCAGCGAGCCGAAGGTGACGACCGACTCCACTCCGCAGCGTTCGGCGACGTCGAGGACCGAGGTGCAGAAGGTCCGCCACCGGGTGCTGGGCTCGGTCCCGCTGATCAGCAGGAGGTCGCGCTCAGCTCCCTCGGCGGTGGCCGCGATGATCGGGTTGTCGGGCCATTCGAAGCCCTGCAGGAGGCCGTCGCTGATCTCGATCGTCGGGCGATTGGCCTGGAAATCGAAGAACTCCTCGGGATCGATGCGAGCGACGAGCTCGGTCTCGAGCGAGTCTGCGATCGCGCCGAGCGCGGTGCTGGCGGCGTTGGCGGCGTCGTTCCAGCCGGAGAACGAGGCGACGAGGACGGGGGAGCGCAGGACGGGCGGCTCGCGCTCCCAGACGATTGGATCCATCTCGCCGCAGGGTAGCGACGCGCCCCTTGGGGTGGATCGTCCGGGCAGCGCTGGATGATCGGTCGATCGAAGCCGCTGTGACGTCAAGCCCTCCCTCCGCCGCCCCCGAGGGCGTCGCCTCGCTGCAGCCGGGACGCCCGCTGCGCGGGAGGTTCGCAGTCGTGCGCAAGGATCGCCAGCAGTCGAAGGCCGGCACTCCCTACCTCAGCCTCGAGCTGCGTGACAGGACCGGGTCGATCCCGGCGCGGATCTTCCGCGAGGCCGACCAGCTCGGCGCGCGCTTCGAGCGCGGCGACGCGATCGAGGCCCGGGGCAAGGTGGAGCGTTTCCGCGGCAAGCTCTCCGCCGAGCTGACCGCGCTGCGGCGGATCGAGCCCGGCTCCTACGACCCGGCGGAGTTCCTGCCCTCGGCCTACCGCTCGATCCCGGAGCTCGAGGGGTTCTTCGAGCACCTCGTCGGCGAGATCTACGACCCGGCGCTGCGCTCCGTGGTGGAGCGCGTCGTCGGGGCCGAGCCGCTGGCGAGCGAGCTTCGGCGGGCGCCCTGCACCCGCGGGGGCCACCATGCCTATCTCGGCGGGCTGCTCGAGCACACGGTTGCGGTCGGGACCCTGGTCGGCGAGGTCTGCCAGCTTCATCCCAAGCTCGACTCCGACCTGCTGATGGCAGCGGCGCTCCTCCACGACATCGGCAAGACCCGCGAGTTCACCTACGGAGCCGAGTTCGGGATCAGCGAAGAGGGTGCCCTGCTCGGTCACCTGCAGATCGGCGCCGAGATCATCGGTGGGGCGGCCGGGGATCTGGAGCACTCGCGCCGTTTGTCGCTCCTGCACTGCGTGCTCAGCCACCACGGCCCCGAGGCGGCGGGACGCGCCCGCGGAGCGGGCTCGGGGTTCTCGTCGGCGGAGGCACTTGCGCTCGCCCGGCTCAACTCGCTCGAGGCCGGCGTCAAGGGCGCGTTGGAGCACGGCTACGAGTAGTCGGTCGGCCGCCGGCGGGTGCGCTTGCGCTCGCCCTGGCGACGCTTGGTCTCCAGCCGGCGCTCGCGGGCGGAGCGACCGGGGCGGGTCGGTCGCCGTCGCTTGCGCGGCACGAGGGCTCCCGCGAGTCGCTCACGCAGGCGCTCGAGCGCGATCGCCCGGTTGCGGGCCTGCCCGCGGGAGTCCTGCGAGACGGCCGTGACCCGCGGTCCGAGGCGCGCCGCGATCCGCTCCTTGTGCGCGTCGCTTAGAGCGGCGGATGCACGGACGTCGAAGACCGCCTCGATTCGCGATGCGGTCGTGTTCGCGTGCTGGCCGCCCGGCCCGCCGGAGCGGCTTGCTCGCAGCTCGACCTCGTCGACCGGGACGAAGACGCCGCCGCCGAGGTCGAGCCGCTCGCTCATCGCGCGTCGGTGACGGCGGGTCGGGACGCCGCGCGCCGAACGAGCTGGGCGGCGACGAGCAGGGCGAGGGCAGCGAAGCCGAGCTCGAGCGCCCGCTGGGAGACGAGGTTGGCTACCGCGACTCCGACGGCCACGCCCGGCAGCGAGAGCAGCCCCATCGTCGCCCCGTCGCGAAGGCGGACGTTGCCATGGCGGTGCTGCCGCCACGTGCCGACGATCGCCACCGGCACGATCACGAGCAGCGAGGTCGCCTCGGCCTCGATCTGCGAGGCGCCGAGGAAGATCGCCAGAGCGGGAACGAAGAGGACGCCGCCCCCCACCCCGAGCAGTCCGCCGAGCGCGCCCCCGGCCATGGCGAAGATGATTGCCAGCACGACGTCCACGGCGCTCAGGGGATGATCAGCTCGATGGCGATGGCCGCGAGCAGGACCGCGAAGAGCGCCGAGACGGCTCGCTCCGGCAGGCGCTGCTGGAGCGCCACCCCCAGCCCGACGCCGATCATGGCCGGGACCGCCAGGAGCGCCGCGTCGCCGATGTCCACGTTTCCGTAGAGCCCCTGGGCGAAGGCCGCGAGAGCGGCGATCGCGATGATCGCGCAGAGGGAGGTGGCCGTCGCCTGGCGCTCGCCGTAGCCGAGCCAGAGCAGCAGCAGCGGCACCATGACCGTCCCGCCGCCGACTCCGAAGAGGCCGCTGAAGGCGCCCGCCAGCACGCCGATCACCCCAAGCCTGATCGTGCGATTCGCGGACACGGCGCGATACTAGATCCTGTGCGGAGGGCGGCCGAGAGCGCGAAGCGGGACGTCGAGCTCCTGCTGGGACCGCTGCTCGACGATCCCGCTGGTGTCGCATTCCTCTGCGACCTCGACGGAACGCTGGCGCCGATCGTCGAGCGGGCCGAGGACGCGGCGATCCCCGAGCGCGCTCGCGCGGCGCTGCAAGCGCTCGCGCGGCGCTACCCGCTCTGCGCGATTGTCAGCGGCCGCCGGGCGGCGAATGCGCGTGAGATCGTCGGCCTCCCCGAGCTCACCTACGTGGGCATTCACGGCTTCGAGCTCCTCCGCCCGGGGGAGCGGAACGCGAGCGCCGCGCCCGCGTTGCGCGGCAGGGAGGAGGACGCACGGAGCTTCGCCGAGCGGATCGCGGCTGGGGAGCTCGACGCGGTCGGCATCAGGGTCGAGGACAAGGGCCCGATCGTCGCGCTGCACTGGCGCGGAGCCTCGGACGCCGATGCCGCGGAGGCGGTGATCGCGCAGCTCGCCGCCACGGCGCGCGGTCAGGGGCTGGTCACCCACCTCGGGCGAAAGGTCCTCGAGCTGCGCCCCGCCGTCGCGATCGACAAGGGCGTGGCGGTGGAGGCGCTGATCGCCGAGAGCGGGGCGCGCGCAGCCCTCTACGCCGGCGACGATCGGACCGACCTCGACGCCTTCCGAGCCCTGGCGCGCCTCCGCGAGGAGGGAGCGCTCGAGGCTGCGGTGCGCATCGGGGTCCGCTCAGCCGAGGGACCTGACGAGCTCGGGCGGGAGAGCGATCTGCTCGTCGAAGGCCCCGAGGGCCTGCTGCCTCTCATCGAGGCAGCGGCCGGCTGATGCAGTTCAAGGATCTGCTGCGCGGGACGGTCCTGCTGATCGCGATCGAGGCGACCGGGCTCGCCGCGATCTCGGCGGTGGCGATCAACGGCACGGGCGACGACGTGCTCGCGGCGCTGGTGCTGGGCTGGTGGCTCGTCGCGATCATCGGGGGGATCTGGCTCGGGCGCCCGGCGCGCACCGCCGCCGCCCTGGCAGGCCCGCTGTCGGCCGCCCGGACCTCGACGAGCCTGCCGTCGGAGTCGCCGGTGAGGATCGCACTCAACCGCCTCTGGCCCGTCGCCCTGTTCGCGATCCTGACCGGAGCGGCCGGCCCGCTGCTCCCGCAGGTGCCCGCGATCGCCACCGGCTTCGCGCTGGGAGTCGCGGCGGCCTGGCGCAACCGCGAGGCGGCGGTGACCGCGGTCGAGGAGCGCGACGGCGTCTGCTTCTACGTCGAGAACGGCTCCGCGTTCGAGCCGGTGAAGCTGATCCGCACCCCCGGCCTGATGCGGGGCAGCGCGCCCGCTGGGCATCCGCCGCCGCCCGTCTGAGTCGACGGCGAGGCGGCTAGAGCTTGCGCTCCGGCTTGCGCAGCGCGTTGAAAAAGCGCCAGCTTCGGGTGTTCGCAACCTCCGCCGCGGTCAGCCCGGCTCGCCTCGCCGTCGCCACCCCGTAGGCCATGTTGGTGAGGGTGCGGATCCGATGGGCGTCGGTGTTGCAGACGATCGGGACTCCGGCGTCGGCGGCCATCCGCGCGTGCCCCTCGTTCAGGTCGCGCCGGTTCGGGTTGCCGTTGATTTCGATCATCGTGCCCGCCTCGGCCGCGGCGGCGATGATCGCCTCCACGTCGAGGTCGTAGGGCTCGCGCCTGAGGAGCAGCCGGCCGGTCGGGTGGCCGAGGCAGTCGACGAGCGGATGGGAGACGGCGCGCACGATCCGGTCGGTCATCCGCCGCTCCCCGATCCGGAAGGAGGTATGGACGCTGGCGACGACCCAGTCGAGCTCCGAGAGGACCTCGTCGGCGTAGTCGAGCGAGCCGTCGGGGAGGATGTTGACCTCCGATCCGGCGAGCAGCCGGAAGCCCTTCATCCCCGCATCGAGCTCGCGTACCTCGGCGACCCGCTCGAGCAGGGCGTCGGGCTGCACGTCGTTGCCGAAGCCGTGGGTTGCGGAGTGGTCGGTGACGGCGAGGTAGGCGTAGCCGCGCTCCCGCGCCGCCTCCGCCATCTGCTCGAGCGTGTTCTTGCCGTCGGAGAGCGTGGTGTGGCAGTGGAGGTCGCCGCGGATCTCGTCGAGGGTGACCAGCTCCGGTAGCTCCCCGCTCTCCGCTGCGGCGATCTCGCCTCCGCCCTGCCGCAGCTCCGGCTCGATGAATGTGAGGCCGAGCCGCTCGTAGACGCACTCCTCCGTCTCGCACTTGGTGACCTCGCCGCCCTCCGCCTCGGCGATCCCGTGCTCGGAGACCGAGAGGCCCATGCCGACCGCGCGCTCCCGCAGCTTCACGTTGTGCTCCTTCGATCCCGTGAAGTGCTGCAGTAGATTGCCGAACTCGTTCGGCGGGACGATCCGCAGGTCGAGCGCAATCCCGGTGTGCGTGCGGGCGTGCAGCCCATTGACGCCGGATGAGCCGGCCTCGGCGACGAGCGGGTCATCCGCAAGCGCCTTCGAGAGCGCCACCGGATCGGAGGCGGTCGCGACGATGTCGATGTCCTTGCAGGTCTCGGCCCAGCGGCGGGCCGAGCCCGCCAGGACGACCCGCTCGGAGGCGGGATGCTCCTCCAGCGCCGCCACGAGCTGCTCGCCGACCTCGCGCACGTCGTCGAGCAGCCGCCGCTCCTGGGGACCGTCGACGATGAGCCGCTCGAGCGCTGCTAGGACGTTCTCCTCGAACTTCGCACCGAGGCCCTTGATGTCGCGGAGACCCTCCTGCTCGGCCGCGGCACGCAGCTCCGCGAGTGAGCTGACCCCCGTCTCGTCGAAGATCCGCTTCGCGGTCTTCGCGCCGACGCCGGGGATGCGCGTCACCTCGATCAGGGACGCCGGAAACTTCGCCTTGAGCTTCGTCGCGGCGGGAATCTCGCCATGGTCGAGCAGCGCGAGTGTCTTCTCCTGGATCGTCTTGCCGATCCCGGGCAGCTCGGTCGCCCGCCCCGCGCGAGCGAGGTCCGCGACCGAGGCCGAGCTGTCGCGGATCACCCGCGCGGCCTCCTGGTAGGCGAGGACGCGGTAGCGGTTGGCGCCGTCGAGCTCGTAGAGCGTTCCGAGCTCGGCGAAGGCGGCGGCGATCTCGGCGTTGCGCACGGGCCGAACGTTATTCGGGGCCCGCCCGCGCGAGGGGCCTCGACTAGAGTCGCCCCGCGTCGATGAGCTCCGCCGGGCCGAGCATCCGGGTCGTCTTGCCGACCTACAACGAGGCCGACAACCTCGAGCGCCTGACCGCCGCGGTGCTCGAGGCGGCGCCGCATATCGCCGGGATCCTCGTCGTCGACGACTCCTCACCGGATGGGACGGGGGAGATCGCCGATCGCCTGGCCGCCGCTGACCCGCGCATCTCGGTCCTCCACCGGCGTGCGAAGAGGGGACTCGGCCCCGCCTACGTGGCCGGCTTCGAGCGGGTCCTGGCGCAGGGGGCGGACCTGATCGTGCAGATGGACGCCGACCTCTCCCACGATCCCGCCGACGTCCCTCGGCTGCTCGCGGCGATGGAGGGGGCCGACCTGGCGCTCGGCTCTCGCTACGTCCCGGGCGGCGGGGTCGGCGATTGGGGGGTGGTGCGGCGGGGGATCTCCCGCTGGGGCAGCGTCTACGCGCGCTTCTGGCTCGGGATCGGCATCTTCGACCTGACCGGCGGGTTCAAGTGCCTGCGCCGGGAGGTGCTGGAGGCGATCAGGCCGTCGAGCGTCGGCGCGCTCGGCTATGCGTTCCAGGTCGAGACGACCTACCGGGCGGCTCTCGCCGGCTTCCGGATCGTCGAGGTGCCGATCGTCTTCAGCGACCGGCGGATCGGCGAGTCGAAGATGAGCCGCGCGATCGTCGCCGAGGCGGCGCTGCGAGTGCCGTTGATGCGGCTGCGAGGCAGGCGCTGGTCCTAGACAGAGCCTTGTCCTTCCAATACTTCATTTTGTGTAGTAAGGTGGTCGAGCGGCCCGGTGAAGCGCTCCGGGTGCCGCGAGCGCTATACAGAACGCCCCCGCCCCACCCCACCAGGAGCTGAGCATGGCCAACCTCCCGCAAGTGACCGACAACGACTTCCAGGCTGAGGTGATCGAGTCGGGTGAGCCCGTGCTCGTCGACTTCTGGGCTCCCTGGTGCGGTCCCTGTCGGGTAGTGCATCCGATCCTCGAGGAGATGTCGAGCGAGCGCGACGACTTCAAGATCGTCTCCCTGAACATCGACGAGAACCAGGAGACGGCGACCCAGTACCAGGTGATGTCGATCCCGACGATGATCGTCTTCAAGGGCGGCGAGCCGACGAAGCGGATCGTCGGGGCGATGCCGAAGAAAAAGCTCGAAGCGGAGATCGAGCCAGCCCTGGCCTGAGGTCGCGTGCCGGCGGTGTCGGGGGCGGCCCTCCCTCCGTCCGCCGCGCCCGAGCGGCTAACGGCTTCGGCCGAGGTTTTCGAGCGCGGCTACCTGAGTGTCGGGCGGGCCGCCCCCGACACCGCCTCGTGACATCGCCGACCTCTTTCTTGATCCGGCGGCTCCCGACCTCGTCAGTGCCGCTGCCAGGGGATGGCGTCTAGCTGAAGCGGAAGGTCAGCACGTCGCTTCCGCGCCAGCAGACGAACTGAACGCCGAACGCACTTTGCTTCTCGAAGTCGGTCCAGCACGTCCAGCCGGTGCCTCGAACCTCGTAGGGCGGGTCGTAACTCAACGAGGCTGGTCGCGAGAGCTGCTGCGCCGACTTCGCGAAGCTCGTGACGTTCGAGCTTGCCCCGAGCATGGGCTGGACCCGATAAGCCTCCCGGCACGAAATCCCGGCTACGCGCAGGGTGTGGCCGACCCTCGGGTTTGGGCATTCCTCCAGCGGTTCACGGTTCGAGAGGAGCCTGCAGCCGCGCTCGCCGTTGGCCCTGAGTTCGACGGGGCATCGGGCGAATGAAGCATCGGCGGGCGGGCGGTGGCTACTCGGTGTTCCCGTGTCACCACTCGCGCTCGGCGACTCCTCTTTGCCGCCGCAGGATCCAAGCATGATCCCGGCCAGTGCAATGGCGAGCGCCCAACGGGCAGATGGTCTCCGCGCGGAGTCGATGGTGACCTGAGTACGACTCAGGCCATGCTTGAGGTCCGCGTCCCTTTCCACGCGGAGCTAGAGGGTTCCACGCTAGAGGATCTGGGCTTCGACGAAGCCGGCCAGGAGCACCGCGAAGCCGGCGATCTCGGCGACGATCAGCGCCCACATGAAACGTGGAGGCCTGGCATCGGGTCACGGAACTGGTTGTCGGTGTCGCGCCTCCACCTTCGTCGGTCGGACGCTGGGCGTGCGACCCTTCCTGGGATGACCCCAGGGCAGTTCGACAAGCGCGCCGAAATGGAAGCTCGCAAGACGCTGCGCTCCAAGAGCGCGTCCAAGGCGGAGAAGGAGGCCGCGGCCGCTGAGCTCGCGCTCGCGCTCGCCGGCGACAGCTCGCGGTCCGATCCTGGCGGCTCGGAGCCAGGTGCGCCGCCACTCGCCAAGGGAGCCTCCCGTGCCGCGAAGCGCGCGGCCAGCTCCGGTCTCGCTCATCGCCGCGGCGGCGGCAGGGGCAGGTAGCCGCCGCCGGCTCCGGTCGCTAGCCGCGGACGCGGTAGCGGAGGAAGACCGTTCCGCCGGCGAAGCGCCGCTCGTCGAGGAGCTCGAGCTCGGGTCGCAACGCGGGGAGGGCCGGCTTGCCGCCTCCGACCACGACCGGCGCCATGAGCAGGTGGCACTCGTCGACCAGCCCGGCCCCGAGGGCCTGAGCGGCGAGCTCGGGTCCGCCGACTGAGATGTCGTGGCCCGCCGTCGCCTTCATCCGCTGCACTGCATCGGCGTCGAAGCTGCGCTCGATCCGCGTCCGCGTGCTCGCCGGCGCCGCCAGCGTGCGCGAGTAGACGATCTTTTCGGCGGCCTGCCAGATCGCCGCGAAGTCCGCGATGTGGGGCGGCTGCGCCGCGAGGTCCGGCGGGTCGTCCCAGTAGATCATCGTCTCGTACATCCGGCGGCCATAGAGGTACGTGCCGACCGTCCGCTCGAGGTCGTTGACGAACGTGTGCATCTCCTCGTCGGGGGCCGCCCACTCGAAGCTGCCGTCGGCGTCCTCGACGAAGCCATCGAGTGAGGTGATCGCCGAGTAGATCAGTGCCACCGTGCCGCCCTAGAGGATCTGGGCCTCGACGAAGCCGGCCAGGAGCACCGCGAAGCCGGCGATCTCGGCGACGATCAGCGCCCACATAAAGCCGTGGAGGCCTGGCATCGGATCACGGAACTGGTTGTCGGTGTCGCGCCTCCACCCGTGCCAGCAGTAGCCGACGATCGCGGCGACGAAGAAGAGGATCAGGGCGAAGGCGGCGATCAGATCGATCGTCTCGCTCCAGCCGCTGAGCTCGACGAAGCTCGCGATCAGCAGCGTGGCGAAGCTGTAGAGCAGCGCGGCCCGGTGCGCGGTGTCGACGTAGGGATGGGCGCGCCCGTCGGGGGAGCTCGCCATCCCGCGGTACTTCCAGACCCCGAGGATCAGAGCCCAGAGGAAGAGCAGCCCCGCGGCGAGCAGGACCGCGCGGGTGTCGGAGGCGAGGGTCATGGAGCGATCCTACGCGACGCCCTCGAGCGCTCGGCCGCTTATGCCGCTAACGCCTGATCAGCCTCCAGCCGAGCCAGAGGAGGCCGAGGCCGGCCACCAGGAAGGCCACGCCGAAACCGATCATGGTCGCGTCGGGCGGGTCCTCGTATTCGCGCGTCGTCGCGGAGAAGGGGCCGGCTGAAATCGCGACGAGGGCTCCTCCGGCCACGAGCGACAACCATCCGAGCAGCTTTCCGATCCGCGCGATGGAGTCCCCCTTTCGTTGCGCCGGAGTGCCGGCGGCGCGCCCGGGCCGCGCTACTTGTGCGCCGCGAGCCAGCTCGTCGTGACGTCGCCGATGCGCATCCGCTGGGGGTGATCGCCGACCGGCACGCGGGCGACCTCCTTCTTCTTGGCGTAGTCGATCACCGAGATCCGGTCGCTGCCGCTCCAGGAGACGAAGCAGTAGCGGCCGTTGCCGCTGTTGGTCGACCAGTACGGCTTCTCCCCGCCGCGGATCAGCTTGTAGCGGAACGTCTTGCGGGAGACGATTGCGGCGTAGTCGGACATCGTCCCGGCGACGCAGAGGCGGGTGCCTTTGCCGTTCATCGCGATCCCGTGGTGGGCGGAGTCGAGCAGGTACTGCTCCTTCGGCATGTCCTTGACCTTCTTGGCGATCGGCAGCCGCGCGACCCGGGTCACCTTGTCCTTCTTGAAGTCGTACTCGACGAACCCGTGGAAGAACGAAACCTGGAAGTACACGAAGCGCTCGTCGGGCGAGAGCGCCATCGGCCGCACCGCCGAGCTCATGTGGGGGTAGCCGGCCTGCTCGAGCTTCTTGCCCATGTCGATCCGCTCGATGATCTTGTTCGTCTTCGCGTCGACGATCTGGAAGTAGCGGTCGCCCTTCGTCGAATCGAGCGCCGGGTCGTCGGTGGGCGTGTAGACCATGCCGATGCTGGCGTGGTAGATGAGCTTCCCGTCGGCGGAGTAGTTGTTCTCGTGGGGGGAGTCACCCGAGGGGAACCGGCCCACCTCCTTGCCGGTCTTCGTCTCGAGGATGTGGACGACGTTGCCGGTCGAGGCCGATACGGCAATGTTCTTCCCGTCGGGCGAGATCGCCATGTGGTCGGAGCGCTGCCCGTCGACCTGGAAGCGCCAGACGATTTCCTCCGTGCGCAGGTCGATCCCGACCACGTCGGCGAGGCTCGGCCGGGAGACGACGAGCAGGTGGCCGTCCTTTGACGTGAACATGTCGTCGACGAACTGATCGTGCCCCTCGCCGACCAGCTCGCGGATCGCGAGGAAGTAGCCCAGCCGGACGGGGTTCGTGTAGATCTCGAGCATCCGCTGCTCGATGTCGGGAATGATGTTGATCCGGTGAATCCGGCGGAACTTCCCGCGCGGGAGGACGACGTCCGCCGTCCCGTCCCAGTTGTTGCCGACGAACAGGACGTGGCGGGTGGCCTGGTTCTTGACGTCGTGGTGCGCGGGGGCGGAGGCGGCGAGCCCGAGGCTGAGCGCGGTAACCAGCGCGACGGCGAGCAGCATCCTCGTGCTGCGCCCTCGATCGATCAGGATTCGCCTCCCCATGGAGGGGACACGTTACCGGCCTGAAATTACGCGGGTGGCGGTTCCGTGCGCCGCCGCGACCAGCCGCTCGCAGTCCTTGCTGACGCGGTCGCCGCGGTCGACAGTGGCCTCGTCGCGACCCTTTCCGCAGGAGACGCGGTCGCGGCCGCCGCCGACGGCGGTGATCGAGTCTGAGCCGGCGCCCCCCCGGAGGATGTCCTTGCCGTCGCGCCCGCGCAGACCGTCGCTCCCGTCGCCGCCCTTGATCAGGTCTCGGCCGCCGCCGCCATCCATGCGGTCGTCCCCGCCATTGCCCTGGATCCTGTCGCGCCCGGGCCCGCCGGATACGTGGTCGCCGCCGGAGCCGCCGCGAGCGCGGTCGTCGCCGGCGTTGCCGTATAGCGCGTCGTCGCCCGCGTTGCCGTAGAGGCAATCGTCGCCGCCGCGTCCGCGGATCCGGTCGTCGCCGCCGCGGCCCTTGATCGAGTCGCCCGCGTCGGTTGCGGCAAGGCTCGCGGGACTGTCGTCGCCGTTGCTTCCACGGATGCTCAGCGCGCAGGCCGGACCGCCCGTGCCCTTTCCGCCGCCGTCGCGCTTCCTGTAGGCGTCGGTGATCTGGAAGTACTGAGATGGCAGGCCATCCGGCTTCATCGACGGGCAACCGTCGCGCATGTTCGTGCAGGCGACCTTCTGCCCGCCCGCGGTGGTCAGCCTGTAGCGCGAGCGCAGATAGAACGAGAAGAGGTTCGGATCCCCGCTCGGATCGACCTTGCCGCCCGGGCCGTCCTTGCGCCAGCGGTCGCTGAGCAGGCGGTGGTCCGCCTCCCGGCGGCAGGCCCGCCTCCGGCACTTGACGTAGCGGTCGAACCAGGCGGTCGTGTACCAGGTCGAGACGTCCATCCCCCGATAGGTGGCGAGCCCGAGGGCGGGGATCGTCTGGCCGGGGATGAACGCGTACTCCTCGTGGGTGCCGCCGCGAATGTTCACCTGCATCGAGTCGACGCCGGCCTTCTCGTAGCCGCGCTCCCCCTCGCTCGGCTCGAGGGGATCGGGGTCGGACGTGTTCGGGGTCGGGGCGATCCCGTAGTCGTTGGAGAACCCGATCGCCGGCTTGGTCAACGGCAGCTTCTCGGGTCGCTTCGATGAGCCCGAGGGGCAGTCTGGGGTGGGAAAGCGACCGCCCTGCGGCTCGGAGGCGTCACCCAGGTTGTCCCAGGCAACGATGGCGTCGACGCGCCGGTCGAGCTGGCCGATGTAGGAGACGGCCTGAGCACCGAGCGAGTGGCCGGCGATTCCGATCCTGCTCCTGTCGAGCAGGCCGTGCAGCGGGTTGAAGGGCGCGTTGAACCCCTGGCGCACCCGGCGACGCTGCTTGTCGGAATGGTCGGTGCCCTTGCCGCCCGCAGCGTTGCCGCAGCTCAGCCGCGGCTCGTAGCGGCGCTCGGGCGTGGAGAGCAGGAAGTCGAGCGCGTCCTCGGTCCCGTCGAAGAAGGGTTGACCGGCCTGCGAGGGGACACCCTCGTTCGTGTCGGCGCCGACCCCGAAGGTGTCCGAGCGGCCCTGCCCCTGAACGTCGTAGGTGAGCACCACATAGCCGCGGCTGGCGAGGGCCGCCGCGGTCCCCCAGTAGAGGGTCTCCGGGGCCTGCACCGACCCGGTCGTGATCACCACCGCCGGACGCTGAGGCGGGCCGTCCTTGGTCGCCCACACGTTGCCCGAGATCGTCGCGCCGCTACGCGCCGTGAACAGCACCGGCCTGCGGATCCCGAAGCCGTCCTTTGCCCAGTCGTAGAAGCGGACGTCTCCGGCGCACTCGCGGTTGCGGTTCCAGCAGATGTTGCCGTAGGGGTTGCGCTCGGGGTCGGTCGTCTGGATCTGGACGTTCTCGAGGTTGTTCTCAACCTCCTTCTCCGCCAGGAGCTTCTGGAAGGCGGGCGTCTTGGTGATCAGGCGCTCGCGCTCGCTCGTCTTGGCGAAATTCCTCGCCTCGATCGCGGGATCGAAGGCAGCGGCCGCGGTGACGACGAGCAGGCTGCCGAGCAGCGCGAGCAGCAGTGCTCCCCGACGACGTCGCGAGGCGCTTGGGCGATGAGTGCGATGAGTGCCGATCGATCCCAACTCCCTCCGCAGGAACGTACAGGCGCCGCCGCATCGGCGCGCCGTTGACGCCGGCTATCTCAGAGCGCTGATCTCGGCCACGGTGGCGTCGCGCGTCGCCGCCGTCGAGCGATCCCGTCCTTCGATGACCGCGATCGTCTCGGTTCGCTCGCCCGGTCTTAGGGCTCCACGTTGCTCGAGCTCCTCGGCTCGGGCAGCTGCCAGCGGCCCGAGCGGGACCTCGGCCTGCGCCGCCACCCCTGCCTCGAGCCCCCGTGCCGCCAGCAGCTCGAGCGTTCGATCGATCCCGCTGAGCGAGGAGTGGACGACCAGGATCCGGCCACCGGGGAGAAGGTGCTCAGGAGCCTGAGCCAGAAACGGGTCGAGGAGCGCCCGCCCGTCCGGGCCGCCCTCCCAGGCCCGCGCGGCCCCGCGCGGCTCCACGCCTTCCTCGTCGCTCGGCATGTAGGGCGGATTGGCGACGATCGTGTCGAAGCGCTCCCCCCGCGCCGGCTCGAGCAGGCTCCCTCGGCGCACCTTCACGGCGACTCGATTCAGGCGAGCGTTGATCGCCGCGCAGATCGTCGCGCGTCGGGATACGTCCACCGCCCACACCTCGGCCGCACCGGCACGCGCCGCGGTGATCGCGAACACCCCGCTGCCGGTGAAGACGTCGAGAACCCGATCGTCGGGCCGGGTGCTGTCCTCGAGGATGTCGGCGAGCATCCGGCTGTCGCCGTCGGGCCGAAACACGCCAGGCAAGGTGACCAACCGGAGCCGCATGAGGCCCCGACTTACCCCGGCGGTCGCGTTCTGAACCGTTTTCCTCGTCGAGAACGCCGACGGACGAAGACGGCCGATTCGCGTCAGCCGGCGCGGCTCAGGGAGATCGACAGCGGTCGACCGTCGACCGAGGTGGCATCGCCTCCGGTGTGGCCCTCGGAATACGCGATTGACGTGGCGAGCGTCTCCCCGCTCACGTAGCTCTCGTGCTCGCGTGCGGCCGCCAGCAGCTCCCCGTCTCCGCCGAGGCTGAGCTCGATCCGATCGGAGATCTCGAGTCCGGCTCCCTTGCGCGCGTTCTGCACCGCCCGGACGATCTCTCGGGCCATGCCCTCGCGGATCAACCCTTCGTCCAGCTCGAGCGCCAGCGCGACGGCGCGGCCCGCCTCGGACTCGACCTGATAGCCGGCGAGCGGCTGCATGACCAGGGTGATGTCCTCGGGGCGAAGGGTGTGATCGGCGCCGCCGATCCTGATCCCGATCTCACGCTCCCCGGCGATCGCGGCGCGCGCGTGGTCTGGGTCGAGGGACTCGATCGCCGCCTTTGCCTGCGGCATGTCCTTGCCGAAGCGTGGTCCCAGGGAGCGGAAGTTGGGCTTGACCGCGTAGGACGCCAGCTCGCCCGCCTCGGTGACGAACTCCAGCTCCTTGACGTTCAGCTCCGCCCGGACGACGGCCGCGAAGCGTTCGATCACGCGCCGCTCGGACTCCGTGGCGACGATCACCGCTCGCGAGAGCGGCTGGCGCACCTTGACCTTCGAGCCCGCGCGCGCCGCCCGGCCGAGCTCGACCGCGCGCCGCGCCGCCTCGATCCCCGCCTCGAGCTCAAGATCGCGCCGGGACTCCGCCGGCTGCGGGAAGTCGCAGAGGTGGACGGAGTCGCGCTCATCCGCGAAATCGCCGGCCTCCCCGCCGACGAGGTTGCAGTAGATCGCGTCGGCGGTGAACGGGGTGAAGGGTGCGAGCAGCTTCGCGGTCTCCACCAGGCAGTGGCGGAGGGTGGCGAACGCCGCCGCGTCCCCCTCCCAGAAGCGTCGGCGCGAGACCCGTACGTACCAGTTCGAGAGCTCGTCGGCGAAGTCGGCGATCGCCTTCCCCGCGCCGACGGAATCGAAGGAATCGAGCCCCTCCCGAACCTCACCTACGACCGCCTGCAGCCGAGACACAACCCACCGATCGAGCTCGGCGTCAGCTTGCGAGGGCTGCTTGCTGCTTGCTTGCTGTTTGCTTTCCGCGGCCGCGTTCTCGTACAGCACCAGAAAGCTGTACGTGTTCCAGAGCGTGAGCAGGAACTGGCGCAGCGACTCCCCGATCGTCTCGACGCTGAAGCGGTAGCCCGCCCACGGCTGCTGGGAGGTCAGGTAGTACCAGCGGAAGGCGTCCGCGCCGTGGGCATCGATCACGTCGGCGGGCGCGACGACGTTGCCGCGGGACTTCGACATCTTCTGCCCCTCGGGGTCGAGGATCAGCCCGAGGCAGACGCAGTTGCGGTAGTCGGCCTCGTCGAAGAGCAGCACCGACTCGGCGAGCTGCGAGTAGAACCAGCCCCGCGTCTGGTCGATCCCCTCGCAGATGAAGTCGGCCGGGAAGCGACTCTCGAACTGCTCCTCGTTCTCGAACGGATAGTGGAACTGCGCGAACGGCATCGCGCCCGAGTCGTACCAGGCGTCGATCGTCTCGACGACGCGCCGCATCTCGCTGCCGCAGCTCGCGCAGTCGAGGACGACCGCGTCTATATATGGACGGTGGAGGTCGTCGGGCACCTCGCCGCCGCGCTCGCGCAGCTCGGCGATCGAGCCGGCGCAGAAGCGCTCGTCGCAGTCGTCCTCGCCGCACTCCCAGATCGGTAGTGGAGTGCCCCAGTAGCGCTCACGCGACAGCGCCCAGTCGACGTTGTTCTCCAGCCACTTGCCGAAGCGGCCGTGCTTGATGTGGGCGGGGTGCCAGCCGATCGTCTCGTTGGCGGCGAGCATCCGGTCCTTGACCTCTGAGGTGCGGACGTACCAGCTCGACTTCGCGTAGTAGAGGAGCGCCGTGCCGCAGCGCCAGCAGTGCGGGTAGGCATGCTCGTAGTCGCTTGCCGCGAACAGCCGCCCCCGCTCGCGCAGCGCGTCGACGATCTCGGGGTTGTGGTCGTAGACGAGCTTGCCCTGGAAGTCGGGGACGCGCTCGTCGTAGCGGCCGTTCGGAAGCACCGGATTCTGCAGGGTCATCCCGTAGCTCTCGCCGAGCCTGAAGTCGTCCTCGCCGAAGGCGAGCGCGGTGTGGACGAGCCCCGTCCCCTCCTCGGTGGTGACGAAGTCGCCGAGCAGCACCGTGTGGCCGAGTGGCCCGAAGTCCTCCGCCTTCAGGTAGCCGAAGGGAGCCTCGTAGCGCGTGCCCTCGAGCTCGACCCCGCTGAACGAGCCGAGGATCTCCGCTCCCTCGCCAACCACGCGCTCGACGAGGGCCCGCGCGACGACGACGACCTCGTCGGATCCGCTCGGCCGGGCCCGCACGTACTCGATCTCGCTTCCGACGGCGACCGCCGCGTGGGAGATCAGCGTCCATGGAGTGGTGGTCCAGACGAGCAACGAGTCGCCGTCCACCACGACGCTGCTCGCTGCTCGCTGCTTGCTCCTCGCTACCGGCAACCGCACATACACCGAGGGATCGACCACGTCCCGGTACCCCTGCGCCACCTCGTGCGAGCTCAGCGCGGTTCCGCAGCGCGGGCAGTACGGGACCACCTTGTGGCCTTGGTAGAGCCGGTCGCGGTCCCAGTGCTGGCGCAGCGACCACCAGACGGACTCGATGTAGTCGTTGTCGAGGGTGACGTAGGGGTCGTCGAGGTCGACCCAGAAGCCGATCCGCTCGGTCAGCGCGTTCCAGTCGGCGACGTACCTGAAAACGGAATCTCTGCAGCGCTGATTGAACTCGGCGATCCCGAACTCCTCGATCTCCTCCTTCGAGGAGATTCCGAGCTCCTTCTCGACCTCGAGCTCCACCGGCAGCCCATGGCAGTCCCAGCCGGCCTTGCGCGGCACGTAGTGGCCGCACATCGCCTTGTAGCGCGGGTAGATGTCCTTGAAGACGCGCGCGAGGACGTGGTGGGAGCCGGGCCGGCCGTTGGCCGTCGGGGGTCCCTCGTAGAAGCTCCAGACGGGCGCGCCCTCGCGGTTTGCGAGCTGGCGGGCGAAGACGTCCCGCTCCCGCCAGCGCTCCAGGACCGCCTCCTCGAGGGCGGGAAACGACTGCTTCGGATCGACGGGCGCGTAGCGGGGCATGAGGGCGGACGATTGTAGGCGCGGCCCGCCGTGCTCCCGGAGTCGGCGCCACCCGCGGTGGCAGAGAAATCGACACGTGGGCGGGCAATATCTCTGCCACCTCGGTCGGGAGGGGTCCGCTGCCCGGCAGATAGCCTCCCACCAGCACCCTTCCAAGCGAACGGAGACGACGAGTGGCAGAGGAACCGAGGCAGCGGACGACCTTCCCGACGAGCGACGAGGACAAGCTCTGGGGAGCTGAGACCGACAAGGCGGTCGCGAACTTCCCGGTTTCCGGGCACCCGATCCCGGCGCCGGTCGTTCACTGGCTCGGCCGCCTCAAGGCGGCTGCCGCGCGCACCAACGCCGAGCTCGGGCTGCTCGACTCCGGCCACGCCGAGCGGATCGCCGCCGCCGGCGACGCGGTCGGGCGGGGCGACCACGACGACCAGTTCCCCGTCGACGTCTTCCAGACCGGATCGGGAACCTCCTCGAACATGAACGCCAACGAGGTGATCGCCAACCTCGCCGGTGAGGAGGCTCACGCCAACGACCACGTGAACATGGGGCAGTCCTCCAACGACGTCTTCCCCTCCGCGGTGCACCTGGCGGCGCTCGATCAGGCGACGAACGACCTGCTGCCGGCGATGGAGGGTCTGGCCGCCGCGCTCGACCGCAAGGCCGATGAGTTCGCGCTGATCGTCAAGGCCGGGCGCACGCACCTGATGGACGCGGTGCCGGTCATGCTCGGTCAGGAGTTCGGGGGCTACGCGGCCCAGATCAAGCTCGGGATCGAGCGGGTGGGGGGGACGCTCGGCCGCGTCGGGCAGATCCCGCTCGGCGGCACCGCGACGGGCACCGGCCTCAACACGCATCCCGAATTCGCCGCGAAGGCCCGCGAGAAGCTCGCCGCCGACTCAGGCCTCGAGATCTCCGGCCCGCTCGACGCCTTCGAGGCGCAGGCCAACCGCGACGCGCTCGTCGAGCTTTCAGGTGCGCTCAAGGTCGTTGCGGTCTCGCTGATCAAGATCGCCAACGACTTGGCGCTGATGGGCTCGGGCCCGCGGGTCGGCTTCGCCGAGCTGCGGCTACCGGAGCTCCAGAAGGGCTCGTCGATCATGCCCGGCAAGGTCAACCCCGTGATCCCCGAGGTGACGATCCAGGTCGGCGACCAGGTGATCGGCAATGACGCCGCGATCACGGCGGCCGGCTCGCAGGGCCAGTTCGAGCTCAACGTGCGGGTGCCGCTGATCGCCCGCAACCTGCTCGACTCGATCAAGCTGCTCGCGGCGAGCTGCCGCCTCCTCGACGAGAAGGTGATCCAGGGGGTCGAGGCCAACGAGGAGGCCTGCGCGGCGGCGGCGGAGGGAACGCTGGCGACGGCGACGGCGCTCAATCCGCATATCGGCTACGACCGGGCGGCGGAGATCGTCAAGACCGCCGCCGACTCGGGCCGCCCGCTGCGCGAGGTCGCGCGCGAGCTCGGGGTCGACGACGCGATCCTCGACGAGGCGCTCGACCACGCGAAGATGGCTCGGCCGCACGGCTGAGTGCGGGCGGGGGGACGGCGTCTGCGGACAGCGGGGCCGCTAGATGATTGATTCCTAATTGCCGAGCGGCTCCAGGGAGCCGCCGGCAGGCGAGGGAAGCAGGCGAAGGGCGCCGAAGGAAGGCGTTGCTAACAGCAACGACGACCTAGGAGGCCACGTGCACGC